>Ga0308158_10000094_pt1 | contig 224273 bp, 218 predicted proteins | sample PhyBR2_FD_201038 | JGI IMG/M metagenome (GOLD analysis project Ga0308158, IMG submission 201038) | Phyllosphere microbial communities from UC Gill Tract Community Farm, Albany, California, United States - DLSLB.R2 | ecosystem: Host-associated > Plants > Phyllosphere > Unclassified | place...
TTCTCCGAGTTGAACCACTTGACCGTGCCCTGGGTGCTCATTTACTGCCTGTTCTGCTGGAAAAGAAGCCGACGCAGGATGCACCGACACCGCTAAAGATAGTGGAGCACGGCGTGAGCGGAAGAGCAGGGGTCAGCCCGTAACAGAAATGTTGCACGAGGCGTCATGCCGCGTCACACAGAGGTCGTGACAAGAGCCCGGAAAATTGTGTGGCCCTCACCGCGGGGGGAGCGATGAGGGCCGAAGACGACCGGAGGGTGCGTCAGGAACAAGCATATCCCCTTCGACGCGTCCTTGTCCCCCATTTGGGGGACATTCTTCGAAAAAGTTCAGCGGAACGATAGCGACCCCCTCGAGCAGCCCATTGGGGACTGAACTGCTCGAGGGGGCCCAATCGCATACACGGATCGTCGCGCCTCTGGGGAAGGCTTCCCGCCCTCTGGGGAAAGACGGGGACGATAAATCCCCTGTGCATGCACCTACACCCTAAGCGACCCCGCCCTGTCGCGTCAGCCCCCAGAACGGGGTGTTGACAGCGCTACCCTTGTCGCGTGACCATGCTGAACAAGGACACGACGCTGTGCATCTCGCTCTCAGCGCGTCCGAGCAACAACGGAACCCGTTTCCACAACTTCCTCTACGAAGAGCTCGGCCTGAACTGGATCTACAAGGCCTTCGCGCCCACCGATCTCGGGCAGGCGATCGCGGGAGTCCGTGGGCTCGGAATCCGCGGATGCGCGATCTCGATGCCCTACAAGGAGGACGTGATCGCCCTGGTCGACCGCATGGATCCCTCGGCGACGGCGATCGACTCCGTGAACACGATCGTCAACGACGACGGGGTGCTCACGGCGTACAACACCGACTACTCGGCAATCGCCCAGCTGATCGAGCGCAACGGGCTCGACTCGGCCCGCAGTGTGCTGCTCAAGGGCTCCGGCGGCATGGCCAAGGCCACCGCCGCGGCGTTCCGCGACGCGGGATTCGCCGCGGTGACGATCGCCGCGCGCAATGAGGCGAACGGGCGCGGCCTCGCCGATCTCTACGGTTTCGACTGGACCGCGGATGCCGCCGGCCTGACCGCCGACATCATCGTGAACATCACTCCGATCGGCATGGCCGGGGGAGCGGAGGAGCACGACCTGTCTTTCAGCGAAGACCAGATCTCCGCGGCATCCGTCGTGTTCGACGTCGTTGCGCTGCCCGCTGAGACCCCTCTGGTCAAGGCGGGCCGCGCCGCCGGGAAGACCGTCATCACGGGTGCGGAGGTGGCGACCCTGCAGGCGCTCGAGCAGTTCGTGCTCTACACCGGCATCCGCCCTTCCGCCGATCAGGTGCGCGTAGCCGAGGAGTTCATGCGGGCGCAGTAGCCGTGTGCGCCGTCACGCGGCGACGGTGCTCAGGGTGCCCGTCGCGGCGCGCCCGGCCGGTCGGGCCGTGGCTGCGGCCACGGCCATCACGACGAGGCCGGCTGCCGTGATGACGGCTCCGATCCAGATGGGGGAGGTGTACCCGAGCCCTGCGGCGATGCCGAGACCGCCCGCCCATGCACCCAGCGCGTTGCCGACGTTGAAGGCGCCGATGTTCGCACCCGACGCGAGCGTGGGGGCTCCGCCGGCGTACTGCATGATGCGGCTCTGCAGACCGGGCACGGTGCCGAAGCCGAAGGCGCCGAGCAGCACGAGGATCGCGATGGTCGCGGGCTGCGACCAGGCGAGCAGCGCGAACGCGACCAGGATCAGCAGCAGCGCGGCGGTGAAGCCGAGCAGCGTGCGGTCGATCGCGCGATCGGCGAGGCGCCCGCCGACCGCGTTGCCGACCACGAGGCCGATGCCGAACAGCACGAGCAGCCACGGAACGGCGGTCGCAGGGAAGCCGGTCACGCCGGTCAGCGTGTAGGCGATGTAGGTGAACGCCCCGAACATGCCGCCGTACGCGAGCACGGTGACGGTGAGCGAGAGCCAGACCTGACCGGAGCGGAAGGCGCGGAGCTCGTGCCGCAGGCTCACCTGCTCACCTGCTTTCGGCGGCACGGCGACGAGCAGCGCGATGCCGGCGAAGGCGATGACTCCGATCACCGAGATGGCCCAGAACGTCGCCCGCCAGCCGAACTGCTGGCCGACGAACGTGCCGAACGGCACACCGAACACGTTGGCGGCCGTGAGTCCCGTGAACATGATGGCGATCGCGCGGGCCTTCTTCGCCGGGGCGACGAGATCAGCGGCGACGACCGATCCGATGCCGAAGAAGGCACCGTGGCACAGGGCGGCGACGATGCGGCCGGCCATGGCCGTCGTGTAGTCGGGAGCGAGCGCGGTCAGCGCGTTGCCCGCGATGAAGAGCACGACGAGACCGAGCAGCACGGGCTTGCGCGGCAGGCGCGTGGTGGCGGCCGTCACGCCGAGGGCGCCCACCACGACGCTGAGTGCGTAGCCGGAGATGAACCAGCCGGCGGTGGCTTCGCCCACGCCGAAATCGGCGGCGACGTCCGGAAGCAGGCCCATGATCACGAACTCGGTGAGTCCGATCCCGAAGGCGCCGATGGCGAGTGCGATGAGTCCGAGTGGCATGATGACCTCTCTGCTAAAGTAGTTGCAGACGCGGGATGTTGCGTAGCGAGTGTTAATGATTGCACACGCAACTATCTGGCGCAAGCAACTACTTTTGGAGGACGTCATGGGCATCTCCGACGACGCTGTCGAGATCCGAGCACGCGGATGGCGCACGCTGGCGGCTCTGCACGGCATCATCGAGACCGAGCTCGAGCGCGCGCTCGGAGCATCGGTCGATCTCTCCGTCGTGGAGTACACGGTGCTCGACGCGCTCAGCCGGCAGGACGGCTGGCACATGCGGATGCAGCAGCTCGCCCGCGCGGCGGCTCTGAGCCCGAGCGCCACCACGCGACTCGTCACCCGCCTGGAGGATCGAGGACTGCTCACCCGCATCCTGTGCGCCGACGACCGCCGCGGCATCTACACCGAGCTCACCCCGACCGGACGAGCGCTCTACGAGAAGGCGCATCCGATCCACGACGAAACGCTCGAGCGCACGCTCGGCGAGGCCGTCGAACAACCGGAACTCGCCCCGGTCGTGCACGCGCTGCAGGGGAGCGCTGCCCTCGCCTGACGAGGTTCCGTGATCGGGAGGCGATTATCTGGATACCCTAGGCGCATGAGCCCGCGACGCAGGATCCTCCGCAGAACGCCGGTCGCCATCGCGGCCACGGCACTCATCGCTCTGGTCCTGTCGGCCTGCACGCCGGGCGACGACACGGGCACCGACACCGAAGGACAGGGTTTCCCGTCGGACGGCTGCACGCACGTCACCATCGCGACGTCGTCCGAGAAGGTGAACATGCTCGACGAGCTCGCCGAGGCCTTCAAGGACTCGCCCGAGCACGAGGGCCTGAAGACCTGCGCGACGGTGCGACCCATCAACGTCTCCTCGGGCAACGCGGCGCGCTATCTCACCGCGGGCGACGACTGGCCCAGCGACGACCGCGACCTCTGGCCGACGCTGTGGTCGCCCGCCTCCACGGTGTGGACCGACCGCGTCGCCGCCGCCGCGTCGGCGAATCTCGTCGGGGAACCTGCGTCGTTCACCCGCACTCCTGTCGTGTTCGGCATGCCCGAGCCGATGGCGAAGGCGCTGGGCTGGCCCGACAAGCCGATCAGCATCACGGATCTGTCGCAGCTCTGCCAGGATCCGGACGGCTGGGAGAGCGTCGGCAAGGACATCTGGGGGGCCTTCAAGATCTCGAAGACGAACCCGAACACCTCGACGACCGGCCTGTCGACGATCCTGATGCAGTCGTACGAGGCGTCCGGCAAGTCCGCCGACCTCACATCCGCCGATGTCGAGGGCGCCGCCGACTTCTCCCGGGTGTTCGAGGAGTGCGTGATCCACTACGGCGACACCACAGGCAACGTGCTGTCGACGCTGTACGACGAGACGCAGAACGGCTCGAACGGCTCGGCGTACGTGTCGGCCGTGGCGCTCGAGGAGACCTCGCTCCTCAACTACAACCAGGGAAACCCCGATTCGCACACCGTGCAGCCAGGCGAGACCCTCACCCCTCCCAAGACGAAGCTGGTGGCGGTGTACCCCGCCGGCGGATCGATGTGGTCGGACAACCCGGTCACGGTGCTCGGCGCCCAGTGGGTCACCGCAGAGCAGCGCACGGCCGGCGAGGCCTTCGCGGCGTTCCTGCAGACCGAGGCCGCGCAGAAGCTCCTGCCCGAGTACGGCTTCCGCCCGCTCGACGAGTCGGTCCCGCTGGGCAAGCTGTTCACGGCGAACTTCGGCGTCGATCCGGCACAGCCCGCGGTGACGCTGCCCAAGCCCGAGGTCGACGTGATCTCGACCGCCATCGACCAGTGGACTCAAGTGCGCAAGCCCTCCTCGGTGCTCGAGCTCATCGACATCTCCGGCTCGATGGACGACCCGATCGGCGATGGCCGTTCGCGCCTCGACGGGGCGATCCAGGGCGCGCAGACGACACTCGACCATTTCCGCTCCACGGACGAAGTCGGGGTGTGGGCGTTCACCACGGGGATCTCATCGGATGCCGGTGAAGGCATACAGGTGCTGCGAGACGTCACCCCGCTCGCGGCGGACGGCGAGAAGCTCGACTCCTCGCTGGAGGATCTGCACTACGCGCAGCGCAACGGAACTCCTCTCTACGACGCGATCCTGACGGCCTACGAGGCGATGAGCAAACGGGCGGAACCCGGCCGCATCAACGCGATCGTGGTGCTCTCCGACGGCGAGGACACCGACTCGGCGACCTCGCTCGACTCGCTGATCGCCAAGATCGGCAAGAGCACGAAGGAGGGCGGCAGCGACGCCCCGGTGCGTATATTCCCGATCGCGTATGGAGAGGGAGCCGACACGTCCGCTCTGCAGCGGATCGCGGACGTGACGGGCGGCCAGCTGTTCGACGCGTCGAACGCGGAGCGCATCGACCTCGTCTTCGCCTCCGTGATCAACAACTTCTGAGGCGCGCATGCATCATCTCTCATCGACGGGGAACCCCTGGATCGACGACGCCATCGAAGGCATTCAGTCGACGAACGTGTACGTCGATCACGATGTCTCGGGATGGCAGAGCCTTCAGGAAGAGCTGTCGGGCAACGTGCCCTCCGACATGGTCGTCGTCGTCCTCCCCGGGCAGGCCGGACAAGACGCTCCGTACAGCACGTACGTCATCGAGAAGCTGACGGATGCCGCATCTCAGCCCACCGTGATCGTCGCTGTCGGCGATGACCTGATGGCCGAGTCGTCGATCGTCGACGATGCGGTCGCGATCGCCAACCAGAACGAGGGCGCCGACCTGACCGCCTCGCTCCTCGAGACGGTGCAGGAGATCTCAGCCGAAGTCCCCGCTGGCGGGAGCCCGGGCACCGGCTCCGGCGGCGCCGACTTCCTGATGCCCGTGATCATCGGCGGCGTGGTGCTGGTCGCCGCTGTCGGCACGACCGTCGGCCTGATCGCCCGTCGGCGACGAAAGCCCACTGCGTCCCGCGAGAACGCGGACCCGGTGCCGCCCGGCATCCGTCTGCGCGTGAACCGGCTGCGCGAGCTCGCCCCCTCCTACGCCGCCGTGCCGGGGAATGCGATCGCCGCCGAGACCGCGACCAACATCGACACGCTCGCATCGCACGTCGAGCAGCTGTTCATCCGCCTGGACGCGAAGGCGGGCGAGGATCAGAGCGTCATCGCCGAGGCCGAGTACGCCGACAAGCTCGCCCGCCTGGTCGCGGCTCTCGACCGCGACTACCTCCTCGATCTGCTCACGCGCCCCGACCTGTGGGACGCACCCGACGAGCGCGTCGACGAGGTCCGCGAGGCGCTGACCGCCGTCACCACCCAGATCGTCGACAACATCAAGCAGGTGAACGCCCGCAAGGGACTGCTGTTCCAGGTGTCGCTGGACTCCCTGATCGGCCGCAGCGAGCTGCGCGACTGGGAGCGTCAGTTCAAGAAGAGCTCGGGGGAGCCGCAGTAGGGAGACGGCTCTCCCTGACCGTCGCCCCGCGTTCACCCCCGGCGCCGGTCGCGCACCCGCATGACGGCGATCGAGGCGTCGGGGGACGACACCGCGATCGCCCGAGCCTCCGGCCGGATCACGGCACCCGGCGGCGCCATCTCACCGCGCACCTCGAGCTGTCCCGCGAGCACGACGATCGCATCGGCGTTCTCGGCGATAGTGCCCGACACCCGGCGGATCGCCCACTGCAACCGACCGCTCGATCGTCGTGCCATCAGGTTCACCACCGAGACCCGGCCGGAACCGGTGTCGGCGAAAACGTGATCCTCGCCGCGGAAGGTGATAGCCGAGTGCTGCGGCACGCGAGTGACCCGGCCGTTGATCTCGAGGGCGACCCCCGACGGACTGAGAGGGATCAGCAGGCGATCGGCTCCGAGGAACGGGGAGAACGGCATCCGCCCCTCGATCTCTGCCAGGCTGATGCGCCAGCCCGGACGCGCGGCAAGCACCCGCGTGACTCCGAGACCGTTCGCCCATGCCTGGGGCGCGACGTCCGTCGGCCGGACGATCAGGGACCTCACGCGGGTGCCGTGCGACATGACGTTCTCAGCGGATCGCGGTCGGGCCGGTCTCTCCCGTACGCACCCTGATGACCTGCAGAACATCGGTGACCCAGATCTTGCCGTCGCCGATCGCGCCGGTGCGCGCCGCCTCCTGGATCGCGTCGAGTGCCGCCTCGAGCTCCTCGTCGGCGACGATGGTCTCGATCTGGACCTTGGGGAGGAAGTCGACCTTCACCCGCTGCGAGCGGTACACCTCGACCTTCCCGATCTGGCTGCCGTGCCCCTTCGCGTCGAGGATCGTCATTCCGGTGACGCCGATCTCGGCGAGCGCGGTCTTGACGGGTTCGAGGGCGCCGGGCTGGACGACTGCGGTGATGAGCTTCATGATGATGTCCTTTCTCGGGGACCGGCGCTCAGGAGCGCACGTCGTCCAGGTCGTAGGCGGTCTCGGCGTGCAGCGTGGTGTCGAGTCCCATGATCTCGATGCCGTCGCCGACCCGCAGACCGATCGTCTTCGAGAGCACCCAGGAGATCAGCGCCGTGACGACCGCGGTGTAGGCGAACACCGCGAGGACCGCGATCGCCTGCGTGCCGAGCAGGCTCGCATCGCCGCCGAAGAAGAGGCCCTGCGCACCTGCGGGCGAAGCGGGGTCGGCGAGGAAGCCGATCGCGAGCGTGCCGAAGATGCCCGGGAACATGTGGATCGCGACGGCGTCGAGCGCATCGTCGTAGCCGAAGCGCTCCTTGAGTCCGAGCGTCGCGAACGCGACGACTCCGGAGAGCAGTCCGATGATGATCGCGCCGATCGGAGACACGGAGTTCGCAGCCGGAGTGATCCCGACGAGCCCGCCGAGAACGCCGGAGATCGCGCCGAGCGAGGTCGCCGCCTTGCGGACGATGCGTTCGACGACGAGCCAGCCGAGCAGACCGGCGCATGCGGCGACGAGGGTGTTCGTGACGGCGACGCCCGCGCTCTCGTTGATGCCGCCCGACGAGCCGCCGTTGAAGCCGTACCAGCCGACGAGCAGGAGCCCGCCGCCGACGATCGCGATCGGGAGGTTGCCCGGTCGGCCGACGTGCGGGAAGTGCCGGCGCTTGCCGAGGAAGATCGCGAGCACGAGTGCTGCGACACCGGCGTTCAGGTGCACGGCCGTGCCGCCGGCGAAGTCGATCGCGTGGAGGCTGTTGGCGATCCAGCCGCCCGTGACCGAGCCGTCGGCGGAGTCGAAGGCGAACACCCAGTGCGCGACGGGGAAGTACACGAGAGTCGCCCAGAGGCCTGCGAAGATCAGCCAGCTGGAGAACTTCATCCGGCCCTCGACCGCGCCGCCGATGATGCCGACCGTGAGGCCGGCGAAGATCAGCTGGAAGACCGCGATCAGGATGCCGGGCACGGCGCCCTCGGGCGTCTCGGCGCCCAGGAGCGACTGAATGCCGAACAGGCCGCTCGGGTCGCCGATGAGGCCTGCACCGCCGACCGAGTCGCCGAGCGTGAGCCCGTAGCCGTACAGGACCCAGATGACCGCGGTGACGGCGAAGCCGCCGAGCACGATCATCATGGTGTTGAGGATGTTCTTGGTGCGCGACAGGCCGCCGTAGTACAGCGCGAGACCGGGCAGCATGAGGGTGACGGCGACGGTGGCGGTGAGCATCCAGCCGGTGTTGACCTGCGAGGTGATGTCCATGTCGTTCTCCTTTCGGGTGAGTCGGGTTTCAGCGGGTGAGCAGGGATTCGAGCACGTCGGCCAGCGCGGTCACGCCCGCCGCGACGTCCTCGGGTCGGGCGGCCTCGGCGGGGGTGTGCGAGGCTCCAGTCGGGTTGCGAACGAAGAGCATGCCGGCCGGGATGGCACTGGCGAGAACGCCCGCGTCGTGACCGGCCCCCGTGTCGAGCACGGGGGCGTCGGGGAGCACGGCGAGCATCCGCTCGCGGAGCGCGGCGTCGAAGGCGACGGTGGGGGAGAACGACTGCTCGGTCACGACGACCGTGCAGCCCTCGGCGTGGGCCGTCCGCTCGGTCGCGGCGGTCACCTCGTCGACGATACGGCGGACAGCGGCCTCGTCACGGTGACGCACGTCCATCCACAGGTCGACGGATGCCGCGATCACGTTGGTGCCGCCCGGAGTGACCTTGATGCGGCCGACGGTGCCGCGGGCGTCGTCGACCACGAGCGCGTGGGCCCGCAGAGCGCGCACGGTCTCCGCTGCCACGACGACCGGATCCTGTCGATCGGCCATCCGGGTGGCGCCTGCGTGGTCTCCACGTCCCTCGATGCGCACGTGCCAGCGGCCGTGGGCGATGATCGCCCCCGCGAGCGCGACCGGCTGACCCAGGTCCTCGAGGCCCCGGCCCTGCTCGACGTGCAGCTCGACGAAGGCGGCGAGCGCGGCGAGGCGCACGGGGTCGGGCCCGATCAGAGCCGGATCGAGTCCGGCATCCCTCGCCGCCTCGGCGAAGGAGACCCCGCCGTCGTCGCGCAGCTCACGCACCCGCTGCGGGTCGATGAGCCCGGCGAGCAGCCGTGTTCCGAGACAGGCGATGCCGAAACGGGACCCCTCCTCCTCGGGGAACGCCGCGATCACGAGAGGTCGCGCCGGCCGCACGCCCCGCTCGCGGAGCACGTCGACGGCGGCGAGCGCGCTGGCGATGCCGAGCGGCCCGTCGAAGTTGCCGCCGCCCGGGACGGAGTCGAGATGCGAGCCCGTTGCGATCGCATCGACGCGGCGCGTGTCGGGAGCATCCCACCAGGCCCAGATGATTCCGTTGCCGTCGACTTCGATGTCGAGCCCGCGTCGATCCGCCTGCTCGACGAACCAGGCCCTCAGCGCGAGTTCGGGTGCCGAGAACACGGGTCTCGTGTATCCGCCGCGCTCCGGGTCGACGCCGATGTGAGCGATCTGCTCGAGGAGCTCGACGGCGCCGCCGCTCATCGCAGCGCTCCCGCGAAGCGCTGACCGACGGCGCGGAACCGTTCGGTTGTCCGACCGGCACCTGCGACGAGGTCGTGCACCAGCTCGCCGAGGAGGGGCGCGAACTTGGCACCCTGGCCCGAGCACGGCGAGAGGATCGTGACCCCGGCCGCACGATCGATGATCATGTCGTCGCGCGGCACGTTCGTGAACAGGCAGGTGGTCTCGGCGTACGGCTCCGGCTCCAGCCCCGGCGCGAACTCCGCGACGAAGCCGGTCACCCTGGTGCGGTTCTCGGCGTCGATCGCGCCGTCCTGATCACGGGCGGAGCGGATGACCCGGCCGCCGTTGTACTCGGCGACCTTCTGTCCGTCGAAGCCTGCGTCTCGACCTCCGGGCAGCCCGTAGGCCTGGATGTCCTCGCCCTTGTAGATGAAGGTGGGCCAGGATGTCTGAGCGCCGGGGGCGAGTTCACCTCGATCGCTCGGGTCGCGGTACGGGTAGTGGAACGCGTTCTCCTGACGCACCTCGAACTCGGGCAGCGCGTCGGCGAAGCCCGGCGGCAGGTCGAGCTCGCCCAGCAGCGCGGGCAGCCACCCGCCCGCGGCGACGATCACCTGCTCGGCGTGCACGGTCCGACCCGTCGTCGAGGTGACCTGATAGCCGGTGAATCCGTGCCGCACGGATGCGGCCTCCCATCCGGCGCGCACCTCGGCGCCGGCCGCACGCGCCAGATCGAGCATCGCGTTCACCGACTCCTCGGCGTCGATGACCCCCGCGCCCGGGTGCCAGAGCACCTCGGTGTCGAAGCGCAGACCGGGCCAGCGCGTCGCGGCATCCGCGCCCGAGAGCAGCTCGTGCTCGACGCCCACCGTCTCGAGGACGTCGGCGAGCCCGCGCGGATCGCGCACGGCGCCGAAATCCAGCGACCCGCTCGGCGTGATGAGCCGCCTGCCGCTCGCCGCTTCGAGCTCGTCCCACGAGCTCTTCGCCCGCATGACGAGCCCGGCGTAGAACGGGTCGAGGTAGCCGTAGCGGAAGATGCGCGCCGAACCGTGCGAGCTGCCCAGGGCGGATGCCGGCACGTCGCGCTCGAGGACGATCACGTCGGAACCGGATGCCGCGAGACGCCATGCCACCGAGGCGCCGCTGAGGCCAGCGCCGATCACGGCGTAGGTGGCGGACTCCCGCCTGTCGATGTCGTGCACGATCAGGCCAGGTCGGGTGCGTCCCAGAGCTTCAGCGTCGTGCCGATGCCCTTCGCGACCGCGTTCTCGTAGACGGTCTTGGCCCAGGCGACGTCCTCGACGCCCATGCCTCCCACGCTGAACAGCACGGGCTGTTCGTCGAATTCGCGGCCGGCCGCCGTGCCGTCGAACACGTCGCCGATGTTGACGACGCGCGACTCGTCGAGCTCGCCGGCGTCGATGAGGTCCTGCCAGTACAGGCCGATCATGCCGAACGCGGTCTCGTGCGAGGGCGAGGGGTACTCCTCTGCCCATGCCTCGTAGATCTTCTTGGCGTCGGCGATGAGTCGGGCCTTGCCCGACGTGGTGTACTCCTTGTCCATGCGCAGGTTGGCCGGCAGGCTGAGGAACGCACCGGGCTTGATCCAGTCGCCGTCGATGTACGGATAGTTCTCCGAGCCGACCAGACCCGTCACCGCCTCGGAGACGATGTCGGAGTCGCGCACGGCTTCCTCGACCGTCTCGGCGATCTCGATCGTCGTGAACTGCGGATAGTGCTCCTTCGCATAGGCGGCGAACGCCTCGGAGGTGGAGCGACGGCGTCCGTTGATGCGGAGCGTGTCGAGTGTGGGACGCGCGGTGGTCATGGCGTGCAGGGCGCTCTTGTTCATGGCACCGGGCCCGATGATGCCGAGGGACTTCGCGTTCAGGGGTGCCAGCTTCTTGGCTGCCGCTCCCGGCACGGCCGCGGTGCGATAGGCGCTCTCGAGATTGCCCGACATGATCGCGAACGGCGCCCCTGTCTCCTTGTCGTTCAGCACGATCAGGTGGATCGAACGCGGCAGCCCCTTGTCGCGGTTGTCGACATTCGAGCCGTACCACTTGACGCCCGCGACGTCGAAGCGGCCGCCCAGGTAGGCCGGCATCGCCATGAAGCGCCGGTCGGCCGCGTCCAGAGGCATCGTCGGGAACGGCGACGACGAGGGGAAGCCGATCTGGGCGCCGTGGGAGTTGGCCGAGCTTCCCGCCATCCGGTAGTCGCCCTTGGCGACCAGGACGAGCACCTCCTCCATGACCTCCATGCACCGCTCCATGTCCTTCATGCCGGCCGCGATGACCTCGGGCTCGCTGAGGTAGAGCATGTCGATGCGGGTGTCGGGGGTGGGGTCTGCGGCCATGTCGGGTCCTCCAATATCGGATGCTTCCCCACCAGATAAGCCGTCAGAACAACCCCAGGTCAAATACCTTTTCTGACCGCGATTGATAGCGTTTCGCTCGCAATGCGGCCGTAACGGATCGGTAATACGCGACGCGTATCGTGCCGGGAATGGAACTGCGTCAGCTGCGGTACTTCATGGCCGTCGCGGACGAGCTCCACTTCGGGCGCGCGGCGCAGAAGCTGCACATGTCGCAGCCGCCGCTGAGCGTGCAGATCGGGCGTCTCGAGCGCGAAGTGGGCACGCCGCTGTTCGTCCGCAGCACTCGCCGGGTGGCGCTCACGGCCGCCGGTCTGCATCTGCAGCAGAGCGCGCGGCGGATCCTCGATGAGGTCGACGCGGTGCGTGCGGACATGCGCGACTACGTCGACGGGCTCTCAGGGCAGCTCGCCGCCGGCTTCGTCAGCTCGGCCAACTACACCGTGCTGCCCGAGGTCGTCCGGCTGTTCCGCGCCCGGCGCCCGAAGGTGGCCCTCACCCTCGTGCCCCTCACCTCGGGTGAGCAGTTCGATCGACTTCGCGCCGGCACCCTCGACATCGGCATCGTCCGCGACGACCTTCCCCGCACGGGCCCGGGGGCCGACTCGCTGTCGACCGCGGTCGTGTTCGAGGAGCGTCTCGTGGCGTGCCTGCCGGCCGGCCACCCGCTCGCCGACCGCAGCGAGGCGACGTTCCAGGAGGTCGTCGACGAGCCGATGATCGCCTACCCGCGCGCACTGATGCCCGGATACGTCGATCGGGTGACCGAGCTCCTCGCAGAGGCGGGGCGCATGCGCGTGGTCGAAGAGGTCGTGCACCAGGAGACGGCGCTGGGGTTCGTGGCGGCGGGGGTGGGGATCAGCATCCTGCCCGAGTCGGTCCGCCAGCTCGTGCCGCCGTCGATCGCCGTCGTGCCCCTGGCCGGCTCCCCGACCACGCGCCTCCACGCCGCGTGGCGGACGCGCGACGAGGAGAGCGCGGTCCGCGGGGCGTTCCTGGAGTGCCTGCGAGCGGCGGCATCCGCCTGACCCTCCGACTCACGGCTCAGCTCTCGTCGTCGGGCCGGCGCGTGCCGACGCCGGGTTCGTCGTTGTGCACGGATTCGTCGGGGACCGACGACGCGCTCTCGGGGTCGACGCCGACGGCATCCGCGGCTCCCGAATCCGCACCCGCGCCTCCGGCCGGGACGTCCTCCACCAGCTCCTGCTGCGTGCCGCGCTGCTCGGCGATGCGCTCCTGGGCGTCCGGATCACCGGGCGAGATGACGTCGTCCGGCCGCATGCCCTGGTCGCCGATGCCGCTCATTCCGTGCCGTCCCGGAGATCGGTGGGAGCATCGGCCCCTGCGGATCCGTCGTCCTGAAGGTCGAGATCGCCCTGTCCGTCCTCGCCGATCTCGGCGTCGAGCGGGTCCTCGCCCTGCGTCTCGGGCTGGTCGGGATCCGGCGGGAACGTCCCGTCGGTGAAGTCGTCATCCGCTTCCTCCGGCACCAGCGGCTCCTGTCGATTCAGGAAGCCTTCGGGGTTCATCATCACGTGCTCCTCTCCATCAGGTGGAGACCAGCATCCGCGAGGACCGGCCACGGGGGAGGACCGTTGACAGCACAGGGCGGCCGGAGTAGTCCCGGCCGCCCCGTCCATCACTTGATCGAACCCCGGGTCACCCCCGAGATCACCCAGCGCTGCGAGAAGATGTACACGATCAGCAGAGGCGCCATCGCCATCAGGTACGACGCGAACGCGACCGTGTAGTCGGTGTTGTACTGACCCTGCAGCACGTACTGCGCGAGCGGCAGCGTGCGCGCCCCTGGGTCGGTGAGCACGACCAGCGGCAGGATGAAGTCGTTCCACGCCCACACGCAGGTGAGGATGCCGACAGTGGCGTTCATCGGCGTGAGCAGCGGGAAGATCACCTGCCAGAAGACGCGCCAGGTCGACGCGCCGTCCATCCGGGCCGCTTCCTCGAGCTCCATCGGGATCGAGCGGATGTACGCCGAGTAGATGAAGACGTTCAGCGACAGCCCGTACACGGTGTAAAGGATGATCACGCCGACCTGGTTGTCGAGCCCGAACATCGCCGTCTGCTTGACCAGCGGCAGCATGATGATCGGGAACGGGATGAACAGCGCCGCCAGCAGGTAGTAGAAGACGCCCTTGAAGAACGGGCGGTGCATGTTGCGCGCCAACGCGTAGGCGACGACCGAGCTCGTGAACATCGTGAAGACGACCGAGCCGACCGTGATGAGGGCCGTGTTCAGGAGCGCCTGCGGGAACTGCGTGCGCTCCCACGCTTCGGCGAAGTTCTCCCAGCGCACCGGGTTCGGCCACTCGAAGCCCGTGCCGCCGATCAGCTGATCGGGCGTCTTGAGGGCGACGACCACTGCGAGGTAAAGGGGGATGAGGACGGTCAGTGCGCACACCGCGATGACCGCGGTCGCCCACCAGTTGGTGCGGCGGGTGTCGTCATCGCGGTCGGCGGAGCGTCGGCGTCGACGACCCGCGGTGACGATGGACGTGGTGGACGTGGTGGGGGTTGCGACAGACATCATGCATCCGCCTCTCGGCGCTGAAGGACACGGAACTGCAGGAGGGAGACGATCGTGATCACGATGAAGAAGACCACCGCGTTGGCCGTCTGGTAGGCGAACTCGCCGCCGCCGTAGCCGCCCTTGAAGATGAGCATGGTCACGGATTCGGTCGAGGTGCCCGGACCGCCGTTGGTGAGGGCGACGATCGGGTCGAACACCTGCAGGTAACCCTTGAGGCTCAGCACCACGTTGATGGTGAAGAAGGCGCTGATGAGCGGGAACGTGATCGCCCAGAACTGCCGCCAGGTCGACGCCCCGTCGAGCGATGCCGCCTCGTAGAGTTCGGACGGGATCGTCTGCAGGCCCGACAGGTAGATGATGATCGTGAACGCGCAGCCCTGCCAGACAGCGAGCGCGACGATCGCGAGCCACGCCCAGTCGGGGTTCGACAGGATGTTGTCGGCGATCAGCGGGATGCCGGGGAAGAGACGGGGAAGCGAGTTCGTGAACAAGTACTGGAACACGTAGCCGATCACGAGCATCGCGAGCACGTAGGGCACGAAGTAGACGCCGCGGAAGAAGTTGCGCGCCTTGATCTTGGCGTTCAGCCCCATCGCGATCGCGAGCGAGATCGCGTTGGTGAGGACCGTCGCGACGATCGCGAAGAGGAACGAGAAGCCGTAGGCGCCCCAGACCCGGTCGTCCTTGAACAGGTTGAGATAGTTCGAGATGCCGACGAAGTTCCAGTCGCCGTAGCCGGCGTAGTTCGTGAAGCTGAAGAACACGCCGACGAGCATCGGCACCGTGTGGAACAGCGCGAAGGCGATGACGGCAGGCCAGACCATCCAGTAGTAGGCCGAGAGCGCTCGAGGCGAGGACGACCGGATGCGGTCGGCGCGCGTGCTGCGCGACCCGCGAGAGGCCGAGGACCTGACTGCTTCGGTGAGAGTGCTCATGATCAGTCCTCCGTCACGGGGATGGTGCGAGCGGCGATCTTCCGCCACTCGTTGTCGAGGGTCGCCAGCGCGGCATCGGCCTCGCCGGTGAAGATCGACTCCTGCACGAACTCGGCCAGCGGGATGCCGGGCGGGATCTGGTGGTCGAGGAAGCCCGTGATGCGGCCCTCGTCGAAGAACGGCTTGACCGACTGCAGCGCGAGGTCGTCGCTGAGCGCGGCCCCTTCGACCGAGGGGATCATGTTCTGCGAGGTGGCGAACTCCTCGATGATGTCGGGGCGGAACATGAAGTCGATGAACCGGAGCGCCTCCTCGCGATGCGGGGTGTTGCGGCCCATGGTCACCGTGACGTCGACCCCCGAGACGATGAGCCGGTCGGCCTCGTCATCGGTCGGGTAGGGGAAGATCGCGGCGTTCACGTCGGGGTTGACCTGCTTGATGCCGTTGACCGCCCAGATTCCCTGCAGCAGCATCGCCGCCTCGCCGCGTGCGAAGGCCGCGTTGCCGTCGTCGTACGTCGCGCTGCGGTAGCCGTCCTGCGCGTAGCCATACAGCTGCAGCTCGCGATCGAGCGGCTCGGCGAAGTCCTGGGCGAACGAGACGTCCGCGTCGTCGCCCTCCTCGCGCAGCTCATCGAAGAAGCCGTCCTGCACCGCGTACGCGCCGAGTCCGTTGAACGAGGGGACAGCGGTCCACGAATCGGCGAGCGTGCCGTAGATCGGCTGGATGCCGGCGGCCTTGAGCTTCTCGCAGGCGGCGATGAGCTCGTCCCAGGTCGTCGGCACGTCGATGCCCTGCTCGGCGAAGATGTCGGCGTTGTAGATGATGCCGTCGGCGTTGTTGACGTAGCCGAGGCTGTTCACCTCGCCGTCCTTGTTGCCGAGGTCCGCGAGGATGTCCTGAACCGCAGGATTGATCGTGTCGAGCACCGGTTCGTCGGAGAAGTCGTAGAAGACCCCCGCCTGGGCGAGGCGCCCGAAGTTGCCGTTGCCGTTCAGGGTGATGACGTCGGGCGCCTTGTCCTTCACGAGCAGCGTGCGGATGATGGTGTCGGCATCCGCCACCTGGTTCTGCACGACCTTGATGTCGGGGTTCTCGGCTTCGAACTTGTCGATGATGGCGTCGAAGTCCTCGCGGGCCTCGCCTTTGAACTGGAAGAAGTTCAGCGTGGTGACCCCGGGGTCACCACCTGCCGAACAGCCTCCCAGCGTTCCGGCGAGCACGGCGGCGACGAGTGCCGCCGCAGCCCCGCGGAGCGGATGGATGGATCTCATGCTGCGCCTCCTTGCGCGATGGATCGGCGGGTGCCGATCAGTTCACTGCGGTCAGTTCCACGACGCTCACGCGGCCGGGGTGCTGCACGGGCGGACGGATGCCGGTGACGGCGAGCTGCCGGCCCGTGAGAGCGACGCCCTGCTCCGCCCAGAGCAGCGGAGACTGGCCGGCGTCGTCGTGCACCCCGGCGGGGGTCACGATGCTCAGGCGGTAGGTGAGTGCCGGGTCGAGTTCGGGGATGCGGATCCGGCCAGCCGGATAGGCGATCGACGTAGCCGCCTGAGTGATCGTGAAGACAGCCCTGTTCCGGTTGGCGCCGACGATGCCGCGAACGTCGATGCCGGCATCCGCTCCGTCCACGTGCACGACGCGACCGGTGGCGACGAGCTGCCGGACGCTCTTGGCGAAGGCGACCCAGGCGCGGATGCGGTCACGGTCGGCGTCGGTCTCACGGCTGATGTCGCGCTCGATGCCGAAGTGCGAGAGCACGGCGATCGCGGCGCTGAGGTCGAGGTCGGTCGCCCGACCGGTCGAGTGCACGACGGCGCTGGTGAGATGCGCGCCCATGAGTTCGGGCGGCACGACGAGGCCCGTGTACCGCTGGATGTCGAGGCGCTCGAGCGGGTCGATGCAGTCACTGGTCCAGATGCGGTCGGTGCGCTCGAGGATGCCGAGGTCGACGCGCGCGCCTCCCGAGGCGCAGCTCTCGATCTCGAGTCCGGGGTGCTGAGCCTTCAGCTCGTCGAGCAGGCGGTACACGGCGAGGGTGTGCGCATGCACGAGAGACCCTCCGCCGGGTCCGGAGCCGGCGTCGACGAGGTCGCGGTTGTGGTCCCACTTCAGGTAGGCGATCGGATACTCGTCGAGCAGCGCATGGAGCTGCGAGGCGATGTGCGCGTACGCGTCGGGGTGCGCGAGGTCCAGCACCTGCTGCTGGCGCGCGACGGGAGGGAGGTCGAGACGCGAGCGAAGGATCCAGTCGGGATGCTCACGGGCGAGCTCGCTGTCGGGGTTCACCATCTCGGGCTCCACCCACAGCCCGAACTCCATGCCGAGGGCACGGACGCGGTCGACGAGCGGATGCAGCCCCTGCGGCCAGATCGAGGTGTCGACCTGCCAGTCGCCGAGGCCCTTCGTGTCGTCGCGTCGGCCGAGGAACCAGCCGTCGTCGAGCACGAAGCGCTCCACGCCGACCTCGGCGGCCGCTTCCGCGAGAGCGGTGAGCCGGTCGATGTCGTGATCGAAGTACACCGCCTCCCAGGTGTTGAGCGTGATCGGGCGCGGGCGATGCGGATGCTGCGGACGCGCGCGCAGCTCGTCGTGGAAGCGCCACGACAGTTCGTTCAGGCCGTCGCCCCACGAGCCGACGACCCACGGCATCGTGACCGTGGTGCCGGGTTCGAGGACGATCTCGCCAGGTCCGTACAGTTCGCCGCCGGCGAGGAAGGCCTCGCCGGTGGGCACGCGCTCGGCCAGAACGGTGTGGCTCCCGCTCCAGGCGACGTGGATGCCGTGCACGCGGCCTCGTTCGAACCCGAAGCCCGGGCGACCGGCGCAGAGGAGGAGCGTGGCGTCGGCGCCCGGACGACCGCGCCGGCCCTCGCGCAGGTAGGTGCCGAAGGTGGCGTCATGTCGCTGCGGCGAGCGCTCGCGCAGGTGCCTGCCCGTCGTGTCGAGGATCTCGGTCGCATCCCACGGCACGGGGAACGCGGCCGCAAGACGCTGCACCGTGTAGGCGCCGGTTCCGCTGTTGCGGAGCGTGATGCGCTGGTGGAGCAGCCCCGAGGGACCGACGCACAGTTCGACGGTCGCGGCCAGGCGGGACTCCTCGTCGGCGAGCGAGATGCGCGCGAGATCGTCGCTCGCATCGACGCCGGCGAGGTGCCAGCGGATGCTGACGCCGCTGCCCGCTCGGTGGCCTTCGACGCCCGGAGTGCCGAGCCAGCCGTGAGCCGGTGTCGGCAGAAGCGAGAGCACCGGGGTGGCGTCGAGTCCGCCGGACACGCGCTGCGGGGCCGCGGCGAGCGCCATTCCCTGGAGCGCTTCGGGCGAGACCTCGCCGAGATCCTCACCCCAGTGCACGATCGTCGGAGGCGCGGTCATCTCGAGGACGACACTCGTACCGCCCCGCCTCAGGTGAAGAACGTCTGGGCCGGGCACCACGTCGACCGCGGGCGCCTTGCTGCTCACATCGTTGGAATGCATGGATTAGTTTTAGCACGGAAGTAATTGCTTGGTCAATGCCTTCTTGTAGGCGGAATCTCGGCTTGGTATATGCCAGGATGAAAGCAATAGAGGAGCCTGCATGAGCACTGAAGCGACGGTCGCCCGCACCGTCCTCATTCACGGCCCGATCTCCCGATCGGCCCTCGCCGTGCGCATGGGCATGTCCCCGGCGAGCCTCACCCGGCTGACGAAGCCCTTCGTCGACCGCGGCATCCTCGTCGAGCTCGACGATGTCGTCGACGGAGTCGGCCGTCCGTCCCGCCCGCTCGACGTCTCCTCCAGCGTCGGTACGTTCCTCGGAGTGAAGCTCACGGGCGGCGAAGCGCACTGCGTCCTCACTGACGTGCGCGCACAGCTGTTCGGAGAGATCATCGTCCCGTTGCCTTCGCATGAACCCGCAGAAGTCGTCGCCCTGATCGTCGATGCGATGGCCGAGCTCGTCGGTGACGGCGTTCGTCCGTCTGGAGTGGGGATCAGCATCGGCGGCGTGACCGACGGCACCACCGTCGTGTGGGCGCCGTACCTCGAATGGGAGGGCGTGCCGCTCGGCGAGCTGGTCGCGTCCGCGACCGGACTCCCCGTGCGCATCGAGAACGACCTCATCGCACTGACGGAGGCCGAGCGGTGGTTCGGCGTCGTGCGCGGCCTCGACGGGTTCTCGGTGATCACGATCGGCGTCGGCATCGGATACGGCGTCGTCTCCGGGGGACAGGTCGTGCGCAACGTCGACTCCGGCATCAGCCTCGCCGCTCACGTTCCTCTCGAACCCCACGGCCCGCTGTGCCCCGAAGGCCACCGCGGATGCGCTCAGGCGATGCTCGGCTCGGCGTCCGTCGCCGCGCAGGCGTCGACCGCGCTGCAGCGGTCGGTGACATACGACGAGGTGCTCTCGCTCTCGATCGCCGGCGACCCCGTAGCCTCGGCGATCGTCGATGCTGCGGCTCGAGCACTGGGCCGGCTCATCGCCCTGTCGGCGAACCTCACCCTGCATGCCGACATCGTGCTCGCCGGAGAGGGCATGGGGCTGTTCTCCGTGGCGGAGGAGGTTGTGCGCCGAGCAGTCGCAGAGGGTCGCGACCCACGGGCATCCGAGGTGCGGCTGCACGTCGACGAGAGCGGCTTCACCGCTTGGGCGCGAGGCGCTGCCGCCGTCGCCGTGCAGGCGGCGTTCGAGAGGCTGTAGTCCGGCGGCGCCGTGCGCGTCTCGGGCTCCGCTGAGCCTGTCAGTCGGGGATGCGCACAGAGGCGCCTCTCAGTCCAGAGCGAGGAAGATCCCCGCAGCGACGCCGAGCAGGAGGGTAGACCCGGTGGCCAGCAGTAGCGGCAGCGCACCTCGAGCCAGCCGACCTTCGCGGATCAGGTCTGCCGTGTCGCGCCGATAACTCACTGCGGCGGCCGCGTACGCGGCGAGCGCGAGTGCGGTGCCCGCGAGCGCCACCATGACCGCGACTATGCCTGCGAGCTCGATCGTGAAGCGCAGGGCGATCAGGTTGGCGGTGGCGAAGGCGAGGCAGGTCCGTCGCCACGCGAGCAGGGTCCGCTCAGGTTGCAGTCCGCTGTCGAAGATCGACCGGGAACCCTCGATCACACGAACATGCCGATCGTCACGAGGGCTGCAGCGACGACGACGCCGATGACGATGACGCCCCCAACACCGAGGCCCGGCAGGGGTGCCGAGCGGCGCAACGCCTTCTCTGCGGCGCTCCATCCGAACCACGCCTGCACTGCGGCGAGCGTGCCGAGGAGCAGGAACACCGCGGCGGCGGCGATACGCCAACCGACCGCCTCTGGCAGCGACAGGGCCTCAAGGGCGAAGGCCGCTGCGTACATCGCGAGGGCGGTGCGCAGCCATGCGAGGAAGGTGCGTTCGTTGGCGAGACTGAACCGCGGGTCCGGCTCGGCCCCCTCGCGGTAGACCCGATCGGGGAATCGCCTTCTCGTCATGTCACCGCCTCCTCGTCCCACGCTGAGACTGTACGGAATCCGGCGTTTCCCATCGACGAGTCCGGCGTGTTCGATGACCGCGCGGAGTTCCGGTACCTGTTGCAGTACGAGGAATGGCACAGGTAGCTGCCGCCGCGGAGAACTCGCGGTGACGCGTGCGAGCCGTGCTCTGCCGGGCGTCCCTCCGCTCGCCGCAGGTGCGCGTCCGCGGCAAACGCGTCTTCGCACCACTCCCACACGTTGCCGACGGTCTGCCAGAGACCGTAGTCGTTCGGCTCAAACGAGCGTACGGGTGCCGTCGTCAGCCATCCGTCTTCGGCGGTGTTCACGCCCGGGAACACCCCCTGCCATATGTTGGCCCTCCACCCGCCCTCGTCGACCTCCTGGTCACCCCATGGGCACCTCGCACCGACGAGTCGGCCTCTCGAGGCGTATTCCCACTCCACCTCGGAGGGAAGCCGTCGCCCGGCCCACTCACAATAGGCGTGGGCGTCGTTCCAGCTCACATGAACGACGGGATGCTGTTCGAGACCGACGAGGTCCGAATTTCGGCCGCCGGGGTGCTCCCAGTCTGCTCCGCGCACACCGAACCACCAGGGCGCGCCGCCCGCCGGTCCCATGATGTCTGCGGGGTCCGCCTCGATCGCGAGGTGGAACACCGCCGAGTACCCGAACACTTCAGCTTCGGTGCGGTAGCCGGACTCGGCGACGAAGCGCGCGAAATCCCCATTGGTGACGGTGGTCGCATCGATCTCGAATGCCGTGACGTCGACGGCGTGCACCGGCAGCTCGCCATCGCCGGGATTGTGATCCCCGGAGGAGTCCCCCATCAGCAGGGTTCCCGCGGGGATCCGCACCTGCTCGACCCGATGGCCGCTCGCGCTCGACGACGGCCCCACGGGCGGGACCACGAGCGCCGGACGGGATCCGATCTCGATGCTCTGCGAGATCGAACGTGGGGGCATTCCACACCCGCATACGCACCCCGCGACGCCGTCGTTCACGGTATCTCCTAGATCGCGGCGAGCTCGTCGGCGACCCGATGCAGCTGCGGCACCGGCATCCCGACCACGGCGGCGAGGCTGTAGAGACTCGTGCTCCCCAGCATCCCGAGGATCTCGCTCTGGGCGAGCATCGGCGCGTAGCGCGTGACGATCTCGCGGGATACCGGGTGCGCGAGCAACTCAGGCACCGGTGTGGCGACGCCGAACGTGCCGTGGGCGAACTCATCGAGTGCCGGCATCGGGAGCGCCGCCGCGGTGGCGCGGTCGCGCTGGTCGCGCACGAGAAGGTGCTCGTCGCCCGGCTCGTCGTCCACCGGGATACCGAGGCGTTCAAACTGGCTCGCGGGCGCGTCGTTCTCGCGCAGCAGGGAGGCGAGGAGCCTCAGCATCCGCAGCTCGACGGCGTCGTCGTCGAGTGGATGCTCTTGGGCGGGGTCTTCGTGGAGGTCGAAGAGCAGCGTCCCGTAGTTGAAGGGATTGATCTGCGCACGACCGGTGAGCCGCAGCGGGCGGATGCCCTTCGTGAACGAGAACGGCTCGGAAAGCTCGGCGCCGGCGAACTCCGACGGATCGAAGCGTCCGCGCATGTGCGTGGGCATGAGCGTGTACTCCTCGAGCGGCGCGTTCTCGGCCGTGGCGCACGCGCGCATGTAGACGTAGCGACCGTCTGTGACGTTGACGTGGCCGCCGTGGATGCCGAACAGCGCGCCGTCGCGGGAGACACTCTGAAATGGGGTTCCGAGCATGTCCTCGGTCGGGTCGACACCGAAGAAGTCGAGGAGCGTCGGAGCGATGTCGATGGTCTGCACGAGATCTGCGCTGCGCTCGCCCGAGCGACGGGTGCGGGGGTCCCAGACGAAGGCGGGCAGGTGCACGAGCTCGTTGAACCACGGCTGCACGCTCTTCGCCCACCATCCGTGCTCGCCCAGGAGGAAGCCGTGGTCGGTGTTGACGATGAGGAGCGTGTCGTCCCACATGTCGTGTTCGTCCATCACGTCGAGCACCCGCCCCAGGGAGCGGTCGCACATGCTCACGAGCGCCTTGTATTCGAAGCGCGCGTGCTCCACCTGATCCTCGGGTTCGGTGACCTTGGAGTACGACGGCCAGTCGAACTCGGGCCCGTCGTAGTCGTGCGGGTAGAGCTTCTTGTACTCGTCGTACGTGAAGAACGGCTCGTGCGGGTCGAAGCACTCGATCTGCACGAACCAGCGATCGGCGTCGGCGTTCGTCTGCAGGAACTCCACTCCGGCGTCGAAGGTGAGAGTCTGCGGATGATCCGCCTCGCGCCGGAGGTAGCCGCGGTTGATCGCGTCCTGCCGATGCAGGCGACCCTTGAACCCTGTCGTCCCGTGCGGCTCGGCCGCGACGTCGGCCTTCCACGGGTCGCCTTCCTGACCTCGAAAGAACTCCCACGTGGTGTAGCGCGGGTGATAGGTGGCTCCGCCGTCCTCCCAGTAGTGGGGATGGTCGCTGGCGAGGTGCGTGTGCACGCCGTTGCGTCCGAGGATCTCGGGCATCGAATCGTCGAAGGGCTCGAGCGGACCCCAGCTGCGATGCAGGAAGTTGTATCGACCCGTATGCAGTTCGCGCCGTGCGGGCATGCACGGCATGGAGCCCGCATAGAAGTTGTCGAAGGTGACCGTGCGTTCGGCCAGCCGACGGAAGTTCGGCGCCTCGATCTCCTCTGAGCCGTAGGGCGGCAGCATGTGCCGGTTGAGGCTGTCGAACATGACCATGATCGCCCGCATCGTCGCGTCTCCTTCTCGCCACCGCCTTCACAGACCATGACACTTGTGGAATAAGTTCCCCTCACGATCCCATGTGCCGCAGCGATCTGTCAACGTCGGCTCGTTGACAGCGCATAGCACTTGTGTCATTCTTCGAGAGTCCCCCTCACCCGCGTCCGGACCGGATCCATGAAGCTTGAGCACCTCCTCCTCGGACTCATCGGCGAGATGCCGCGCACGGGCTACGAGATCAAGAAGTTCCTCGACTACCACGGTCGCTTCCTCCGCTCGAACACGACGATGAGCCAGGTCTATCGCTCTCTGTCATCGATGGCCGAGCGGGGCTGGGTCGCCTACTCGGTCGACGAACGCCCCGGCGCACAGGACGCCAAGATCTACCGCGTCACCGCGGACGGGATGACGGTCTTCCGCGACTGGCTCGAGGGCCCCTACACGCCCCCCAGTCGCTTCCAGGATCCTGAGTTCGCCGCACGCCTGGGGTTCGCGGGGTACCTAACCCCGGAGAAGCTCATCGCGCTCGTCGAGATCGAGCTCGAGGCGCGGCGCGAACAGGTCGCCAAATACCGGTTCCGCGACCGCACGATCGAAGAGGGAACGGCGATCGAGTTCGATCGCGCCCTCGCCGCATCCGTCGGTGAGCGGCTGCATCAGCACGGCACGCAGCAGATCGATCTGCACATCGCGCAGCTCGAAGAGCTGCGACGGGAGTTGCTCGACGGCACGCTCCCCGCTCCAGCCCCGACGGCATCCGCCGCGCTCTGAGCAGAACCCCCCGACGTCGCCGCGACACGCTCGCCGTGGCGGGAACGATCGTCGGCGCGCCCTCGCTCCCGCACCCGCCCGTCGACGACTCAGTGTTGACAGAAGCATTCCACTAGTGGACTATTACTGCATTCCACTTGTGCAATGACTTGACGCAGCTTGCCGTCGACCATTTCAATGACGAAAGGGATTCATATGAACACGGCCACAACGGCGCCGGCGGACCCGACCGCGGCTTCCCGATCAGTGAAGGTGAAGGGGCGCTGGCGCAACCTCTCCACACTCGTCGGGGTCACGGTCGTCGAGAGCGGCGAAGGCAGCCTAACCACCACGCTGTTCCCCGCCATCGCGAAAACCCTCGGGCTGGGCAACACCGAGCTCGGTCTGCTCTCGACACTGGGCCGTCTCATCGGGGTACCATTCGGCCCGTTCTGGGTCTGGTACGCCAACCGCACCACCCGGCGCCAGGCGATCTTCGTCAGCACACTGCTGAGCGGCGCGCTGGCCGCGGCATCCGGCTTCGCCGACAACTTCCTCCTGCTGCTCCTCCTGCAGACCCTCCAGGCGGGCGCTGTCATCGGGCTCACACCGATCACGAACGCCGTCATCGCCGACTCCTTCGACGACAAGTCTCGAGGACGGGCAGTGGGGATGCTGTACGGGATCTCTGCCGTGCTCAGCTCGGTCATCGGGCCGCTCATCGGCCTGCTCTCGCTGTGGGAATCGGGCTGGCGCTGGGGATTCTGGGGCGTGGGCGCGTTGCTCGTCTTGACCGGGTTCCTCGTGCTGGCGTTCTTCAAGGAGACCGCGGTCGGCGCGTCCGACTACGGCGCCGAGGCCTCGAAGATCGAGTACGCCCGCCCGCGGCTGAAGGACTCGATCGCCCTGATGAAGATCCCGACCTTCAGCGTGATGATGGGGTCGCGGCTGCTCTCCGGCCATCTGCTCATCGCTGTGTTCGGCGTGCAGTTCCTCGTCACCGAGCGCGGCTTCGACGTCGCCACGGCCGCGATCGTCGCGTTGCCGTTCGGCATCGGCTACTTCCTCGGAACCGTGGGCGGCGGCTTCGTCGTGTCGGCGCTGGATCGCCGCGGCGGGCCGAACGCCCGAGTCGTCTTCCTCCAGACCGCACAGGTGCTGTTCGCCGTCGTCGCCTTCTTCGCCACGCAGTTCGACGTCGGCTCCATCGCGTTCTACGCGGCCTTCTGGGGACTGATGGGCCTCACCCAGGGCCTCAACCCCGGCGTGAACCGCCCCATCCTCATGTCGGTGATGTCGCCGGAGCTCCGGGCGCAGGGCTTCGTGATCTACCTGACGATCTTCGAGGTGATCGGATGGGCGGCGTTCACGTTCGTCGCCGGCGTGCTCGCCGATGCGTTCGGGCTGCAAGCCGTGTTCCTCTGGGTGCTCGTGCTCCTGATGCTTGTGAACGCGGCGTTCCTCAGCCTTCTGTACCGTTGCTACCCGCGTGATCGTAAGCGCGTGGACGACCTGATCGAGAGTCGTCTGGCTGCGAAGGCGGAGTGATCGGCGACCTACGAAGAGCGAAGGCCGGGTCCGTGAGGAGCCGGACTTAACTTGTCTTTCGCTGCGTGCGCAGAGCCGCCGCCTGTGACTGAGCCGTGAGAATGGCTCTCGATTTGGGCGTGGTGGGTGAATCGTCCTAAGGTTACAGATCGATAACGGATGATACCGCCTGCCCGAGGAGCTTCATCATCACTTCGCGTTCCCCCGAATCCGCGCCGTCTTCTGCGCCTCTCGACGAGGCGCCGGTCGCGGACCCGATCACCCCCGCCCCCATGCTCCGCCGCGACCGTCGTCGCGCGCAGGCCGCCGTCGCAGCCGCAGTCGTCCAGACCGTCGAAGCTGCAGCCACGAGCCCCATGGCGGAAGCCGCAGCCGAAGCCTCCCAGGCGCCCGACGACGCGGTCGTCGCACCCGTCGAGACGATTGCCGAAGATCCGGTCGCCGAGGCCGCGGCATCGGACGAGCCCGCTGCATCCGACACCGCAGACGCCCCCGACGCCGAGCCCGCGGCATCCGACGATTCTTCCGGCGACCATGTCACTGCCGAATCCGTCCGCGCCGAACCCGCCGCATCCGCTTCCTCGAGCCGCGCCCGCACGGCTGCAGGTCCCCGACGTCGGCCCGCCAACACGGCGACGCCATCGGCACGAACGGCTCCGTCTGCACGCCCGGCACGATCGCCTCGGACCTCGGGTCGCCAGCGGATCTGGCAGATGACCGGCGCTGCACTGGCCGTCGCCACCCTCGTGGGAGGAACCGCACTTCCCGCGCTGGGCATGGTGCGCGGCGAGACGACGCCGGTCACCGCCTCGGCATCCGCCGACCTGCGCACGCAGTCGTTCACCGCCAGCGCCGACGTGCTGCCCGACGTGGTGGTCAGCGGCGAGTTCTCGGCGACCACCCCCGACGAGCTCAAGACCATTCAGGCCGTCGCTGCGGCGACGGCGCGCAGCGGCATCGCCCCGATCGCGAACCCCGGCCAGATCATCGTCCCGATGGCGGCCGGCACGTACACGATGACCGACGGCTTCGGCGCGAGCCGCCCGGGCCGCAGCCACATGGGGCAGGACTACGCCGCACCCATCGGCACGCCGATCTACGCCGCGGCCGACGGTGTCGTGACGATGTCGCAGGACAGCTACGGCGGCTACGGCGTGACCGTCCAGGTGCAGCACGACGACGACGGCAGCGTCACGACCCTGTACGGGCACATGAACTACGGCACCCGGGCCGTGCAGCCCGGCGAGCACGTGGTCGCGGGGCAGTTCCTCGGACGTGTCGGGAACACCGGCTACACGATCGGCTCCTGCCTGCACTTCGAGGTCCGCATCAACGGCACGCAGATCAACCCGGTGCCCTGGCTCGATTCGCACGTCCGGTAGAACCGCGGTCCAGGGATAAGTCCCAGGGGCGTAATAGCACAACGTCGCTGCGCACGCTCCCCCCTTGGCGACCTTCAGGGGGTCTGCGACCGTCTGAGGCATGACTCGCACCGCCTCTCGAAACGTTCCCGAAGATTCCCCCGGCCTGCTCACACGCGGGTACGACTTCGGCGCGCACATCTGGCGCCGCGTGCGCCCCGGCGCTCGATCGGCGCCGCTCCGTCTGCTCGGGGATGACGCGATGCTCGTGCGCGGAGCCGACGGCGTCGCCCTCTTCTACGACGAGCAGCGGGTCGCGCGCGCCGGGGCCATGCCGGCGGTCGTGCGCGAACCGCTGTTCGGCCACGGCTCGGTGCACGCGCTCGACGGAGACGACCATCGCCACCGCAAAGCCGAGTTCGTCGACGTCCTGTACGACGACGCGCAGGTCGAGCGGCTGACGCCGTTCCTCGAAGGGGAGTGGGCACGAGAGCGCGATGAATGGCTCGACGGCGGTGCGGCGAGCGCCTATGACGCGGCGGTGGGTGCGTTCGGCCGCGCGATCATGGGCTGGGCCGGCCTGCCCGGAACGAACGCGGCGAAGACCCGATGGTCGGCCCGTCTGGCGCAGATCGTCGACGGATTCGGCGTGCCGTACTCGCCGCAGTACGTTCTCGCCCTGCTCAACCGGGGATGGTCCGATCGCCACGCGACGCGGCTCATCGAGGCCGTGCGGGCGGGCACCCTCCAGGCCGAGTCGGGCACAGCGCTCGAGCGGTGGGCGCATCATCGATCGAGAGACGGCGAGCTGCTGCCCGCTCACACGGCCGGCGTCGAGCTTCAGAACAGCATCCGCCCCATGATCGCCGCCGCGAGGTTCGTCGCCTTCGCGGCGAAGGAACTGCACGACCGACCCGAGTGGCGTGAGCGGATCGCCGCTGAGACCGCGGAGCGCGAGGCCCTGGTCGGCGGTCGTCTCGCGACGATGTTCGCGCAGGAGGTGCGCCGGACAGGGCTGTTCGTCCCGATGCTGCCCGCCAAGGCGATCGTCGACATCGAGTTCGACGGGCAGTCGATTCCAGAGGGCGGCCGAGTCGTGCTCGACATCCTCGGCACGAACACAGACCAGCAGTCCTGGGAGCGCGCCGAAGTGTTCGACCCCGAGCGCTTCCGCGACGTCGACGACTACGAGGCGATCGCGGCGTTCGTCCCGCAGGGCGGCGCCGACGTGGCCACCGGCCACCGCTGCCCCGGTGAGAAGCTCGTGATCGAGGGACTCACGGCGGCGATCGCCGTGCTGAGCGATCCTGCACTCGCGATCCTCGACGACGGCCTCGGCGTGAACCGCCGACGGCTGCCCACGAAACCGGCATCCGGTGGCCTGGTCCGCTCGAGCTCCGGATGCCCCTTCCACTGAGACGACCCACTGAGACGACCCACTGAGACGACCCACCACGACCCACGCGAGAACAGGAGATCACGATGAAGGCACTGACCTGGCAGGCGAAGCGCACGGTGACGGTCGAGCACGTCCCCGACCCCGTGATCCAGGATCCGGGCGACGCGATCATCCGGGTGACCTCGTCGGCGATCTGCGGATCCGATCTGCACCTGTATGAGCTGCTCGGCCCATTCCTCGATCGCGGTGACATCCTCGGACACGAGCCGATGGGCGAGGTCGTCGAGATCGGCTCCGGGGTCACGAGGCTCACAGTGGGGCAGCGCGTCGTCATCCCGTTCAACATCGCCTGCGGCGAGTGCTTCATGTGCCGCCGCGGTCTGCAGTCGCAGTGCGAGACGACGCAGGTCGGCGAGTACGGCAGCGGTGCGGCCCTGTTCGGCTACACCAAGCTGTACGGCCAGGTGCCGGGCGGCCAGGCGGAATACCTGCGCGTCCCGCACGCCGACTACAACCACATCGCCGTCGGATCCGACTTGCCCGATGAGCGCTACCTCTTCCTCAGCGACATCCTTCCCACCGCATGGCAGGGCGTGGAGTACTCCGACGTCCCAGACGGCGGAACGGTCGCCGTGATGGGGCTCGGTCCGGTCGGGCAGATGGTGACCAGAGTGGCCCGGCATCGCGGATACCGGGTGCTGGCGGTCGACCCGGTGCCCGAGCGGCGCGCCATGGCCGAAAGGCACGGCGTCGAGACTCTCGATCTGGATGACGACGTGGTCGAGCGGCTGAGGGACATGACAGACGGCCGCGGGGGCGATTCGGTGGTGGATGCCGTCGGCCTGGAAGCGCACGGCAACGGCGGTGTGGCGTTCGCGCAGAAGGCGGTGGGGATGCTGCCACCGCCCGTGGCGCGACAGGTGCTCGACAAGGCGGGCATCGATCGGCTCGCGGCGCTGCACGCGTCGATCGACGCGGTCCGTCGCGGCGGCACGGTCTCATTGAGCGGGGTCTACGCGGGAGATGCCGACATCCTCCCCATGAAGACGATGTTCGACAAGCAGCTCGCACTCCGCATGGGCCAGTGCAACGTGAAGAACTGGATCGACGTGCTGCTGCCGCTGGTCGAGGATCCGTCCGACCCGCTGGGCGTCATGGACCTGACGACGCATCACGCACCCTTGGACGACGCTCCCGACCTGTACCGCACGTTCCAGCGCAAGGAAGACGGCTGCATAAAGGTCGTTCTGCATCCGGGTGCGTGATGCGGGCGGTCAGCCGCCGGAGGGGTTCTCCAGCGGCCTGCCGTCTTCGTCCGTCGTCTCGTCCTCGAGGATGTCGTCGGTCGACGTGTCGCCGGGCTCTTCCGGGGCGCCACCGGACGCGGTGTCGGCCTCTTCGTTCGGGCCGGGGGTTCCGTGGGTGTTGTGCGGATCGCTCATCGCCATCTCCTCTGTTCGGTTCCGCGAACGTATCGGGGGCAGGGCGAGAGGCGAGCGGGGGTTGACGGGTCCAGGGGAACGGAGGACACTGCGGCGGGCTCGGTGCCCCCTGAGGAACAGCTCAGACAAAGAAAGAGAGCCCCGGTCTCTCGACCGAAGCTCTCTTTTCACTCGCTGTGCCCGTGTTCGTTTATCGCGCGAGCCCTTGAGCCTCAGGGCTTTCCGCAGCTCGGTTCTGAGCGTCTTTCCACGCTAAGCCGAAGATTCGTCCAAAGGATCGATCTTTCTCCAGATCAAAGGATAAATTTTGAGGACCAGGAACTGGCACGAAGCGGCGACCTATCTATCGCAGGTTGAGGTCGTCGGATGCTGCGCTGTCGGGCTGTTCGGACGAGTCGGAGCGGTGGCTTAGCGGTTCGCCGCAAATGCTCTGGCGCGACTCCGTGCCACCGGCCGACCGGCCTACTGTGCGGCGTCGCGCAGGCAGGACATGTGTTCAAGGGTCGAGCACCACCCCCATGCGATGCTCGCTGTTTCACCGACCCGAGCGATATGTTTGGCTTCGATGCGCGAGATGTTCAGGGCCTACTACCAACCCACACCAGGGGAGATGTCCCGACTGTGGAACGAGGGGCTCGTGATCCTCGACACCAACGCGCTGCTGAACCTCTTCCGGTACTCCGGACGCACACGCGAGGATTTCTTCAAGGCACTCGTCGCGAAGATGAACTCCCTGTGGATCCCACACCAGGTGGGACTGGAATTCCACCGCCGACGCATCACCATCATCAACCATCAATCCAAAGCATTCGGCGACATCGAAGCTGCCCTTACCAAAGCACGTGGTCAGGCGGAGAACGCGTTGAACGGCTACAAGCGCCACCCATCATTGGACGTCGGTCCGATGCGTGCGGAGTTCACCGAATCCATCAACACCCTAATTCAGGGCCTTCGCGACGCCCAGGAGCATCACGAACAGGTCGTCCTCGCGACGAAGACGAACGATGACATCCTCACGGACATCACTGACTTGTATGACGGCAAAGTGGGAGAACCGTTCAGCGAAGAACAACTCGACGCCATCTACAAGGAAGGTGTCCAGCGCTACGACAAGCAACTCCCACCCGGATACAAGGATGCGACGAAAAACGAACCAGATCGATACGGCGACCTGGTGCTTTGGAGGCAGATCCTCACTCATGCAGCCGAGCAAAAACGACCAGCGATCTTCGTCACCGACGACCAAAAAGAGGACTGGTGGTACACAGTGGACTCCGAGCGTCACGGTGCGCGACCGGAACTCGTGGAGGAGTACTACGTCGCGTCAGGCGAACGCGTGCATTTCATGACGACAGACCGGTTCCTGGACTTCGCGAAGTCGGAAGTCAACGATATTCACGCCGAATCCGTAACCGAACTGGAACGCCTGTCGCGCGATGTCGCAGCGCAAGAGTCGCGTGTTCGGCCTGGGCTCGCGCACACCTGGATGGATCTGTCGGACCTGGACCGCTCCATTCCTGACTCGTTACCTGCTCGGTTGCGCCGGCGACTTGAACATCATCCCGCTTATCAATCCGTGCGCACCGAACTCGCTCTCGCTACGGCTCGCGTCGTCGTTTCCGAGCGAGCTTTCACAGACGCGCTCAACAAGTTCTCTGGCGAGGGCCAAACGCAGGAGACACTCCGATACCTCGACCAGCGAGAGCGCGAGTTGTCGCACGCGCGCGCGGACGAACGGGCGGCACACGAAAGAATGCAGCGGATCCTCAACGAGGTCGACTTGACCACCTGGGACTATGACAGCCATGCCTCACATCACCGCCGGGAACCGGAGTTGATCCGCGGCGTTTTCGACAGCGCGCTCGATCTGCCACCGTTAGCTCCAGACGAGGACTGGCCCGACGAACGGTAGCAGCGTCGGGTCCTCCCGTTGACCTCATTCACAAGAGTCCCGATCTCGGCGCAAGTGGCCGCGCGCAGCCACGAGACGACATCGTGTGAGTAGCCCGGGATCTTTCGGCGCCACCAGGGCGACCTCGATAGATCGACGTCTCGACGCGACCAGAATCGGACGTAACCGTGGCCGTTCGCGGAGACGGTACGGTGATCCCATGATGCCCGCTGCTTCACCAGCTCCCTCCGCCGAACCTTGGTGGGCAACCGTCGCCGACAGGCTTGAGGCTCTGCTGATTGGTCCCACGGCGACGCAACTTTCCACGGCGGACGCTCTGGGCCTCTCCCTGCCCGCCGACTCCCCTTCGTTCGTCGCTGCAGTCCTGCTTCAATGGCACCTCCGCGACGCTATCGGGCAGACGTTCCGCGACGTGGACGAAATCCCTGAGACGCTCAATGACATCGAAGACGAGCTCGGTGTCACACGGACCTCTAGCCTTCACACCGGTACACGCGAAGAAGTCTCTGCGTGGTTCGAGGCGCGCTATACCTTGAAGACGGTGCGCGGTTTGCGTGAGCTCGAGCCCGTTCCCGGTGACATCGTGACTAGCGCGGGGTGGGTCGCTGGCGAACAGCGCGTTGTGTCATCAGTGTCGAGCAGCGGCCGGATCTTCATGCGGGGAACTCCGGCTCGAAGCGCTTGGCCCAACCATTTAGAGATCGTGGCCCGCGTCGGTGAGCCCCAGTACAGCAAGATCGTCGCGAACGTCCAGAGCAGGCTGCTCGATGCGGTCGTCTCCAAGTCCACCAACCTCGACAACTTCGCGACGCTCGAGGAGTACAGACTCAAGACGCCAATCCCGCCGGCCGAAGCCGTGCGAGCGCTCGAGGAGCTCCTCGACTCTGGCGAACGATATGAGGAGCCCCTGCAGAAGCTCCTCACGCAGTACCCGCAGTTGCTGGCCGCGACAGTGCTGGGTGGGTGGCGCACTTACGTGATCCCAAAACCGAAGTTGGGTGCTGAGCACGTCCCTGACTTTCTCGTTCTCGGCATCAACAGCGTTGGCCCACAGTGGACGGCAGTGGAGCTTGAGGGGGCAAGGCACACCATCCTCACGAAAAAAGGGCGACTCGCGCAGCAGACACGACACGCCATTGACCAGATCGAAGACTGGCGCGAATGGCTAGCAACGAACGTGAGCTACGCCCAGACACAAGCGGGATTCCATGGATTGACTTCTCGAGCTCCGGGCCTAGTCATCATTGGCAGAGACGACCCTCATGCAGAGCGTCAGGCGTCCCGAGCTCGTTCAGACGAGGGAGCGCGAATAGCCGTACACTCCTGGGACTGGCTGCTGCGTGGAGCACGGAATCTGACTCAGTCACCCTTCTACAAGACGAAGTTCGCGGTGGATAACCTCAACGACCAGGTCGGGTATCAAGTCGCTTCACTGCCGCGCTCCGAGGCCATGACCTTCGAGGAACTCACGGAAGAACTCGACGACGAGGAGTTCAATCGACTGGCATGGTGACAGACGCCTGGCCCGATAGCCCGCCGGCACTTCCGCGGACCCTCGGGGCGCGCCCTAGTCTTGACGTTCGCCGCCGCCGTCGCAGGTGTCCCCCGATAACTGAACCTCGGCTGTTCGTCATCGAGGTAGATCGAGCGGTCCCGGCCGAGGCAGATCGCGCCGCCGACGCGCCCGGGAAGCTGGGTGGCCGGTGATAGGTTCAACTCCGATGAGGAAACAATCTTGAACGATTCGCACGGACTGCACGAGGCAGAGACCGCGAGCATCGGCGACGACCTCGTGTTTCTCGCCCGTTTACGCGGTGTGAGCGTGACGTGCGTCATTCCCACGACGGAAGAGAACCAGCCGTGTGTGGCCGCGGTTCGAGTTGAGGTAACCGCAACCGATGTCGCTCGTGGCCTCGCGGCAGTATCGAAGTTCGCCGGCTACTGCCCTCGCACCCTCGTCCTCACGGATCCATCAGGCGACGACGCCGCGTGGGCAAGTGTTCTCGCGTCCTACTTTAGATTTGGTCTCGCTGTCGTCGTCAATGGCAGTCGGCAAGATGTCATGCCACCTGCCCGCCTTGATGAGTCATCCGGCGCTTCAGTGCGCGAGCGGTTCCGAGGCTCGGTCCGCCAGTACGTCGACCACCTGTAGACCCGCGGCCCACGCTTCCACCTGCACACCGGCGGAGAACGGCATCCCCGTCGCGGCGGCCGTGGCCTCGTGCGCCAGAAGCGCGTCCTGCGCCTTCTGCTTCCACACCCCCGGTCGGGCTCCCCGAGTAGCTGCTAGCAGGTCACGCACGTCGGCACGGTACATCTCCAGATTGTGTCGCTCGCAGGCCCGGGCGTCAGCCTGCGAGGCGGTGAACCTGCTGATGCGACGACCATCACATTCCAGGCAAAGGCAGTCGGGCGCGTCCGAAGAGACGTACCGCTCGTACTTCATCGCCCCGGTCTTCATGTGGTGCATCAGGCCGGGGATGATGGCGTACGGGGTCGGGTCGTCGGGGCGGTGCGCCTGCCCCTTGTCGTCGGGGGCGGTCACTCGACGCTGAGACGGGATCGCTCCGATGGCCGCTCCGAGCGCGCCGTGAGCGAAGGCTGCTAGACCGGCGTAGTCGGTTCGCCAGCTGACCGAACCGGCGCCGTGCGCGAGCAGCCGCGCGTGAAGCTCCAGCTTCGCCTTGCTGTCGAGAGGGTTCTTCGATGCCCCGAACGCGAACGCGAGCGGGTGTCTGCTCTCGTCAACGGCGGCCATGAGCTGGGAGATGTAGCGATCCGCCAGCCACGCCTTGTCGAGGTACAACGGAACGAGGATGTCATCGCCGTCGACGCCGTTCGCGCCAGCGACGACTGCACGCAACGCGCGCGCATCACCGGCGCGAATGTACCCTGCGGGCAGGACGACTATGGCCGCCTTCGCGGAGCGCTGGTCGTGTACGGCTTCCTCCAGCGTCGGCACCCCGAACAGCGAATGTTCGTCACCGGGTAGGTGGAACGGTTCAGCAGCCGTGGCGAAGTGGTCGTGATGCGACGACGATTCCACCATCACCACCATGTCGGGGTAGATGGAGCGCAGTCGCCGCATGGTCGCGTTGCGCGCCTCGCCCGTGAGGACGAGGCCGTCGACGTCGTCCTCGAGGAACGAGGCAAGGTCGAGAGCGGCCTCGCAGTTAATGACGGTCAGTACTCGGCCGTTCAGCATCTCGCGGGCGGTGCGCCGGCGCGTCGATGCGAAGGTCGCGGGAGCTCCCGTGATGGCGGAGATGGTCATGCTCGGTCCCCCAGATAGTTGTGTTCAAGTTCGTGAACGGTGATGAGCGCGGTGTCGGCGAGCGCTTCGAGACCCTCCCCAGACGCGGTGCGCTCTTTCACAAGGTGCGCCAGCAGCGAGGGCTGCTCGCGTTCGATCTGAACGGGCTCATTCTTGCGCATCCCTGCGGAAGAAAGTTCGATGTTCAAAGACCTGTACTTCGATTCACTGATGGTTCCTAGGTCGCGTGCACGTCGCATCAGCGCAGCGATGGACACTCCCCACTTCCGTTTGAGGTTGGCGAGCGAGGTGAGCGAGACATCCGCGAGGTCGCCCCGGATGTCCTCTTCGGGCATGAGGAACTCGGAAGCGAAGATGTCCGCTTCCACCTCCGACTCGGCACTCGGCACCTCGTGCAACACCGCATGGCCGAGTTCGTGCGCGATGGTGAAACGAAGGCGATCCCCCGGCGCATGAGACCCGAGAAGCACGATGGGTGGAGCGTCATCCGGCCAGCTACTGATTGCGTCGACGCGCGCGGACGATACGTCCCACACGAGACACGGCACTCCATGCCGCTCCATCACGTCCACCATGTTGTCAATGGGGCCTGCAGGGATACCCCATTGTTCGCGGACCTCACGCGCGCGGTCATCCGGACCGTACCAGCGGTTCTCCGGAAGCGGTAGGCGAGGCACCTGGTGATGAGGCCGGTCGCCGACGAGCCGCGACACTCTTACGTGAGCCAGAAGCATGTCGGCCTGCAACTGATTGCGCGCCTTCATCGGCAGCGACGCCTGCTTGCGGTGGAACACTCGGGTGTGCGGCGCCTGGGTAGCCGTACCGTCAATCAGTTCCGTTGGCACCTCAAGAGTGCGCGCAAGCACACTCAATCGCTCGTCGGCCGGGATCGCTCCCGTCTCGAACTTAGAAATGATCCCCTGCGCGACCCCGCTCGCCTTCGCCAGCTCAGCCTGGGTGAGCCCGCGAGACAGGCGCGCGGCTTCCAGGAGCGAGGGGGCGTCAGTGGTGGTCATGCATCAACCATACATCATCTCGCATTTAATCGCTGGAATTATTCGGATAATGATTCCAGCATCGGAGGCGAGCGTGGAGTTCACGCTCCGTCCCGCGCAGACCCTGGCCCGGGCCGCTGTGGAATCGTCCGCCCAGGCCGTGTGGATTCTGGCGGCCACCGACTATCGGAGCAGTATTCAGAGGCATGCCTCTCTGGTTATCGCGGATTGGGACGAGCAGCGCAAGGCGTCACTCGATGAGGCAGTGAGGTCAGAGTTGAGGAAGCGCTCAGGCGCGCTGCAAGAGGACCTCGGGTTCACAGACGCTGACGTGAGGGCGCCGAGCTATCTGACATTGGTTCGCCATGCCGCCGCCCACGCGAGAGAGCAACTGCCCGCCGCGCTCCTCAGATCGGACGACGCCGTGGAGCGGCTGTGGCGAGCGTCCGCGGGTTCTGCCCACGGCAAGCAGTGGCCGGCATCTGAGTTGACGGTCGCCACGAGCACCGGGTCGACGATGCCGGACCCTGCAGCAATCACCGCGATCTTGGCCCTCGCCGACGCCGTCGTCTCGTACGGGGTCATGCGGTTCGCTGACCGCTCCGGTTACGCCTCCGAACTCTCCTCCATCCAGCAGGACGCATTCGCTCGCGTCTATTCGAAGATTCCCCTCCTGCCTGGGGCACCCCAGCAACCACCTGCTCCATAGGAACATGTGTCGATAGCTCCACTGGTGCATAGCTCCGGTTCCCCGCCGCGCTGCGAGAAATGGGGCTCGAGATCTATGCGAATAGCGAAGAGTCCGACCCCTTCTCACTAGACCCATTCTGTGGGCCGGAGCGAAGGACCGTACGACATTGAGGCGTGAGCCGCGCGCAACGAGTTGAGCTTCCGTCGACCGACGAGCCGTGCTGAATCGCTGGCAACGCCGCTCAGGTCATCTTCACCCGGACGACTTCGACCTCGTCCCCGACCCACCCACGGCCCGCTGGAGTGGCGAATAGCGCAACATATGAGGCACCGGTTTCATGCAGGACGACGCGATGCACGAGGAGCCGGAAACACGAGGAGCCGGCCAGAAATTGCTTCTGACCGGCTCTTTCGATTTACGAACAGATTGCCCTGCATTTACGAACAGGGCCCGCTGTGCGCGAGGGGGGACTTGAACCCCCACGTCCATAAGGACACTGGCACCTGAAGCCAGCGCGTCTACCATTCCGCCACTCGCGCGAGCGTCTCGCTCCGAAGAACTCAACTTCCCAAAGATATCACGCGTTTCAGCCAGGCGAAAACTCGACGTCCGTGACCTCCTGATTCCCTCACGAGACCCGCGTTCCGGCGCCGGAGGTCGTGCGCGAACCCGGGTCTCACCCCCGCGCAAGAGCGGAGACGGCGTCTGGAAAACCGTCGCACAACGGCGTTCACTCAGGACACCTGGCTACGATGTACCCACCGGTCGGCATGCCAGAGGAGCCCAGTGGGACTACTTGACAGCTTTGAGAAGGGTCTCGAGCGCGCAGTGAACAGCGCGTTCGCGAAGACCTTCCGCAGCGGCATCCAGCCCGTCGAGATCGCGTCAGCGCTGCGGCGCGAGGCCGACACGAAGGCGGCTGTCGTCAGCCGCGACCGCATCATCACGCCCAACAGCTACGTCGCGCGGCTCAGCCCCGACGATGCGGAGCGGATGCTGGCGCTCGGCGGCGCGCTGACCGATGAGCTCCACGCGCTTCTCACCACCCACGCGAAGGCGCAGGGCTACAGCTTCTCGGGCCCTCTCTCGATCTCCCTCGAAGCCGACGAGAGCATCACGACCGGCACCGTCCGCGTGAACTCGGGCACCGTCGAGGGCCGTGTCAGCTGGCAGGCCGTGATCGATGTCGACGGACGCCGTCACGCTCTCACCCGCGCCCGGACCATCATCGGACGCGGGTCGGATGCCGACATCACGATCTCCGACGCCGGATCCAGCCGCAAGCACGTCGAGATCCTGTGGGACGGCGAGCGCGCGATGATGCGCGATCTGGGTTCGACCAACGGCACCAAGGTCGACGGCGAGAAGGTCCGCGAGGCGGCACTGCCGACCGACACGACCATCACGATCGGCCGCACCGAACTCGTCTTCAAGATCGTCCCGATCACCGCTCCCGCACGGCCTGCGCGGCCGCGCGACGACGACGCGACCCGCGCCTTCGGAGTGATCTGATGCTGGGACTCACGCGTTTCGTCTCGCTTCGCTCGCTCAACGGCCGGGGAACCACGCTTCGCTCGCTCAAGGACCGGGGACGCGAGGAGAAGATCTGATGGCCGAACTGCCTCTTCTCCTGCTGCGGCTCGGGTTCCTCCTGCTGCTGTGGTTCTTCGTGTTCGCCGTGGTCTACTCCCTGCGCGCCGACCTCTTCGGCGTGAAGGTGCGAAAGCTCCCGGCCGACCAGGCCGCCGCCGTGCCGGCATCCGCCCCGGCCGCACCGGCCGCCCCGGCTGCGTCGAAGCCGGCATCCGCGAAGCCGACCACCGGCCCCGCGACAGTCGCCACCGCCAAGCGCCTCGTGATCACCTCCGGCCCCAAAGCCGGTCTCGAGCTTCCCCTCACCGGCGAGAGCCTGACGATCGGGCGCTCCAGCGAGTCGGCGCTCGTGATCCGCGACGACTACACCTCCAGCCATCACGCGCGGCTCGTGCTCCGCGGCGACACCTGGACCATCGAAGACCTCGACTCCACGAACGGCACCTTCGTGAACGGCAAGCGCGTCACCGGCTCGGCCGTGACGCTCTCCCTCGGCACGCCCATCAAGGTGGGCGCCACGACCTTCGAGCTGAGAGCATAGGGCCCCGCAGGCATGGTCTTCGAGGGCTCGAGCGTCGCGATCTCCCACACCGGGAAGGTCCGCTCCAACAACCAGGACTCCGGATACTCCGGAGCGAACCTGTTCGTGGTCGCCGACGGCATGGGCGGCCACGCGGGCGGCGACGTCGCCTCGAGCATCGCGATCCACCGGATGGAGCCTCTCGATCAGGTCTACGCGTCGACCGATGACGCGCAGGCGTCGCTGCAGGCCGCCGCGACCACGGCTGCCGGCGATCTCATCCGCGCCGCCAAGGAACGTCCGGAGCTCGCCGGCCTGGGCACGACCCTCAGCGCCATCATCATGGTCGACGACTACGCCGTCATCGGCCACATCGGCGACTCGCGCATCTATCTCTACCGCGACGACGCGCTGACTCAGATCACCGCCGACCACACGTTCGTGCAGCGGCTCGTCGACTCGGGCCGCATCACCCCCGAGGAAGCGCGCTACCACCCGCGCCGTTCGGTGCTGATGCGCGTGCTCAGCGACATGGACGCCGATCCCGAGCTCGACATGTTCGTCATGCACACCCAGCCGGGCGATCGCTGGCTGCTGTGCTCCGACGGCCTGTCCGGTGTCGTCGACGAGGCGCACATCCTCAAGGCGATGCGCATGGGCGCGGCGCCCGGCCGCACCGCCGACAACCTGCTCAAGCAGGCTCTCGACGGCGGGGCGCCCGACAACGTCACGATCGTGCTCGTCGACGTCGGCGGTCAGCACGCGATCTCCTCCGGCACTCCGACGATCGTCGGATCCGCCTCGAACCCGGCCAACATCACGATTCCGGCCGCCCGATCAGCGCTCACCAACTGGCTGCACCCGGTGCGCCAGGCCGCGAACGAGCCCAGCCACTTCGAACCGGCGCCCGAGTACCTCGAGGAGCTCATCGAAGAGGACCGCCGGCGCGCCAAGCGGCGCCGTCTCGGCTGGATCGCGGGAATCCTCGTCGTGCTGGCGATGCTCGCGGTCGCCGCCTTCGCCGCCTACAGCTGGACCCAGACGCGCTACTTCATCGGCGCCGACGACGACAGCGTCGTGATCTTCCAGGGCGTGCAGCAGAACATCGGGCCGATCACCCTGTCGACGCCGCTGCGCGACACCGAGATCCTGCTCGCCGACCTGCCCGAATACCAGCGGCTCTCGGTCGAACGCACGATCACGGCTCGCTCGCTGTCGGATGCCGAGGCGATCGTCGCGCGGCTTCAGGCGGGTGCCGACGCCATCACGTCGCAGCAGACCCAGACCCCGTTGCCGACGCCGGTGCCGACTCCGACGGAGGGCGCCGGATGAGCGCCGACGTCGCCGCCGACACCAGCGTCATCAAGGCGCTCCGCAGCATCCGGATGCCGCAGACGCAGCGCAACCGCGAGTTCGGTCTGCTGCTGTTCGCCACCGTGATCAGCGGCGCCTCGCTGACCCTGGTCCAGCTGGGCGCCCTCGGCGCGATCGACCCCATGATCCTCGCGATCGGCGGCGGCCTGGCGGTCCTCGCCTTCGCGCTGCACATCGTGCTGCGCGTCGTCGCCCGCGGCGCCGACCCGTTCGTGCTGCCGATCGCGACGCTGCTCACGGGACTCGGCATCGCGATGATCTACCGCATCGACATCGCGAAGGCCTACACGGGCTGGGACGCCTATTCGACGAAGCAGCTGGCGTGGACCGCGATCTCCCTCGCCGGTGCGATCGCCGTCGTCATCCTGCTGCGCAACTATCGCGTGCTGTTCCGGTACACCTACATCTTCGGCCTCACCGGCATCGTGCTCCTGCTGCTCCCGTTCGTCCCCGGGCTCCGGGTCGACGAGGCCAACGCGGCCGTCTGGGTGTCTCTCGGCGGATTCATCTCGTTCCAGCCGGGTGAGATCGCGAAGCTCTGCCTCGCCGTGTTCTTCGCCGGCTATCTCGTGCGCACCCGGGAGAGTCTCACCTCGGTGGGCACCCGGTTCCTCGGCATCACCTGGCCGCGCATGCGCGAACTCGGACCGGTTCTCGTCGTCTGGGTGATCTCGCTCGGCATCATCGTGTTCCAGCGCGACCTCGGCACGGGAACGCTCATCTTCGGCATGTTCGTGGCGATGCTCTACGTCGCCACGGGCAAGACGAGCTGGGTGCTCATCGGCCTCGGTCTCGTCCTGGCCGGTGCGGTCGTCGCCACGCAGGTGCTCAGCTACGTGCACGGTCGATTCATCAACTGGCTGTTCCTGTTCGACCCGAAGCAGGTCGACCCGGAAGGCGCCGGGTACCAGCCCATGCAGGGTCTGTTCGGCCTCGCCCATGGCGGACTCGTCGGCACGGGGTGGGGTCAGGGACGCCCCGAGGTCACGCCGCTCGCGCAGAGCGACTACATCATCACCAGCCTCGGCGAGGAGATCGGGCTGATCGGGCTGTTCGCGATCCTGTGCCTGTACATGGTGTTCGTGAGCCGCGGCATCCGCATCGGTCTCGCCGGTCAAGACGACTTCGGCAAGCTGCTCGCCACCGGGCTCTCGTTCACGATCGCGCTGCAGGTGTTCATCATGGTCGGCGGCGTCACACGCGTCATCCCGCTCACCGGTCTCACGACGCCCTTCCTGGCCGCGGGCGGCTCGTCGCTCGTCGCGAACTGGCTCATCGTCGCGCTCCTGCTGCGGATCTCGGATGCCGTGCGCTCCCAGCCGAGGATGGTGATCGGATGACGCATCAAGGACTGGTCGTTGAGCGAGCCGCAGGCGAGACGAAACGCAGATGCGGAACGCATTTCGTCTCGTCGCTGCGCTCCTCGCTCAATGACCGTGATGTGCGAGGAGGCGTCGCATGACCAAGGAACTGCGCCGCCTCAGCATCGTCATGCTGTTCATGTTCCTGTCGCTGTTCGCCGCGACGAGCTGGATCCAGGTCGTCGACGCCGATGCCCTCGGACAGAACGGCAACAACAAGCGCACCCAGCTCGACAGCTACGAGATCCAGCGCGGCTCGATCATCGTCGACGGCGTCGCCATCGCGTCCTCCGTGCCGAGCGATGACATGTACCAGTTCCAGCGCGTGTACACGGACGGCGCGATGTGGGAGCCGGTCACCGGCTACTTCAATCCGGCCCTCCAGTCGGCCACCGGAATCGAGAAGGCGCTGAACGCCGACCTCTCCGGCACCGGGTCGAGCGCGTTCTTCTCCGAGATCGAACGGATCGTGTCGGGTCAGCCGCAGACCGGCCTCAGCGTCGAGCTGTCGCTGAACACCGCGGCGCAGCGGGCGGCCTACGAGGCGCTGCAGGGTCTGCAGGGCGCAGTGGTCGCGATCGAGCCGAAGACCGGGCGCATCCTGGCGATGGTGTCCACTCCGGGCTTCGACGCGAACGTCCTCGCGACGCACGACGCCGACGCGGCCAACTCCGCGTACGACCAGCTCGACGCCGACCCGACGAACCCGCTGTACAACCGGGCGATCGCCGGAGGCCTGAACCCGCCGGGTTCGACGTTCAAGATCCTCGTGGCGGCCGCCGCGTTCGCCACCGGCGACTGGACGCCCGACTCGACGCTGCCGAACCCGGCCCGCTACCAGCTGCCGCAGTCGAACAACACGGTCTCGAACGCGTGGGGCGGCACCTGCGGGGCGGGTGACACCGTCACGATCGCCGAGGCGCTGCGACTGAGCTGCAACATCCCGATGGCAGAGCTCGCGGCACAGCTGGGCGACGACACGATCCGTGAGATGGCCGAGAAGTTCGGCTTCAACAAGAGCTTCGAGACGCCGCTCGCGTCGACCGCGTCCAGCTACCCCCGTGCGCTCGACGATGCGCAGACCGCGCTCACCGGATTCGGACAGGGCAAGGTCACGTCGACGCCGCTGCAGATCGCGATGGTGGCGGCCGGGCTCGCGAACGACGGAGTCGTGATGAACCCGCGCATGGTGGATGCCGTGATCGGCAACGACCTGTCGGTGGTCCGTTCCTACGAGAGCACCGAGTTCGCCAGAGCGACCGACAAGGCGGTCGCCGACGCGGTGACCGCCGCGATGGTCGCCAGCGTCAATACGGGAGCAGCGCAGGGTGCAAGAATAGACGGGGTCGACGTGGCCGGTAAGACCGGAACCGCGGAGAACGGAAGCAATCCGTACACGTTGTGGTTCACCGGCTTCGCGCCGGCGGACGATCCCGCGGTGGCGGTAGCAGTCGTCGTCGAGAACGGCGGCGGTAAAGGGCAGTCCGGATCCGGCGACACCATCGCCGCTCCGATTGCGAAGAAGGTCATAGAGGCGGTGCTGGGCAGATGAGACCGACGCAGGGTGTGTCGTTCGGTGGTCGCTACGAGCTGCAGTCGCGTATTGCGATCGGCGGCATGGGCGAGGTGTGGGAGGCGACGGATCACGTCATCGGACGCACCGTCGCCATCAAGATCCTCAAGGACGAGTACATGGGGGACCCCGGGTTCCTCGAGCGATTCCGCGCTGAGGCGCGGCACGCGGCGCTCGTCAACCACGAGGGCATCGCGAGCGTCTTCGACTACGGCGAGGAGAACGGCAGCGCCTTCCTCGTCATGGAGCTCGTGCCCGGCGAGGCCCTGTCGACCATTCTCGAGCGCGACGGCGCGCTGAGCGCCGACAAGACGCTCGACATCGTCGCCCAGACGGCATCCGCTCTGCAGGCCGCCCACGCAGCCGGCCTCGTGCACCGCGACATCAAGCCGGGCAACCTTCTGATCACGCCCGACGGCCGCGTCAAGATCACCGACTTCGGCATCGCCCGCATCGCCGACCAGGTGCCGCTCACCGCGACCGGCCAGGTCATGGGCACCGTGCAGTACCTGTCGCCCGAGCAGGCGTCCGGTCACCCGGCGTCGCCCGCGACCGACACCTACTCGCTGGGCATCGTCGCGTACGAGTGCCTCGCGGGCAAGCGCCCGTTCACGGGCGAGTCGCAGGTCGCGATCGCGATGGCGCAGATCAACGAGCAGCCTCCGCCGCTGCCGCCGACCGTGCCGATCCCCGTGCAGAACCTCGTCATGGCGATGATCGCGAAGAAGCCGGCAGACCGCCCTTCTTCTTCGGCGACCGTCGCGCGCGCCGCGCAGGCGCTGCGCCGAGGCGACCTCAACTCGGCCGCCATCGCGGTGCCGGCGATCGCCACGGGCGGCGCAGCATCCGACGACGCGACGCGGATGCTGTCGGCATCCGGCGACGACGGCACGACGCGCATCCTCCCGACCACAGCGACCCTGCCCGCAGGCGGCGATGTCGAGGAGCCGGAGACCAAGAAGAAGCGCAGCCCCTGGACGTGGCCGCTGGTCGCGCTCATCGCCCTTCTCGTGATGGTGCTGGCCGGCACCTTGTGGGCGCTGTTCGGCCAGAACGCCGGTGGCGATGCCGATCCGACCGAGTCGGCGACCACGTCGCAGACGCCGAAGGACACGCCCACCCCGACGCCGAAGCCCACCCAGACCGAGACCGAGGAGCCGCCGATCGACGTCGACAGCCTGGGTCTCGTCGGCCTCACGTGCGCGGACGCGACGAAGATCGCAATCGATGCCGGTCTCGTTCCCGCCTGCCAGGACGGCTCCGCCGCGACCGACGCCAACCAGGTCGGAACCGTGGAGCGTGTGACCCCCACAGGGCTTCTGCAGGAGGGCGACCCGATCGCGCTGTTCGTGTACACCGACCAGATCCCGGTCGGCGCACCCACGAACGCTCCGACCTTCTCGGCGGCCGCGACGATCATCGAGGGCGGCCAGGCCACTCTCAACTGGACGAACTTCACATGCCCGTCGGGCACGGGCAACCTCACCGCCTACGAGGTGACGCTCACGAACGGCACCTTCGCCAACGGCACGCCGGTGAGCAACTTCGACGCGAACACCCGCACCTCGAAGTTCACGGTCGACACCGGCAAGGCCGGCCAGGTCGTGACGGCGACGTACAGGGCGTTCTGTGGAGACCGCCCCTCAGACGTCTCGCCTCAGGGCCAGTCTTCGCCGATCCTTCCGGCGGTCGACACCGGTGACGGCGGCGATACAGAAAACTAGAAGCACCGCGTCGTAGGCTGATCGCACCGTCATCAGGTTGTTCCAGGGGGTTTAGTCCGTGTCCACAGAGCCACGTGTTCTCGCGGGTCGATACCGCGTCGACGAGCTCATCGGTCACGGCGGCATGGCCAAGGTGTACCGAGGGTATGACCTGACCCTCGGACGCGCCGTGGCGATCAAGATCCTCGATCCCGAGCTCGCGCGCGACACCGCCTTCCGCACACGCTTCCGGCTCGAGGCGCAGTCGGCGTCACGCATGTCGCACCCCTCGATCGTGCGAGTCTTCGATGCGGGCGACGAGGCGGATCCTTCGACTGGCTCAGGGACCCAATCAGGCGGCACCGTCACGCCGTACATCGTCATGGAGCTGATCCACGGCACCCTGCTGAAGGACATCATCTCGGCCGGCCCGGTGTCGGTCGACGACGCCGTCCGGTACGTCGACGGCATCCTCGAAGCTCTCGACTACTCGCACCGGGCGGGCGTCGTGCACCGCGACATCAAGCCGGGCAACGTCATGGTGACCGAAAAGGGCCAGGTCAAGGTCATGGACTTCGGCATCGCCCGAGCCGTGTCCGACTCCTCGTCGACGGTCGCCGAGACCACCCAGATCATCGGCACCGCCGCGTACTTCTCGCCCGAGCAGGCGAAGGGCGAGCCCGTCGACGCTCGCGCCGACCTCTATTCCACCGGAGTCGTGCTCTACGAGCTGCTCACCGGGCGTCAGCCGTTCCGCGGAGAGTCTCCGGTCGCGGTCGCGTATCAGCACGTCAGCGAGACGCCGCTCGCGCCGAGCGAGGTGAACGAGGACTCCCCTGGTGCTCTCGACCCGATCGTGCTGCGTGCGCTCGCGAAGGACCCGTACCAGCGCTACCCCGATGCCGCGCACTTCCGGGCAGCGCTCGACGCCGCGGTCGAGGGCCGAGCGCCGAGCCGCAAGGAGATCGGAGCTCTCACCAGCGAGCTGTACGGCCCCAGCCCGAAGCAGGCGCAGGAGACTGCGCGGTCGCTGCGCCAGCTGTCGGCCGACACCACGATGACGCGCACCCAGTCCGGTCCGCCGGTCGCGTGGATCTGGGCGGGCGTCGCCCTGCTCGCGGTGCTGCTGACCTCCGTGCTGTTCTGGGTCGTCTCGATCAGCCGCCCCGAGACCCCGTCGACGTCGCGCACGGTGCCGAACGTCGTCGAGATGTCATCCGAGCGCGCCCAGAACGCGCTGGGCGAACTCGACCTCACGGCCAAACTGGTGCTCGAGTCGAGCTCAGAGGTGGCAGAGGGCAACGTCATACGCACGGACCCCAAGGCGGGAGTCGCCGTCGCCGAGGGAGACGAGATCACCGTCTACGTCTCGTCGGGCAAGGAGACGGTCGTCGTGCCGACGCTCGTGGGCCTGTCGCTCACGCAGGCGAAGGAGGCCCTGGCCGGCGTCGGCCTGCAGCTGGGCACCGTGATACAACGCAACGACAAGAGCCTTCAGGCCGACACGGTCATGGAGGCGAGCGAGAAGGCGGATGCCGAGGTCGCCCCTGACACGGTCGTCAACCTCGTGGTCGCCAGCGGACGCGTCACCCTGACCGATCTCACCGGCTGGACGGTGGATGCCGCGACCAGACAGCTCGAGCAGATCGGTCTCGCCGCGCAGCCCACTGAACTCACGGACTGCCCCGCGACGGATCCCGCGACGGTCGTCTCGATGTCGGCGGCTCCCGGCGACATCGCGATCGGATCGACCGTCGAACTGCGCTTCTGCGCCGCTCCCGCCCAGTAGCTCCGGGTCGTTGAGCGACCCCCGGTCGTTGAGCGAGCGAAGCGAGACGAAACGCCACTCTCCGGTCGTTGAGCGAGCGAAGCGAGACGAAACGCAGTTCTTCTGAAGTCGTGGGCGGAAGCTGCGTTTCGTCTCGGTCGCTTCGCTCCCTCGCTCAACGAGCGGGTGGGCCGGGCGGCCAGGCGGTCTCTCTCAACGAGCGGGTGAGCCGGGCGGTCTCACTCAACGAGCGGGTGGGCTCAGCCGCGGATGAGCGGATGCAGCGATGCGGCCCGCGCGACGGCATCCGCGTCTCCGACCGACGCCAGCCAGTTCGCGAGCAACCGGTAGCCCCCCTCGGTGAGCACGCTCTCGGGGTGGAACTGCACCCCGACGATCGGCAGTTCGACATGGGCGATCGCCATCACCGTGCCGGTGGCGGTTCGGGCGGTGACGTGCAGCTCGACAGGAAGCTCGGACGCCGGCACAGCGAGCGAGTGGTAGCGGCCCGCGTCGAACGGCGAGGGGATGCCGTCGAACAGCGCCGAGCCGTCGTGCACGACGGCCGACACCATGCCGTGCATGAGCTCAGGAGCCTCCGACACCTCGGCGCCGAAGGCCTCGGCGATGCACTGATGACCGAGGCAGACGCCGAGCAGCGGCATCCGCTTCTCTGCTGCGAGACGAACCGCGTCGAGCGATGCGCCGGCGTCGCCGGGACTCCCGGGGCCGGGTGAGAGCATGACCGCGTCGAATGCGGGGAGGAGTTCTTCGAGGCCCGCCGCGTCGGTCGCATCCGCCTCGATCATCGACACCTCGGCGCCGAGTTCGTGCAGGTAGCCGACGAGCGTGTGCACGAAGCTGTCGTGGTTGTCCACGACGAGCACGCGCGTCATTCGACGTCGACCTCGCCGGGGGTGATCAGGGGGCTCACCCAGGGGAAGACGAACCAGAAGAGTGCGTAGAGCACGGCTGCCACGAGCACGAGCAGGATGAACAGCCTCAGCCACCACGGACCGGGCAGCAGGCGCCAGAGTGCGGCGTACATGATTCCTCTCGTTCCTAGACCGACGGCGCGGCCGGCGGAGGCGGCGGATCGGTCAGCGCCGCGGGAGGACCCTCGGCGCGCGGCTGGAAGCTCTCGTAGACGCCGTACGCGACGATGCGCTCGGCGAGCGAATACAGGGGAGAGCAGGCGGTCAGCGTGATGTACCGCTCGCCGGTCTCGACGCCCGGCATCTGCGGCACGTCGAGCAGGACCTCGGTCTGGTTCGGCTTGACGTACTCGAGCGTGCGGAAGCGGTAGGTGAACCAGCCGTCGGGCGTCTCGACGACGATCGCGTCGCCCACCTGCAGCTTGTCGAGCTGGTTGAAGGGCTTGCCCCAGGTCGTGCGGTGCCCTGCCATGGCGAAGTTGCCGACCTCGCCGGGCATCTTGGAGTCGGTGTAGACGCCGATGCCGAGGTGATCGAGGGTCTTGGCGCGGGTCGTGCCGCCGTAGATGCCCTTGACGTAGTCGGCGCCGAAGCGCGGGATGTGCATGAGCCCCAGCTGTTCGGTCTCGGCAGGAGCAGCGGGGACCACGGGTTCATAGACGACAGTGCCGTCGTCGGTCTTCTCGAAGGGCGGCGGCTCGGGCGCCGGCGACTCGGCCCACTCCTGTGCGATCGCCGCACCCTCGTCGTTCTTCTGGGCGTTGATGATGATGTCGCCGATCCACATCTGCCACGCGACGAAGAGCAGCACGATCACACCGGCCGTCAGCAGCAGTTCGCCGAGAACACTGGTGACGGTCGCGCGCGAACGGGGACGCCGTCTCCGCCTGCGTCGCTCCCCCGAGACGACGGATGCACTCATGGCGCCGATCCTATCCGGCATTGCTGTGCGCGTGCCTCGGATGCCGCGGAACCCCTGATATGGAGCCTGGCCCTCTCATGGGTAGAATGTCGGCATGGCACGAGACCGCAAGATCGACGAACCCGAAGTGACGCGCGCCGAAGGCGACGCAGCGCCCAACGCGGTGTGGTTCAAGCCCGTCATGGTCGGCTTCATGCTGCTGGGCCTCGCCTGGATCCTCGTGTTCTACATCTCCGGCATGGCGTTCCCCATTCCGGGCCTCGGCAACTGGAACCTCGCGATCGGCCTCGGCATCGCACTGATCGGCTTCCTCATGACGACTCGCTGGCGCTGACCGCAGCATCCTGAACTTCGAAGGCCCCTCGCACCGCGAGGGGCCTTCTTCGTCCCCCGCCCGCAAATCGCCTCCCGTCGTCCACCGCTCCCCGTGTCCCCCCCGCCTCGAGCGAGCGAAGCGATGCGGCCCGCCACGTGTTCGAGCGAGCGAAGCGATGCGACGCAAGGGCGCAGGGATGCTCGTGTGAGGCAAATCGGGGAAGGGGCCCCGCTTGCGGGGAAGGGGCACCCGCTCTTTGCCTCACACGAGCATCCCGGAGCCCGACCCCCGCATAACCCCCGAGAGAGTTATCCACAGATCTCTCCACAGCTGGGGAGAATTACACCGGTGTTATTCACAGGAGTTGAAAACCCTGTTAACAACTCTCGATCAGGCGTTAAGAAGAAGGGGCCCTGCGACGAGTCCGGCAACGATCAACAGGATGGTGATAACCGAGAGCCAGATGATCTGCCAGGTGCGCTGGTCGCGTCGCCGCGTGCGCGTGAAGACGAAGGCCACGAGAGCGCCGATGGCGAGCCCGCCGACATGAGCCTGCCAGGCGATGCCGGAGACGAAGAAACCGTAGACGAGGTTGATGCCGAGGATCACCATGATGCCGGTGACGTTGGCGCCGATGTGGCGGCCGATGATGAGCAGCGCGGCCATCAGACCGAAGATGGCGCCCGATGCGCCCACCGTGGAGATGCCGGGTGCGATCAGCGCGACGCCGACGGATCCGCCGAGACCGCTGATCAGGTACAGCGCGAGGAAGCGGGCGCGACCGAGCATCGGCTCGAGCGTCTGCCCGAGCATCCAGAGGCCGAGCATGTTCAGAGCGAGATGGATGAAGCCGCCGTGCACGAACAGCGCGGTCAGCAGACGCCACGGTTCGAGCAGCCGTGGATCGAGGAAGATCGAGTTGAACAGCAGAGTGTTCGTGATGGGGCCGTACAGCCCGGGGATCAGCTGCAGCAGGCCGATGAACGACGTCACGGCGAGCAGCACGTACGTCACGACCGGCTTGCCGCTGCGGGCGATCGCCGTCGCACCGCCACCGCGCCAGCGGCGGGCCGCCTTCTTCTGGGCGGGGGTGCGGCTGCTGCGATCCGCCTTCATGCACTCCGGGCAGATCACGCCGACCGCGGCCTGGGTCTGGCACTCAGGGCAGATGGTGCGCATGCACCGTTGGCAGAGCGCGAAGCTCTGCCGATCCGGATGCCGATAGCAGAAGTTGTCGCGATTGCTCGTGAACTCGGGGCTCGTCATCCGGATCGGCTCGCTCGGCGTCAGGCCGCGACGATGTCGATCGACTGGAGGACGACCGGCTCGATCGGGCGGTCGCCTGCGGCGGTCGGCACTGCGGCGATGGCGTCGACGACGGCCTTGGACGCGTCATCCGCGACCTCGCCGAAGATCGTGTGCTTGCCCATCAGCCACGGAGTCGGGTCGGTGGTGATGAAGAACTGGGAGCCGTTGGTGCCCTCGAGCTGACCGGTGATGGCGTTGCGACGAAGGCCGGCGTTGGCCATCGCGAGGATGTAGGGCTCGTTGAAGTGGAGCTCCGCATTGATCTCGTCGTCGAAGTTGTAACCGGGACCGCCGACGCCCTGGCCGAGCGGGTCGCCGCCCTGGATCATGAAGTTCGGGATGATGCGGTGGAAGATGACGTCCTTGTAGAGAGGACCCTCGCCCGGCTTGCCGGTGGCGGGATCGGTCCAGTCCTTGGTGCCGTCGGCGAGACCGACGAAGTTCGCGACCGTCTTCGGAGCGTGGTCGCCGAAGAGGTTGATGACGATGTCACCGTGGTTGGTGTGCAGAGTTGCGACGTGAGAAGCGAGAACCATGCCCATATTCTCGCAGAGCTTTCGGTGAGTTTGCCCGGGTCCTGGCACCAATCGGGCGATGACGCAAGGGGGCGGCGATTCCCTCCCCCCTTCCAGCCAGGCGTGGCAAGATGGGGAACCCGTACTCCAATCGACAGGAGAGCATCGTGAGCCTCAGCCGTAAGCGGAAGAAGGAACTGCGTCGTCTTCAGGATGAAGCGACCCAGCTCTGGGAGAACCAGCAGGTGCTCGTCGGCCACGCCGCCGACGTGGCCCGCGAGGCCGGTCGCCAGCTCGGTCACTTCAACCGGGAGCAGGTCGTCCCCGTCGTGCAGGACACGTACAACCGCAAGGTCGCTCCCGTCGTCGATCAGGGCGTGCGCTTCGGCAAGCACGTCGTCGACGACAAGGTCGTCCCGATCGTCGGCGGTGTCGTGGGCACTGCGCTCACGGCGTGGGACATCGCGAACGCCAAGCGCCAGGGCATCTCGCCGCGACCGCGCGTCATCGTCCCCGAGAAGAAGAAGGGCCCGGGCCTCGGCTCCGTCGTCGCCCTGATCCTCGGTGCCGCTGCCGCAGCCGGCGTGCTGTACGCGGCCTGGCAGGCGCTTCGGGCCGACGACGAGCTGTGGGTCGCCGACGACCCGCTCGCCGCCCCCGACGCGTGACAGACGACACGCATTCCCGGGTTCGGGATGCCGCGGCCGCGCGTGGGCTCGAGATCGAGATCCACGAGCGGCCGAACGCGAAGAGCCTCTTCGAAGCGGCCGAGCTTCTCGGCATCGACCCCTCGGGCATCGTGAAGACCCTCGTGGTCAAGCGCGCAGATGACACCTACCTGTTCGCTCTGGTGCCCGGAGGCCGGTCGATCTCGTGGCCCAAACTGCGGGCGGTCGTCGGCGTGAACAAGCTGCGCCTGCCCGAACCGGAGCTCGCACTGGCCGCGACCGGCTACGAGCGGGGCACGATCGTGCCGATCGGCAGCAGCACGGACTGGCCGGTGTACGCCGACGAGACCATCGTCGGTCAGCGCATCGCGATGGGTGCGGGGGCGCACGGGTACAGCCTGTTCGTCGAGGCCGACGATCTGATCGCCGCATACGGCGCGACCGTCGCGGACATCTCGGTTCCCGAAGCTCCTCGGCCCGGTCAGGGGCCGGTCGGGGCGTAGAGCCCGGCCATGCGCAGCGCGATGTCGACGAGCTTGACCCGCTGCAGTTCAGCGACCGACTTGCGGGTGAACCACTCGGCCATGTCCGTCGAGCCCTCGTGCTCGAAGCGCAGCTTGCCGCCGGTGACCTGAGCGCGGTACACGATCCGCAGCGTGTGCAGGGGAGAGTCGGATCTCTGCACGCGCTGGCTGGCGGGGATCACTCGCGAGTGGATGCCGAGAAGGTCGCCGACTTTGACCGTGTAGCCCGTCTCTTCGCGCAGTTCGCGGCGTACGGCATCCTCGGGGGCCTCACCCGGCTCCAGTCCGCCGCCGGGCATGGTCCAGGCGACTCGTCGTCCCTCGACCCAGCGGGCGAGCAGGATGCGGTCGTCGTCATCGGTGACGACGGCGTATGCCGCGACGCGCATGTCCATGGGTCACACGATATCCCGCGCCGAGTGCGGCCGGGAGCCGTGTGACCGGTGATCGATCACGAATCGAGAAGTGCCGAGAGTCGAGGCCTCCGTACGCTGAAGGCACACCACCGAGAGGAAGGGTCCGCCATGGCTGACAACGAGAAGAACTTCACCGCCGAAGAGCGCGATGCGATGAAGGCGGCCGCCGCCGAGAAGAAGACCGCGCGGTCCCGCGCGAAGAAGTCCCCCGAGGATGTCAGAGCTGAGGGCGAGGCTGACCTCACGGCAGCCCTCGAGAAGCTGTCCGACTCCGACCGCGTCATCGGCGAAGGCCTGCACGCGCTCGTGTCCGAGGTCGCTCCCCACCTCGTCCCGCGCACCTACTACGGCATGCCTGCGTGGGGCAAGGACGGCAAGGTCCTGTGCTTCTTCCAGCCGGCCAGCAAGTTCAAGACGCGGTACGGCACGTTCGGCTTCGAGCAGCCCGCGAACCTCGATGACGGAACCATGTGGCCGGTGGCGTACGCGGTCCTCGAACTCGACGACGCGAACCGGGCCTTCCTCGCCGAGCGGATCCGACTCGCGGCCGGCTGAGGGCTCCGAATGGGGTAGGGTCATCTCCATGACCAATTGGTATGCGTATTTCGAGTCGGCTCTGGAGGGGCCGTCGCGACACTGACGCGTACCGAACCTTCAGAGCCGACAAGCCAGAGCATTCGCTCTGGCTTTCGCCGTTTCGGCGGGCTCTGCACCGGGGTCCGCCCTTCACTGGACAGGAACCCGACCATGCACGACGCCGCCATCATCGACGCCACCGCCGACCTGCACGTCGCGAGCTTCACGACGATCCCCTCGCCCGCCGACATCGCGGCCGAGCTGCCGGTCGGCGACGAGCGCGCGGCCCTCGTCTCTCGCACCCGCGACGAGGTGCGCCGAATCATGTCGGGGGAGGACGACCGCCTGCTCGTCGTCGTCGGCCCGTGCTCGATCCACGATCCGGAGGCGGGGCTCGAGTACGCCGGTCGTCTGGTTCGCGAGGCCGAGAAGCACCGCGACGACCTGCTCGTTGTGATGCGCACCTACTTCGAGAAGCCGCGCACGACGGTCGGCTGGAAGGGCCTGATCAACGACCCGCACCTCGACGGCAGTCATGACATCGAGGCAGGGCTCCGGATGGCGCGCGCGTTCCTGCGCGATGTGACCGCGCTCGGCATGCCGTGCGCAACCGAGTTCCTCGAGCCGATCAGCCCGCAGTACACCGCCGACCTCGTCAGCTGGGGTGCGATCGGCGCCCGCACGACCGAGAGTCAGATCCATCGCCAGCTGGCGAGCGGACTCTCGATGCCGATCGGATTCAAGAACGGCACCGACGGCGGGCTGCAGGTGGCGCTGGATGCTGCGGCCGCGGCATCCTCTCCCCAGGCGTTCCTGGGCATCGGCGCCGACGGCCGGGCGAGCCTCGTCTCGACCACGGGCAACCCGGACACCTCGGTGATCCTGCGCGGCGGCGCCGACGGACCCAACTACGGCTCCGAGCACGTGCAGCGCGCATCGGATCGACTGGCGGCCGCGGGGCTGACCAGCCGGCTCGTCGTCGACGCCAGCCACGGCAACAGCGGCAAGGATCACGTGCGCCAGTCGGAGGTCGCGGCCGAGCTCGCCGTGCAGATCGGCGCGGACGGGCGCGCGATCGCGGGCGTCATGCTCGAGAGCAACCTCGTCGCCGGGGCCCAGAAGCTCGACGTCTCGGTCGGCCCCGCCGGTCTCGTGCGCGGGCAGAGCGTGACGGATGCCTGCATGGGGTGGGCCGCGACCGAGACCGCTCTCGCACAGCTCGCCGAGGGCGTGCGCCGGCGCCGCTGATCGTCACTCGCCCGCGCGCACCTCGATCTCGCGGAGGGTCGCGGGCTGCCAGCTCAGACCATCAGGCCGAACGGACGTTCAGCAGCTGCCACCCCTCGGGCACCTTGGCGTGCAGTGCGTCGAGGTCGTCGGCCTGGATCTCGGTCACCTGGTCGCGGCGGGCGTAGGTGCCGACGGACTTCAGCACCGCGGCTCCCTTGATCATCTCGACCGGAGAGGAGACGAGATCGAACCCGGCAGGGCGATGGGCCTCGAGCTGAGCCTGGATCTCTTCGAGACTCGCTCCTTCGACGGCGACGGAGGTCGTTTCGACAGGACGCATGAGACCGATGAGCACGTCTCTGATTCTAGGCGGCGCCCTCTCCCCGTCAGGGACGACTCAGCGCCCGATGCGGTCGAGGGCGGCGGCGAGCCGCTCGACCGCGCCATCGACGTCGGTCAGCTTGTCGAGGCCGAACAGTCCGATGCGGAAGGTAGAGAACGATTCAGGCTCGTCGCAGTGCAGTGGCACACCGGCGGCGATCTGGACTCCCTGCTCGCGGAACAGTGCGCCGCTGCGGAGACCCGGGTCGTCGGTGTGCACGACCACGACGCTCGGCGCGGCGAACTCGTCCGCGGCGACGGACGGGAGACCACGTTCTGCGAGCAGCGCGCGCACCCGCGTTCCGAGCTCGACCTGCGCGTCGCGAAGGGCGTCGAAGCCCCGCTCGCGCGTCTCGATCATCTGAGCGAGGTTGCGAGCGATCGAGTCGGTCGGCATCGTCGCGTGATAGCCCGCGGCGCCGTCGCGGTAGCCGTCCGAGATCGCGAGCCAGCGGCCCAGATCGAGAGCGAAGCTCGTGGCGGAGCCGGCGGCGACGGCATCCCTCCCTCGCTCTCCGAGCATGACGAAGCCGGTTCCGGGGGTTCCGCTCCAGCCCTTCTGCGGGGCGCTGATGAGCACGTCGACGCCGAGGGCCTGCATGTCGACCCGCATCGCACCGGATGCGATGCAGTCGAGAACCAGCACGCCGCCGACCTCGTGAACCGCATCGGCGAGAGCGCGCACGTAGTCGTCGGGGAGAATGATGCCCGCGGCCGTCTCGACATGCGGCGCGAACACGACCTCGGGTCTGGCGCTGCGGATCGCTGCGACCACTTCGGCGATGGGCGCCGGACTCCACTGCGCCTGTGCGTCATCGCTGTCGGGACGGGCGGTGCACACGATGACGGATGCCGCGATGCCGCCGGTCTCGAGGATCTGCGACCAGCGGTACGAGAACAGGCCGTTGCGCACCACGAGCGCGCGGCGGCCGGTCGCGAGCTGCCGCGCCACCGACTCCATGGCGTAGCTGCCGCCGCCGTTGATGATGACGGCATCCGTCGCGTTGTACGCCTCGCGCAAGATCTCGAGGCTCTGCTGCATCACTGCGATGAAGCGCGCCGACATGTGATTCAGGGAGCGGTCGGTGAAGACGACCGAGTACTCCAGCAGACCGTCGGGATCGATGTCATCGTGAGGCAGACTCATGCTGCCCAGTCTGTCAGTCCCGCCCGGCGAGCGGCAGGGCGGCCCGGATGCGGAGCCGGCGCCGAGCCCGCCGACGAGTCCTGCGCGAGACGTCGGAGATCCGGGCCGACACGCCGGTCCGCGGCATCCGCTTCACGGCGCGTCGCCCCGAGAGCCCGACGTTTCACACACGGCGCACGTCAGACGAGCGCACCTGCCTGCCGGATCTCCTGCTCCCGCAGCGCGCGCTCGACGGCCTCGACGTCGCGCACGGCGCCGCGATCGGCCGAGGTCGCCATCGCGGCGTAGGCGCGCAGCGCCAGGGAGACGGGACGCTGCCGGTCGACCGGACGGTAGCCGCCGTTCTCGAGCAGACGCGTACGGCGCTGTTCGAGCACGGAGTCGTCGACGCGCAGGCTCAGGCCGCGGGTCGGGATGTCGATGTCGATGATGTCGCCGTCCTCGACGAGCGCGATCACGCCGCCGCTCGCCGCCTCGGGCGAGACGTGGCCGATCGACAGACCCGAAGTGCCGCCCGAGAATCGACCGTCGGTGATGAGCGCGCAGACCTTGCCGAGGCCGCGGCCCTTGAGGAACGACGTCGGATGCAGCATCTCCTGCATGCCCGGACCGCCCTTCGGTCCCTCGTAGCGGATGACGACGACATCGCCCGGCTGCACCTTCTTGCCGAGGATCTTCGCGACGGCCTCCTCCTGCGATTCGCACACGACGGCCGGACCGGAGAACACGAGGATCGACGGATCGACGCCGGCGGTCTTCACGACAGCCCCGTCGACGGCGATGTTGCCCCGCAGCACCGCGAGTCCGCCGTCGACCGAGTAGGCGTGCGCGATGTCGCGGATGCAGCCGTTCTCCGCGTCTTCGTCGAGCGCTGCCCAGCGCTCGGACTGCGAGAAGGCGCTGGATGAGCGCACGCCGGCGGGCGCGGCGTACCAGAGGTCCTTGGCGGTCTCGGTGACCTTGCCGCCGCGGATGTCCCAGTCGTCCAGCCAGGCGGCGAACGACTCGGAGTGGATCGTGCTGACGTTCTCGTCGAGCAGGCCGCCGCGGCGCAGTTCGCCGAGGACGGCGGGGATTCCGCCCGCCCGGTGCACGTCTTCCATGTAGTACATGCGGCCGTAGGCCGGGTTCGGCGCGATCTTCGCGAGGCACGGCACACGGCGCGAGATCTCGTCGATCTCGTCGAGACCGAAGTCGATGCCTGCCTCGTGCGCGGCGGCGAGGAGGTGCAGGATCGTGTTGGTCGAGCCGCCCATCGCGATGTCGAGGGCCATGGCGTTCGCGAAGGCGGCCGGGCTCGCGACCGCGCGGGGGAGCACCGAGGCGTCATCCTCGTCGTAGAACGCCTTGGTGATCTGCACCGCGACCTCGCCGGCCTTCTCGTAGAGTGCGCGGCGGGCGGTGTGCGTCGCGAGCACCGAGCCGTTGCCGGGCAGCGCGAGGCCGAGAGCCTCGACGAGGCAGTTCATCGAGTTCGCGGTGAACATGCCCGAGCACGAGCCGCACGTGGGGCAGGCGTTCTCCTCGATGCGCTGGATGTCGGCATCCGACACCGTGTCGTTGGCCGCCTCGGAGATCGCGTCGACCAGGTCGAGCGTGCGGACCGTGCCGTCGACGAGGGTCGCGCGGCCGGACTCCATCGGACCACCCGAGACGAAGACCGTGGGGATGTTGAGCCGCAGAGCGGCCATGAGCATGCCCGGGGTGATCTTGTCGCAGTTCGAGATGCACACGAGCGCGTCGGCCTGGTGCGCGTTGACCATGTACTCGACCGAGTCGGCGATAAGGTCGCGCGAGGGGAGGGAGTACAGCATCCCGCCGTGCCCCATCGCGATGCCGTCGTCGACGGCGATCGTGTTGAACTCGCGCGGTATGCCGCCGGCGGCCGAGATCGCGTCGGAGACGATGCGTCCGACCGGCTGCAGGTGCGTGTGACCGGGGACGAACTCGGTGAAGCTGTTCGCGACGGCGATCATGGGCTTGCCGAAATCGGCGGCGTTCACACCGGCGGCGCGGAACAGGGCGCGGGCGCCGGCGGCGTTGCGGCCGTGCGTGACGGTGCGGGAGCGGAGAGGGGTGGGCATTCTTCCACCCTGGCGTCTTCTTTGAGTCGCCGGAAGACGGCGCTGATACTAGTAGTGGGAGCACTAGGTTTGTGATGTGACGACGGATGAGCAGCGCAAGGAGCTCGGTGCGTTCCTGCGCGCCCGGCGGTCGACCCTGGACCGCGCGTCATTCGGACTTCCGCCGGGAGGCCGAGGTCGCGCCGCGGGGCTCCGCCGCGAGGAGATCTCGTATCTCTCGGGGGTCAGCGTCACCTGGTACACCTGGCTGGAGCAGGGGCGCGACATCAACCCGTCGAGACAGGTGCTGGATGCCGTCGCCACCGCGCTGCGGTTGACGGTCGCCGAGCACGACTACGCGCTGACGCTCGCGGGGTTCGCGCCGTCGCGACCGGGCCCGCATTCCGCCGTCGCCACGGCACCCGCGCACGTGCAGCGCTTCCTCGACGCGCTCGACGAGCATCCCGCCTACGCCCTGGCGCCTGACTGGGGGATCGCCGGGTGGAACTCGGCCTATGAGGCGCTGTACCCGAACGTCGCCACGGTCGACCCCGAGGATCGCAACCTGCTGTGGCTGATCTTCACCGATCCCGCGGTGCGGTCGCTGCTCGACGACTGGGATGACACGAGCCGCCGTTTCCTCGCCGAGTTCCGGGCCGAGGTCGGGCCCCGGTTGGGCGACACCCGCTACCGCGACCTGGTCGGACGGCTGATGGACGCGAGCGGCGAGTTCCGGGAGCGCTGGGAGAGCCACGGCGTCGGCGGTTTCGAGTCGCGCGAGCGGGTGTTCCAGCATCCGACCCTCGGCAGGCTCGTGTTCGAGCACCATCAGATGCGGCCGTCAGACCAGACGGATGTGCAGCTCGTGGTCTACACCGCGGACGCCGAGACGCGGAAGAGGTTCGCGGGGCGCGAGTGATTCGGCCCACCCGTCCGGAGGAGAACTCTCTTTCGGGAGGAGGTTCCGGCGTGTTTCGTCCTCCCGAAGGTGCGAAGTCCTCCGGTTCGTGAGCGGATCAGGAACGGATGCCGTCGGCTGCGGATCCCTGTCGGATCCACCGATCGTCCCCGTTCAGGCGAACCCAGTGCTGCCGCGGGCCCGATTCGTGTGCGGAGTCGGTGAGCCAGAGCGTCGAGTCGGGCGCCCAGCCGCCGATGACCGACGCGTACTCGTCATCCACCGGGATCAGTCTCGTCGCCGCGTTGAGATAGCCGAGCACGGTGAGATGCACGGCATCCCATTCCTCTGCGACCCGTCTCCAATCGGGGATGAGCCAGCGTCCATCGCGACCCGTGAGGCGATACCAGTCATGGCGCCGGGATGCGGTGACCTCGGCCGGGTAGCGCAGACACAGTCGCGCCCAATCGTCTCCGCAGCGGATCTCGTAGGTGCGACCGGCGCCGCGCACGGGGATCACCGTCGCCGCTTCCGGCCCGAAAGAGTCCTCGTACAGCTCGAGCGCTGCACGCACGCTCCCGCGAGTCTGCAGAAGCCTCATCGGCAACGACCACCACGTGTTCATGAAGATCGTCTGCACCTCGCGTGGGCTCTCCCGAGGTGCGCGCTCCTCGTCCTCACGCCGGTCTCGATCCCAGTCGGTCAAGAGTTTCACGGCGTTCGTCGGCAAGGGTCCGGCCTCTCCGTCCGGGCGCCAGTCCACCGCCCACTGCGTCGGAGAGGGCGGCGAATCCCACGATGCCGCGGCGGGCGACGAGACGATGGCGCGTGCGATGCCGCCGAGCGCAGCTCGGATCGCGGGATCAGCCGCGATCACGTCTCCACCGTCGGGCTCCTGCCAGTAACGCGCCGCGTCCACGGAGTCGCGGAGCGCCTCGTGCAGCGCCTCCGTGCTCGGTGGCGGCACCGAGATCGACGTGATCAGGTCGGCCAGCTGCTCGATGGTGCAGTCGGGCTCCTCCGGCGGCTCCCCGTCGCCGATGATCAGCAGCGTGCCAGGTTGTGGATCGGCCCGATGGGAGAGCCAGAAGAGCGGCGTGCCGATCGACGGCGACGCATGAAGGGCGTACTGCAGGCACAACCGGCGGCCTCTCGGGCCCGACAGCAGGCGCGAGGCGGCATCCTCCGAGTTCGTCATCGCTTCCACCCTCACACATCGAACAGGCCGCACAGCGGTGGCGGTCGCCTACGGGACCCACTCCTCAGACCAGTAGTCCAGTGTGAGCAGCAGTAGGCTGCCCGCCGGCTTCGCCGACACCCAGACCGAGCGAGGATCGAACAGGTCTCCGGAAATCTCCAGCTGCGGAGTCGCTCCCAGTTCCTCGGCGAGAGCCGCGGCGGATTGGCCGTCGGGCGGACGCACCGTCAGTGTCACCCAGCAACCCCCGCTCCCGCAGTCGCTGGTGTCGCCGAGAATCTCCGCGCCCTCGGGAAGGGAAACGGCCGATGCAGGCGGCACGTCCCCTTCGGTCGCCCCCATCGACAACAGAAACAAGCGTCCTGCATAGAGCAGAGCAAGCATCAGGATCGCGACGACGGCTACGGTCCACACAGCCTGTCGAGCTCTGTCGCCGCTCCCTGACACGCCTCGCTCGCGAGCTCGCCCCATCATTCCCCCTCCTGACGAACATAGCGCCACGAAAAGAAGAAGGACCCTCGCGATGCGAAGGTCCTTCTTGAAGTCTGTGGAGCCTAGGAGATTCGAACTCCTGACATCCTGCTTGCAAAGCAGGCGCTCTACCAACTGAGCTAAGGCCCCGTAGCGGGATTTCTTGAGTTACAGGGTGGGGCTACCAGGACTTGAACCTGGGACCTCTTCATTATCAGTGAAGCGCTCTAACCGCCTGAGCTATAGCCCCGCAACCTCAAAGACTTTACCGGAAGATCAGCCAGAATCCCAATCGGGCGAGGAACAGCGGATGCCGGGCGTTGCCGCCCGGCATCCGCTTCTCGATCAGCTGCCCGGACGCAGCGTGACCGTTCCCGCGGAGATGGTCACCTCGATCGAGTTCCGCGAGTCCGACGACTGCTCGAGCCTGTTGTCGAGCTCACCGGCGCTCACGTTCTGGGTGACGTCGTATTCGGTGTCGGGCAGCGTGAGATCCGCCGAACCGGCGCTCGCGTCGATCGTCACCTGACTCGGCGCCGTGCCGGTCAACTCGACGGAGAGGTCTCCGGCCGCCACCGTGAGGTCTGCCTCGTCCACGCCGTCGAGGAGCACGTCGGCACCTCCCGCACTGACATCGGCCTCGAGCGACTGCGCCGACCCGTCGACGTTCAGATCGCCCGCGGCGAGCTCGAGGTCGAGCTCGCCGTACGAACCCGTGACGTCCAGCCCCCCCGCGTTGAGCCTGAAGCTGGCATCGAGACCTTCCAGTTCGTTCGGCAGCGTCAGCACCGCCGTGCGGTCGTCATCGAACCAGCGTCCGAACCACCAGCCGAAGCTGGAATCAGGGCTTCGGACGAGGAGTTCGTCGTCGTCGCGCTCGAGAGTCCATGCGCCGCCGCGGCCGCCCTTGACCGACAGCTCGGCTTCGTCGACATCGCCGAACTCGACCCGCACATCGCTCGCGCTCGCGTCGAGATCGAGGCTTTCGATGCCCCCGACGTCGATCCGCTGCACGACGTCCGTGCGGTCGAGATCCGCCGACGCGGCGACCGCGGCCGTCGCGCCGGCTCCCGCCAGTGCAAGGCCGCCGAACACGGCGAGGGTGATGGTGATCCACGGCTGCCCGGCGGTGCGGGCGGGCGGGGGAGTGCTGATGCTCATCGTGCGGCTCCTGTCTGACCGGTCGGCGGCGTCGCGCCGCCGAGATTCTCGATGTGAGCGAGGGCGGCGAGCACGCGGCGGTTTCCCGACTCGTCCTGCTCGAGGCCCAGCTTCTGGAAGATGGACGTGATGTGCTTCTCGATGCTCGCCTCGGAGAGGAAGAGCAGCGCGGCGATCGCCTGATTCGACTTGCCCTCAGCGATCAGGGCGAGGACGGTGCGCTCGCGCTCGGTGAGTCTCAGCATCCGATCGTCGCGATGGCGCCGCATGAGCAGCTGCGCGACGACCTCGGGATCGAGCACGGTCGCCCCCTCCGAGATGCGGGTGACCGATTCGAGGAACTCGGTGACGTCGGCGACTCGGTCCTTCAGCAGGTAGCCGAGCGGACCGCCTTGAGCTGCGATGAGGTCGGACGCATAGCGCTCCTCCACGTACTGCGACAGCACGAGCAGCGGCAGCTGCGGGTTCGTCTCACGCAGCCCGAGGGCCGCGCGGATCCCCTCGTCGGTGAACGTGGGCGGAAGCCTGACGTCGAGGATGCAGAGCTCCGGTGCGGCATCCGCCACCGCCTCCGTGAGCCCCTCGGTGTCGGGCAGCGCCGCGACGACCTGATGGCCGGCGTCTTCGAGAAGGCGGACGAGCCCTTCGCGCAGGAGGACCGAGTCCTCGCAGATTAGGATGCGCATGGCACGTTCACCTCGAGACTGGTCGGACCGCCGAAGGGGCTGTCGAGACGGAACGTTCCGCCGGCCGCGAGGATGCGGTTCGAGATGCCGTCGAGGCCTCCGCCGGGCTGCACCTGCGCGCCGCCCATGCCGTTGTCCTCGACGCGCGCCCAGAGGACGTTCCCCTCGCGGAGTCGCACGATCACCCTCGCCTCGCTGGCGCGGGAGTGCTTGGCCGCGTTGGTGAGAGACTCGGCGATCGCGAAGTACACGGCCGCCTCGGCCTCGCGGCTGCAGCGTCCGTCCATGCGGACGTCGAGGCTCACCGGGATGTGCGACCGGCTCGCCAGCGCCGAGAGTGCGGCGTCGAGACCCCGGTCGTCGAGAACGGAGGCGTGGATGCCGCGGGCGAGCTGCCTGAGCTCGGTGATCGCCGCCTTGGTCGATGTGTGCGCCTCGGAGATCAGCTCCTTGGCCGCTGCCGGGTCGTCGTCGATCTTCTGATGCGCGAGCCCGAGCGTCATGCCGACCGAGACGAGCCGCGGCTGGACGCCGTCGTGCAGGTCGCGCTCGATCCGGGTGCGCTCGACGTCGGCCGCCCGCACCGCGCCTTCGCGCTGAGCGGTGGTGGTGCGCACCCGCTCGGTGAGCTCGGCCTCGCGGCTCTGGGCGACGATCGCGAGCGACAGCACCCGATGAAGCAGGGCCAGTCCGACGATGCCCGCGGCCGAGGCGAGAACCCCGAGGATGCCGACGAGCGGGGCCCACGACGCGTCGATGACGTTGCCGAAGGGCCCCGCCACCGCACCGTCGCCGGTGAGCGGTGCGAACGAGATCATCGCCGACCACACCACGCCCCAGATCAGGCGCAGCACGATCCCGCCGGCGATGCAGGCGAGCGCGAAGTTCGCCAGTGCCCGCCACATGCGGCCGTCGATGACCTGGCGCCCGATCGAGCGGATCCACCCGGCGAATCCGGTGTGGGCGCTGCGGCGTCGGCGGAGCGGCGCGATCGGCACCCTGTAGAGCGCGGCGACCCGCTCGACCTCGAACCAGCCGAGGCCGAAGAGGGCGTAGACGAGCCCGACGAGCAGCACGACCCCGACGCCGAAGACGAAGAGGAGTCCGAGACCGGCGCCGAAGAGGCCGGAGAGGGTTCCGAGGATCGCGGCGCCCAGGACGCCGAGTGCGCCGAGATGAAGGATCGTCAGGACGATCCGCAGCGGCGGTCTCGCCGTGCCCGTGTCCCGTGGGGTCGCAGTCTGTGTGGTCATAGTCCCAAGGTACGGCCGCGGGGAAGCGCGCGACACGGAGGCACCCGGACAGTGCCCTTCGGGTTTTCCCTACCGTCGACGGCCCCGACCCCGCGGGCTTCTGGTTCACTGTCACCATGACGACTCATGAGGGCGAGGCGCACGAGGGCGGACTCGGGCAGCGGCTGAACTGGCTGCGCGCGGGAGTGCTCGGCGCGAATGACGGGATCGTGTCGGTCGCGTCTCTCGTCGTCGGCGTCGCCGGCGCGACGACAGACAACGCTGCGCTGCTGACGGCGGGCCTCGCGGGGCTCGTCGGCGGCGCGATCTCGATGGCGCTCGGCGAGTACGTGTCGGTCAGCAGCCAGCGCGACAGCGAACGCGCCTTGATCGCGAAGGAGCGAGAGGAGCTGCGGACGATGCCGGATGCCGAGCTCGCCGAGCTCACGGGTCTCTACCGTGACCGCGGCCTCAGCGAGGAGACCGCGCGGAAGGTTGCCGAAGAGCTCACGGCACACGACGCCCTCTCGGCGCACCTGGAAGTCGAGCTCGGCATCGACCAGGACGACCTGGTCAACCCCTGGCACGCGGCGATGTCGTCCGCGATCGCCTTCACACTCGGCGCCCTGCTCCCCCTGCTCGCGATCCTGCTGCCACCGGCATCCGTGCGCGTGCCGATCACCTTCGCCGCCGTGCTCATCGCCCTCGCCGTCACCGGAGCAGTAAGCGCCCGGATCGGCGGATCGCCGCCGGCGCGCGCCGCGATCAGACTCGTCATCGGCGGCGGACTCGCCCTCGTCGCCACGTGGCTGATCGGCACGCTGCTCGGCACCACCGGCATCGTCTGAGTACGAGAAAGGGCGGATGCCGAAGCATCCGCCCTTTCTCTGAAACCGGGTTTCTGAGCTGTCGAAGGATCAGTTCGACATGAAGCCGACGAGCAGCCCGCCCGTGACCTTGACCGCCAGGTTGTAGATTCCCGCGATCACGGCGCCGAGAACCGTGAAGACGATCAGGTTGAGGATCGAGACCACGGCGGCGAACGCCATGACCTGCGGGAGACCGGCCACCTCGGTGAGCCGGATGCTGTTGTCGGTGAACTGGGCGACGAAGTCGTCGGCCTGGGCGATGATGCCCGTGGCCTGCAGAACCATGTAGATCAGGAAGAACGACACCATGGTGACGATCGCGAGCGCCACGGCACCCAGGAAGGAGAGCTTCACTGCCGACCAGAAGTCGACGTAGACCAGGCGCAGGCGGACCTGCTTGCCGCTGGTCTTGCGCGTGGACTTCTTCGCCAGCTTGTCGGCTACTGTGCTCATGCGTCTTGGCCCTCTCCAGGGTTGGATGATTCATCCGAATCTTCCGTGTTCGTGGGTGCGGATTCTTCGTCCGCATCCGCCTCGTCTTCGCCGAGTCCTCGTTCGCCGTTACGGGCGATCGCGAGGATGCGGTCTGCTTCTGTGGTCCGAGCGAACACGACACCCATGGTGTCGCGGCCCTTGGCGGGCACCTCGGCCACGGCAGAGCGTACCACCTTGCCGCTGGACAGAACCACAAGGACCTCGTCGTCTTCGGCGACCATCAGACCGCCCGCGAGAGTGCCTCGATCGTCGTTCAGCTTGGCCACCTTGATGCCGAATCCGCCGCGTCCCTGGACGCGGTATTCGTCGATCGCGGTGCGCTTCGCGTAGCCGCCGTCGGTCACGACGAACACGTACTGACCGGGGGCGGCGACGGATGCCGAGAGCAGGCTGTCGCCGTCGCGGAACTTCATGCCCTTCACGCCGGCTGTCGCGCGGCCCATCGGGCGCAGAGCCTCGTCTGTCGCGCTGAAGCGGACCGACATGCCTCGGCGGCTGATGAGGAGGATGTCGTCTTCGGCGTTCACCATGAGCGCCGAGACCAGCTCGTCCTCGTCGTTCAGGCGGATCGCGATGACGCCGCCCTGACGGTTCGTGTCGTAGCTGGACAGGCTCGTCTTCTTCACGAGTCCGTCGCGCGTGGCGAGCACGAGGTAGTCGGCGACCTCGTAGTCGCGGATGTCGAGGATCTGCGCGATCTTCTCACCCGGCTGCAGCGCGAGAAGGTTCGCGACGTGCGTGCCCTTCGCGTCGCGGCCCGACTCGGGGACCTCGTAGGTCTTCGACCGGTACACGCGGCCCTTGTCGGTGAAGAACAGCAGCCAGTGGTGCGTCGTCGTCACGAAGAAGTGCTCGACGATGTCATCCGCCCGCAGCTGCGCGCCCTTGACGCCCTTGCCGCCGCGATGCTGCGACCGGTAGTTGTCGCTGCGGGTGCGCTTGATGTAGCCGTCGCGCGTGACGGTGACGACCATCTCCTCCTCGGCGATGAGGTCTTCCATCGAGACGTCGCCGTCGAACCCGTGCAGGATGTGCGTGCGGCGCTCGTCGCCGAAGCGGTCGACGATCCCGGTGAGCTCCTCGCGGATGATGTCACGCTGCAGAGCCTCGTCGGCGAGGATCGCGTTGTACTGCTTGATGAGGGACTCGAGCTCCTCCGCCTCGTCGAGGATCTTCTGACGCTCCAGCGCCGCGAGGCGGCGCAGCTGCATCGCGAGGATCGCGTCGGCCTGGTCGTCGTCGATGTCGAGGAGGGTCTTCAGCCCGTCGCGGGCCTCGTCGACCGTCGGCGAACGACGGATCAGCGCGATGACCTCGTCGAGCGCGTCGAGCGCCTTGAGATACGCGCGCAGGATGTGCATGCGCGCTTCCGCCTTGCGCAGACGGAACGCCGTCCGACGGACGATGACCTCGAGCTGGTGAGTGATCCAGTGAGTGACGAAGCCGTCGATCGCGAGCGTGCGCGGCACGCCGTCGACGATCGCGAGCATGTTCGCGCCGAAGTTCTCCTGCAGCTGGGTGTGCTTGTACAGGTTGTTCAGCACGACCTTGGCGACGGCGTCCCGCTTCAGGACGACGACGAGACGCTGCCCGGTGCGGTCGGAGGACTCGTCACGGATGTCGGCGATGCCGGTGATCTTGCCGTCGCGGGCGAGGTCGCCGATCTTCACCGCCACGTTGTCGGGGTTCACCTGGTACGGCAGCTCGGTGATGACCAGGCACGTGCGCCCCTGGATCTCCTCGACGTTGACGACCGCGCGCATCGTGATGGAGCCGCGTCCGGTGCGGTACGCCTCCTGGATGCCCTTGGTGCCGAGGATCTGCGCACCGGTCGGGAAGTCGGGGCCCGGGATGCGCTGGATGAGTCCGTCGAGCAGCTCCTCGCGGGAGACACCGGGGTTGTCGAGCGCCCAGAGAGCGGCGGCCGACACCTCGCGCAGGTTGTGCGGAGGGATGTTGGTCGCCATGCCGACCGCGATGCCGACCGATCCGTTGACGAGGAGGTTCGGGAACCGCGCCGGCAGAACCGTCGGCTCCTGGGTCTGTCCGTCGTAGTTGTCGGTGAAGTCGACCGTGTCCTCTTCGATGTCGCGCACCATCTCGAGCGCGAGAGGAGCCATCTTCGTCTCGGTGTATCGAGGAGCCGCGGCGCCCATGTTGCCGGGCGAGCCGAAGTTGCCCTGACCGAGCGCGAGCGGATAGCGCAGCGACCATGGCTGCACGAGGCGGACCAGGGCGTCGTAGATCGCCGAGTCGCCGTGCGGGTGGTACTGACCCATCACCTCGCCGACGACGCGGGCGCACTTCGAGAACGACTTGTCGGGGCGGAAGCCGCCGTCGTACATGCCGTAGATCACGCGGCGGTGCACCGGCTTGAGTCCGTCGCGGACGTCGGGGAGCGCACGGCCCACGATGACGGCCATGGCGTAGTCGAGGTAGCTGCGCTGCATCTCCGACTGGAGGTCGACCTGGTCGATCCTGCCGTGATCGTGGCCCTCGTTGATGTCGGGGCGTTCTTCGTCAGTCATGTGTTCATCTCTCGTCTGGAAGAGTCGTCGTGAGGCGTTTCGTCTCGTCGCTGCGCTCCTCGCTCAACGACCGGGAACCGCACGGGTCGTTGAGCGAGCGGAGCGAGACGAAACGCATGTCAGATGTCGAGGAAGCGGACGTCCTTGGCGTTGCGCTGGATGAAGCTGCGTCGGGACTCGACGTCCTCACCCATCAACACGCTGAAGATCTCGTCGGCCGCGGCCGCGTCTTCGATCGTGATCTGGCGGAGGGTACGCGTGGTGTGATCCATCGTGGTTTCCCACAGCTCCTTCGGGTTCATCTCACCGAGACCCTTGTAGCGCTGGATGCCGGCATCCTTCGGGATCCGCTTGCCGTTGTCGAGACCGTGCTTGAGGAGGGCGTCGCGCTCGGCATCGCTGAACACGTACTCGTGCGGCTGGTTCGTCCACTTCAGGCGGTACAGCGGAGGCATCGCGAGGTAGACGAAGCCCGCCTCGATGAGTCCGCGCATGTAGCGGAACAGCATCGTCAGCAGCAGCGTCGTGATGTGCTGACCGTCGACGTCGGCATCCGCCATCAGCACAATCTTGTGATAGCGCGCCTTCTCGATGTCGAAGTCCTCGCCGATGCCCGTGCCGAAGGCCTGGATCATCGCCTGGACCTCTTTGTTGCCCAGCGCCTTGTCGAGTCGAGCGCGCTCGACGTTGAGGATCTTTCCTCGCAGCGCCAGGATCGCCTGGGTGTGCGGATCGCGACCCTGCACGGCGGAGCCGCCTGCGGAGTCACCCTCGACGAGGAAGATCTCGCTGATCGAGGGATCCTTGCTCGTGCAGTCCTTGAGCTTGTCGGGCATCGCTGCCGACTCGAACACGCTCTTGCGTCGAGCGGTCTCGCGGGCCTTTCGGGCCGCGAGACGCGCGGTCGCCGCGTCGATCGCCTTGCGGATGACGTTCTTGGCCTGCGAGGGGTTGCGCTCGAACCAGTCGCCGAGCTGGTCGCCGACCACCTTCTGCACGAACGCCTTCGCCTCGGTGTTGCCGAGCTTCGTCTTGGTCTGCCCCTCGAACTGCGGCTCGCCGAGCTTGATCGAGATGACGGCCGTGAGTCCTTCGCGCACGTCGTCGCCGGAGAGGTTGTCGTCCTTCTCCTTGAGCAGGCTGTTCGCGCGGGCGTACTTGTTCACGAGCGTCGTGAGCGCTGCGCGGAAGCCCTCTTCGTGCGTGCCGCCCTCGTGAGTGTTGATGGTGTTGGCGTAGGTGAACACGTTCTCGGTGTACGAGGTGGTCCACTGCATCGCGACCTCGAGCGAGATCTTGCGCTCGGTGTCCTCGGACTCGAAGGCGATGATCTCCTCGTTCACGACCTCGGCGTGACGCACCTTGTTCAGGTACTCGACGTAGTCGACCAGACCGCGCTCGTAGAAGAACACGTCGTTCGGCTGCTTCGTGACGGTCTGGCCGTCGACCTCGACCTCATACGCGGACGCGTCGCGCTCATCGGTCAGCTCGATGCGCAGCCCCTTGTTGAGGAACGCCATCTGCTGGAAGCGGGTGCGGAGCGTGTCGTAGTCGAACTCGACCGTCTCCTGGAAGATCTCGGGATCCGGCCAGAACGTGATGGCCGTTCCGGTCTCGTCGGTCGGCTCGCCCTTTTCGAGCTGCTGCTGCGGGACTCCGCCGTTCGCGAAGCTGTGCCGCCACACGAAGCCCTTCTGCTTGACCTCGACGTCGAAGCGCGTGGAGAGCGCGTTCACGACGGAGGAGCCGACGCCGTGCAGACCGCCGGAGACGGCGTACGCGCCGCCGCCGAACTTTCCACCGGCATGCAGGATCGTCAGCACGACCTCGACCGTGGACTTCGTCGGGTCGGAGGAGTGCGGATCGACAGGGATGCCTCGACCGTTGTCGATCACGCGGACGCCGCCGTCGGCGAGCATCGTCACGAAGATCGTGTCGGCGTAGCCGGCGAGAGCCTCATCGACGGAGTTGTCGACGATCTCGTACACGAGGTGATGAAGACCACGAGGACCGGTGGAGCCGATGTACATGCCGGGACGCTTGCGGACTGCTTCGAGACCCTCGAGGATCTGGATCGAGTCGGCGCCGTACTCACCCGGCTGCTGTACCCGGGGGGCGGGGGTGTCCGATGGTGTCGGGGTCCCTGAGCCAGTCGAAGGGTCCGTCTCTTCAGGGGAATCAGGCGTCATCAGAGGGCAGTCTCCACATCGATATCACGAACTCCCATTCTAGCGGGCTTTCGTGAGCAAATGTCCGCTAGAACGCCGTGTGTGGCCGTCTGAGCGTTTCGGACCCCATATCTGGTCTCCTACCCGTAGGTATCGCGCGGGCCCCGCCCTGGAACGACTCTGGGACCCCATTTCCACGAGGGGACGTCCGGTCCGATGAAGCGGAGGTTCTCCACGCCGGCATCCGGATAGCGCCGGCCGATCTCGGTGAGGATCGTCGCGCGCATGTACTGCAGGTTCTTCGCCCATGCCGTCGAGTCGCATTTCACCGTGAGTAGACCGCGCTCCAGCGACACCGGCTCGGAGTGCTTCGCGGTGTCGGCGCCGGCGAGCTCATCCCACTGCAGCACCACGTTCTCGCGAGCCAGGGCCGCCTGCCATCCCGAGTCCCTCGTGAGCTTGTCGAGCACGGCGCCGAGCGAACCGGGATCGCGACCCGGAGTGAATGGCGCATTGTCGTCATCTGTCGAGATGCGGCGCTTGCGCTTCCAGTTCTTCGAGCTGGGCTGGAGTCCTCGCAGGCGGAGATAGGTCGCGACGGTCTCGGGGGTGTCGGACGCCGCGGCCGCGAGGTTCTCTGCGATGTCAGGCATCCGTCGTCCTCTCGTCGCTGATGGTTCCCGCGCTGATCCGCACCACGTGACGATGCAGGATCTCGGGGATATCCTCCTCCACGGCCGCAGTCACCACCACCTGCTCGTAGTCCGCGGTGAGCGCAGCGAGGCGCTGCCGGCGATCAGCATCGAGCTCGGCGAACACGTCGTCAAGGATCAGCACGGGATCGCCTGCCGGTGATTCATTGCGGAGCAGCTCGGCCGAAGCCAGTCGCAGCGCGAGCGCGACCGACCACGATTCGCCGTGCGAGGCGTAGCCCTTCACCGGAAGTCCGCGCACCCGCAGGATCAGGTCGTCACGATGCGGACCCGTGAGGGTGAGCCCGCGCTCGAGCTCCTGCGTGCGCTTCGCCGCGAGTGAGGCCCGGAACATCTCGGAGATGTCGCCCGTGGATTCGGTGGCCGCGGCATCCGTCCCCTCTTCAGGATCTCCGCCACGGACCGAGAGCGCCCATTCGAGCTGTGGATGATGATCTTCGCCGGCGATCGCGGCGTAGGCCGCCGCGACCGGCTGCTGCAGATCGGCCGCGAGCTTCAGCCGCGCGGCGATGATCTCGGAACCCAGAGCGACGAGCTTGTCGTCCCACACGTCGAGCGTGCTCAGGCCCTCACCGCGAACCCCACGGGCCCGAGCGGATTTCAGCAGTGCCGTGCGCTGCTTGAGAGCCCGGTCGTAGTCGCCGAGAACGGCCGACATCCGAGGGGTCCGCTGCACGAGCAGCTGATCGGAGAACCGCCGGCGCGAGGAGGGGTCGCCGCGCACGATCTGCAGATCCTCCGGGGCGAACAGGACCACATGCGCGTATCGGGGAAGCTCGTTGGTCTTCGACGGCGATCCGTTGATGCGCGCCTTGTTGGAACCCTGCCGGTTCAGCTGCACTTCGGCGAGGACCTTGCGCTCACCATGCGACAGGCGTGCCCGGATGATCGCGAACTCCTGACCGTCGCGCACCATCGGGGCGTCGGAGGAGACCCGGTGAGAGCCGAGCGTCGCGAGGAAGACCACCGCTTCCGCCAGATTCGTCTTGCCCTGGCCGTTTCGGCCCACGAGCACGTTCGGGCCCTTGTGTAGGGCGAGTTCAGCGGTCGCGTAATTGCGGAAATCGACCAGACTCAGGTGCTCCACAATCACGGAGTCAGCCTAGTCGTCGGGTCTGACACTGTTCTTGTCTTGCCTGTCTTGGAGTGCCGGGCTCCGGGATGTCCTCCGAAATCGCAGAGTGGGTCCCTCCCCGCAAGCGGGACCCCTCCCAATGCTCATTCGGAGGACATCCCTGCGCCCTGGGTCGTGGTCGGATGCCGTGCTGCCGGCTGAGCTCTCGGGAACGCTTCGCGTACGGCTGCGCAGAAAGCGCTTTATGGGGCTGATTCAGCTGTTCTCTGCCGTCGCGCCGCATGTGGAGGGCGAAAAGCGTCGGCAGGAACGATCCTCAGAGCCTGGCCACGTGCTATTCAACACCCGGGTCGTTGAGCGAGGGAGCGAAGCGACCGAGCGCCGTACTGAGCGAGCGAAGCGAGTCGAAGTGACGAAACGCGGATTTCGACCGGCGCTTCAGTCGCTTGTTCTACGGGCGGCGTTTCGTCTCGCTACGCTCGCTCAACGGGCAGGCGGGCGGCAGTCGTCGGAACAGCATCCGCTGCCCGCCGGGCGGCTCAGCGGAGCAGCAGGTTGGGCTGCAGCAGGTACTTGAACGAGTCGAGTCCGGCCTGGTCGACCGAGGTCTGGCTCGTGATCAGCACGGGGCTGAGCTTGTTCGCGTTGTCACTCGACGTGAACGTGACACGGACGAACTCGCTCTTCACCGCGCCGAGCGCCTCGGTCAGGTACTGCGGGTTCAGCCCGAGGGTGACCTCGTCGCCACCGTGCAGGATGGCGTCGACCGACTCTGACGCGCGAGCGTGCTCGCTGCCGGAGGCGTCCATCGTCACACTGTCGCTCGTGAACGTGAATCGCAGCGGAGCTGCCCGGTCGAGCACGAGCGACACGCGGCGGACGGCCTCGATGAGGTCTGCGGTGTTGACGACGGCGTAGTGATCGGTCTGCTCGGGGAACAGGCGGCGCACGGGCGGGAAATTGCCCTTGATCAGGAGAGACGTGACGGTCTTGTTGCCGGCCGTGAAGGCGATGATCTCACGGTCGCCCGCTCCGGAGAACGCCACCTGGATAGTGCCGGCGTGCCCGAAGGTCTTGCCGACCTCGACGAGTGTGCGTGCGGGAACGAGGGCGCTCGACTCGACGGCTTCGCCGTCCCAGGGCACGTCGCGCAGCGACACCCGGTAGCGGTCGGTGGCCACGAGGCTCAGGTTGTGACCAGAGACCTCGAGCTGCACGCCGGTCAGCACCGGTGTGACGTCGTCGCGTGACGCCGCGAAGCCGACCTGCGAGATCGCGGTTCCGAAATCGTCGGCCGGGACGACTCCCGAGGTTCCGCTGACCTCAGGGATCGACGGGTATTCCTCTACCGGCATGGCGGCGAGCGTGAAGCGTGCGGATCCGCAGGTGACGGCGATGCCGCCGTCTTCCTCGACGGCGATCTCGATCGGTGCGTTCGGCAGGCGGCTGGCGATGTCGGAGAGCAGACGTCCGTGCACGAGGATCGTGCCCGGTGTGTCGACGGTGGCTTCGATGGTCGTCCGCGCCGACGCCTCGTAGTCGAACGCCGACAGGGTCAGACCGCTGCCGTCCGCCTCGATCAGCACTCCGGCGAGGATCGGCTGCGGGTTTCGCTGCGGGAGCAGCTTGACCACGAAGGAGACAGCCTCGCTGAAGACATCGCGGTTGACCTGAAACCTCACGGGTGCTCCTCGTCGTTCTCTGAGCGTCGCATCGCTGGCGGAATGACACGATGTGCGCGGCCCTGCCACTGCAGGGCTTCCCATGCTAGCCCCACAGTCGAACAGTTCCCTACGACTTGTGGGTCGAACCGCCTGGCCGGGTTCTCCCCACCGTCTGGTGATCGGATCGCGCCTAGAACGGGTTAACTCCTTAACGGTGTTAACAACTGTGGAAACTGTGGATAAGTCGGTGGAAAGCAGACGCGAGTAGGGAACTACACGCTTGTCACTTGTGGAATCCCTGAGGAAACCGCGGGTTGGCGGCATCCGCTCGTCTGTGGAGCACCCCTGAGTTATCCACAGGTTGTCCCGTTAACACCACAGTCGTCCCTGGCTGATCGGGATTCATCCACAAGTTATCCACATGTGTGCAAACCCGTTATCCGAGGTCTCAGAACCCTGTCAAGTCAGCAGAAAGGGGGACACGACGCCCGAAACGACGTCGTGTCCCCCTTTTCGAGGTGAGGCGGATGCGGAGGCGCTCAGCGCCTTCCGAGCTGCGTGGTGATCTCGGTGACCTGGTTGTAGATCGAGCGCCGCTCCTTCATGAGATCGCTGATCTTCTTGTACGCGTACATGACCGTGGTGTGGTCTCGGTTGCCGAACAGCTGGCCGATCTTCGGCAGCGACAGGCTCGTGCGCTCGCGGCACAGATACATGGCGATCTGGCGTGCCGTCGCGATCTGCTGCGAGCGGCTCGAACCGTACAGGTCGTCGACCGTGAGCTTGAAGTACTGCGCGGTCGCCGTGATGATGTCGGTCGGCGAGATGACGTTGTCCTCGGCGGTGTCGATGATGTCGCGCAGGACGGTCTGAGCGAGGGAGATGTCGAGCGCCGACCGGTTCAGGCTCGCGAATGCGGAGACGCGGATGAGCGCGCCCTCGAGTTCCCGGATGTTCGAGGACACGACCGTGGCGATGTATTCGAGGACCTCGTCGGGGATGTGCAGCGACTCGCTCTGAGCCTTCTTTCGGAGGATCGCGATGCGGGTCTCGAGGTCGGGAGCCTGCACGTCGGTGATGAGGCCCCACTCGAATCGGCTGCGCATCCGGTCTTCGAATCCGGTGAGCAGCTTGGGGGCGACGTCGCTGGTGATCACGACCTGCTTGTTGTGATCGTGCAGCGTGTTGAAGGTGTGGAAGAAGGCTTCCTGCGTCTCCGCGCGTCCCTGGAGGAACTGGATGTCGTCGATGAGGAGGATGTCGACCTCGCGATAGCGCGCCTGGAACGCCGCGCCGCGGTTGTTCGCGATCGAGTTGATGAAGTCGTTCGTGAACTCCTCGCTGGAGACGTAGCGGACTTTGACGCCGGCGTACAGCGACTGCGCGTAGTCGCCGATCGCATGCAGGAGGTGGGTCTTGCCGAGGCCCGAATCCCCGTAGATGAAGAGCGGGTTGTACGCCTTGGCCGGAGCCTCTGCGACCGCGACGGCTGCCGCGTGAGCGAAGCGGTTGGACTGGCCGATCACGAAGTTGTCGAAAGTGTACTTCGGGTTCAGTCGCGATTCGTGGCGCAGCGCGGTGGGCTGCTCCATCGGCGACTCGGGGCGCTGCTGCTCCTGCCGGCCGTAGTCGGCGACCGCGATCGGAGCCGTCGGCTGCTCGGCGAGCTCGTGGTTCACGACGACGCGGTAGGAGGTCACCTCTTCGCCGACGTGAGCGAGTGCTTCCATGATCGGCAGCCGCAGGCGCTTGTTGATCTGTGCGGCGGTGAGGTCGTTCGGGACCTCGAGGTAGAGGGTCGCGGCCATCACCCCGGCGGGAACGGCCAGGCTCAGGAACCCCTGGAGCTGGGGGGTCACTCGGTCGTCCGCCTCGAGAAGCTCCTGCACAGTGGTCCAGATCGGGACGTCGGGCTGGGCAGGTGATGACATGACGCTCCGGGCAGGGATCGTGTGGGAAGGCACGAGAACGCGTCCCCCCTGTGGATAACTTCGGTTGCCACGGTAGTCACCTGTGGACAGAACGGCAACCTGCCCCAGTGAATCCGCGGGCGTGTTGTGTTCGACCGAGGCGGCGGGGTTGTGGATAATGGCTGTGCGGATTTCTGAGGATGACAACCCTGTGAGCGCGCAGATTTGCTCTGCGCGCCGCCAGGACGTACCCTTAATCGGTTGACTTATGCCTGAACGGCAGATCCCTATGTCTCCGGTCGAAACTGATTCCGGTGACAGCATTCCCGGAGTGATTCCATGACTAAGCGCACCTTCCAGCCCAACAACCGTCGTCGCGCCAAGAAGCACGGCTTCCGTGCCCGCATGCGCACCCGCGCCGGCCGCGGCATCCTCGCGGCTCGTCGCGCGAAGGGCCGCGTCGAGCTCTCCGCCTAAGCCACTGTGCTTGCCCGCCCGTTCCGGCTGACTCGCGGGAGCGACTATCGACTGGTCGTTCGACGCGGTTCCCGTTGTGGCGGGTCGCGCGTCGTGACGTCCATGTTGTCGACGGGCGAGAGCAGAGTCCCGCGGTTCGGGTTCATCATCAGCAAGCAGGTGGGCACCGCTGTGGTGCGCAACACCGTTCGCCGGCGACTCAAAGCCGTGTGCGCGGAGGCGCTCCCGCGTGTCCCCGAGGGCACGGATGTCGTCATCCGTGCCCTTCCTGCGTCTGCGACCGCGAGCTATGCCGAGCTGAGCGCCGATGTGAATCGCTGCATCGGACGCCTTGAGCGGATATCGGCATGAGCGCCCTGCCGGCTTCATCGATCGGCACGGCGCGGATGCAGCCCGGAGACGTCGTGCGCAGCATCCCGCTGATCCCCAGGAATCTGGTGCTCGGGTTTCTCACGGCATACCGGAAGGTGATCTCGCCGCTGTATGGCGATGTCTGTGCGTACTACCCCTCCTGCTCGGCTTACGCTGTAGGTGCGGTGCAACAGCACGGCGCCCTGCGGGGAGCAGCTCTCTCGGCATGGCGCATCCTCCGTTGCAATCCCTGGACTCGCGGAGGCGTCGACGACGTCCATCCGCACGAACACTTCCGCTACGACCTGACCGCTCGCGGTTTCGTCGTCCCTGCCCGAAAGGACTGAACAGTGGGTCTTGACCTCCTGCTCGCTGCGGCTACGCCGTCGCCGACACCGTCGGGAGCCGCCGCCGGCGGCTTCGACCTACTCGGCACGATCCTCTGGCCGCTGAAGTGGCTGGTCGAGCTCGTGCTCGTCGCATGGCACTGGCTGCTCACCGCCGTCGGTCTTCAGGCGGACAGCGGACTCACCTGGGTTCTGTCGATCGTCGGGCTCGTGATCGTTGTGCGCGCCGCTCTGATTCCGCTCTTCGTGAAGCAGATCAAGAGCCAGCGCAAGATGATGGAAATTGCTCCTGAACTGCGAAAAGTCCAGGAGAAGTACCGCGGTAAGAAGGACCAGCTCAGTCGCGAGGCGATGAGCCGCGAGACCATGGCGCTGTACAAGAAGCACGGCACGACGCCGATGTCGAGCTGCCTTCCGCTGCTGGTTCAGATGCCTGTGTTCTTCTCGCTCTACTCCGTGCTGAGCGACGTCACCAAGCACGCGACGCATCAGATCGGCGGAGTCGGCCTGCTGAACGCCGAGCTCACGCAGGAGTTCTACAACGCCAAGCTCTTCGGTGTCGCGTCGCTGCATCAGACGCTCGGGAACGCGGTGGACGCGCAGAACACCACCGCCATCGTGATCCTGGTCACTCTCGTGGTGCTGATGATCGGTTCGCAGTTCTTCACGCAGCTGCAGATCATCTCGAAGAACCTGTCGCCCGAGGCCAAGACCGGCCAGGCGTACCAGATGCAGAAGATCATGCTCTACGTGCTTCCGCTGGGCTTCATCTTCTCCGGTGTGTTCTTCCCCCTCGGTGTGGTCGTGTACTGGTTCATCTCGAACCTGTGGACCATGGGCCAGCAGTTCCTCGTCATCCGCGAGATGCCGACTCCCGGTTCCGAGGCCGCCAAGGCTCGGGAGGAGCGCCTCGCTCGCAAGGGCAAGGCGATCAACTCCGACGGCAAGGTCGTGCCCATGTCGGTCTACGAGGCCGAGCAGCAGCGTCTGGTCGCCGAGGTGGAGAAGGCTAAGGCCGAGGCCCCGAAGCGTCAGCAGCCGGTGGGTAAGAAGCGTGCGAAGAAGAAGGGTCCTGGCGCATGAGTGACAACGTGATCGAGACGACGGAGCCGACGGTCGCTCAGCTCGAGAACGAGGGTGACGTCGCCGCAGACTTCCTCGAGGAGCTGCTGGACATCGCCGACATCGACGGCGACCTCAACCTCGACGTTCGTCAGGGACGGGCATACGTGTCGGTCGAGGCAGAGGACGACGGTCTGGCACTGCTCTCAGCCCCGGACACCGTGCAGGCGCTGCAGGAGCTCACCCGCCTGGCAGTGCAGAGCAAGACGGGCGCGTTCTCGCGCTTGATCCTCGACATCGGCGGATCCCGTGACACGCGTCGCCGTCAGCTCGAGACCCTCGTGAACGCGGCGGCCGTGAAGCTCGACGAGGGCGCCTCTCAGGCGTCGCTGCCCGCGATGTCGAGCTATGAGCGCAAGCTGGTGCACGATATCGCCGCCGAACACGGACTTGTCTCGGAGTCGTACGGTGAGGGTGCAGACCGTCACACGGTGCTGCGCCGCCGGTGATGTTTCACGTGAAACATCACGAACTCTGAATGACTGAGATGGATGCTGCTGCCGAAGTAGAGGTCGAGCCGACGATCGCCGCTGAGCTGTTCGGTGACCGGATCGGGCTTGCTCGTCAGTTCACTGATGCTCTCGCCCGTGAGGGGGAGGAGCGCGGCCTGATCGGTCCGCTCGAACTTCCTCGTCTGTGGACGCGGCATATCCTGAACAGCGTGATCGCCGCGCCGCTGTTCCATGGACGTGTGGCTGACATCGGATCTGGTGCAGGGCTCCCCGGTCTGGTGCTGGCGATCGCGCGCCCCGACGTGCAGTGGACGCTCATCGAGCCGATGGAGCGTCGCGTGACCTGGCTGAATGAACAGGTGACCGCGCTCAGCCTCGAGAACGTCGAGGTGCTGCGCGCTCGTGCAGAGGATGTACGTCCGCCTGAAGGGTTCGACGTCGTCACCGCCCGTGCCGTGAGTGCGTTGCGGACGTTGATCCCGATCACCGCGCCTCTTGCGCGTGACGGGGGAGAGCTCGCGTTCCTCAAGGGGCTCAACGTGGAGAACGAGATCGACGCGGCCCAGAAGGCCATCAAGAAGCACCGCCTGTCGGACGTGCGCGTAGAGGTGCTCGGTGAAGGTGTTCTCGGGGAGACCACCCGCGTTCTGCGCGCCACCGTCCGCTGATCTCATCGCGGCATGATGTTTCACGTGAAACATCCCTTTGGAATCGTTGGCAACGTGATTGCATCCCTAGCCGACGAGGTGCACGACGATCGTCAGCGGTGTGTTGCTGGCGTATGTTTCACGTGAAACATACACTCCCGTTCCGTGAGCGAGTCGGTCGTTAGGACGGGCAGTTCCGGCCTGCGGTTGGACGTGAGCGTCGCAGGTGTCGGATAGGCCAGGATTGGCGACGTATGTGTCCCGCAGTGCTCCTGGCGAGTTGTTCTATCGGATGCCGTACCTGCATCTCTTCGTGCGTTCAGGCTTGAGCGACCGCTCCGCTTACGGTTCGCGCCATGTTTCACGCGAAGCATCGCGATTTGCTCATCCAGACAGCCCGCTGGTGCGGACTACGTCACTCTCATGTGGTGCGCTGGCTTCATGATTTCTCATGTGGCCAGAGTGTCGGAGCTGCCCGCCGCCGGATGAACACTCATACGCCACTCTGTTCGAGTCTGCTAGTGGTTCGCCGGCCGCAGACGGTCATTGAGCGAGCGCAGCGAGACGAAATGTGGGTCCACGCGTCGTTCGCGGGGCACCAGATGGTGCACGAATGCTGTCACGAGGGCTCTTCGGCAGGGGATTCTCTCCTGCACCAGACCGTGCTTTTCCATCTATTGATCATCAGCAGCGTTGAGCCGGCGAGCCATCACGTCGTACAGTCGGTCTCGGCGTCGGTCCGGTCGATTGTTTCACGCGAAACACGGTCCTTGATCGCGGAACGAGGGCAGCATCCGAGAGCAAGCAGCCGAGGACAGCCCTTCGCGCCACGTTCGACAGGAGATGTTCCGTACCGCGGTGACGGCCTTGGGCTGCTCTTCCCTTCACTGGGGCACTTCTCTGAACGCGGTGTCGCCGGACTACCTGCCAGCCGAGGCGCCTCGACCGCCGCCGTCTGTTCGGGGCTACCCTCAGACCTCAGTGTTGTCGGCCAGCGAGTGATCGCAGCAAGACGAAATGCACCGTGCTTTGGGTGACCGTTGCGCGTGCGCGGCCCGGGGCCGTACGCCGGCAACACACGGGCGACTTCCGCGAGAGCACCCATCTTCTGACTGAGCCGCTTATTGATCGACAGTGTCGACGGCGCGGCTTGCTCATCATGGGATCAATTGGCGCCGCCGGTCGAGCCGATGTTTCACGTGAAACAAGGCACTGATGGGGAGGATACGGAGCGATGCACGCCGGAAGAGCCAGGGACGCTGCTCGTCGTCGTGAATCGGGGATTGCGCCTCTTGTCGACCGGGGGCCCGCGGATTCAAACGACTGTCGATGGCGACGAGGGGCGGGTTAACGCTGCTTCACGTTCGGCCGATAACCCAGACAGCCCTGGTGAGATGGTGCGCCGGGCGAGAGCCGTGCGGGACTCCTTGTTTCACATGAAACAAGGAGTCCCGCAAGTGGCACGATCCTGTCGTGCGAGCGCGCGCCCACTACCTGGGCAGGGTACGGGGGAGTTGAGTGTGCGCACGCGGTGTCGCTGCCCGCGAACCTCAGGGTGCGGTTGACGTAGGTGTGATCTTGCGCACGACCACTGCTCGTCCGACTGACGCATGTGTGACGAACGTGGGCCCAGGGCGGGGGCACCACGGCGTGTGTGCGTTGCGTGGGCGTACGCGTGGGTGTGGGTGGGGGTGTGTGGGTGTGGATCGGGGTCGACGTCGTAGCGAGTCCTCAGGTCGAGAATTGCCCCAGTTCGACGAGAAGGTCATGGGTGGTGACGGGGTGAAGGGTGCGATTCGGTTCCGTCGCCCCAACAGTCATGTGCGCGCGATAGCGGCTGACCCGCGTACGAAGCTGTCTCTGGTCATGATCTTGGAACCCGGAGAGATCGACTGAAGATTGTGTGATTGGTCTTTGTGCGCGCCGCAGACCGGGGATGATCGTCCGGAGAGAGGGCGAAGATCATGCGGCGCTCCTGCGATGTCGCCCTGGAGACGGCTATGCCGGCATCCAAGTGCGGTGGGGTGTGATGTTTCACGTGAAACACCACCCGGCAGAGATGTGGCACGGTCTGGGCATGCCGCTGTCCACGGTCTCGTGACGGCCACTATCGATCCAGATCGGGGAGTAGCGGTGTACGACAGCACGTTCTGGCTGGGCGCCAACAGCTATGGGAGGACGAGCCCAAGGTTGCCGGCCTGTGCTCGTTCATCGAAGACCGGCGCTGTGTTTCACGTGAGACAACGCCCGCACGCGGATCCGCGTCTCGAGCCAGACTGCGAAGCAAGAACGCACGGTGACACACGGATTCGCCCTCATGTGCGGTCCCGACCGAGCTACCAACAGCCCTTCGCCTCCGCTGCGATCACCTAGTACAGACGCTGTGTCGACGAGGAACGTCCCAAAGACGTAGGCGTAGGCAGAAGGACGAACAGCGGGGAGATGAGCCTCAGGCACCAAGTCTGTTTCACGTGAAACACCAGGCGATCACCACGGCTGATGCACGCCGGGACCCGCCGTATCGAGACACAAACCATGTCCGAGCCACCGTCGGACCTGACCCCGACTGACTTGAACCACGGCCAGAGGAGCCGGCGCGACTGAAGAGTCGGCCGTTGCAGTTAGAGTGGAACCCGGCCCCGAAAGGAGTGGATGTTTCACGTGAAACAATCCGAAAAGGAATCGCCGAACACCTTCGGGATGGATACCCCGCTCGCGCGGGAGATCGCCGATCTGAGCGCTCGTCGCCGCGTCCTCGAAGACGTCACGATCGAGTTCACGGGGGAGACCCGTATCCTCACGGTCTCGAACCAGAAGGGCGGCGTCGGCAAGACGACAACGGCGGTGAACATCGCGTCCGCTCTCGCCGGTCTCGGCGCGAAGGTGCTTGTGATCGACCTCGACCCCCAGGGAAATGCCTCCACGGCGCTCGGTGTCACGCACACCACCGAGGTATCGAGCATCTACGACGTCTTGATCAACGAGCTGCCGCTTGCCGACATCGTGCAGCAGAGTCCCGAGAACGAGAACCTCTTCTGCGCCCCCAGCACGATCCACCTCGCCGGAGCAGAGATCGAACTCGTCGCCCAGGTCGCTCGTGAACACCGACTGCGCCGGGCGCTGCACGACTACCTGGAGCACCATCCGGTCGATTTCGTGATCATCGACTGCCCCCCGTCACTGGGTCTGCTCACGATCAACGCGTTCACGGCGGCATCCGAAGTCTTCATCCCGATCCAGTGCGAGTACTACGCGCTGGAAGGGCTCAGCCAGCTTCTGGGCAGCATCCAGATGATCCAGAAGCACCTGAACCCGTCACTCCACCTGTCGACCATCCTTCTGACGATGTTCGACGGCCGTACCCGACTGGCCCATCAGGTGGCCGAAGAGGTGCGCACACACTTCCCGTCGCAGGTGCTCGACACCGTGATCCCGCGCTCAGTGCGGGTCTCGGAGGCACCGAGCTTCGGACAGACCGTGATCGCCTACGATGGGCAGTCCGCCGGCGCCGTCGCCTATCGCGAGGCCGCCGTCGAGATCGCGTCGCGTGCGACGCAGAGCAAGGAGAAATGATGGCGAAGCGCACAGGGCTGGGTCGGGGCATCAGCGCCCTCATCCCCACCGCTGATCAGGCAGAGCGCCCGGTGGACGTGTTCTTCCCCGGCGCGTCGATCCAGAAGCTGGCAGAGGCCCAGCGGGCGGACGCGGATGCTGCAGCCGAAGCCGATCTCGAGCCGATCCCCGGCATCCATCTGATCCAGATCGATCCGAACGAGATCGTCCCGAACCCTCGTCAGCCGCGCACGCACTTCGATGAGGATCACCTCGCAGAGCTCGTGCACAGCGTGCGGGAGTTCGGCGTGATGCAGCCCGTCGTCGTGCGCAAGAACAGCGACGGCGCCTACGAGCTGATCATGGGAGAACGACGCACCCGTGCCGCGCGCGAGGCCGGGCTGGCGCTGATCCCGGCCGTCGTCCGAGACACGGCCGACGAAGACCTGCTGCGCGACGCGCTGCTCGAGAACCTGCACCGTTCAGAGCTCAACCCGCTGGAAGAGGCCTCGGCCTACCAGCAGCTGCTCGAGGACTTCGGCATCACGCAGGAGGAGCTCGCCACCCGCATCGGGCGCTCACGTCCTCGTATCAGCAACACGATCCGGCTGCTCAAGCTGCCCGTGCCCGTGCAGCAGCGCGTGGCCGCGGGTGTTCTGAGCGCCGGTCACGCCCGCGCGATTCTGAGCCTCGACAATCCCGAGGCGATGCAGCGCCTCGCCGACAAGGTCGTCAACGAAGACCTCTCGGTGCGCGCGACAGAAGTCGCTGCCAAGACCGAGCCGTCGTCTCCGACTCGCACGGCGAAGGCCACCCCCGGCGCTCGTCGCGCCTACCTCGATGAGGTGGCGGGCAAGCTCGGCGACCGCCTCAACACCCGGGTGAAGATCGCCTTGGGCGCGAGGAAAGGCCAGGTGACGATTGAATTCTCGTCCATTCAGGACCTGAATCGCATCCTAGACGAACTCGGTGAAGAGGGCTACGGCCGCAGCTGAGCCCCCGGGGGTCGGCCGCATCCCCTAGACTCGCGTCATCTTCGACGTTGAGGGGGAAAGTCATGTCCAAGGTTCAGACTCCAGCCGGATTCCAGAGGCGGGTGGTCGCGGTCAGCATCGCTGCTGCTCTCGGCGGATTCCTGTTCGGATTCGACACGGCGATCATCAACGGCGCGGTCGACGCGCTGGCGGGAAACGTGTCCGGCTTCGACCTCAACGTCGGGCTGAAGGGGTTCGCGGTCTCGTCAGCCCTGATCGGCTGCGCGGTCGGCGCGTGGTTCGCCGGACCCATCTCGAACAAGTACGGGCGCATCCCCGTCATGGTCGTCGCGGCGGCCATGTTCCTCATCTCCTCGATCGGGTCGGGCCTCGCGTTCAGCGTGGTCGACCTGATCATCTGGCGCGTGATCGGCGGCTTCGGCGTCGGCGCGGCATCCGTCATCGCCCCCGCCTACATCGCCGAGGTGTCACCGGCCAAGATCCGAGGGCGACTGGGATCGCTGCAGCAGCTGGCGATCGTGACCGGCATCTTCGCCTCCCTGCTCACCGACGCTCTGCTCGCAGGGATCGCCGGTGAAGCGGCCGCGCCGCTGTGGGGCCTGACCGCCTGGCGCTGGATGTTCATCTCGGCAGCGCTGCCCGCTCTCGTCTACGGCATCATGTCGTTGCGCCTGCCGGAATCTCCTCGCTATCTGGTCCGCAAGGGCGAGATCGAACGGGCGTCCGAAGTCCTGACGACCGTCACCGGAACCATCGACGTGAAGGGCAAGATCAAGGAGATCACCGACACGATCGACACCGAGAGCAAGGAGTCCCTGCGTGATCTCCGCGGGAGCCGCTTCGGCCTGAAGCCGGTGGTGTGGGTCGGCATCCTGCTGTCGGTCTTCCAGCAGTTCGTCGGCATCAACGTGATCTTCTACTACTCGACCACTCTCTGGCAGTCCGTGGGCTTCGACGAGTCGAGCGCGCTCCTCACATCGGTGATCACCTCGGTCACGAACATCGTCGTGACGATCGTGGCGATCCTCCTGGTCGATCGTGTGGGGCGCAGGATCTTGCTTCTGGTCGGTTCCATCGGGATGACGGTCACACTCGGCCTCATGTCGCTCGCGTTCTCGTTCGGCACGCTCGACGCCGCCGGCTCGGTCACTCTTCCGGATCCGTGGGCGACTGTCGCGCTCATCTGCGCGAACGGCTTCGTGGTCTTCTTCGGCTCGACGTGGGGACCGCTCGTGTGGGTCCTGCTCGGCGAGATGTTCCCGAACTCGATCCGAGCAGGGGCCCTGGCGGTCGCGGCCGCGGCGCAGTGGGCGGCGAACTTCTTCATCTCGACGACGTTCCCGGCCTTCGCGGAGATCGGGCTGACCTTCGCCTACGGCTTCTACGCCTTCTTCGCACTCCTGTCGTTCTTCTTCGTGTACTTCAAGGTCGCGGAGACCAAGGGCAAGGAGCTCGAGGAGATGACCGACGATGCGAAGGTCGAGCGCCGCACCCGCCCTGCACGCGCTTAGGCTGGAGGTATGACAGAGCTCGTTCCCCGCCGCGCCAGCCTCGAAGTGCTGCGTGCTGAGGCGTCGGACGAACTCGCCGTGCTCATCCAGGAGCGACTGCTCGGGGGAGAGGACCCCTGGGAGTTCATGGAGGAGCTGCCGAGCGTCGACGAGCTCGTCGTGTACCTGCTCCGCGCCGACAACATCGCCGCGAACGACGGTGTGCGCCCGAACGAGGCGCGCCACTACCGCGTGCTTCGTCAGATCGCTCTCGAGTACCCCGAACTGACGCCCGCCGTGTGGGGCCTTCTCGATGAGAAGCAGCGGCACCGTCGCTGGGACCCGACAGTCGCGTCCTGATGGGTGCTCTCCTCGTCCCCTACGACAGGCTGTGGCCCGTCAGATACGAGGAGATCGCGGAGGAGATCCGTCGGCTCGGTGACGGAGACTGGCTCGTCGAGCACATCGGTTCGACGGCGGTGCAGGGGATGCCGGCGAAGCCGATCATCGACCTCGCCGTGAGAATCCGCGACGATGACGAGTTCGACCGGTACCGACCCGCCGTCGAACAGGCCGGATGGTCACTGGGAAGCGGCATCACGACGCACCGTGTCATGGTGTTCACCGAGGCGGGGATACGCACTCGCATCGCACATTTCTTCACACGGCAGGACTGGGATGCCGTGAACCAGCGGATCCTGCGGGATTGGCTTCGACAGCATCCTCACGACGCGGCTCGGTATCTTGCCGCCAAACGGGCGGCCGAAGCAGCCGCAGAGCGGGGCGAGGGCACGTACAACGAGGGGAAGACGGCGGTCATCCAGGAGATCGTCCATCGCGCCCGCGCGGCTCGTGGAATGCCGCCATCCTCGGCGTACGACAAGGCCGGCGACATCCGGTCGGCGTGAGACCCGACTGCGGCCCGATTCCCGGGGCATCTGCGGACAGCATCCGGCTGCATCCATCTATCAAGGCGGATGCAGAAAGGGCCGCCGTCTCCGAAGAGACGACGGCCCGGGCGCTTCGACAGGCTCAGCGACCCAAGGTGACTCAGCCGATGTAGGCGGCGAGATCCTGCTCGAGGGCGAACTTCGGCTTGGCGCCGATGATGCTCGTCTTGACCTCTCCGCCGACGAAGACCTTCATCGCCGGGATCGAGGTGATCTGGTACTTCATCGCGAGCTGCGGGTTCTCGTCGACGTTCAGCTTGAGAATGGTGATCTTCTCAGGGTTGTCCGACTGGATCTCGTCCAGCACCGGCGAGACCATGCGACAGGGACCGCACCACTCGGCCCAGAAGTCCACCAGCACGGGACCTTCGGCCTGCAGTACGTCCTGCTCCCAGGTCGCCTCGCTCGTAGCCTTTGCACTCATCAGAGTTTCTCCTTGATTCGAGTTTCGTCCGCTACAACAACGGGCGAGAGGAAAGTGTTCCCGCCGCCTCAGGCGACGATGACCTCGGCCGCTTCAGCAGCGGGGACTTCGACCGAAGCGTCGTCGAGATCGGCGAGGAAGTGCTCAGCGTCGAGGGCAGCCACGGTGCCGGAGCCCGCGGCGGTGATCGCCTGCCGGTAGGTGGGATCGATCACGTCACCGGCTGCGAAGACACCGGGAACCGAGGTCTTCGACGAGCGGCCGTCGACCCAGATCGTCCCCTCGGCGGTGAGTTCGAGCTTGTCGTGCACGAGGTGCGTGCGGGGATCGTTGCCGATCGCGATGAACAGTCCGTCGAGCGGAAGGTCGCTGAGCGTGCCGTCGACCGTGTTGCGCAGCTGCACTCCGGTGACGGCGTCGTCGCCGAGGACCTCTGCGACCTCGCTGTTCCACACGAACTCGATCTTCTCGTTCGCGAAGGCGCGTTCCTGCATGATCTTCGACGCGCGCAGGGAGTCCTTGCGGTGGATCACGTAGACCTTGTCGGCGAAGCGGGTGAGGAACGTCGCCTCCTCCATCGCCGAGTCGCCGCCGCCGACGACCGCGATCGTCTTCTGGCGGAAGAAGAAGCCGTCACAGGTGGCGCACCAGGAGACGCCGTAGCCGGAGAGTCGCTCTTCGCCTTCGATGCCGAGCTTGCGGTACGCGGATCCGGTCGCGTAGATGAGCGCACGGGTCTCGTGCACGGCGCCGCTGCCGAGCGTGACGGTCTTGACGGGCCCGTTCAGGTCGAGCGACGTGACGTCGTCGTAGAGCACCTCGGTGCCGAACTTCTCAGCCTGCTCCTGGAGCTTCGCCATGAGCTCGGGCCCCTGGATCCCCTCGGGGAAGCCCGGGTAGTTCTCGACCTCGGTGGTGTTCATCAGCTCGCCGCCGACCTCGACCGAACTCGCGATGAGGAGCGGCTTGAGGCTCGCGCGCGCCGCGTAGATGGCGGCGGTGAACCCTGCTGGGCCCGAGCCGATGATGATGACCTGACGCATGTGCTCTCTCTCTTCCCCGAAAAGGGCGTACGGCTGCTTCAACCAATGGTAACCGCGGGGCATTCCCCGGGCGGTTTCTGGTTCATCTGACCATCGGCAGCCCAGCGGGGGCTCGAGCGTCGGACGGATGCCGGGGGCTCAGCGACCGGGCAGGAACCGGCGCAGCATGCGAGTCGCGGCCGACAACTCGGGGGCGCGGAGGAGCAGCAAAACGACGACGTAGACGATCACGGATGCGAGCCCGATCACCCCGGTGCCTACGGCGCCGAGGATGCGATCGACGAAGTCGGAACCGCTGTGGCCGACGATCCAGCCATCACCCGCGCCGAGGAGGTTGTAGACACCCCATCCCGCGAGACCGGCGGGCACTGCGGCGATGGCGAAGCGCACCAGGGACAGAAGCGTCTGCGGAAGCTCGAGGCCACCAAGGCGGTTGCGGAGGATCCAGATGGCGATGATGGTCTGAACGATGCCGGCGATCGACTGTCCGAGGGCGATCGCGGCGGCGAGTTGCTCGATCGGCGCTATCGCTCCCGCGATGACGGCGAGCCCGATGATGAGCGCGACCTGCACGAGCGTGAAGTAGAACGGCGTGCGAGTGTCTCCATAGGCGTAGAACGCGCGCTGCACGATGAAGAGCAGCGCCAGCGGCAGAAGGCCGACGAGATAGCAGATCAGCACAGGTGCGGCCTGCACGGCCTGCTCGGCCGTGGTCGTGAAGATTCGCGTCGCGGGAACTGCGGCGACGGCGAGCGCGATTCCCGAGCCGACCACGAAAAGAGAGATGACGCGGATGCAGCGGGCGACGTCGGAGCGGACGTCTGCGTGACGACCTTCGGAGGCATGCTCTGCTATCTGCGTGAAGTAGGGGGTGCCGATCGAGATCGCGAAGATCGAATAGGGCAGCATGAAGACGAGCCAGGCGGCCTGCATGAAGAACACCGACGGATGTCCTGTGGATTCCGACACGATCGTGCTCTGGACCAGACCGGCCAGCTGACCGGCGATCACCATGAGGAACGTCCAGCCGGCGAGCGTGCCGACATGACGCAGACCCACGCCGCGCCAGCGGAAGTCGGGTCGCAGCCGCAGACCGGTGCGCCTCCAAGCGAACAGCAGCAGGCCGGCCTGCAACGCGATCCCGAGCGTCGCGGTTCCACCGAGCACCGCGATCATCGTGGGATCCCACATCTCGACCAAGTTGCGGTCGTTGCCGAACATCGCGATGAAGATCAGGAACCCGGCGATCGAGACGACGTTGTTCACGATCGGAGCCCATGTGTAAGGCCCGAAAACTCGCTTCGCGTTGAGCGTCTCGCCGATCAATGCGTAGAGACCGTAGAAGAAGATCTGCGGCAGGCACCAGTACGCGAACGCCGTTGCGAGCGCCAGCTGGTCCGGTGAATACCCTTTTGCATAGATGAACACCAACCACGGTGCGAGGAGCATCGCGACCGCCGTCGCGCCGAGGAACACGACGGTGCCCAGCGTGAACAGTTTCGAGATGTAAGCCCGGCCGCCATCCTTGTGCGCGCCTGCCTTCACGATCTGAGGAATGATCACCGCAGTGAGAATGCCCGTCTGGATGATCGTGAAGACGTTGTTCGGCAGCTGGTTCGCGACCCCGAAGGCATCTCCTGCCTTGCTGATGCTTCCGATCGCTGCCACGAGTACGATCGTCCGCACCAGGCCGGTGACACGCGAGACGAGGGTGCCGGCACCCAGGAGGGCGCTGGCGCGGCCGAGACTGCTCACTGAGGATCCTTCGCGGGGTCTACGGGGTCGGTCGGTTCAGGCTTCTCGGCCTCGGCATCGTTGTCAGCATCGCGTTCAGCCGCGGCATCCGCCTCATCAGCATCCGACGCATCCACCGCCTCATCACTCGCACTCCTGCGCCGCCGACGAAGCGTCCGCACGACGCCGAGCACGATGAGGATCACGATCAGGCTGCCGAAGATGGCCAGGCCGATTCCCTCCCATTCCGCGCGCACTGCGACGCGGACGGTCTGCGGCTGGCCGAGGGGGACGCCCGTCGGGCTCGTGAGGGTCAGACGCAGGTCGAGCTCGCCGCTGCCGACCCGTGCCGACACGGGGACCTTGACCCGTGTGGTGGTTCCGGCCGGGATCGTGGCGCGCGTGACGCGTTCGACCTCGAGGCGCGGATCGCTCGGCGAAACGGTGAGCACCACGTTGACGGGCCACGGGAGGTCGTTGCGCACGGCGAAGGGCAGGTCGGCGCTCGCCGACAACAGCTGGATCGTGCTCGCCGGAGGGATGCCCACTGCGTCGAGCCTGTCGCGCGTGGCCTGCCGATGAGCGCTCAGAGCATCGTCGAACCTCGAGGTGCTGAGACCTGCGCCGATCGTCCGCAGGATGCGGATGCGCTCGGGGCTCAGGAGGACCTGAGGGTCGTCGAGGATCGTGGAGAACTGGCCGAGCGTCTGCTCTTCCGACAGGAGCAGCTGCAGCGCCGCGCCGCGGTCGTCGTCGGTCTCGGCATCCACGGATGCCGCCGTCTGAGGGGTCGTGCGCAGAGACGTCAGATCCACACCGGGGGAGTCGACGGTCGTGACGGCCTCACGCAGCGCGTCGGAGGTGCGGTTCTCGTCACGGTCCAGACCCACGGCGAGGGGCGCGGATGCGGGCTGCGCCGCGAAGAACAGATAGGCGTGTGCGGTCGCCAGCGACTGCGCGCGCGCATCGGCGTCCGACTCGCCGGCTGCGTCCGACAGGGCGGCGGATGCCGCGGCATCCGTGACAAGCACGTCTTCCTCGGCGACCAGAGCGTGCCCCGCTCCGGCGCTCTCCAGCGAAGTCGACGGCAGGATCGTCGTCGATGTGCCGCCGAGGTACGTGCGGAACGATGCGAGATCGTCGGCGGTGACGTCGGCCCGGGGCCAGAGGATGCTCTCGGCTGCCCCGTCGATCGCCGTGAGCGCTGCATCGTCCGGCAGCACCGGACCGTCAGTGGCCACCGGCGTCGGCGTTCCGGTCGGTGTCGGAGGGGTCGTCGCCGGGGATGCGGAGGAGAAGTGCGAGGGATCGAGGAACGGCGCCAGCGTGGTCGGCGTCAGGAGCGCGGGAAGGTCGGCCTGCGCCTGAGTCGTGGCGTCGGCATCGCCGAACTGCAGAGCGAACCGCTCGTTCGGCAGGTTCTCGAGGCGAGTCAGCCATTCGGTCGCGGTCGAGGGTGCGGAAGAACCCAGCACGCGGATCGCGGCGACGATCGCGGGGTCGATGGCGAGAACGGCGGAGGTGCCGCTGACGCCGTCGAGCTGAGCGGTGAGATCTCCGTCGGCCGCCGTGAGCTCCGTCAGCTCGTCCGAGCTGAGAAGAGCGGCGCCGTCGGCAGGGGTGGCGGTGATCGGCACGAACACGGTCACCGGGGGGTGCGGCTCCGCCGAGATGACGAGGACGCTCGCCGTCGACGCGTCTTCGCCGGAGATCCCGTCTGTGCCGCTCAGCGCGGCCCGCAGGGGATAGACGCCCGGTGCGAGCGCGGCCAGCAGCTCCTGAGGGATCCCCATGCTGGTCGTCGACGAGGTGTCGGCATCCACCGGTCCGGTGGTGTCTTCGGCGAGCAGATCGAAAGAGCCGGGAGCCTCTCCGGAGTCGAGCCAGGCGCCGACGGCATCGGCCCCTGCCAACGGCGTGCGGTTGATCTCGACCGTCACCCGTCCCTCTGGGAGAGACGAGTCCGCCTCGTTGCGGACGGTGACGGATGCCGTCGTCGACAGCCCGGGGGAGAGTACGCCGTTCGACCCGGCGGAGAGATGCAGAACCGGAGGCTCGACGTCGTCCTTCTGGGCACCCTGGGCAGCGGGGGCTCCGACGACGCCGATGCCCAATGCCATCGCGAAGGCCACGGTTCCGCATGCGAGGCGCGCGCGGAAACCGTTCTCGGGGATGGTCACGGTCATGGGGGTCTTCCTCGAACGCCCGAGACGGGGCTGATCGTGAGTGCTGACCTTGTGATTCTAGGGCGGCGCGCAGATGAGATCCCTGAAGACGCGTAGAGTGACGGCCGTGTCCGACAGCGCTTCCCCCACGCCAGAGCCCCTGTTGTGCGCCGCTCTGGCGGCCGATCTCGACCTTGCGGACTTCCGCTCTGAGCCTCTGCGGCGCCTGTGGGGCGAAGAGGCCGACGATGCGCTCGCGCGCGGCCTCCGCGAGCCGATCCTGCGTGCGATCACCGATGACGACAGAGTGCTCGCGACACTGGGGCGGCTGTTCGTCCTCGGCATGCCGCAGCCGCACGACCGCGTCGCGACCGCTCTGGCCCAGCTGGGAGTCGCCGGGCTCGAGAGCCTGGGACTGGCCGTCGTCGTCGAGGGCTCTGTGCGCCCGCTCGCGCTGCTGAGACCGCAGTCGTTCGTCGACGCCGACGGCATCGGCGAGTGGTGGATCGCGAGCGACCTCGACGAAGTCGCCCTCGACGGGCCGCTGCCCGCTGATCACGTGCTCGGGGTGGGTGGTGCTTCGCGCACGCTCGCCGAGATCGTGATGCCCGTCGAGGTCGACCGCGCTCTCGATCTCGGCACCGGATGCGGCATCCAGGCTCTTCTGGTCGCGCGGCACGCGGCATCCGTCGTGGCCACCGACATCTCGGCCCGCGCCCTCGCCTATGCCGAGCTGAACGCCCTGCTCAACGGCGTGCACAACATCGAGTTCCGTCTGGGAAGCATGTTCGAGCCCGTCGACGGCGAGGCCTTCGATCTCGTCGTCTCGAACCCGCCGTTCGTCATCACGCCGCGTGCGGAGGGCGTGCCCGAGTACGAATACCGCGACGGCGGGCTGGTGGGCGATGCGCTCGTCGAGAAGTTCGTGCGCACCGTGCCCGAGTACCTGACCGCCGGCGGGGTCGCGCAGCTGCTCGGCAACTGGGAGTCGCGCGCCGGCTGGCCCGCTCTGTCGGGACTCGACCGTCTCGCATCGTGGGTGCCCGACGACATCGACCTGTGGGCGATCCAGCGCGAGGAGCTCTCACCGCTCGGGTACGCCGAGCTGTGGATCCGCGATGGGGGCATCACTCCGCGCGATCCAGCGTTCACCGCTCTGCTCACCGCCTGGCTCGACGACTTCGCTGCGCGCGGCGTCACTGCTGTCGGGTTCGGCTACGTCCTGCTGCGTCGCCCCGCGGCATCCGTCGGAGGACCGCCGCGCGTGCCGCTGCGCAGGACCGAGCGGATGCCGCAGCCCGTGTCGAACGTTGGCGGTGCGCTGCGCCAAGGGCTCGCCGCTCACGATCTCATCGCCGACGGCGGACTCCCCGACACGCTGATCACGGCCGCCGATGTGACCGAGGCGCGGCATCTGCTCCCCGGCAACGACGACCCGAGCGTGATCGAGCTGCGTCAAGGCGGCGGCTTCGGGCGCACGATCAACGTCGACTCCGCGCTCGCCGCGTTCGTGGGTGCGTGCGACGGCGACCTCACCGTGGTGCAGATCGTCTCGGCCCTCGCCGACCTGTTCGAGGTGCCGCTGGCCGAGCTGTGGGCCGACATGGAGCCGCGCATCCGGCAGCTCGTGCTCGACGGGCTGCTGCTCGGCTGAGCGGCAGCCCTCGGACTCATGCCCAACGACGTCGGGCTGCGCGCATCAGTGCGACGCCCGCGAGAACGGCGAACAGGGCCACGAGCACCAACCCCAGCGACTGCGATCCGTCGAGTCCGGTGGCAGGCAGGCCGCCGGTCGAACCCGGGCCGGTCGAACCGCCGGTCGAACCGCCGCCGGTCGAGGGCGGCAGAACCACCGTGGTGCCGGCAGCCAGCAGCTGGGCGGTTCCTGTCGAGCTGATGCCCGACGCGGCCACGGTGTGGGCTCCGAGCGACTGGTCCGCCGGGATGGTGATCAGCGCGGAGAAGGCTCCGGAGGCGTCGGCGACCGCGGTGCCGAGCACCGTCGGCACCGAGTAGATGCCGAGCTGGATGACGGCTCCGGGCAGGAAGCCGGTTCCGCCGATCGTGATCTGCTGGCCGCGGAGGACGGTGGGCGGAACGCCAGTGAGGGCCCCGTCGGCGAGGTCGACGAGCAGCGGCAGCGGAACCTCGGATCTGACGGTGAGCTGCACGGTCATCTCGTCGGTTCCGAATCCGTTGTCGACGGACAGAACGATGGACGCGTCACCCGCGTCTGCGAGGGCAGGAGTCCCGGCGAGAGTGGCGGTGCCGTCGCCGTTGTCGTCGAAGCTCAGCCAGGCCGGGGTGCCGGATGCCGTGATGGCACCCGCCGGCAGGCCCGTGCTCGCGATGTCGATCGTGAGGGCGCCGCCTGCGAGGGCGATCACGGGGTCGATGTCGACGAACACCGGAACCTGACCGACGGTGAGCACGGCGTCGTCACTGAGGGCGGTTCCCGACGGGCTCGTGAAGACGGCCCGCACGCGGGATCCGTCGTCGGATGCTGCTGCGGCGAACGACAGCGTGGTCGTCGTGGCTCCGGCGATGTCGGTCCAGGAGCCGGCGCTGAAGCGCTGCCATTGCACGGCCGGCGCCGGGTATCCGGATGCGGCCGAGGTGAAGACGGCGTCCTCGCCCTCGAGGAGCGTGAGTGCAGCCGGCTGCTCCGTGATAACAGGCGCCTCGTTCACCGTCAGGGTGAACTGCTGCACGACGTCGCTGCCGTCGATCGAGAGTTCGAAGGCGTAGGTCCCACCGGATCCCGCCGGCGGGGTGCCGATGAGGGCGCCGCCGACAAGGTCCAGCCACGTCGGTGCGCCGGTGAGGGTCACGGTGCCGAGCTGCGGGTAGCCCGGATCCACGGTGACGGCGAAGCTCCCCTGGGCAGCGGCGGTGAACGACGCGTGGTCCGCGCTCGTGAACGCGGGCGGCGCGATGATCGTCACCGTGAAGGTGCTGGTCGTCGATCCGTGCGGGTTCGTCGCCGTGATGTCGAAGGTGTGCACTCCGGGTGCCACGTCAGGCGTTCCAGACAGGTGACCGGTGCCGTCGCCGTCGTCGGTGAGCTCGAGCCCGGCGGGAAGGCCCGTGGCCGAGAGCGAGGGCGCGGGGATGCCCACCGCCGTGATCGTCTCGTCGAGTGCGTCGCCGGCGGCGACGGTCGCCGCGAGCGTGCTCGTGAATGCGGGGACTTCCCCGACGACCGTGATCTGCACGGGAGTGCTGTCGGCGCCGAAGCCGTTGTCGGTCGTCACAGTGACGGTCACGGCTCCGACATCGCCGAGCGAAGGGATCCCGCTCAGCGCGGCCGTGCCGTCGCCGTTGTCGGTGAAGGAGAGCCAGGAGGGCAGTCCGGATGCCGTGATCGTGCCGTGCGGCAGTCCGCTCGTCGTGACGGCCACGTCGAGCTGCGAGCCGGCGTCTGCGGTCACCGGTGCGACGGGGTTCACGTGGGGAAGCTGTCCGACGGTCAGCACGGCCTCGTTCGAGGTGGCCGTGCCCGCGCTGCTCGTGAACACGGCGCGCACGCGCGCCCCGTCATCTGCCATCGTCGCGCCGAGGGTCAACGTGGTCGTGGTCGCTCCCGAGATGTCGGACCACGTGCCCCCGGTGAATCGCTGCCACTGCACGGTCGGAGCGGGATATCCCGACGCGGTCGCGGTGAAGGCGGCATCCGTTCCGTCGATGGCACTGCGCGACGCGGGCTGCGAGGTGATGACCGGTGTTTCGCTCACGGTGAGGGTGAACGTCTGGGAGACCGCGCTGCCGGTGATCGCAAGGGTGAAGGTGTACGTCCCGCCGGAGCCGGCAGGCGGGGTGCCCTGCAGCTGCTGCGCTCCGGCCGTTCCGACGAGGGAGAGCCAGGCCGGGGCGCCGGTGACCGTCACGGTGTTGAGCGCGGGGAAGCCCGCATCGACTCCGATGGCGAAGGAGCCCGCCGTGCCGGCCGCGAACGTCGCGTGATCCGCGCTGGTGAAGCCGGGATCGGCCGTGATCGTGAGCGCGAACGTGGCCGGGGCCGTGCCGATCGCGTTGCTCGCCGCGAGACCGAATTCGTACGATCCGGGCGCGACGGTGGGCGTGCCGTGCAGCCGCGCGGTGCCGTCGCCGTTGTCGGTCAGCGCGACGCCGTCCGGAAGCAGGGTCGTGGCGCTGATCGTCGGAGCAGGCGAACCCGAGGTGGTGATCTCGACGTCGAGGGGGTCGCCCGCTGCCGCGGTGGCCGAGAGAGTGCTCGTGAACGCGGGGGCGGCCCCGACGGTGATGGTGAGGACCTGCGTGACATGGGTCCAGCCGTTGCTGGCTGTCAGGGTGACGGGGTACACCCCGGGTGTCGTGGGCGTGCCGGAGATGATTCCGCCGCCGGAGGTGATGTCCATCGACAGGCCGGGTGCCAGCGACGCCGAGTCGGCGGAGACACTGGGCTGCGGGAAGCCGGAGGTCGCGACCGTGAACTGGAACGGAACGCCGACGGTGGCGCTCGCCGCCTCGGCGGTCGTGAACGCGGGCGTCTGCAGGACGGTGATCGGTACGAGCTCGCTGGCGGAGTCGAAGAAGGCGAAGACCCCGCCGTACCCGCCCTGGTCGCCGGCGACGAAGGTCGCCGTCGACTCTCCCGAAACGAGCGGGCTCGGGTTGGGCGACACGGATGCTCCTGCGGGGGTCACCGCACTCCATTGGACCGTGGCGCCGTCGAAGCCGACCAGGTCGGCGCCATCGATCGCGTCGCCGTTCGAGTTCGTGCGGAGCGAGGCGGTGAGCGTCGTGCTCTCGGTGGTCTCGATCGTCTCGTCGGTCGTCGTCGCGGTCATCACTAGGTACGGCGACGCCGTGCCGGACGAGGCGCTGTTCGTGTCGCATCCGTTGGCTCCAGGGCCGCCGTTGCATCCCCACCAGTTGTTCGTGAGAGTGCCTGCGGCCCGCACCCCTGTGCCGCCGTCGTCGTTGTAGAGGAAGGAGTTGTACTGCGCGGTGATCGCCGCGCTCACGGACTCCAGCGCACCCGCGCCGGCTCCCGCGCCGGTCGCGCTGTTCGCGATGAACACGTTGCCGGTGATCTGCACGCTGCTGGACACGCTCCCGCCGACGGCGATGGCGCCGCCGCCGGCTGCGATGCCGGTCGCCGTGACGTGGTTGTCGCTGAAGTCCGAACCGGACACCGTGAGCACGTCGTCTGCAGAGGTCGCCTCGTAGTACACCGCGCCGCCGGATGCCGGACCGCTGCGGTTCGCGTTGAACTTCGAGCCGGTGATCGTGAGGTCGCCGCCGATGAACTGGATCGCCCCGCCAGGGTTCGCCGTGCCACCCGTGGACATGTTGTCGGCGAACACCGTGTCGTCGATCACCAGGGTGTCAGGGTCTGCGGCCTCGAAGCTGCCGCCGATGATCGCGCCGCCGCCGAAGACGCTGTCGCGGCCGCCTCGGAACTCGAAGCCGTCGATCTCGACGTCGATGCCGCCGAGCAGACCAGGATCGATCGTGAGGATCTGGGTCGACCCGTCGCCGGTGATCACGGGCCGTCCGCCCGAGGCGATCAACTGCACCGAGGTTCCGGACTCGGTGCCGATGATCAGGGGGCCGGTGGTGAGCGCGTAGGCGCCCGCCGGAACGGTGACCGTCGTAGAGCCCCCGATGTTGTTCGCCACGCACAGAGCGTTGCGCAGCGTCACGGGAGTCGCGGTGGTCACGACACTCGGTGTCGAGCACGCGGCATTGGCGTCTGCGTCGATGGTGGTGCTGACCGCGATCGACGTGGCGGCGACCGCCGGCTCCGCGACGACGAGGCCCAGAGCGACGAGCGAGAAGGCTGCGATGCCGGCGAAGACGGAACGCGCGGCACGGGGAGACCTCTGGGCAGAAGACATCGGGGTCCTGTCTGGCTGTGGGGAGATGCAGACGTGAAGCTGGTGTACCGGAATACTATCGGCGGCGGTCGTCCAGTGATAGCGTCAGTCGCGCACCCGTCCCGTGCGGACGATTCCCCGGGTGCTCCCTGAATGCAGGAGTGCTGATGACTGCTGTTCTCTCCCGCCGTGGCGTGCTCGGCGCCGGTGCCATCGCGGTCGGTGCGGGCCTGACCGTGGGTGCCGTCCCGGCGTCGGCCGCGACGGTCATGTCGCGCGCCGACTCCGCAGCCTCGGCATCCGCTCCCGACCCGCAGACGCCCGTGCGCTCGCTCTTCACCGGACGCGAGGGCACCGAGTTCGTGGGCTTGTCGCAATGGTCCGAGCATCGTCTCGTGCTCACGGAGGTCGGAGACCTGCAAGGGGGCGGGGATGCCGAACACCGGTTCCGAGTCGCCTTCACCACGGACGAGGGCGCTCGTGACGGCATCTACCGCGTGCTGCACGGAGGCGCATCGATCGCCTCGCTGTTCCTCGCGCGGGTGTCCGGCGCTCCCATGCTCGAGGGCGTCGTCGACCGCCGGGAGGGACCCGCATGAGCGAGCCCTTCCTCGGTGAGGTCCGTGTCTTCGCCGGCAGCTTCGCCCCCTCGGGCTGGGCGTTCTGTGACGGATCGCTTGTCTCCATCGCGGAGAACGACGCGCTGTACGCCCTGATCGGAACCACCTACGGCGGCGACGGCGTCACGACCTTCGGTCTTCCCGACCTCCGCGGGCGCTCACCGCTGCACCAGGGGCAGGGGCCCGGGATGAGCAACCACGTGATCGGCGAGCAGGGCGGGCTCGAGCACGTCGTCCTGACGACGGCGCAGCTGCCGTCGCACAACCATCAGCCGCTCTACACGGCCACGGCGACGTCCACCTCGCCCGAGCAGTCCCACTGGGCCGCGCAGGCGTCGTCGGCCTTCTCCGACGCGACCGCGAACGCGCAGCTCGCGGGCGATGCACTGCTGCCGGCGGGAGGGAACCAGCCGCACGAGAACATGCCGCCGTTCCTCGCGCTGGCGTACATCATCGCCCTCTACGGCATCTTCCCCAGTCAGGGCTGAGTGAACTATGAGTGAAGCGTATCTCGGTGAGATCCGGCGGGTCTCCTTCAACTTCGCCCCACGCAACTGGGCGTTCTGCCACGGACAGATCCTGTCGATCGCGCAGAACCAGGCCCTCTTCTCGCTGCTGGGCACCCAGTACGGAGGAAACGGGACGACGACCTTCGCGCTTCCCGATCTGCGCGGCCGCGCCCCGATCCATGCGGGATCGAGCAACTGGGTGGGAGAGACCGGCGGTCGCGAGCAGGTCACGCTGCTGCCGACGCAGATTCCCGCACACACGCACCTCGCCCAGGCCTCGAAGGGCGCAGCCGACATTGCGAACCCTCAGGGCGGGTACTGGGCCGACTCCGGTCAGGCCGCGTACGGGGCGGGTGGGACGGGAATCCTCGGTCCGGCCGCCATCTCGTCGGTCGGAGGGAACCTGCCCCACGAGAATCGACCGCCGTACCTCGTGATCAACTACATCATCGCGGTGGCCGGCATCTACCCGTCGCGGAACTGAGGAGCGGCTCACCATGACAGATCAGTTCATCGGCGAGATCAGGACCGTCGGATTCAACTTCGCACCCGTGGGCTGGGCGACGTGCGACGGGCAGATCCTGCCGATCTCGCAGAACACCGCTCTCTTCTCGCTGCTCGGAACGCAGTTCGGGGGCGACGGGCAGACGACCTTCGCGCTGCCGAACCTCAATCGCACGTTCGCGATCGGTCACGGTCAGGGCCCCGGGCTCACTCCCCGAACGATCGGCGATATGGGCGGGGCGACGACCGTCACGCTCACGCACACGGAGATGCCGAACCACACCCACACTGTGAACGCCGTCGCGGCGCCGGGAAACAGCGGCGTGCCCGACGGACGCGTGTGGGCGGAGCCGCGGTACGGTCGCGCCGTGCGTGACGCGTACTCCGCGTCCAAGAACACCACGCTCGCGCCGGACACCATCCTCCCCGTCGGGAACGGTCAGCCGCACGAGAACATGCCGCCGTTCCTGACGATGACCTTCGTGATCGCGCTGACAGGGATATTCCCGCCGCGTGGATAGGGTCGCGGTCGACGATCCGCGGGTCCAGGAGATCGCCGCGGAAGAGCTGCGCGCGCGGCTGTCAGGCGTTCCTGCGGTCGTTGTGGACACGCTCGTCGCGGCGCAGCTCACGGCGAAGTTCGGCGCTTTCGACGTGCAGCATCCGGATGCCGTCGCCGATCTGATCCCCGATCGCGGCTACCGCGTCGTCTCGCGGGCCGGGGGAGCGATCCGGCTGTGCGACATCGCTGTGGCGCGGGCGGCACGCGGCAGCGGCTGCGGCACTGTGCTGCTGCAGGGTCTTCTCGAGGAAGCGGATGCGGCGGGCGCGGCGCTCGAGCTGTCCGTCTGGCACGACGCCCCGGCCAGAGCCTGGTACGAGCGCCACGGGTTCGTCGCGGTCGGCGGAGACCCTCAGGGTCATCTGGAGATGCGAAGGGAATACCGCAGCATCCATTCTGTTGCATAGAAATATGAAGGCTTTCGGTTTCCTCTCTTTCGGGCACTACGCGGACGTGCCCGGTTCGTCGACGCGCACGGCCGGCGACATGCTGAAGCAGACGATCGAGATCGCCGAGGGTGCTGACGAGATCGGCGTGAACGGCGCGTACGTGCGCGTGCACCACTGGGCGCGTCAGGCCGCATCTCCGATGCCGCTGCTGAGCGCCATGGCCGCGCGGACGAAGCGCATCGAAGTCGGCACGGGCGTCATCGACATGCGATACGAGAACCCCTTCCAGTTCGCGGAGGAGGCTGCCGCTCTCGACTACATCGCCGACGGGCGCATCGCGCTGGGCGTGAGCCGTGGCTCACCCGAGACGGCGTTGCGCGGCTACGAGACCTTCGGATTCGTGGACGAGGAGGACACCGAGCGAGGAAGCGTGCTGGCCCGTGAGAAGTTCGACCTGTTCCTCGAGGTCATCGACGGCGCGCGCGTCGCGCCGGGGGATCCGCGGATGGTCGGTGCGGGGCACTATCTGTCGATCGAGCCTCAGTCGCCCACACTGCGCGACCACATCTGGTGGGGCGCCGGTTCGCGTGCGACCGCCGAGGACACGGGTCGCAAGGGGCTCAACCTGATGAGCTCGACGCTGCTCACCGAGGCGACCGGGCAGCCGTTCCACGAACTGCAGCGAGAGCAGATCGATCTGTTCCGGGCTGCGTACAAGGAGGCCGGTCACACGGGAGCACCCCGGGTCTCCGTGAGCCGCAGCGTGTTCCCGCTCGTCTCCGACATGGACCGTGCCTACTTCGGGCTCCGCAGCGAGGAGAACGCCGACCAGGTCGGAATCATCGACGGCTTCCGTTCGACGTTCGGCAAGACCTACGCGGCAGAGCCGGACGTCCTGATCAGGCAGCTCCTGGCCGACGAGGCCGTGATGGCCGCGGACACGCTCATGCTGACGATCCCGAACCAGCTCGGCCCCGCGTACAACCTGCACGTGCTCGAGTCGTTCGCGACGCACGTCGCACCCGCTCTCGGCTGGAAGCCGAACACGGAAGGACCCGTTCAGGGCGATCCCGTCTGAGTCCGGCCGCAGCATCCGCGGGTCGCCCTGCGGGCGGCGACCGCGCGGGTCTGACTCTGGCGAAGCGATCCAGCATGCCGGTACTCTGGCGCCATGCGTGCATACCGGGGTGGAGTTCTTGCAGGAGTTGTGGCGCTTGTCGCGGTGATGGTCGGGGCGATTCCCGCTGCGGCCGCGACGACGACCTCATGGGCGAGCTGGGAGGCGCTGAGCGGCTCGGCCGGCGCCTACACGTCCTCCGTGCAGATCGCCGCGAATCCTGACGTCACCGCCACAGTCACAAGCGACTCGCGAGGGGGAGGGGTGGGTGTCATCTCCGGCGCCTCGACGTGGTTGTCCGAAGGCACGCCGGTCGGCGAGAAATACGGCAGCAGCAGGAACCAGCCCTACGTGAACCTGCGTCCGAAAGCCGACAACGCCACCAGCCCGTCGACCACGACGTACTCGTTCTCCTCGCCGACTCCGGCATCCGGATGGGCATTCGTGCTCGGCGACATCGACGCCGACTCGGTGCGCATCCACGCCGTCGCGGCAGACGGACACGTGCTCGACGCGACGGAACTGGACTTCCAGGGCGGCTTCAACTACTGCGCTCCGGGTGTCGCGGGCAAGCCCTCGTGCACGGGCGACGCGGCCGACTTCCCGGAGTGGAACGCCGCGACCCTCACGCTGACCGGAAACCAGGCAGCGGTCGACACCAGCGGGTCTGCCGCGTGGTTCGAGCCGTCGACGCCGATCCAGTCGCTGACGTTCTCCTTCACCCGGCGTGCCGGCTTCCCCGTCTATCAGACCTGGTTCGCGTCGATCTCGCGCGACATCACCGGCGCCGTGACCGACACGGCCGAAGGCCCCCTCGACGGCGTCGCTCTCACTCTCACCGACGCGAACGGCACCGTGGTGGCGACCACCACGACCACGATCGGCGGCACCTACTCGTTCCCCGGCTTCGTCGCCACCGACGGCTACGTCGTGCACGTCACACCGCCGGACGGGAAGATCGCCGAGACCGCGACCTCGCAGACGGTCGATCTGACGGATGCCGACGGCGTCGCAGACTTCACGGTGCGCGACATCGTGCCGGTGGCCGTCTCGGGCACGGTCACGGACACCGAAGGACAGCCTGTCGCGGACGTCGTCGTGACGATCGACGACCAGACCACCACGACCGACACCGACGGCCACTACATCATCGACGACGTCCCGGTCGGAGAGCACACCGCGACGATCACGACGCCCGACGGGTACACGCTCGTCACACCGCCGCCGCCCTTCACGGTCCCGGATGACAGCGAGACCCCTATCACAGGCGTCGACTTCGTGGTGACCGAGCAGCCGTCGATCAGCGGCACAGTGCGGTCGAACGGAACGGGCGTCGCCGGCGTCACTGTGACGGCCTCCGCTCCCGACGGCTCCACGCTCAGCACGGTCACGGACGCCGCCGGCGACTACTCCTTCCCGCAGTTGCAGCTCGGTGAGTACACGGTCAGCATCGAGGTGCCCGAGGGCTACACCGCATCGGGTCCGGTCTCCCGCGAGGAGACCGTCGGCGAAGACGGCGTAGAGGGCGTGGACTTCGAACTCGCACGTCTCGGAGCGATCGACGGCACGGTGCGCACGGTCGACGGCACGCCGGTCGGCGGAGTCTCCGTCAGCATCGAGGGCCCTGACGGCACACAGCGGTTCACCACGGATGCCGACGGCTCATACGGCGTGGGTGAGCTCCCGGCGGGGACCTACACGATCACCGTGACCGCTCCCTCGGGCAGCACGATCGTCGGAACGGCGACCCGCACGGTCGTCATCACGACGGCGGGCGAGGTCGTCGAGGAGCAGGACTTCGTCCTGGCGGCCATCGTGGTCACGCCGACGCCGTCGCCGACGCCAACCGTGACGCCGAGCCCGACCCCGACCCCGACGACAACTGCGACGCCGTCGCCGACCACGACCCCGGCCGACCCGGGAGTGACCGGAGGCACGGGCCTCCCCGCGACCGGCCTCGGAGCGGAGACCTTCCTCTGGGCCGGCATCGGGGCCGCGGTGCTCGTCATCGGCGGAGTGCTTGTCGTGATCTCGCGCCGTCGTTCGAAGCGCGACTGACCGAGGGGGTGGCAGAGCCTCGGCGCTCTGCCACCCTGTTCCCGACCCGCCACCACCTGGCGACGCCGGTTCGACGGTTGCGCGTCGACATCGTGGTGGCACGGGCATGCAGCATCCGTCCGGCCCTGCGTTACCGTTGACGGCATGAGCCACGCAGACGACTCGTCGATCGACGCCAGGGTCGTGACGATCCGCAAGCAGTACGCCGCCCGTCTGAACCGGATGTTCATGGTCTTCGCGCTCGCCGAGGGGGCGCTGCTCGCCCTCGCGGTGGTCGCCGTGTACGTGCTGCAGGTCGTCGACCCCGACACCGGCGTGCTGGTGCTCATCGGCATCGCCCTGCTCGGCGGCCTCGCGCTCAGCGCGATGCTCATGTCGCATCTGCGCTCCCAGACGCAGGCGATCGCGCAGGCCAAGGGCGAGAACCCGCTCTTCTGACCCGCCCGCGCCCGCCGGGTACGCTGGAACCCATGCTCAACATGGCCGACGGCCTCGCCCGTCTCGGCGCGCTCGCCGAGAACCCGGTCGTCCGCACCCTCGCCGAGGCGTTCGCCGCGGCAGGCTTCGACCTCGCCGTCGTCGGCGGACCGGTGCGCGACGCCCTGCTCGGACGTGCCACGCACGACCTCGACTTCACGACCGACGCGCACCCCGACGACATCCTGAAGATCGTCAAGCCGATCTCCACCGCGCACTGGGACATCGGCCGCGCTTTCGGAACGATCGGCGCTCGCGTGCAGGGCGAGCAGGTCGAGATCACCACGTACCGTGCCGACAGCTATGACGGTGTGACCCGCAAGCCCACCGTCGAGTTCGGCGACAACATCGACGGCGACCTCATCCGACGCGACTTCACGGTCAACGCGATGGCCCTGCAGGTTCCGGCCGTCAAGCTCGTCGATCCCACAGGAGGCGTGGAGGACCTCGTCTCGGGCGTCCTGCGCACTCCGACCGACCCGCAGGTGTCCTTCGGGGACGACCCGCTGCGCATGCTCCGCGCCGCCCGGTTCAGCGCGCAGCTCGGCTTCTCGATCGAGCAGGCCACCGAGCAGGCGATCACGCGGCTGCGAGAGATGCTCAAGATCGTCAGCCCCGAGCGCATCCAGGGCGAGCTCGTGCGGCTCATGCAGACCCACGACCCGGTGCGCGGCATCCGCGTCCTCGTCGACACCGGTCTCGTCGACGAGTTCCTTCCCGAGATCAGCGCCCTGCGCCTCGAGATCGACGAGCACCATCACCACAAGGACGTCTACGAGCACTCGCTGACCGTGCTCACGCAGGCGATCGAACTGGAGCACGCGCGCCACCCGGGGGCCGCACCCGATGTGCCGCTGCGCATCGCCGCCCTGCTGCACGACATCGGCAAGCCTCGCACCCGCAAGCTCGAGGACGGGGGAGTGGTGAGCTTCCATCACCACGACGTCGTCGGGGGCCGGATGGCCCGCAAGCGCCTGCAGTCGCTGCGGTTCGACACCGACACGACGGATGCCGTCGCGACTCTCATCGAGCTGCATCTGCGCTTCTTCGGCTACGCAGAGGGGGCCTGGACCGACGCCGCGGTGCGTCGCTACGTGCGCGACGCGGGCGACCTCCTCGAGAGGCTGCACATCCTCACCCGCGCCGACGTGACGACCCGCAACAAGCGCAAGGCGGCCCGGCTGGCGAGCGCCTACGACGACATCGAGTCCCGCATCGCAGCTCTGCGCGAGCAGGAGGAGCTCGACAGCATCCGCCCCGAGCTCGACGGCAATCAGATCCAGCAGATCCTCGGCATCGCCCCTGGCCGCGAAGTCGGCGAGGCCTACCGATTCCTTCTCGACCTTCGTCTCGACGAGGGTGTGCTCGGAGCGGATGCCGCCGAGCAGCGCCTGCGCGAATGGTGGGCGAGCCGAGGCTGAGTCCCGGTGGCACTCGTTCGCCGGCGTGGCGGGTGCGCGAGGCGCCGAGGTGCGTCGCGCTCGGATCCGAATCGTCGCAGCGCGCGGTACCGGAACCCTGTTCCGCAGCGACCGCGCGGCTCGTACACTGAGACCGTCCGCTCACGATGATCGGAGACCGCTGTGGCTGCGTCGTGGAATGCGTCACGGGATGCCCCGCCTGAGGCGTCACGTCTTCTCATCGAGCGTGCGCACGAAGAGCTCATCGCCGGGAACCTCGACGATCGCCGGCTTCAGCAGGTCCGTCCGCTCGTGCGCGAATCGTGGGAGCGGTCGTGGCGCAGCAGGGTCGGACCCGAGGGCACACCGCAGCTCGAGCTCGTCAGCCAGGAGCTCGAGCGCTATCGCCTGGCGCATCCGCTCGCGTCGGCCATGGACATGATCAGAGCGCTGCTGCTGCCGGGTTCGGCCGAAGACTCCGGCGTGATCATCGCGGTCGGCGACCAGGCCGGCCGCCTGCTCTGGATCGAGGGCGACCGGCAGTTGCGCTCGCTCACCGATGGCATGGGCTTCGTCGCCGGGGCGAACTGGTCGGAGGACGCGGTCGGGACGGCGGCGCCCGGTACGGCGCTCACGCTCGGCAAGTCCGTGCAGATCCGCGGGGCGGAGCACTACAACCGGCTCGTGCATCCGTGGTCGTGCACCGCGGCACCCGTGCGCGACCCCGAGACGCACCAGGTGCTCGGCGTGATCGACATCACCGGCGGCGACGAGGTGGTCAGCCCTCAGGCGCGCCTCCTCGTCGATGCGACCGCGCGTGCGGTGGAATCCGAGATGCTCGTCGCGCGGCTGCGCGAACGCGCGGATACCTCCCGCCCGCCGACCCGCTCCCGCAGCGGCACGGGCACGGTCCGCGGCATCCTGCACGTCCTCGGGCGCGACCGTGCCCGCCTTGAGACCGACACGGAGTTCGGCGAGCGGGTGATCGAGCTGAGCGGTCGGCACGCGGCGATCATGCTCATGCTCGCCGTGCACCGCCAGGGACTGTCTGCCGAACGGCTCGCCGAGCTCGTCTACGGAGAGGGCGCGTCGCCCGACACCCTCCGCCCCGAGATGGTGCGGCTGCGCAAAGCCCTCGAGCGCACCGCCTGCGGGCTGATCCCCGAGTCCCGCCCGTACCGGCTGCCGATGCCGTTGGAGACGGATGCTCACGACGTGCTGTCGCTGCTCGACAGAGGCGCGCATCGGGTCGCGCTCACCGCCTACCGCGGACCGGTGCTGCCGGAGTCGACCTCACCCGGTGTGGAGGAGTTCCGAGAGACGGTGCGCGCGGCGATGCGCGAGGTGATGTTCTCCGAAGCCAGCCTCGACGTCCTGCTCGCCTACGCCGAGATCCCCGAGGGGCAGCACGACGCCGAGGTGCTGCGGCTCGCGCTCGAGATGCTTCCGGCGCGCTCGCCGAAGCGGGCCGCGCTGGTGGCGCGCATCGAGCGGCTCGAAGCAGAGGCCTGATCCGGCATCGCGCAACCCGATGCAACGTGACGCACGAGCGTGCAACGGTTGCAGACCTACCTTCAGAGCAGAGCCGCGCAGCACCGACGCCGCGGCACCGTCGAAGGAGTCGAGATGACCATCGTCGAAGAAGACGTGTCCACCGCCTACGCCGCCCCGGGTCAGCCCGGAGCCCTTGCGAACTACCGCCCCCGCTACGGCCACTACATCGGTGGAGAGTTCGTCGAGCCCGTGAAGGGCCAGTACTTCGAGAACGTCAGCCCGGTCAACGGCAAGCCGTTCACCGAGGTCGGGCGGGGCACCAGTGAAGACATCGATCGTGCGGTCGAGGTCGCGTGGAAGGCGTTCGCGAGCTGGGGCAAGACGAGCCCGGCCGAGCGGGCGATCATCCTCAACAGGATCGCCGACCGCATCGAGCAGCACCTCGAAGAGATCGCGATCGCCGAGACGTGGGAGAACGGCAAGCCGGTCCGCGAGACGCTCGCCGCCGACATCCCGCTCGCGATCGACCACTTCCGCTACTTCGCCGGCGTGCTGCGGGCACAGGAGGGCGGAATCAGCCAGCTCGACGAGAACACCGTCGCGTACCACTTCCACGAGCCGCTCGGCGTGGTCGGCCAGATCATCCCGTGGAACTTCCCGATCCTCATGGCGACGTGGAAGCTCGCACCTGCGCTCGCCGCAGGCAACTGCGTCGTGATCAAGCCGGCCGAGCAGACGCCGGCATCCCTCCTGTTCCTGTTCGACATCATCGGCGACCTGCTGCCGGCCGGCGTCGTGAACATCGTGAACGGCTTCGGAATCGAGGCCGGAGCCCCGCTCGCGCAGCACAAGCGCATCCGCAAGGTCGCCTTCACGGGTGAGACGACCACGGGCCGCCTGATCATGCAGTACGCCTCGCAGAACCTCATCCCGGTGACGCTCGAGCTCGGAGGAAAGAGCCCGAACGTGTTCTTCGAAGACGTCGCCCGTGCCGACGATCCCTTCTACGACAAGGCGCTCGAGGGCTTCACGATGTTCGCGCTGAACCAGGGGGAGGTCTGCACCTGCCCCTCGCGCGCGCTGATCCAGCGCTCGATCTACGACGGCTTCCTCGCCGACGGGCTCGAGCGGGTGAAGAAGGTCGTTCAGGGCAACCCGCTCGACCCCGCGACCATGATCGGTGCGCAGGCGTCGAACGACCAGCTGGAGAAGATCCTCAGCTACATCGACATCGGCACGCAGGGCGGCGCGAAGCTGCTGATCGGCGGCGAGCGGGCCGATCTCGGCGGCGACCTCAGCGAGGGCTTCTACGTGCAGCCGACCGTGTTCGAGGGCACGAACGACATGCGCATCTTCCAGGAGGAGATCTTCGGACCTGTGCTGTCGGTGACGAGCTTCAGCGACTTCGACGACGCGATCTCGATCGCGAACGACACGCTGTACGGCCTGGGCGCGGGCGTGTGGAGCCGCAGCGGAGACACCGCCTACCGTGCGGGTCGTGCCATCGAGGCGGGCCGCGTCTGGACCAACACGTACCACCAGTACCCGGCGCACGCCGCGTTCGGCGGATACAAGCAGTCGGGCGTCGGTCGCGAGAACCACAAGATGATGCTCGACCACTACCAGCAGACCAAGAACCTCCTGGTCTCCTACGCGGAAGGGCCGATGGGCTTCTTCTGATCCGCTGCAGCGTTTCGTCTCGTCGCTGCGCTCCTCGCTCAACGACCGGTGTGTGCGTCCCGGTCGTTGAGCGAGGGTTGGTCGTTGAGCGAGCGCAGCGAGACGAAACGCAGAGACGAAACGCAGAGACGAAACGCAGAGACGAAACGCAGAGGAAGGAACGACTCATGTACCAGCGGGTGGACGTGACGGATGCCGCGGCATCCCTCATCCGCGATCTCACCGCGCAGCACGGTCCGCTGATGTTCCATCAGTCGGGCGGATGCTGCGACGGCTCGGCGCCGATGTGCTACCCGGTCGGCATGTTCATCACGGGGCCGGGCGACGTGCTGCTGGGCGACCTCGACGTCGATCTCGACGATCCCGTCGAGGTCTACATGTCGGCGTCGCAGTTCGAGTACTGGAAGTACACGCATTTGACCATCGACGTGGTGCCCGGCAGGGGCGCAGGCTTCAGCGTGGAGGGGCCGACGGGCATGCGGTTCCTGATCAGATCGCGGATGCTGGACGCCGCCGAACTGGAGCATTTCGGCCTGACGGCCTGAGCGCCCGGGGGTGCGCTCAGGCCGGGTCTTCCGCTACTGGGGAGGCAACCCGCGCAATCGTCCGGCGGTGATCGCGAACGCGATCGCGAGCAGCATGTTCAGCAGCAGGCACGCGGCGAATCCGGCGCCTCCCGCGGCCGAGAACACGTCGGCGAGCACGGCGATCACCGCGACGCCGAGGGCGAGTCCCGCCTGCTGAACGGTGGCGAGCAGACCGCTCGCCATGCCCGCCAGCCCGTGCGGCAACGAGCCCATGATCGTGCCGATGAGAGGCGTGTACATCAGCGCCTGCGCGAGCCCCAGCACGAGCAGCGCAGGCTGCATGCCGAGCAATGACGGCGTCGGCCACTCGAGCCACACCATGAGAGCGATGGCGAGCAGCGCGAGCGCCTGCACGACCCCCGATGTCCGCATGACGCTCCGCGCACCGAGACGGCTCGTGAACCGTGGCGACAGGAGCGTGCCCGTGATGAAGGCGCCGGCGAAGGGCGCCAAGGAGATGCCGACGGCGAGCGGGTCGAGACCGAGCCGGGCGGACGCGGTGGAGGAGAACAGGAAGACGAAGGCCCCGTACCCCGTGAAGAACAGCGCGGTGAGGAGAAGGCCCACGCGCAGCATCGGAGTGCGCAGCACCTCGCGAGGGAGGAGCGCCTTGCGGGAAGGGAGGCGGCGCTCCCACGCGATGAGCACGACCGCGGCGAGCACGGACGCGGCGAGGGAGACTCCCGTCCACCACGGCCATCCCATGCTCCGACCCAGCCCGAGGGGAACGAGGAACCCCACGATCACCGCCGCGAGGAGGATGCTGCCGAGAACGTCGATGCCCGGCTCGGACGGTGATCGCGTCTCGGGGATCAGCCCGGTCACGCACAGGACGATGATCGCGAGCACTCCGATGGCGGCGAAGGCGAGACGCCAGGAGCTCGGTCCGAGCGTGGCGAGGCCGCCTGCCCCGATCTGGCCGACGGTCGTTCCGACTCCGAGCACGGCGGCGTAGATGGAGGTGAGCCGGGTACGCCGAGACCCTGACGTCGTCGCCTGGATCGTGGTGAGCGCCTGCGGCAGCAGGAGCCCCGTCGCCACGCCCTGAGCCGCGCGCACCACGAGCAGACCGGCCAGCTCCGGCACCAGGCTGACCGCGAGCGACGTGAGCGCGAGCAGGACGAGGCCGACTCGGAACAACCGTCGTCGTCCCAGACGATCCCCGAGCCGTCCGCCGAGAACGAGCACGGCGGCGAAGCCCGCCGAGAACAGCGCGACGAAGAGTCCCGCGGCACCGGCATCCGCTCCCACCTCCGTCGCCACGGATGGTGCGACGATCGTCGCCGCGCCGAAGATCACGTTGGCGAGCACTGTCCCTCCGAGAAGCGCGGTCGCCCCCGCGTCGGACAGGCCGTCGGAACTCGCTCGAGGAAGGGAGATGGTCTGGGTCATGAGACCAGACTCGTCTCCATCGATCCAGGTATCCAGAGCGTACTTATCATGGTACTGATGATGACAGTGGACAGCACGGCCACCGCCCGGCACGAGCTCGGAGCGTTTCTTCGCAATCGGAGGGAGCGGCTCAGCCCTGCGCAGGTGTCCCTTCCGCCCGGAGGCCGCAGACGCACCCCCGGACTGCGCCGGGAGGAGGTCGCCGCCCTCGCCGGGGTCGGCGTCACCTGGTACACATGGCTCGAGCAGGGGCGGGACATCCGCCCTTCGCCGTCCGTGCTCGACGCGATCGCCGGCGCGCTCCGCCTCGATCTCGAGGAGCGAGAGCACCTCTGGGTGCTCGCGACAGGTCACGCAGCACCCGGCGCGCCGCTGTCCTCGATGTGCGAGGTCGTGACCGCCGACCACCTCGCCCTGCTCGCCACGCTCATGCCGCTCCCGGCCTGCATCCAGACCGCCACGTACGACATCCTCGCCAGCAACGCGGCCTATCGCTTTCTCATCGACGACCTCGACGCCGTGCCGGTCGCCGACCGCAACTGCATGGTGCGCGCGTTCCTCGACCCCGTCTGGCAGCGCTCCTACGGTGACTACGACGGCGTGACGACCCGCATGGTGGCGCGTCTGCACGCAGCGATGGCAGAACATCTCGACGACCCCGCCTGGACCGGCCTGGTCGACCGGATGCGCGCGGAGTCCCCTCGTTTCGATGCGCTGTGGCAGTCCGGCGAGATCGCGCGGGACACTCCCCATGAGCAGGTGTTCCGCCACACTCGCGCCGGGTCGGTGCACGTGCGGTTCGTGCCGCTGTGGATCGATCGGGCGCGTTCGGTCCAGATCAAAGTCCTCCAGCCCGTCGACGCCCCCAGCGCGGAGGCGTTCGCCCGGATGGCCGCCGAACTCCAGGACTCTCCCGTCGTCACCGCGCGCCCGAAGGTGACGGCGCGGCTCGAGTCCGCCGTCAGCGTCTGACGCCGCGTCCCATCCCGCACGGGTTTCAGTCTCGTTACGGTTTCGGGCGCGCTCTCGGCATCCTGGTGCATGCATGTGCATGATGGTGCGATGAGCCCGTCCACCAGACGAGGCTGCACCTTCACAGATGGGGAGATTCATGTCTCTGCGTAAAAACACGCGAGGCCGCCTCGGCCTCGCCGTCGGCGCCCTCGGCGTCGCGTCCCTGGTCCTCGCCGGCTGCGCAGCCGGTGGCGGCGACAACGGCGGGGGCGGCGGTGACGCCAAGGGCGGCGACATCATCGTCGGCACCACCGACAAGGTCACCACTCTCGACCCGGCTGGCTCCTACGACAACGGCTCGCTCGCCGTGCAGACCCAGGTGTTCCCGTACCTGGTCAACACCGACTACAACAGCACCGAGGTCGTCCCCGACCTCGCGGAGTCGGCCGAGTTCACCTCGCCGACCGAGTACACCGTGACCCTGCCCAAGGGTCTGAAGTGGGCCAACGGCAACGACCTCACCTCGTCAGACGTGAAGTTCTCGTTCGAGCGCAACATCAAGATCGCCGACCCGAACGGCGCATCGAGCCTGCTGTACAACCTCGACAGCGTCGAGGCGCCCGACGACACCACGGTCGTCTTCCACCTGAAGACCGAGAACGACCAGGTGTTCCCGTTCATCCTCACCAGCTTCCCCGGTGCGATCGTCGACGACGAGGTCTTCTCGGCCGACGCCCTCACCTCGGATGACGACATCGTCAAGGCCAACGCCTTCGGCGGACCGTACGTGATCTCGTCGTACGACTTCAACAAGACCGTCGAGTTCACCCCGAACGAGAACTACAAGGGCCTGATCGACGCGCCTGTCAACAACAGCGTGGTCCTCAGCTACTTCGCCGAGTCCTCGAACCTGAAGCTCGCGGTGCAGCAGGGCGACGTCGACGTCGCCTACCGCAGCCTGTCGGCCACCGACGTCGAGGATCTCAGCGGCAACGACAAGGTCAAGGTCATCGACGGACCCGGCGGCGAGATCCGCTACATCGTGTTCAACTTCAACACGCAGCCGTACGGCGCGACGACCGCCGAGGCCGACCCGGCCAAGGCTCTCGCCGTCCGTCAGGCGGTGGCCGATCTGATCGACCGCGACGCGATCTCGGAGCAGGTCTACAAGGGCACCTACACCCCGCTGTACTCCTACGTGCCCGAGGGCTTCGCGGGCGCGACCGACGCGCTGAAGGGTCTGTACGGCGACGGGAACGGCGCTCCGGATGCCGACAAGGCGAAGGCGACCCTCGAGGCCGCAGGCGTCACCACTCCGGTGAAGCTGAGCCTGCAGTACAGCCCCGACCACTACGGACCCTCGTCGGGTGACGAGTACGCCCTGGTCAAGTCGCAGCTCGAGGACTCGGGCCTGTTCGAGGTCGACCTGAAGTCGACCGAGTGGGTGCAGTACTCCGAGGACCGCACGGCCGACGTCTACCCGGCATACCAGCTGGGCTGGTTCCCGGACTACTCCGACGCCGACAACTACCTCACGCCGTTCTTCCTCAAGGAGAACTTCCTCGGCAACCACTACGACAACCCCGAGGTCAACGACCTGATCCTCAAGCAGGCCGTCGAGCCGGATGTCGCGACGCGCACGGCCGACATCGAGAAGATCCAGGAGCTCGTCGCGGGCGACCTGTCGACGGTTCCGCTGCTCCAGGGCGCTCAGGTGGCCGTCGCAGGCACCGACGTCGACGGTGTGACCCTCGACGCGTCGTTCAAGCTGCGGTTCGCCTCCATCACCAAGTAGCATCACGATCACGACCCCGTCCGCTTCCGCTCGCCGAGTCGAAGAGGGCGGGGTCGTTGATATGCGCGAAGGACCCCTCACATGACGAGCAACGTCGCTGCGTCGTCCGCCGGGACAACCCCGGCCGACGGCCTCCCGCCCGCCCGCACAGCTCGCCGCCGATCCGGCGGAACCTCGCTCGGGCGATACATCCTCATCCGCTTCCTCCTGATGATCCCCACCGTGCTGATCCTCGTCACGGTCGTCTTCTTCCTGATCCGGCTCACCGGGGATCCGATCACCACCGCTCTGGGCGGACAGCTGACACCCGCACAGCTCGCCGAGCGCATCCACGCCGCCGGCTACGACCGGCCAGTGCTGGTGCAGTACTTCGAGTACCTCGGTCAGATCCTGACCTTCGACTTCGGCACCACGCTCACCGGCAACCGCATGCCCGTGACCGAGGTGCTGGTCACCTACGGCAGCGCCACGCTCGAGCTCGTGATCTACGCGCTGATCGTCGCGTTCATCGTCGGCATCCCGCTCGGCATGGTCGCCGCCGCCAAGCGCGACCGCTGGCCCGACGCGTCACTGCGCGTCTCAGCGATCCTCTTCTACGCCACGCCCGTGTTCTTCTCCGGCCTCGTCGCCAAGCTGATCTTCTCGGTCTGGCTGGGCTGGCTGCCGGTCTCGGGTCGCGCCAACGTGCGCACCGAGATCGCGCTGAGCAAGGAGGGCACCGGCATCTACCTCATCGACGCGATCGCCTCGGGCAACCCGGCGTACGTGCAGGACGTGCTGCTGCACGCGATTCTCCCCGCAGCGACCCTGGGCCTGCTCACGGCGGGCATCTTCCTGCGCCTGGTGCGCACGAACCTCATCGGCACCTACAACATGCCCTACATCGACGCGGCGCGCTCCCGCGGCGTCAGCGAGGGGCGCCTCGTGCGCACGCACGCCTATCGCCCCGCGCTGATCCCGATCATCACGGTGATCGGCCTGCAGATCGCCCTGATGCTCGGCGGCGCCGTGCTCACCGAGACGACCTTCGAGTGGAAGGGGCTCGGCTTCCAGCTGGCCGCCTATCTCGGCGCACGCGACTTCGTGGCGGTGCAGGGCATCGTCGCGATGATCGCCGTGATCGTCGCCGTCACCAACTTCGTGGTCGACATCATCGCCGCGTTCGTCGACCCGAGGGTGAGGTACTGACATGGCGAAGCCCTCGCTCTTCGACCGTCTTCCGGTGATCCATCAGCTGCGGCAGAGCGTCGGTCTGCAGCGCGGGATGCTGGTCACCGGCCTCGTGCTGACCGGCATCTTCCTGATCACGGCTCTCTTCGCGCCGTGGCTCGCCCCGTACAGCTACGACCAGCTCAAGGGCGCCGACGGCAACTTCGGCGCCCAGCAGGCGCCGAGCGGCGCACACCTGCTCGGCACGACCGTCGGCGGCTACGACGTTCTCTCCCGTGTCATCTGGGGATCGCGCACCGCCCTGCTCGTCATCGTCGTCGCGGTCGCCCTGTCGGTCGTGATCGGCGTGCTGCTCGGCCTCGTCTCGGGATACCTCGGCGGATGGGTCGACCGCGTGCTCGTGGTGGTCGCCGATGCGATCTACGCCTTCCCCACCCTGCTGCTCGCGATCGTCGCGGCCATCGCGATCAGCGGCGGGCAGTCGGGTCTGTGGCCCGGCGTTCTCGCCGCCGCGATCTCGATCACCGTGGTCTTCGTGCCGCAGTACTTCCGCGTCGTGCGCTCCGAGGTCCTGCGCGTGAAGGCCGAGGCCTTCGTCGAGTCGGCGCGGGTGATCGGCGCGTCCACGAGCCGCATCATGTTCCGTCATGTGCTGCGCAACTCCACCCGGACCCTGCCGCTCATCGTGACCCTCAACGCCGCCGAGGCGATCTCGACCTTGGCGGCCCTCGGCTTCCTCGGCTTCGGCATCGAGCCGACCGCGGCGGCCGAGTGGGGCTTCGACCTGAACAAGTCCATCAGCGACGTCGCCGCCGGCATCTGGTGGACGGCGATCCCGCCGGGTCTCGCGATCGTGTGCGTGGTGCTGGGCATCACGCTGATCGGCGAGAGCCTGAACGACCTGGCCGACCCGCGTCTGCGCGCCCGTCGTCGCGCCGGACGCGGTACGACGCCGGCCGATGCGGTCGCGGCGACCCAGCCGGTGACCCGTGAAGACCTGGGAGAGGTGCAGTGATGACGACAGCAGTGGACATCCGCGACCTGAGCATCACGTTCGCGACCGACGGCGGCGACGTGCAGGCCGTGCGCGGCGTGACGCTCGACGTGCAGGCCGGCGAGGTGCTCGCGATCGTGGGCGAATCGGGCAGCGGCAAGACCGTGACGGCGCGTTCGATCCTGGGCCTGCTGCCCGAGACGGCGATCGTGGGAGGCACGGTCATCCTGAACGGCACCGAGATCACGAAGCTCGACGCCTCAGGCCTCAGGGCCGTTCGCGGGCCGAAAGCCGCGATGGTCTTCCAGGAGCCCTCGAGCGCCCTCAATCCCGTGTTCCCGGTCGGCTGGCAGCTCGCCGAGGGCCTGCGCGCGCACGGCGGCGTCAGTCGCAAGGCCGCCAGAGCCGTGGCGATCGACATGCTCCGGCGAGTCGGCATCCCCGAGCCCGAGCGCCGTGTGGACGACTATCCGCATCAGTTCTCGGGCGGGCAGAAGCAGCGCATCGTGATCGCGATGGCGCTCGCGCTGAGGCCGAAGGTCATCATCGCCGACGAGCCCACCACGGCGCTCGACGTGACGGTTCAGGCCGAGATCCTCGAGTTGCTGCGGAGTCTCCGCGACGAAGAGGGCACGGCCATCGTGCTCATCACGCACAACATGGGCGTGGTCGCCGACCTCTCCGATCGCGTCGCCGTGATGCTGAACGGCGAGCTCGTCGAGACCGCACCCGTGGCCGAGCTGTTCGCCGCCCCGCAGCACGAGTACACGCAACGGCTTCTGGCCGCGGTACCCCGCCTGCAGGTCGCCGATCGGCAGGCTCCGGAGACGGATGCCGCGCCGCTCGTGGTCGCGAAGGATCTCGTGATCGAGTACCCCGGACGGTTCGGCCGCGGGGGCTTCCGCGCGGTCAACGGTGTCAGCTTCACCCTGTCGCCCGGCGAAGTCGTGGGGCTGGTCGGCGAGAGCGGCTCGGGAAAGAGCACGATCGGCCGAGCCATCGCAGGGCTCACGCCGGTCTCCGACGGGTCGCTTGAGGTGCTCGGCATGGAGATGCTCGGTGTACGGGAACGGCATTTCCGGCCGCTGCGTAAAGACCTCGGATTCGTGTTCCAGGACCCGGCGACGAGCTTCAACCCGCTGCTCACGATCGCGCAGAACGTGGCCGAGCCGCTCATCGTGCACGGCATGGCCAAGGACCCCTCCGACGCCCGCCCGCGGGTGGACGAGCTGCTCGAGGCGGTGCAGCTGCCCGGCGCCTTCGGCGACCGCTATCCGCACGAGCTCTCGGGCGGTCAGCGGCAGCGCGCCTCGCTGGCCCGTGCACTCGCCCTCGATCCCAAGCTGCTGATCGCCGACGAGCCCACCAGTGCTCTCGACGTGTCGGTGCAGGCCAGGGTGCTCGAGCTGTTCGGCGAGGTGCAGGAGCGCTTCGGCTTCGCGACGCTGTTCATCACGCACGATCTCGCGGTGGTCGACATGCTCGCCCACAAGGTCGTCGTACTGCACCGCGGCGAGATCGCGGAGTACGGACGCACGGCCGACGTGCTCGGCGCGCCCAAGGACGAGTACACGAAGCGCCTGATCGCGTCGCTTCCGGTCCCCGACCCGGTGGAGCAGGCGGCGCGACGAGCCGAATGGGCCGCGTTGCATGGATGACCGCAACCGGTTGCAACCTTCATTGGCATACCATATTGAACGCGGTGCATATACGTCAGCCCCCAGCTGACCGCACTCGCAGGCGGCTCGGCCGCCATGCAGAGGAGGTCCCCAGCTTCCTCTGATCCCGAGGGGGGATGGGGTGGGCGCTAATCCCCAAAGCAGCACCCACCCCCACACTCATCCCTCGGTGACCGCCTGACTTCGAAGGGCCATCGTGCCCGGTCAAGTCCGCGTGACTGAACCGGCGGCGGGCTCGGCATCCGGCGCGCGTCAGTCCATCGCGCCGATCGAGCGCAGTGCGATCCAGACGACTCCGATCCCGATCGCGATCACGATCGGGAACCAGCGGACGCCTCGTGACAGGCGGCGGCCCGCCGCCGCGACGCCGGGAGGCGGAGCGATCAGGCCCGTCGGGGCGGCGAAGGGAAGGGCGCCGGCCCCGGTCGGCGCGCCGACGGATGCCGCAACCGGGTTCTCCGTCAGCATCCGCTCGTCGCGCCATCGCGCCCACTGATCGAACTTCGCGATCAGGGCGCCGACCGCGCCGAACAGCCACGCCCAGGTGGCGGGATCGAGGGTCGAGACCTTGCGCTGCGTGTAGAGGAACAGCCAGTCGTCGACGATCTCGACGTCGAGCTGCGCGGCGTTGTCGATGAAGCGCGCCATGATGTCGGGCGTGAACAGGTACAGGGCGTCGCGCTCGTACCCCTCGGGACAGTACAGATCGAAATACCGGTCGAAGTCGCCCTCGAGCGAGAGCCGCTGCGCCTTGCCGAACGACGCCGGAAGGTTGGATCCGAACGAGTTGTTCCCCTTGGCGTCGAGCACGATGTTCGGCAGCGGAACGTCGAGCTTCACCGCCACGTAGCCCCAGTTGTGCGTGGTCGAGTTCTTGCCCGAACCCGTCGTGTACTGGAAGTTCCCGAACTCGGCGAAGCGGGGTCGCGTCCCGCGGATGATGTCGGTCGCAGCGCGCGAGCGGCCGATGCCGAAGATCATCCCCGGCAGCGGCGGGTCGGCGATCCTCGGTTCGTAGCTCATCTCGTTGGCCTGCGCGAATCGGTTCAGGCGGTAGCGCGTGGTCCGGGCTCGGTGCCAGCCGACGACCGAGAACGCGACGACCAGCACGACAGCCACGCCGATCAACGCGAAGGGGATCACGCCGGCGCGTGCACCGGCGCCCGACATGGCGGTGATGATGATCGACCCCACGACGGGCACGATGATGACCGCCATGAGTGCGACCACCACGATCACGATGATCGTTCCGGCGTTGAGAGCGGTGGTTCCTCGCGCACGAAGCTCGGCCGCGAAGGCTCGCACCGCCCGAGGGTCGACCGGCTCGGTGAGCGGACGGGCGTCGAAGGTCGCCTGCGTCGGCGGCGTCATCGGTCCGTCCCTGTGACCGCGTCGGTGGTGAAGTCCATGTCACAACGGTACCCAGCACACGGCGAGAGCGGGTATATACTGCGAACAGCCAAGATATATACGGAGGTGAAGGTGACCAAGACTCTCATCGACATCGACGACGCTCTCCTCGAAGAGGCGATGCTCGTGATCGGCAGCTCGACCAAGAAGGACACCGTCAATGAGGCGCTTGCGCAGGTCGTGCGTCGTGGCGCCGCCGTCGGCTATGTCGACCTGCTTCGCACAGGAATCGTGATCGAACTCGACGATCCGGCCGTCACGGACGATGCCCAGCGGTGACACCGCTCTTCCTCGTCGACAACTCGGTGCTGCAGAGGGTGCATCGCTCTGAAGCGGTGGCCCTGGCACTCGTAGATCTGCTCGGCGCCGGCGAGCTGGCGGGATGCCTGCCCCAGCTGCTCGAAGAGGGGTACTCGGCGCGCAGCGCGGCGGAGCATGCACGCATCCTCGACGCGGCAGGCGCGGCGAAGGTGTTCCTCGAACCGGACGCCGAGGTGGCGCGGATGGCGATCGCTCTGCAGCGCAAGCTCTTCGCCACGGGCATCGGCCGCTCGGTCGGCGTCAGCGATCTGCAGATCGCTGCGACCGCACTGCGTCACTCGACGAAGTCGCGCACGGTAGTCGTCGTGCACTACGACGCGCACTTCGAGAACGTCGCAGTCGTCGAGCCCGCATTCGCGCACAGATGGATCGTTCCGCGTGGGTCGGTCTCCTGAGTTCGGGGAGCGGATGCTGTGCGGCAGACTGAGCGCATGACTCACGTCTCCGTCGTGCCTGCCGAGCGGATCTTCCGCCGGCATCCGTTCCGCATCGCGCTCGGAGCCCTCGTGCTGTCCGTCGTGCTGTCGGCCGCTGCGCTGTTCATCATCCCGGTGCTGCTCCCGCGCACCATGAACATCTCGACGCGCGGTCAGATCGTGCTGGTCGCGGCGATCGCGCTGACCATCGCCGTGTGGGTGGGGGCCTTCTGGCTCAGGAACATCCGGGTGGTCGTGCGGCCAGACACGGTCGACATCGGCCGGCCCGGAGGCATGCAGACGTACGCCAGGGCCACGACCGCGTTCCGATCGAAGGTCACGGAGCACCGCACCAACGGCTTCCGCACCGGCACGAGCCGCGCACTGGTCGTCTGGACCGACGGACGCGAGACCGTGATCGACCTGCCTGGCTTCACGCGGACGACGTTCAACGAGCTCATGGCCGAGCTCGCGCCGATCACGCAGCCGGCGGCCGCCGATCCGGTGGCCGCCGCGCGCGAGCGGGCGAAGCTGCCCACCGTGTTCCAGCTCGACGCCTCGGGGGAGCGGCGCATCGGGCGCGGGTTCCTGATCACGGCGATCGCGCTGTTCGCCGTGACCGCCGGCGTCGGCCTGCTGGTTCTCACGCCCGGGTTCCTCGACGGCGACCTCTCGGCGCTGGTCCTGCTGATCCCGTTCGCCGGCATCGCGGCCGTCGGCTTCGCGATCGGAGCCGCCCAGCGCTATCGGGTCGCCCGATCGACCCCGTCGCAGATCTCGGTCAGCCACCACGGCATCCGTCTCGACGAGATCGATCATCCGTATTCGCAGCTCAGCCGCATCTGGCTGACACCGCCCGCCTATCCGGTGCACCGGATCAGGATCGACCGCTCCACCGGGCGCGGCCTGACGATCGTCGTCGGCTCAACACGCGTGAGCATGGCGCCCTCGTACGAGGAGTTCCTGCTGGCTCTCCGTTCCGAGACCGCGCACCTGCCCGGCCTCGTCTCGCTCGACCTGGAGTGATGATGTTCAGCCCCGACTATCCGATCCGCACCGAGCGTCTGCTGCTGCGGCCGATCGCCGCCGATGACGCCGAGGCGATGCTCCGGTACAAGTCCGACGCTGACAACGTCCGCTTCGTGCCGTACGGCCCGCTCGGACTCGCCGAGATCGAGGAGAGGATCGCCACGCGCTGGGCCGGGACCCGATTCGAGAAGCAGGACGACGCCGTGTGCCTCGCCGTCGTCGAGCAGGAGAGCGGATGCCTGGTCGGCGATGTCGTGCTGTTCTGGCGCAGTGAGACCGACCGCGAGGGAGAGGTCGGATACATCCTCGATCCCGCCTTCTCCGGGCGGGGCTACGCGGCGGAGGCCGTGGGGGCTCTTCTCGCGCTCGGTTTCGACGGGCTCGGACTTCACCGCATCGCGGCGCGCATCGACGAGCGGAACGTCGCATCCGTCCGCGTGGTCGAGCGGCTCGGCTTCCGTCGTGAGGCGCGACTGGTGGAGAGCTCGTGGTTCAAGGGCGAGTGGACGACGCTGCTGATCTATGCGCAACTGGAGCACGAGTGGAGATCGTCCATAATCGAGGGGTGACCGCGACAGCATCCATCCCCTCCCTCGACGGCCGCCGATTCCGGATGGTCTCGTCGACCACCTCGGCGGTGGACCCCGACTCTCCGAGCGTCTTCACCTACTGGGAGCGCGACGGCGCGATCTGGGGGGACTACGAGGGCGACACGGTCACCTTCGGCCGCTTCGTCGGCACCCGCACGGGCGACACGATCTGGGTGTCGTTCGTGCACGTGCTCGTCGCGGACGGCACGGTGGTCACGGGCGACGGCGAGAGCGAGCTCGAGCTCACGGATGCCGGGCTCATCCGCCTCGTCGAGCACTACGAGATGCACGGCGCGCCGCAGCTCAGCGTGTGCGAGGAGATCCCGGCCGTCTGAGGCGTTTCGTCTCTGCGTTTCGTCTCGCTTCGCTCGCTCAACGACCATCGCTCGCTCAACGACCATCGCTCGCTGAGCGACCATCGCTCGCTCAGCGACTGAGTCGAAACGCGTCAGCGCGGCGGAAGGGTGTCCCGTCCCGGCGAGGCCGGCGTCCAGCGCGTCATCCCGAGCGGGATCTCGGTGTTCCGCTCCGGCAGGTCCGACGGCAGCAGGAACGAACGGCGCACGACCTCGTCCAGCACGACCACGCTCACGACCGTGCGCACCTCGGGCAGCTGGGCGATGACCCCGGTCGAGAACTCGTGCACGCCGCTCACGTCGACCGCGCGGATCAGCAGCATCGCGTCGTGCTCGCCGGTGGTGATGGCGCACCACTCGACGTCGGGCATCTCCGAGACGCGCTCGCGGAAGGACGCCCAGGCCTGGGGGAGCACGGTCACGAAGACCAGCGCGCCGATCGACAGCCCCGCCTTCGCGGGGTCGATGCGCGCGCTGAACCCGGTGATGACCCCGTCATGCACGAGAGACTCGACCCTCGTGTAGGCATTGGCACGGGAGATGCCCACCTTCTCGGCGAGGGCGGCGATCGATACGCGCCCGTTCTCGCGGAGGACATCGAGAATTCTGTACGCGATGTCGTCCAGGGGCATGGCACTTCGTCCAGATTGCTTCAGGACTTCGGCGTCCCTGCTGGACATATTGCACCTCCGGGATAGGGCTGGAAACAGATCCAACCAGCGTTACGCATTCTTGATAGACAGATCGTCGCACATCGTGGGAATCTGTTGAAGGTCGTCCACATCGGACGACTTACCCGAAATGTACTCCTCGCCCCTGGAGGTCACCATGGTGACGCGTCGCAGCACCTCTCTCATCGCCCTGGGAGCCGTCGCGCTCCTCGCCCTCGCCGGCTGCTCCGGAGGCAACTCCGCGAACGGCGGAGGCAACTCCTCGAAGGGCGAGTCGCTCGTCATCGACACCGCCTTCTCGATCGAGACCGGCGACCCCGGCCACACCTACGACCCCACCGGCAACATGATCGCGAAGGCCCTCTACGAGACCCTCGTCGACTTCAAGGGCTCCGACGTCTCGACGCCCATCCCGGGCCTCGCCTCCTGGGAGCAGAACGACGCCGCGACCGAATTCACCTTCACGCTCGAGGGCGACCGGGTCTTCTCCGACGGCTCGCCCATCGAGGCGAAGGACGTCGTGTTCTCCCTGCAGCGCATCCAGGGCATGGAGGACGCCAAGCCGAACTTCCTGCTCGGCGGGCTCACCATCGCCGAGGTCGACGACAAGACCGTGAAGATCACCTCCGAGACTCCGCTGCTGCAGCTGCCCGCCATTCTCGCCAACCCGGCACTCGGCATCGTGAACTCCGACGTGGTGATCGACAACGGCGGTGCGATCGACGGCACCGACAGCGCGCAGAAGTACCTCGACGGTGCCTCCGCCGGTTCCGGTCCCTACGTGCTGGACACCCTCGACCTCTCCTCGCAGGTCGTGCTGAAGAAGAGCGACGAGTACAACGGTGACGAGAAGGCGGGCTACGACCGCGTCGTCGTGCGCAACGTCTCCGAGAGCGCCACGCAGCTCGCCAACCTCAAGGGCGGCGACTCGATGGTCGCGATGGATCTCAACGGCGACCAGGTCGCGGGTCTCGGCGACGGCGTGAAGGTCGACTCGGTGCCCTCGGGCCAGACGATCTTCCTGCTGCTGAACCAGTCGCCGGCCGTCGCCGGTGATCTCGCCAACGTGAAGATCGCCGAGGCGATCCGCTACTCGCTCGACTACGACGCCCTGCTCGAGCTCGCCGGAGCCGGCGCCGTGCAGGCGACCGGCGTGATCCCTCCCGGGTTCGAGGGTGCTCTCGAGTCGGGCGTGAAGCCGGATGCCGAGAAGGCCAAGGCCGCGCTTGCCGAGGCCGGCTACACGGGGCAGACGCTGAAGCTCCAGTTCCCGAACGACTACCCGGTCGGCGGCGTCGAGTTCACCCCGCTCGCCGAGCGCATCCAGGCTCAGCTGAAGGACGCGGGCATCAACGTCGAACTGGCTCCGCAGCCGTTCGCGACCGAGCTCGACGCCTATGTCGGCGGCACCGAGGGCTTCGGCCTGTGGTTCTGGGGTCCCGACTACGCCGACTCCGCCAACTTCCTGCCTTTCGCTCCCGGCCTCAAGGTCGGTCTGCGCTCGGGTTGGGCCGCTGAGGCGAACCCCGAGATCGCGCAGATCGCGGCGGATGCCGCCAGCGCCACGGATGCCGCGACGCGCGCCGAGGACTTCACCGCCTTCGCCGAGGCGATGCAGGCGGATGGACCCTTCGTGCCGCTGATCGTCCCCGGTCGCAACATCGCCACGGCCGACGACGTCACCGGCGCGGTGTACAACTCCGTGTGGGAGATGGACATCGCCGAGATCAACCCCGCCGGCTGAGCGTCATGACGACGGTGGCGGTGCAGAGACAGGCGCAACGGCGCCGGTCTCCGCTGATCGGGTACCTGCTGCGCCGGATCGGCACTTCGCTGCTCCTGCTGGTGGGCGTCACGATCGTGACCTTCGCTCTCACCAACCTGGTGCCGGGAGACCCCGTCTCCGCGGCACTGGGTGAGGGGGCGTCGCAGAACCCGGCGACCCGTGACGCGTTCATCGCCGCGCACGGTCTCGATCAGCCGCTCATCGTGCAGTACTTCATCTACATGGGGAACCTCCTGCGAGGAGACCTCGGCACGTCGCTGGTGACCGGACGCCCGGTCACCAGCGACCTCGCCACAGCAGTGCCCGCGACGATCGAGGTGGCGATCGGCGCGATCATCCTCAGCCTCGTCGTGAGCATCGTGCTCGGCACGCTCGCCGCCTATCGCCGGGGACTCGTGACCGATCAGGTGATCCGCGTCGTGACCCTCGTCGGACTGAGCGTTCCGACCTTCTGGCTCGCGCTGGTCAGCTTCTACGTGTTCTTCCTGCAGCTGCACATCGCTCCGGGGTCCGGGCGCATCTCGCCCTCGATCACCCCGCCGCCGACGATCACGGGCATGTACACGATCGACTTCCTCCTGAACGGCGACGGCGTGGGCTACTTCGACGCACTGGCGCACCTCGCGCTGCCCGTGCTCGTGCTCTCGCTCGTCACGATCGGGCTGCTCACCCGGTTCATCCGCACCTCGGTGCTCGAGGTGCTCGGCAGCGACTACGTGCGGGCGGCGCGCGCCAAGGGCCTGCCGGCGATGCGCGTCATCCTCGACTACGTGCTCCGCGGAGCATCCCTGCCGATTCTCACCGTCGTCGGCGTCGCCTTCGGCTCGCTGCTCTCCGGCACGGTGCTCGTCGAGTCCGTGTTCGCCTGGCCGGGGCTGGGCACCTACGCCTACAACTCGGCGTCCAACCTCGACCTCCCCGGCATCATGGGCGTCGGCCTCGTGGTCGGACTCATCTATCTCCTCATCAACTTCGTCGTCGACCTGCTCTACGGCGTCCTCGACCCGAGAGTGAGGATCGCATGAGCCGCATCGACGCCGCATCCGGCCCCTGGCGACTCCGCCTCCGCTGGCCGCGCGCTTGGCGCACCCCGCTCGGAGTGATCGGCACGGTCATCGCCCTCGCCTGGGTGATCATCGCCTTCACCGCGCAGTGGTGGGTGCCTTTCGACCCGAACGCGCAGGGGCTGCCGCGCCTGCAGCCACCAGGCATCGACACGCTTCTCGGCACCGACGGCAACGGCCGTGACATCTTCTCCCGCCTGATGACGGGCGCGACCGTGAGCCTGCCGCTCGCGCTCATGCTCGTGATCGCGGCGATGATCATCGGCACGACGATCGGCGCGCTCGCCGGATACTTCGGCGGCTGGGTCGATGAGACGCTCATGCGCATCACCGACCTGTTCATGGCGTTCCCGACTGTCATCCTCGCCATGGTGGTCGCCGCATCCCTCGGCCCGTCGCTGTTCAACGCGGTGATCGCGGCGATCGTGGTCTCCTGGCCGCAGTACTCTCGTGTCACGCGCAGCATCGTGCTGGGCCTGCGCGGGCAGAACTACGTGATCGCGGGACGGCTGCTCGGCCACTCGCCGGTGCGCACCCTGTTCGTCGACATCCTGCCGAACATCGCCGGACCCATGCTGGTGCTCGCGACGCTCGACATCGGCGCCGCCATCCTGCTGCTCTCCGGACTCTCCTTCCTCGGCCTCGGCGCGCAGCCGCCGACCGCGGAGTGGGGCTCGATGATCTCGGCCGCGATCCAGAACTTCGATGCCTGGTGGCTCGGCGTCTTCCCCGGTCTCGCGATCCTCACGGTCGTGCTCGCCTTCAACTTCCTCGGCGACGCGATGCGCGACGTGCTCGATCCCACCGCGGAGATGACGCACGAGAAGCAGGCGGAGCACAAGGCCGACGCGAAGGGGGTCCTCGCATGACCGCCGCGCTCAGCATCCGCGACCTGACGATCGACATCGGTCGTCCGCTCGTTCGCGGCGTGTCCTTCGAGCTCGAGGCGGGGCGCATCCACGGCCTCGCCGGAGAATCCGGCTCGGGCAAGACGCTCACCTCGCTCGCGGTCCTCGGGCTCCTGCCCCGGCAGGCCCGCACCGGCGGATCGATCTCACTGGCGGGGGAGGAGCTGCTCGGCATGCGCCGGCGCGACCTCAACCGCATCCGCGGCAGGCGGATCGCCATGGTGTTCCAGGATCCGTCGGCGTCGCTGCATCCGCAGCTGCCGGTGGGGCGCCAGCTCACCGATCACCTGCGTGTGCATCTCTCGCTCAAGAAGGAGGCCGCGCGGGCCCGCGCGATCGAGCTGCTCGAGACCGTGCAGGTGCCGAACCCGGCCGAGGCGCTGAAGCGCTATCCGCATCAGTTCTCGGGCGGACAGCGCCAGCGCATCGCGATCGCGTGCGCGCTCGCGTGCGATCCCGACGTGCTCCTGGCCGATGAGCCCACGACCGCGCTCGACGTGACGGTGCAGGCCGGCATCCTGCGCCTGCTGCGCGACCTCGCGACCCAGCGGAACCTCGCGGTGCTCCTCGTCACGCACGATCTGGGCGTGATGAGCGCGATCGCCGACGAGGTCGCCGTCATGAAGAACGGCGAGATCGTCGAACGGGCCGACCGGGAGACGCTGTTCCGCGACCCGCAGCACGAGTACACCCGCACGCTGCTCGCCGCCCTGCCGGGTTCGAAGATCGCGGAGGCGGATGCCGAAGGCGATGCGGATGCCGCGACCGAGGAGGCCGCTGATGAGTGAGATCGCCGTCCTCGACGCACGCGACGTGGTCGTGCGCTATCCGGGCAATCCGCCGGTCGTCGCTGTCGACGGCGTCTCGCTGCGCGTCGCGCCGGGGGAGACCGTCGCCCTGGTCGGCGAATCCGGCAGCGGGAAGTCGAGCCTCGCCCGCGCAGCCGTGGGCATCGAGAAACCGGCCGCCGGAACCGTGCTGTTCCACGACGCGCCCGTGACTCCGCTCGGCATTCGCCGCCGGTCGATCGCGCTCACCGGCATCCAGATGGTCTTCCAGGACCCTGCGACGTCGCTGAACCCGCGCCGGCGCGTCGGAGACCAGATCTCCGACGGCATCGCGACCGCTCTGGCGCGAGGAGCGGCGGGCTCGAGGGTCGAGGAATGGCTCGAGAAGGTGGGCCTCCCCGCGAGCGCGACGTCACGGTACCCGCACGAGTTCTCGGGTGGCCAGAAGCAGCGCATCGCGATCGCCCGGGCGCTCGCCGCGCGGCCGTCGCTGCTGGTGGCCGACGAGCCCATCTCGGCGCTGGACGCCTCGACGCAGACGAGCGTCGCGGGGCTCATGCGCGACCTCGTGGCCGAGGCGGGAGCGGGCATGCTGTTCATCTCGCACGACCTCGCCGTGGTGCGCCGCATCGCCGACCGGACGGTGGTGCTGTACTCGGGTCGCGTGATGGAGTCGGGCGCCACCTCCCGCGTGTGGTCGAGCCCGCAGCATCCGTACACCCAGGCCCTGCTGGCGGCGATCCCCGAGCCGGACGGCGCGGGGCGGATCCCGGAGGCGCCCTCCACGGACGATCGGATGCTGTGGTCGGAGACGCCTCCGGTCGTCGACTGAGACGCATCCCGTCCGAGCCCTGACGCGAAGAGGGCCTCTGCGGATCGCAGAGGCCCTCTTCTGTGCGTCACTCAGCCGCCGATGCCGCCGAGCAGGCCGAGAAGGGTGGCGAGGAGCGAGTTGATGAGGCCGAGGATAGCGTCCATTGTCATTCCTTTGTCCGATGGGCCGGAGCCCTTCCGATGTTCTGCGCCCCGGTGAGCGCAGCACCAATCTGCCCACCAATATCCTGGAATGCAATCGGTTCCGCTGTGGTCTCGCCGTTCGTCTGGACAGGTCTCGCCGAAGGTCGTGGATCGGGTCGTCTCAAGGCAGACTCGGCCGAGGATCAGGGTGGTGGTCGGGGGACGGACTCCTCGTGACGCACGAAGGGCCGGGGCTCGCGCCCCGGCCCTTCGTGCGTCATCCGCTCAGAGCGGGGCGACGATGTCCTGCTTCACATCCCACTCGGTGACGACCGTGGTCGACTCGACGCTCGTGCCGCTGACCTCGGACTTCGTGGTCGTGGCGAGAGGGGCGAAGTCCTTCGTGACCTCGAGGACGATCTCCGACGAGGCTCCCTGTGCCTGGACAGTGCCGGACACCAGGAAGACCTGCTGGCCGAGGCGCTCGCCCGTGCCGGTGACGGTGAAGTCGCCCGCGAGAAGGTTGGCGATCATGGTCGGGCTGGCCTGCGCCGCCGCCGCAGCACCCGTGCTGAGGCCTGCGACCATCGGGTCGCTCGACGTGGTGTCGGCGACCTGCCAGTCGCCGGTGGCGGTCTTGACCCAGGCGTCGTCACCGATCACGATGATCGACCCCATCGGGGTGATGCTCTCGAGAGCCTTCTCCGCCGGGTTGTAGCGGCCGGTGGTCTCCATGCCCATCACGCTCGTCGACGCCGCGTATCCGGCGATCGACGAGGCGGTGTCGGCGATGCAGGTGCCGAGGGCCGCGCCGTCGACGGTCGCGCCCTCCTTGAGTTCGGGACAGTCCGTCGTGGGCGCTTCGGCTTCCTGCGAGGAGCTGCTGCTCGGCTTGTCTTCGGCTGCGGGCTTGTCGGATGCTCCTGCGGAGCATCCGGTGAGCATGACGGCGGCGGCGAGAACGACGCCGACCCCCCACTTGTTGACGCGCATGGCGTCCCCCCTTCGGTCGTGCGCCGGCGGCATTCGCCGGCCGGTTCCCAGCATGCCAAGTCGCCCGGCGGCATGCTGGCAGCGTCACAGAGGTTTCTCGGGTAGACTGTGGAGGTTGTCTGCCCTCAGGCCCCCATTCGGAGGCCCGGGCGGATGACGTGCTACACACCCTCCTGCTTCCGGGAAAGTCCCGGGAGCCGTTCTAGTCCGAAGGAGGTGGGTAAGTGACGCACCAGTACGAACTCATGGTCATTCTGACCCCCGAGATCGATGAGCGCACGGTCGCCCCGACGCTCGACAAGTTCCTGAAGGTCATCACCAACGATGGTGGCTCGATTGACAAGGTCGACATCTGGGGCAAGCGCCGTCTTGCTTATGAGATCCAGAAGAAGAACGAGGGCATCTACGCCGTCGTCAACTTCACCGCTACCAGCGAGGCCACGCAGGAACTCGACCGTCAGCTCAAGCTGAACGAGTCGATCATGCGCACCAAGGTGCTGCGGGCAGAGGAAGCTCAGGCGATGGTCGCCTCGGAGGCTAAGCGCTCCGAGGAGAAGGCTGCTCGCAAGGCCGCCAAGGCTGCGAAGGCGTAAGTCTCATGGCCGGCGAAACAGTCATCACCGTGGTGGGAAACCTCACGGCCGACCCCGAGCTGCGCTACACGCAGAACGGACTGCCGGTGGCGAACTTCACCATCGCATCGACGCCTCGGAACTTCGATCGCGCGGCGAACGAGTGGAAGGACGGCGATGCGCTGTTCCTCCGCGCGTCCGTGTGGCGCGAGTTCGCCGAGCACGTGGCAGGGTCTCTGACCAAGGGCATGCGGGTCATCGCGACCGGCCGCCTGCGTCAGCGCTCCTACCAGGACCGCGAGGGCAACCAGCGCACCGCGATCGAGCTGGAGGTCGACGAGATCGGCCCCTCGCTCCGGTACGCGACTGCGCAGGTCACCCGTGCGGCGTCGACCGGCGGCGGCTTCCAGGGTGGCGGTCAGGGCGGCGGGCAGGCCCGTCCCGCTCAGCAGGTGTCGGAGGAGCCGTGGTCCACTCCCGGCTCGTCGACCAGCGCTGACGCGTGGAGCACGCCCGGCAGCTTCGGCGACGACACCCCGTTCTGAACAAGGATCTCCGGATGCTTCGGCATCCGTCTCATAACTAAGGAAAAACTATGGCTGGAAAGTCGAGCGGCGACCGCCGCAAGCCGCGGAAGGGTGGCAAGCCCACCGCTCCCGCGAAGTCGATCCGGGTCGGCGTCATTGATTACAAGGACGTCGCCACGCTTCGCAAGTTCATCTCGGAGCGTGGAAAGATCCGCGCCCGTCGTATCACCGGTGTCTCCGTGCAGGAGCAGCGTCTGATCGCCCGTGCGATCAAGAACGCTCGCGAGATGGCTCTCCTGCCCTACGCCGGCGCTGGCCGCTGAGGGGTACGGACATGGCAAAGCTGATTCTCACGAACGAGGTCGCCGGGCTCGGAAGCGCCGGTGACGTGGTCGAGGTCAAGAACGGGTACGCCCGCAACTACCTCATCCCCCAGGGCTTCGCTACGGCGTGGACCCGCGGTGGCGAAAAGCAGGTCGCTTCGATCCAGGCTGCTCGTCAGGCTCGCGCGATCCACGACCGCGACGAGGCCGTGGCCCTGAAGAACGCCCTCGAGGGCACCAAGGTGCGTCTCGCCGTCAAGGCGGGCGCCGAGGGTCGCCTCTTCGGTTCCGTCAAGACCGAGCACATCGCGGATGCTGTCGCAGCCGCGGGCCTCGGCTCGATCGACAAGCGCAAGGTGCACATCACGTCGACCATCAAGTCGACCGGTGAGCACGAGGCCACGGTTCGTCTGCACGACGACGTGACCGCTGTCATCACCCTTCAGGTCGTCGCCGCCAAGTAAGGCGCGACACCTCGAACGCCCCCTGTCCTCCGGGACAGGGGGCGTTCTGCATGTCCGGGCGCGTGCGAGAAGTCGGACGCGGCGGGCGACACGCCGCAGGAACGGATGCCGCGCGCGGCGCGTCGCCCGGAATCTCCGACGTTTCGCACGGGGGATGAGGTGGATGCCCCGTGGTGAGGGCCACGGGGCATCCGATTCGCGTGAGCGCCACGGTCTGCGGGCGAGTGAGGGGCACCTGTCCCGAAATCCGCTGATCGGCGCATCGACGCTCCGACGAGCCGGCATCTCCTCCCCCGAGGATGACCGGCCCGCCGGGGTCTCGCTACGCCGTCGGACGGCGTCGCAGCAGCGGGCCGGGATCGAGCGGCCGGGGAGAGGTGGCGACCGCGGCGGGCCCGCGCGACGGGGACCCTCCGGTGGTGGCGTGCGCGTCAGCGTCCGCCGCGGTCGCAGCTGTTCCCCGAGTCGTCCTGGCGGGGTAGGCGCCGGCGCCGAAGTCGGCGCTGGCGAAAGGCGGCATCCCGGCCGTCGTCGTGGTCTGGGGAACCACGCGAGTGGCCTGGGGAGCCACCGAGTGGGGATCCGCGGCCGGGATGCTGGTCGAAGGGGTGCGGAGAGGGCTGAGAGCGCTGCTCCGCACGGGGTGAGGGGTGAAGTTGGGCCCGAGGCGCCGGATGGCGAAGGCGGCGCGTGATGCGTCGCTCCTGCCGGCTGTCGAGGCCGATCCGCGAGCGGACGAGGGGAGCGCGAGGGCGGACGATGAGCCGATCGCGGTGACGCCGTCGAGCTGGAACGTGCCCTGACGGATGCGCTTCGTGTGGGTGCGCATGGTGGTGCTCCTGACTGAGCCATGTCGAGTGAGGGATGCGCGCGAGAGCAGAAGTGCGCGCGCAGCACGTCATCTGTCGTCCGCAGAGGGACGACTCGACAGGGAGTCAGTCAGGGGATACGTCGGTGCCGGACACCGCAGACGCCGGGAGGGCGTCGTGCGATGCTCCGGAATCCCGCTTCACGGAGAGAAGCGGGGGCACCTCGTCGTCGCTGATGCGAGCGGCGGAGGCGGGTGAGCTGCCGCCGGAACCGGCGGAGGAAGAGGGCGAGAGGGGAGCGCCTGCGGGAGCGGTGGCAGGGGTGTCGGTCGGCGCCGGGGCTCCCTCGCCGGGGAGCTGCTGGTCGACTGCGGCAGAAGCCGGGGCCGGGGTGAAGGCCGTGGCGGTCGAGGCCGACGGTGTGCTCGCCGAGAGTGTGCCGGCGGATGCCTCGGGGGCCACGGCGGATGCCGTCGGCGCCGTGGGTGCGACGGGCGGATCAATCCCGACACCGACGCCGACGCCGATGCCGATCACCGGAGTCGTCGGGATGCCGGGGCCCGCGGGGCCTTCCGGCTCGAGCGGCTCGAGTACCGGGGGGACGATCTCTTCGACCACGCCGCCCACGACATCGGTCGTGTCGTCGACGACGGGAAGCTCGGTGACGATGTCCACGACGGGCTCGGTCACCTCGGAAATCGGCAGTTCGTCGACGATGCCGATGACGGGGTCGATGACGGGCTTCACGACGTCCGTGATGACGGGGTCGACGATGTCGGTGACGATCGGCTTCACGACCTCGGTGACGACGGGGTCGACGATCTCCGTGACGACAGGGTCGACGACCTCGTTCACGACCGGGTTGACGACCTCGGTCACGACGGGTGTGACGATGTCGGTCACGACGGGTGTGACGACGTCAGTCACGACGGGTGTGACGATGTCGGTCACGACGGGCTTCACGACCTCGGTGACGACGGGCTTCACGACCTCGGTGACGACGGGCTTCACGACCTCGGTCACCACGGGGGTGACGACCGGTGCGACGACCTCGGTCACCACGGGTGCGACGACCTCGTCGACGACGGGGGTGACGACCGCGTCGATGACCGGCGTCACGGGGGCGGTGACATTCGTCAAGGTGCCTGTCACGAGACCGGTGAGACCGTCGAGCGGTCCGGAGGCGTCGTCGGCATGTGCGGCGGTGCCGCCGGTGAAGAGGGTGAAGGCGGCCCACGTGAGCACGGCGAAGCCACCCCAGATGGCGGCGGCGGGAAGGCCGCGTCGGGAGACCCGAGCGTCCACGTTCCACCTCCCCCTCTGAAGGCAGACGCAATATCGTCGCGGATGCGTCGATGGGCCGAGACTACCCCCGCTGCAGACGGGTGTCCAGAAGAAGATATACGAGTGTTTCGGCATACGGCTTCGCGTGACGCGCCCGACCTCCGCTCCGGCTTGACTTTCCCCAGGTTCTGCACATGCGGACTTCGCCGAGCCAACCTTCAATCGCCGCTTGAGACCGAATGTTGTACACAGGGTGGGGAAAGAAGAATAACCCGGTCAGAGGTATTTAAAGCATCCGAAATTCTGGTAGTCCACGGGGTTATCCACATGTGTTGTGCACAGACACTCCGAGTTTCTCCGCATCCTTTCCACATAGTTATCCACAGGGCGTGTTGCACCCGGTAGACCGCGTGAATAGCGTGGTCGAGCGACCGAATGTCGGGGGATGCTGATTTGCTGTGCTCCTGACCGAATGGGGTCGCGGAAGCACCACTCGTCGCATCGAAGGGAAGCCTGTGTCGATCGCCGACATCTCGGAGGAACGCCTCGGAGGACAGCGTCAGCCGGAGCGCACTCCGCCGCACGATCTGCTCGCGGAGCAGAGCGCGCTCGGAGGCATGCTGCTGTCGAAGGACGCGGTCGCCGACGTGATCGAGACGCTCAAGGGCGCCGACTTCTACATCCCGAAGCACGAGCTGATCTTCGAGGCGATCCTCTCGCTGTACTCGCACGGAGAGCCGACCGACGTCGTCGCAGTGACCGACGAGCTCATCAAGACCGGCGAGCTCAGCCGCGCCGGCGGGGCCGACTACCTGCACACGCTCACCTCCATCGTGCCCACCGCGGCCAACGCGGGGTACTACGCCGGCATCGTCTCGGAGCGCGCGATCCTGCGCCGTCTCGTCGACGCCGGAACGCGCATCGTGCAACTCGGCTACGCCGGTGAGGGCGACGCCACCGACATCGTCAACACGGCTCAGGCGGAGATCTACTCGATCACCGGGTCCGAGACCGCGGAGGACTACGTGCCTCTGCAGACCGCCGTCGACGCTGCGATCGAGGAGATCGAGGCCGCCAACGGCCGCGATGGTTCGATGACCGGCGTCCCGACCGGCTTCCGCGAGCTCGACGAACTCACCAACGGCCTGCATGGTGGCCAGATGATCGTCGTCGCCGCGCGACCCGCGATGGGAAAGTCGACGCTCGCCCTCGACTTCGCGCGCTCGGCATCCATCGGCCACAACCTGCCCTCGGTCTTCTTCTCGCTCGAGATGGGCAAGAGCGAGATCGCGATGCGTCTGCTCAGCGCCGAGGGTGCGATCCCGCTGCAGAACATGAGAAAGGGCAACCTCGACCCGCGCGACTGGACCACCGTCGCCGCGACCCGCGGGCGCATCAACGACGCCCCGCTCTACATCGACGACAGCCCCAACATGACCCTCGTCGAGATCCGCGCCAAGTGTCGCCGGCTCAAGCAGCGCGAAGGCCTGCGCATGGTCATCATCGACTACCTCCAGCTGATGACCTCCGGCAAGCGCGTCGAGTCGCGTCAGCAGGAGGTCTCGGAGTTCTCCCGAAGCCTCAAGCTCATCGCCAAGGAGCTGCAGGTGCCGGTCATCGCGCTGTCGCAGCTGAACCGTGGTCCGGAGCAGCGGCAGGACAAGAAGCCCGCCATCAGCGACCTGCGCGAGTCAGGATCGATCGAGCAGGATGCCGACATGGTGATCCTGCTGCATCGCGACTCGGTCTACGACAAGGACGTGCGCCCCGGCGAGGCCGACCTGATCGTCGCCAAGCACCGTAACGGCCCGACCGCGACGATCACCGTCGCCTTCCAGGGGCACTACTCACGATTCGCCGACATGGCGCCGGGCGGGGACTTCAACTGACCTGCGAGTCTTCGCTGTACTCGGCGAACACCTAGAGCGCTGCGGAGAGGACGTCGGCCAGCACACGCTGCTGAGTTCCCCCGGGGTCCGGGCTGGACTGGCCAGACATGGTGACAAGTGCTTTCCAGAGGGCCCATCCTCGCGCGCGCCGCCATGTCGCCTCGTCGAGGCCGACCGACTCGCGAAACGCCGCACGCGCCTCGCCATCGAAGTAGGTCCACGCGATGACGAGATCACACGCGGGGTCGCCGATCCCGCATGTCCCGAAATCGATGACTGCCGAGAGCCTTCCGTCCTCTGCGAGGAGGTTGCCGGTGGCGACGTCTCCGTGAAACCAGACGGGCTCGGATTCCCACGCAGACGTCGTCGCGGCGAGCCAGATCTCTCTGCACCGCTCCGCATCGGCATCGTCTCCCAGACGATCGAGGGCGATCTGCACTTGATCGCTGTATACGCTCGGGTGACAGCCGCGGTAGAAGGAATGTCGACCCGCTGAGGCGCCCGCACCTGTCGGGAGGGTTCTCAGCGCGCGCAACACGGATCCCAGATCGTCGGCCAAGGAGACCCGGTCGATCAGCGAACTCTCGTCGATCGGGTCGCCGGGCAACCATCGACGTACGGACCAAGGAAGCGGGTAGTCCTTGCTGGGCGCTCCGACCGCCATGACACCGGGGACAGGAACCGGAAGTTTCCCGTCGAGGAAATCGAGCGCGCGCCTCTCCTTATCGACGGCCGCGGCATATGCCTCGCCACTGGGCAACCGCACGGAGAGGTCGTCTCCCAGGCGGAACGTCCGGTTGTCCCACCCCTGTCGGGGAACCGGGCGAACGCGCAGCGTGCTCCAGTGCGGAAACTGCTCCGATACGAGGGCGGCGACCAGGGGCTCGTCGATATCGATCATGTTTCCTCCCACCGCTTCACCGTAGCCGAGCGAAGATTCCTCGGAGCCAAGGACTCGCGACCACGTGTATGTCGCCGTCTATTGCTACCACTCAATCGACGCCAACGTGCTCAGGCCGCAGAACGTCGACGTCTCAGCGCAAGGGAAGTGCGGCGCTGATCATCGGCAGCGCCGCACTGCCGAGGCACCGAAGCCGCAGCGGGACATTCCGGGGCGACTACGCGATTCCGATCGTGCGAATCACTCCTGTTCCATAGGGAAGATGAACCCCGCGACGACGGTGACGCCGATCGGCCCCGAAAGTGGTGAGCGCGAGGAGCGTCCCTCCTGCGGTGAGGCCGAGACCTATCCAGATCGGAGCGATGAAGCCCAGGCCGGTAGCGATCGCGATGCCTCCGAGTGAGGAGCCGAGCGCGTTGGCGATGTTGAACGCCGAGTGGTTGAGCGCGGCCGCAAGGGTCTGTCCCTCGGACGCGACGTCCATGAGCCGCGTTTGGATCGTAGGACCGAGGGCAGCCGCTCCAGCGCCCACGATTCCGGAGAACAGAAAGAGCCCGACGGCCCATTGAGCTGTCGCGACGAGCCCGAGAAGTCCTACGGCCAGGACGATGAGCGCGGTGTAGGTGGTCCTCCGGACACTGCGGTCTGCTGCCCACCCTCCGATGAAGTTTCCGGCTGTCATGCCGATCCCGATCACAGCGAGCAGAAGGGGCGTCATCTCCGGGGAGAGACCAGTGACGTGTTGCGAGAGCGGGCGGATGTACGCGTACACGGCGAAGAGGCCACCGAATCCGATGGCGCCCATGGCGAGAGCCAGCCAGACCTGGACGTGCCTGAGGGCGCGAAGCTCGTTCACGATCGTGGCGGCCGAGTCGCCGGCATAGCGGGGAAGGGACACGGCGACGAGGATCAGAGCCATCGCGAAGAGCGAGGCGATCGCCAGGTATGCCGACTGCCAGCCGACGTTCTGGCCCAGCCACGTGATCGCCGGCACTCCGATCACGTTGGAGATCGTCAGGCCTCCGATGACGGTGGCAGAGCCAAGTGCTCGACGCCTTGCGGGGAGGAGCCTTCCTGCCGTGAGAACAGCAAGCCCGAAGTACGCGCCATGCGGAATCCCTGTGGCGAATCTGGCGATGAGCAGCATCGGGAGCGAAGTGGACAGCGCGCTTGCGACGCTGCCGAGGATGAACATCACGAGTAGACCGAGAAGCACGCGCTTCGCCGGTACGCGAGCGGTGAGAGCGGCGAGAGAGGGGGCGCCGATGACGACGCCGGCCGCATAGACGGTGATGACCCAACCCGCCGATGCCAAAGCCTGGGTTGGCGCTGCACCGTATTCTGTGCGGAGCAACGACTGAGTGATCTCGATGAGAAGCCCCATCCCGGTGAACTCGCTCGCTCCGATCGCGAAGCCTCCGAGGGCGAGGGCGAGAAGGGCCAAAGGGACGCGAGCAGGTGTTCTGATGAGCATTTCGCACTTCCGTTCTTGTGGAAGCTCGCGACGTTGGGAGCGGAGAGCCCGACACGGCGACGCACCGCCCGCATGGACGGCAGCGCGTGAAAATCTGCGTCGGTTGATGAGGGACCGCCTGCACGCAGAGCATCGCAGAAATCCGGATGCGGACCTGCGCTCTGGGTGCCGATCTTGTCGATCGACGTTCGTTCGTTCTGAACATAGGAGCGGAAGATTTCAATTCTGTTACCAATTTGCGACAAGCGAGGAACGCTTTTCTCCATCCAAAAGTCCTCTACTAGAACATAAATCCATAATGTCATTCCGTTATGGGGATACGATCTCAGCGCCCCCGGTCTGCGCCCTCGTGTCATCCATGGGCTCGAAGCGGCCCGCCCGCTGGGCATCGCCTGACCCCAGTCGCGAAGACCACCCTTGTATTTATGAAATGCCCTTGTGTAATCTGATCGCGTCACATCGGACCCAACGAAGGGCAGGCCATGAGCAACACCACTCTCGATCCCACGCGCCGCAGGCGCAGAGGAGGGGTCGCCGCGGCGATTCTCTTCGCCGTACTGGGGTCTTCGCTTATCGCGGCCGCTCCCGCGCAGGCCGCGGGGACGACCTACTACGTGGACGCCGGCGCAGGAAGCGACAGCAATGCCGGAACCAGCGCTGCCCTTCCCTGGAAGTCGCTCGACAAAGTCACGGCGTCGAGCTTCGCTCCGGGGGACAGCATCCTCCTCAAGGGCGGGGCGGCGTGGACCGGCAGCGTCACGATCACGTCGTCCGGAAACGCGACCGCGCCGATCACGCTCGGGTCCTACGGGACGGGAAAGCCACGGATCAACGGCAACGCCGCTGTCACCAACGCGGTCACTGTGCGAAACGCGCGGTACGTGACGGTTGAGAATCTGGAGGTCACCAACTCCGCCGCCTTCACGACCTCGACCACCGACATCCGTCGCGGAATCTACGTCGAGGCGAAGGACATCGGCGAGGTCCAGGGGATCGTCATCCGCAACAACTACGTCCACCTCGTCGATGGTCAGGGCAAGTCCGGCGGTATCGGAGCCGGCGGCATCACGATCGGCGTGCGAGGCAACAGCGTCGCCACCTGGTTCTCGGGTGCGCGGATCACCGGCAACGAGGTGGGCGACATCAACGCCTACGGCATCTCGACGTTCACGACCTGGTGCAGCGGCTGCGAGATCTACTCTGCAGAGACAGGGATCCCGACGTCCGAGATCTCGTCCGCTCGCAAGGCGTTCACGGGCCTGTGGATCGATCAGAACTACGTTCACGATGTGACCGGTGGCGGCATCACCCCGCAGTACGCCGACAACGCTCTGGTGGAGTGGAACACGGTCGACCGTGCCGCAAGTCACCAGCTTCTCGCCGGCGGCGGAAACGTCGGGATCTGGTGGCAGGGCACGAAGGGCATCGTCGTGCAGTACAACACCGTGCGGCGCACCGCTGTCGAAGGAATCTACTCGAACGCCGACGGCCAGGCGTTCGACGCCGACATGGGCACGCAGAACAGCGTGGTCCAGTACAACATCAGCGACAGCAACAACGGCGGATTCTTCATGTGCCTGATCTCGGCGTATCAGAGCCAGGTGCGTTACAACCTGAGCGTCAACGACAAGCGTCTGATCTTCCGTTTCCTGTCGGGCTGCGGTGGAACCCGGGCGCACAACAACACCATCTGGACATCTGCGACCCCGGGGCCGACGTTGACCGCTCCCGGAGTGAACGGAGCGCCGAAACCGCTGACCGGCATCGTCGCGACCGACACCACGAGCAACTCGATCGCGCGCTCGCAGGCTGTGGCGGACAACATCATCTACAACCCGTCGAACGCGCCCTACAACGTGGCCGGGCAGGCCGTCACGCCGTACTCGCACAACCTCTACTGGAACGGCACGGCCGGCACGACTCCGGCTGCCAACGACGCCAACGCCGTGATCGGTGATCCTCAGCTGGCGAACACCTCTGCTGCCCTGCCTGCGAGCGGCTACATCACGCCCGCGCAGTTCCGCACCTACTTCGCGGCCTTCGCCCCGACTTCCGGTTCACCGGTGCGGAACAAGGGCGTCACGGAATGGGGACAGGTGAAGGATGCTCTCGACACGAAGGTTCCTGTCGGGGCGGTAGACCTGGGCGCCGTGCAGCATGCGGTGAGCGCGACGGCGTCGACCAGCCTCGGTACGTCGGCCGGATCCCTGGCGAACATCGCCGACGGAGATGCGTCGACGTCGTGGGCGGCTGCGAACGGGGCAGCGGTTCCCGGAGACGTCACGATCCAGTACGCCGAGCCCAGACTGATCGACGCGGTCACACTGGCTCTGGCCTTCGGTCAAGGACAGGGGCCGACATCCGTCGACGTGCAGACGTGGAACGGGACGAGTTGGGACACGAAGCTGGCCGACGCCGCGATCGCATGGTCGTCCAACAGCGCCGCGGTCGAATACAAGCGGCTGATACTGCCTGCGGCGGTGACGACCGAGAGGATCCGGCTCGTCGTGAAGTCCGCCAACCTCACCTGGGGCCACGCGGCTCTGAACGAGGTGTTCGCCTCTTACCGCGGCATCGCGGCAACCAGTATGGGTGAGCTCTCGTCGACCAACACCACGGCGGCGATCGTCGACAACAACCCCGCCACCTCCTGGGCGTCGGAGAGTTCGACCCTCGGGTACCTGCAGATCGATGGTGCACCGGTGACGGCGACCTCGATCACGGTGAAAGCCGCGTTCGGTCAGGGCCAGGGGCCCACTCAGCTGTTCGTGCAGGCGCTCAACGGCGACACGGGCACGTGGCAGACCGTGCTGCCCACTACGGCGGTCACATGGTCGACCAACACGGCCGCAGTCGAGACGCGGACGCTGACGTTCTCTGCTCCGGTGACCGCGACGCGCTTCGAGGTGCAGTTCTCGAGCGCGAATCTGACGTGGGGTCACGTCGCGGTGAACGACATCGTCATTCAATAGCGTACGAGGGGTGGGGGCGACGAGCGCGGCTCGTCGCCCCCACCCTTCACGTGATGCGCAGCACGGATCGGGCCACGTGATCGCGGCTCAGCGCGACGCCCCCGCGGGCGACCGCCGAGTGCCCCAGGCTGGACGCGCGGAGCTCGACCGGAAACAGGGTGAGTTCGTTGACGGCATCCCGGAGCGGGCGGATGAGCCGATCTCCCAGTTGCGCGACGCCACCGCCGACCACGACCACCTCGGGGTCGATCACGAGGCACAGCGCGGCGATGCCCTGTGACAGATCCAGGATGAAGGTGTCCAGCCGCTGTTGTGCGTCCACTTCGCCGGCCGCGGCATCCGCGAATGTCTGCTCGATCGATCCGGCCTCACCACCGAGGCGGTCGTACACACCGTCCCAGCGTGCGGCCGAGAATGCGCCGATCTCTCCGGCTCCGCCGTGGACTCCTCGGACCAGTCGGCTTTCACTGATCACGCCGGCGGCGACGCGGCGTCCGACGATGACGTTGACCGCACTCCCCGCACCCGTGGCGCTGCCCCATGCATGCTCCGCCGCAGTCGCGAGTTTGGCATCGTTCTCGAAGAGCACGTCGGCGCCCGGGAACGCGGCGCGGATGCGCTGCGGCAGACCGAACTCCTGCCACGCGGGGACGACCACCGTAAGCACGATCTCGCCGACCGCGCTGACGATGGCAGGCAGTCCCACGGTGAGTGCGATGATGCGATCCGCGGTGAGCCCGGCATCGCCGAGCGCGAGCCGCAGGCACTCCCGCAGCGCGTCGAGCGCGGCCTGCCCGTCCGTGAGATCCAGGTCGGAGAGTCGGGCGTCGGCCAGCGCCTCGCCCCGCATGGTCGCAACGCTGCACACGACGTTGTGCGGTCCGAGGTCGACGCCGACCACGACGCGCGAGTGGTCGGCGAACTCGTATCGTTTCGCGGGTCGCCCCGCTCCGCTTCCTGAGGTGCGCGGTGGCGACTCGATCACCCAGTCGTCCTCGAGCAGCTGAGCGAGTGCTCCCTCCACCGTGGGGCGGCTGAGTCCGCACGCCCTCGCGATATCCGTGACCGAGCGATCCTGATCCGACTCGATGAGGTTTCTCAGAACGGCTCGCTCGTTGATCCAGCGCAGGGTGGCGACTTCGCTGCCATCTAGGTATTGCACGTTATCAAGTATGGATCTCACCGCCCCAGGACCTGCCATTGCCTGAATATGAAAGGCTCCTGTATATTAACGCAAGACCGCCGACGAGGCGGGAGAAGTTTCACAGAGGAGTGCCATGCCCACGTCTGTACGCATCGCCGTCGTCGGAGCCGGCGCACGCGGAACCAACTATGCACGACTGGCAGCCCGGGGGGAGGGGATCGTGTCGGCCGTGGCGGAGCCTGATGCCCAGCGTCGTCGGATGTTCGCAGAAGAGTTCTCGCTGCCGGATGACGCGGTCTTCACGACCTGGGAAGATCTGCTCGCCGCCCCGAGGATCTCCGACGCCGTCGTGATAGCCACCCAGGACCGCGCGCACTCCGAACCGGCCATCGCGTTCGCCCGCGCGGGGTACGACATCCTGCTCGAGAAGCCGATGGCGCCGACGGAAGCGGAATCGGAGCTGATCGTCGAGGCCGTCGAGGAGGCTCGGGTGATCATGGCCGTCGGTCACGTGATGCGGTACAGCGACTACACGCGAGAGCTCAAGGGAATCCTGGATGCCGGAACCATCGGGAAGATCGTGTCGATCGAGCACCTGGAGCCCATCGGCTGGTGGCACTTCGCGCATTCGTATGTGAGGGGGAACTGGCGGCGGGAGGCTGCGTCGAGCTCGATGCTGATGGCGAAGTCGTCGCATGATCTCGACTGGCTCTCCTACATCATGGGCCGACCGGTGAAGAAGGTCTCCTCCTTCGGAGGGCTCTACTGGTTCCGGCCCGAGAACAAGCCGGCCACAGCCACAGACCGATGCGTGACGTGCCCGCTGCAGGAAACCTGCGCCTACTCTGCGACGAAGATCTACGAAGGCTTCCTCGACGACCCCGCGTACCAGGTGTGGCCGCTGCAGGTGGTCACTCCCTCGCCGACCAGGGAAAGCGTTCGTCAGGCTCTGGAGGACGGACCGTACGGAGAGTGCGTGTACAACGGCCAGAACGACGTCGCGGACCACCAGGTCGTGAATCTCGAGTTCGATGACGGCTCCACGGCGTCGTTCACGGCCGTCGCCTTCACTCAGCTGGACTTCCGGAAGACGCGGATCTTCGGCACGGCCGGATCCATCGAAGGAGACGGACAGATCATCTCGGTCTTCGATTTCGCGACAGGCGAGACGCACGTCGTCGACACGATGCCCACGGGAGGCGCGAGTGCGGCCGACGGTCATGGCGGGGCTGACGGCCGCCTCGTGGAGTCGTTTCTGCGCGCCGTCGCCACGCGCGACGCGTCGCAGGTGTCCTCGGCGCGTGAGAGCTTCGGTTCGCACAAGCTCGTGTGGGCGGCGGAGCGGTCCCGCGAGAAGGCGGAGGCGGTTGCCGTATGACGAGCCACGTCACCCAGCGACATGGCGCCTCCGGGTGGATCGATCAAGGTCGTGTTCTGTCGGGAGCGATGCACTACTTCCGGGTGCACCCGGATCAATGGCAGGATCGCCTCCAGCGACTCGCGGCGATGGGCTTGGACACGGTCGAGACGTACATCCCGTGGAACTTCCATGAGCGGGTCCGAGGGGAATTCGACTTCGCAGGCTGGCGCGACGTCGTGCGTTTCATCCGCCTCGCCGAGACGAACGGTCTGGGGGTTATCGTCCGACCCGGCCCGTTCATCTGCGCCGAGTGGGACAACGGGGGCCTTCCCGCCTGGCTGGGCTACGACCATCCGGTGGCCCTGCGCACGAGCGATCCGCGCTTTCTGGTGCCGGTCGACGAGTGGTTCGACGAGCTCCTTCCCTTGCTTGTGCCGCTGCAGCGGACCAACGGGGGTCCGATCGTCGCGGTGCAGGTGGAGAACGAATACGGCTCCTTCGGATCCGACCGCGAGTATCTCGTGCATCTTCGCGATGGATTGCGCGCTCGCGGCATCGACGTTCCGCTGTTCACGTCGGACGGGCCCACGGACCTGATGATCGACAGCGGCACTCTGCCGGAGGTGGACGTCACGGCGAACTTCGGCAGTGGCGCGGAGAACGCGATCGCCGTTCTCCGACGGCGCCGACCCGGTCAGCCGATCTTCTGCGCAGAGTTCTGGGGAGGCTGGTTCGACCACTGGGGACGGAGCCACAACGCGAGAACGGCGGCGGACGTCGTCGCCGCCGTCGAGCCGTTGCTCGACGCCGACGGATCCGTCAACGTCTACATGGCGCACGGGGGCACGAGTTTCGGCACCTGGCCCGGTGCGAACATCGACCACCAGACCTACCTCTCGACGGTCACCTCGTACGACTCCGATGCGCCGATCGGCGAGGCCGGTGAACTGCGGGAGAAGTTCTGGGCGCTGCGCGAACTCTTCACAGAGACGAGCGGGCGTCGTGCTCCCGCACCGCCTCCACCGCTTCCTGTCCAGACCCCGCGCGTTGTTCCCGTCCGGCTCGGCGCTCCTCTGCTCACTGCTCTTCGGGGGAGCGCGTCGATCGTCGCCGATTCCGCTCTTCCCCTCGCGCAGGAAGAGCTGAGGCAGCCGGCCGGCGTGACGCTGTACGAATCGACGATCACGATTCCTCAGGGGGAGAGCGTGCTCCGGGTGCATGAACCCAGAGATCGCGCGTGGGTGTTCCTCGACGGCGAGCTCGTTCATCGCGCTGATCGAAACACGCCGGACGACGGGTACGGGCTCAGTGGCGAGCGACGAACAGCGGCGCTGTCCGTCGTCATCGAGAACGAGGGCCGGGTCAACTTCGGCCGACATGTCGGTGAGCGCAAGGGGCTCCTCGGCGGAGTGAGCGTCGATGCTCACGGTGTTTCGCGCTTGGTGCACGGGTGGCGGCAGTACGCCGTGGACATACAGTCGGTCGACGAGATTCCGGCCGTCGGCGCGGCGGGACCGGCATCCGAGGGCGACGGAATCCCGGGACTCTACTGCGTGACGGTGGACTGTGAGGTCGTCGCCGACGCGTTCCTCGCCCTGCCCGGGTGGGAGAAGGTGTACGTGCGGCTCAACGGGTTCCTGCTCGGGCGACTCGACCGACGAGGCCCGCAGCGGACGCTCTACGCCCCCGCTCCCTTATGGCTCCCCGGAGACAATGAGATCGACATCCTGTCGATGGGGGAAACCGGGGAAGCGCTTGCCATCCTGGACACTCCTGATCTCGGCCCTGTGGAGCAATACACTTCCCACTGACATTGCTTCTGATTTCACTCCTGAACAGCTATTTAAACCGGGGGTTGTATTACATAGGGTCCTTGTGTAATACTCCCTCAAGAGGTACAGCGGCTTGATCTACTCGCTCTCGAGAAAGCCATGACTCCACCCGAACACCCGAGCAGTATCCGACAGGAAGGAGCGCGCGATGAGGTTGTCGCGACGCAGTAAGTCCCTGATCGCCATCGGCACCGTTGCGATGGCCACGATCGTCTTCTCAGGCTGTGGTCAGAAAACCGGAGGCGGCGACGCATCCGGATCCTCCGATGACAGCATCACCTACCTGACCTCCTGGCCGGCCGACACTCCCCAGGCGAAGATCTTCGCCGAGGCCGCCAAGTCGTTCACCGCGGAAAGCGGCATCAAGGTCGACATCAAGGAGCTCGGCAACGGCGGAAGCGCCGACATCATCAACGCATCGTCTACCGGCAACGGTCCCGATCTGTTCGACAACGCTCCCGACCACGTCCCCGCCTATCGCGAGGCGGGCCTCATCGAAGACCTGTCGGACGTGCTGTCGGCGACGCCCTTCGGCGAGGACTCGACCATCGAATCGGTCTACCCCAAGTCCGTCCTGGACGCGGCATCCGACAGCGACGGCGTCGCTTTCATCCCGCACACCATCCTCTCCGGCGGCGTATGGTTCGACGCGACTGCTCACCCCGAGCTTGCGACGGATGCTCCCGCGACGTGGGATGAGCTCAAGGCGAAGTTCGCCGAGCTGAAGGCGGCAGGCGAGGTGCCGATCGCCCAGGAAGGCGGCAACGCGTCGTACAACGTGCTGTGGTTCTATTGGCTGATGCTCCGCTCGCACGGCCCCGGCGCGATCCTGGATCTCAGCAAGACCACCGACGCGTGGGATGACCCGGCCGTGCTCGCCGCCGCCCAGGAGGTCGCATCGATCCGCGAGTACTTCCAGGACGGCTACGAGGGTTCCCGCTACCCGAACGCGCAGAGCGCCTGGGCGCAGGGCGACTACGTCCTCGACCTCAACGGCTCCTGGCTGGCCGGCGAAGTCAAGTCCGTCGTTCCCGAGGGCACGGCTCTCAGCACGTTCCCGTTCCCCGCCTACGGTGACTCTTCGCAGTCGGTCGAGGAGCTCAACGTGCTCGGATGGACCGTGAACGCCAAGGGCAAGAACCCTGAAGGCGCGAAGAAGTTCGTCGAGTTCCTGGTTCAGAAGGAGTACATCGAGAAGATCGGCACGGATGCCCTGAACATCCCGGCCCGATCGGACGTGAAGGCTCCCGCCTCTCTGGCCGCCATGCAGGAATCGGTCCTCGCCAGCACCGCGACGACCGGGTACATGGACACGGCGGCCGCGAACGCGCCGACCTGGTACACCGACGTTCTTCTCGCCCTCGACGACCAGCTCGTCTTCGGCAAGATCACGCCCGAGCAGTTCGTCGCTCAGGGCAAGGAGAAGACCGCGGCCTACATCGCGAGCGGCACTCCGTAGTGAACAGCACCACCTCTCGTAAGCGGGGACTGCGGGCCTTCATCTGGCCCGCAGTCCTCGTGTACACCGTTCTCTTCGTCGCTCCCGCCGTCTATGGCGCGGCGATCAGCTTCTTCGACTGGCGCGGACTGGGTACCGCCGCGACCTTCAAGGGTTTCGACAACTACCTGTTCATCCTGACCGACGAGGCGTTCCGGCAGTCGTTCATCAACACGATCGTGCTCGCGATCGTCGGCGGCATCCTCGTCTTCCTGATCGCGTTCGCCTGCATGGCTGTGCTGCGCGAGATGAAGGGACGCGGATTCATCCGCTCGGTGGTCTATCTGCCGAACATCATCTCCCCGATCGCGATCGGCGCGGCCCTGAGCTTCGCGCTCGATTCGCGGGGCGCGCTCAATCAGGTGCTCTCGTGGATCGGCCTCCCGCCTCAGTCGTGGCTCGGCCCTGACCTCGTGTTCCGCTGCATCATCGCGGGCCTGGCGTGGTCGGCGGCCGGGTTCTACGTGATCCTGCTGATGTCCGCCGTCGACAACATCCCGCACGACCTGTACGAAGCCGCGTCGCTCGAGGGCGTCACCAAGATGCAGGCGTTCCGGATGATCACCATCCCGCTCTCCTGGGACGTCTTCGCCACCTGCTCCGTTCTGTGGGTCATCGGGTCGTTGAAGGTCTTCGAGATCGTGCTGGCCTTCACGGGCAGCGCCAACTCGGGCGTACCGGTCTCGGCGCGCACCGTCGCCATCCAGCAGTACATGGCATTCAAGGATCCCTCCGGCATGCCGCGCCTCGGGGTCGTCTCGGCCATCGGCGTCGTGATGTTCCTCCTGTCCCTTGTTCTCGTGTGGCTCACCCGACGCCTCACTCAGAGAGAGGCCCTCGAACTGTGACCTCGACGATTCCGCACACACCCTGGGTTCGCCCGGAAGAGACTCCGCTTCGCAAAGTGGGGCGGCTGCTCGGGGATCACATCGTTCCGACAGCGATCAAGGTCGCCGTCTGGGCATGGGTGCTGTTCAACCTGGGCCTGCTCGCATGGGTGGTCATGACCAGCTTCAAGTCGACGCGCGACATCCTCCTCGGGCCCTTCGCGTTGCCGACCGAGCTCCACTTCGAGAACTACGCCACTGCGTGGGACACCGCCGGATTCGGCACGGCCACGCTGACGACGCTGGTGTTCGTGGCTGCCACTCTCCTCATCGTCATGGCGATCTCGGTGCCGGCGGCGTACGGGCTCGCGCGCCGGATGGATCGCACGGCGTCTCGCCTCACGACCTACTTCGCGATGGGTCTCGCGCTGCCCATGCAGACGGTGCTGATCCCGTACTTCGTGGTCAACAACAACGTCGGACAGTTCATGATCGACTGGGTGACCGGGTGGTGGGATCCGCGAATCGGACTGATCGTCTTCTACGCCGCGACCGCCACGCCGTGGACGGTGTTCGTCCTCACATCCTTCTTCCGATCGTTGCCCGCATCTCTTGAGGAAGCCGCACAGCTCGATGGGGCAGGACCGTGGCTCACATTCCGGAAGATCATGCTGCCGATCGCACGCGGACCGGTGACGACTGTCGCGATCATCACCGCCATCGGCGCGTGGAACGAGACCCTCCTCGTTCTGTTCCTCGTGCCGGACGGCGCGATGAGGACTCTTCCGGCGGCCCTGCTCAACATGTACTACGGGCTGCAGTACACCTCCAACTGGGGTGCTCTCTTCGCCGGTGTGGTCCTGCTCGTGGGACCGATCGTGGTCGTCTTCATGTGGCTGGGGCGCCGGGTGATCGAAGGGGCGACCCTAGGGGCCAACAAGTAGAGCCGAGTCCAACCGGGACCCGGACGCAACGGAAGGCGCGGAACATGACCGATGTGCAGCTCTGGGGGCATTCCGCCGTCTCGCTCGAGAAGAACGGCAGGCGGCTCGTCATCGATCCCGGCGTCTTCAGCGACACCGACGGACTGGATCGAGTGGATGCCGTGCTCATCACCCACGCTCATCCCGACCATCTCGATGTCGCGGCAGTGGCGAAGATCGGCGCTCCGGTCTGGGGCGATGAGGAGGTCGCCGCTCTGCTGGCATCATCCGGAGTCGCCCGTGACCGCATCCATGCAGTGTCGCCAGGCGAGGTCTTCGACGCCGCCGGCTTCGAGATCCGCACCCTGGGTGGAGTCCACGCCGTCATCCATCGGGACCTTCCGGCCGAGTCGAACATCGCGTATCTGATCGACGGCGAGTACCTGCACCCCGGTGACTCATTCACTCCCGCGCCGCCCGGCGTTGACGTGAAGGTGCTGTTCCTTCCTGCAGCCGCTCCCTGGCTGAACTTCACCGACGTCGTCGACTACGTCCGTGCGGTCGACCCCCGGGTGGCGATCCCCATCCACGAAGCGCAGTTGAGCGAAGCCGGTCTGGCGCTCAATGACCGGGTGCTGGGAGGGCTGATGGGAGAGGTCGACTATCGCCGAGTCGGACGCGGCCATTCGGTGGATCCGCTCGGCGATGCCCGGGCCTAGCGAGTCGCCCGTCGGGCGGCATCCGCTCGTGGGCGGTGCCGTCACTCAGCCTCGGGCGCCTCGCCGCGATAGCCCAGTTGGTGGCTGATCGCCTCCGTCGTCGCCAGCAGGGTGTCGAGGTGCTCGCGGAGCCGCTCCAGATCCACACGGCTCCGGAAGGCGGTGACCGACACGGCGCCTGCGACCTCACCGGCGTGATCGTGTACCGGTGCCGCGATGCAGTTCGACAGGTCGTCGTACTCTCCGTCGTCGACGGCCCAGCCTCGCTCCTGGACGCGGGTCAGCTCTCGCTCGTAGCTCTCACGATCGGTGAAGGAACGGGCGGTGTAGGCGGGGAAGGAGACGCGATCCAGCACGGCGCGTCGCGTCTCGCTCGGCACGTGCGCCAGAATCGCCTTCGCCACGCCGGCGGTGCTGACCACGACATCGCCTCCGATCTCGGTGTTCAGAACGATCGAGTCGTGAGGCTCGATCTTGTCGACGTAGCGGATGCGGTCGCCGTCGAGCACCGCGAACTGCACGGTGAGGTGCAGCTCGTCGCTGAGCGCCTTCAGATGGGGATGCGCGATCCCGCGCAGGTCGAAGTGCGCCATGGCCGACTTCGCCAGAGCCGCGAGGCGGAAGCCCGTGCCGAAGACTCCGGGCCGGGTCTGGCGCACCAACCCCGCCTCCTGCAGTGTGAGCAGTGTGCGCAGCACGGTGGTTCGATGCACGCCCAGGATCGCGGCGATCTCTCCGGCGCTCCGCGGCTCGGCGCTGCACAGTTCCAAGATGGTGATCGCGCGGGAAACGGTCGAACTCATGTACTGATCATGCCGGTTCTGACTCCGGGTTGCGCTCAACGGTGACGCCTACTCGCAGGATGGCGTTCGCGAACCTCCGCGTGTCGCCGGTGACTATGCACAGTGCGAGATCCGGCGAACGGGTGAGCGCCATGAACTCCGACCGCGACACGTACTCGTGCGGCTTCTCGCCGAAGATCGAGTTCGTCTCGCGGCTGACGGCGCGCAGCGCCTCGTCGGGAGCGGTCATCGATGTGACCGCCTCGATCTCGATCGTCGCCCCCACGAGCGCGGCCACCGCCGGTACGAGTGGTGAGCCGGAGGTGAGCGCGAGGTGCACGACGACAGCTCGGGGGTTGACGGCTGTCGCCGCCGCGAAGTGCGCATCGGCGATGAGCACGAGAGATCCGTGGCCAGCGCGCGCCAGGGCGTGCAGCACTTCCGGGTGGGTGATCGGCGCGCGAAGCATCAGCTGAAGTGCTGTCCGCCGTTGACATCGAGCACGACGCCGGTGGTGAACGACGCGCTCGGTGAGCTGAGCCAGACGACCGCGGACGCGACGTCTGCGGGGCTGCCCGCGCGACCCAGCGGGATCGCGTTCACGGTTTCGGTCTTCGAGGCGGCCGTGGTGAACGTGTCATGGAACGGCGTCGCCTCGATGAACCCCGGTGCGACGGCGTTGACTGTGATTCCTGCCGGAGCGAGTTCGCCGGCGAGTCCGCGCGTGAAGCCGAACAACGCCGCCTTCGCCGTGGCATACGCGGTGGCACCGGCATGCCCACCGCTGCGTCCGGCGAGCGAGGCGACCGTGACGATGCGTCCGCCCTCGCTCATCAACGGGAGCAGATGGTGCGTGACGAGGAACACGGAATCGACGTTGAGCACCTGCACGCGACGGAAGAGCTCGTACGGCATGTCGACGATCGCCGAACGCTGGACGAGTCCTCCAGCGTTATGGACGAGGATGTCGAGACTCTCGGCGGCGGCGGCGACGCTGTCGTGCAGGCGCTGCACCTCTTCTTCGACCGTCAGATCGACGCGAAGCGCCGTGGCCTCCTGGCCCTCGGGCGTCCGGAGACGCGCGAGGGCATTCTCGTCGGGCTCGTGAGAGCGGTAGGTGATGAAGATCCGCGCACCCCGGCGCGCCAGCTCTTCAGCGATGGCGGCGCCGATGCCGACGCCTCCTCCGGTGACGAGTGCGGTCCGTCCGCTCAGCTCGAGCGATGCAGTCCGGTCGTGTTCGTGCGAGTCGGTCATGGTCATGCCTCCGATTTCGTGATGGTGTCGCTCGGCTTCAAGGCCAGCGTGGTGTCTCCCTCGGGGCGGCGGCCTGCGAAAAGCCACGTACCGAGAGCGGTGATGGCGAGGGCTCCTGCGAGCAGCAGGACTCCCGCCTGGGTCGAGCCCGTCAGGTCGGTCAGCCACCCGACCGCGACGGGCGAGACGAAGCCGCCGATGTTCCCCACCGCGCCGACGAGGCCGATGCCGGCGGCGGCGGCCGCGCCGGAGAAGAGGCTGGCCGACATCGAGAGCATCGGGCCGATCGCCGTGTAGATGCCGATCGCGGCGATGGACAGCGAGACCATCGCCGCCACGGGCGAGATCGTGAGCGACGAGCCTGCTCCGAGCAGCCCGACAGCCGCGACGCAGAGGCTGATCGTGACGTGCCATGCGCGCTTTCCGGTTCGGTCTGCTCGTCTGCTCCACCACAGCACGAAGCAGGCGCCGACGGCGTAGGGAACGGCCACGACGAGACTGCGCTGCAACGGTGAGAAGTCGCCGAGTTCCTCGACGATTGACGGCAGCCAGAATGCGAGTCCGTAGATGCCCAGGACCATGCCGAAGTTCAGCAGCGCGTACGCCCAGGCCCGCGGGTCCTTGAGAGCGGAGAAGAACCGGTGGTTCGGTGCTGTGACACGAGAGTTGTCGTCGCTGATCACGGTCTCGAGGGCGGACTTCTCTTCGTGCGTCAACCACCGCGCGGCGGTCGGTCGGTCGGTGAGAAGGAAGGGGACGACGATGCCGAACAGTACGGCAGGCAGCCCCTGGATGAGGTACATCCACTGCCAGCCGTGCAGGCCACCGAGCCCGTCGAGTTCGAGGAGAGCTCCGCTGAGGGGCGCTCCGATCATGTTGGCGATCGGCTGAGCCAGCACGAACACGCCGAGCACGGCGGCTCGTTCGCGCACGGGGAACCAGAGGGTGAAGTAGAAGACGACTGCAGGGAAGAAGCCCGCCTCGGCGATCCCCAGCAGGAAGCGCACCACGGCGAAGGACGTGTCGTCGACGACGAACGCGGTGCCCATCGCCAGCAGGCCCCAGGGGATCAGGATCCGCGAGATCCATCGTCGGGCGCCGAATCTGTGCATGCCGGCATTGCTGGGGATCTCGCAGAGCGTGTACCCGATGAAGAAGAGTCCGGCGCCCAGGCCGAACGCGGATGCCGTGAGCCCGAGGTCGGCGCTCATCGTCTCGCGTGCGAAGCCCACGTTGTTGCGGTCGAGGTACGCGATGAAATACAGCAGGCAGATCAGCGGAAGGATGCGCCATCGCGCCTTGCGCACAGCACGATCCAACGCGGTGGTGGGCGGAGTGGTGACGTTCGACATGAGGCTCCCTTGCGCAGTGTCGCTGGACACGAGCGGCTTTGCTCGATGCCTCACGTTACATCTATTGCACTGATAGTGCAACTATTGCACCGATGATATTGACGTGGTCCTCGCGCTCACCCCTCGGTCGCCTCTCGGATCCGGCGGCGTTCGTAGGCGAGAGTCGCCGCCAGGAGCACGAGACCGACTGCGGCGCCGACGATCTGGGCGGGGAGCGTGGGCGCGCCGAGCCCGGTCAGCAGCACCAGCGCCACGAGCGCCCCGCCGAGCACGGCGTTCACTGCGGCGATCATGCTCGCCATCGTGAAGAGGAAAGAGGTGCGCGAGTAGCGGATGCCGAGTTCGCCGTTTCGCGGATGGTCGGCGGCGATCAGCTCGGGCCCGAGCGGATGCAGCGAGGCGAAGTGCTCGCGGATGCGCGAGATGCGCCGACGCACGGTGATGTTCTCGACGCTGTTGTCGACGAGCCTGACCACGGTGAACCAGCCGAGCATGAAGATGGTCGGGAGCACGGTGAACGTCAGCGTCGCGAGGAGCGCGGGTGATCCGCCGGCGAAGCCGACCGCGACCAGACCGCTCGACAACGTCGAGAGGTAGATCAACGACCGCGTGCCCGCCTCGCTGATCGTCGATCCCGCAACGGCCTGCAGCATGGACTGCTCGGCGGCGAGGACGCTGTGGAATGCGGATTCAGTGGCAGGGACTTCGGGCATGGGTGTCGCTCTCCTCAGGCGGACGACGGCGTTCGCCGTCTCATGGGCAACGACCGTGTCGGCGTGCGCGTTGTGACAGTCGGCCTGCGCGCTGCGGGGGTGGGGCGACGCGGGTCGGCGAGACCGGCATCCGCTCGACCGTCGCGCGGCATTGTCACAACATCGGGTTCCGCGCGGTCAACCTGATGTGCGGCGCCCGCGGCACGCATTCGACCATCCGAGGAGCGACATGAGAATCACCGTCATCGGCGGCACCGGACTGATCGGCGCCCGGCTGTCCCGAGCCCTCCGCGAAACGGGGCACGAGGTCGTCGCCGCGTCCCGAGCGACCGGCGTGAACTCCTTCACCGGAGAAGGGCTCGAGGAGGCTCTGGACGGTGCGGACGTCGTGGTCGACGTCTCCAACTCGTCGTACACCGACGAGGCGGCCGCGCAGGAGTTCTTCTCGACCTCGACCATGAACCTGCTCAGCTACGGGCAGGCTGCCGGCGTCGGACACCACGTCGCACTATCGGTCGTCGGGACCGATCGCCTCGCGCGGGCCGAGGGCGGCTACTTCATCGCCAAGGCGCAACAGGAGCAGCTCATCACGGCATCCGGTCGCCCCTACTCGCTCGTTCACGCGACCCAGTTCTTCGAATTCCTCCGCAACATCACCGACCACGCGATGCGCGAAGGCGCCGCGCACGTGGCCGACGTGCTCGTGCAGCCGATGGCGGCCGACGACGTGGCGGGCGTCGTCGCCGAGATCGCCGTCGGCACTCCGCGTTTCGGGATGGTGGAGTTCGGCGGTCCGGAGGTGTTCAGCCTCAAGGAGATCGCCGCGCTCGACCTGCGCGCGCGGCAGGACGAGCGCGAGGTCGTCGCCGATCCGCTCGGCACCTACTTCGGCGCTCGGCTCTCGGCGCGCGATCTGCTGCCGGAGGCGACTGCGACGATCGCACCCACGCGGTACCACGACTGGCGGGTGCAGAGCGCTCCGGCGGTCTGAGCGGAACCGCAGGTCAGGAGCGGTCGCCCTCGTCGGGAGCGGTCCACTCCGACGAGTTCACCAGGGCGTCGAAGAAGCGGAGCACGGCGCGGCGATCGTCGGGCGTCAGGCCGGCGACGGCGTCGAAGCGTCGGGCATGGCTGCGGCCGACGGATGCTCTCGCCGACGCCCGCGTCGACTCGGTGACCTCGATCGACGTGCGCCGCCGATCGTCGGTGTCGGCGATGCGGCGGATGTGGCCGCCCGCCTCGAGCCGGTCGACGAGCTTCGTCGCGGCTGCGGGGGAGATGCCCAGGTGCGCTGCGATCGACCCCGGCGTGGCGACCATGCCGTGGCGCTGAGCCGCGATGAGAAACCGCAGCGCCCGCATGTCCGTGTCGCCGAGGCGCATGTACCGCCGCGCCTCCTCGCTCATGGCCCTCTCGCGCTCCCGCCACGCGCTCATCGCCTCCAGCACCCCGACGATCTCGTCCATCTCGGCGGGTGTGAGATGGTCTCTGCTGACCAGCTCGTTCTCGGGATCCATCACCCGGGGGTCGACGAGGGACATGGCCGGAGGGGCCGCGTCCTCGGCGGGCTTGCGCATGAGTCGATCCTAATCCGGTTTGAAAGTACGCCAAGAATACTATTAACTTGGTGAAACACTTTTGAAAGAGGGGTGCGGGATGACCGGTCAGGAACGCGTCGTGCTGTTGAGCGACGACGGCAGGGGCATCGGCGCCGCCCTGAAATCGGAGGTGCACCACACCGAGACCCCGCTCCACCTCGCGTTCTCCTGCCATCTCGTCCACGCAGACGGACGGCGCGTTCTCGTGACCAGGCGCGCGCTGGGCAAGAAGACCTGGCCGGGCACCTGGACCAACGCCTTCTGCGGTCACCCGCAGCCGTTCGAGCCTGTGCCGGATGCGGTGACTCGTCGTGCGGGGGACGAACTGGGGGTCGCGCTGCGCGATGTCAGACTGGTGCTGCCCGACTTCCGGTACCGCGCGGTCGACGTCTCGGGAATCGTCGAGAACGAGATCTGCCCGGTATACGTCGCCACCGCCGTCGGCGAGCCGAACTGCAACCCCGACGAGGCGATGGATGCGCGCTGGGTCGAGCCCGAAGCCCTGGTCGAGTCGGCGCGGCTCGCGCCGTGGGCCTTCAGCCCGTGGCTCGTGGAACAGCTCGCGCAGATGTCCGGCATCCCCGGGGCGCTTCCCCTCATGGAGCGGCAGAGATGATCACCGACGAACGGCAGGCGCTCGCCGCGGTGGACGCAGCGCTCGACGGCTTCCTGGCCGAGCGCATCTCGCGAGCGTCCACCGTCGGCCCCTCCTGCCGACGCCTCTGGGAGCGCATCGGCCTGGCGTGCAGCGGGGGAAAGCGGATCCGCCCCCGGCTGCTCCTCCTCGCGCACAATGCGCTCGGAGGGGATGCGCATGACGACGCGGTGACCGCATCGGTCGCCTTCGAGCTGCTGCACACCGCGTTCCTGCTGCACGACGACGTCCTCGACGGAGACCTCGTGCGGCGAGGGCGCCCGAACCTCCAGGGCTCGTTCGTCGGCGACGCGATCGATCGCGGCCTCGCATCCGAGGCCGCGACGGCATGGGGCGACGCGGCCGGCGTCCTCGCCGGCGATCTCCTCATCAGCGCCGCTCATTCCGTGATCGCGAGGATCACGGCGGAGGCCCGGACGGCCTTGCACGAGCTCATCGACGGATGCCTGTTCTCGACCGCCGCCGGTGAGCTCGCCGACGTCGGCCTGGCCCTCGGCGCAGTGGACGTCACGATCCCCGAGATCACGCGCATGATGCACTACAAGACGGCCGTCTACTCGTTCTCGGCGCCGTTGCGGGCGGGCGCCCTGCTTGCGGGCGCCGGTGCGGAGGCCGAGACCGAGCTCGCCGAGATCGGCACGATGCTGGGCTTCGTCTATCAACTGCGCGACGACCTGCTGGGCGTCTTCGGCTCGCCCGCAGCACTCGGAAAGCCGGTCGACGGAGACCTGCGCGAAGGGAAGCAGACGCTCCTGATCGCCTACGCCGAGGGCAGCGAGCCGTGGAACGACGTGCGTCACCTCTTCGGCCGCCGGTCGCTCGATGCGGATGCCGCCGAGCGGCTGCGAGCCGCCCTCGTCGAGAGCGGCGCGCGAGCGCGCGTCGAGCTGCACCTGTCGCGCCAATGCGAGAAGACCTGCGAGCGCATCGAGCAGTCGGGGCTGCCGGAGCGGCTGAAGGCCGAGCTGATCCCGCTCGTACGGCGATGTGCGGAGCGCGAGTCGTGACCGCCACCGGTCTCGCGCTCTACACGCGGACGGCGAGGACCTCGTCGGCTCGGGTCATCGGCGCCTACTCGACCTCGTTCGGACTGGCCAGTCGGATGCTGACCAGGCGGGTGCGCGAGGGGATCGCCGACGTGTACGCGCTGGTGCGCGTGGCCGACGAGATCGTCGACGGGCCGGCGGCGGAGGCGGGGATGGATGCCGGTGAGACCCGATCCGTGCTCGACGCCCTCGAAGCCGAGACCCTCGCGGCCCTGCGCCGCGGCTTCAGCGCGAACCTCGTCGTCCACGCCTTCGCCGTCACGGCTCGCGAAGCCGGCATCGCACCCGCACTGGTGACGGACTTCTTCGGCTCGATGCGCACGGATATCGCCCCTCCCGCAGTCTTCGACGACGAGGCCTATCGGCGCTACATCCACGGTTCGGCCGAGGTGGTGGGTTCGATGTGCCTGCGGGTCTTCATGCAGGAGCGCCCCGGTGGCGAGATCAGCGACGAGGCGGAGGAGGGGGCGCGGCGGCTGGGAGCTGCGTTCCAGAAGGTCAACTTCCTGCGGGATCTCGCCGACGATCGCGATCGCCTGGGGCGCAGCTATCTCCCGGGTGTGGGGCCGGGGAGCCTCGGCGAGGAGCAGAAGGATGCCGTGGTGGCCGACATCGCGGCCGATCTCGCCGTCGCGCGGCGTGCCATCAGCGCCTTGCCGCCTCGAGCGCGAAAGGCGACCACCGCGGCTGCGGGGCTGTTCGAGAAGCTGAACGAGCGGCTCTCGGCCACGCCTGCAGCGGAGATCAGCCGGCATCGGATCTCCGTGCCGGCTGCCAGTAAAGCCTGGGTGCTCCTATGCGCCCTGGTCGGTCGGAGCAGGCCATGAAGGGCGAGGTCATCGTGGTCATCGGCGGCGGGATCTCGGGCCTCGCCACGGCCGCTCTCCTCGCGCAGGACGGCCATGACGTCACGATTCTCGAGGCGCGCGACGAGCTCGGCGGCCGTGCGGGCACGTGGCGGAAGGACGGGTTCACGTTCGACACGGGGCCGTCGTGGTACCTGATGCCCGAGGTGTTCGACCACTTCTTCCGGATGCTGGGGACCTCGGCGGCCGAGCAGCTCGACCTGGTCCGTCTCGACCCCGCGTACCGCGTGTACTTCGAAGGCGACGCCGAACCCTTCGATCTCCCGGCGCAGAACGCCAGAGAGGCGATCATCGGACTGGACCCGGCATCCGCGGCCCCCCTCCGGGCCTACTTCGACTCCGCCGCCGAGACCTACGACATCGCGACCAGGCGGTTCCTCTACACGAACTTCGAGACCCTCAGCGGCGTCGCCGACCGGGAGACGCTGCGACGCCTTCCGACCCTGCTGCGTCTGCTGGGACAGCCCCTCGACCGCTTCATCGCCGCCCACTCCGGTTCGCGCCGCGTGCAGCAGGTGCTGGGATACCTCTCGGTGTTCCTCGGGACCTCGCCCGCAGCGGCGCCCAGCATGTACCACCTGATGAGCCATCTCGACGTCGACCAGGGAGTCCTGTACCCGCGAGGCGGATTCGCAGGGGTGATCGACGCGATCGCGCGGCTCGCCGAGCAGAAGGGCGTGAGAACCCTGACGGGGCATCGCGCCACCCGCATCATCGTGGACGGAAGGCGCGCACGTGGCGTCGACGCCCTCTCGCCGGATGGCACGCGACGTGTCTTCACCGCAGACCGCGTCGTCTCGACGGCCGACCTGCACGTCACCGAGCATCAGCTGCTCGAACCGCAGCATCGGCGCCACAGCATCCGCTGGTGGAAGCGCCGCGACCCGGGGCCCGGCGCGGTGCTCGCGCTGCTGGGCGTGCGGGGAGGGCTCCCCGAGCTCGCGCACCACACGCTGTTCTTCGCGGACGACTGGGAGGACGGTTTCGAGGCGATCTACGGGCCCGACCCGCGGGTTCCCGATCCCGCCTCGCTGTACGTCTGTCGACCGAGTGCGACGGACGCCTCGGTCGCGCCCCAGGGGCACGAGAACCTCTTCGTGCTGATCCCCGTGCCCGCCGACACGATGACCGGCGCGGGCGGGGAAGACGGCGGGGGAGCGCCGGAGGTGGAGCGGATCGCGGATGCTGCGATCGCCCAGATCGCCTCGTGGGCCGGCGTGCCCGACCTGGCCGAGCGCATCACGGTGCGGCGCACGATCGGCCCTGCCGACTTCGAGCGCGAGTACGGCTCGTGGCGCGGCGGCGCGATCGGCCCGGCGCACACCCTGCGGCAGAGCGCGTTCTTCCGCGGCAGCACCAGGGCCCGCGGGGTCGACGGGCTGCTGCTCGCCGGTGCGACGACGATCCCGGGGGTGGGGCTGCCGATGTGCCTGATCAGCGCCGAGCTCGTGCTCAAGCGCGTGCGGGGCGACCGTTCGTCGGGTCCCCTGGCGGTGCCCGCGTGAGCGCGATCTACCTGCTCTGCCTCCTCGCCGCAACGGCGTGCGTGGTCGCGGTCGACCTGCGGTTCCGGCTCTTCCTCGGTCGTTCGTGGCGACAGGCGCTCCTGGTGCTCGCCGCGGGTCTGACGTTCTTCCTCGTCTGGGATCTGGCCGGCATCGGACTCGGCATCTTCGCGCGTGGAGACGCGCCGTATCTCACCGGCATCATGATCGCCCCCGAGCTTCCGATCGAAGAGCCCGTCTTCCTGCTGTTCTTGTGCGAGATCACAATGGTGCTGGTGCTCGGCGCGGACCGCCTGCTGGGCCATGCCGCCTCTCGGCGGCCGGGACCGAGGAGGCGCGGATGACGTACCTCCTGCTCGCGGCCGGATTCCTGGTGGTGGCGGTGGTTCTCGCGGCGCTTTTCGCCCGCGGCATCCGTCGATTGAGTGCCGCCGCGCTGGCGCTCGCCGCATTCGCGCTCCTTGTGCTCACGGCCGCGTTCGACACCGTCATGATCGCCGCCGGGCTCTTCACCTACGCGGATCCGCTGATCCTCGGTCCGCGGATCGGGTTGGCGCCGATCGAGGACTTCGCCTATCCGCTGGCCGCCGTCATCCTGCTGCCCGCGCTCTGGATGAGACTGCGGAGCCGCGATGATCGCTGAGCTGCTCACCGCCTCCCGGCCGCTGAGCTGGATCAACACCGCGTTCCCGTTCGCCGCTGCGTACCTGCTCGTCGCGGGCGAGATCGACGCGGCTCTCGTGATCGGGACGATCTTCTTCCTGATCCCGTACAACTTCGCGATGTACGGCGTGAACGACGTGTTCGACTACGCCTCCGATCTCGCGAACCCCCGCAAGGGCGGCGTCGAGGGCGCACTGCTCGACCCTCGTCGTCATCGCATCGTGCTGATCACCGCGTTCTGCGTCTGTCTTCCCTTCGTCGTCGCCCTGGTCTTTCTGGGGCCGTCTGTCTCGTGGCCCGTGCTGGCGGTGAGTCTCTTCGCCGTGGTGGCCTACTCGGCGCCGCCCTTCCGGTTCAAAGAGGTGCCGGTGCTCGACTCAGTCACCTCGAGCGTGCACTTCGTCAGCCCCGCTCTGTACGGCATCCTGCTCGCGGGCGGCGCTCCCGACCTTCGATCGGGAACCATCCTGATCGCCTTCTTCCTCTGGGGGATGGCGAGCCACGCCTTCGGCGCCGTGCAGGATGTGATTCCCGATCGCGAAGGAGGAATCGCGTCCATCGCGACCGTCCTCGGCGCCGCTCGCACGGTGCGCATGGCGATGTCGCTGTGGAGCCTCGCCGCGCTGCTCATGCTCACCACCGGCGCCCCTGCCACGTGGGCCGCCCTGCTCGCGATCCCGTATCTGTGCGCGGCTGCGCCGTTCGCCCGCGTGAGCGACGCCGGGTCCGGTGCCGCGAACCGCGGCTGGCGGCACTTCCTCTGGATCAATTACCTGTGCGGTTTCCTCGTCACCCTGCTGCTCATCTGGTCCGTCGTCCGCGCCGGCTGAACCCGAAACCTGGAGGTCATCCATGTCATCTGCATCGCCCGTTCCCCACGCCTCGCCGGCCTGCGCATCCGGAGAGCCGTTCGCCGTCGTTCCGCAGCCCTATGACGCGATCCTGCTGGCGGGGTTCGGCGGCCCCGAGGGTCAGGACGACGTCATCCCGTTCCTGCGCAACGTGACTCGAGGGCGCGGCATCCCCGACGAGCGCCTGGAGGAGGTCGCGCACCACTACCGCCACTTCGGGGGCGTCAGCCCGATCAACGAGCAGAACCGGCAGCTGAAGGCTGCGCTCGAGGCCGAGCTCTCCCGGCGCGGCATCGACCTGCCCGTGTACTGGGGAAACCGCAACTGGGCGCCGTACCTGTCCGACGCCGTGCAGCAGGCGGCCGACGACGGCCGCACCCGCCTGCTCGCCTTCGCGACGAGCGCCTACAGCTCGTTCTCGAGTTGCAGGCAGTACCGCGAGGACTTCGCGCGGGCGCTCGAGGAGACGCAGCTCGGCGGCACGGTCACGATCGACAAGCTCCGCCAGTTCTTCGATCACCCCGGTTTCGTCGACTCCTTCGTCGACAGCATCGCGGCGGCGCTCGGCGGGTTCCTCGACGGGGGGACGGATGCCGGGACGATCCGCGTCCTGTTCACGACTCACTCGATCCCCACCGCGGACGCGCAGCGCTCTGGGCCGCGCGATCGGGACTTCGGGCCGGGCGGCGCCTACGAGGCACAGCATCTCGCGGTCGCGGCCGCCGTGATGGAGCGTGTGGTCCGCCGCGATGCCCGGCTCGACGGCATCGGCTGGGAGCTGGTGTACCAGTCGCGCTCGGGACCGACGTCGCAGCCGTGGCTCGAGCCCGACATCTGCGATCGCATCGAGGAGCTGCCTGCCGAAGGCGTCACGGCCATCGCGATCTCGCCGATCGGTTTCGTGAGCGACCACATGGAAGTGCTGTGGGATCTGGACACCGAGGCGCTCGATGCGGCGGAATCCGCCGGCATCCAGGCTGTTCGCGCCGCGACTCCCGGAGCTGACGGTGTGTTCGTGGCCGGCATCGTCGACCTCATCGAAGAGCGCATCGCCGCGGTGGATCCTGCGCAGCGCCCGGCGGTGACACCGCTCGGACCGTGGTTCGACGTGTGCCGACCCGGATGCTGCGAGAACGTGAGGGCCGGGTTCAAGCCCGCGGCTGCAGGGGTCGCGCCATGATGCGGGGCGGTCGTCCATGAACCGGACGAGTCTGGTCTGGTTCCGCGACGACCTGCGCGTGGCCGACAATCCTGCTCTCTCGGCCGCGGTGGCGAGGGGCGGAGCGGTCGTCGCCCTCTACGTCCTCGATGAGGACTCGGCCGGCATCCGTCCGCTCGGCGGCGCCGCGCGATGGTGGCTGCACCATTCGCTCGCGTCTCTCGCCGACGGGCTGCGCGATCTCGGCATCCCGCTGGTCCTGCATCGCGGGTCCGCGACGCGCATCGTGCCCGAGATCGTGGCGCAGGCCGAGGCGGACGCAGTCTTCTGGAACCGCCGCTACGGCGGGCCGGATCGGCTGGTCGACGCGGAGATCAAGAGGCGGCTGCGGGCGGAGGGGAACGAGGTCGCCTCCTTCGCCGCGTCGCTGCTGCATGAGCCCTGGAGCGTGACGACCGGAAGCGGAGGGCACTATTCGGTGTTCACCCCGTTCTGGCGCGCGTGCCAGAACCGTCCGGCTCCGCGTGCGCCGCTGCCGGTTCCTCCCTCGGCTGCGGCGGGAAGCGCGCGCGTCCCGTCCGACGACCTCGATGACTGGCAGCTGCGCCCGCACGCGCCCGATTGGGCCGGAGGTCTTGCGGAGACTTGGGAGCCGGGGGAGCGGGCCGCCCGCCGACAGCTGCGGAGGTTCGTCGGCGAGGGGCTCGCCGACTACGACCGGGCTCGTGACGAACCCGGTCTCGAGGCGACGTCGATGCTGTCGCCGCGGCTGCGCTGGGGAGAGCTCAGCCCGTTCACCGTGTGGCACGAGGCGGTCGCGGCCGAGGGCGGAAGCAGATTCCTCACGGAGCTCGGCTGGCGGGAGTTCGCCTGGCACACCCTCGACCGCTTCCCCGACCTCGCCACCCGCAACCTGCGGCCGGAATTCGACCGGTTCCCCTGGCCTCCGCTCGACGAGGACGCGCTGCGTGCCTGGCGACGCGGACGCACCGGAGTGCCATTGGTCGATGCCGGAATGCGCGAACTGTGGGAGACCGGCCACATGCACAACCGGGTGCGCATGGTCGTCGCATCCTTCCTCGTGAAGAACCTGCTCATCGACTGGCGGATCGGCGAGCAGTGGTTCTGGGACACCCTGGTCGACGCGGATGCGGCGAGCAACCCCTTCAACTGGCAGTGGGTCGCAGGGTCGGGCGCGGATGCCGCACCCTACTTCCGCGTGTTCAATCCCGTGCTCCAAGCCGAGAAGTTCGATCCGCAGCGCCGGTACATCGACCGCTGGGCCCCGGACAGCGGCGGCGAGCCCATCGTCGATCTGCAGGAGACCCGCCGAGCGGCGCTTCGCGCCTACGACGTGGTGAAGAGCGCGCGGTGACTGTGGAGCGCCGCTCCTCGATCTAGACGGCGCAGAATTTATGTTCTCGGGAATATTCTTACGAGTAATGTAGTTCTCATGAGCATGAACTTCTTCGAGCTTCTCGTCAGAGTCGAGACCGACGTATGGAACACGATCGAGCACGAGCTGCTGCGGTCCGAACGAGTGGGCCTCGGCACGTTGATGGCACTGCAGACCGTGCACCGCCACGAAGGAGCAGTGCGGGTGCAGGATGTCAGCGATGCTCTGTCGATCACGGTCGGCGCCGCCAGCAAGTTCGTCGACCGTCTCGAGCGCGACGGTCTGGCGGTTCGTCGACCGAATCCCGATGATCGGCGCTCCTCGCTGGTGGCTCTCACCCGAGCCGGCGAAGACGCTCGCGCCTCGGCCGAGCAGGTGGCACAGCAGGTCGTCGCCGAACTCCTCGCGGAGGACTCGGACCTCGAGATCCTGACGGAGGCGTTGACGCGTATCGGCGCTCGCGCCGTCGCCGCACGCAGCGGGGTGCTCGCATGACCACGATGATGCGGGCGGTCGTCGTCACGGCACCAGGCACTCCGGAGGTCCTCGAGATCCGCGAGCGTCCTGTGCCGACGGCGGCTCCCGGGCAGGTGCTGATCAAGGTGCACGCATTCGGGCTCAACCAGTCCGAACTGCACTTCCGGAACGGCCAGGCGTACTCGGGGTCGTTCCCGCGCATCCCTGGCATCGAAGCCGCGGGGATCGTGGAAGACGCCCCCGGTGGCGAGTTCGACAGGGGCACCCAGGTCGTCACGATGATGGGCGGCATGGGGCGGGAGTTCGATGGCGGCTACGCGGAGTACGTCGTCGTTCCCGCGGCGCAGACGATCCCGTTCCGCAGCTCCCTGCCGTGGAACGTGCTGGGCGCGGTTCCCGAGATGCTGCAGACGGCCAACGGCTCGCTCGAGATCGGCCTCGAGGCGAAACCCGGCGACAGCATCCTGATCCGCGGCGGCACCTCGTCGATCGGGCTCGCGGCGGCCGTGCTCGCCAAGCTCCATGGCATGACCGTGTACGCGACCACCCGACGCGAAACCGCCCGTGCGCTCCTGGAGAGCGTCGGGGTCGATCATGTCCTCGTCGACGACGGAGATGTCGCGGCACAGGTTCGTCGGCTGCTCCCCGGAGGAGTCGACGGCGCCATCGAGCTGGTCGGCGTCGACGCGATGCGGGACACCCTTCGTGCGGTGCGACCCGGCGGCACGGTCTGCTTCACGGGGATGCTGTCGAACCGGTGGAGCATCGAGGAGTTCTACCCGATGGACTGGCTGCCGAACGGTGTCCGTCTCACCGCGTATTCGGGAGAGGCCGCGGACCTCGGAGCAGACACGCTTCAGCACTTCCTCGATGCGGTCGCCGACGGCCGTGCATCCGTCCCCGTGGGCCGCACCTACGCACTCGACGACATCGTCCAGGCCCATCACGACATGGAAGCCGGCGTCGTAGGCGGCAAGGGCGTCGTCGTGCTGCCATGATCCCTCCCCTCGAGATCGCCCACGCGGTCTATCTCGCCCGTCGGGGATCTTCGATCGCGACGACCTCGAGCGCCGTCACTGCGGCCGCGAGCGAGTCGCCCGAAGGATCATCGGGCGATCGACGGATGGGCGAGCCCGATACCGGTCAGGATGACGGTGGACGCTGATCGCTGACGACGCACTCAGAGCACGATGTCGTCGACCGACGACAGCATCCGCCATTCATCCGCTCGCACGGTCTTGGCCGCGAGCACATCGGCCGCCGGCATCGGACCGAGATCGAGCCCGGTGAGTTTCGCGATCTCGGCGACCGGCACCTGGAAGGTGCGGAAGGCGCCGAGTGGCGCAGCGGCCAGCAGGCCGTCACGCGTGTCGATCAGTTCGCTCTGGTCGAGGACGAAGCCCGCAGTCGCGAGGCCTTCGAGGCCCTGCCAGGCGGCGATCTTCCAGAACCTCAACGGGATGCGGATGCCGCGATAAGGCGGGTCATCCGGGTCGAGCGCCGGCGCCGTGAAGACCGAGAGACGCTGATCCGTCGCCTCGGCGTACGCGAGCACATGGTCTTCCAGGCCGAGCCACAGCTCCTTCGACTGGTTGAATCCGGCGGCCTGCGGTGCGGCGTTCGGGTAGAAGAACGTCGCCTCCATGGCGGCGCGGGCGTCGTCGACCTCTCCCCAACCAGGATCGCGGCGACGCACGAGATGACCGCGGTCGAGGTCGTTGCGCGCGTACACGGTCGGACCGGTCTGCTCGTCGTCGCCGATCCTCGGGTCGAGGCGCCAGTCGCCGGCACGGGGAAGGTCGCGCAGGGTCGAGCCGTCGATGTTCACCCCGGTCGTCGCGGCCAGCCGTCGGGAGGCGTCGAGCAGGACCGTGAACCGGGGGTAGTCGAGCGTGCGCGCGGTGCCCGCGGGGCGAGGGAGGGGGAGAGTGGTCGGGAGGAACCCGGGGTCGTATCCGTCAGCCATGCGACCATCGTGCCTGATGCCGCCGACAGAGGAGATGTCAGGACTCCGAGGGCTTCAGCGGCAGCTCGGGCCCGTGGTTCCAGGCGAGGATGGCCGGCTGCTCCCTCGTGAACCCGAGCACCGACACCGAGCCGGCGTCCAGGGTGATCTGCGCCCCGAACCGCGGCGCCTCCCGCAGGAACACGGCGGTGAGGATGCGCAGATAGTGCCCGTGCGCGATCAGCGCGACGTCGCCCTCGGCCATCGCCGGAAGAACTCTTGTGAGCACGCGCGAGGCGCGCGCGGCGACCTCTTCGACCGTCTCGCCGGGGGTCTCGCCGCGGATCACTCCGTGATTGAAGGCCGTCCAGTTGTATCCGAGTTCCGCGCGGATGTCTGCTGTGGTGCGGCCCTCGTACCCGCCGTAGTCCCACTCGACGAGAAGCGGATCGACTTCGGCGTCGAGGCCCGCGAGTTCCGCCGTGCGCCGCGCCCGCTGCAGCGGCGAGGTCAGGATGAGCCCGAAGTCGTATCCGCGCACGAGCCGGCCCGCGGCTCGGGCCAGCTCTTCGCCGTGCGGAGTCAGCGGGATGTCGGTGCGGCCCGTGTGCAGACCGGTCCGCGACCACTCGGTCTCGCCGTGACGCAGCAGCACGAGCTTGCCCTGCGGGTTGTCGGGGGCGGGGTGGTCGGGCAGCGGGTCTGGTGCATCCACACCGCCACCGTAGTGCGTTCCGGTCACGGCGCGACCCTCATCTCGTCGAGTCGTCGGGTGAGGAACGCGATCTCGGCGGTGTTCCCCGCGAGTTCGATCGCCGACCGGTAGGCCTCGGCCGCCTCCACCGTCCGGCCCAGGCGCCGCAGGCTGTCTGCGCGCGCGGCGTGGAAGGAGTGATAGCCCGACAGGGCCGGTTCGAGCTCGTCGATGAGCGCGAGTCCGAGCGCAGGTCCGTCGGCCTCTCCGACCGCGATCGCACGGTTCAGCCGGACGATCGCCGAGGGATCGAGGCGCACGAGCTGGTCGTAGAGGGCGACCACCTGCGTCCAGTCGCTCGCCTCGCCGTCGGTGTGCACCGCGTTGATCGCGGCGAGCAGCTGGTAGCGGCCGGGCGCGACACCCGACGCCAGCCGGTCGCGGACCAGCGCGTGCCCCTCGGCGACGAGCGCAGCATCCCACCGGGTACGGTCCTGCTCGAAGAGCGGCACGAGCGCCCCGGCATCCGACACCCTCGCGCCGCGCCGCGCCTCGATGAGCAGCATCAGGGCCAGCAGCCCGGCGACCTCGCCGTCCTCGGGCATCAGCTCGCGCAGCATGCGCGTCAGGCGGATCGCCTCCGCCGTCAGCTCCTCGCGCACGGGGCTCGTGTCCGGGCCCGAGGCGAGGTACCCCTCGTTGAAGACCAGGAAGAGCACGGCCAGCACACCCGACAGGCGCAGCGGCAGGTCGGCGGTCTCAGGCAGTCGATAGGGGATTCCGGCCGTGGCGATCTTCGCCTTCGCCCGTGTGATCCGCGCGCCCATCGTCGTGTCCTGCACGAGGAACGCCTGTGCGATCTCGGGCACCGTCAGGCCGCCGACCATGCGCAGGGTAAGGGCGACGCGCGCCTCGATCGCGAGCGCCGGATGACAGCACGTGAAGATCAGGCGCAGCCGGTCGTCGTCGATCGCGCCCAGGGGTTCGGATTCCGGCTCGTACACGAGCAGCGCCTCTCTGTGCCGCGCGTCGCGGGTGCGTTCGCGGCGGACCCGATCGAGCGCCTTGCGGGTCGCTGTCATGGTGAGCCAGGCCCCCGGCCGGGGAGGGATGCCGTCTATCGGCCAGCGCTCGGCGGCCGCGGCGAACGCGTCCGCGGCAGCCTCCTCGGCGATGTCCAGGCTCGCGAACCGTCTGGCGAGCGCCCCGACCACCCGCGCCCATTCCTCTCGGAGGGCGCGGGTGAGGGCGTCGTCGGCGGCGGTCACTCGTGCAGCACGGGCCGGATCTCGAGCCGGCGGTTGCACGCCCGTGACCCTTCGGCCATCAGCTTCAGCGCGACGTCGAGGTCGTCCGCTTCGATGATCCAGAACCCCGCCGCCCACTCCTTCGCCTCGGCGAACGGACCGTCGGTGAACACGACGTCTGCGCCGCGTGCGTCGATCACTGTCGAGACGCTGGGGTCGGCGAGCCCGGCCGCGAACACCCAGTGTCCGCCGGCGCGGAGCTTGTCGTTGAACACGTCGATTGCGGCCGCCTCCTCGGCTGTTCCGGTGTTGCTGCGGCTGTCGATGACGTTGACCAGATACTGCATGATCAGATCCTCCCGTCTCGTCGGCGATCCGGCTAGTCCGTGATCCGCGGCCGGGGGCCCGCTGCTGCGGCGGAGCTCTCATGCAGGTGCGGGATGTACACGAGCTTCTGCGTCTGCCCGTCGAGCACGGTCGACTCGACGAGCTCGAGGTCGAGTTCCGCACCGCCGTGGAAGAGGCCGGCGCGGCCGGCACGACCGGAGACCGCAGGGAACATCAGGATCTCGATCCGATCGACCAGACCGGCGGCGAGCAGTGCCCGGTTCAGCGACACGCTGCCGTGCGAGCGCATCGGCACATCGGTGGTCCGCTTCAGGCGCTCGATCGCGGTCACGGCGTCCTCATGCAGGACCGTCGAGTTCTGCCATCCCAGCGGCTCCTCGAGGGTCTGCGAGAACACGAGCTTCGGCAGCGTGTCGAGGCTGTCGTAGTAGGGCTCGTCGAAGAGGGTCACGAACTTCCGGAACTGCCGGAAGGTCGTGGCGCCGAAGACGAGCACCTGATCCTGCGCGAACGTGCGCACGCGGTCCTCGACGACCTCGGGTCCTCCCTTGCCCCAGTAGCCCGGCCAGCCCTCGGCCATGCCGTAGCCGTCGATGCTGCAGAAGAAGTCGACCGTGAAGGTGGTGCTCATGATGATGCTCCTCGTCGTGTCGCCCCCGGTGGGCGGCTTCATGAGGTCAACGAACGGGACCAGTCCATTTCGACAGCTCGTCGAGAATCATTTCCGAGACGGTTCGCAGATGGGGGTTTTGGTGCGGGATCCGCCGATCTAGACTCCTGCCCGACGGCATCCGCTCGGCTCGGGTCGTTCCGCCCGGCCGGATCGAAGGAGGCGACATGCAGACCTTGACGGTCGACTTCATCTGCTCTCTCGACGGCTACGGTTCGGCGGTGGGCTGGCCCGGATGGTGGGGCCTGGAGAGTCCGGAGTACCTCGAGTGGCTCGACACCCGGCCCGAGAAGGACCAGCCCCTGCTGATGGGCGCGACCACCTACCGTGTGATGTCGGAGCTCGTCGCGGAGGGCGAGCCGGGCACCGACGTGCTGAACGGCATCCACAAATACGTCTTCTCATCGTCGCTCGAGGCGCCTCTCGCCTGGGAGAACTCGACGCTGATCGCGACGGATGCCGTGGAGGCGGTGCGCAGGCTGAAAGAGGAGTCGGACCGTCCGCTGTCGACGATCGGCAGCCGATCGCTGTGCAGATCGCTGCTGACCGCGGGACTCGTCGACCGGTACCGGGTCGTGATCTTCCCGGTGATCACAGGGGCCACCGGTCAGGAGAGGATCTTCGACGGCTATCCCGACGTCGCACTCGAACTGGTCGAGGCGCGCACGTTCGACATGCGCACGCAGCTGCTCGAGTACGTTCCGACCGTTCTCGAGGGGCCGCCTGGGCGCTGACCCTTCCTCCGCCGTCGCACCTGTGGTTGCATGGGCGGATGATCGGCATCCGGGGGGACAGGTCGAGGGGCGCGTTCGCATCCCTCGCATGCGCGACGGTGCTGCTGCTGGCCGGATGCGCCACGGTGAACCCGCAGGCGGGTTCGACACCATCCACGACGCCGACACCGACGGCCGCGTGCCCGCAGGTGGAGGGCGTCGAACTCCCTCCCGAGTGCGCGCCCTACGACCCCGAACAGTCGATGGCGCAGAACGACGCCTATCGGCAGCGGATGGACATCACGGACGAGGTCCGCGCGGCTTCCGAGGAGGCGATCGTGAACGTGAGGCCCGCTCTCGACGCGCTGAGGACGTCGGGCGAGCTCTCGACCGACGCGGTCGTCGCGGTCATGGCGGATGTCGGACTCACGAGTGTGCAGACGATCGGCGATGAGCGCGGCGTCGCCTTCGGCGTGGACGGCCCGGAGGGCGGCTGCATCTTCGGCGAGGTGTCACCCGACGCACTGATCATCGAGGCCGGCGGGTACATCATGGACGGCGGTTGCCTGCCGGCGCAGTGACGGGCCGGATCGAGGTCACGGGCGCACGCGCGCCGTGCGTCCCTCATAGCTGACGAGGTCGCCGTCGTGCAGCTGGCGGCCGCGGCGCCTCTCCTCTTCGCCGTTGACGCTCACGAAGCCGTCGATGATGGCCTCCTTGGCGTCGCCGCCGCTGTCGATCAGGCCCGAGAACTTGAGGAACTGTCCGAGGCGGATCATCTCTCCGCCGATGGAGACGTCGTCGATCGGGGTGGCCATCATGAGGGAAATGCTAGTCGCCGACGGGAGGGTCCGGCCGCCGAGCGGCTGCGGAACGGCCGGTTCCGGGCCGCGAGCGGTGCGAGACTGGCGGACATGACGGATGCCGCGCTCGATGCACTCCTCGCCCGGATCCCTGCGGGCGGGTCCCGCCGCCTGATCGGTGTGACCGGGAGCCCAGGCGCGGGCAAGACGACGCTCGCCGAGGCGCTCGTCGCCCGTCTCGACGAGCTCGACCCCGGCACGGCGGCGCATCTGCCGATGGACGGGTTCCATCTCGCCAACGAGACTCTCGACACCCTCGGCATCCGCGATCGGAAGGGCGCGATCGAGACCTTCGACGGCTGGGGGTTCCTCGCTCTCCTCGACCGCGTGCGCGTCGAGACCGCCCACATCGTCTACGCGCCGAGCTTCCGCCGCCGCGTCGACGAGGGAGTGGCGGGCGAGATCGCCATCGGACCGCGCGTGCAGACCGTGGTCGTCGAGGGCAACTACCTGCTCGCGCCGGCCGAGCCGTGGAACCGTGTACGCGATCGCCTGGATGCCGTCTGGTTCTGCGTCGCCTCCGCCGAGGAGCGCGAGGCTCGGCTGATCGATCGGCATGTGCGGCACGGGCGCTCTCCTGGGGCGGCTCGCGCCTGGGCGCACGACGTCGACGGGGCGAACGCCGTGATGATCGAGCAGACCAGGGCGCTCGCGGATCTCGAGGTCGACGGGGTCAGCTGGCGGATGCTCTAGGGCAGGCGCTCCTGTTCGGGGCCGAGCGGGGCGGCATCTGCCGACGCCGCGCGCAGCGCCTCTTCACGTCGAGCGATCTCGGCGGGCACGGCCAGCGACAGCGGTGCGAAAGGAATGAACGTGCGCTCGAACGCGCGCACGAGGAAGGCCCGCACTTCTGCTCGCGGATTCCACGCGACCGTGGTGATCGTGTCGGTCTTCATGCTTCCAGTGAACCGCACCGCACTCCGGCGAACCAGGGGCTGGCGGATCCCCTTTCGGCCATCGGGTGTGCGCTGAGATCGGCTTCTCGGCGTGAGGCGGCGTTTTCGCGCACCTCGCGGGGCGCTGTGCGGGCTGCCCGCGCAATACGATTGACCGGTGACCGACCCGCGCACGACCGCCGAGCGACTTGTGCGCCGATTCGCCCGTGAGACCAACCTCCTCATCGCGGGACGCGCGTTCTCGGTGGAGGGGACGGATGCTGTCGCAGACGAGCTCCGCAGGCTGCTCCCCGCCCTCGGCGCTCATCTCAGCGCTGGCGGAGTGACCTTCGCCCCGGGGCGTGAACCCGACGTCCTCATCGACGGAGCGCCACTGCCCGCCCGCACGACCGCCACGGCGCGCGTCGACAATGCCGGGTCGCACATGCCCGTGTCCACCCTCATCGCCGGTCGTCTTCGCGAACACGGCATCGTGCGCGGCATCCGCATCGGCATCGCGATGGTGCTCGAACCGAAGACCGCGCAGCTCGCGCTGCTGCTTCGCGAGGCCGGCGCCGATGTCGCCGTGTACGCCCACCCCGACGAGATCGACGTCGAGATCGCGGACGTGCTGCGCGAACGCGGGATCCCGGTCGACGGCGACCCCGCGCTCACCGGCGCCGAGGAGCGCGCCGCGGCCGTGGCGTTCCTGAGCCGAGGCTTCGATCTGCTGCTCGACGACGGTTCGCACCTGATCCGTCTCGCCCACGAAGAGGGCATCTCGGTGAAGGGCGCCGCCGAAGAGACCACGAGCGGTCTCACTCCGCTGCGTCTCATGCAGCAGCGGGGACTGCTCGGCATCCCTGTCATCGCCGTGAACGACGCCGCCATGAAGACATCGTTCGACAACCGCTACGGCACCGGCCAGTCGTGCGTGTTCGCGATCGCCGACGTGCTCGACGCGGCCGGCATCGGCCTGCGCGATCAGCCTGCCGTCGTGATCGGCTACGGTCCCGTCGGCGAGGGTGTCGCCGCTCATCTGCGTGCGTTCGGGGTCGAGATCGCCGTCGCCGAGACCGACCCGGTGCGCGCACTGCGCGCCGCGCACGACGGTCACCGGATCGGCCCGCTGTCGGAGCTCGCCGAGGGCGCCCTGGTCATCTCCGCGACCGGCGCCCCGCACACCGTCACCGCGGCGACTCTGGCCGCAGCGAAGATCGTCGCCGTGGCCGGCGGGGTGCCCGGAGAGGTCGACGTGGACGTCTCAGCACTCGAACCGGTCGGCGTCCACCTCGACCGGGTCGCTGACGGCGCCCTCCTGATCGCCCGAGGAGGCTGCGTGAACCTTGCGGCGGCCGAGGGCAACCCGATCGAGATCATGGACCTCTCCTTCGCCGTGCAGCTCGGCGCGGTCGAGCAGCTGCTCGCCCGTGAGCTGCCTGCAGGCCTGCATCCGTTCCCCGCCGAGGCCGATCAGGCCATCGCCCGCGCCGCTCTCGATGCACGCGGCGACACGATCGATTCCCGCAGCCCCGAGCAGCGGGACGCCCAGAGCGAATGGCGGTCCCGTCGCTATCTCGCAGCATCCGCACCCCAGGCAGAGGATGCCTCGTCATGATCACCGTCTACTCCGCCGGTCTCGTGGTCCCCGTGACAGCTCCGCCCATCGTCGACGGCGCGGTCGCTGTGCGCGACGGACGGATCATGCACGTCGGCGAGCGGGCGTGGGTGCTCCGATCGCTGGCCGAACGCGGCTTCGCGCACGACGAGGTGCACTGGCCCGGCGTGCTCACGCCCGGACTCGTGAACGCGCACACGCACCTGCAGTACACCGGCATGGCCGTGGTCGGCCGCGGGCAGTACGCGGGCTTCGACGACTGGGTGCAGGCATTCGACCCGGTCTACGAGGCAGGCAGGGACTGGGCAGCGGATGCCGCGGCCGGCGCCGAGCTGGCCCTCCGCTCCGGCACCACCGCCGTCGCCGACGTGGTCACCGACCCGGCGGCGGCCTCTGCTCTGCACGACGCGCGACTGCACGGCATCACCTACTGGGAGGTGATGAGCTGGACCAACGCCGACTGGGCGCGCACGGGACGTACACAGGTCGAGCAGGCGCTGGACGCCCTGCCCACGCCGCCGGGCACCGGCCTCTCGCCGCACGCGCCCTACTCGCTCGACATCGAGCCGCTACTGGAGATCCCCGACATCGTCCGCGAACGCGGCGGGCGGATCCACATTCACCTCGGCGAGGCCGCCTTCGAGAGCGAGTTCGCGCACGAGCATCCGCAGGCCTGGCACACGGCCGGGCTCGCGAGCTTCCAGGAGCTCCGCGAAGCGGGCTTCGGCACGAGTGCGACGGAGTTCGTCGACCAGCTCGGCGTGCTGGGACCCGACTGCCACATCGCGCACGGCGTGTACATGAGCGCGCGCGACCGCGCGATCCTGCGGGAACGCCGCACCACCGTCGCGCTGTGCCCGCGGTCGAACGCCGTGATCGGCCTCGAGGAGCCGCCGATCGCCGCGTACCTGCGCGAGGGCAGCCCGATCGCGGTCGGCACCGACTCGCTGTCCTCCAGCCCTTCGCTCGACGTGCTCGCCGACGTCGCCGAGCTCGCCCGCATCGCGCGCTCGCAGGGGTACACCGACCGCGACCTGCACGCCCGCCTTCTCGGCGCCGTCACGCTCGGCGGAGCCCACGCGATGGGCATCGATGTGGGCCCCGACCGCACCGGACATCTCGCGGTCGGCGCGCTCGCCGACCTCACCTTCTTCGACGTGCCGGCGGGCGCCGACTCGATCCCCGAACTGGTGGAGGCGGGCGCCGGCCGGGCGGCCGCGACGATCGTGTCTGGCGAGGTGCGCTGGGCCGCATCCGACTTCCCCCTTCGGGTCGTTGAGCGAGCGAAGCGAGGCGAAACGCCGTCACCATCCCGGGTCGTTGAGCGAGCGAAGCGAGACGAAACGTCGCGAGCCGAACTCGACGCAGGAGACACGCGTTTCGTCTCGGTCGCTGGCGCTCCCTCGCTCAACGGCCGGGAGGGTGCTGAGCGCCCCGCCACCGCCGAGCGACTCGATCTCGCCCCGCACCCAGAGGGCGGCTGGTTCCGCCGCACCTGGACGAGCCCGCTGGCCGTCGAGACGCCGAACGGCCCCCGTCCGGCCGGCACCTGCATCCACTACCTCCTGCAGGCCGACGAGCGCAGCGAATGGCATGTCGTCACGAGCGACGAACTGTGGATGTGGCACGGCCCCGGCCGTCTCGAACTGAGCCTCGGCGGAGACGGCGCCGAGCCGGGTGCGGTGTCGACGGTCGTGCTGAGTGGAACGGATGCCGCCCAGGTGCTCGTGCCGGCGGGCGTCTGGCAGGCCGCTCGTCCGCTCGACGACAGCGAGGTGCTGGTGTCGTGCTTCGTGTCGCCAGGTTTCGATTTCGCCGATTGGCGGCTCGCCGCGTCGCTTACTCTTGATCACAACTCGAACAGTCTCCCGTGAGACATCTACCCGACCACAGCTCAGGAGCGACCGTGCCCCGTACCCTCCGCCGCGCCGCGGCCGCCGCCATCGCGGTCGCCGCCGCCGTGACCCTCGCCGGCTGCACCGGCACTCCCTCTTCCTCGGCCACGGCCGCTGACGGCGAGCTCCAGACCGTCACCGCCGGCAAGCTCACGATCGCGACCGGCGAGCCCGACTACGAGCCCTGGTTCGTGGACGACGACCCCTCGAACGGCAAGGGCTTCGAAGGCGCCGTCGCGAACGCGGTGGCCGAGCAGCTCGGCTTCGACGCGTCCGACATCGAATGGGTCCGCACGGGCTTCGACGCGGCGATCGCGCCGGGCCCGAAGGACTGGGACATCAACATCCAGCAGTTCTCGGTCACCGACGAGCGCAAGAACGCCGTCGACTTCTCGAGCCCGTACTACACGACCACCCAGGCCGTCGTGGCGCTGAACAGCTCGTCGTCGGCATCCGCCACCACGATCGACGAGCTGAAGAAGGCCAAGGTCGGCGTCGCGGCCGGCACCACCAGCTACACGGTCGCCAAGGAGCAGCTGGGAGAGTCGAACCTCAGCGTCTTCAACACGGTCGACGACGTGGTGCTCGCGCTGCAGGCCGGCCAGATCGACGCGCTGATCACCGACCTGCCGGGGGCCTTCTACATCACCGGTGCCGTCGTCGACGACTCGACCGTCACGGGTCAGTTCGAAAGCTCCGACGGCGGCGACGAGTTCGCCGTCGTGCTGCCGAAGGGCTCGGCCCTGACCGGCGCCGTGTCCGACGCGGTCGACGCGCTGCGCGAAGACGGCACCCTCGACGAGCTGCAGCAGACGTGGCTCAGCGACGCGGTCGACGTGCCCGTTCTGAAGTGACGGACCTCACCGCAGAGACGGCGTGGCAGCCGAGCGAGCTCGAGCTGTCGCGCCGCGCTCTGCGGCGCCGGGCCACCACCCGCTCGGTTCTGATCGCGTTCCTCAGCAGCCTCGTGCTGGTGGCGGTCGTCGTGATCGTGGTCGTGAACACGCCCGGCTGGGCGGTCGTGCAGCAGACGTTCTTCAACCCGGCGATCGCGCTGCAGAGCGTCGGTCCGGTGTTCCAGGGCCTGCTGACGAACCTGCTCGTGCTCGTGATCGCCGCGGTCGGCGTCGCGATCCTCGGCACGCTGCTCGCGACGCTGCGCTCGCTGCGCGGACCGGTGTTCTTCCCGCTGCGCGCGCTCGCCGCGGCCTACACCGACTTCTTCCGCGGGGTGCCCCTGCTGATCGTGCTGTATCTGATCGGGTACGGCATCCCCGCGCTGATGATCTTCCCGCGGATGCCTCCGGCGTTCTGGGGAACCATCGCGATCATCGTCACGTATTCGGCCTATGTCGCCGAAGTGCTTCGCGCCGGCATGGAGGCCGTGCACCCCTCGCAGCGGGTCGCCGCCCGCTCGCTGGGTCTCAGCCACGCGCAGACCCTGCGCATCGTGGTCATCCCGCAGGGTGTGCGCAAGGTCGTGCCCGCCCTCATGAACGACTTCGTGTCGATGCAGAAGGACGTCGGGCTGATCTCGGTGCTCGGCGTGATCGACGCGGTCCGCGCCGCGCAGCTGCAGGTCGCCGACACCTACAACTACACGCCTTACGTCGTCGCCGGCCTGTTCTTCATCGTCCTCAGCTGGCCGATGATCCGGTTCACGGATGCAGTGACTGCCCGCCTCAACAGGCGCGAGCAGGCCGGAGGAGTCGTATGAGCCCTGTAGCGTCCGATGGCGCCGTCGTCATCGAAGCCCGTGGCGTGCGCAAGCGCTTCGGCGACCACGACGTGCTCCGAGGGCTCGACCTCGCGGTCGCCCGTCACGAAGTGGTCGTGCTGATCGGGGCCTCGGGATCCGGCAAGTCGACCCTGCTGAAGACCATGAACCTGATCGAGCGGGTCGACGACGGGCAGATCTTCCTCAGCGGCGACGACATCACCGATCCGAGAGCGGATGCCGACAGCATCCGCGCCCGCATCGGCGTCGTGTTCCAGCACTTCAATCTGTTCCCGCATCTCACGGTGCTCGAGAACATCACGCTCGCGGCGCGCAAGGTGCACGGCTGGCGTGCGGCCGCCGCCCGTGCGCGCGCCCTGGAGCTGCTCGAGACGCTGGGGCTCGCTGCGAAGGCGGGGGAGTACCCCGACCGGCTCTCCGGAGGCCAGCAGCAGCGCGTCGCCATCGTGCGGGCGATCCTCACCGAACCCGAGGTGCTGCTGCTCGACGAGATCACCAGCGCTCTGGACCCGCAGCTCGTGGGAGAGGTGCTCGACCTCGTGCGCGAGCTCAAACGCCGTGGCACGACGATCGTGATGGCCACGCACGAGATGTCCTTCGCCCGCGAGGTCGCCGACCGCGTGGTGTTCCTCAAGGAGGGCGTGCTCGTCGAGCAGGGGCCGCCGGAGCAGATCTTCGACGCTCCGCAGCATCCCGCCACCGTCGAGTTCCTGTCTCGCGTGCGGCACTGAGGCCGAGGCGGGCTTCGCAGTTACGCCCGCCCCTTGCCAGGCGTAAGGTGCGGATCATGGAATCCACACATGCGGATCACGCCGAAGCGCTGCGCACCCGCGTGCTCGAGACGGGCGCCATCGCCAGCGGGCTGAGGAGCGGCGCGATGCGCGCCGGTGCCGGAGAGGATGCTGCCCTGCCGGAGCCTTACGCGGGCCTCGCGCGAACGATCGCGGAGCACTCGTATCGGGTCACCGACGCTCAGGTCGACGCGGTGCGGCACGACGCGGGTTCCGACAAGGCGGCGTTCGAGGTGATCATGGCGGCGAGCATCGGCGCGGGGTTGCGGCGGTGGGATGCGGCCGCGGCCGCGCTGGAGGAGGCAGAGGATGCGTCTCGCTGAGGTGGCCACGGGCGACACGGTCGCGCATCGGCTCCTGATCCGGGTCATCTCGCTCATGGCGGGCTACCGGCTGCCGGATGCTGCGCGGGTCGCCTTCTACGACAAGGCCTTCGCCGGACCGGCGCTCGGCAGCTGGACGCAGCGGGCCATGCGCGGCGAGAGCGGCTGGACGATCGCCGAGCGCGAACTGATGGCGGCGATGATCGCGTCGTGGAACAGCTGTCCGTTCTGCGTCGGCGCGCATCGCGCGATCGCGGTGCATGGTGTCGAGCCCGAGGTCGTCGACGCGGTGCTGTCGGACTACCGCACCGCCCCGATCAGCGAGCGGCTGCGGGCAGCTCTCGCGTTCATCGAGCGCCTGACCACGGACCCGGGGTCCGTTGCCGCCGCCGACGCTCAGGCGGCGATGGCCGCGGGACTGTCGCGGCAGGACATCGAAGACGCCGCGGCTGTGGCGTCGGTGTTCGCTGTGATCACCCGGAACGCCAACGCCCTCGACTTCGAGATCCCGACGGCCGAGGAGTTCGACCGCGCTGCGGGGATGCTGCTTCGGCGGGGATACTCCTGAGACCCGTCGCTCCTCAGGCCTCCGGGCTCTGCGGGCGCGGATCGGGCATGATCGTGTCGACCCGGGGTTTCGCGTTCGCCTGTGCACGCACCCACACGACGAATCCGATCGCGGTGAAAGCGCCGTAGAACACGTACATGAATCCCGTGGCGTAGAAGCCCGAGCTGAACAGCAGCGGCACGCCGACCACGTCGACGGCGATCCAGATCAGCCAGAACTCTGTCCAGCCCTTCGCCATGCCGTAGGTCGCCATCAGCGAGCCGACGAAGGTCCAGGCGTCCGCCCACACCGGCTCCCATGACCCGAGCGCTCGGAACAGCGGCGTCAGCGCCACGGTGCCGACGACCATGACGAGCACGATTCCGATGCGGGCGCTCCAGGGCGCCCAGCGCGGCGTGACCTGCCCGCCGTCGGACGCCGCCTGCCGCCACCGCACCCAGCCGTAGATGGCAACCGTGATGAACATCACCTGGCGCCCGGCCTGGCCGAGCAGGCTCGGCAGTTCGTGATCGGGATTCAGGATCGTGCCGAGGAACACCGTCAGCAGCAGCACGTTGCCGACGATGCCGACCGGCCACGCCCACACCTTGCGGCGCATGCCGCCCAGAGCGCTCGCGAGCCCGAAGACGTTGCCGACGACCTCGCGCACCAGCAGCGTCTGGCCTCCCGGAAGCACCCAGGTCGAGTTGAACAGCTCGACGAGCCAGGTGAAGAGGTTCATGCGGGGGTCGGGCGGTCGTCGAGGATCAGCTGCAGGAAGGTGAGGTCGAGCCAGCGGCCGAACTTCATGCCGACCTGCGGCATCCGCCCTGTCTCGACGAAGCCGAGCCGCTCGTGCAGGGCGATCGAGCCGGCGTTGTCGCTCTCGACGGCCGCGACCATCACGTGCTTGCCGATCGTGCGGGCCTGCGCGATCAGCTCGATCATCAGGGCCTTGCCGATACCGCGGCCGCGCTGGTCGGAGCGCACATAGACCGAATGCTCGATCGTGTGCCGGTAGCCGTCGTGCGGACGCCAGTCGCCGAACGTGGCGTAGCCGAGTACGCCGTCATCGTCGGATGCCACGAGCACCGGGTAGCCTGCGCGCAGACGATCGGCGAGCCAGGCGGCGCGATCGTCGACGTCGACGAGACGCTCGTTCCAGATCGCCGTGGTGTTGGCCACGGCGTCGTTGTAGATCTCGGTGATCGTCTCGAGGTCGGCGATCTCGGCATCTCTGATGTGCACGGCGGTCTCCTCTGGGCGTGGGGGCGCATCGCCGACGGTAGCAGGGGTGGCGGCCATGGCGCGTTCTGTTGCGATGCGGCGCGACCTCCTGCTTTCTACGTGAGACCGCGCTTCCCGATGGCGGAGCTCACACGGGATCCGGGAACTCGCGCGCAGAACGGGGGCTCATGCGCCGGATGCCGGATGCCAGTCCCCGATGCCAGAGTGGACGCATGAGCAACGCAACGACCGTGCGCGATGAGATGGTGGCGGCGATCGACCGCGAACAGCTGGGCGCCTACGGCATCCACGTCCTGATCGGCGACGATGAGGCGGGGCACCGCTGGCGCAGCGACGACCGCGAGAACCTCTACTCTGTGTCCAAGGGCGTCAGCGCGCTCGCCGCGGGCATCGCGATCGATGAGGGCCTGCTGTCACTGGACACCCCGGTGCTCGATCTCGTCACGGTGCCCGAGCCCGGCGAGGGCGTCGAGACGGTGACGCTCGAGCATCTCCTCTCTATGACCAGCGGAATCGACTTCAGCTGGTTCGGGAGCCAGCCGGTGACCACGCCTGACCTCGCCGTCCAGGTGCTCAGCCTGCCCACGCGCGGCCCGGGCACGGTCTTCCAGTACTCCGACGCGAGCACGTACACCGCCATGCGGATGCTGGGTGCGGTGGTCGGCGACGTGCGCGACTGGCTCATGCCTCGGCTGTTCGAGCCGCTCGGGATCGACAATCCGCAGTGGCACCGGTGCCCGCTCGGCTGGATCGTGGGCGGCACCGGGCTGCATCTGCGCACCGGGGAACTGGCTCGCATCGCGCGGGTGCTGCGCGACGGCGGCGGCGACCTGATCAGCCGCAGCTGGGTCGAGCGGATGCATTCGCAGTGGGTGCCGACGGGCGGCGACGGCGACTCTGCGCGCTACGGTCTGGCGGCGTGGCAGGGGCCAGGACGCACCTGGAGGCTCGACGGGCTCTACGGTCAGTACGTGGTCGTCGACGAGCAGGCGGATGCCGTCGTCACGATCACCGCGCATGAGGAGCACCGCGACCATCGACTCGCCAAGATCGCAGCTGATGCTCTGCGAGGCCTCGACCGCGAGAAACCACTTCGCGCGTGAGACCCCCGCACCGGCGTGGTGTCTCACACCCGGGATGATGTCTCACCGCGGCGGAGGCGGTGTCAGCATCCGCTCAGGCAGCCCGCTCCCGCGTGCTCAGCGCATCGCGCACGACGATCGCGCGGCGCAGGTCGACCATGATCGGGTCGAAGAACCGCTCGCGATAGCGCGGCTCGCTCACGGCAGAGAAGATGAACGGCAGCGTCGCGATCAGCGACAGCAGCGCTGCGGCCTTGATGAGGTTGACAGTGACGGGCAGGTGCGCTCCGCCGATCACGAGCGGCTCGACGGGCAGGTGCTGCGTGGCGCTGCCCGGTCCGACCCAGATCTCCACCACTCCGACCGGGATGGCGACCGAGCCGATGATGATCAGCAGCGCGCACAGGAGGGCGGCGAAGAAGAGCGCCTGCAGCAACTGCGCGAAGGTCATCACGAGCAGGATGTTTGCGCGCTGCGGCCAGCGGAGCACCTGTCGGGCGCTTGAAACCGCGGTGAGGCGCTCGGCCGGCGTGTCCTTCAGGAGAGCGGCGCGCTGCTCGGGCGTGGGAGCGTAGGTCTCGTCGTCGATCTCGCCTGCGCTCACACGCAGCACCACGATGGTCGCGAGGGCGCCGATGACGAGTCCGACGAGCGCGAGCGAGCTGCCATGCAGTGCGGATGCCATCTGCCAGACCTCCGCGGAGAAGAACGCGAAGACGACGAGCATCAGGATCACGGGCAGCGCGATCGACGCCATGTGGCCGATGGCCGAGGCGTTGCGCACGGCGAGCCGCGACGCCCACGAGATGAGGGCGCCACCGCCCATGCCCGTCACGAGCACGCACACCGCGATGATCACGATGGTCTCGAGCACCGGGCTGACCGTCGCCTGGCGATCGAGGGCGTAACCGCCTGCGACGAGAGCGGCGGCGCACAGCACGATGACGGATGCCGCGACCGCGGTGCCCGGTCCGGTCGGCAGACGGCGCACGGCGAGACGCACGAGCAGGAACGCGATCCAGGCGAGGGTCAGCGCGAGCAGCAGCAGAACGAGCACCACCACGGCGACGGTCGTCTCGTCGTCGGACACCTCGAGAGCAGCGGCGATCGCGATGTCGAGGCCGCCGGTGAGCAGGAGCATCGCGACCGTCACCCACGCGAGCAGCGGAGCGACGCGACGAGGCAGATCCGTGAACCAGCGCCGCAACGGCACGAAAGTCGGCAGCCCCTGCTCACGGAACCAGCGGTCGGCGTCTCGACGGACGCTCGCGGGAGCGCCATCTCGGGGGCGTGATCGAGGGCGTCGGCGCGCGGAGGACATGGACGTGAGAATACGGCACGGGCGGTGACCACGGCAGAATCGGGTGAGACGAGCGGATGACCCGAGGAGGACTCTGTGGAGAAGACGAGGTGGGCCGTGCTCGGCCCCGGCACGATCAGCGGCGACTTCGTCACCGGGTTGCGCAGCTCGGAGTTCGGGCTGCTGCATGCGGTCGGCAGCTCGGATGCCGAGCGCGCGGCGGCCTTCGCCGAGCGGCACGGCGCCCCGGCATCCGGCACCTACGACGACGTGCTGACCCGCGATGACGTCGACGCCGTGTACATCGGCACCGTGCATACGACTCACGCCGAGCTCGCCGTCCGCGCCCTCGATGCGGGCAAGGCCGTGCTGTGCGAGAAGCCGGTCACGCCGACCGCAGCAGAGACCGCACAAGTGCTCGGGTTTGCCGCCGATTCGGGCCGGCCGTTCGTCGAGGCGTTCAAGCAGCGCTTCGGACCCTTCGCGGATCTGCTGCGCATGCTCCTCGCCGAACGCGAGCTGGGTGAGGTGCGCGAGGTCGTCGCGGCGTTCGGGTACGACCAGCATCCGCGCACCGGGCGCGCCTTCGATCCATCGCTCGCCGGCGGGGCGATCCTAGACGTCGGCTGCTACCCGACCTCGCTCGCCGTGGAGGTGGCGCGTATCACGGGTCGAAGCGAGCAGCCCATCGTCTTCGGCGAGGTGACGGCCGAACGTGTGAACGGCGTCGATGCCGACACGACGGCCAAGCTCACCATCGGCGACCTCGCTGTCGAGCTGCGCACGGCGGTCATCCGCGAGATGCCGGGAGCGGCGGTGATCCGCTGCGAGCGTGGCGAGATCGTGCTGCCGGACGCGTGGGGCAGTCGCACCGAGAGCCCGTCGTCGCTGATTCTCCGCTCCGGGGGAGAGGAGCGCGTGCTGACCGTGCCGACGGTGCAGCCGATGGGTGCCGAAGCGGATGCCGTCTCGCGCGCGCTCGCCGAAGGGCGCGCCGAAGCCCCCGAGATGCCGTGGGTGGACACGAGGCTGATCGCCCACATCAGCAACCGCTGGCTTGAGGCGGCTCGGCGCTAGGGATCCCGGCTAGTCCGCTGTCTGTCAGTGCGTGGCCGAGGCGGGCGTCTCCTCGCCCTCGTGGAACGAGGGGCGCTTGCCCAGCATCCGTCCGATGCCGAGGACGATGCCGACGATGATCAGGCCGGCGATGAGCCCGGCGATCGCCGAGAACAGGGTGTCGCCGATCCAGACGATCACAGCACCTGCCGGTTCGAGGGCGTGCTCGATGCCGTGCAGGATGTCGGCTCCGAAATGCACTCCCACCTCGCCGAGGTTCACGAGCAGCAGGTGGCCGCCGACCCAGAGCATCGCGACAGTACCGAGGATGCTGATGAAACGGAACACCGCGGGCATCGCGTTCACGAGGCGAGTGCCGTTGCGGCTTACGCGCTTGTCTGTGCTGGTGGCCATCTTCAGCCCGATGTCGTCGATCTTCACGAGCAGGGCGACCGCGCCGTAGACGACGGCGGTCATGATGACGGCGATCACGGCGAGGATCGCGAGCGTCATCCAGATGCCGAGCCCCGTGTCGAGGCTCGCGAGCGAGATGAGCATGATCTCTGTGGAGAGGATGAGGTCGGTGCGCACGGCGCCGAGCACGAGCTTCTTCTCATCGCGGGCGCTCTCGTCTTCGTGCCCGTGCTGGATCCCGAACCACTCGAGCACCTTCTCGGCGCCCTCGAAGCAGAGGTAGAGGCCGCCGACGATGAGCAGGTACGGCAGTACCCACGGCGCGAACGCCGTGAGCAGCAGCGCCACCGGGATGATGATGACGAACTTGTTCGCGAGCGAGCCGAGCGCGATCTTGCCGACCACGGGCAGCTCGCGGGCGGGCGTGATGCCCTGCACGTACTGCGGAGTCACCGCGGCGTCGTCGATCACGACACCGGCGGCCTTGGCCGAGGCCTTCATCGCCGCACTCAGGATGTCGTCGACGACAGCGAGCAATCCAACCGACATGTGCGTCCCCCTGTGATGGTGTGTCGGGGAGCAACTCTATCCAACGCGTATGGCGGGCTCAGTCGCCGCTGTCGAGGAAGACGCCGATGCGATCCCCGTCGAGCACGAACTGCAGTGCCTTGCCCTCGGGGAATTGCGTCCGCAGTGCCTCGGGCGTGACATCGCCGGGCGGGCCGTCGAGAGGCACCACGATCGTCGCTGGGAAGACGCCGGCCTCGCAGGCGGTGTAGGAGGCGCCGCCGTAGCCGTATGAGCCTGAGGCGACATCGTCGGCCGTGGGCAGTTGAGCCGTGTCGAACGCGTTGAGGCATCGATCTCCGGCACCGGAGTTGATTCCTCCCATGCCGAGGAACAAGGTGAGACCGTGGAACTCCCACACCGGTGTGTCGTCCGTCGTCCCGAAGAACCCGGTGGGGAACTCGCTCACAGGGCTCGGTGTCAGGGTGGCGATCTGAGGCGCTCCCGACGACACCGCGACAGGCGCGAATGAGACGACGGTGTACGTGATGGCCGCCGCAGCCACTGCGGCAATGACGATGGAGGAGAACCAGAGGGCACGCCCGTGCCGGCGGACGAACGAGAGCCGCCTGCCGATCGGATGCTGCTCCTCCTGCTCGGTCAGAACAGGGCCATGCGTAAGAGCGGCATCGACGACGGGCGCCGTTTCGATGGCAACCTCGGCTGCAGCATCCACCGTCTCCTCATTGAGAGGAGACGGTGCCGCCTCGGTCTGCGTCTGCAGACGGAGCTCCTCGAGCTCCCGCAACCGCAGGGCTGCCGCTGGGTCGTCGGTGATATCGGCAGCTGGACCGTAGGCACGCGCACGGAGCGCGCGAAGTTCGTCGTCGAGTGCGGCATCCATCTCCGGCATCGTCTCACGTCCGCCGCCTCGTGAGCGGCCGCTTCAAACTCACAGCGCGCTCTCAGCCCCGCGGGACCAAAACGGCACCGGCATCCGTTCTCCTCTATGACGCCGCAGCCAGCTGCGTCAGACAAGGAGCATCATGCCGAACGAGTACCGCAAGACGCCCGAGGCGGTCACCGCCCTCACCGACTCCCAGTACACCGTGACGCAGCGCGACGGCACCGAGCCGCCGTTCCGCAACGCCTACTGGGACAACCACGACGACGGCATCTACGTCGACGTGGTCTCGGGCCAGCCACTGTTCTCCTCCATCGACAAGTTCGACAGCGGGACAGGATGGCCGAGCTTCACGAAGCCGATCGACGCGGATGCCGTCACCACCCGCACCGACCGGACCCTGTGGATGACGCGCACCGAGGCGCGCTCCACCGGCGCAGACAGCCACCTCGGACACGTCTTCGACGACGGCCCGGTCGAGGACGGCGGCCTGCGCTACTGCATGAACTCCGCGGCGCTTCGTTTCATCCCGGCATCCCGCCTGGAGGAGGAGGGCTACGGTCGATACAGCGGCCTGTTCACGAACACCACTTCCGACATCTCTGAGGAGCAGTCATGACCGACACCGGAACCATCACCCGCACTCCCGGCAACGAGACCGCGGTCCTCGCCGGCGGCTGCTTCTGGGGCATGGAAGACCTGATCCGCCGCCAGCCCGGCGTGCTCGACACCCGGGTCGGCTACACCGGCGGCAGCAACGACCACGCGACCTACCGCAACCACCCCGGTCACGCCGAGGCTGTGGAGATCGTCTTCGATCCCTCCGCCACGACGTACCGCGACATCCTGGCGTTCTTCTTCCAGATCCACGATCCGTCGACCCTGAACCGTCAGGGCAACGACATCGGGTCGAGCTATCGCTCGGCGATCTTCCCGCTCTCTCCGGAGCAGGAGGCCGTCGCCCGCGACACCATCGCGGATGTTGACGCGTCAGGGCTGTGGCCGGGCAAGGCCGTCACCACGATCGAACCCGCAGGTCCCTTCTGGGAGGCCGAGCCCGAGCACCAGGACTACCTGATCCGCTACCCCAACGGCTACACCTGCCACTTCCCGCGTGCGGGATGGGTTCTGCCGAAGCGCGCCCAGGTCTGAGCGCGGCGCCGGCGCTGCGGCAGCGTCGGCGCGGTGACACCCGCCATTCCGCGTGAGACGTCTGATTCCGCGTGAGGTCCGTGCGCTCGCCGCCGGGTCTCACGCGGAAAGCCGGGTCTCACGCGGAAAGGGGCAACTCACCCGGCGAGGAACGCCATCGCCGCCTCCTTGAAGGCCCGTGATCCCGGAGCGTTGAAGTGGTTGCGATCCGGGATCTCGAAGAACGTGCCATTCGGCGCGGCGGATGCCAGCGCCTTCGATCCCTCGATGATCGCGTCCTTCGAGCCCGTCGCGAACAGGATGGGGCGCGCGGGAGCATCCGCCGGGTCCGGATCGATCGTTCCCGAGGCTCGCATGCCCTCGGCCAGAGCGACAAGAGCCTGCAGATCGTTGCTGGGAACCCGCTCCGTGAGGGAGATGTAGTTCTGCGTGGTCTGATCGCTGACGGGCGTGCCGTCGGCGATGTAGGCGCGCACCTGGTCGAGGTTCAGCCGGGCGAGAGGGATGCCGTCCGGCACGCCGCCGAGCACCGCGCGGCCGATGCGGTGCGGCAGGTCGCGCACGACCTCCCAGCCGACTCGCGCGCCGAGGGAGTACCCCACGTACAGGGCGTCGTCGACGAGATAGGTGTCGAGCACGGATTCGACGTCGGTGACGAGCGTGCGGATGCCGTACGCCCCCGGTTCATGCGGCTTCTCGCTGAGGCCGTGGCCGCGCTGGTCGAGCGCGAGGACGCGGTATCCCGCACGAGTCAGCTCGCGGACCCAGCCGGTGAGCACCCAGTTGTCGCGCGCGTTCGAGGCGAAGCCGTGCACGGCGACCACGACCGGGGCGTCGAGATCGCCCCACGTGTAGGTCGCGAGGCTCGTGCCGTCGGCGGCGTACACCTGCTGGGGTGCGGGCATGGAGGTGAGGTCTGCGAGGGGAACGGCCACGGTTCCATCATGCCCCTGCATCCCTGTCCCGGCTCGTCTTGCGCTGGCGCTGCGATCAGGCGGTTCGGCTCAGAGCACGACGATGAAGCCGAGAACAGCGCTCGCGACCGCGAGCACGGCCAGGACGAGCGCGGGGGCGAAGGGCTCCTTGCGGCGCAGGTGAACGACGGTCGCGCCGATCATGATGATGGCGAGGCCGGTGCCGGCGAGCGGCGTGAGAATCGGTGCGATGCCGGTGAGCAGGGGCAGGATCAGACCGAGTGCGCCGACGACCTCGAGGGTCGCGATGGCCTTGATGGTGCCGGCCGAGAAGTCCTCGGTCCACGTCATGCCCTTCTCGGCGAGGTCGGCCTTCGGAGTGAGGACCTTCATGACCCCGCCTCCCAGCATGGCGAGGGCGAGCAGTCCGTTGACGATCCAGAGTGCGATCAGCATCCGAGGTTCCGTTCTGTTTGTTTGTTACGATCAGTAACCAAGAATGGAGCAATCGGATGACGCGTGCAAAAGGCACATCGGTGTCAGTGACGCACAGTGATGGGTGCGACACGGCGGGATTCCCCGACTACGAGAACTCGTGCTCGGTCGATGACGGCGCCGGCAGGGCGATCCGCGACGTGCTCGACCGGGTCGGTGACAAGTGGTCGCTCCTTCTCATCGCGACGCTGCGCGGCGACCGTCTGCGGTTCAGCGAGCTGCTCAAGCACATTCCCGGGATCTCCCAGCGGATGCTGACGCTCACGCTCCGCCAGCTCGAGCGCGACGGGCTCGTCAGCCGCACCGCGTACGCGGAGGTTCCGCCACGAGTGGAGTACGAGCTGACCGAACTCGGCGGCACGCTCATCCCGATGGCCCGCACGATCGGGGACTGGGCACTGGCCAATCACCCGGCGATCGAGGAGGCGCGCGCCCGTTACGACGCGCGTTGACCTGCGCTCGCCGCGTCAGCGCGCCTCGTGCACGATCAGCCAGCGGGCGACGGCTTCTTCTGCGCCCGTGTTGTGAATCCGGTGCGGCCGCGAGCACGGGTAGCTGATCGAGTCTCCGGCTCGGAGGATCACCCGCTCGTCGTCGAAGTCGATCGTGAGCTCGCCCGACATCATCGTGCCGACCTCGTATCCCTCGTGTCGGAACAGGGCGGCGTCGGCCGAGGCAGTCGCGCCGGCGGGATATGTGGATTCGAAGTAGTCGACGCCTGGCGTGCGTCCGGGAGCGAGCCTGCGGAAGGTGACGCCGCTGTCGAGGGAGACGGATGACGACTCTCCTGCTCGCTGCAGACCGAACGCCGCGTCGGCCGCCGCGGCCTGGTCTGGCTCCTCGCGACCGTCGAACACGGCCGCGAGGGGTATGCCGAGAGCATCCGTGATCGCGATCAGCCGCGAGACGCTGGGCTGCAGCACGCCGCGCTCGATCTGCGACACGGCGCTGGGGGAGATTCGCAGCCGCTGCGCGAGTGAACGCGCCGACATCCCCTTCTCTCGGCGCAGCTCGCGCAACCGCGCACCGACGCCGCGGGTCAGCTTGTCGGGCGCAAGCGCCTCTTCGACGTCTGGCATGCCTTGATTCTAAGGACGTGGACGACAGGGAAGGTGAAGCCTCAACTTCACACCGTCGTAACAGCGAGGAAACCCGCCGTGAGGCGTTAAGCAATAGCTTCACTTTCAGCAGCATCCGCCCTCGGCATCCCGACGGGGCGGTCCCACTTCTCGTTCTCCACCATCCCCCTCACCCGGAAGGTACGGAAATGACTCCTTCTTCTCCGCCGTCGACCGCATCCGCGCCACTCACCAAACCCCAGGACATCGTCGAAGCGGCCGGTTACCCGGAGGGCTCCGGGAACATGAAGCCGCACTACGATCCGCGGCTCGCCAACGAAGACCTCGCACCTCTCCGCAAGCAGAAGTGGTCTGCGTACAACATCTTCGCGTTCTGGATGTCGGACGTGCACTCGGTGGGCGGCTACGTCACCGCCGGTTCGCTCTTCGCTCTCGGAATCGCGGCGTGGCAGGTGCTGGTCGCTCTCGTGGTCGGCATCCTCATCGTGCAGGTCTTCGCGAACCTCGTCGCCAAGCCGAGCCAGAAGACGGGTGTGCCGTACCCCGTGATCAACCGGGCGATCTTCGGCGTCAAGGGCGCCAACATCCCCGCCATCATCCGCGGCGTGATCGCGATCGCCTGGTACGGCGTGCAGACGTTCCTCGCGGCGGAGTCGCTCAACATCGTCTTCCTGAAGTTCATCCCCGGTGCGGCCGCGCTCGTCGACGTCAGCTTCCTCGGACTGTCGGCGCTCGGATGGATCTCCTACGCCATCCTGTGGGTCGCGCAGGTCGCGCTGTTCTGGAACGGCATGGAGGTCATCCGACGCTTCATCGACTGGGCGGGCCCTGCGGTCTACGTCGTCATGATCGTCCTCGCCATCTACCTGGTGTCTCAGGCCGGCTGGGAGAACATCAGCTTCGATCTCTCCGACCCCAACCAGCCCGCGGTCGGGTTCTGGGGCTCCGTGGGCCTGATGTTCATGGCGATCGGCATCGTGGTGTCGTACTTCTCCGGGCCGATGCTGAACTTCGGCGACTTCGCGCGCTACGGAAAGTCCTTCTCCGCCGTCAAGAAGGGCAACCTCTGGGGCCTGCCGGTGAACTTCCTGTTCTTCTCGCTGCTCACGGTGATCACGGCATCCGCCACCGTCCCCGTGTTCGGTGAGCTCATCACCGATCCGATCCACACCGTGGAGCGGATCGACACCCCGTTCGCGATTCTGCTCGGCGGTCTCACCTTCGTGACGGCCACCGTCGGCATCAACATCGTGGCGAACTTCATCGCGCCGGCATTCGACTTCTCCAACGTCGCGCCGCACCGGATCTCGTGGCGACTCGGCGGCATGATCGCTGCGGTCGGCTCGGTCTTCCTGCTGCCGTGGAACTGGTACTCCGACGCGACCGCGATCCACTACTCGCTCGGCGTGCTGGCCGCTCTGATCGGCCCGCTGTTCGGCCTGCTGATCGCCGGCTACTACGTCGCCGCTCGCCAGCGCATCAAGACCGACGACATGTTCTCGATGGCGGAGGGCGGCGCCTACTGGTATCGCAACGGCTACAACCCGAACGCGATCAAGGCGCTGCTGATCGCCGGCGTCCCGACGATCATCATCGCGATCCTCCCGAAGATGCTCGCCGACCTGGGGTTGTTCGACATCTCGTGGATCGGGAACTTCACCTGGTTCATCGGCTGCGCGCTGGGCTTCGTCGTCTTCACGGTTCTCGAGCGGATCGACCCGAAGGTGCCGACGTTCGACGGCGAATCGGAGGGGATCTCGGACGGCACGGTGGAGACCGCCTGAGGGCCGACACGCCACATCGGGGGACGAATCCGTGGAAACGTCCCCCGATGTGGCGTGTCGTCCCCCGAAGGGGACTCGTCCGGCCCGCCTCGCGTCAGGCCCCGACGAGCTCGAGGTCGAGGTCGTCGGTGGGAACCGTCTGGCGCAGCGCGTCGCCGAGCGCGGCATCCACGTTCGTCCAGTACTGGAAGAAGCGCTCGCGGATGCCGTCGATCGTGATGCCGCGGCCCTGGCCGGTGAGCACCTCGAGGAACCGTGCCCGCTGGGCGTCGTCGAACACCTCGCGGTACAGCGTGCCGGCCTGACCGAAGTCGTCGTCGTCCGCGCGGAGGGTGACGGCGGCGCGCATCAGCTCGCCGTCGGACTCCCAGCTCGCCTCCGCCCCGGCGACCGGATCGGCGACGGGGCCTCCGGCCGGACCGAAGGAGTTCGGCGTGTACACGCGGTGCTCGGCGGGATTGAACTTGTACTGCATCTGGCCCTCGTGCATGTAGTTGCGCACCTCGGCCGCGTGCGGCTGGTTGACCGGCAGCTGGTTGTAGTTTGCCCCGATGCGGTAGCGCTGCGCGTCGGAGTACGCGAAGACGCGGGCCATCAGCATCTTGTCAGGCGAGATGCCGGTGCCGGGCACCTGGTTGCCCGGGGAGAACGCCGCCTGCTCGATCTCGGCGAAGAAGTTCTGCGGGTTGCGGTCGAGCGTGAACGTGCCGACCTTGATGCGCGGGTAGTCCTTCTTCGACCAGGTCTTCGTGAGATCGAACGGGTTGAAGCGGTAGGTCTTGCCCTCTTCGTACGGCATGACCTGCACGTAGACGTCCCACGACGGGTTCTCGCCCCGCGCGATCGCGTCGAAGAGGTCGCGGCGGTAGTAGTCGGCATCGGAGCCGGCGAGCTTCTCGGCCTCTTCCGGGCTCATCGCCTCGACGCCCTGGTGGGAGAGGAAGTGGTACTGGACCCAGAAGCGCTCACCGGCCGCGTTCACCCACTGGTAGGTGTGCGAGCCGTAGCCGTTCATGTGACGCCAGCTGCGGGGCAGGCCGCGGTCGCCCATGAGGTAGGTCACCTGGTGGGCCGTCTCGGGGGAGAGCGTCCAGAAGTCCCACTGCATGTCGGCGTTGCGCAGGCCCGAGTCGCCGAGGCGCTTCTGGGAGTGGATGAAGTCGGGGAACTTCATCGCGTCGCGGAGGAAGAAGGTCGGTGTGTTGTTTCCGACGATGTCGAGGTTGCCCTCGGTCGTGTAGAACCGCAGCGCGAAGCCGCGCACGTCACGCCAGGTGTCGGGAGAGCCCTGCTCGCCGGCGACGGACGAGAAGCGCAGCAGCGTCTCGCTCACGGCGCCCGGCTGGAAGGCTGCCGCCTTCGTGTACGCAGAGACGTCTTCGGTGACGGTGAATGTCCCGAACGCGCCGCCGCCCTTGGCGTGCGGGTTGCGCTCCGGCACACGCTCGCGGTTGAACGAGGCGAGCTTCTCGACGAGGTAGCGGTCGTGCAGGACGGTGGGGCCGTCTGCACCCACGGTGAGCGAGTGCGCGTCGCTCGGCACCGGGGTTCCGGTCTGGGTGGTGGTGGGCTCGGTCATGTTTCTCCTTCTGCGCACGGGCGCGACGAATACCCCTGCCCTTCTGGGGAGGGCGGGTGGCGGGCGTCGGACTACCGCGCGGCGTTCTGGCAACTGGGGCACAGGCCCCAGAAGGTGACTTCTGCTGTCTGGACGGTGAATCCCCCCGTGTTCGAGGGGGTGAGGCACGGTGCGACGCCGGTGACGCAGTCCACATCGCCGACGGCACCGCAGGCGGTGCAGACGACGTGGTGGTGGTTGTCTCCGATGCGCCGCTCGTAGAGCGCCGCGGAACCCGCCGGTTCGATCCGGCGGATGAGGCCCGCCGTCGTCAGGTCCGCGAGGATGTTGTGCACCGACTGGATCGACGTGGTCGGAAGCACGTCGGACACCGCGCGGTAGACCCGCTCGGCATCCGTGTGGGCCATGGAATCGAGGACCTCGAGAACGGCGACCCGGCCTGCGGTCGCCCTCAGTCCCGCGTCGCGAAGCGCGGAGTCGAGTTCGGTGTCCATGCCTCGACTGTACACGCTATTTTTAGTGATTCAAAAGAAGTATCGGCATGTCGGTTGTCATCGGGATCTCACGCGGGCCTGCCGCCGAAAAGCGGGAGTGTCAGCGCCGCCCGCCCTGCCGAGTAGGTGAGGGCAAGGAGCAGGATCAGAAGCACGATGCCGATAATCGGGGCGAGCACGACGGCGGGACGATGCCGAAGAAGGACTATCGCGGCTCCTGCGAGGGCGAGCAGGACGACCGACCCGATGTAGAAGGAGTTCATCGACGCGGCGAAGGCGGCGTAGTCGCATGACGTGGCCGTGCAACTCGCGATGCTCAAAGCCGAGAGGAAGGTGTGCCCTGCGCCGAGGACCGTGAAGAACAGCTGTGCGATCCACAGGGCGAACGCCAGGGGAACTCGACCTGTGGGATCGCTCATGTCGGCTACCGTAGCGGCTCGGGGTCCAGAATCAGGGTTCAGGAGCGGGTGATCGTGAACCCTTCGCCCCGCACTCGCACTCGTCCGCTCTGCGCCGCCTGGCCGCGCTGAGCGCCGTCGGCGTCGTAGGCGCGGCCGTCTCCGGATGTGAGGGGCGTCACGCGCACGTCGGATGCTGAGCCGTTCGCGTACAGCACCGCCGAGCCGGACGTGGTCGCGTACACCGCGGTCGCGACCCGCGGCTGGATCACCAGCGCATCGAGTCTCAGGTCGCCATGACTGGTGCAGCGCACCGTCGCCGGGCCGTCGGGCAGGTCGCCGCCGAGCAGCTGCGGCACGAGCATGCCCTCGGCCTCGGTGAGTCCGCGGTCTCCCGCACCGCCCGCCGGCGTGCGTGTGCTCCACAGCATCCGCGAGCCCGCGAAGACCTCCCATTCGGCGTCGCCGGCGTCCGCAGCCTGGCGCCACACGAGACCGTGCAGGATGCCGCCGGCCTCCGTCACATCGAACTCGACCCACTCACCCGTCGGCACGCGCACGTAAGCGCCTCCGGAGAGGTTGCCCTCTCCGGTCCAGGCGCCGGTGTCCGGTCGCACGATGGCGCAGCCGGGAGAGAGGCGAGCGGACTCGGCATCGATGACGCGGAGGCCCGAGAACGTGCTCAGCCCCGTGATCGAGGTCGCGACCTGCGCGATGTCGCTGTCGGCATCGAGCAACAGCATCGTCAGCAGACCGTGGATCGTGGACTCGGCGCCCGAATTGCGGTTCACTCGCCCATCAGTCTCCACGCCGTCGAAGGTCACTCCGGTGGCGGGGTCATAGACAGGGACGCCTGCGGAATTGGCGCCGAAGAACCAGCCTGCAGCGAGTCCGGCGAGCACTCGCAGGCCTTCGCCGCCACCGGATGCCGCGGCCTGCGCCGCCCCCGCAACTCGACCGTGCGCGCCGTAGGCGATCTGCGCCTCGGCGGGAAGAGGAGCCCAGGCGTTGTGCGGACCCCCGGATGCGAGCACTTGCGGGGTGAAGCGCCCGGAGTCGGCGATCGCGGCCGCCGTCCAGTCGCGGCGACCCAGCAGCGCGCCGGAGCGGGCAAGCGCTTCGGGCGCAGCCGCACCCCACGCATGCCAGAATCCGAGCGATCCCGTCCACGGCAGCACGGCGCCGAACGGCCATCCGACACCTGGCTCCGTCGCCATGGCGGCAACGCCTTCGCCGTATATCCGCAGCGCTGCCCGGCTGCGGGAATCGCCCGCCTCGGCCGCGGCGGTGAGTCCGAGCATGGCCTCGGCCGTGGCATCCGCTCCTCCGGCGATCAGCCATCCGGGCAGCTGCCGTCCGTCGCTGAGCACCCACTGGCCGGCCCGGCCGAGCGATTCGCGTCCGAGGGCGTCGAGGCACAGGTGCAGTCTGCCCAGGAGGAAGTCGGCGAAGACGGCATCGTCGTCCCGGAACGCGGTGTATCCCTCGCCGAACGCCCACACGGTCCGCGCCAGCCAGTAAGACTCAGCCGAGTCGGAGGGGTCGGGAAGCTCGACCGGGATCGCGCTCGGATTCAAGGTGCCGTCCTCCTGCTGCCACAGCACGACGCGTCCGGCATTCGGGCCGGATGCCGTCTGCAGGAAGGCGAGGGCGCGGAGCACGTCGTGCGCGTCGTCTCTGCTGCGGACGTCTCCGGTCGCGGTCCAGTGGCGCAGGAAGACGACGGCCGCCCGCGCGATGTCGTCAGCGTTGAAGGCGCCCTGGCTCCAGTAGCCGCTGCTCGCATCCCTCGTACCCCCGCCGACGCGACGGAAGCCGCCGGCCGCGTCGGCGTCCGCGTAGGTCCACGGTGCGCGCACGATCGGCGTCGCGTCGATGTCGAAAGTCGTGTGAGCCACGCTCGCCGTGACGGGAACGTCAGCCAGGAGGAAGCGGAGGTGGGCGAGATTCGTCAGCCGGCCACCCTGCGGCGCTCCCGCGGATGCGGCGGAGCGGATCGCACCCGTCTGAGCGACGGCGGCGTCTGGAGGCAGGAGGGCGAGAGCGGATGCCGCCGCTGCGAGTGCGAGGAACGTGCGACGCGACGTCTCCATGGCGTCAGAGCTCCCCGTCGACGTCACGCAGGACCCGTCCCCACGGCTGAGCGGGGTCGTGGACGGCGACGGCGAGCGTGGTGTCGGACTGTCCGTAGTAGGCGAACCACTTCTCCTGGAACTTCACGAGCCCCTCGACGAAGGTCACGTTCGAGACCAGACCGTTCATGTCCTCGAACGTCTGCGGGCGCAGCCACGGTTCCTGAAGGCGGGCGATCACCTTCGTGGGCTCGTCGGGATCGATCGCTATCTGGCCGCAGCGATAGTCGACGTCGACGGAACCGTCGGCGTTGACCGTCCTCGTCGCCCCGTTGGTGAGGAGGACGAGCAGACCGTTGTCCGTCAGGACCGGAGAAGTGCCGATCTCGACGAGAGCCTCGTCCCACGTGCCCGGTGTCGGAGAGTACATCGGCTCGGTGTCGGGCGTGCCCGGCGTCCAGTGGATCAGGTCGTCGCTGGTCGCCCAGTAGATGGCTCCCTCCCCGAAGTACATCCACCACTTCCCGTGCATCTTGCGGGGCACGATGACGCCGGCCTTCGACCAGTTGAATCCGCGCGGGTCCATGGTCTTGAAGGTGTCGAAATCCTCGAACAGCGGCCCGTGCTTGGTCCATGAGCGAAGATCCGTGGAGGTCGCCAGGCAGAGCTGCGCGCTGCGTCGATCCCATCCCGTGTACGTGAGGTAGTAGGTGCCGTCGATCAGGGCGATGCGCGGGTCCTCGCATCCGAAGCGCTCGTAGTCCTCGGAGGGAGAGAGGATCGGCGCGTCCTCGCGGGCGAAGTTCACGCCGTCGCGTGATCGGGCCATCCCGATGTGCGACACGATGTCATCCGCATGGGCACGGTACAGCAGCACGACCTCGTCGCCGTCGACGATCGCGGCCGGGTTGTACAGGTTGGCCGACTCCCAGCTGTCGCCGCGGGGCCGGAGGATGGGGTTTCCCTCGTAGGGGGTGAAGGGACCCAGGGGGAAGGATGCTCCAGTGAACATGGGGGCCTTTCTGGTCAGCCTTTGACGGCGGCGCCGAGGTCGGTGGCGGTGAAGAATCGCTGGAAGACGATGAACAGGATGACGACGGGGAACGCCAGCGCAGTCGCGCCCGCGAGAATGGCGCCGTTCGGGTTCGCCGTCGACTGCGCGACGTTCGAGATGTAGTTCGCGAGGGAGACGGCGAGTGGCTGGAGCCCCGCATCCTTCGTGATGAGGAACGGCCAGAGGAACTCGTTCCAGGGCCCGATGAAGGTGACGAGCACGACGGTCACGAGCACGGGCCGGATAAGAGGGATGGCGACCGAGGTGAGCAGACGGATCTCGCCGGCTCCGTCGATCCGCGCGGCTTCGAAGATCTCCACAGGCAGCGCCTTGAAGAACTGCACGAAGATGAACACGGCCGTCGTGTTTATGAGAAACGGCAGGATCATTCCGAGGTACGAGTCGCCGAGCCCGTAGTTGCGGGTGATCTGCACGTACAGCGGGATCATCAGCAGCTGGAACGGCACCATCTGCACGAGCAGCATCAGCACCCAGATCACGCCCCGCCCGCGGAAGTCGAGCCGGGCGATCGCGTACCCGGCGAGCAGCCCGAACACGACGGTTCCGAGCAGCACGCCTGCGGTGAAGATCAGCGAGTTCAGCAGGGAGCCGGCCAGGTCGATGCGCGAGTCGATGGCGACGAAATTGTCGACCGTCCACCCGCTCGTCGGAAGCAGTTCGTTCGGCGAGTTCGTCGGATTCTCCTGGAAGGCCCCGACGAGCATGAAGTAGAACGGGAAGGCGAAGCCGATGGCTGCGATCGTGAGGACGATCAGGCTCAGGATGCGGGGGACTGAACGCTTGCGGGTCATGGTCATCGCTCCCTGGTCGCTCGGTTCGCGGCGAGTGACAGCATTCCGACGAGGATCACCAGGATCATGCCGATCGCCGCCGCGGTGTCGGGGTTCTGCTGCTGGATGCCCAGCTGGTAGATGAGCAGCACGGGAGTGGAGGACGCCCCGTCGGGGCCGCCCCCGTTTGTCAACAGGTACGGCTCGGTGAAGAGATTCGCACCGGTGATGATCGACAGGATCAGCACGAGCGTGGTCGCGCTGCGCACCCCGGGGACCGTCACGTTCCAGAAACGCGACAGGGCGCCGGCCCCGTCGGTCTCCGCCGACTCGTACAGCTCCTTGGGCACGTTCTGCAATGCCGCGAGGTAGAGCAGGATGTAGAAGCCCAGCTGCTTCCAGGTCACGTAGAACGCGATCATCGGCATCGCCAGACCGCTGTTGACGAGCCACGAGGGATCGGGTGCGAGCGGACCGAGGATCGTGTTGATCAGGCCATTGCCGGAGAAGAGCAGCATCCACACCCCGACGAGTGAGACGCTCGCCGTCAGGTAGGGGACGTAGAAGGCCACGCGGTACGCGGCCACCCAGCGGATGCCGGTGTTCAGCGCCGCGGCGAGCACCAGCGAGAGCACGGCGGTGAGTGGCACGTTGATGACGAGGAAGACGAGCGTGTTGCGGAAGGATCCGAGAACGCGCGGATCGGTGAGGACCGTGACGAAGTTCTCGAACCCGACGAAGGGACGATCGACCTCGACGTTCGGGGCCGTGAAGAAGTAGTCGTGGAACGCGATGTAGACGGCGAACGCGAGCGGGTACGCGAAGATCGCGAGCACGAACACGAAGTACGGCAGCGCGAAGAGGCCGCCGATCGGCTGCGCACCCAGCCACCGGGTGCGCAGCCGCCGGTTCTCTGTCATGGCGTCACTCGGCGACGAGATCGTCGATCTTCGAGGCGGCGGTCTTCAGGAAGTCGTCGATCGACTCCTTGCCGAAGATCACCGCCGAGGAGTACTCGTCTCGGAAGGCCTGCCACGCCTCGACCGAGTTGGGGATGCTGGGAACGTCAGCGGTCGCTTCGACCTGCTTCGCGAACGCCTCGTACGAGGGGTTCGCGGAGAAATAGTCGGGATACGTGCCCGCCAGGTCGGTGCGCATCGGCATCTGACCAGTCACCTCCAGCAGCTGGCCGTCGCTGTCCTCATTCGTGGAGAACTGCAGGAAATCCCAGGCGGTCCCCTGGTTCTCGCATGCGGTGAACATCGAGACGCTCTTGGAATCAGCGAAGGTCGTCGGGTTCTCGCGGCCGTCGCTCGTGGGGACGGGCATGAAGCCGACGTCGACGGTGTCGGCGTACGAGGGGATCGCCCACGGGCCCGCGAGCTGCATCGCCGTGGTGCCCGCCGACATCGCGTCGTCAGTGGCGGCCTCGTTCGGAGCGAGCTTCTCGTCGTAGATCGTCTTCCAGAACTCGGCGACCGTGCGACCGGCATCCGAGTCGAACGTGGCCTTTCCGTCTTCGACGAGCATGGTTCCGTCGGTCTCGGCGAGGTAGAGCGGGTAGAAGTCGAACCACGGCTGGTAGAACTCGCTGGTGGGTGCGGGCCAGATCGCGCTCTGCACACCCGAGGCGACGATCGCGCGAGAGCCGGCGAGGAAGTCGTCGTAGGTCGCCATCTTCGGGTTCTCGGGGTCGATGCCCGCGGCCTGGAACAGCGCCTTGTTGTACATCACCATGACCGGATTCGACTTCCAGGGCAGCTGGTAGAAGTCGCCGTCCGTCGCATAAGCGTCGAGGTCTCCGCCGCGCTCGGTGATGTAGTCGGCGCCGCCGTCGATCTTGCTCAGGTCGACGAGGCCGCCCTGCTTGACCCAGCCCGACACCGCGGCCGGAGCCACGTTGTAGACGAGGCACGGGGCGGTGCCCGCGGTGATCGCCGCCGTGATGGCCTCTTCGGAGGAGGACCCGGCGGGGATCTCCTGCGCCGTGACCTTCTCGTCCGGGTGATCCTTGTTCCAGGCGTCGACGACGGCGTGGCCCCAGGCGACCTCCTGTTCGTTGTTGGACAGCCAGACCTTGATGGGGCCCTTGCCGTCGGCCGATCCGGCGGAGCCTCCGCCGCCGGCCGAGCATCCTGTCGCCACGAGTGCGACGGCGCTGATGAGTGCTGCTGCGCGGATCTTCTTCATGGTGTCCTCCTCGACACGGTGGATACGACGGTCTACGGCGCCGAAGTGCTGTCGCGAAGGTGCACGACGTTGCAGTCGACGATCTCGATGCGGGGCTGCGCTCCGAGGATGTCTGCCCGCAGGAGACGGGCGGCCGCGCGTCCTCTCGCGGCGGGGTCGGATGAGACGCTGGTCAGCGCGGGAGAAAGGTGCGCCGAGAGGTGGTCGTCGTCGAATCCGGAGATGGCGAGATCCTCGGGGATCTTCAGCCCCTGCGATCTGGCGTAGGAGAGTCCCGCGATCGCCATGGTGTCGTTGGCGTACATGATCGCGGTGGGGCGCTCGGGGAGTGCGAGCAGCTCCGCGGTGAGCGTTCGGCCGCTCGCGGCGGTGAAGTCTCCCTCGCGCAGCAGCTCGTCGCCGTGCATCTCGCCAACATAGGCTTCGGCCCGAGCGCGCGAATGCACGTAGTCGAGGGGGCCGGAGACGTGGGCGATGCGCTCGTGTCCCGCCTCGCGCAGGTGAGCGACGATGTCGCGGATGGGGGCGGCGTCGTCGGTGCGGACGCAGGAAAAGGGGTGCTCCTGGTCGTAGGCGCCGACCAGGACGGTCGGGAGGCCGAGGTCGTCGAGGAACGGCACGCGCCAGTCGTCGACTCGGAGGTCGAGCAGGAGCGCACCGTCTGCCCGGCCATGCGTGAGGGATCGGTACGCGCGCTCCTCGGCGTCGCGACCGGAGACCACCTGCAGAACCAGCGCGGTCTCGGTCTCGGCGAGCACCGACTCCACACCGGCGATGAAGGCAGGGAAGAACGAGTCGTTCGCGATCACCTCAGGGTCGCGGGCGAGCACCACCGCGACGGCGTTCGCGCGGCGGTTCGCGAGGGCCCGCGCACTCTGGCTCGGCACCCACTCGAGCTTCTCGACCGCGGCGAGGACCTTGGCCCTGGTCTCCTCGGAGATCGGGCGGTTGCCGCTCAGTGCGTGCGAGACCGTCGCTTTCGTGACGCCCGCTTCGCGAGCGACATCGGCGATCGTCGTGCGACTCATGCCACCTCCTCGTGGACCATCGTTGAACCGGTTTGATGAGTGTAAACCGGTTTGACGACCGACGTCAAAGGGTAGTCGAGGCTGCGCCACGGCGGGTGAGGACGACTGTCAGCCGAGCGGATACTCCACGAAGGCGAACGCCGATCCGTCCGGCGCCCAGCTCGGCACGTTGATGGTGCCCTGCCCGCCCTCGAGGGTCACCAGGGTGGTCGGCGTGCTCCAGTCGTCGATCGACACCAGCCGCAGCTCGACGAGCAGATCGGCGGGATGCCCCGTCGTGCCCGGCGGGTAGCTCAGGTACACCGCGAGCCTGCCATCGGGGGACACGTGCGGGAACCAGTTCACCCGTTCGTCGAAGGTGAGCTGCGTGATCTCCGACCCGTCGGGGCGCGAGCGCGCGATCTGGGCGTGACCGGGAGAGAACTGCTCGGTGTTGAACAGCATCCACTCGCCATCGGGCGTCCACTCGCATCCGTCTGCCGGACCCGGGTGCGTCGTGACCGCTCGGTCATCTCGCCCGTCGACGTCGATCGTGTGGATCGTCGCCGACGCCCACCAGTTCTCGCCCTCCGGCTGCAGCCGCACGTACGCCAGGCGTCGACCGTCGGGGCTCACCCCGTGCAGGAAGTGCATCGCCCCGTCGTCGGCGGTCACGCGACGCGCCGCGCCGCCGGCCAGCGGAACCCGCCAGATGTGCCAGTCGTTCGCCGAGGCGAACACCGTCTCGCCGTCGGGCGCGAGCACGTGGTCGTTGTTCGCGTCGGGCAGACCGTCGGCTCGGATCTCCTCCGGCGCCGCCGAACCGTCGACGGGCAGCAGCCACAGTCGGCCGTCGCCGTTGACGAGCAGCCGGTCGTCGCCGGTCCAGTTCGGCGCCTCGTACAGCAGATCGCGCGATTCGAAGACGGTGCGGATGCTTCCGCTCGCTCGCTCCCACACGCGGATGCGGCACGTCTGGCCCGGCTGCAGCTCACGCCCGCGGCTCATGAGCGCTCTGCGAGATAGGAGCGGATGCCCTCGACGATGAGGTCGTGGTCGTCCTGCGAAGACAGGCCCGACGCGGTCGCCGCCGCGACGACGCCGACGCCGCGCACGCGGATCGGGAACGAGCCGCCCGTGATGGCGTAGTCGTCTCCCAGCCAGCCGGATCCGGCCGCATCGATGCCGGCCGCGGTGAACCGGGCATCCACGAGGGCGCTGCTCGTCTCCATCCTCAGCACGAGAGCCGCCTTCCGAGCGATCCAGACCTCCTGGTCGGGCGTGATCCCGGGCAGGGCGGCGCGGAACAGGATGAGACCAGGGCGGCGGATGTCGATTCCGACGCCGTGGCCCGCAACCTGCGCGATCTCGGTGATGCGGGTGCCCAGCCGCCACGCGTCGGCGTGGTCGAAGCCGTCGAAGACGAGCTCCTGCTCCTGCTGCTCGAACACGCTGATCAGATCGGTCATCGATGCCTCCTCGGCGAACGTCGTCAGCGCACGCTATCGCGTCGAGCGCGCCCGGCGGAAGAGACGGAGACGCCGGACGGCGCTCAGACGAAGCGCACGGTCTGCTGCAGGCGCGTGCGCACGTCGAACAGCTCGTTGCCGCCGATCGCCCGCACCCCGGGCACGCCCTGGCGGAGCACCATGCCCAGTGCGCTGCGGCGCACGACCACGACCGGGACGCCGCGCACCGTGCCCATCGGGGTGACGGCCTGCACGAGGTCCTCGTCGGGCAGCACGACGATCGCGCCGCCGAACCGCACCCGCGCGGCACGTGCGGTGACGCGCATGCGGGCGAGCAGGGCGGTGATCGGCGCACGGACTCCGACGCTCGGGCCGGTGATCTCTCCGCGGCGGAACCCGACGACGCCGCCGAAGTCCTCGGACATCACGCCGTACAGGCCCGAGGGGCTGAGCACGACATGGTCGAGCTTCTCCTCGGGATCTGGGCCGGTGGCCACGTCGTGCCAGACCGTGAAGCCCATCCCGAGGTCGGCGACGGTGCGGGCCGTGGCCTCCTCTGCGAGGGCGTCGGCGAGAAGTCGGCGCAGTTCGCGGGGCGCTTGACGGACGAGAGCCGGGTCGTACGGGTCGGGAACCTCAGCGCCGATGCCGGCCCATTCCCGGATCAGGGTGAGATAGCGCTCCCTGCGCCATCCGCCCGGCTGGCCGTAGGAGCGCGCGCGGGGGCGGGTGTCGGCGCGCACGGTCTGCACGCGCCATCCGCTCCACTCGCTCTCTTCCGCGAAGCCGTGCCCGCGGTCGTACGCCGCCCGATTCTCCGGCGTGCCGACGAGCTCCCACGCGTACTGCACCTGGATGAACACGGCCGCGTCGCCGCCGGTGTCGGGATGCGTCTGACGCAGCCGCAGCCGGTAGGCGCGGCGCAGCTCGTCATGGTCGACCGCGGGGTCGACGCCGAGCACCTCGTACGCCGAGGCCGAGAGGGGGCTGTCGAACATCTCGCTCCTTCCGACCGCGGAATCCAGAGTATCCGCCGATCTGATGCGCCGAGTGCACGGGATGCCGCCGAGTGCACGCGCTGATGACGTCGGGAAGCCGTGCAGTCGGCAACGCGCCGTGCAGTCGGCAACGAGCCGTGCACTCGGCGCGCCGCGTGCGTTCACTCCGCGACGTCGACGATGCGCTCGACTCCGACCACGGGTACGACCGTGCCGGCGGATGCTGCCGCGAGGTCGTCCGCGAGCGTGCCGAGTTCCGCCGCCGGCACCCACAGCTCCAGCGTGGCCGCCGCCGCGTATCGCGGCTCCCCGAGCGTGGCGCCGTGGTGCCCCGCCCAGTCGCGCAGCAGGTTGTCGACGCGTCCGGCATCCGTATGCGGCACGTGGACGCTCACCTGGGTGAGCGATTCGCGGCGCAGCAGCGTCGCGAGGTCGAGCGCCTCGGACACCGCCGTCGAGTACGCCCGCACGAGGCCTCCCGCGCCGAGCTTCACGCCGCCGAAATACCTCGTGACCACCGCCACGACATCGGTGAGCTCGCGCCGGCGCAGCACCTCGAGCATGGGCATGCCTGCCGTGCCCGAGGGCTCGCCGTCGTCGGAGGACCGCGCCTGGTCGCCGAGCAGACCGGTGACCATCGCGCTGCAGTTGTGCCGCGCGTCCCAGAAACGCTTGCGGATGCCGGCGATGACGACATCCGCTTCCGCTGCGTCCGCGACCGGCTCGATGCGGGCGATGAACCGTGACTTCTTCACGACCAGCTCGTTCTCGACAGCCGCGGCGATCGTGCAGGGGTAGCGGCGGTCTGTGCTCACCCCGCCACGCTACCGCCGCGAGGTCGCTCTGACACCGGTCAGGCGCCGACCTCGATCAGCGCTCGACGAACGACATCTGCTGCGGGTTGTAGCGGTCGCCGTGCACCCCGATCGTGGCGGCCAGCCGGTCGAGGTCGGCGACCTCGTCGGCAGAGAGCGGGACGCCCGTCGATCCGGCGTTCTCGGCGATCCTCGCCGTGCGACGGGTGCCCGGGATCGGCACGATCCACGACTCGCGGGCGAGCAGCCAGGCGAGCGCGATCTGCCCCGGCGAGGCCTGCTTGGCCGTCGCGAGACCGGCGACGTGGTCGACGAGCGCCTGGTTGGCTGCGCGGTTCTCCTCGCTGAAGCGCGGGATCGTGCCGCGGATGTCACCGTCCGCGAAGGAGGTCTTCTGGTCGACGGTCCCGGTCAGGAACCCCTTGCCGAGCGGGCTGAACGGCACGAAGCCGATGCCCAGCTCGCCGAGCACGGGCAGCACCGACTCCTCGGGATCGCGGGTCCACAGCGAATACTCGCTCTGCAGCGCGGTCACCGGCTGCACGGCGTGCGCCCGCCTGATCGTCTCTGCCGACGCCTCGGACAGCCCGAAGTGCCGCACCTTGCCTTCGGCGATCAGCTCGGCCACGGTGCCGGCGACGTCTTCGATCGGCACGGCCGGGTCGACCCGGTGCTGGTAGAACAGGTCGATCACGTCGGTGCGCAGCCGTCGCAGCGACTCCTCGGCGACGCGGCGGATCTGTTCGGGGCGGCTGTCGAGCCCGACGCTCTTGCCGTTCTCGATGCGCCAGCCGAACTTCGTGGCGATCACTGCCTGGTCGCGCACCGGTTCGAGGGCCTCTCCGACGAGCTCCTCGTTGACATAGGGTCCGTAGACCTCTGCGGTGTCGAAGAACGTGACGCCGAGGTCGAGCGCCGAGCGCAGCACCGCGATCATCTCGCCGCGGTCGCCGGGGTTCGGCCCGTAGCTCTGCGACATCCCCATGCAGCCGAGGCCGACCGCTGAGACCTCGAGGCCCTGTCCGAGTGTGCGTGTGTGCATCAGATGTCCCTTCGTCGTGTGAGTCGACGCTACGCCCGGCGAAGCGTCGGTGGGAGGGGCTGATGGAACCCCTCAATCGAAGGATGGAGGTGCGTCGACCCCGGCGGGGGAAGAATGTGAGGATGCCGTCCGACGATCGTTCCGCCGTCGAGCCCGTGCGCGTGCGCACCTGGGCCGGGCTGATCGGCTCGGTGCGGATCGGCCAGGCTGCGATCACAGTGGTGCTCGTCGCCATCGGGTCGTGGCGCGCGGCCCTCGACGGGGTGCCTCTGCCATGGGTGCTCGCGATCAGTCTCGTCTTCCTCGGCTGGTACGGCGGCGGGCTGCTGCTCAGCGATCGCACCGACGACCGGCGCCTCGCCGCCGGCTGGCTGCTCGGACTCACGCTGATCTGGTTCGGCGCGGTGGCACTGTCGCCGGAGTACGTCTGGCTCGCCTTCGCCCTGTGGCTGCTCGCCGGATTCGTGCTGCGGATGCGGTGGGCCGCCGTCCTCAGCATCCTGATCCTGGCCGTGGTCATCGCCGCCCCGGTGCTGCATCACGGCACGACCAGCTACGCGAACGTGATCGGCCCCCTCGTGGGCGGAGTCTTCGCGCTCGGCATCTCGCGCGGCTACCTCGAGCTCGTGCGCGACGCGCGCGAGCGGCGTCGACTCATCGCCTCGCTCGTCGCGACGCAGGACGAGATGGCCGGCCTGCAGGACGAGCTGGCCCGCACGCAGCGGGAATCGGGCGCGAGCGCCGAGCGCACCAGGGTGTCGCGAGACATCCACGACACCGTCGCGCAGAGCATGGCATCGATCGGCATGCTGGCACGCATGGCGCGGGAGGCGGATGCCGACACCACGCGTGCACTCGATCAGATCGCCGCGCTCGCCGCGGAAGGGCTGTCCGACGCCCGCCGCATCGTGAACGACCTCATGCCCGCCGAGCTCGAGCAGACCGCGCTCGGCGACGCTCTCGAGCGGATGCTGGGGCGCTTGTCGGAGGAGACGGGGATCACGGCGACGCTGCAGGCGGACGACCTCCCTGGCATCGGTCTCGACGCGGAGGTCGCGCTGCTGCGCACGGCGCAGTCGGCTCTCGCGAACGTGCGCTCGCACTCGGGCGCTGCGCGGGTGGTGGTCACGCTGGCGGATGCCGGAGACGCGGTTCGCCTGGACATCGTCGACGACGGCCGCGGCTTCGACCCCACCGGACTCGATTCGGGGGAAACCGGAGGCGGCTACGGTCTTCGGGCCATGAGCGCCCGGCTGCGCGAACTCGGCGGCGGCCTCGACGTCGAGAGCGCACCGGGCGACGGCACGGCGCTCTCGGCGTACGTGCCGCTCGGACGCCGCTCGGCATCCGGACGACCGGATCGCCCCGAAGTCGGGACCGCCTCGTGAGCGCCGTGCGCGTACTGCTCGTCGACGACCACCCCATCGTCCGCGCGGGAGTGCGCTCGCTGTTCGACCGTCGGGACGACATCGAGGTCGTGGGCGAGGCGGCGTCGGGTGAGGAGGCGGTCGCGCTCGCGCGCCATCTGCATCCCGACGTCGTGCTGTGCGATCTGCGCCTGGGCGTCGGCATGGACGGTGTGCAGACGACCACGGCGCTGCGGGCGCAGCATCCGCCGCCCGCCGTCATCATCCTCACGACCTTCGATCGCGATGCCGAGATTCTCGGAGCGATCGAGGCCGGCGCCGCCGGCTACCTGCTGAAGGACGTCGCGCCGGAGGCCATCGTGCAGGCGATCCGTCAGGCGGCGGCGGGCGGGCTCGTGCTCACGCCCGAGCTCAGCGAGCGCGTCGTCGAAGTCATGCGGGCGCCGCGCGTGCGGCTCACGGAACGCGAGCTCGACGTGCTGCGGCTGCTCGACACCGGGTCCTCGAACCGCGAGATCGCGAAATCGCTGTTCGTCACCGAGGCCACCGTGAAGACGCATCTCGTGCACGTCTTCGAGAAGCTCGGCGCCGACAGCCGGGCGCGCGCTGTCGCGATCGCGCGCGACACCGGCATCCTCTGATCGGGTCAACCGTTCGATGGATCCGGGCGAGGGGGAGTCCGACGAGGCTGGAAGCAGCCTCGAAAGGACATCCCTCATGCGCAAGCTCTTCTACGCCGCGTTCGCCTACATGCTCGCCGGCGTGCTCTCCGGACTCTTCTACCGCGAGTTCACCAAGGCGAACGACTTCCCCGAGGGGCAGGCGACGCAGCTCGGACTCGTGCACACGCACCTGCTCGTGCTCGGCTTCGTCGTGCTGCTGCTCGTGCTGCTTCTCGAGAAGGCGTTCGCGCTGAGTGACAGCCGCCTGTTCGGCTGGTTCTTCTGGATCTACAACGCCGGACTTGTGCTCACCTCGACCATGCTCGTGTGGCACGGGTGCCTGACCGTGCTGGGGCGTGACTCGTCCGCCATGATCTCCGGGATCGCGGGCATCGGGCACGTCCTGCTGTCGGCCGGCATGGTGCTGCTCTTCCTCGCCCTGCGGAAGCGGCTGTTCGCTGCGAAGCCGGTCGCCGCCTGATCCCGCCCGCTACTCCGTCGAGTCGTCGCGCAGGTGCGCGATGTGCGCCTCGTGGCGGGCGATGTGGTGCGGAGACCTGCGCACGAACAGCCAGGCGACCACGAGCAGGGCGAACCAGATCGGTGTGACCAGCAGCGCGGTGAGCGTGTCGACCTGGGTGGTGAGCGCCCAGATGATGAAGACGAAGAACGCGAGCACCACGTACGGCATGAACAGGCCGCCCGGCATCCGGAACAGCGAAGACGACGCCTTCTCGGGGCGCGTGCGGCGGTACACGATGTAGCTGATCAGGAAGATCGTCCAGACGAACATGAAGCACACGGCCGAGACCGTGGTCACCATGTCGAAGGCCGTGCCGATGTCCTTGCCCGCGTACAGCAGGACGACGCCCGACAGCAGCAGGATGCACGACAGGAACAGCGCGTTCTGCGGCACCTTGCGCCGCGACAGCCGGCCGAACATGCGCGGGGCGTCGCCGTCCTGCGCCAGGCCGAACACCATGCGCGAGGTCGAGTAGATGCCGGAGTTCGCGCTCGACATGGCCGAGGTCAGCACCACGAGGTTCACGACCGTGGCGGCGATCCCGAGTCCGGCCAGGGCGAACATCGCGATGAAGGGGCTCTCGCCCGCGACGTACTGCGTCCATGGCGTGACCGCCATCAGCACGATCAGCGCGCCCACGTAGAAGAGGAGCACACGGATCGGGATCGCGTTGATCGCCTTCGGCAGATTGCGCTCGGGGTCCTTCGTCTCGGCGGCCGCGGTGCCGACCAGCTCGATTCCGACGAATGCGAACACGGCGATCTGGAAGCCGGCGACGAAGCCCATGAACCCGTGCGGGAACATGCCGCCGTGATCCCACAGGTTGGCGAACGATGCGGTGCCCGCGTCGTGCTGGAAGCCCGTGAAGATCATCACGAGGCCGGTGATGATCAGCGCGACGATCGCCACGATCTTGATGAGCGCGAACCAGAACTCCATCTCGCCGAAGGCGGCGACCGTGGGCAGGTTCAGCGCGAGCAGGATGACGATGACGAGCAGACCGGGGATCCACAGCGGGATGCCGGGGATCAGCGCATCCGTGTATCCGGCGATCGCGATCACGTCGGCGACGCCGGTGACCACCCAGCAGAACCAGTAGGTCCAGCCCGTGAAGAACCCGGCCCACGGGCCGAGGAGGTCGCTGGCGAAGTCGCTGAACGACTTGTACTTGAGGTTCGACAGCAGCAGCTCGCCCATCGCCCGCATGACGAAGAACAGCATGAAGCCGATGATCATGTAGACGAAGATCACCGAGGGCCCCGCGACCGAGATGGTCTTGCCGCTGCCCATGAACAGGCCGGTGCCGATCGCGCCGCCGATCGCGAGGAGCTGGATGTGGCGGTTGCTCAGCGCTCGCCGCAGGTGCTCCTCCTCGCCCGCTCCCGCGATGGCTCCCCCTGCATGGTGATTCGTCACTGTCGTCCTCCGGTCTTCGGCTGCATCCCGCGAGCGGGCACGGTGTGCAGGCTAATGCACGCGGATGCCGTCACCGAGGTGATCCGCCGAGGGTCAGTCGGATGGGCTACTTCGCGACGAGGGTCGTCTCGAAGCTGTACATGTCGGGGCGGTAGCAGTGGTGGCCGTACTCGATGGCTCTGCCAGAGTCGTCGAAGGCGATGCGCTCCATCGTGAGGACGGGGCCTCCGTCGTCGATGTCGAGCAGCTCGCTCTCGTCGCCCTCAGCACGGCGGGCGCCGATCTTCTGCTTCGCGATCCTGATCGTCACTCCGCGCGCGCGCAGGATCTGGTAGAGCCCGCGGGTTCCGAGGTCGTCGGTGGTGATGTCACGGAACTCCGGGGGGAGGTAGTTCTCCAGCACGGCCACGGGCAGCCCGTCGGTGCTGCGCTGGCGGCGGATGTAGACGACGTCCGCGCCGACGGCGACGCCGAGGCCGATCGCGACCGCATCCGTCGCGGGCACGACCTCATGGGCGAGTACGCGTGTTCCGGGTTCATGATGCGAGCCCTGCAGATCTTCGTAGAGGCTCGTGAGCTCGACCTGGCGCGTGACCTGGCCCTGGACCACCTGCGTGCCGATGCCGCGCCGCCGCACGAGCAGGCCCTTGTCGACGACCTCTTGAATCGCGCGGCGGACTGTCGGCCGGGACAGGCCGAGACGCTGCGCTATGGCGATCTCGTTCTCGAGGCGCGCTCCGGCGGGGATCGCCCCGGAGTGGATGGCGGCTTCGAGGCGGCTGGACACCTGGTAGTACAGCGGCACGGGGCCGGTGCGATCGAGGTCGGCGAACAACTCGTCTGGCCAATGGGGCGCTTCGCCGACCATCGTTCCCTCCCCGTCCCGCGTGTTCACGGGCTCATGTTCCGACAATCTTACGTCCGCATGTGCCGCGGCCGAGTCTGTTGCGCGACAACATCCATGTGCTATTGTTAGGACATTCGAGCATCGAAGCGGATGCCGTCCTACAGAGAGGTGTTCGGGCTCATGACCGAGACGCAGGATGCACCCGAGATCATCGCGTTGGGGCGCCTCGGAGTCGACCTCTATCCGCTCCAGAGCGGGGTCGGTCTCGAAGACGTGACGAGCTTCGGCAAGTACCTTGGCGGCAGCGCGGCGAACGTGACTGTCGCGGCCGCACGGCACGGTCGTCGACCGGCCCTGGTATCGCGGGTGGGTGACGACCCCTTCGGCCGCTATCTGCACCGCGAGCTCGACCGGCTGGGCGTCGACCGCACCGGCGTCGCCGTCGATCCGCAGCTCAAGACGCCGCTGACGTTCTGCGAGATCTTCCCGCCCGACGACTTCCCGCTCTACTTCTACCGCGACCCCAAGGCGCCCGATCTGAACATCGACGCCGACCAGCTCGACCTCGGGGCCGTGCGGGCCGCCGATCTGTTGTGGCTGACCGTCACGGGGCTCAGCCAGGAGCCGAGCCGTTCCGCACACCTGGCAGCACTCGAGGCGCGCGGCCGCGCGAGGCACACGGTGCTCGACCTGGACTACCGGCCGATGTTCTGGAGCGATCCGGCGTCGGCCTCCGCTCAGGTCGATGCCGTGCTCGATCGTGTCACGGTGGCCGTCGGAAATCGCGAGGAATGCGAGATCGCGGTGGGCGAGACCGACCCCCATCGCGCCGCCGACGCCTTGCTGGATCGCGGGATCGAACTCGCGATCGTGAAGCAGGGGCCACGGGGAGTGCTCGCCAAGACCCGCGAGGAGTCGGTGGAGGTTCCTCCGCTGATCATCGACGTCGTCAACGGCCTCGGCGCGGGCGACGCCTTCGGCGGAGCGCTGTGTCACGGCCTGCTCAGCGGCTGGGAGCTCGAGCGGATCATCCGGTTCGCGAACGCGGCCGGGGCGATCGTCGCCTCGCGCCTCGAATGCTCCACGGCCATGCCGACGACGGCAGAGGTCGACGCGGTGATGGCAGGGGGGAACTGACATGGGCGGCATGCTGACCGCATCCGACTTCGCCCGACTGCGGGAGGTGCGCTCCCGGCGCCCTCACGAGATCGTCGAGGCGCTGCGCGCACGCACGAGGCGCGAGATCCTCGGCGAGGACGATCGGATGTTCATCGTCGCGGCCGATCACCCGGCCAGAGGGGCGCTCGCGGTCGGACCCGATGCGACGGCGATGGCCGACCGGTACGAGCTGCTCGACCGTCTCGCCACCGCACTCTCCCGCCCCGGGGTCGACGGCGTGCTCGGCACTCCGGACATCATCGACGATCTCGCGGCCCTCGGTCTGCTTGACGGCAAGGTCGTGGTCGGTTCGATGAACCGGGGCGGCCTCCGTTCCGCCTCCTTCGAGATGGACGACCGCTTCACCGGCTACGACGTGCAGAGCCTGATCGACTCCCGCCTCGACTTCGCGAAGACGCTCATGCGCATCAACTTCGACGACGATGGGACCTCGGCGACGCTCGAGGCCACCGCGCGTGCCGTCACTCAGGCGGCCGCTGCTCGTCTGCCCATCATGCTGGAGCCCTTCGTGAGCGAGTGGAAGGACGGCCACGTCGTCAACGACCTCAGCCCGGACGCCGTCATCCGCTCGATCGCGATCGCCGCCGGTCTCGGAGGCAGCAGCGCGTACACCTGGATGAAGCTGCCCGTCGTCGCAGACATGGAGCGCGTGATGGCGGCGACGACCATGCCGACCGTGCTTCTCGGCGGCGACTCGCCCGACGACCCCGACGAGACCTTCGCCGCATGGGAGGACGCGTTGTCCCTCCCCGGAGTGCGCGGGCTCACCGCCGGCCGCACCCTGCTCTACCCTCCCGACGGCGACGTCGCCGCCGCCGTCGACATCGCGGCCCGACTCGTCCACCCCGCACTGATCTGAGGAGCACGCCATGACCACCGACACGACCGCCGCCATCACGGATGCGCCGCAGATCGGGCATTGGATCGACGGGGCGCCCCGCCCCTCGAAGAGCGGACGCACCGCCGACGTCTTCAACCCCGCGACCGGCACCGTGATCGGCCGCGTCGCACTGGCCGACGAGGCCGAGATCGCGGAGGCGATCGCCTCCGCCGAGCGTGCGCAGAAGGCGTGGGGCGCCACGTCGATCGCCAAGCGTCAGACCGTGCTGTTCGCGTTCCGCGAGCTGTTGAACGCGAGGAAGGGCGAACTCGCCGAGATCGTGACGCGCGAGCACGGCAAGGTGCTCTCCGACGCGATGGGGGAGATCCTCCGCGGGCAGGAGGTCGTGGAGCTCGCCACCGGGTTCCCGCATTTGATCAAGGGCGCCTACTCGGAGAACGTCTCGACCGGCATCGACGTGTACTCGATCAAGCAGCCGCTCGGCGTGATCGGCATCGTCAGCCCCTTCAACTTCCCGGTCATGGTGCCGATGTGGTTCTTCCCCATCGCGATCGCGGCCGGCAACGCCGTAGTGCTCAAGCCCAGCGAGAAGGACCCGTCCGCCGCGCTCTGGATGGCCGAGTTGTGGCGCGAGGCGGGGCTCCCCGACGGCGTCTTCACGGTGCTGCAGGGCGACAAGCTCGCGGTCGACGGTCTGCTCACGAGTCCCGTCGTGCAGTCGATCTCCTTCGTCGGCTCGACGCCGATCGCGCAGTACATCTACGAGACGGCATCCCGTCATGGCAAGAGGGTGCAGGCGCTCGGCGGCGCGAAGAACCACATGCTCGTCCTCCCTGACGCCGACCTCGACCTGGTCGCCGATCAGGCGATCAACGCGGGCTACGGAGCCGCGGGCGAGCGGTGCATGGCGATCTCGGTGCTGATCGCGGTGGAGCCGGTGGCCGACCGGCTCATCGAGAAGATCACCGAGCGGATCTCGCGTCTGCGCGTCGGCAACGGCGCAGGGGATGCCGACGGCGAGCCCGATCTGGGCCCGCTGATCAGCGGCGCCCACCGCGAGAAGGTGTCGGGTTATGTCGACATCGCGGCCGCCGACGGGGCGCGCATCGTCGTGGACGGACGCGGCTTCGTCGTCGACGGCCACGAGGACGGCTTCTTCTTCGGGCCCACGCTGATCGACGAGATCCCGCTCACATCGCGGGCGTACCGCGAGGAGATCTTCGGCCCGGTGCTCTCGATCGTGCGCGTCGAGACGTTCCAGGAGGGACTCGACCTCATCAACTCCGGCGAGTTCGGCAACGGCACGGCGATCTTCACGAACGACGGCGGCGCGGCCCGGCGCTTCCAGACCGAGGTTCAGGTCGGCATGATCGGCATCAACGTGCCGATCCCCGTTCCGGTCGCGTACCACTCCTTCGGCGGATGGAAGGCCTCGCTGTTCGGAGACGCGAAGGCGTACGGTGTGCACGGGTTCGAGTTCTTCACGCGGGAGAAGGCGGTCACCAGCCGCTGGCTCGACCCCGCGACGCACGAGGGCATCAACCTCGGCTTCCCGCAGAATCGCTGAGGCGCGCATGAACGACGAGACCGGATGGTTCCATCGCCGCGGCGCGCTCGCGGGTGACGGATGGGAGAGCGTCATCGACGACGGCATCCCCGGGTGGCAGCACACGGGCCTGCGCGTGGGCGTGCTGACCGACGCGGACTGCCTCTCATTGGACGTCGCCGGGCAGGAGCGCATCGTCGTGCCGCTCGCCGGGAGCTTCACGGTCGAGGTCGTCGAGCAGGGAATCGCGTCGACCGTCCAGCTCGCGGGCAGAGCGTCGGTCTTCGACGGTCCGACCGACGTGCTCTACCTCTCGTCCGCCACGACCGCGACGGTGCGGGGGAGCGGCAGGGTCGCGGTGGCCTCGTCTCCGACGAACGAGGTCCGGCCGACCCGTCGGATCGCGGCGGCCGAGACGCCTGTCGAGCTCCGCGGGGCGGGGGTGTCGAGCCGCCAGGTGCACAACTTCGGCACTCCGCAGTCGCTGGATGCCGCCCGGCTCATCGTGTGCGAGGTCATCACGCCGGCCGGCAACTGGTCGTCGTACCCGCCGCACAAGCACGACGAGCACGTGCCCGGCCATGAGTCGCGACTCGAGGAGATCTACTACTTCGAGGCGGAGCGCGCCGACCGGTCATCGCAGGGAGCGGATGCCGCGTTCGGGCTGTTCAGCACCTACTCCTCTCCCGCCGGCGACATCGAGATCGACGCGATGGTCCGCACGGGCGACATCGCCCTCGTGCCCTTCGGCTATCACGGCCCCGCCGTCGCCGCTCCCGGCTACGACCTCTACTACCTGAACGTGATGGCGGGGCCGGACCCCGAGCGCGAATGGCTGATCAGCGACGACCCCGCGCACGCGTGGGTGCGCGACGCCTGGGCGTCTCAGCCCATCGATCCACGGCTGCCCTTCCCAGCGGCCGCCGGTCCGCAAGGGCACGACAACGACGACGAGCACGACGAAGGAGGACCGCGATGACGGCGATCAGAAGGATGTCGGTCAGCCAGGCGCTGGTCGAATTCCTCGCGAACCAGTGGACGGTCGACGGCGACATCCGTGAGCGGACGATTCCCGGCGTGTTCGGCATCTTCGGGCACGGCAACGTCGCCGGTATCGGTCAGGCGCTGCGCCAGCTCGACGTCGCGAGCCCCGGCCTCATGCCCTACCACCAGGCCCGCAACGAGCAGGCGATGGTGCACCAGTCGGTGGGCTTCGCGCGCATGCACCGCCGCAGGGCGACGTTCGCCTCCGCGGCATCCGTCGGCCCTGGTGCGACCAACATGCTCACGGGTGCCGCGCTCGCGACGACGAACCGGCTGCCCGCGCTGCTGCTGCCCAGCGACACCTTCGCGACCCGCGTCGCCGACCCGGTGCTGCAGCAGCTCGAGCAGCCCTGGGACATCGGGCTCACCGTGAACGACGCCTTCCGTCCGCTGTCGCGCTTCTTCGACCGTGTGCAGCGACCGGAGCAGCTGTTCTCCATCGCGCTGAACGCCCTTCGGGTGCTCGTCGACCCGGCCGAGACCGGCGCGGTCACGATCGCGCTTCCCGAGGACGTGCAGGCCGAGAGCGTCGACGTGCCGCTGCCCTTCCTCGCCGAGCGCGAGTGGCATGTGCGCCGTCCCGTCCCCGAGCGGGCAGCGCTGGAGCGGGCCGTGCGGGCCATCCGGGCCGCCAAGCGCCCGTTCATCGTGGCCGGCGGCGGCGTGATCTACTCGGGCGCCGAGGAGCAGCTGCGTGCCCTCGTCGACGCCACCGGCATCCCGGTCGGCACGACGCAGGCCGGCGGCGGCAGCCTCAGCTGGGATCACCCGCAGTACCTGGGCGGTGTCGGGGCCACCGGCTCGACCGCGGCGAACCGCCTGGCCGCGGAGGCCGACGTCGTGATCGGCATCGGCACCCGCTACAGCGACTTCACGACCGCGTCGCGCACGGCGTTCCAGCACCCGGGCGTCGAGTTCGTGAACATCAACGTGGCGTCCTTCGACGCCTACAAGCACGGCACACAGCTGCCCGTGATCGCGGATGCGCGCGAGGCGCTGGTCGCGCTCGTCGCGGCGCTGCCGGACCGGCTCGTGAACGGGGACTACGCTCGCCGCATCGCGGGGGAGAAGCGCGAGTGGGATGCCGCGGTCGACGCCGCGTTCGCTCCCTCGGGCCTCGCGCGACCCGGCCAATCCGAGATCATCGGGGCGGTGCAGGCCGCCACCGACCCGCAGGACGTGATCGTCCAGGCCGCGGGTTCCCTGCCAGGCGACCTGCACAAGCTCTGGCGCGTGCGCGATCCGCTCGGCTACCACGTCGAATACGCGTTCTCGTGCATGGGATACGAGATCGCGGGTGGCCTCGGTGCGAAGCGCGGCGCACTCGCCGACGGCTCGGATCGCGACGTGGTCGTGATGGTCGGAGACGGCTCGTATCTGATGCTCAGCTCCGAGCTCGCGACGGTGGTCGCGGAGGGCATCAAGCTCATCGTCGTGATCGTGCAGAACCACGGCTACGCGTCGATCGGCCACCTGTCGGAGACCGTCGGCTCCGAGCGATTCGGCACGCGCTACCGGATGCAGGACGATTCGGCACAGGCCGAGCGGCTGCTGCCGGTCGACCTCGCCATGAACGCGCGCAGCTACGGGCTGGACGTCGTGGAGATCCCCGCGACCGCATCCGCGATCGACGACCTGTCGGCCGCGCTCGCCGCGGCGAAGGCCTCGCCGCGGTCGACCGTGATCCACATCGAGAGCGATCCTCTGCTCTACGCCCCCGACGGCGAGGGATGGTGGGACGTGCCGGTGCCGGAGGAGGCGTCGCTGCCGGCGACGCGCCGCGCTCGTCGCGAATACGAGCAGCGTCGGACGGCGCAGCGCCCGCTGCTGGGTGCAGAAGACGGAGGAGAGGCATGAAGGCGACGGTGGCCGGCGCCCCGGTGAGCTTCGGCGTGTTCGAGCTGACCCCGGAGGGCGCCGAGACGATCAGCCCCGACGACCTGCTGGCGACGCTCGCGGAGTCGGACTACCGCGGCGTAGACCTCGGGCCGTCCGGCTTCTTCGGTCAGGGCGCGCGGCTGCGGGAGCGGCTGCGGAGCCACGGGCTGGAACTCGCCGGCGGCTGGGTGCAGCTGCCCTTCTCCGACGACGACGCCTTCGAGGCCGCGCTGCCTGAACTGCATGATGCGCTGCGCGCCTTCTCCGACGCCGCCGAGGACGGTCCCGACCGGCTGCCGCTGCCCACGCTCGCCGACGGCGGCTCGGCGCTCCGCCAGGGAGCACCGGGCCGGGGAGGCGAGGTCGATCCGCTCGCCGAAGCGGCTTGGGAGCGTCTCCTCGTGAACACCGAGCGCGCCGCGGCCATCGTGCGCGCGGCCGGTTTCGAGCCGACCTTCCACCACCACGCCGGCACCTTCGTGGAGTCCCCCGACGAGATCGACCGCTTCCTCGCGAACGTCGACGTCGACCTGACCCTCGACACCGGTCACCTCTTCATCGCCGGGGGAGACCCGCTAGACGCCGTGCACCGCTGGGGCGACCGCATCAACCACCTGCACCTGAAGGATGTCGACCTCGGCGAGCTGACGCGCGTGCTCTCCGCGGGCGGCGGGATGCGCGAGGTCTGGTCGTCGGGTTCGTTCGTCGCGTTCGGTGAGGGGGACATCGACCTCGGCACGGTGATGGATGCGGTCGACGCCCGCGGCTTCGACGGCTGGATCGTCGTCGAACAGGACGTGCTGAACGGTCCCGACGTCTCCCTCTCCGATTTCCGCGCCGCGCGCGGCGCCGACCAGATCCGCAACCGCGAGGCGCTGCGCCCCTGGGCGTGACCTCCCACCCCCACGAAGGACTGCACGATGTCACACGCTCCCCTCCGCTTCGGCCTGATCGGCACCGGACGCATCGGCCAGGTGCACGCCGCGAGCATCGCCGCCGATCCCGACGCACAGCTCGCCTGGGTCGCCGATCCCTTCGTCGACGGCGCGCACCGCGTCGCCGCGACCTACGGCGGCACGGCGACCGACTCCCCCGACGAGGTGTTCGCCTCGGGGGAGGTCGACGCGATCCTGATCGCCTCGCCGACCCCGACGCACGTCGACCTCATCGCTCAGGCGGTGGATGCCGGCATCCCCGTGCTGTGCGAGAAGCCGATCGACCTGGACATCGCGCGCGTCGAGGCGCTGCGCCCGCGGATCGCCTCGGCAGGTGTGCCTGTCGCGCTCGGGTTCAACCGCCGCTTCGATCCCGCGTTCGCCACGGCTAGGGCGCGCGTCGCCGCGGGCGAGATCGGCGCGCTCGAGCAGCTGACCATCATCAGCCGTGACCCCTCGGCTCCGCCCGCCGACTACGTCGCCGTGTCCGGAGGGATCTTCCGCGACATGACGATCCACGACTTCGACATGGCGCGGTTCTTCCTGCCCGAGATCGTCGAGGTCTCGGCATCCGGCTCGACGACCTTCGATGCCGGCGCCGCGCAGCACGGCGACTTCGACACCGCCATCACGACCCTGCGCGCGGCATCCGGCGCACTCGTCACGATCGTGAACTCGCGGCACAGCGCTGTCGGCTACGACCAGCGGATCGAGGCCTTCGGCGGCGCCGGGATGCTGCAGGTCGCGAACGCGCCGACGAGCCTCGTCAGCCTGTCGACCGCCTCGGCTGTCGAGGCGAAGCCTCCGTACGAGCTGTTCTTCCTGGAGCGCTACGCAGCCGCGTACGCCGCCGAGCTGCACGAGTTCATCCGACTCGCCCGCGGGGAGGAGTCGACCAGCCCGACGTTCGAAGACGGCCGGGCCGCGTTGATACTCGCCGACGCCGCGCAGCGCTCCGCGACCGAGCGCGTCGTCGTCCCGGTCGACCTGCGATGAGCGAGGCCGAGCGGCCAGCCCGCTACCGTCTGGCCGCCTCGGCCGAGATGCTCTACACCGACCTCGACATCGTGCAGCGGGTCCGGCGTCTGCACGAGCACGGCTTCGAGGTCGAGATCTGGGACTGGAGCACGAAGGACCTCTCGGTGCTTGCGGCGACGGGAGCGGTCTTCTCCTCCATGACCGGATACCTGCGCGGCGACCTCACGACGCCCGGCGGCATCGCCGAGCTGCTCGCCACGGCCGAGGAGTCGCTGCGAATGGCCGATCTGATCGATGTGCCCCGGCTGAACCTGCACGGCACCGGCCTCGCCCCAGGTGGCCTGCCGGTGCGCCCGCACACCGACGTCACCCCCGAGGACTGGGAGATCGCGACTGACGCGCTCGCGCGACTCGCGGCGCTGGGGGAGCGCGAGGGGCGCGTGTTCACGCTGGAGAACCTGAACACCGCCGTCGACCACCCCGGCACGCCGTTCGCCCGCGCGGCGGACACGCTCCGGCTCGTGCGCGCCGTGGACTCACCAGCGCTGCGGCTCAACCTCGACCTGTACCACGCGCAGATCGGCGAGGGGAACCTGATCGAGCTGGTGCGGGAGGCGCTGCCCTGGGTCGGCGAGATCCAGGTCGCCGATGTGCCGGGTCGCTGCGAACCGGGCACGGGAGAGATCCGTTACGAGGCGATCGCGGCGGTGCTGCGTGAGCTCGGGTACGACGGCGTGATCGGGCTGGAGGGCTGGGCCAAGCACGATACCGAGACCGCACTGTCGGCGTTCCGGAGCGCCTTCGGAATCTGAGGGCCGGAGGAGACGGAGAGGGCGGGGCCGAGACGGCACCGCCCTCTGCGCGTCTCACGAGTCGTACGTCGTCGGGCCCGTCACCGCGGGCACCTCCTCCCACGATCCGGATGCCGTGCTCCGCAGCGCCGCGTCGACGATCTCGGCCGCGGACCATGCGTCGGAGGCCGAGGGCGCGAGCTGCCGACCCTCGGCGACCGAGCGGAGGAACAACGCGGCCTCGATGGTCTTGAGGTCGTCGAAGCCCATGCCGGTTCCCGCTCCTGGCTGGAAGCGGGCGAAGTCGCCGAAGTCGGGCCCGGCCATCACGGTGCGGTAACCCGAGACGTCATCGGCCACTTGGAGTTCGTTCAGTCGTTGGAAATCCCAGCGCAGCGAACCCTTCGTGCCGTACACCTCGATGCGATACTCCGCCCGTGGGCCGATCGCGACGCGGCTGGATTCCAGCACGGCGACCGCACCCGAATCGAAGCGGGCGAGGATCGCGGCGTAGTCCTCGTTCTCGACGTCGCCGACGGGACCACCGTCCGCTCCCTTGCTGAAGTGGCTCGCCGCTCCGGCTGCGGGCAGCGGCCGGGTGCGGATGAAGGTCTCGGTGAGCCCGCTCACCGAGACGATGCGTCCGACGATGTACTGCGCGAGGTCGGCGCCGTGTGACAGCAGATCGCCCAGCACGCCGCTGCCCGCGCGGTCGCGGCTGAACCGCCACGTGAGGGCGCCCTTCGGGTCTGAGGAGTAGTCGGCGAGCAGCGCCACGCGCACGTTGGTGACGGTGCCGAGCGCTCCCTCGCGCACCAGGCGTCTCGCGTGTGCGATGGCTGGGGCGTGCCGGTAGTTGAAGCCCACCGAGGTCACGAGACCCGCTTCGGCCGCGCCCTGCGCGATCTCCCGCGATTCCCTCGCGCCTCGGCCCATCGGCTTCTCGATCCAGAACGGCTTGCCGGCGTCGATCGCGGCCAGCGCGATCTCGTGGTGCAGGAAGTTCGGAGAGCAGATGGACACGACGTCGACGTCGGGATGCGCGATCAGTTCGCGGTAGTCCGCCATGGTCTCGCGGTAGCCGAGCACATCGGCGGCGTGCTCCCGCCCAGCGGCATCCGGATCCGCGGCGACGGCCAGATCGGCCACGACGGGTGACTCGGGGTAGTGCCGATGCGCCTCCAGGTAGGCGCGTGAATGCAGGCGCCCCATCCATCCGACCGACACGAGACCGACGCCTATGTGCTTCTTCGTCACCACGGGCGACTCCTTCCTTTGGACACAGCGTATACCTCGGATAGAGAAGTTGACAGAATGTATTGACATTTGAACTCGGCGATGCCAAACTCGCCCTGACACCGACGTCATCAATGTGGGACGCGTCGACGTCGACAGCATCCGCATCGAAGGGAAACCGAAATGAAGAAGCGCCTCATCGGCGTTCTGGGGATCGCCGCGACAGCCGCGCTGCTGCTCTCGGCATGCTCCGGAACAGGGCAGGAACCGACGACCGACACCCAGGGCGGCGGCGACACGGAGTCCTCGGGTCTGAGCTACGCCGTCGTCACGCACGCGGCACCCGGCGACGCCTTCTGGGATCGCGTCAAGTCCGGCGCGGAGCAGGCCGGCTCCGACTACGGCGCCGACATCACGTACAACTCCGACCCCGACCCGGCCAAGCAGTCGCAGCTCATCGACAACGCGATCGCGCAGGGCGTCGACGGGATCGTGGTCTCGATGGCGAATCCCGACGGCGTGAAGGCGAGCGTCGAGCGGGCCGTCGCCGAGGGCATCCCCGTCGTCACCATCAACTCCGGCATCGAGAAGTTCGCAGAGTTCGGCGCCATCACGCACATCGGACAGAGCGAATCGATCGCCGGGGCCGCCGTCGGAGAACGTCTCACCAAGGAGGGCGCGACCAAGGCTCTCTGCGTCATCCAGGAAGCGGGCAACATCGGACTCGAGGAGCGCTGCTCGTCTGCGGCGGGAGCCTTCGGAGGCTCGATGGAGAATCTGCAGGTCGACGGAACCAACGACGCGGAGGTCAAGGCGACGATCAAATCGAAGCTCCAGGCCGATCCCAGCATCGACGCGGTGCTGACGCTCGGCGGTCAGTACGCGATCGACGCAGTGGGCGCGGTCGAGGAATCGGGCAGTGCGGCGAAGGTCGCGACCTTCGACCTGTCGGAAGACGTCGTGACTGCGGTCGCCGACGGGAAGATCCTCTTCGCGGTCGACCAGCAGCCTTACGTCCAAGGTTTCCTCGGCGTGACGGCGCTGTACCTCAAGAGCATCAACGGCAACGACATCGGAGGCGGCCAGCCGGTCTACTCCGGACCTGCGTTCGTCACCAAGGAAAACGCGGCACAGGTCGCGGAGTTCGCCAAGAAGGGCACGCGCTGAGCATCCGCCAGGGGGCGGGCACGTCCCGCCTCCTCCCGGTGTGAAAGGACAGAAGATGACAACGACCGACATCGTCACGATGGGGAACAGGCCGCGTCTCGAACGGCGCCCCCTGCGCAACCTGCTCGTACGGCCCGAGATGGGCGCACTCGTCGCCGCGCTGGCGGTGATGATCTTCTTCTCGGTCTACACCAAGAGCTTCATGACGGCCGCAGGGGCGGGCGTCTGGCTGGAATCGGCGTCGACCTTCGGCATCATGGCCGTGGCTGTCGCGCTGCTGATGATCGGCGGCGAGTTCGACCTGTCGGCCGGTGTGCTCACCGGCTTCACGGCACTCGTGGTCGGCGTCCTCACCACCAAGTACGGGCTCAACATCTGGGTCGCGGTGCTCGTCTCACTGGTGCTGGCCCTCGCGATCGGCGCCCTGAACGGCTTCCTGGTCATGAAGACCGGCCTTCCGAGCTTCATCATCACGCTCGGCACGTTCTTCGTGCTCGCCGGCATCGACCTGGCCGTGACCAAGCTCATCACGGGACAGGTCGCCATCCAGGGCATGACGAAGGTGCCGTACTACGACAGCATCCAGCCGCTCTTCGGCTCGTCGATCTCGATCGGCGGGGGCACGTTCTACGTCTCGGTGCTGTGGTGGTTCCTCGTCACGGCCGTCGCCACGTGGGTGCTGCTGAGGACCCGCCCTGGCAACTGGATCTTCGCGGTCGGCGGAGCGGCGACCGCATCGCGCCAGGTCGGTGTTCCGGTGCTCCGGACCAAGATCGGGCTGTTCATGGTCACGGCGGGCGCGGCATGGCTGGTCGGGATGATCTCGCTGTTCCGCACCTCGACGGTGCAGGCCAACACGGGCGTCGGCCAGGAGTTCATCTACATCATCTGCGCGGTGGTCGGCGGCTGCCTGATGACCGGCGGATTCGGATCGGCGATCGGGGCGGCGCTGGGAGCCCTCATCTACGGCATGGTCTTCCAGGGCATCACCTTCGCCCAGTGGGACACGAACTGGCTGCGCACATTCCTGGGGGCGATGCTGCTGCTCGCGGTGTTCCTGAACCACTGGGTGCGGCTGCGAGCAGGAGGAGTGAAATGAGCGGGGTCAGCACGGACGTTCCCGTCGTCGAGGTGCGGGGTATCGGCAAGAGCTACGGGCCGGTGAACGCGCTCGCCGGCGTGAGCACGACCGTGAGCGCGGGACAGGTCACGTGCGTGCTCGGCGACAACGGCGCCGGCAAGTCGACCTTCATCAAGATGCTCGCGGGAGCGCACACGCCGTCCAGCGGCGAACTGCTCGTCGACGGCGATCCGGTGACGTTCTCGTCGCCTCGCGCGGCGCTCGACGCCGGGATCGCGACGGTCTACCAGGACCTCGCCGTGGTGCCGTTGATGCCGGTCTGGCGCAACTTCTTCCTCGGGTCGGAGCTGACCACCGGATGGGGCCCGCTCCGGCGGCTCGACGTGAAGCGCATGAAGCAGATCACGTACACCGAGCTCGCGAACATGGGCATCGACCTGCGCGACGTGAATCAGCCGATCGGCACGCTCTCCGGTGGGGAGCGCCAGTGCGTCGCGATCGCACGCGCCGTCTACTTCGGGGCCAGGGTGCTGATCCTGGACGAGCCGACCGCGGCGCTGGGAGTGAAGCAGTCCGGTGTGGTGCTGAAGTACATCGCCAGGGCCCGCGACCGCGGACTCGGCGTCGTCTTCATCACGCACAACCCGCATCACGCCTATCCGGTCGGCGATCGGTTCCTGCTGCTCAACCGCGGCACGAGCATCGGCAACTTCGAGAAGAACGAGATCTCCCTCTCGCAGCTGACCAGCATGATGGCCGGAGGAGCCGAGCTCGACTCGCTCGCCCACGAGCTGCAGCGCGAGATCGGAGAGGACTCGCCGGTCGTGCAGGAGGTCGTCAGGGAGGCGGAGCAGTCGAGGCGGGTCGAGGGCGCTGGGGAGCGTTCCGCCTCTTCGCCGACGGCATCCGCCTGAGGCCGCGATCGGCCGGCGCCGCACATGGCGCCGGCCGATCGTCGCGCCACGAGCAGCGCATCCGATCACTCCTAGCCCTGTGGTGATCAGCACCGGGGTGATCCGCCGCGAGTCAGAGCCCTCGCGCCGAGTCCGGTCCGCGATACGTTCCGATGATGGCGGCGATCAGATCGGAGTAAGCGGCGTCCTGGCTCACGAACGATCCGTTGTTGCGACCGTGGCGCAGCACCTCGACCCGGTCGGACACCGCCTGGACGTCGGCGATGTTGTGGCTGATGAAGACCACGCCGAGTCCGAGCTCGCGGAGCTGCTCGATGTGCGTGAGCACGTCGGCGGTCTGCGCCACGCTGAGCGAGGCGGTGGGCTCGTCGAGGACGACGAGCCGCGGCTGGCTGATGAGCGTGCGGGCGATCGCGACGGCCTGACGCTGGCCTCCTGAGAGAGTGTTCAGCGGCGAGCGGATCGAGGGGATGTTCGCGGCGAGGTCGCTGAGAGCCTGACGGGTCGCCTGCTCCATCTCGCCTTCGCGCAGCATGCCGTTGTGGGTGCGCAGCTCACGCCCGAGGAACACGTTGGCGGTCACGTCGAGGTTCTCGCACACCGCGAGATCCTGGAACACCGTGGCGATGCCCAGCCGATTCGCCTCCGCCGGGTTCGAGATCTCCACACGCTCGCCGTTGATGCGGATCTCGCCCGAGGTCGGGGTGAGGGCGCCGGCGATGATCTTCGCGAGAGTCGACTTGCCGGCGGCGTTGTCGCCCACGAGACCGACGACCTCGCGGGCGTTGACGGTGAAGTCGACGTCGGTGAGGGCCTCGACCGCGCCGAACCTCTTCGAGACTCCGCGCAGGGTGAGCAGCGGTTCGGCCTGCGCAGCGGTGAGGCTCATGAGCGGTCCTCGAGCAGCTGAGACGGATCCGTGGACTGCAGGATGTGAATCGTCGCCCCGACCAACACGGCGTCCTTGCCGAAGGAGGAGGGCACCGGGTCGTGACGGGTCGTGCGGCTCTGGGGCGCGTTGTCGCGCACGGCGGTCGCGAACGGAAGCAGGAAGATGGGGCCGGCCTCGGCCAGCTCGCCGCCGACGGTGATCACCTCGGGGGCGAGCGACTGATGCGCGGCGGCGACCACGCGCCCCAGAGCCGTGGCGGCGTCGGCGACGACGCGGGCGCAGCCGGGGTCGCCCGCAGCGGCCCGAGCGATCACATCCTTGAAGGTCACCTGCCCGAAGGTCGCCCGCAGCGGAGCCGTGATCGCCTCGGCGCCGGCGATCGTCTCCAGGCATCCGCGCTGCCCGCAGGCGCAGATCGAGCCCGACGGGTCGACCTGCACGTGGCCGATCTCGCCGGCTGTCCCGGCCGTCCCCCGGTAGATCTGCGAGTTCAGCATCACGCCGGCGCTGATCGTGTACGAGGCGTGCACGAACAGGCTGTCCTTCACGTCGCGCGCCGTGCCGAGCGTCGCCTCGGCGAGGGCCGCGAGGTTCGCATCCTTCTCGACGAGCACGGGGCAGCCGATGCGCTGCTCCACGACCTCGGCCACCGGCTGCGTCTCCCATCGGCGCATGACTCCGCGGTACGCGATGAGTCCGGTCGCGGGGTCGACCGGCGCGGGCAGCGCGATGCACACCCCGATGAGGTCGCCGGGGTCGGCGGCGATCAAGCCCAGCATGTCGATGATGAGCAGGGTGATCCGGTCGAGCACGGTGTCTTCGGCGTGATCGGTAGGCAGAGGCATCGACCGGTCGGCCAGCACGTCCTGCCCGACGTCGGACAGGCGCACGCGCATGCTGCGGCTGCCGATCTGCACGGCGGCGACGAGGCCGGCCCTGCGGGCGATCGTGACGAGCTGCGCCCGGCGGCCGCTGCGGGACGTCGGGTGGGTCTCGACGAGACCCGAGAGGCTGAGCTCCTTGACGATCGCCGAGACGGTGGCCGTCGACAGGCTGGTCGCTTCGGCGAGCTCGACCTGGGTGAGCCCGCCGAAGCGCTTGACGGCGTCGACGATCTTCGCGGTGTTGGCCTCGCGCAACCCCGACTGGGATCCGCCGGACCATCTGCTCATAGCGGGAGCATATCGCGCGTCGACGCCGTCAACGTGGTCAACGGGCGGCGCCCGCCCGGCGCTTGTTCCAGACGTCGAAGGCCACGGCGATCAGCAGCACGAGGCCCTTGACGACCTGCTGGGTCGCCTGATCGAGCCCCATCAGTTGCATGCCGTTGCTCATCACGGCCATGATCAGGCCGCCGACGATCGCGCCGCCGACGCGTCCGACACCACCCGTGACGGCCGCGCCGCCGATGAAGCAGGCCGCGATCGCGTCGAGTTCGAACATGTTCCCCGCGCCCGGCTGTGCGCCGTTGGTGCGGGAGGAGAACACGACGCCGGCGATGCCCGCGAGGAGTCCCATGTTCACGAAGATCCAGAAGTTGACCTTGCGCACGTTGACGCCGCTGAGCAGTGCAGCGTGCAGGTTGCCGCCGATCGCGTAGACGTGACGGCCGAACACGCTCTTCTGCGTGATCACCGAGTAGGCGATGATCAGCACGGCGAGGATGATCAGCACGAACGGCAGACCGCGGCTGGTGGAGAGCTGGTAGCCGAACCACATCACGACGGCCGCGATGATGGCGATCTTCGCGATGAACCAGCCGAGCGCCTCGACCGACTGCTGGTGCGCGAGCTTCGAGCGGCGGCTGCGCACCTGCCACACGGCATAGCCGACCACGCCGATCGCGAAGATCACGAGCGTGAACACGTCGACCCCGTAGCCGCCGAGCAGCCCGTTGAAGAAGCCGTTGGCGATCGAGTAGTAGGTGCCGCCGAACGGCGACAGCGAGACGTTGCTGAGCACGATGAAGGTGAGGCCGCGGAACAGCAGCATGCCTGCGAGCGTCACGATGAACGCGGGGATGCCGACGTACGCGACCCAGAAGCCCTGCCAGGCGCCCACGAGCAGTCCGACGGCGATCGCCGCGAGCACGCCGACCCACCACGGCTGCTGTCCGCGGATCACGATGACCGCCGCCGTCGCGCCCGTGAGGGCGACCACCGAGCCGACCGACAGATCGATGTGCCCGGCGATGATCACGATCACCATGCCGATCGCGAGGATCAGGATGTACGAGTACTGCAGCACGATGTTGGTGAGGTTGCCCGGCGAGAGGAACGTCGGGTTGAGGATCGCGAAGAACGCGACGATCGCGATGAAGGCGACCAGGATGCCGCTCTGACGGAGGTTCCGCGTCGCGAGGCTGAAGAGGTTGCTGACGCCGGTCATCGCGCGGCCGTCCTTTCGAGGGTCATGAGGTGCATGAGGTTCTCCTGTGTGGCTTCGCTGGTGGGGAGTTCACCGGTGATCCTCCCGAAAGCCAGGGTGTAGATGCGGTCGCAGATGCCGAGGAGCTCGGGGAGCTCGGAGGAGATCACCAGCACGCCCTTCCCCTCCGCGACCAGTCGGTTGATGATCGTGTAGATCTCGTACTTGGCGCCGACGTCGATTCCGCGCGTCGGCTCATCGAGGATCAGGACGTCGGGTTCGGTCTGGATCCACTTGCTCAGCACGACCTTCTGCTGGTTCCCTCCGGAGAGGTTGCCGACGAGCTGGAGCACGCTGGGGCTCTTGATGTTCATGTCGGCGCGGTACTGCTCGGCGACCTGCAGCTCGCGGTTCGCGTTGATCCAGCCGCCGGGGCTGATCATCCGCAGCGAGGCCATCGTGATGTTGTGCCGGATGTCGTCGATCAGGTTGAGCCCGAACTTCTTGCGGTCCTCGGTGGCGTAGGCGATGCCCGCGCGGATGGCGGCGCTGGTGGTCGAGGTGTCGACCTCCTTGCCGCGCACGAAGACCTTGCCGCGCGCGTGCCTGCCGTAGGTGCGTCCGAACACGCTCATCGCGAGCTCGGTGCGACCGGCGCCCATGAGGCCGGCGATGCCGACGACCTCTCCGGCGCGCACGGTGAGCGAGGCGTCCTCGACCATCACGCGGCCCGGCTGGGTCGGATGGCTCACCGACCAGTTCTCGATGCGCAGCACCTCTTCGCCCGGATTCGAGGTGCGCTCGGGGAACCGGTGGGCGAGGTCGCGGCCGACCATGCCGCGGATGATCCGCTCCTGCGTGGACGTCGGGTCCTTCATGTCGAGCGTCTCGATCGACTTGCCGTCGCGGATGATCGTGGTGCGGTCGGCGATCTCGGCGATCTCGTTCAGCTTGTGCGAGATGATGATCGACGTCATGCCCTCGTCGCGCAGCCGGCGCATCAGATCGAGCAGGTGCGCGGAGTCGGTGTCGTTCAGGGCGGCGGTCGGCTCGTCGAGGATCAGCAGGCGCACGTTCTTCGAGAGCGCCTTGGCGATCTCGACCAGTTGCTGCTTGCCGACACCGAGCTGGGCGACGGGCGTGGTGGGGTTCTCGTCGAGGCCCACCTGGGCGAGCAGAGCGGATGCCTCGGCATTCGCCCGATCCCAGTCGATCAGCCCGTTCCTCCCGCGTCGCTCGTTGCCGAGGAAGATGTTCTCGGCGACGCTCAGGTAGGGGATCAGGGCGAGCTCCTGGTGGATGATCACGATCCCCTTCTGCTCGGAGTCGTTGATCGATCCGAAGGCCGCCTCCTCTCCCTCGTAGATGATCTCGCCCTCATAGGTGCCGTGCGGGTAGACGCCCGACAGCACCTTCATGAGCGTGGACTTGCCCGCGCCGTTCTCGCCGCAGATCGCGAGGATCTCGCCGCGGTTCACATCGAGGCTGACGCCCTGGAGCGCCTTCACACCCGGGAAGCTCTTCTCGATCTCCCGCATCTGCAGAACCG
>Ga0308158_10000095_pt1 | contig 221382 bp, 214 predicted proteins | sample PhyBR2_FD_201038 | JGI IMG/M metagenome (GOLD analysis project Ga0308158, IMG submission 201038) | Phyllosphere microbial communities from UC Gill Tract Community Farm, Albany, California, United States - DLSLB.R2 | ecosystem: Host-associated > Plants > Phyllosphere > Unclassified | place...
AGCCCGTCGTCTGGTGACGATAGCCAAGTGGTCACACCCGTTCCCATGCCGAACACGGAAGTTAAGCACTTGAACGCCGAAAGTAGTTGGGGGCTTCCCCCTGTGAGGATAGGACGTTGCCAGGCAAACGGTGGTTCTGGAGCATACGCTCAAGGGCCGCCGCTTTTTTATGGACTTTTTTTGGTTTTTTCATATATATAATAAGGAAGGAATGTGATACTCATGGCAAAAAAACAAAAAATGCGCGTTGCCGTAGAAGAAAATGAAACGATCAGTGATTGTTTGGATCGGATCGATGCCATGGGTTATCGTCCGACCGTCCGGCGGGAAGAACCGATTTTTGGACTGGATGCGAATGATGAACCGTATCCCATCCGTCAGCAAATCATCTTTGACTGTAAACCGAAACTCGAAGCTGAAAATGCCTGAATCGTGATAACTTCTTATACATACGACTCTTTCATAAACGAAAGGGTCGTATTTTTTTGTCGTTTTCTTATTAATAGTGTTGACTGCTTTCAAATTTCCGAATACTGAACTAAATGAACAGAACAATTTAAGCTTAAAAGCGAACGATAAATTTTCAGATAATTAAATTGTTCGCCTTTGGTTGACGAACCGACTCGAGTCTTGTTAAGATGAAGGCGTGATAGGAAGATTGAATATAACACCTCGTATAATAGCAGGGATATGGCTTGCAAGTTTCTACCCGACGACCCTAAATCGTTGGACTATGGGGTATATGGATGTTCGTCGATAATTCTTTGGCGTACCTTTTTATACCCTAAGCCACCCTTTTAGACGTGGTTTGGGCTTTTTTTATGCAAAAAGGAGGAGACGCAGATGAGTAAGGTGGAAATCGGGGTCATCATGGGCAGTCAATCAGATTGGGTGACCATGCAGAAAACGTGTGATGTACTGGATCAGCTGGACATTGGTTATGAAAAGAAAGTTGTGTCGGCACACCGGACACCTGACTTGATGTTCCGTTATGCCGAGTCTGCCCGGGAACGGGGACTCAAGGTCATCATTGCCGGTGCAGGCGGAGCCGCTCACCTTCCGGGAATGGTAGCTGCGAAGACGACACTTCCCGTAATCGGGGTTCCGATTCAAAGCAAAGCGCTTCAAGGCATCGATTCCTTACTCTCCATCGTCCAAATGCCCGGTGGTGTTCCGGTCGCAACAGTTGCGATCGGTGATGCCGGAGCGAAAAATGCCGGTCTGCTTGCAGCTCAGATTCTTGGAACGGTCGACGAACGGATTGCCCGGGCGCTTGATCATATGCGCGTCGAACTAGAAGGAGATGTCATTGCTTCCGAGGTACATCTGACATGAAACGGATTGGCATCTTAGGTGGAGGACAATTAGGTCGGATGATGGCTTTATCGGCACGTCAAATGGGCTATTCGCTTATTACACTGGATCCGACAGAAAATGCACCGTGTGCACAAGTTTCCGATCAACAGATTCAGGCACCGTTCACGGATGTGGAAGCAGCGAAACGGCTTGCTGCCGAATCAGACGTCGTGACCTACGAGTTCGAAAACATCTCACACGAAGTAGCAGAAGCAATCGGCAGTAAACTGATTCACGGAACAGAACTTCTGTTTCGGACGCAGCATCGAATTCGGGAGAAAGAACTGATTGAACAGCTTGGTTACCAAGTAGCACCGTATCAGGCAGTTGAGACGACCGAAGATTTGCTGGAAGCCAAACGTCAGTTAGGTCTACCGTTCGTCTTGAAAACAGCCCGGTTTGGTTACGACGGAAAAGGACAGACGGTCATTCGGACAGAGCTGGATTTACAAACAGCAATCAAGACGTTTGAATCAACCGAGTATGTCGCTGAAAAATGGTTACCGTTTGATCAAGAAATCTCCGTCATCGTCGCACGAAGCGGACAGGAGACGAAAGTGTTCCCGGTTAGTGAAAATATCCATCAAGACAATATCCTGCATCTGTCGATTGTTCCGGCGCGCATTCCGAATGAGTTGAAGCAACAGGCGATTGAACTGGCAACGCGGCTCGCGGATGATGTGAATCTGATCGGCACACTGGCGATCGAACTGTTTGTCGTCGGGGGCGAACTGATTGTCAATGAACTGGCACCCCGTCCGCACAACTCGGGTCATTATTCGATTGATGCGTGTGAGACGTCACAGTTTGAACAGCATATCCGGGCCATCTGCGGTCTCCCGCTCGGTGATACCCGCTTGACGACACCGGTCGTCATGGCGAACATCCTAGGTCAACATATCACAGCATTATACGAGGAATTACCAACATTGTCCTCACGGACGAAAGTCCATTTGTATGGGAAACAGGAAGCGAAACAAGGTCGGAAGATGGGACATTTGAACATCCTGGCTGATTCGGTCGAAGAGGCATTGGCTGAAGTAGAGCGCCTGCAGATATGGAAGGAGACGGTTAAATGATCGAACGTTATACGCGTCCTGAGATGAAAGCAATCTGGACAGAACAGAATAAATTCGAGGCCTGGTTGAAAGTTGAGATTTTAGCATGTGAAGCATGGAGTGAACTCGGTGTCATTCCAAAAGAAGACGTCCAGTTGCTCTGGGAAAAGGCTTCGTTTGACGTCAAACGGATTAATGAAATCGAACAGGAAACACGACACGACGTTATCGCCTTCACACGTGCCGTATCGGAGACACTGGGTGAAGAGCGCAAATGGGTCCATTACGGACTGACGTCAACGGACGTCGTCGATACAGCGTTATCGTATCTATTGAAACAAGCAAATGATATCTTGGCGGCGGATCTTGATCGGTTCATTGACATCCTGAAAGTCAAAGCCAACGAACATAAATATACAGTCATGATGGGACGTACACACGGCGTACACGCGGAGCCGACGACATTTGGTCTGAAGCTGGCGCTTTGGTACGAAGAAATGAAACGTAATAAAGTCCGCTTCGAGGCAGCACGGGAAACGGTCGAATACGGCAAGATGTCGGGAGCAGTCGGAACGTTTGCAAACATCGATCCGTTCATCGAAAAATATGTCTGCGAGAAGCTCGGTACGAAACCGGCACCGGTCTCGACGCAAACGCTCCAACGCGACCGTCATGCGCATTACATGTCGACGATTGCCTTAATCGCAACATCAATCGAAAAGATGGCGACGGAAATTCGTGGTCTGCAAAAAACAGAGACGCGGGAAGTCGAAGAATTTTTCGCCAAAGGTCAAAAAGGATCATCGGCGATGCCGCATAAACGGAATCCGATCGGTTCGGAAAACATGACCGGTCTTGCCCGGGTCATCCGCGGGCATATGGTGACAGCATACGAAAACGTCTCGCTGTGGCACGAACGCGATATTTCGCACTCGTCGGCGGAACGGATCATTTTGCCGGACGCGACGGGATTACTCAACTATATGCTGAACCGCTTCGGTAACATCATCAAAAATCTGACGGTGTTCCCGGAAAACATGAAACGCAACATGGACCGGACATTTGGTGTTATCTTCTCCGGTCACGTCTTACTGGCGTTGATCGAAAAAGGTTGGTCACGTGAAGCAGCCTACGACTTTGTTCAACCACGGGCGATGCAGGCATGGGAAGAACAAATCATGTTCCGTGATGTCTTATGGCAGGAAGCGGATATCCAACAACTCTTTACAGAAGAAGAACTCGATGCTTGTTTTGATCCGACGTATCATACGAGCCGGGTCGATGAAATCTTTGAACGGTGTGGCTTGAACTAATCAACCTGAGACGGGAGCATGGCTCCCGTCTACATCTTAGGATCATGGGGGACGAAATCGATGCAACCACTTTATGAAGGAAAAGCTAAACGATTATACACGACGCAGGATCAGGATGTGCTCCGCATCGTCTACAAAGACGAGGCTACGGCATTTAATGGAGAGAAGAAGGCAGAGTTTGCCGGTAAGGGAGAACTCAACAACCGTTTGACGAGCCACTTTTTTGAGGTTCTCGCAGCGGCCGGAATTCCGACCCACTTCATTGAACGGACATCGGAGCGCGAACAGCTCGTACGTCGTGTCACCATCATTCCACTCGAAGTCGTCGTTCGAAACGTCGTCGCCGGCAGCCTGAGTAAACGGCTCGGTATTGAAGAAGGAACGGTCCTCGAAACACCGATCGTCGAATTTTATTATAAAGATGATAGCTTAGGTGACCCGCTTGTCACACCGGCACACATTAATTTACTGAAGATTGCGACGACGGAGGAGCTTTCCCTGCTCGAACAGGAAGCAAAACGCGTCAACGATGTTTTACGTCCTTACTTTGATGAAAAAGGTATCACACTGATTGATTTTAAACTCGAGTACGGAAAAACACCAGCCGGCGAGATCTTACTCGCAGACGAGATCTCACCGGATACATGCCGGTTATGGGATAAGGAAACAGGCGAACATCTCGATAAAGATGTCTTTCGCCGTAATATCGGATCACTCATCGACACGTACCAAACACTATTCAATCGCCTAGGGGGAAACGGACAATGAAAAAGGTTACAGTAGCGGTCGCATTACGGGAAAGTATTTTAGATCCACAAGGTGTTGCGGTTAAAGGCGGTCTTGTTCAGCTTGGTTTTGTGGGTGTCGAAGAAGTGCGGATCGGTAAACGGATCGAGTTGCTCGTTGCGGATGAAACGACAGACGCGATGATTCATGAGATGTGTCAGAAGCTGCTCGTTAATACTGTGATGGAGGATTATCGTTTTGATGTAGAAGAGGTGACGACCGCATGAAGTTTGCCGTTATCGTTTTTCCCGGATCGAACTGTGATCTAGATATGTATCATGCTGTGAAAGATGCGCTTGGTGAAGAAGCGGAATACGTCTTCCATACGGAAACGTCTCTCGAAGGATATGACGGCGTCTTGTTGCCGGGCGGCTTTTCTTACGGGGACTATCTCCGGTGTGGAGCGATTGCTCAATTCTCACCGATCATGGAAGAGGTCAAACGTTTTGCGGCAGAAGGCAAAACGGTTCTCGGCGTCTGCAACGGGTTTCAGATTCTTGTTGAAGCCGGACTTCTCCCGGGTGTCTTACACCGCAATACGGGACTGAAGTTCATGTGCCGGACGGTTGAACTGAAGGTTGAGAACAATGAGACACGCTTTACATCCGACTATGCGGCACAGGAAACGATTACGATTCCGATCGCGCATGGAGAAGGCAACTACTACTGTGACGATGCGACGTATGCGATGCTACAGACGAACCGGCAAATTGCTTTTACGTATACCGATAACCCGAACGGATCACGCGGCGATATCGCCGGCATCACAAATAAAGCCGGGAACGTTCTCGGTATGATGCCACACCCGGAACGGGCAGTTGAGCTGCTGACCGGCGGAACGGATGGACTTAAGTTATTCACTTCACTCGTCAAACAGGGGGCACATCATGTTAAAACAACAGTCTGAACCAACGATGGAGCAAATTCAGGAACAACGGATCTACGCAACGATGGGACTAAGCGACGCGGAATATGAGATGGTCGTCAACTTACTCGGACGCCAACCGAACTACACAGAAATCGGATTGTTTTCCGTCATGTGGTCGGAGCACTGTTCGTACAAGACGTCGAAGCCGGTGTTACGTCAGTTTCCGACGACAGGCCCACGCGTCCTGCAAGGTCCGGGTGAAGGAGCCGGTGTCGTCGACATCGGGGATAATCAAGCCGTCGTCTTTAAAATCGAGAGTCACAATCATCCGTCAGCCGTCGAACCGTACCAAGGGGCAGCGACCGGTGTCGGTGGCATCATTCGTGATATCTTTTCGATGGGAGCCCGTCCGGTCGCCTTGATGAACTCGCTTCGGTTCGGACACCTTGGCACACCGCGTGTCAATCAACTGTTTGAACAGGTCGTCGCAGGAATTGCCGGATACGGGAACTGTGTCGGGATTCCGACGATCGGGGGAGAAGTCGGCTTTGATCATTCGTATGAAGGTAATCCGCTTGTCAATGCGATGTGTATCGGCTTGATCAATCATGAAGACATTCAAAAGGGTCTCGCCAAAGGAGCGGGGAACTCGGTCATGTACGTCGGAGCCGCAACCGGACGCGACGGGATTCACGGAGCGACCTTTGCTTCAGAAGACCTTGGGGAAGATACGGAAGCAAAACGTCCAGCCGTTCAGGTCGGGGATCCGTTCATGGAGAAATTATTGATTGAAGCCTGTCTTGAAATCGTTGGTCATCCGGCGCTCGTTGGGATGCAGGATATGGGAGCTGCCGGACTGACATCATCATCAGCCGAGATGGCTTCAAAAGCCGGTATGGGCATCGAGATGCATCTGGATGATGTACCGCAACGGGAAACCGGCATGACAGCTTATGAAATGATGTTATCGGAATCACAAGAGCGGATGTTGCTCGTCGTCGAACACGGACGCGAATCGGAAATCGAAGCAATCGTCAGTAAATGGGGACTGCATGCGGTGCACGTCGGAGAAGTCATCGACGAGAAAGTATTGCGTCTCGTCCATCACGGCAAAATCGTCGCGGAAGTACCGGTCGATGCACTCGCGGAAGAAGCACCGGTCTATAACAAACCGTCACGCGTTCCGGCTTATTATGAAGAATTTCAGGCAATGGATGAAACGTTACCAGTCGTTGACGATGTGGTCGAGACATGGCGTGCCTTGCTCAAACAACCGACGATTGCTTCCAAGCGTTGGGTCTACGACCAATACGATCATATGGTCCAAACATCAACGGTCGTCGCACCAGGTTCTGATGCCGCCGTCATCCGGGTTCGCGGAACGAACAAAGCACTCGCGATGACAACGGACTGCAACAGCCGGTTCGTTTACCTCGATCCGTTTGTCGGCGGACAGATTGCCGTCGCCGAAGCAGCCCGCAACATCGTTGCGAGTGGTGCGACACCACTGGCGATTACCGATTGTCTGAACTTCGGGAATCCGGATAAACCGGAAGGCTTTTGGCAACTGCAGCAAGCGACAGCCGGAATGGCCGAAGCGTGTCGTGTGCTCGAGACACCGGTCATCGGCGGAAATGTTTCCTTATACAACGAATCTGCCGGAAAAGCAGTTCATCCGACGCCGGTCGTCGGGATGGTCGGTCTCCACGAACAAACGGAGTGGATTACGACACAACACGTCAAGCAAGCAGGCGACGCTGTCTACCTGCTCGGAGAGACGACAGCGGAATTCGGTGGCAGTGAACTGCAATACCTGCAATTCGAAAAATCATTCGGTAAAGCACCGCACATTGACTTAGCCGTCGAACAAGAACGGTTACTCGCCTTGCAAGCGGCAGTTCAAGCGGGACTCGTCACGGCGATCCATGACGTGGCGGAAGGTGGTCTCGCTGTAGCACTTGCTGAAATGACATTCGGCACGACGCTTGGTCTGGACGTAACATTTGACGGTCCGGCTCTCCATCTGTTCAGTGAATCGCAATCACGGTTCGTCGTGACGGTGAAACCGGAACAGGAAGCCGCCTTCGTCAAACAGACAGGCGCGCATAAATTAGGGTATGTTACCGATCAAGATGCTTTGCAAATCAAGACAAACGATACATTCATCGAAGCGACACGTTCAACACTGCAAGCCGACTGGGAAGGGGCGATCGCGTGTTATATGACATCAAAGGATTAAACGAAGAGTGTGGGGTGTTCGGGATTTTCGGACAACCGGAAGCGGCGCAGCTAGCGTACTACGGACTCCACAGCCTCCAACACCGGGGACAGGAAGGAGCAGGAATCGTCGCGAGTGACGGGAAACTGCTTCTGCCGCACCGGGGACAAGGGCTCGTCACGGAAGTTTTTTCGCAGGAGACGCTTGATTCCTTATCGGGGCACCATGCCATTGGACATGTCCGTTATTCGACAGCCGGGGGAAATACGCTCGAGAATACACAACCGCTCCATTTTAAATCACGAACGGGCGACTTGGCGCTGGCGCACAACGGAAACCTCGTCAATGCCGATTCGTTAAAACACTTACTTGAAGCGGAAGGGGCGATTTTCCAAACGACGAGTGATACGGAAGTCGTTGCCCACCTCGTCAAACGGAGTAAGTTACCGACGCTTGAAGACCGGATTGCCGATAGTCTGGCCCGGCTCGTCGGTGCATTCGCCTTCTTGTTCTTAACAGAAGATACATTGTATGTTGCGGTCGATCCACACGGTCTGCGGCCGTTGTCGCTCGGTAAAACACCGGACGGCGGCATCGTCTTTTCATCCGAGACATGTGCCTTTGACATCGTCGGTGCCGAGTTCATCCGTGATATCGAGCCGGGGGAGCTCGTGACGATTACGACGTCCGGTATGTCATCACGCCAGTATATGGAACCGCATGAACGGGCAATGTGTTCGATGGAGTACATCTACTTTTCCCGTCCCGATTCGATGATCGATGGGGTCAATGTTCATACAGCACGAAAAGCACTTGGTAAAAAGATGTTCGAAGAAGCACCGGTCGAGGCCGATGTCGTTACCGGTGTGCCGGATTCAAGCATCTCGGCAGCGATTGGTTACGCGGAAGCAAGCGGCATTCCATATGAAATGGGATTGATTAAAAACCGTTACGTCGGTCGGACGTTTATCCAACCGTCACAGGAACTGCGCGAACGCGGCGTCAAAATGAAGTTATCGGCGCTACGAGGTGTCGTCAACGGCAAACGGGTCATCATGGTTGATGATTCAATCGTTCGCGGGACGACGAGTCGCCGCATTGTCGGACTGTTACGGGAAGCCGGGGCAACGGAAGTTCATGTCCGCATCACGGCACCGCCGATTACGAATCCATGTTATTACGGGATCGATACGTCTTCAAAAGATGAATTGATTTCCGCCCGGTTGACACCAAGTGAAATCTGCCAGGAAATCGGAGCGGATTCACTTGAGTTTCTGACGGTCAATGGAATGGTCAATGCAATCGACCGCCCGTTTGACGGACCATTAAAAGGTCAGTGTACGGCTTGTTTCACAGGCGAATATCCAACACCAATCGGTGCATTAGAACTAGAAGCCAAACTTTGAACAGACGGGGGAACAAAGCATGAGTAAACAATACGAAGCAGCAGGTGTCAGCCTGACAGCAGGATACGAATCCGTTTCACGCATGAAAAAACACGTGGCCCGCTCGATGCGCAAAGAAGTCATGACGGGACTCGGCAGTTTCGGTGCAATGTTCGACCTCAGCCAATTAAATCTAAAAGAACCGGTTCTCGTCAGCGGGACGGATGGCGTCGGCACGAAGCTGAAGCTTGCCTTCGCCCTCGACCAGCACGATACGATCGGAATCGATTGTGTCGCGATGTGTGTCAATGACATCATCGTCCAAGGGGCGGAGCCGCTCTATTTCCTCGATTACATTGCTCTCGGAAAAGCGATTCCCGCTAAGATCGAGCGGATTGTTGCCGGTGTCGCGGAAGGCTGTGTCCAGTCCGGCTGTACGCTGATCGGCGGGGAAACGGCAGAAATGCCGGGCATGTACGCCGACGGTGAGTACGACATTGCAGGCTTTGCCGTCGGTGCCGTCGAAAAACAAAAATTGATCACAGGAGAACACGTTCAACCGGGAGACGTCATCTTAGGTCTCGCTTCGTCGGGCGTTCACTCGAACGGCTTTTCACTTGTCCGGAAGATCGTCGCCGAAAGTGGTCTGCGATACGAAGATGAGTTGATGATGTTTGGCAGTACGATCGGCAATACGTTGCTGATGCCGACACGGATTTACGTCGAAGCGGTCAAAGCCGCGCTTGAGACAGAAAAAATTCAGGCGATGGTCCACATTACGGGCGGCGGTTTTTACGAAAACGTCCCGCGTGTGCTTCCGGAAGGTTGCGGGGCGACGTTTGATCCGAAAAAATGGCCGACGTTACCGGTCTTCGACTGGCTCGAACAGGCTGGAAACGTTCCGCGTCACGATATGTACAATGTCTTCAACATGGGGATCGGCTACATGATGATTGTCAAACCGGAAGATGTCGCAGCAGTCTCGGCACGACTTGCTCGTGAAAACGAGACCGTCTATACGATTGGGACCGTGACGAGTGAACCGGGTGTCCGGATTCTTGGAGTCGACCAATGAAGATTGCCTGTTTTGCCTCGGGAAGTGGCAGTAATGTCGAAGCTTTATTCGAAGCAGTTGAAACAGGACGTCTGCAGGCTACGATTGAACTCGTCGTCTGTGATCAAAAACAAGCAAAAGTGATTGAACGGGCTCAGGCCCGCGGCTGTGATATCTTCGTCTTCACAGCCAAAGACTACCCGGATAAACCGTCGTTTGAACGGGAAATCGTTGCGGAACTGGAGCGGCGGGGCGTGGAACGGATTATCCTAGCCGGATATATGCGCTTGATCGGAGACGTCCTGCTGTCGCATTATGCTGGACGGATCGTCAACATCCACCCGTCGTTGCTCCCGGCATTTCCGGGAAAAGATGCGATCGGGCAAGCATTTCGTGGCGGAGTCAAAATCACAGGTGTTACAATTCATATAGTCGATGAAGGCATGGATACAGGACCAATCATCGCCCAAGAAGCGGTTCGGATTACAGAGGATATGACACGGGAAACGCTCCAACAAGCGATTCAGCAGGTGGAGCATAGATTGTACCCGCAAGTCATCGAAGAGTGGATCAAAGAGGAGGCAAACGTATGAGAGCGTTAATCAGCGTATCAGACAAAACAGGTATCGTCGAACTCGGACAGGCGATGCATGACGCCGGGATTGAATTGATTTCGACAGGCGGAACACATCAAGCCCTTGAAGCAGAAGGACTTCCGGTCATTGGCATCAGTGAAGTCACACAATTCCCGGAGATGCTCGACGGCCGGGTCAAGACTCTCCATCCGATGGTTCACGGTGGACTGCTCGGACGCCGGGATCTTGAAAGTCACCGCGAGCAGATGGCGGAACAACACATCAAACCGATTGATTTTGTGGTTGTTAATCTCTATCCGTTCAAAGAAACAGTCATGAATGAAGATGTGTCGTATGCCGATGCGATCGAGAATATCGATATCGGCGGACCAAGCATGATCCGTTCGGCTGCCAAAAATCATGCGGCGGTAACTGTCGTCGTGGATCCGGCCGATTATCAGGCGGTCATCGAGGAAATTCATCTGGGCGGAACGACATTCGAAACCCGTCAAAAACTGGCAGCCAAAGCATTCCGTCACACAGCGGCGTATGATGCCTTGATTGCCGATTACTTCCTGACACAGACCGGTGAAAAATTCCCCGATCAGTTGACGATTACGCTCGAAAAAGTCCAGGATTTGCGGTACGGAGAAAACCCGCACCAGGAAGCCGCCTTCTACAAAACACCGATCTACCGAGGGGCTTCACTCGCGTCCGCGAAACAGCTCCACGGGAAAGAATTGTCTTATAACAATATCCAGGATGCCAATGCGGCACTGGAGATTCTCGATGAGTTCCGCGAAGCGGCCGCCGTCGTCGTCAAGCACATGAATCCGTGCGGCGTCGCCGTCGGTCCAACGATTGATGAAGCGTTCCGTCGTGCACATGCAGCGGATCCGGTTTCGATTTTCGGCGGAATCGTCGCCTTGAACCGGGAAGTTGATCTCGCGACAGCGGAACAACTAAGCGGTATTTTCCTTGAAATCATCATTGCTCCATCCTTTACGGAAGACGCATTTGCGTTACTGTCGGCGAAGAAAAATCTCCGGTTGCTCGAACTGGACGTTAAACGGGTCCAAGCAATCCGCTATACGGCAGTTGCCGGCGGCATGCTTGTCCAGGACAGTGATGACGAAACACTTGATGATGCATCAGCACGTGTCGTCACCGATCGTAAACCGACGGCCGCTGAATGGGAAGACTTAAAACTCGCTTGGCGTGCGGTTAAACACGTGAAATCCAATGCCATCGTCATCGCGAAAGATGAAGTGACGGTCGGCGTCGGTGCCGGACAGATGAATCGTGTCGGTTCAGCGAATATCGCGATTACGCAAGCCGGCGAGAAAGCAATCGGGGCTGCCATGGGCTCGGATGCGTTCTTCCCAATGGGCGATACGGTCGAAGCGGCAGCAGCGGCCGGGATTACAGCCATTATCCAACCGGGCGGATCAATCCGTGATCAGGAATCCATCGATGCCTGCAACAAACACGGCATCACGATGATCTTTACGAACGTGCGTCATTTTAAACACTAAGCGGAGGCGAGCCGAATGAAAGTATTAGTAGTCGGTAAAGGTGGACGCGAGCATGCGCTCGTATGGAAATTGGCACAGGATGTCCGGATCGAGACAGTGTACACAGCACCCGGTAATATCGGGATGACGGAAGCGGTCTGTGTGCCGATCCGGGAAGACGCGATTGAAGAGTTGGTTCAGTTCGCACGGGATGAGCAGATCGACTGGACGATTGTCGGACCAGAAGGACCGCTTGTGCTTGGAATCGTCAATGCGTTTCAAGCAGCCGGCTTACAGATTTTCGGACCGTCCCGCGAAGCAGCAGCGATTGAAGGCAGTAAACAATTTGCGAAAGCTTTGATGGACCGGGCCGGTATTCCGACGGCAGATCATGCCGTCTTTACATCAGCGGATGAAGCGATTGCTTACATCCGTCGCCAGGGTGCGCCGATCGTCGTCAAAGCGGACGGACTGGCAGCCGGGAAAGGTGTCACCGTGGCGACGACGATTGAACAGGCTGTTCAAGCGATTGACGAAATTTTTGGCGGCGACTTTGGTCAGCAGAGCAGTGTCGTGATTGAAGAATGTCTCGTCGGCGAAGAATGTTCGCTGATGGCCTTCGTCCATGAAGAAACCGTCATTCCGATGGTTTTATCACAAGATCATAAGCGGGCGTTTGACGGCGACACCGGTCCGAATACAGGCGGAATGGGGGCTTACAGTCCCTTGCCGCAATTTGACGAAGCAGCCGTGACGGAAGAAGCGATGCAACGTGTTCTCCGTCCGCTTGTCGAACAAATGGCGAGCGAAGGCATTCCGTTTACCGGTTTCCTGTACGCGGGTCTGATGTTGACGAGCCGCGGACCTTCCGTCATCGAGTTCAACGCTCGTTTCGGTGACCCGGAAACGGAAGTCATCCTGCCGCGGCTCGAGACGGAATTGCTTGACGTCATTATTCCGTTGATGCAGGGGAATATCCCAGAAGTCCTCTGGTCGGACGATGCCGTCGTCGGTGTTGTCGTCGCGGCGAACGGTTATCCGGAACAGCCGGTGACGGGGCATCCTGTTCAAACGTCGACGATCGGTTCCGATGTCCTGATTTTCCATGCGGGAACAGCTGCAGGCGATGAGGAGAAGATTGTATCAGCCGGAGGACGTGTTCTGGTCTGTGTCGCGAAAGCAAAAGACATGCAGCAGGCTGTTGCAACGGTGTACAACGGACTTGATTCGTTTGACCGGACCGGCTTCTTTTACCGGACGGATATCGCCAAAAAAGCATTTCGCACGACATAACGGATAAGCCGGTTCCACTCACAGTGATGTGAGGGAGCCGGCTTTTTTTCAATGCTGCTGCGAACATAACTTGTTTTCCGTGGCGGTTTTGTGTTATTTTGGCGAAATGGATTGAATTGACGACGAATAAGCTTGAAACTTTTCCGGTAACATTTTAGTATAAGAACTATAAGAAAGCGTTTTCAAATTAAAAAGGAGGTCGAGCTTTCATGAAAAAAAATTGTGGACGGTCCCCATGGACGAAAACAGAAGTCCGTACGCATCAAGCGGTCATCAACGGAAAGCTTGCACCTACACTCGTGATTGAAAATGCGACGTACTTAAACCAAGGACTTAAAGCCTGGCGGACGGCAAACATTTGGATCAGCGGCGACCGGATCATTTACGTCGGACCGGATATGCCGGACACGGCGGATGAAGTATACGATGCGACAGGGAAATTTATCGTCCCCGGCTACATCGAACCGCATGCCCATCCCTTCCAGTTGTATAATCCGGCGACACTCGCAAAATTTGCGGCAGAGCGCGGAACGACGACGCTCGTCAACGATAATATGCTGCTTTTATTAGAGCCAACGGAGCAAGCGTTTGCGCAGGTCGACGCATTGGCCGACCTTCCGACATCAATGTACTGGTGGGCACGACTCGATGCCCAGACGGAACTGGATGCCGACAGCATCACGATTGATAACCGGCGGATTCAAGCCTGGTTGAAGCATCCGCAAGTCATCCAAGCCGGCGAATTGACGGGCTGGCCGCGTCTGTCGCAAGGTGATGATGAGCTATTGCAATGGATGCAGGACGCGATGAAGCTCGGTAAACCGATTGAAGGACATTTCCCGGGGGCTTCTGCAAAGACGTTAACGAAAATGGCGTTGTTCGGTGTCACGAGTGACCATGAAGCGATGACGGTCGAAGAAGCGCTGATGCGTCTCGAACTCGGCTACACGACAACGATCCGCTATTCCTCGATCCGTCCGGATTTACCGGATATCTTTGCCGGTCTCGTTGAAGCGGGATTACAAAATTACGAGAAGGTACTGGTGACGACAGATGGCTCGACACCATCCTTTTATAAAGCCGGTCTGATGGATGAGACAATCCGTCTGATGCTTGCCGCCGGGATTGCGCCGGAAGAAGCGTACCGGATTGCGTCGTACAACGCAGCGCGTCACTTTAACCTCGATCATCTGCTTGGCAGTATCGCTCCGGGACGGATTGCCCATTTAAACATCCTCGAAGCAAAAGACAAGCCGACACCGGTTGACGTCGTCGCCCGCGGGACCTGGGTCCGCAAAAACGATATCCCGTGTTATCCGGTCGAAGCGCTCGACCGGGCGATCGATTTGATGCCGGCTTCACAAGTCGGTCTTGAGTTGACGGAACAGGACTTTTCGTTCAGCATGCCGGTTGGCCTTGAAATGGTCAATTCGGTCATCATGAAGCTTTATCAGGTCGAACACGATACAAGCATGCAGGTGCTGCCTGCCGGATGCAATGAGTCATTTTTGATGCTCGTTGACCGGGAAGGAAAATGGCGTCTGAATACCGTGCTGAAAAATTTTGCGACCGATGTCGGCGGGCTCGTCAGTTCGTATTCGATCAGCGGCGATATCCTGCTGATCGGAAAATCGAAACGGGATATGCAGATTGCCTTTGACCGGATGAAAGCATTCGGCGGCGGGGTTGTTCTCGTCGAAGACGGGGAAGTGGTGGCAGAAGTTCCTTTGACCTTGATGGGGCAGACGTCCGATTTACCGCTTGAAGATCTGATCGTTCAGGAAACGGCGCTCCGTGAAGCACTGTTCGCCCGTGGCTATCAGTTTGAAGATCCGATTTATACGCTTTTGTTCCTGGCGTCGACCCATTTGCCGTATGTCCGGATTACGCCGCAAGGAATTTACGAAGTCTTACGGAAAAAAGTACTTTTCCCGGCAATTTTGCGATGACGCTTGAAATTTAAAACGTCGCACTTTAAACTGTTAAAGAGCAACAAATGGGAAAGGGAGTTAGACGATGCAACTCGATAAATTGCGTGGAAAAGAACTCGATCAATTATTTACAGCCATCATGAAGATGGATTCATTAGAAGATTGTTATACCCTGTTTGAAGACTTGGCGACGGTCAATGAAATTCAGGCCTTGGCACAACGTCTCGAAGTCGCCCGTCAGTTACGGGAAGGCAATACGTATCATAAAATCGAAAAGGCGACAGGTGCTTCGACAGCCACGATTTCGCGTGTGAAACGGTGCCTGAACTACGGTTCCGGCGGCTACGACTTGGCGCTCGCACGATTAGGTCTCGTAGAGGAGGAAGTAGCGGATAACTAATTGGTTATCCGCTATTTCTGTGAAGGAGGACGAAGCCGGATGGATTTAGCGTATCAACAAAAACTGCAACACTTCATTCGAAAACTGACGCCGATCCAGTCACTCGTCATCATTTATTTTGTTGCCGTCATCATTGGTGTCATTTTACTGGGGTTACCCTGGTCGACAAAAGGCAATTACGACTGGGATTTCACGGATCTCGTATTCATGGCCGTCAGCTGTGTCAGCGTGACCGGATTGACGACCGTCTCCGTCTCGGACACATTTACGACGTTCGGTTACTTTATGATCATGATTTTGGTCCAGGTCAGCGGAATCGGTTTGATGTCCCTGCATATCGCGATGTGGGTCATCCTTGGCAAGCGGATCGGCTTTCGGGAGCGGCAACTTGTCGTCCGTGACCAAAACCAGACGACGATGCAAGGGGTCGTCAAATACATTCGGGAAGTCATCATCATCATCGTGTCGATCGAAATCATTGGTGCTCTTATTTTAGGTTTGTATTATACGAAGTATTTTCCGACCCTCGGCGAAGCGATGCTGCAAGGACTATTCGGTTCCGTCAGTGCGACGACCAATGCCGGATTCGATATTACCGGAGAATCACTCCTGCCGTTCCGGGGAGATTTATTTGTCGTCTTCATGCAAATTCTGCTGTTGACGCTCGGTGCAATCGGCTTCCCGGTCCTGGTTGAAGTCCGGCGGTACATCTCGTACCGGGCGACCCGTCAGTCGACCCGTCAGCCGTATCATTTTTCGTTATTTACGAAATTGACCGCTTCGACGTTCTTTATCCTGGTCTTATTCGGAACGGTCAGTCTGTTGCTGTTCGAGTGGAACCAATCGTTTAAAGGATTGCCGGTTAATGAAAAACTGGTCGATGCCCTGTTCCAATCCGTGACGACCCGAAACGGCGGACTGACGACCGTCGATATCACATCGTTCTCACAGGCCTCGATCTTTGTTTTGTCGATTCTGATGTTCATCGGAGCGTCCCCGTCCTCGGTCGGAGGCGGAATCCGGACGACGACATTTGCCGTCGCCGTGCTCAGTGTCGTCGCCTTTATCCGCGGTGAATACGGCATCAAAATCTTTGGGCGCGAAATCGGCCAGTCGGATATTTGGAAAGCTTTTGTCGTCATCGTCGTATCGACCGGCGTGACGATGATCGGACTGATTGTCCTGCTGATTTTTGAAGATGCGCCGTTCCTCGTCCTGTTTTTCGAAGCCTGTTCCGCGTTCGGAACAACGGGTCTGTCGCTTGGAATCACAAATGAGCTATCCGATGTCGGCAAATGGACGTTATCGGTCCTGATGTTCATCGGACGGATTGGTGTCATTTCGTTTGTCTTGCTGCTGAAGGCGAACCAACCAAAACGGAATTACAATTATCCGAAAGAATCGGTCATCATCGGTTAAGGAGGTTGTGACGTGAATCGGACATTTTGGATCAACTTTGGCTATATCTTTATGGTGCCGGCGTTACCGTTTTTGGCCCTCGTCAACGGACGGGCGCTCTGTTCGCCGGATTCACCGTTACTGGATGTCCCGGTACTTGGTTTTTTCCTGGCCGAACCATGGGCGTTTGCCGTCCTGTATGCTTTTTTGGCTCTCGGTCTCGCTGCACTGTTGACGAAGCGCCGAGTCCGGACTTGAATGGCTTCTCCCATCTCGCTCTGCGCGGGATGGGTTTTTGTTTTATACTGGGGAAAGAGAATGAGAAGAGAGGATGGAACGAACATGTTGTTACCTTATAATGAATGGCGTCATGTCTTTAAACTCGATCCGGCAAAGGAGATTGAAGAAGAAGTTCTCCAGGCGGTTGCGACTTCGGGAACGGATGCCATCATCGTCGGAGGTACCGATGATATCACCCTCGATGCGACACTGGATTTGCTGATGCGCTTGCGCCGGTATCCGGTCGCGGTGGCACTTGAAGTATCGGAGCTGGAAGCAGCGACGATGGGATTTGATACGTATTTGACGCCGAGCGTCCTGAACAGTGGAACGCTCGAGCATGTGATTGAGAAGCAGATCGAGGCGCTCGAAGAAGTCGGTCATATGCTGGCGCATCAAGACCTCGTCGGGGAAGGGTATATCGTCCTGAATCCTGACGCCAAGGTCGCTCGCGTCACGCAGGCAAAACAGCTGACCGATGACCGGGTGGTCGCTTACGCGCAACTGGCGGACAGTGTATTCCGGATGCCGATCATTTATCTTGAGTACAGCGGCATGTATGGCGATCCGGCGCTCGTCGCTTCCGTTAAACGTGTCTTGAAGCAAGGCCGTCTGTTCTACGGCGGCGGCATCGACTCCGCTGAACGGGCGCGAGAAATGTTGACACATGCGGATACGATCGTCGTCGGCAACATCATCTATGACAATTTAGAAGCGGCACTTGCGACCGTCGCAGCAACACGATAAAATATAAGAACAAAAGTTCGGAATACAGAAATGAGGCTATTTAGATGTTTAATTTAAGTGAACAGCTTGTCAGCGGATTGAATCCGGAACAGGCAAAGGCAGTCAAGCATACCGATGGACCGCTTTTAATCATGGCGGGAGCAGGCTCAGGGAAAACCCGTGTCCTGACACACCGTGTCGCCTATTTGATGGCAGCGAAACAAGTTGCGCCGTGGAATATCCTCGCGATTACGTTTACGAATAAAGCGGCACGCGAGATGCGTGACCGGATTTCACGGCTCGTCGGCGGTGTCGCCAACGACATCTGGGTCTCGACCTTCCACTCGATGTGTGTCCGGATGTTGCGCCGTGATATCGAAAAAATCGGCTACAACCGGAACTTTACGATTCTTGATTCGAGTGATCAGCAATCCGCACTGAAACTCGTTTTAAAAGAACAGAACCTCGATCCGAAAAAGTGGGATCCCCGGTCGATGCTGTCGATCATCTCGAGTCAAAAAAATGAACTGCGCAGTGCCGAGTTCTACGCGTCGATCGTTACGAATCCATATGAAAAAACCGTTGCTGAGATTTATAAAGGATACGAAGCCGTCCTGCGTCGCAACAATGCCCTTGATTTTGATGACTTGATCGGGAAGACGACAGAATTGTTTAAACAAAATCCAGACGTCTTGGCATTTTATCAACGCAAGTTCCAATATATCCATGTCGATGAGTATCAGGATACGAACAAAGCCCAGTACGATCTCGTCAATCTCCTGGCAGCGGCCCATCAGAATCTATGTGTCGTCGGGGACTCAGATCAGTCGATTTATCGCTGGCGCGGAGCCGACATTGCGAACATCCTGTCGTTTGAGGAAGATTATCCGACAGCAAAAGTCATCCTGCTCGAACAAAATTACCGGTCGTCAAAACGAATTCTCGATGCAGCGAACCATGTCATTCAAAACAACAGTACCCGTAAAGACAAAAAACTCTGGACGGAAAACGCGGAAGGCGAAAAACTAATTGTCCACACGGCGGAAAACGAACGCGAAGAAGCGTTTTATATCGTCCAGGAAATCCGGAATGCGTTACGTTACGGCATGAAACTAAACGATATCGCGATTCTGTACCGGACGAATGCCCAGTCACGGGCGATTGAGGAAACGTTGCTGAAATCGAATGTTCCGTATAAGATGATCGGCGGCACGAAGTTCTATGACCGCAAAGAAATCAAGGATGTTCTGGCCTACCTGCGCCTGATTTCCAATCCGAACGAAGACTTGTCGTTTGCCCGGATCGTCAATGAACCGAAACGCGGTATCGGAGCGACGACGATTGATAAATTGCGTGATTTTGCCGACCTGCAGGGTGTCTCCCTGATGGAAGCGATCCGTGATATCGAATTGTCGAGCATTGCGCCGAAAACGGCAGCCAAACTGACGGATTTCCGGACGATGATTCTCGGCTTACAACAAATGCAGGAATTTATCAGCCTGTCTGAACTGGTGGAAGAAGTCCTTGAGAAAACCGGATACCGCCAAGTGTTAAAAGAAGACAAAACACTGGAAGCACAAAGCCGTCTTGAGAACATCAACGAGTTCATCACGGTTGCGCAAAACTTTGAAAAAGAGACCGAAAAAGCCGATCCGGAAGAACAAACAATCATCGCGTTCTTAACCGATTTGACGTTGGTCGCCGATGTCGATTCGCTCGATGAAAGTGATCCGGGTGAACAGGTCACCTTGATGACGTTACACTCCGCCAAAGGGCTTGAGTTCCCAATCGTCTTCCTGATTGGAATGGAGGAAGGTTTGTTCCCGCACAGCCGCTCCCTGCAAGATGAAGACGAAATGGAAGAAGAACGTCGTCTGGCATACGTCGGGATTACACGGGCTGAAAAACGTCTGTATCTCTCACACGCGCGGATGCGTTCGCTGTATGGTCGGACGAATGCCAATCTCGAATCCCGTTTCCTTGCCGAATTACCGGAGGAAGTACTGGAACGGACCGGTAAAAAACCGAAACCGTTACCGTGGGAAGACCGTCCGGTACCACAAGGAAAAGCCGTCATCGGTCGTTCTGTCACGAAACCGACGGCGATGAAGACGTCAGGCGCGGAGTCACTCGGCTGGAACGTCGGAGACAAAGCGGAACACGGAAAATGGGGCCGGGGAACAGTCGTTCAGACACGCGGAGCAGGAGACAGCCTTGAAATCGATATCGCCTTCCCGGAAGTCGGTGTCAAACGGTTGCTGGCGAAATTCGCACCGATCAAAAAGGTATGAGTGGAGGCGTCAAGATGATAGAACAGGCACGAATCGAGGAATTACGCCAAAAGTTGAACCAATACAGTTATGAATATTACGTGCAGGATCAACCGACTGTTCCGGACAGCACCTATGATCAATTGTTACGGGAACTGACGGAACTTGAAACGGCACATCCGGAACTGATTACGCCAGATTCACCGACGCAACGTGTCGGTGCGGCGCCGCTCGATGCCTTCGAGAAGGTGACCCATGATTTACCGATGCTATCGCTCGGCAATGTCTTTGACGAAACAGAAATCCGGGAGTGGGTCGCCCGCATCGAACGCTCACTCGGCCGTTCGACGACGTATGTCGCCGAGTTGAAGTTTGACGGACTTGCGATTTCCTTGAAGTACGAAGACGGACAACTTGTCCGCGGTGCGACGCGAGGAGACGGAACGGTTGGCGAGAACATCACACAAAATCTGCGGACAATCAAAGCCTTACCTCTTCGGTTACGTCGAAATGAGACGGTCGAAGTCCGGGGTGAAGCTTATATGCCGAAACAATCATTTGAACGTCTGAATGCGGACCGGTCAGCACGTGAGGAAGCCTTGTTCGCCAATCCGCGTAATGCAGCAGCCGGCAGCTTGCGTCAGCTCGACTCGTCGATTACGGCATCGCGCAATCTGTCCTTGTTCGTGTATGGTGTCGGTGTCAATACACTGAGTGCCCGTTCGCACAGCGAAGCGATGCTGCAGCTGGCTGAACTCGGGTTACCGACGAACAAAGAGATGCAGACGTGTGAGACAGTCGACGAGATTTTAGCCTACATTGCCCACTGGACGATGGAACGTTCTAATTTACCGTATGAAATCGACGGTATCGTCCTGAAAGTTGACCGGTATGACGATCAGGAAGAACTTGGCTTCACGGCGAAAAGTCCCCGCTTTGCGACGGCGTATAAATTTGCCGCCGAAGAAGTCATGACGACGGTCGAAGAAGTTGATTTCAGTGTCGGACGGACAGGGAAAGTCACGCCGCGCGCCCGATTTGCGCCGGTCGTCGTCGCCGGCTCGACCGTCAGTTATGCCACACTGCACAACGCGGACTTCATCACGGAAAAAGATATTCGACTGCACGATCAAGTCATCATCAAAAAAGCCGGAGACGTCATCCCGGCAGTCGTCAGCGTCGTCGTTTCAGAACGGACAGGGAACGAACAGCCGATCGAATTCCCGGCGCATTGTCCGGCCTGCGAGTCTGAACTTGTTCGATTGGAAGGCGAAGCGGATATTCGGTGTGTCAGTCCAGAGTGTCCGGCCCAGCTTGTCGAAGGCATCATTCACTTCGTCTCGCGTCAAGCGATGAATATCGACGGTCTCGGTGAAAAAGTCGTCCGTCAATTGTATGAACACGAAGCCATCCGGACCCTCGCCGATTTGTACCGCCTCGACCGGGATGAGTTGTTGACGTATGAACGGATGGGTGAAACGTCGGTCGATAATCTGCTGACCGCGATTGAAGCCTCGAAGCAGAATTCCTTAGAACGACTGGTGTTTGGCCTCGGAATTCGATTGGTCGGTCAAAAAGCGGCATACCTGCTCGCAGAGCGGTTTGATTCACTGGACGGGATCGCACAGGCGGAGTATGACGACATTTTAGCGATTGATGGAATTGGCAGTAAGATTGCCGATTCGGTGACGAAGTATTTTGAACATCCGGAAGCGCAAGACCTGATTAAGGATTTAGCAGCACTCGGGCTGAACCAACAGTTTCTTGGACAACGGGTCGATCAATCGAATGCACCGCTCGCCGGTAAAACGATTGTATTGACCGGAACACTTGAGACGTTAAAACGTTCAGAAGCCGGGAAACGGCTCGAGTTGCTTGGTGCGGATGTGACCGGCAGCGTCAGTAAAAAGACGGATATTTTGGTAGCTGGAGAAAAGGCCGGTTCGAAGTTAACGAAAGCCGAGTCGCTCGGAATCGAGATTTGGAATGAAACACAACTGCTTGAAGAGCTGGCGAAATACGAAGGGTAACCAAACATCCGTCAAACGGATGATTTAAATAAAAACAGGGAAGGCGGCATGCATCATGCGCCTTCCCTGTTTCGTATTGAAGTGTACGGAGAGTTACAACGATTCGGTTTTGATTAAAATCCCTTGTTTGATTAACCGGTTGGTTGCCGTTTCCGGCGGATCACACGTAATCAGTGTAAGGGTTGCTTGTTTGACGTCCTGATTTAAGACGGACAAATCCGTTGGTTTAACAAGTTGTGAGGTTTTCATTTGATAGGTATACCGATGACTTTTTGTCGTCACGATGACATGTGCACCCGTTTTCAACTCAGGCAGACGATTAAAATGCAGTCCTTTTGTGAAACTGCGGTGTCCCGCCAAAGCGTAATTGCCTTTACCGGGAGCGCCGGTCGCTTTCAGGTGACCGATGCTTTGATCGAGGACAGCCGTCGAAGCCCCTTCTAAAATGACCTGCTCAAAATTAAGGGATGGAATCGTCAATAATCCGCTGCCGTTCGTTGCGACAGGCTGCTTCGTTTCCTTTGCATCGACCGCTTTTAAGTTTTGTGTCCACTGTTGCTTCAGCTCTTCCGCGGCCGCCTGTTTTTGATGGTTGGTATACAGCGGCCAGAGAATCAGCAGGATGCCCGCAATCAGAAGAAGCAGGCCCAAAAATTTTTGTCGTTTCATGAAGTATCCTTTCATCTGCTGTTTCAGCAGGATCGTTTTTTGAAAATCAGGGGAAAACTACACCTTCCCGGATGGAAAACTATTCTGTTATGATAGAGAGAACGATTTTAAAAACATGGGGTGCGTAAAGAAATGAAATCTAAAAAAATAGCAGCGTTGACGTTGACGAGTACATTATTCCTCGGCGCGTGTTCGTTTGATTTGTCACAGAAAAGCGATACAAAAGAAGTCATTACAGAGAGCGAACAAGGAAAAGAAGTCCAAGCCGTCGTCAGTCCGGCAATCGATACAACCGATTCCTATTATCGGACCGTCTTACCGTTCCGACCGAGTGTCGCCCGCGGGATGACACAAAAGCGGGTCAGTTCCCGCTTGGAACTGGATGAAATCGAGACCGGCCTGATGCGTCACTCCACTCAATTTTTTGCTCCGGATAAGTACTATTATCAAGAAGGACAGTTACTGCAAGCCGATCAGATTGCCCAGTGGCTGTTGCGAAAAGGAAAGTCCGGGGATGGTGTCAGTGATCCGAACGGCCTAAATCCTGCGTATACGACTGGAAAATCCTATAAAGAAAAAAACCAAAAGTCTCCTTTGATTCTATCGCACATTTTGGAACAGGACTACATGTTGGAAGAAGATAAAAAACTTGAACTGGGCGGGACGTCAGTTGCTTTAGTCTTAAACAGCGAGTATGTTTTCCAAGATGAAAACTACGGTCCGACCTATACTGTAAAACTTGATGAGAAAAAAGTCATTGCAGAAGGAAAGCGGATGGCCAATGAGTTGGTCAAGAAAATGCGGAAAACGGACGGGGTCAAAACGACACCGATCCACGTGGCCTTGTATTTGCAGGAAAGTGAAGGGTCACCGGTCTCCGGTCATTATGTCTCTTCTGCCTTCATCGGCCGTGGCAATCAAATCAGTTCAAATGACTGGAAAAACTATGACGAAAAGTATTATTACTATCCGTCCGGTGCCGCGACGAACGATGTCCGGGATGATGCCGCGAAGTTTGATCTATTCAAAGACCGCCTCGAAGACTACTTCCCGAATTACACCGGTATGATGGGCGAAGGTTTTTATCAGGAAGGTGAACTGAAAAAGTTGGAAATCAAGATTCCGGTGCAATTTTACGGAAAAGCAGAACTTGTAGCGTTTATTCAATACGTAACCTACCTGCTCGAAAATCGTTGGGAATACAATCGAAATGTCCCAACAACGATTACCGTCACGAACTTGAACGGTGATACGGAAGCGATGTTGTTCATTGAACCGGATACGAAAAAGCCGATCGTCAAAATTCGGTGATTGCATTTGCACAGACAGACTCCTTGCGTAAGCAGGAGTTTTTTTGTTGAGATGAAGCGGACTTTCAGGTCCAACAGAACAACGCTTCGTATTGTCAGATTTCTTTAGATTTACGAAAGCGGTCTTGAAAGCGCATAATAGAAAAGAAGCATAATGCGAATCAGAAAAATCTAAGCTGAGTTCGCCTGTTTTAATTTATGGTAAGGGAGCGGGTCGCATGAAAGGTGGTATTTTTTCACAGATTAGCGCCGTCCACGAAGAGTTGCCTTCTTCTTCGCGGAAAGTCGCTGATTTTGTTTTAGCGCATATGAATGAAATCGCGGGGATGACGATTCATCATTTAGCCGAAGAATCGGGAACAAGTGCGGCAGCTGTCGTCCGGTTTTGCCGGGCACTCGGTTTAAAAGGTTATCCGGAACTCCGGATGCGGATTTCGGCAGATACGGCACGAACAGACCTAAAAGGATATCATGATATCGAAAAAAATGAACGTCCTGCTGACTTAGTGGAAAAGACGGTCAGTAACAGCATTCAAGCGTTACAGGACACAGCCAAACAATTGAGTGAAGACCGGATTGCGGAAGCGACGGACGTACTGGACCAGGCACGGGCAATTTACTTTTATGGAATCGGCGCATCAAACGTCGTTGCACTGGATGCCGCCCAAAAGTGGACGCGTGTCGGGAAACTGACAATCCAGGAGTCCGATCAGCATCTCGTCGCGACGATTCTCGCGAATGCCAATCCGGATGATGTCTTTTTTGCGATTTCCTACAGCGGGGAGACTGAAGAGGTTGTGGAGTTGATCCGGCTCGCCAAGATCCGGGGCTTAAAGGTCATCAGTTTGACACGGTTCGGAGACAATCGGGTTAGCCAGCTGGCGGATGTTGCCTTATGGACATCACGGGCACCGGAAGCGCCGTTACGGAGTGCGGCCTTAAGTTCACGTCTCGCACAGTTATTTGCGATTGATGTGTTGTTTTTATCTTATGCCGCCGTCCATTATGACGATACGATTGAACGGCTGCAGTATACGCGGGAAAGCGTCAAGATGTTGCACAGTAAAAAATAGGGGGCGTACATAATGAAACAGACGGTGGAAGAGATGGTGGAGCAGTTATTTCCAGTGATGGTTGAACGGCGTCGGTATTTACATCAGCATCCGGAGTTGTCGTTTCATGAAGTGGATACCCCGCAATTCATTGCGGAACGATTAATGGAACTTGGGATTGAAGTCCGGACCGGTGTCGGTGGACGGGGTGTTGTCGGAACGATCCGCGGAGGGAAACCGGGGAAAACGGTCGCACTGCGGGCAGACTTTGATGCATTGCCGATTCAGGACGAAAAAACCGTTGATTACCGGTCGACCGTTCCTGGTGTCATGCATGCCTGCGGGCACGACGGGCATACGGCAACATTACTTGCTGTCGCCGAAATTCTGGTCCGGCAGAAAGACGAGTTGTCCGGAAACGTCGTCTTGATTCACCAACACGCGGAAGAAGTGGTTCCGGGCGGTGCACGGGACATGGTGGCGGACGGATGCCTCGACGGCGTCGATGTCATCTTCGGAACTCATCTGTGGTCGACGACGAAACTCGGGACAATCGGTTACCGGATTGGTCCGGTCATGGCAGCAGCCGACAAATTCGAACTGACACTGTTCGGGCGCGGCGGACACGGCGCGAAGCCGCACGAAACGATTGACGCCGTCGTGCTGGGGGCGACCGTCGTCAAAGAGTTGCAAAGCATTGTCAGCCGGCGACTCGATCCGCTTCAGCAAGCGGTCTTGACGATCGGTACACTGCATGCCGGAAATACGTTTAACGTCATCGCCGACAGTGCGGAACTGACGGGGACGATCCGGACGTTTGATCCGGAAGTCGCCGAGCAAATCGTTCGTGAAATGGAACGGACAATCAAAGGAGTATGTGACGCGGCAGGGGCGACCTATTCGTTTACGTACGAAAGAGGATATCCGGCAGTCGTCAATCATCCGGAAGAAACGAACCTTTTACGGACGGTGGCATCTGATATCATGGGAGCAGACCGGGTCTTTGAAATTGATCCGACGATGGGCGGGGAAGATTTCGCTTATTACCTGCAACACGTGCCCGGTACCTTTTTCTTTACCGGGGCCGGGGACGAAACCTTTTACCCGCATCATCATCCGAAGTTTGACTTTGAAGAACAGGCGATGCAGCATGCTGCCCGGATCTTAATCGAAGTGACCTTACGTTACCTTGCGCGCTCCAGTGATTGAAGAAAAGCCCCCCGTTCTCCGGCAGATGGCCGGAAAGCGGGGGGCTTTGTCGTGTGCTTGAATTATAAGATTTCCTGAACCCGGCCGACTTGCCCGTCTTCAAGACGGACTTTGATACCGTGCGGGTGATTCGATGACTTGGTTAACAGATCCTTGACGATTCCTTCCGTCCGTTTCCCTGTCCGTTGGTCTTGTTTTAATACGATACTGACGTGTTGTCCGATTTTAACGTCGGCGCGTTTTTTACCATCCATGCCTTGATCGCTCCTTTTTACTGATGCTAGTTGTCAGTATATCATGGTTTCTGAAACGAAACTTGTTTGAGGAAAATGCGTAAAGTGAAAAGAACAAAAGAATCGTCAAAAAAAAGTTTGACTATATTTGACCAATTGACTGACTAATTTTATAATTAAGATACAGAACAAAAAGTTAAGGGAGTGATCAGAGTGGCGAAAGACTACTATCGGACGCTTGGTGTCGAGAAGACGGCATCGAATCAGGAAATCAAGCGGGCCTACCGAAAGCTTGCGAAACAATACCATCCGGACGTCAATCAGGAGGCGAGTGCGGATCAACGCTTTAAAGACATTCAGGAAGCATTTGATGTCCTCGGAGATGAAGAAAAACGGGCACAGTATGATCAATATGGAAGTAATTATGAACGGATGGCAGGAGCAGGTTACGGACAGTCGGCTGACTATGATGATCTTTTCCGTCAATTCAACGGCCGTCAATCGCGGCCGTCGGGATCGACCGGACAGTCATTTGGATTCGAGGATATGTTCGGTTCGTTCTTTAGTCAGGAGCCGGAGGAAACGGATGAAGAACTCGAGTTGACGGTTCCGCTGAGTCATCTGAGTCAAAATGACAAGGTGACGATTCGACTGGCGACAGGAGCCATTCAAATGAGTTTGCCAAAAGATTTGTATGACGGGAAAAAAGTCCGGTTGCGCGGTAAAAGTTCGAAACGCAACCGTAAAGGCATCGCGGGAGATGTGTACGTGACGATTCATCTGAAGGATGATGAACACTTCCGCCGCCAGGATACCGACGTCATTTCGACAGTTCGGGTTTATCCGACCGTATTTGTTCTCGGAGGAGAAGTCGTGGCAGATACGTTGGAAGGAAAACGTGTCAAATTGAAAATCAAGCCCGGCACAAAACCGGGGGCACGGCTCCGTATTCCGAATCGGGGACTCAGTAACCGGGAAGGACACCGCGGTGCTCTGCTAGTTCAATTGGAAGTGAAGTTACCGGAAATGGAACCGTCGTTTTATGAAGAGTGGGAAAATCGTTTATCTGTGAAGGAGTGACGGAAAAATGGATTTCGAAAAATTAACAGACCGGGCACATGAAGCCATCGTATCGGCACAAGCCATTGCCAAACAACGTCGACACAGTGAGATTACAGAGTGGCATCTGTTGCTCGCCTTACTCTCACAAGAAGAGGGAATTGCACGCATCGTTTTTGAAAAGCTGGACCAGCGGATCGACCAGTTGGAGGCAGGTGTGAATGAAGCACTCGGACGATTACCGGCACTTGGTCAATCCTCGACGCCGCGCATCAGTAACTCTTTGTTGCAGGTCTTAACGGAAGCCGAGACGGAAGCCCGTTTGATGCAAGACGATTATGTTTCTGTCGAGCACTTATTATTAGGTCTTGTCAAACAATCGAGTCCGGCGACACAATATTTGCGGAACGAGGGAGTGACTGAACAGGTCTTACGGGAAGCAATCATCGAAATGCGGGGCAACCGCAAAGTAACGACTAAAAATCCGGAAGCGACTTTCGACGTCTTGAAGAAATATGGCCGCGATCTTGTCGCAGACTTCCGGTCCGGGAAAACCGATCCGGTCATTGGACGAGATGACGAGATCCGTCGTGTCATCCGGATTCTCAGCCGGAAAACGAAAAATAATCCGGTCTTGATCGGGGAACCGGGTGTCGGGAAAACCGCAATCGTCGAAGGTCTGGCGCAACGGATTGTCCGGGGAGATGTCCCGGAAAGTCTGAAAAACAAACAGTTGTTCAGTCTCGATATGAGTACGCTTGTCGCAGGTGCAAAATACCGCGGAGAGTTTGAGGAACGTCTGCAGGCAGTCTTAAACGAAGTTAAGGAAGCTGAAGGACAGATTCTGTTGTTCATCGATGAACTGCATACGATTGTCGGGGCCGGAAAAACCGAAGGGGCGATGGATGCCGGTAACATGCTGAAACCGATGCTTGCCCGCGGAGAGTTGCACTGTATCGGGGCGACGACGTTAGATGAATACCGGAAATATATCGAAAAAGATCCGGCACTCGAACGCCGATTCCAACAGGTCCTTGTTGCGGAACCGGATGTCGAAGATACGATTTCGATTTTACGGGGACTAAAAGAACGATTTGAAATCCATCATGGTGTCCGGATTCATGATAATGCCTTGGTTGCAGCAGCGATCCTGTCTGACCGGTATATCACGGACCGTTTCATGCCCGATAAAGCCATCGATTTAGTCGATGAAGCCTGTGCCATGATCCGAACCGACATGGAATCGATGCCGGCTGAACTGGACTCACTCGTCCGTCGTGTCATGCAGCTTGAAATCGAAGAAGCGGCACTGAAAAAAGAAACCGATGAAGCCTCCCGGAAACGACTCGAGACGCTCCAGCAGGAACTCAGTTCTGTTCGGGAGGACGAGAGTGCGCTCCGGACACGATGGGAACGTGAGAAAGACAGTTCCCAAAACGTCCAGCAGCTACGGGCCGATCTTGAAAAAGCAAAACTTGCCTTACAGGAAGCCGAAGGACGATACGATTTGAATACCGCATCCGAAATCAAGTACGGTCAGATTCCCGCTCTTGAGAATCAGTTGAAAGTTGCGGAAGAATCGGCGGAACACGTATCGCATGAACTCGTCCGGGAAGCCGTGACAGATGAAGAAATTGCCGATATCGTATCGAAATGGACAGGGATTCCGGTCAGCCGACTCGCACAAGGCGAACGTGAGAAATTGCTGTATTTGGAAGATACGCTGCACGAACGTGTCTTTGGTCAGGATGAGGCCGTCCGACTGGTGTCGGATGCAGTCATCCGGGCACGTGCCGGAATCAAGGATCCGAATCGTCCAATCGGCTCATTCCTGTTCCTCGGACCGACAGGGGTCGGGAAAACGGAACTGGCGAAAGCTCTCGCAGCCGCTATGTTTGACAGTGAGGAACACATCGTCCGGATTGATATGTCGGAATATATGGAGAAACACAACGTCTCCCGTCTGGTCGGAGCACCTCCGGGTTATGTCGGGTATGAAGAAGGCGGTCAGTTGACAGAAGCTGTCCGCCGGAGTCCATATTCGGTCCTCCTGTTTGACGAGATTGAAAAAGCACACGGAGACGTCTTTAACATCTTACTTCAAGTGCTCGACGACGGACGGTTGACCGATGCACAAGGACGGATGGTCGATTTCAAGAATACGATCGTCATCATGACATCCAACATTGGATCGAACATTTTGCTTGAAGCAGCAAAAGACGGAGAAATTGATGCGGCAGAAGAAGAAGCCGTCCGTCAAGAGTTGAAAAAGTATTTCCGACCGGAGTTTCTGAACCGGATTGATGACACGATTCTCTTCCATCCTCTCCACCGGGCGGAAATTGAACGGATCATCGACAAAGCAGTCAGCAAGATGGCGGATCGTCTGTCCGGTCGCGAAATTACGATTGACGTGACAGAAGCGGCAAAAACATTGATTTTCAATGAAGCGTTTGAACCGCAGTACGGGGCACGCCCGATTAACCGCTATATCCAGCGGACGATCGAAACGAAACTGGCACGGGCCTTAATCAGTGGATCCATCCAGGATGGTTCACACGTCGCAATCGATACAGACGGTACAGAATTGATTATCCGTTAAAGTATAGTCTAAAAGGTCGTCTCGTCCTCTGACAGTCAGGGGAGAGACGACCTTTTGAATGAGAAGGAAAACTAAAAAGAACAACGGCATATCTCATGATGAAAAAGCATGATAAGCTAATGAAAACGACAGGAAGAGGGACTCCGATGAACGTAACGCAACAACAACTAGAAGAGTTAATCGCTGAATGCCGCCCCTATACCGTCCTCGGGCAGGTAGCGAGTTATATACCGGAACTGGCAAAATCGGAACCGACCCAGCTCGGAATCGCCGTGTGCAATGCAGACGGCAGTTTTGTATCCGCAGGAGACGCCGAAACGATGTTCACCTTACAAAGTGTTTCAAAAATCATCACATTGGCGTTTGTCCTCGAGACGTTCGGAGAAGACTACGTGTTCTCAAAAGTCGGGATGGAACCGACAGGGGACGCATTCAATTCGATTGCGAAGCTGGAAGAGACGATTCCGACAAAACCGCTTAATCCGATGATCAATGCCGGAGCTCTCGCTGTGACGAGCATGTTACCGGGAGAAAATGCAGTGGATAAGCTGAACCGCTTACGTCAATTCATTGCGGATTTACTTGATATCGATCTCGATATGGTCAAATATGATGCGGAAGTCGCGAAATCCGAATTCGAGACGACTGACTTAAACCGGGCTCTGCTTTACTTCATGCGGTATCATGGAGTCATCGAAGGGAACGTCGAAGAAATCATCGATGTCTATACAAAACAATGTGCGATTTTAACCAACTGTAAAGGACTCGCGATGATGGGCAAAATTTTGAGTCAGTCCGGAAAAACCCCTTCCGGAAATCAAGTCATCTCCCGTCGGAATGCACGGATCATCCGGGCGATCATGACGACGTGCGGCATGTACGATGCATCCGGTGAATTTTCAGTTCAAGTCGGATTACCCGGAAAAAGCGGGGTCTCCGGTGCGATCGTCGCCTGCGGTCGAAGTGACTTTGATATGGCGGATCTTGGCATCGGTATCTTCGGACCGGCACTTGACTTGAAAGGGAATTCGATTGCTGGAACGAAGATGTTGGAGTTGCTCGTGCAGCGCCATCCTTAATCAAATGACAGCTGATCGAGCAGTTTCGAAAGCTTTTTCTCAAGCCGCGTTATTTCTTTTTGCTGTTGCGCCAGCTGTTCTTCCGGAACACTGAAGAGACGCCAGCGTTCGAGACGGTTATACGTATCATTGATGTCACCGAGTTGGGTTTGAATCCGTTTTAACCGATCGACGGACGACTTCGGGAAATCGGTATATGGACGCAGATATTCGACTGTATACCGGTAGAACTTCGTTGCCAGCCGTAATTCATGCATCATTTTAATCCGTTTATTGCCTTCCTTGTGCTGGACTTTTTCATAATGAAGTTTCTTTTTATCAAATCGTTTTTCGGCCGTTTCGAGAAGATCTTGTTCGTGCATCCGTTTTAATTGTTTCGTCAACCGACCGGCTAAAAAACGGCGGACGGAACGGTCGAGCTCGTCGGAAATCAACAGGTGCATCGTTTCCAGTAACGTTGCCCGTTTTCCTTGCAGCTGTAAGGACAGATGTTCTGCGAATAATTGTTCAATCGGCGAATCGACGGATTGTTGGCTGAGTTGGACATCAAGATCCCGCACTTGACCGAACGCCGCCATCAAACGTTTCCAGATGAGATAGATCGGTTCCTCGGTTTGATTAACCAGCTTCGCGAACGTAATTAATTTACGCAACCGGATCCGGGCCTGGTGGACATCCTCCGGGTTTTTAAATGTTTGGGCTTCCTTGGCATAATGATTAAACGTCGACCAGGTCTCAAGTAATTCGAAGGTTAAATTTTCCGCATCCCGATGATTCAAATGAATCCCTCCTTAAATAACTTACGTAGAACAAAGAACGAACCTGAATGTTTTAATAAAAATAAGGGGCAGATGGCCCTGAAATGTGGTGGAACAATGTTAGAGACAACTACGCTATCGGGAAAGATCCAACAGTTCATGAAGATTTTCTTTCCGATTCTCGTTACACAGGTAGCGTTTTACTTAATTAGTTTTTTTGATACGGTCATGGCAGGTCGATACGGTTCGGCTGATTTGGCTGGTGTCGGCGTCGGAGCCAGCCTGTGGGCACCGGTTTACACAGGATTGACGGGTATATTATTAGCCGTGGCGCCGCTTGTGTCCCAAGCAATGGGGGCACGAAAAGAACGAGAAGTGAAGCGGATTGTGATTCAGGCTTTATATGTGTCCGTAGCCATCATCGTGTTGACGGTTTTGCTCGGACTGGTGCTCGTGAATCCGATTTTGAATCAAATGGAATTATCAGATCAGGCACGTCACGTTGCCCGTATCTATCTCGTCATGTTAGGATTTGGAATCATTCCGATGTTCGTCTTTTTTGTCCTGCGTACCTTAATTGATTCGTTAGGAAAGTCGAACATCACGATGACGTTATTATTATTCTCTTTACCCATTAATGTGGCTTTCAATTATCTGTTTATCTTCGGAAAGTTCGGTTTCCCGGAACTCGGGGGAATCGGAGCCGGTGTGGCGACCGCCATCACCTACTGGATTTTATGCATCGCGGTTGTCGGTGTCGTCTTGAAAGGAGAACTGTTTCAACGTCTCGGGATTCTCCGTCGTTTTTATAAACCGGATGTTACAAGAATCAAAGAATTGGTCTTGCTCGGTGCGCCGATCGGCTTAGCGATCTTTTCGGAAGTCAGTATCTTTTCAGCTGTGACTTTGCTGCTTGGCGCCTACGGCGATGTCGTCATTGGAGCCTATCAGGCAGCCATCAACTTTGCATCATTCGTCTATATGATTCCGCTCTCGGCCGCATCAGCCCTGACAATCACGGTCGGATTCGAAATGGGTGCCAAACGGGTCAAGGACGCCGTTCAATACGTGTGGATCGGCTTATTGCTCTGTCTCGTCGTTTCGCTATTTTCCGGGATATTACTGTACGTTCAAAATGAACGGATTGCGGCACTTTACAGCAACGATCCGGCAGTCATCAAAATGGCAGCTCATTTCATGATTTTAGCGATTTTCTTTCAATTGTCCGATGCGGTCGCAGCACCCACTCAAGGGGCGCTTCGTGGATTTAAGGATGTCAACGTGACGTTCATTTTGACGATTACTGCTTACTGGGTCATCGGGTTACCGCTCGGATTTTATTTTGAGCGGTTTACGGAACTCGGACCAGACGGATATTGGTGGGGCTTGATTATCGGACTCGCTGTCGGAGCCAGTCTGCTGTTGTTGCGCCTGATGCATCTTGTCAGAAAATCAAAGGAGGTCGCGAAATGAGATTCAATAAACAACGTTTGCTGACGGTGGCGAAAATCATTTTGCCGATTGTCTTAATTGCGTTCATTTTTTATCAGGGGCAAAACGAATTAAGAAGTCTTTCGTTAAAAGAATCGATTCGGGCGATTCAGCAAATTCCGTCCTGGAAGTTTATTTTATTGATTGTCTCGGGACTTGCAGCAGTCGCGACGATGTTCTTTTATGATTTCTTCTTACTGCGTTCGCTGCAAGTGAAGGTTCCGGTCGGATTGATTTTCCGGGCATCCTGGATCGCGAACTCGTTTAACGGCATCATCGGTTTTGGAGGACTGGCCGGAATGGGTGTCAGAACGGCCCTCTATCGACCGTTCGTCGAAGGAACCCGGTTGTTGAAAGCGATTGGCTGGATGGCACCGACACTGATCAGCGGATTATCGATTTTATCGGCATTATCCTTACTAAATGTCTTTCCGGCATTTGAAGTGTTGGCGTTAAAGAAATGGTTGTGGCCGGTCATCATCGGCGTCGCCTTTTTCTTCCCGCTCTATCTCCTGTTTACCTTCCGGCGTGGAAGCAGCAGTATCCGTCCGTCGTCGATCGCACTCTACTCGCTCGTCTCGCTTGCGGAATGGTTCAGTGCGGGAGTCGTCGTCTATTTCATCCTGGCGGCGCTCGGAACGGACGTCAGTTTTTCTAAAGTCATCGGTGTCTTCATCATCGCCGCGACAGCCGGTCTGATTTCGATGGTACCGGGTGGATTCGGTTCGTTTGACTTGGTCTTCTTGATCGGTATGCAACGCGCCGGCGTGGGAGAAGGCATCGTCCTCACCGGATTATTGATTTATCGTCTCGTCTATTATTTGATTCCGTTCGTGATCGGTGTCATTTTCTCGGCGCGTGAATTCAGTGGTCCGGTCGTCAAGATGATTGAGGATAAACCGATTGTCGGTCCGTCGGTTGAAGTCGGCGGTGTCATTTGGCGGCTACAGTTACGTTTTTTAAGTAAAGTCCGACATTTTACATTGGCCTTGATTACGTTACTTGCCGGTATCGCGATTTGGGGACTGGCGATTCTTCCGCCTAACTCGACGCAGTATGAGTACTTGGAAGCCCATCTGCCGCACGAAATGTTGCTGCTTGCGAACAGTTTCTTTTTGATGTCCGGCTTGTTGTATGTCCTGCTTGCCCCGTCTCTGTACCGACGGACGAAACGTTCGCTGTATATGATTTATGGTGTTTCGGCATTTGCTTTGATTGGGATGGCGCTCCGCGGATTTAATTTGATTTCCTTGTCTGTCGTGTTGATCGTATTGATTTTAGTGACGATGTCACGCAGTGCCTTTCATCGTGAACGGACGTTGATTACGACGACTCGTATGATCCGGGCCGCTTTTGCTGGCTTTTTATACATCGGTGGCTTTATCTTTTTCGGATACGCTTTTTATACACTCGGTTCGGCTGACGGAACGAAGGTGTATCCTGCCCATGAAATCTTCATGTTTGCCGCAAGTGCCTCGATTTTTGCGCTTGTTTATACACTCGTCTTCATTCGTTTATTCAATACGTTTAACCAACCGGTCCTCGGCGAAAAGTTAGATTTGCAAAAAGTTAAGGATGTCTTGACAGAAGAGGGGGGAAATTATTTAAGTCACCTGGCTTTTCTCGGCGATAAACGCTTTTTCTTCTCCGAGTCCGGGCGTTCCTTCATTCAGTTCAGCCAGACCGGAAACCGGATCATGATGCTGGGTGATCCGAGCGGGGATCCGGAAGAGCATTCCCAGTTGATTGCCTGTTTCTTACGACGTGTTGAGGATTTAGGGTATATCCCGAACATCTATCAGATTCAGGCACAAAATATGTCACTGTATCATGATTTCGGATTTAACTTCTTTAAGCTTGGCGAGGAAGCAATCGTCGACATGACAACCTTTACCGTTTCCGGGAAAAAACGGGCCGGCTTACGTTCCATTAAAAATCGTTTCGAACGGGAAGGCATGACGTTCGAAGTCGTGTCACCTCCGTTTAGTGAAGCGTTGTTGGATCAATTACGTGACGTCTCGGATGAGTGGCTGGGCGGGAAATCAGAAAAAGGATTTTCATTAGGCTATTTCAACGAGTCGTATTTGAATCAAGCGCCAATCGGTATCATGCGTGATGCCAATCAGCAGATGCTTGGATTCATGACGTTCATGCCGGCATATCAAGAGGGAGTTCTCTCGATTGATTTGATGCGTTTTCGTCCAGATGGTCCGAACGGAATCATGGATGCCATGTTTATCCGTTTGTTTGACTATGCGACCGAGCAAGGCTACCATACCTTTAATATGGGGATGGCTCCACTCTCGTCCGTCGGTGAGGACGAAACCTCATTTTGGCAGGAACGCGTGGCAGCGGATGTATTCAACAACATCCGGTATATGTACAGCTTTACAGGACTGAGACGTTACAAGGAAAAATACGATCCGAAATGGGAAGGACGTTACCTCGCCTACCGTAAACGCCAATCACTGACGATTGCGATCTTAAAAGCGACACGTCTGATTTCGAAGAAAAAAGACCGGATTTTATTGCCGTGACTAAAGAAGATTCCGGATCAGACGCCGGAATCTTCTTTTTCATAATCGGTTAAATGTATAAAGGTCTATACAACTAGAATGAACAGCAGTATACTAAAAGGGAAGATAGATCACTTGCCGGAATTTACACGAGAAAGGAAGTCACAAGATGCCAACCATGATTCATGCCGAAATTTATACGGGACAGACCGTTATTCACGATGGATTCATCCGTTTTGAGGAGACCATTCAGGAAATCGGGCCGATGTCAGTTTACACAGCACGTGACGAAACAGTTATTGATCTTGCGGGGAAACGATTGATTCCAGGAATGATTGATGTCCATATCCATGGCGGATACGACGTCGATACGATGGACGCAAGTGCGGAAGCGCTGTACCGATTGAGTGAAGCCATGCTTGCGGAAGGTGTCACGTCCTTTTTTGCGACGACGATCACCCAAGACTGGCATCAGATTACGCGGGCCCTGGAAGTCGCGCGCGATGTCATCGACTCTCGGGAGACGACGATTGAAGGGATTCACCTGGAAGGACCGTTCATCAATCCGGATTATGCCGGAGCACAACCGCTTGAATACATCGTCGAACCCGATGCAGATCAGTTTTTAAAATGGCAACAGGCATCCGGAAATCAGATCAAACTCGTCACGTACGCTCCGGAACAGCCCGGTGCCCGTGATTTTGAAGCGGCGGTTCGAAAGACGGGGGCGATTCCATCTGCCGGACACACCGATGCGACATTTGACCAAAATCATTTAGGTAATGTAACCCACGGGACACATCTCTACAATCAAATGCGTCCCTTGCATCACCGGGAACCGGGGACGGTCGGATATTGTCTTCTCGAACGATCAGTCTTTGCGGAAATCATTCCGGACGGGATTCACAGTTCAAAAGAGATGGTCGAATTCGCTTATCGGATGAAAGGACCAGACCGTTTGACGGTCATCACCGATGCGATGCGGGCAAAAGGATTGTCGGATGGAGAATATGAACTCGGCGGACAAACCGTACACGTCAAGGACGGAGCTGCCCGTCTTGCGAGCGGGAACTTAGCCGGCAGTGTCCTGACGATGGATCAGGCGCTACGCAATATCATCCGCTTTACTGGCTGTTCACTCGAACAAGCCGTCCAGATGACGTCGATTAATCAGGCAGAGGAATTCGGCTTAACACATAAAGGACGACTCGAGCAGGGCAAGGATGCCGATTTTGTCGTATTGACAGCAGACTTGGAAGTGGAACAAACCGTTCACCGCGGGAAAGTGCACCGATTTACAAACGGAAAGGGGTAACAACTGATGAAATGGATGATTGTAGAAAAAGCAGAAGAATTGGCAAATGTTTCGTATCAACTGCTCAAACAGGAGATTGTAAGACACCCGGAAGGATTAACGATCGGACTTGCGACCGGCAGTTCTCCGCTCGGTGTGTATGAAGAATGGCGCAAAGATCGAGTGGATTGCCGGCATGTGACGACCGTTAATTTGGATGAATACGTCGGACTCAGTCCGGATCATCCACACAGTTACCATACCTTCATGCAGGAGCACTTGTTTGATGCGGTCGACTTTAAAGAATCGTATGTGCCGATCGGAAACACGGCGGATCCACGGGAAGAGAGTGACCGCTATGAAGCACTTGTCCGGCAATTAGGGATTGATATTCAACTGCTCGGTATCGGTTCGAACGGTCATATCGCGTTTAACGAACCCGGTACTCCGTTTGATGCCAAAACCCACGTGACTAAGCTGACCGAGTCGACCCGACAGGCCAATCAGCGCTTTTTCGACCGGTTGGAGGATGTGCCGACCGAAGCGATCACGATGGGAATCGGAACGATCATGGAAGCGAAGAAGATTTTATTGGTTGCTTCAAGCGAGCGGAAAGCGGAGGCGATCCGCGACATGATGGAAGGTCCGGCGACGACGGATTGTCCGGCAACGATTTTACAGCGGCACGCCGATGTCATGGTCGTTCTGGACGAAGAAGCCGCAAGCTTGTTATCGGACGAAGCGAAACGTACAGGGCGAGCTGCCTATACGAACTTCATGAAATGAATCGATGACTCGTCTCTGATGAGACCGGACTGCTTCAGACCGGTCTTCTCAACAGACGGGTTTTTTGTTTTGTATGCGTCAAGTCGTGCGAGTGTAAAAACAGTGAAATCACATGATCTTAATCGAATCGTAAATTGACATTTTAATAAAAGTCGGGATAATGGAGAATAGTGAACTTTACAGAAAATTTACATGAAAATGAGGGCGTACAGATGCAGACGAGATCAGCAAGAAAGAGGCAACCAAGTGCTGGCAAGATGTTCATCAAAGTGATTGCTGCCTTGTTATTACTTTTGACCGTCATCGGTTCCGGTTATGCGGGAGCGGTTTTCATTAAAACACAGGAAACGCTGGCAAGAACACAAATCAACATTCCGGGTTCAAAAGTCAGTTCGAAATATGATGATGTGCCGTCCGAATCTTTCTTGATTTTAGGAACGGATGAAACGAAAGCCAGTAAAGACCGGCATGAGCCGGCACGATCGGATGTCATGATTGTTGGTGTCCTGAATAAGAAGACCGAACAATTGGTACTGACAAGTATTCCACGGGACTCACTCGTCAATATCGATTATTCCAAATATGATGTGCCGTACGGGAAAACAGGTGTCGAGCAGGATAAAATCACTCATGCTCATTATTTCGGTTCAATGGACAAATCGAGTTCATACAACGGAATCAAACTGGCACGTGAGACAACCGAAAATCTGCTCGGTATTGAAATCAACCATGTCGTAAAAGTTAACTTCCAAGGATTCGTTCAGTTGATTGATGCACTGGACGGAGTCGATATCGATGTCCGTTATGCCTTCAAGGAACAGGATTCGGCGCGTAAAGCAGGGACGATTACCGTTCCGAAGGGAATGCAGCATTTAAGCGGGGAACAGGCACTCGCTTACGTTCGAAACCGTCATGATGACCCACTCGGGGATATCGGCCGGGGACAAAAGCAGATGCAGGTCATCCAAGCTGTTGCGAAAGAAGCGGCAAGCTTCCGTTCGCTCGGGGCGTACCGTGACATCTTGGACGCTGTCGGCGACAACGTCGAGACGAACTTAGGTCCGAACGATTATCTCCGGTTAGCTGACTTTACGACAGCTTTACGGAATACGACAGAATACCAGCTCGCAGGTGAAGGATACATTGGAATCAGCGGGAAATGGGAGTACCATCTGGATCCGAATCAACTTGACCGGGTGAAAGCCAACCTGGCCAAGGCGATGCAAGGACAAGAAGTGTCACCGATGAAAGAAGAGACAGGGACACCGGGAGCCACGGACCCGACAACAACAGATGATTCGACGACAGTCGAGCAACCCGTTCAATAACGCTAACGGGTGATGTTAAAAAGCACACGTTTCAGATACTTTCTTGAAAAGTATCCTGAAACATGTGCTTTTTTTCGGAAAGGAAGATGAGTTCTCCTCTGTATTCAAATCAGAATCAGCGTTGCCGTTCCATTTCGACCGTGAACGTATACCGGTCGCCGCGATACGCGGAAATGACATACTCAAACGGTTGATCGGTGGCAAGGAAAGTCAGTTGTTCGACGGACAAAACAGGTGAACTGACCGACAGACCGAGGTGTTGTGCTTCTTCTTTTGTCGCGAGACGTGATTCGAAAGTCTGACTGGCGCGACCCAGGTTGAGTCCACTGGCTTCAGCAAAGGCATAAAGGGACGTAATGGCGACATCCTGGTTCAAACCCGGCAACAGCTGTTCTGGGATATAAACAGTTTCGAGCGCAAGCGGTTGTTCGTTTGCGATGCGTAACCGTTTTAATTCATAAATTTTGGCACCTTCACGAATCCCGAGTTTATTCGCAATCGTCATTTCAGCAGCAATCGTTTGATAAGACAACAGTTCACTCGCCGGTTCCAAACCAAGATGTTCCATCTCTTCAGAAAAACTGGTTAATCCGGACAGTTGCATGACGATTTTTTTGTTGGCGACGAATGTGCCGCGTCCTTTTTGACGAATGAGATAACCAGCGTTAACAAGATTCGAGATGGCTTGACGGACAGTCATCCGGCTGATTTGATGGGCTTCGGCAAACTCGCGTTCCGAGGGGATCAAATCGCCGGGTTGTAACAGACCCTCCTCGATTTGTTGCTTCAAGGCAGCCTCGATTTGGTAGTAGATTGGAAGTGGTGAATTTTTATTGATATGCTGAATCACGGCATTTCGTCCCTTCGCGGTCGATAGTCTTTCATCTAGTGTACTAGGAAATGGAGATGTCGACAAACGATTGTAAGTGATTTGTGTCATAATAGAAGCAAATTCAGTGCTGAAAAGGTGGAATGAAGATGCGTTCAGAGCAAATTTATCCGGACGTCCGGACCTTCGAATCAATCGTGACAGGTACGAAGGAAGAACAAGGCTACTGGGTAAGATTAGAACAAAGTTACTTTTATCCGGAGAGCGGGGGGCAGCCTGCCGATCGGGGAACACTCAACGGGGTTTCCGTCCTCGATGTCCAGCTTCAAGAAGGGGATGTCTGGCACCTGCTCGACAGTCCGCTTCTTGAAAAAGAAGTGCAAGGTGAGGTCGATGATGTCATTCGAACGGATCATGCGGCGCAACATACAGCACAACACGTTATTTCTGCCATTCTTCAAGACGAATTTCAAATCAAGACAGTCAGTTTCCGAACCGGCACAGAAGAATCGACGCTTGATCTCGATCTCGGTGACTGGGATGAGACGCTTCAAAGTCGTTTGGAGGAACGTTTACGGACGGTGATTCAAGCGAACCTCTTGATTACGGCAACGGAATATACAGAAGAAGAAGCATTGCAGTTACCGTTACGAAAAACACCACAAGTCACAGGAAAAATCCGGGTCGTTCAAATCGGTGAACTGGATTACAGTGCCTGTGGAGGAACGCATCTCGCCTCGACGTCGGAACTGGAACTGATTTTATTCACGGGACTTGAAAAGGTTCGCGGGAATATTCGTTTAGCGTACGTTGCAAAAGACCGAGCGTTTCGATTACTGACGACCGAACGGCGTGTCCTGACAGAAACTGCACGTGCAGTATCAGCTAAAAAAAATCAGGTCCATCTTGTTGTGGAAGACCTGAAACAGGAGCAAGTCCGTCTGAACCGTCAAATCGGACAGGCAGAAGATCTGCATGTCAAAACGGTCTTAAAACAGTTGCTCGCAACGGATGAACCGGTTCTCACCGTACGGCATGATCAAGAGGATGTCCGTTTTTCAGAAAAACTGTTGAAAGCCCTGGCTGAAACAGGACGGACAGGATTCGTCTGGAACGAAAACGCCAAAAAATTATTCATGTGCAGCGCTGGATCCATTCATCTCGGAAAATTTGCCAAAACCCATTTAAAGCAGTTTAATGGACGGGGCGGCGGAAGTGAAAACAATGCCCAAGCAGTATTCCAAACGTATGAAGAGGCACAAGCTTATGCAGAAGCATTAAAGGAGGAATTACATACATGACAGTGATTCAAGTAAAAACAACCGAACAAAAACAAGCGGTCCGAATGATCCGGGAACGGGTTTTCGTCGAGGAACAAGGCGTTCCGAGCCATTTGGAATATGATACGCATGATGAAACAGCGATTCACTTGCTTGTCCTCGATGAGATGAATCGTCCGGTTGCGACGGGGCGGACCCGTCCGTACGATGAGCAACGGATGAAGGTCGAACGCGTCGCGACCCTTGCGGCGACAAGAGGAAAAGGATACGGCGGCGAGCTGATGCAGGCGATGGAGCGGATTGCCCGCCGGGAAGGCCGGACGATTTTAACGCTCGGTGCCCAAGTACAGGCCATTCCGTTTTATCAAGGGCTTGGTTATGCGATTGTTTCCGATGAATTTGACGATGCGGGCATTCCGCACCGGACGATGGAGAAAAAAATTTAATGCTGATTTTTTTGAGAAATCCTGAAAAAAGGGTTTCTTTTTTTGAAAGTCTATGTATATATATAATTCATAGTGAATTTTTATACAGACAGATACAGTCGAATTCAAGGAGGAAATAAGAATGACAAAACAAAAATTGATTTTAGCGTATTCGGGTGGACTGGATACTTCAGTCGCCATCAAATGGTTAAGCAAGGACTATGACGTCGTCGCATTGTGCATGGATGTCGGCGAAGGAAAAGATTTGTCGGTCATCAAAGAAAAAGCGTTACTCGTCGGTGCGATCGAATCGATTGTTCTTGATGTCAAAGATGAATTCGCAAATGACTTTGTTTTGCCGGCCCTCCAATATGGTGCGCATTACGAAGGTGCGTATCCATTGATTTCCGCTTTATCTCGCCCGTTGATTGCTGAAAAACTGGTTGAAGTGGCACATGCCCACGGTGCCACAGCAGTCGCCCACGGATGTACCGGAAAAGGAAACGACCAAGTCCGGTTCGAAGTTTCGGTTGCTGCTCTTGATCCGTCGCTCGAAGTCATCGCACCGGTTCGCGAATGGAAATGGTCACGTGAAGAAGAAATCGCTTATGCAAAAGAAAACAACGTTCCGATTCCGATTAATCTCGACAGCCCGTATTCAATCGACATGAACTTATGGGGACGCAGTAACGAATGTGGTGTCCTTGAAAATCCATGGACAGAGCCGCCGCAAGATGCATACGCTTTGACGGTCGCACCGGAAGACGCACCGGATCAAGCGGAAGAAGTCATCATCGGTTTTGAAGCAGGTGTTCCGGTTTCGATCAACGGTACAGCGTATCCGCTGGCGAAGCTGATTACAGAACTGAATATCATTGCCGGTGCACACGGTGTCGGACGGATTGACCATGTCGAAAACCGTTTGGTCGGCATCAAGTCACGTGAAGTGTATGAGTGCCCGGGTGCGACAGTCTTACTCCAAGCCCACGCAGCACTTGAAACGATCACATTGACGAAAGACGTTGCCCACTTTAAACCGATTCTCAGCAAACAATATGCAGAAACGATTTACAACGGATTGTTCCATGCCCCGCTGACAAAAGGCCTCAAAGCGTTCTTGACGGCAACGCAACAGGACGTGACCGGTGAAGTCCGTGTCAAACTGTATAAAGGGAACGCAACCGTCACAGGACGTCAGTCAGCAGTTTCGCTCTACGACGAGAAACTCGCGACGTATACAAAAGAAGATGCCTTTGATCACGAAGCGGCGAAAGGATTCATCAAATTGCACGGTCTTGCGATTGCGACACATGCCAGTGTCCATCGTCAGGAAGGCGTGAAAAAATGACGAAACTATGGGGCGGACGTTTTACGGAAAGTGCTTCCGCTCAAGCGGAGGCCTTCGGAGCATCGATTTCGTTTGATCAGAAATTAGCAGCCGTTGATTTACAGGGGAGTCTTGCGCACGCGCAGATGTTATATGAACAGGGAATTCTTGAAAAGACCGAGTGGGAACAAATCGAAGCCGGTCTTAAACAGTTGCAAACGACACTCGAGCAACACGTCTATACGACAGTGGATGAAGACATCCACATGAATCTCGAGCGGTTACTGACGGAACAGATTGGTCCGGTCGCCGGTAAACTGCATACAGCCCGCAGTCGAAATGACCAGGTCGCGACTGATCTCCACCTTTGGATGGAACAGCATGTTTTAGAACTCCTGTCGAGTCTTCGCAACCTGCAATCCGTCATTACGGAACAGGCGGAGCAACATGTGGAGACGGTCATGCCGGGTTATACCCATCTGCAACGGGCGCAACCGATCTCACTCGCGCATCATCTGCTCGCTTATTTTTGGATGTTTGAACGGGATGCCGATCGATTGACCGATAACCTGAAACGGATTCGGATGTCGCCGCTCGGTGCCGGGGCACTGGCGGGAACGACTTTCCCGATTGACCGCTTCAAGTCAGCCGAGTTACTTGGGTTTGAACAGGTCTATCCGAACAGTTTGGACGCGGTCTCAGACCGGGACTTCGTGATTGAATACCTTGGCATCGCGTCGACGGTCATGATGCATCTGTCACGCTTTTGCGAAGAAATCATTATCTGGGCGTCGCAAGAATTTTCGTTCATTGAGCTGTCCGATGCGTTTTCGACGGGATCAAGCATGATGCCGCAGAAAAAAAATCCGGATTTCGCGGAATTGATCCGCGGTAAAACAGGTCGTGTCTACGGAAATCTGATGGGTTTCCTAACGACGATGAAGGCTCTGCCGCTCGCCTACAATAAAGATATGCAAGAAGATAAAGAGGGTGTCTTTGATACCGCAGATACGGTGTTACAATCCGTTCAAATTTTTACAGGCATGATCGAATCCGCTACGTTTAAGACAGAAGCGCTCAAGAAGGCGACGATGCAAGACTTCTCGAATGCAACGGAACTGGCAGATTATCTGGTCACAAAAGGGATTCCGTTCCGGGAAGCACATGAAATCGTCGGGAAAGCCGTCTTACATTGTGTGCAGAGCGGCTGTTTCTTAAAAGATTTGACGCTGTCGACGTATCGGACGTTCCATCCGGTCATTGCGGAAGATGTCTATCCGTTGCTCGATCCGGTTCAAGCCGTCGCACGACGGGGAAGCTACGGCGGGACCGGTTTTACAGCCGTCCGGGAACAACTCACATTAGCGAAGAAGTACCTTGAAAAATGATGAAATTCAAAAAAAGTTTGGCAAATCACTGGATTTAACAAAAAATGTTTGCTATAACTGTAACTAACAACCGACAGATAGAGGCGCGGATGACATCAGTAGCAACACTTATCAAGGCAAGCATGCCAAGTGATGTGAAAGGGGAAATCCGCCGAAGTGAACAAGAAAATGCTTTTTCTTGATTGCTGGTACAACGGTTAAGATCCGTTGTACTGCCGAAACCCACGTTTCGGAGCGCTATCTTACGTAAAAGAACGTATGACGCTGTCATCGTTTGTCCGATCGTGATAACGACGGGCCGTAGGAACGCTCCTACCGGCCCGTCGTTTTTTTCTGTTTCGGGACAAAAGGAGATAGGATTGTGACAACTGTACTTAAATTTGGTGGTAGTTCGGTTGCGACTGTCGAACAGATTCAGTCAATTGCGAATTATTTGAAGAATCGGACGGAACAAGGGGAGAAATTAGTCGTCGTCGTATCGGCGATGGGAAAAATGACCGATTCATTGATTGCCCAGGCGCAGGCGATAACGGACCGTCCGGAACGACGCGAACTGGACCGGCTGCTTGCAATCGGTGAAGAACAGACAATTTCATTACTCAGCATCGCCCTGAACTCGCTCGGGATAAAAGCCTTGTCGCAGACAGGGGCCCAGGCAGGCATCAGTACGATGGGACTCCACACGAAAAGTAAAATCAAACAGATTGACGGCGAGTTGCTCCGGAAAAAACTGGAGACATACGACGTCATCATCGTCGCCGGTTTCCAGGGCGTCAATGAGCTCGGGGATGTCACGACACTCGGTCGCGGCGGATCGGATACGACAGCCGTCGCATTGGCCGCAGTTCTTGATAAACGGTGTGAAATTTATACGGACGTCGACGGGGTTTACACGGCGGATCCACGGATTCATGCAACGGCACAACCGATTCCACACATTTCATACGATGAGATGATGGAAATGAGTGCACTCGGCTCAAAAGTCATGGAGATGCGCAGTGTCGAACTCGGTAAAAAATACGGCGTCCACATCTTCGTCGGAAAAACATTAGAATCGGAAAGAGGGACTTGGATCATGGAGGCAACGGAAACGATGGAACAAAAAGCGGTCACGAGCGTCAGTGTAACGAAAAACGTGTTGACGGTGTCAATCAAGCATGTACCGCAGACGAACTCGGCGGTCGCGGATATCTTTGAACTGTTATCAGGACGTCACGTCAACATCGATATGATCAGTCAGACGACGTTTGACAGTGACATCTTCCTTTCCTTCTCTTGTCCGCTGGATGAAGAAGAATTTTTGGAAGAAGCACTGCAGGATATCATCAATCGTTTCCCAACGGTCAAAGTCGACCGTCACAACCAACATGCCAAGTTATCCGTCGTCGGAATCGGGATGCGGGACGCAACCGGGGTCGCTTCGAAATTGTTTGCGACGTTCCGGGCGGAAAACATCACGTTTTATCAAGTCACGACATCAGAAATCAGCATCTCATATACGATTGCCCAGGCCGATATCGAACGGACTGTCGCAGCAATCGCCAAAGCATTCGATCTGTAAGGAGGAAATCATATGTATCATGTCGCAGTCATTGGCGCAACCGGCGCCGTTGGTCAAAAAATGTTACAAGTCCTGGCGGAACTCGATTTTCCGGTCCGTCAGATTTCAGCTTATGCTTCAGCCCGTTCAGCCGGGAAAACCGTTCAGTTCAAAGGACAGGACGTGACGATTCAAGCATTATCGGAAAACATCACGAAAGACGGGATTGATGTCGCACTGTTCGCAGCCGGCGGCACCATCAGTGAACAGTATGCCCCGTTGCTAGCTGCAGCAGGAACACTCGTCGTCGATAATTCCAGTGCTTTCCGGATGCAGGCAGATATTCCGCTTGTCGTACCGGAAGTAAACCCGCAGGCAATCGGACCGAACGATCGTTTGATCGCCAATCCGAACTGTTCAACGATTCAATCGGTCGTCGCTCTGGCACCGCTTCAACCATTCGGTTTGAAGCGCGTCAACTATACGACGTATCAGGCCGTATCCGGGTCCGGTCAAAAGGGGATCGAGGATTTAGCCCGCGGCAGTCGCGGCGAAGAGCCGGTCAACTATCCGCACCCGATTCATGATAATATTCTGCCGCATATCGATGTGTTCTTACCGGACGGTTATACAAAGGAAGAACAGAAGATGATTGACGAAACTCGGAAAATCTTCCGTTTGCCGGAGTTGCCCGTCAGCGCGACGTGTGTCCGTGTCCCGGTCACGAATTCACATTCCGTTGCCATTAACGTCACGTTTGAGCAGGAAACAAGTGTTGAAGCGATTCGTGCTGCTCTGGCCGAAGCACCCGGCGTCGTTTTAGTCGATGATGTCAGTCATAATCAATATCCGATGCCGCTTGATGCAAGCGGAACAGACGAGGTGTACGTCGGCCGGATTCGTCAGGATCAGAGCCTGCCGAATACGTTCCACATCTGGTGTGTCGCTGATAACATCCGTAAAGGGGCCGCTTCGAACGCCGTCCAAGTCGCGCGTCAAGCGCTTGAAAGTTCAATCCATTCGTAAGAAACGAGGAGGAATCCGATATGTTTAAAGGAGCAGGAACAGCACTCGCTACACCGTTTACCTCAACCGGTGAACTGGATTTAGCGGTATTCGAGCAACTGATCGAGCAACAACTCGCAGCAAACATTCAAGCATTGGTCGTCGGCGGGACGACCGGGGAAGGGTCGACGTTGACGAATGCAGAGTTTGAGACGTTACTTGAAACGGCAGTCCGTGTGACAGCCGGCCGTGTCCCGGTCATTGCCGGAACCGGAACAAACAACACGGCACAGACGATTGAGAAAACACAGACGGCAGCCCGGCTCGGTGCGGATGCAGCGATGCTGGTCACACCTTACTACAATAAGACGTCGCAAGCCGGACTCGTCGCTCATTTCACGGCGGTCGCAGATGCCGTCGATTTACCGATCATGCTGTACAATGTGCCGTCACGGACGGGAGTTGCGATTTCGGTCGAAACAGCCGTGACGCTTGCGAAACATCCGAATATCCAAGCCTTTAAAGAAGCAAGCGGAGACGTCAGCTTCATGGGTGAATTGATGACGGCGTTACCAGCTGATTTTGCCGTCTTCTGCGGCAACGACGATCAAATTCTTCCGTATATGGCATGGGGAGCACAAGGTGTGATTTCCGTCTTGTCGAATCCATATCCGGCGGAAACTCAAGCACTGGCAGAAGCGTTACTTGCGAATGACTACACGGCGGCGCGCCGGATTCAAAGTGATTTGATGCCTGTCATCTCGGCATTGTTCAGCGATGTCAACCCGATTCCGGTCAAAGCAGCACTCGAAGAAATCGGTCTGGCTGTCGGTGCACCGCGTCTGCCGCTCGTCCGTCAGTCGGAAGCGGGACATGCCCATCTGCTTGAGACGATGCGGAGTTATAAAGGAGTGGTTGGATGAAACTCGCCATTCACGGATACGGAGCAACCGGACATTACGTCCACGAACTGGCACCGGATGCTGTCGTCGCCGTCATCGACAAAACGAAAACGGCGGAACGTGTGCCCTCATATAGCACGCTCGCTGAGATGACGGAGTCGGTCGATGCAATCATTGATTTTTCGCATCCGAGTCTCTTGCCGGACTTGCTTGACTACGGGATCAAAACGAAGACACCGCTCGTCATTGCGACGACCGGTTTCTCGGACGCAGAACTGCAGACGATCCGCGAGGCGTCAACACAGATTCCGATTTTCCAATCGTATAACATGTCGTTTGGGATCGCGATGATGCAACAGCTGTTAAAAACACTCGTTCCGCTCGCCGGTGCATTCGACATCGAACTGCTGGAAAAACACCATAATCAAAAAGTCGACGCACCAAGCGGAACAGCTGAGCTGCTACTGCGGACGATTCAAGATTTGCGGAACGTCACACCCGTCTACGAACGGGAATCAACACGCGAGAAGCGCGAAGCAAATGAAATCGGGATGCACTCGATGCGGGGCGGAACGATCTTCGGGGAACATGAAGTATTGTTCGCCGGTGTTGACGAATTGATTGAAATCAAGCATACGGCGTTGTCAAAAAAAGTCTTTGCTTCAGGTGCCATCAAGGCAGCAGAAGCACTCATCCAAAAATCAGCGGGACTCTATACACTGGAGACGCTTTACACACAGGAGGATTCACATGTTATTAACTGATGCTTTTGAAATTGCGAAATTTATTAAAGACGCTAAAAAACAAACACCGGTCAAACTGTACGTTAACGGGGACCTGGCAGGACTGACGATTGAAGGGGCAACAGCTTTCGGAACCGATCAATCTAAAATTTTCTTCGCGGATGCAGGACTTGCGTCAACTTTCTTAGAAGAGAATGCAGACCGGATCACGGAAGTTCACGTCGAGTATGACCGCCGGAACAGTGCCGTACCGATGCTTGATACGCGCCATTTAAACGCACGGATTGAACCGGGTTCATGGATTCGTGATCATGTCGTCATCGGTGACAATGCTGTCGTCATGATGGGAGCAATCATTAATATCGGTGCATCAATCGGAGATGGTACAATGATTGATATGAACGCCGTTGTCGGAGCACGTGGCACAATCGGGAAAAACGTTCATGTCGGCGCCGGCGCCGTGGTCGCAGGGGTTCTTGAACCGCCTTCAAAAACACCGGTCATCATTGAAGATGGTGTCTTAATCGGAGCGAATGCCGTCATTCTTGAAGGTGTCCGCGTCGGAAAAGATGCCGTCGTCGCAGCAGGCAGTGTCGTCACAGAAGACGTTCCTGCCGGTAGCGTAGTTGCTGGTACTCCAGCACGCGTCATCAAACAGAAAGACGAAAAAACAGCAGAGAAGACGCAACTGGTGGATGATTTACGTTCACTCTGATTGACGTCGAAGAGGAGGAAAACACATGGCAGTGGATACACAGTATGGAGAAGCAATTTGGTTAGACGGAGTTTTTCATGATCCAAAAGAGGCAAATACGAGCGTCATGTCCCATGCGATTCATTACGGAAGCGGATTCTTCGAAGGTATCCGTGCGTATGCGACACCGGATGGTCCGGCGATTTTCCAATTGACGGAACACATTGAACGTCTGTTCCGCAGTTGCGCGTTCTATCACGTGACGATTCCTTATACAGTGGAAGAACTTGTCCAAGCGACAATTGATCTGGTCGCCAAAAACGGCTTTGAATCTTGTTACATCCGCCCGTTTGTTTTCCTCGGTACACCGTGGCAGGCATTGATGGCAAAAGATACGACGGTTCACGTCGGAATTTCTTGTTGGGAACTGGGCGAGTACTTCGATAAAGGCGCCGGTATCCGCGCGAAAGTCGCTTCTTACCGCCGCGTTTCGTCGACAATGATGCCGATGCAGGCAAAAGCTGCCGCCAACTACATGAACTCGCAGCTCTTAAAAGGCGAAGCACAACGTGACGGATTCGACGAGGCGATTGCCCTCGATATGAACGGAAACGTCAGTGAAGCGAGTGTCGCCAACCTGTTCATGTTGAAAAACGGCACGATCTATACACCTTCACTCGACTGCTCGGTATTAGACGGCATCACACGTCAAGTCATCATGCGTTTGGCGCAGGATCAAGGGTATCCGGTCGTCGAGCGTCATATCGGCCGTGATGAGTTATACGTCGCAGACGAAATCTTCTTGACGGGTACAGCAGCAGAAATTACAAGTGTCGGTGAAATTGATCATATCATCATCAACGGCGGAACACGGGCTGTCGCAGATGAGTTACTTGATCTTTACCGTCAAGCAGTCTCGGGTCAATTGCCACAATATGCATCGTGGTTGACTTACGTGACACCAGCCATCGCAGAATAATGAGTTCACGAACTATCGTTACCATCGATCGGGAAGCGGTGCGGCATAATGTCGCATCGGTTTTCGCCCGGTCCAATAAGCAGATTTTTGCCGTCGTCAAAAACAATGCTTACAACTTAGGAATGATTGAAATGGTCGCTACATTGATGGAAGCCGGTGTCCGGCATTTCGCAGTGGCAGAAGTCTACGAAGCAATTGAAATCAAAACGAATTTTCCAGACAGTTATGTCCTGGCGATGAATCCGGCATCGCACTTCAAAGAAGTCCGAATGCATGGAATAGCGCTCGGAATTCCTTCGCTCGATTGGCTGCAACGCCATCAGGCGGATTTATCGGGAATTGAACTTCATCTAAAAATAAATGTCGGGATGAACCGTTTTGGTGTCAGTTCGCTCGAAGAAGCGTTAGCAGTGCTTGAAATCGTACAGGAGCAGGAACTGATATTGACGGGTCTCTATACGCATTTTCCGCTTGCCGATGAACCGGGAGCCGATCACGACGGTCAGGTTGAACGGTTCCTTGAAATCGGAAATCCGTTACAGGCGAAACATAGCTTTACTTATATCCATGCCGAAAACAGTGCAACGATCGTCAAGCATGATCCGCGCCTCGCCTGTTGCAATTACGTCCGGCCCGGTATATTCCTGTTTGGCTATTCGCCGATCGAAAAAATGGATTGGCTCGTCCCCTCACTCCGGATGACGACGGAGGTTGTTGAAATCCGTGAAGTGGCAGCAGGGGAACACGTCGGTTACGGAACATCGTATACAGCACCGACAGCGATTCGTGTGGCGGTTTTGCCGGTCGGCTACGGGGACGGGGTTGTCCGCGGACGGTCGTCACTGCCGGTCATCATCAACGGAAAACGTTATCCGATCATCAGTAAGTTATTTATGAGTCATACGTTCATCGCCGTCGATTCGACGGTGGAAATCGGTGATAAAGTTGTTCTGTACGGAGACGGCATCGAAATTGATGACATCACCCGGACCGGGACAGCCAATAATTCGGAACAGATGTGTGCCCGTTCGTGGCGTTTAACACATCGTTATTTATAAGGGGGAAGCAAGATGTACGGAAGCCGCTATTTGACGGAACAAAACAATGAACTACAGATTGACGGGGTGGAAGCAACAAAACTCGCCGAGCAATACGGGACGCCACTCTATATCATGGCAGAACGTGAATTGACGGACCGTCTGGCGACCGTACGCGACGCCTTTTTAAAGAAATATCCGAATACGTATGCTTCGTTTGCTTCTAAAGCCTTGACAATCGGTGCCGTTTACCAGCAAGTTGTCCGACATGGTCTTGGCATTGACGTCGTCACAGGCGGCGAACTGTTCATCGCCCGTAAAGCCGGTGTGCCGGCGGAACGGATTTATTTCCACGGTTCAAATAAATCGACGCAGGATTTACGGTATGCCGTCGAAGAGGGTGTCGGGAAAATCGTCATCGATCATTACGGGGAAATCGCTCAACTCAACCAGATTGCGGGCGATACCTGTCAAACCGTTCAGGTTCTGATCCGGATTGTTCCGCAAGTCATCGGTGGTGCGCACACGAAAATCCAGACCGGTGGTGTCGATACGAAGTTTGGTTTTTCGACGCATGATGATTCGTACCTGCAAGCCGTCGAAGCTGTTTTAGCAGCGGAACATTTGGTGTTACTCGGTATTCATTGCCATGTCGGATCGCAAATTCAAGAAATTGAACTGTTTGAGCGGACGGCCCGGACGATGATGGGATTCGTCGAAACGATTCGCGAGCGGACTTCTTTCGTCGCAAGCGAAGTCAATCTCGGCGGTGGATTTGGAATTGCCTATACGCAAGACGATCAACCGCTTGATTTTGAACAAACGATGGAGCGGGTCATGTCGATCATCGATGAAGAGACGGCACGTCTTGCGATCGATCGTCCGCGAATCGGGATTGAACCGGGGCGGTGGGTCGTCGCAAATGCCGGAACGACGCTTTATACGATCGGTGCCATCAAGGAAGTGCAAGGTGTGCGAACGTATTTATCCGTTGACGGCGGAATGGCGGACAATATCCGTCCTGCTTTATACGGGGCGGTGTACGAAACTGTCATCGCGAATCGGATTGAAGGAGAAACACGTCATGTGACCGTTGTCGGTGCAGCGTGCGAATCAGGAGATTTAGTCGCCGAATCGGCTGATCTGGCCGAACCCGTCAGTGGAGATACATTAGCGGTCTTCGGGACAGGAGCCTACAACTATTCGATGGCAAGCAATTACAACCAATTTTTACGACCGGCTATCGTTTTCGTTAATCAAGGTGAATCGCGTGAAGTCGTCCGTCGCCAGACGTACGACGATTTGATCCAATGTGATTTGGGTCTAGAAAATATTCCGTCGTCTTAAGAACTGAAACCATTCAAAAGCGTCCTCGTCGTAAAGACCAGGACGCTTTTGTGTTACTTCGGAATGACAAGGACTTGCCCGACGGAAATCAAATTGACGTTAGTGATTTTATTGGCACTGGCAAGAGCGGTGACCGTCACGCCATACTTCGTTGCAATGGAATATAACGTGTCACCGGCTTTGACAGTATAGGTGACGGTAGTGGTTGGAGGCGGGGTTGTCCCCGGGATGACAAGGACTTGCCCGACAGTGATCAGATTGTAGTTTGTGATGTTGTTGGCTTTAGCGAGAGCAGCAACTGTGACATTGTAAAGGTTTGCGATTTTATAAAGCGTATCGCCCGATTTAACCGTATACGTTTTACTGCCGCTTGGAGGCAGTTTCAGTAATTCGGAGATCGTGACGAATTTATATCCTTTGGCTTTGAGTTGCGAAATCATCGATGGAAGTGCAACCGGTGTGCCCGGTGCACCAGCCCCTGTATGCATCAGTACGATGGATCCCGGGACGATGTTTGGAACGACACGCGCCAAAATGGCTGTTGAACTGATGCCTTTCCAGTCCGTAGTATCGATGTTCCATTGAATTGTTTTCGTGTATCCGGCATTACCGACAGCGGCAAGGACAGCGCTGTTGCTCGCGCCAAACGGTGCGCGGAAAATCGGTTTAGTCGTCCGTCCGGTCAATGACTTGATTAGCGTTTCAGTTTTTGATAATTCGCTCGTCATTTGGGTGGCGGTCAATTTCGTAAAGTCAGGGTGCGTGTAAGAGTGATTTCCAAGCTGATGTGTCGGAGTTGCAGTAGCGATGTTCTTGATCAATTGCGGGTGGTTTTTAGCACCGGTACCTGTCAGGAAAAAAGTTGCTTTGACATTGTTGGCTTTTAAGATGCTCAAAATCTTAGTGATGTTTCCGCCATCTGCTCCGTCATCAAACGTCAATGCGACGACTTTACTCGTCGTCGATCCTTTTGTAACAAACGTTGAACTGGCTGCATCCGCTGTTAAACCGTAACTAAAGAAAGGAAAAAGCGATATTAACACTATCATGATGATCCGAATCCATTTCCCGTGCATGTGTACGTCGCCTCCTTTTTCCAGGATGACTGCCTCTCACTTGTCTCTACTTATCTATTACCCTTTTTGAGTAAAAAAACTAAAAAAGAGGGAAATAATTCCCGAATTATTATGAGTTTAAACGGAATAAACTCAAATAATTGTTTAGTCCTGAAATGAACAGGGAACATATGGTATATGGAAATAGTAAAAGGAGTGGAAACGGATGATTGAATTTAAAAACGTCGGGAAGCAATTTAAAGACAACGTTGTCTTAAAAGGCTTGACTCTCGAAATCAAAGAGGGTGAGTTGGTTGTATTCATCGGACCGAGTGGTTGTGGGAAAACGACATCCTTAAAAATGATCAATCGTTTGATTGAACCCTCGTCAGGAACGATTCTCGTCAATGGAAAAGATATCATGAAGACGGATACGATTGAATTACGTCGTCATATGGGATACGTCATCCAACAGACCGGTCTTTTTCCACACATGACCGTGCGGGAGAATATTCAATTGATTGCGGGGCTTGAAGGGAAAGACCACGATCAGATGGATGTTCGAACGGAAGAATTATTGCAAATGGTTGGTCTTGATCCAAAACAATTCATTGACCGTTACCCGAGTGAACTGAGTGGCGGACAACAGCAACGCGTCGGATTTGCCCGAGCCTTGATGAATGACCCGGATGTCATCCTAATGGATGAACCGTTCAGTGCGCTTGACCCCGTCACACGAAATGACCTCCAAGAAGAATTATTCAACCTCCAGGAAGAAGTCAAGAAGACGATTGTGTTCGTCACACATGATATGGATGAGGCGATCAAGCTAGCTGATCGGATTTGTATCATGCGCGATGGAGAAATCGTTCAGTTTGATACACCGGAAGAAATCCTGCGTCATCCGAAAGACGAATACGTCGAATCCTTCATCGGGAAAAATAAGATTTGGAGCAGTCCGGCGTTCATTAAAGCAGAGGACATCATGATTGAAGATCCTGTCTCAATCAGTGGGAAACGGACCCTGTTGCAGGGAATTGAAATCATGCGCGGACGGAAAGTCGACAGTCTGTTGATTACAGACCGTGACCGCACCCTCCAGGGAATCGTCAAACTGAAGAATATTCAAACGGCTCCTGATAAAGGGGTTCGGATTGAAGACGTCATGGAAGGTGAATTAGTCGCTGTCGATGAACAGGACTCCTTGCTCGATGTGCTTGAAGTCATGAACCATGAAGAGACAGGTTATTTACCCGTTACCAACAAATTGGGTCAATTACGTGGATTAATTACACGAAGTAGCTTACTTTCCGTCTTGAGTGAGCAGTTCATTCAGGAGGAGGAAGTTCAATGAATGGATTTTTAGATTATGTTCAAAATAATACCGGTCAAATTTTTGACTTATTGCTCGAACACTTACAGTTAACCGTGTTTGCCGTTGTCATTGCTGTTGTCCTCGGAATTCCAATCGGGATATTAATCACCCGGTACCAAAAGTTCGCCAAACCGGTCCTTGCGTTAACAAGTGTCGTCCAAGCCGTACCGAGTCTTGCCTTACTCGGATTCCTGATTCCATTTATCGGAATCGGTTCAACACCAGCCATTATCATGGTTGTCTTGTATTCATTACTCCCAATCGTCAAAAATACGTATACCGGATTATCAAGCATTCCGGGAGATATGTTGGAAGCTGCAAAAGGAATTGGTCTGACCGAACGACAAGTTTTAGGAAAGGTTCAAATTCCGCTTGCTTTACCCATCATGATGGCTGGAATTCGGATCTCGGCCGTGACGGCTGTTGGTCTAATGACGATTTCTGCCTTTATCGGTGCCGGTGGACTCGGTTATCTGGTCTTCTCGGGTATCCAGACAGTCGATAATAATCAAATCCTTGCCGGAGCAATTCCTGCAGGTATCTTAGCCCTTGCGATTGACTTCATCGTCAGTCGGATCGAATATTCTGTCGCGCCAAACGGCATTCAGCTGGCAGACGGTCGAATCAAGAATAAAGCCCGCAAACGCCGGAAAGCGATGTCGGCCGGAAAGAAAATTGCCATTGCAGCGATTGTTTTCCTATTGATTGGCGGAACCGTCGCCTATTCGTTCTTAAAAACGGATAAAATCGTCATCGGTTCAAAAAACTTTACCGAACAATTGATTTTAGGAAATATGTTAGCCGATTTAATTGAAGATAAAACCGATTTAGAAGTCGAACGCCAACTCAATCTCGGAGGCACAAAAGTTGCCTATGGAGCGCTTGAAACGGGTGAAATCGATGCCTATGTCGAATATACAGGGACGTTATTGATTGATGTCCTGAAACAAAAGCTGGAAACTGATCCGGAAGCCGTCTATAAGAAGGTCGGAAAAATGATCCCGGAAAAGAGCCAGGTTGATGTTCTGGACCCAATTGGTTTTAACAATACGTACGCTCTTGCGATGACAAAAGAAGACATCAAAAAATATGATTTGAAAACGGTCTCTGATATGGCAGGCGTCAGTAATCGCCTCATTTTAGGATCGACGATTGAGTTTGCAAACCGTGAAGACGGCTACTTGGGATTAAAGAAAAAGTATCCGGATATGAAGTTTAAAGATGTTCAGCCGGTCGATGGTGGATTACGTTATACGGCCTTGACGAACGGAAAAACCAATGTCATCGACAGCTTCTCGACAGACGGCTTATTGAAAAAGTTTGATCTGACGGTCCTTGAAGATGACAAAGAATTTTTCCCACCGTATTACGCCGTACCACTTGTCCGTCAAGAAACGCTCGAAGAACACCCGGAACTGAAGGAAGTCCTGAACCTGTTAAAAGACAAGATCACGGATGAAAAGATGCAAGAACTGAACTTTAAAGCGGATGTCGAAAAAGAGCGTCCGGAAGATGTGGCACGTGATTTCTTGATTGAAGAAGGATTAATCAAAAAGTAAAACAAAAGAGAGCCGAGGCGGGAATCCGCTTCGGCTCTTTGTTATGCGCGCTGACGCGCTATATCGTTTTGGAAAATAGGTAATCCTGATAGATCATTATTTTTTGATTCGACTAGCGAGCCAAGCGCGAACTGTATTTTGCTGAATCATACATGTTCTTCCTCTCTTGATTGAATTATTCCTAAACTCAAGGACTTTTGCTCGGCATCGTTAACAATACGTGCTTGTAACTCTTTCGTCAACCCATCTGTTTCATATACGGGTAAAGTCGGTAAACCGTAACTCGGATTATTTGTGGATGAAAACAAGTCAGCCATCAACCGTTCTTCGAACAATGGTGTCATTTTAAATCCTCCTCCGTCGTGATTCCTGCCTTACATCTACAGTGTACGGGAAAGATGTAAACAGGATAGAAGAGAATTGTTAAAAACAGGTGAACTTTGTAAACATTTTCACATTGTCGTCAAATCTTCTTGAATCGGCTCACAGTCAGCAGCATACTGTTGACCACGTTTGACGTATTTCCGAATGGTCCGTTCCATGATGAACCGGTCATGGTCGTTGATCTCACGAACGATTTTTGCCGGAACACCCATGACCATCGAGTTCGGAGGAACGACCATTTTAGGTGGAACGAGACTCCCTGCTGCAACGAAGGCACCGCTTCCGATTTCAGCTTCGTCCAAAATTGTCGCCGACATCCCGATCAAAGCGCCTTGGCGAATGATTCCCCCGTGAATCATGGCCATGTGTCCAATCGTAACATCATCTTCAATGATCGTCGGATACCCTTCATACTGATGAATCATCGACCCGTCCTGAATATTGACACGCTCGCCAATTTTAATCGGACCTTCATCTCCCCGGATGACCGTATTGAACCAGACAGTCGAATCTTTACCGATTTCGACCTCTCCGATGACTTTGGCGCCGTCTGCGATGTAGACGCTCGGATCGACGTTTGGAATCAATTGACCTACACGATATTTCATATCTGTTCCTCCCTTTTACTTTCAAGTGTACGTTTTCATCTTGACTGTTGGAAAAATAAATTGCAACTGCTTCCAAACTAATTGTAAGATGGTAAAAATACCGTTCACACCAGGAGGAAACAGGATGAATCAGACAGTTCGGGCACGACTTATTACCATCGCTGCAAAAAAAGAAAAAGCAGCGGTCGTTTATAAAGGCATTCAAGTCATCGATGTGATGACACGTGAGACGTATCAAGCGGATGTTGCGGTAGATTCCGGCTACATTGCTGCTGTCGGCGAAGGATATGAAGGAATTGAAACGATTGACGGAACAGGAAAATTTATTGCGCCGAGTTTCATCGACGGCCATGTCCATATCGAGTCATCGATGGTGACACCGAGTGAATACGAACAGGCGATTTTACCACTCGGTGTGACGACCGTCATCGCCGATCCGCATGAGATTGCGAACGTAAAGGGAGCAGAAGGGCTTCAATTTATGCTGGATGATGCAGACGGACTAGCACTGGACGTTCGGATGATGTTGCCGAGTTGTGTCCCGGCGACGTCGTTCGAACATGCGGGAGCGTCACTTGACGCCGCCGCACTCGCACCTTTCGTTAATCATCCGGGTGTGCACGGTTTAGGGGAAGTCATGGACTATCCGGCGGTCGAACGGGCGGATCAGGATATGCTGAAAAAAATCGAACAAATCGAAGCGGCCGGAAAACTCGTTGATGGTCATGCGGCAGGACTCGGTGCACGTGAGTTGAACATCTACGGTGTGGCCGGCATCCGGACGGATCACGAAGCCGTCAGCAAGCAAGAAGCGATTGAACGTGCGCGACGCGGTTTATACGTCGAAGTCCGGGAAGGATCGGCTGCCCGGAATCTAAAAGAAGTACTCGATGCCGTCACGGAAAGTAACGCCAGTCGATTCCTGTTCTGTACAGACGATAAACACTTGGACGATACGTTACGTGAAGGAACCATCGATTACAATATCCGCTATGCCATCAAACATGGAATTAAGCGGGAGACGGCTTATGCGATGGCTTCCCTTCATGCAGCAAATGCTTATCAATTGAACGACCGCGGGGCGATCGTACCGGGACGCCGGGCAGACTTTGTCCTTTTAGAGGATGCCGATCAAGTGACGATTAATGAAGTCTTCGTCAAGGGACAGGCAGTCGCCCGTGACGGAAAAACCATTATTTCATCGAAGAAAGTACCGGTGCCTGCGACACTGCGCGGCGAACTGAAAACGAAGCCGATTACGGATGACGTATTTGACTTGGCGTTGACGGAACCGAAAGCGCATGTGATTGGTGTCATTCCGAAAAGCATCGTGACGGAACATTTGATTTTGGATGTCCCATTGCAGGACGGACAATTTATCCCCGTTCCGGAGCAGGACTTATTAAAAATTGCCGTCATCGAGCGTCACAACGCGACTGATTTTTCAGCAGTCGGCATCGTCAAAGGTTTTGGTATGAAGCGGGGGGCGATTGCCGCGACAGTGGCCCACGACTCGCATAACCTTGTCATTGTCGGGACATCTGATGCCGAGATGAAACTTGCCGCAGAACGATTGATTAAAGCCGGTGGTGGGGTTATTGCAGTCAACGGGACAGAGGTTTTGGCCGAGTTGCCGCTTGAAATTGCGGGACTTATGACAAGCCGTCCTTTCCAGGAAGTCGGCGATACACTTGAAGCGCTTAACGATGCACTCGATGTCCTGGAAGCCGACCGTTCGTTTAATCCGTACTTGACGATGTCGTTCCTCTGTCTGCCGGTCATTCCGAACCTCAAGTTGACAGACAGTGGACTGTTTGACGTCAAAACGTTCCAACACATTTCCGTTCAAGCATAATTAAAAAGGTAAAGTCTGCGATGATGTATCGCGTAGACTTTACCTTTTCTTAATAGTTCTCCGGTTGAATCATTATTTAATCCTTGTTATAGTAGGTCTTATATCTTTGTGAAAAGTGTAGCTTGATGAAACTTTTTGGAAGGATACTGCGTAGAAAAGAATAGAACAACAAGATGAGAAAGGATAGATTCAATGGATAAGTCATATTTTGAAGGCCATGAAAAATTGATTGCCGATGTGTATCGTTCGTTTATCGATCAGTTTCACGAACTGCCGAATAACCGACGTACAAAACGTCAATTACGAAATCTTGCGTTTTCAGTAATTCGACAAGCTGGTCCGACCTATCAGGAACGAACCGTCTTGTATGAATTTTTTGCTGAATTTTTCCGGGCTGTCGAAGAAGGACAGCGGGAAGAAATCGAATTTTATAAACAAATCGCACAGTAAAGACCTCGATCGGCTCCGGCAGAAGGGGTCTTTGTTGTATCTAAAAACCGGCTACCAAAGGGAACTTGGTAACCGGTAAAAAAATCCTTATTTAACTTCCATCCATTTGAAGCTCATATCTGCTCCGAATGGGTGACGATATAATTTATCGATGTTCGCACGTTGTAAGTACGCTTCACCTTTTTGGTAGATTGGGGCAATGGCATAGTCTTCTGCCAAGAGCATTTTTTCAGCTTCCTGGAGTGTTGACCAACGTTTTGCCTCATCCGGCTCTGCTTTTGCTTCTTTGATCATCTTATCGAACTCTTTGTTCGAATATTCCATGCGGTTAAAGCTTCCGCCTGTTAACCACATATCGAGGAACGTCATTGGATCCTGATAGTCAGGGCCCCAACCGGCAGCAGAGATGTCATAATCACCTTTAGACTCGAGGTCAAGGAAGTTTTTGAACGGCTGCTGTTTGATGTTGACTGTCAATCCAGGCAAGTTCTTCTCAAGATCTCCTTTTAAGAATTCAGAAACTTTCTTAAAGGCATCTTCGTCACGTGATAACATGTCGAGTTCGACTGTTTTAACGCCAAGCTCTTTTAAGCCGGCATCCCATGCTTTTTTCGCTTCTGTTGCATCGAAGCTTTGGAGATCCGGGTACTTGGCGCGGAAATCTTCGCCACCCGGTGTGAATGTAAAGTCTTTGGCAACAATGAAGTTAGCCGGTTTTGAACCATCGTTTAAGATGACATCTGTAATACCTTGTTTCTCGAAACCGAGAGCAAGGGCTTTACGGATGTTTTCGTTTTTAAGTGCTTTATTTTTTTGGTTGAAACGGAGGAAGTTAATCCGCGCATCAGGGCGTGTTTTGTAATCTTCCGATTTCTCATACTGGGAGACGAACTCCGATGTGATCGGTGCGAAGTCAACGTCTTTTGATTCGAACAAGTTGACGCCTGTCGAGATTTCTTTAACGACTTTGACATCGATTTTGTCCATTTTGACGTTTGCTTTATCCCAGTAGTCCGGGTTTTTCTTGTATGTCCAACCGGCGTTAGATTGCCACTTATCGAGGATGAATGGTCCGTTAAAGAGCATTGAATCGACGTCTGTCGCAAATTTTTCGCCTTTGTCTTCAACAAATGACTGCTTGAGCGGTAAGTAAGTAGGGAAACTTGTCAGACCGAGGAAGTAAGGAGCCGGAGCTTCCAGTTGCACTTCAAGCGTCTGATCGTCGACTTTCTTGACACCAAGCGAATCAAGTTCTGCTTCACCGGCTAAGATTTTGTTGGCATTTTTTAAATCCTGGAGGATGTAGGCATACTCTGCTCCCGTTTTCGGGTCGAGTGCACGCTTCCAAGAGTAGATGAAATCGTCTGCCGTAACAGCCGAACCATCCGACCATTTCGCATCTTTACGGAGTTTGAATGTGTATGTTTTCTTATCATCGGATACTTCGACACTTTCCGCGATTCCCGGTGTCGGCTTGTTTTCACCGTCGAGACGGTAAAGACCTTCGAAAACGTTGTTCGTAACGATGATTGACGTGGAGTCTGTTGTTTTTGTCGGATCAAGTTGTGGTACATCCGTTGTCGAAACGAGTGTCACTTCTTGCTTTTTTTCTTTGGATGAAGAAGAGTTTCCATCTGATTCATTGCTTTGGCCGCAAGCTGCTACAGCGAGCAGCGCCATGCTAGATAGTCCAGCAAAGGCAATTTTAGTTTGTTTCTTCATGTGAAAGATGACCCCCCGATTAGATTGAAATGATTTCAGAAAAGTGTGAACATAATGTAAATTTAAGTGAAAGCGAGTAAAAATGCAACACAAATTTTCTGACAATTCTTATTGATCAAGGTCTATATGCTCAATTCCAAGTGTTTTCAAGTAGTCATAAAGTATGAAAATCGTTAATTTATGAGGAGAATACATTCGTAAAGTCAACTGCCGTGCATGTCCGCGTAACCGGATATTGGTAATGCGGACTCCTTGATTTTCCAGTGCGGTTTTGACCGTTTGAGCATCTGTATCTGCTGCAAGCGTCAGGTGTGCCACGATGACATTCGCTTCGAATCGGCTATTGTTGACCCGCTTCATGACCCAAGTCAGTCCTTCTAATGAAAAAAATAAAAAGAGCACTAAAAACGTCGCTTCCAGGATAAATCCGGCTCCAAGTGCAATCCCGATTCCGCTGGCTGCCCAAATGATGGCGGCAGTCGTCAAACCGCTGACGATGTCATGCGGGCGTCTTAAAATCACGCCGGCGCCGATAAAACCGATTCCGGCGACGACTTGGGCGACAAGACGCATCGGATCCATTTGGACATTAGGAGCAATCGTACTGTACAGCACGACAGATTTAATGGAAACGATGGTTAACAGGCAACTGATCAGGGTAATTACGAGGCTAGTACGTATACCAACAGGCTTATTTTTGATTTCGCGTTCGAATCCGATGATGATACCGAACAGTGCGGCTATCATCAGTTTATAAAAGTCCTCTAGTTGGAACGAATGGATCCAATTCATTTTTTATCAAATCCTTTCTTTACAACGGCTTTGATTTTGTTATAATGAATTTTGTGTCTTTCGAATGAATATACGTTTGATATGAATAGATATACAAGAAATAAAGGACGTGTTAGGAAATGAATCAACAAAAAATCGGCTTTTTTGCTTTAGCCGCAATGGTCATTGGATCGATGGTCGGTGGAGGTGCTTTCAATCTGCCGGGAGCGATGGCTCAAAAAGCAAGTGCGGGTCCGATTTTAATCGGATGGGGAATCACAGGTCTTGGAATGATTATGTTGGCGCTGGTCTTTCAACATCTGGCAAACAGTAAACCGGAACTCGAAGGCGGGATCTATGCGTACGCCCGGGAAGGATTCGGACGGTTTATCGGTTTTAACAGCGCCTGGGGATATTGGGTTTCGGCCTGGATCGGAACAGTCGCCAACATCACGCTGGTGTTTAATGCGCTCAGTTACTTTTTCCCGATTTTCTCATCGGAAAATCGTATATTTTTGTTAGTGATGAGCATCGTGGTCGTATGGGGACTGTTTTTCATCGTATCGAGCGGGATCAAGGAAGCGACACTCGTTAACCTGATTACGACGATCGCCAAGCTCGTTCCAATTTTAATCTTTATTTTACTGGTAGCGATTGCGTTTAATGTGAAGACATTTAACCTGAATTTTTGGGGAGAAGGCACGCAGTTGGGAAGTATCTTTGATCAGGTCAAAGGGACGATGCTTGTAACACTTTGGGCATTCGTCGGAATTGAAGGGGCTGTCGTCTTATCGACACGCGCAAACAAACGGAGTGATGTCGGCAAAGCGACGGTCGTAGGGCTTGTCGGAGTACTTGTCATCTATATCTTGATTTCTGTCTTATCTCTCGGAGTGTTGAACCAGGAACAATTGGCCGGACTGCAGGAACCGACAATGGCTTATGTGCTCGAAGCGGCGATTGGTCCGTTTGGAGCAACGTTGATTATGATCGGACTGATTATTTCGTTATCCGGAGCACTGCTCGGATGGACGATTCTGGCGTCTGAAATCTCTTATCTTGTGGCTAAAGACGGTGCTTTTCCGAAGTTCTTTGCCAAGACGAACCGTAAAGGGGCGCCGGTCGGTGCGTTATTGATCACTCAAATCGCCACTCAATTCGTTGCGGCGATTGCCCTGTTCTCTGCACAAACGTACTTGGTATTGTCCAGTATTGCCGGAATCTGTGCACTGTTACCCTATCTGTTATCTGCTGTGTACAGTGTTCGTTTCTCACGGGCAGAACGTAATACGAAGATGTTAATTTTCTCGACGATTGCCGCTGCCTATTCGCTTTGGCTCGTCTATGCTTCAGGAATTTGGTATATCGTCATCGCAGCGCTTGTCTATGCACCGGGTATCATCGCCTATCTCATGGCGGAACGGGAGCAGAAGCGGGGCGGCATGTCACGTTACGAAATGATTGCAAGCGGAATTTTAATTGTCTTGGCTGCCGTTGCAATTTACGGAATGGTCGGAGGTCAAATTCAATTGTAAGACAAAAAAGCAAGATGGACGTTAATATCTGTCTTGATACATAAAACAGGAACCGGACTGATCCGGTTCCTGTTTTTTTGTTGTCTGGCATCGATTTCAGTCTTCAGAATTTGCGGAGCCGAAGCGGTGTTCCACTTCATCAACAGACAGTGGTTCAGAAAAAACGAATCCTTGCATTTGTTGGCAGGGGGTCTCTTGTAAATAACGTAAGGCGGTTGCCGTTTCGACACCTTCTGCGACGAGGTTCAGCTTTAGATTTTGACCAAGTTGGATGATGGAATCGAGCAACCCGTTTTCTCCTGCATCAATACCGTCAATGAAGACTTTATCAATCTTCAGTTCATCAATCGGAAAGGCACGTAAATACTGTAAGGACGAGTAGCCGGTTCCGAAATCATCAATGGATAGCCGGAAACCAAGCGACTTGATCAGTTGCATCCGTTCGATCGTCCGTTGTGTTTGTAAAATCGCGATGTTCTCCGTCAGTTCAAGAGTGACGAATTGCGGATTAATTATTTTCTGCGTTACGACGTGTTGCAGTGTCCGGACGAACGAGTCACTTTGGAACTGGTGCGGTGAAATATTGATGGCCATCGTCAAGTCAGACGCAATCTGCTTCTGCCAAATGGCGAGCCGCTCGCAGGCCTCAATCACAACCCAGTTGTTAATGGGCGTGATCAAAGCAGCCTCTTCCGCAAGCGGAATGAATTCATCAGGAGGAATGCTGCCGAGCGCCGTATGATTCCAGCGCAACAGTGCTTCGAATCCATCGACATGTTTTGTTTTCAGATTGATGATCGGCTGATATACCAGATGAAGGGCTTGATCCTCTAGTGCTGTAAATAACGATCGTTCAAGCTGTAACTTCCGGGTAAACTGTTCATCCATCTCATGGGTTAAATATTGAATCGTTCCTGTACCGATTGATTTTCCGGCATACAAGGCCATTTCCGAACGGCGGTACAAATCTTCAAGTGATTTAGCTTCTGAAGGATAGACGGTGATTCCGAATGTACAGGAGATGATCAGGGAATGACCGTTAATATAGTACGGACGTTGCAATACCTGTTGCAGTTTTCGGGCATATCGGAATAAGGCATTCCGGTCTGTCACTTCAAGCACCACACCAAATAAATCACTCGTCGGATGGAAAGCTAACAGCCCATTTGCATGTTCGGACAAACGTTTTGCTAACGCCTGTAATAGCTGATCTCCGACATGTGTCCCGAAGGAATCATTGATGACTTTAAATCGATCGATATCAAATAGGATGAGCGAGATGGGAACGTCCTCTGATGCTTTTAAAAACAATGTCTGACCATCACGGAGGAATCCCCGCTTGTTGAGTAAATGTGTCATTTCATTATGATGCACTAAAAAATTAAGTTCCTGCTCCAGATGTTCAGTCTCCGTGATATCAGTCCCGATAAAGATATGCTGGAAACGGACACCGTTTACGTCATAGACCGGAATCAGGGTGGCACGAAGGACTTTTTTAGAATCATCCCGGGTCGAAATCGATAGTTTTCCGGACCAGGCCTTTTTTCTTTTGATTTGAGAGCGGATCATCGGAAGAACCTCTTCCGACGAATCAAGAAGGATCGTCCAAGCTTGCCCGAGCAACGCATTTGGACAAAATCCTGTAACGTCCGTCAAGTTGGCATTGGCATATTGAATCGTTCCCCGTGCGTCGAAGATGGCGACACAAGCGATTTGATCAAACGCATATCGTAAATCCATCAACCCTTGGAATAGCGGTTTGCTTGCATTCTGTTGAGTAGAAGAAGGCAATTGACAGAAAAAAGCACCAGACGGCTCGTTTTTGTCATCAAAAAGCGGTGAGACGAGCATCGTTGCTGTTGAACGTTCACCTGATTTATGCAGAAATGTTGTATTAGGTAACTGGATTGATTGTCGTTTTCCTAAAAATGAATGCCAGATTTGCCGACTGAACGCGGCATCTTCCGAGTTGAGTAGAGGAATCAATTGTCCGATAACTTCTTGTGCCGACCAGCCCCAGCAGGATTCGGCAGCCTCATTCCAGGAATGAACAGTTAAATCGACGTGCAGGATAAATGCAGGTAAAGGAAATCCCTGCATGACAGTTTCGTAGGAATTAATGGTCGAACGATCCATTACGGACGCACACTCCTTTTAAATGATCAGAGATGACGGTTCACTTGTCTTGTCTATTCCCAGTATATTCAATTTTCATGCGGATAAATCCTGTATTTCGATTGAAGATTATCTGTGTGAATCTGTTATAATCATAATGAAAGCGTTTTCTAAGTGAAAAAGGGGGATTTATCATGAATCAAACAGAGAAAATCATTACACAGACAGAGAAATTCGGGGCACACAACTATCATCCACTCCCAATCGTCATTTCAGAGGCCGAAGGGGTGTTCGTCAAAGATCCGGAAGGCCGCGAATATATGGATATGCTCAGTGCCTATTCAGCCGTGAACCAGGGACACCGTCATCCGAAAATCATCGAGGCTCTAAAACGGCAAGCGGATAAGATCACATTGACATCACGTGCCTTTCACAATGATCAGCTCGGATTCTTTTATGAAAAGGTCGCACAACTGACAGGAAAAGATATGGTCTTGCCGATGAATACGGGAGCGGAAGCGGTCGAGACAGCAGTCAAGGCAGCACGTCGTTGGGCATATGAAGTGAAACAAATTCCGGGAGACGCAGAAATCATCGTTTGCGAAGGGAACTTCCACGGCCGGACGATGACAGCTGTCTCGATGTCGACGGAAGCGGAATATCAACGTGGATTCGGTCCGCTCCTACCGGGCATCAAAACGATTCCGTACGGAGATTTAGAGGCACTGAAAGGCGCCATCACGGAAAATACAGCGGCTTTCATCGTGGAACCGATTCAGGGAGAAGCGGGAATTCTGATTCCATATGAAGGATTCCTGAAAGATGCCCAAGACGTCTGTAAGGAACAAAATGTATTACTCGTCTCGGATGAAATCCAATCAGGACTCGGCCGTTCAGGGAAATGGTTTGCTTCGGACTGGGACAATGTAACACCGGATATGTACATCTTAGGTAAAGCACTCGGCGGCGGCGTCTTCCCGATTTCCTGTGTAGCCGCCAATCACGATATTTTGAGTGTCTTTAATCCGGGATCACACGGTTCGACATTTGGTGGAAATCCGTTGGCTTGTGCCGTCTCGGTCGCTTCGCTCGAAGTTTTGGAAGAAGAGAAGTTACCGGAACGTTCGCTTGAACTCGGCACATACTTTATGAATCGTCTGAAAGAAATCGACAACCCAATGATTAAAGAAGTTCGTGGACGCGGATTGTTCATTGGTGTCGAATTGACGGAAGCGGCTCGTCCATATTGCGAAGCATTAAAAGAAAAAGGGTTGCTCTGTAAAGAAACACACGAGACGGTGATTCGTTTTGCACCGCCACTCGTCATTACAAAAGACGAGTTGGACTGGGCATTCGAACGGATTGAACAAGTTCTCGGCGTATCGGTCGCCCAGTAACAAACTACTCCCTGTCGGAAAGCGATGGGGAGTTTTTCGATTGACTGACTTACGGATTTAAGGAGAAAGTGATGTTTGAATCTGTTTCAGGTGGGAACATACTACTATGCGTTAAAAAAATAGGGGGTAATGAACATGTCACATGATAGCGGATTAAACAAAAAAGCTGATGGTTTAGTTGATAAAGTTGCCGGAAAAGCGAAAGAAGCGCTCGGAAAAGCAACGGGAGATAAATCAACAGAACGTGAAGGCAAAAAAGATCAGCTTAAAGGCGATGCCAAAAAAACAGTTGGTAATGTTCAACAGAATCTCGAAGATACGAATCGTCGTTAATCTGTATCCGTAAGGTCCCTTATCTCAAGGGATCTTTTTTTATGAAAAAAATATGTATAAAGGTCTAGTCATTTAGACGTGTATGTGGAATAATAATAGATGTTAAAGCGTTTTCATCGTCATGTCATTATTTGTTTTTATTTAGGAAAGGATGAAGTATATGTTGCAGTTTCTTCAACGAATCGGTAAAGCCTTAATGCTGCCGATCGCCGTTTTACCAGCCGCGGGAATTGTCCTTCGACTCGGTTCAGCCGATATGTTGGATATTCCGTTAATGGTGGCAGCAGGTGGTGCGATTTTTGATAATCTTCCACTGATTTTTGCGATTGGTGTTGCGATTGGATTATCCATTGATGCCAGCGGAGCTGCCGGATTGGCAGGAGCAGTCGGGTATTTGGTCTTAAAAACAGGTGTTGACTCGATGAATAAGGATTATTCAAATGCCCAGATTCAGGCCAAGTACGATGCGATTGCCGCCATTGTCAACGACTCCTCGACGAAAGTGGACGGAGCGACCTTAAGTTCCATTGCCAATCAGGCAACCTTAGGATCAATGGTCAACATGGCTGTCTTCGGCGGAATCATTGCCGGTATCGTCGCCGGTCTGCTGTACAATCGATTTTACAATATTAAATTACCGGATTGGTTAGCGTTCTTCGGCGGACGCCGTTTCGTTCCGATCATCACGTCAGCCGCTATGCTGGTCTTGGCGTTTGTCTTTGGTTACTTATGGCCGTTCATTGAAGACGGGATCAATAATGCGGGAGAATGGATGGTCAGCCTTGGAGCAGGAGGGGCCGCACTGTTTGGATTCTTCAACCGTCTGTTAATTCCTGTCGGTCTTCACCATGTCTTGAACAATATTTTCTGGTTTGTCTTCGGTTCATATGAAAAAGCGGATGGAACAATTGCGAATGGAGATATCGCACGCTTCTTTGCGGGAGATCCGACAGCCGGTATTTATCAAGCCGGATTTTTCCCAATCATGATGTTCGCTTTACCGGCTGCAGCAGCAGCCATGGTCATGGCGGCACGCAAAGAAAATCGGAAAGCCGTTGCAGGAGCGATGATTGGTCTTGGATTAACATCATTCCTGACAGGGATCACGGAACCGATTGAGTTTTCATTCATGTTCTTGTCACCGGTCTTATATGTCATGCACGCCGTGTTGACGGGTATTTCCATGGCAGTCGTCAATTTACTCGGTATCTTGCACGGTTTCTCCTTCTCTGCCGGTTTCATCGATTACGTCCTGAACTTCGGAATCGCCACAAAACCGTTGCTGTTACTGGTTGTCGGTCTCGTGTTCGCCGTCATCTATTACTTCCTGTTCTACTTCATGATCACGAAATTCGATTTGAAAACGCCGGGTCGTGAAGATGAATCACTTGTGACGGATGCAGGTCCTGTCATGGGTGTATCAGACGATAAGTACGAGCAACAAGCAGCGCGGATTTTTGCAGGTTTACAAGGAACGGACAATGTTACAGCGATTGATAACTGTGCGACACGTCTCCGTCTCCAAGTAAAAGATTCAACGATCATTGACGAAGCTGCAATTAAAGCAGCCGGCGCAAAAGGTGTTATGAAGATGGGGGCAAAAAATGTCCAAATCATCATCGGTACTGATGTTGAATTCGTCGCTGATGCGATGAAACGCCAAAAATAATGTCATAAAAAAAACGACCTTTCCTGATTGCTCAGGAGAGGTCGTTTTGACGTGGAACAGAAGTAGTCGATTGTTTTAAACTGCTGACATAAATCGGATAGAAAATCCCGATCAGGATGATGATGATTCCGATCCACTGTGAACCGGAAAGATGCTCTCCTAGTATGAGGACGGAACAGATGACGGCAGTCGGCAGTTCGGCTGCACCAAGCAAGGAGACGCTGGCCGGGCTTAAGTGTGGAGCACCTGCTGCGAATAACAGCGGTGGTAGGATCAAGGCGAACAGACCAAGTGGAAGTGCGTACCAGATCAGTCCCTGTTCGAAATTCGCTACGGTCAGGAAAGTCGTCGGCGGATACATGATCATGACGAACAGAAGTCCGCCTGTCATCATGTAAAAGCTTTTTTTAATAACCGGTACATGATTTGCGACCCGTCCGCTCGCAAGCAGGAAGATCGAGAAACTGACGGCTGCGCCGAGGCCGAACAACGTACCGCGCACGTCAAGGGCACTCGTATAAGCCGCACTGGCTAAAACGGCACCACCGATTAATAGGACGGCAGATAAGAAATGAGAACGCGACGGCAGACGTTTTGCCAAAATTGAATCAATCACGACACCAATCCATGTGAATTGGAAGAGTAGAATGATGGCGACTGAAGCGGAAACAGTTTGTAGGCTTTGATAATACAGATAACCGGTCGTCCCGCTTGAAATCCCGATGGCCATTAAAGTAAGAGCTGTTTTCGGATGTAGACGAAGATTTTTTGACAGCAGGGCCAAGACAAAAATCATCAACCATCCGAAGAAGAATTGACTTCCGGAAACAGCGGCGGAGTCAAAGCCGGCACCGTAAGCCAGTTTAACGATAGTCGACAGGACGCCGTAACTGATGGCGCCGATTAAGACGAAAAGTGTTGCTTTTGAACGATTCATACAGATCCCTCCATGTTTTAGAACGCACAAAAAAGGTTGCAACGGGGCCTTGTCCAGGTTTTTTGGACAGGGTTTGGTTGCAACCTGTGTGAGTTATTTAATGTTGAGTCCAGCCTTTTTATAGAAGGCGGGCTTTAATTCATTGTATCGGACAGTCAATCGATTAAAGGTTTTGAGTGCTTCTGTCGCTTGACGGGAAGTCCGGTTTAAATCAGCTGTTGCTTCATCAATCTTAACGAAGTTCGGTTTTTCGGTCAAGTAGGAAAGCACTTTCTTTTCTGACGCAATTGCTGCCGTGTAACGTTTTAAAAACGTATCAAAAGCTTTCTCCCGCTCTTTAAAGACATTAATAAGAGCAGTCCCGTCTTTTTTAGCGGCAGGTAACGAAGATAAGCTGCCCGTTAGTTCCGAAAGATCCAACTCATCAAAAGAACGGGTACGAATGATTTTTTCCTGCTTTAACAAGTCGACACGATCTTGATTCAATGCGGTTAATTCTTCCCGTTCATTTTGTGCCCGTTTGATGTCATCGGCTCCGGCTTCGAGAACGGCTTGATACGTATTAACGGAAATTTCGTCTTGGCGTGTCCGTTGTTCGGCAATCGCTGCGGCTTTTCGTTCAGACTTAGCCTGTTCTTCCAACTGATTATATATCGAAGCAGCGGGATCGCTAGAGCAGGCGCTGAGAAGCAAGACGCCGAGACAGGTGAAACAGCTATTAAGGATCATCCGTTTTTTAATCATGAAAGTTACTCCTTACAAATTAGAGAATTTTGCGAAATTATACGGGATATGAAAGTCTTCATCATAGATGGAAAATTGATATCCTTTTTTCTTTAGTCCGGCGACAATCGCAGGCAATGCCCGCAATGTTTGCGGTTGTTCATGTAACAGGATGATTTCGACCGGATCTTCTGCCCGGTTGATAACGGTTTTCGCAACTTCTTTCGCACTGTCTTTGTAATACCAGTCCATCGAATCAATCGACCAGTCCCACATCCGGAGTTTAGCCTGCTCCATTTCTTTCGCAATGGACTTGCTAATGCCGGGCGTTGATCCATAAGGCGGACGTGTCAATAATGGAGCATGATTCGTTAGTTGTTTAATTTGTTTCTGCACCCGCAACATCTCAGGAACATACTGCTTTTTCTTATACAGCGTGTCATAGTCATGGGTTTCACTGTGTGGTCCGATGTAATGTCCATCCTTTGCCATTGAGCGGACGACATCCGGTTGCTCGGCGATATTACTTCCGATCAGAAAAAAGGTCGCCTTAACATTTTGTTCTTTTAATGATTTCAAGATATCCGGAGTCAAAGCGGTCGGACCGTCTTCAAATGTCAGATAAGCTACTTTTTTAGTAATCCCGTTCCATTTTTCGACACGTGCCTTGTCCAAGTTCGGAGTCGGGACTTTCTTTAAAGATTGAACGGATTTTACATCCGCTTGTTGTTGTGTTGAAGTCAGGTATTGATAAACGATATAACCACCAAGCGGAAGAAGGATAAGTGCCATTAGAATAAAAAGCTTGGCGAAATATTTTCGTTTTGGTTTTCGATGCCTTGGACCAAGTCCGAGGGGATTGCCTGAGTTGTATGGATCCATTGATGTCTGAGCTCCTTTACGGAAAATCTTATGACTTAAATGTAACATTTTGTCTGTTTCATTTGTAACAAAGATGTTACAAAAAGATGACTGAGGTAGCTGTAATTTAAAAAAAGTCTATTAAAATAGAAAAATATTGATTTTCCAATTAAAAAAAGAAGTCCATCCGTCACCGGAGACTTCTTTTAAGAAATTCATGATCAGTGTTCTGTAACAGCACACTCATCACATTCTGTTTTGTACGATTCGTATTGTTCATCCATTTCTTTTCCGCAGTGGGAGCAAGTTTTAACGGGAAGTTGACGGTAAAACTCCGAAGAAGTCTCGTGGTAAAGGGGTTGTTCCATGATTGTATTCCTCCTCTTAGTATATGGATATACCAGCAACTTACACTGAATTTATTTTATTGTACTAGTACAGAATGGTAAAGTCAATCATTGTTTTATAACAGTTAAAACATTAACGAGTCTTGTCGTATGACAGTTGGCGTAGAGGGTGATACGATAACAAAGTAAACAGATGTATTTAGAGGGGGATCATTATGAATCAAACAGTATCTGAAACACTTTCACTTTTGACAGAACGCCGGTCCGTTCGTCATTATGATGAGACATTTACGCTTTCGCAGGAAGAAGTAAAAGAATTAATCGAATTGACGACAGCTGCGCCAAGTGCCTGGAACTTACAACATTGGCATTTCCTCGCTTTCCATTCGGAAGATGCGAAAAAGCAATTGGCTCCAATCGCTTATAATCAGCCGGCCATCAGTTCTTCTTCGGTTGTCATTGCCGTACTTGGAGATCTGCAGGCAAACCGAAACTACAATCCCGTTTACGGTCCAGCCGTAGAAGCGGGTGGTATGACGGAAGACTTGTTTGACTCAATCAAAGGACAAGTGGAAGGCGCTTATCAAAGCGAGGCTTACGCGAGAGACGCGGCTATGTCAAACGCGAGTCTGGCAGCAATGCAACTCATGTTAGCGGCTGAAGCGAAAGGACTTTCGACGCTTGCGATGGGCGGATTCAATCATCAACTTTTTGCAGAAACGTTTATTACAGATGAACGTTATGTGCCTGTTATGTTAATTGCTGTCGGAAAAGCGGTCGAAGACGCGAAGAAACGTCCGGCTCTCCGTCTACCTGTTGATCAAGTTACGACTATCCTATAAGTCAACGAGGAAGAGACTGACTCCAATCGGATGTTCAGTCTCATTCCTTTATTATTTTTCACATTTTTTTAGAAAAGTACTTGTCAGATGGATAGTTTCTTGCTATATTAATACATGTCCTAGCAAGTACATAACGTACTGCATCATGATTCTGTAGCTCAGCTGGGAGAGCGCTACCTTGACAGGGTAGAGGTCGCTGGTTCGAGCCCAGTCAGAATCATACCAAAAACTCCGTTCATCCTTGGATGAACGGAGTTTTTTTATTTAATTTTTGGATTGAAGTTCGTCTTCCGTCACCCATTTATGGTTCTTAATGGTTTTCCCACCAGTTGTCGGTTTAAAATCGACCATATACACGGTTGTTTCATCGGCTTGATCAATCGTCGCTTTAGCCCTATCCATGCCCTTCATGTGGTCCGCCGCTAACGTCACTTTGTCACCTGCTTTTAGCGGTGAATCCGGAACCGGACTCAGTTCTTCCTGAATCACCCATTTATGATTGCTGACTTTTTTTCCGCCGTTTGTGGGTGTAAAGCTGACGGCATAGACCGTCGTATCAAATGAATCGACGACGGTTGCTTCTGCGCCGTCCATGCCTTTCATATGATCTGACGATAAAACGACATTCGCACCGTCCTTAAATTTTGGATTTTCGGCTTGTTTGAGTCCGGCTGGAATTTTTCCGTCACTTGAATGCATCATTCCTGCGTGAGAATCTTTCATATCATCGTGCATATCGTGCGAATTAGACGAATTCGAATCAGATCCGCAAGCACTTAAACCTATGACGGCAGAAAGTGCCAGTGATGTGACGAACAGTTGTTTTTTCATGAAAAATGACCTCCTGTAAGTAATCTGGTTATGTCATTACTATACCCATGTTTTGTGCAGAAACCGTGCAGAAAAGGTGACGATTCAATGGTCTGACTGAATAAGCTTTTAAAAAAGTGTATCGTAAGAGTGAAGAGAGGAGGGGGCGGGACATGCGACATATTTCTTACTACATCGGTCTGCTTTTTTTGACTGCGATTCTTGTCATCGGCGGTATTCTGTTCAGTACCCTCTACTTTAATCTTGTGAATCAACGGACGGACGAAGTGGTCCTTGGTTTGTTGAACCGGGGAAATACACACCGTGATGTTCTCGAGGAATCTTTTAATGCAGAAACATTGGAACATGTCACTTTGATGGAATCAGCATCTGAATTTACCGTCGTCATTACAAATGAAGAGGGTGAAATTTTAAAGTCTTCGCATCGACTTACTCCAGAAATGACAGAAGAGCTTATACACGTAGAATTTCAAACGCAACGAAACGATCGTATCCTGCAATCTCAAGCAAAAGCGAACGGCTTTTTAATGACAGACAGTCCAATCACGATTTCAGGTGCTCATCGTGGACATGTCTTCATGTTTGCTCCTGAGACGTTGATTCAACAAGTAGTTAATCCCTTAAGACAGCAATTCATTCAAGTCGGTATTATTGCCGTACTTCTGTCACTCGCGACTGTCGTCTTATGCACACGAGTGATCTCAAGACCGCTCATTAAGATGGAACGCGCGACTGCTAAACTGAAAGAAGGGAATCTTGATGTGAATTTACCGGTGAACCGGTCAGACGAACTTGGAGCACTTGCAAGATCGATCACGCAGTTGGCTAAAGATCTCGATTTCTTGAACCGTGAACGGACGGAGTTTTTAGCGAACATTTCTCACGAGCTCCGAACCCCACTGACATACGTCAAAGGATATGCGGATATTTTACAACGTCCGGACTTGCCGGAATCTGAAAAGGCAGCTTATTTGTCGATTATCAAAGAAGAAAGTGATCATGTAAGCAGATTGATTGAACAATTGATGTTACTGGCGCGTTCTGATGCCAACGAGTTTTCAATTGAACGGTTACCACTGCCGCTTGATGAACTAATTGTATCGACGACAGAAAAGATGCGACCGGCAATCGAAGAAAAAGGATTGCACTTGTATGTATCGGGAGAACCAGTAGAGGTAAAAGGCGATGAAATCCGGCTTAAACAAGTGTTAGTGAATATACTGGATAACGCAAGAAAATATACAAGAACAGGTGACATCATCGTCCAATACGGCGTAAATGAAACGGGACCGTATTTTCAAGTGCGGGATACAGGAATCGGCATCAGTCAAGAAAGTTTGCCCCATGTGACAAACCGGTTGTACCGCAGTGAACCGTCCAGGTCGAGAAGTCGAGGCGGATCGGGACTTGGACTGACGATTGCGTCAGCCATCGTCCAAGCACATGGAGCGACACTAGAAATTCAGAGCCAAAAAAATAGAGGGACGCGTGTAATCGTTCAGTGGAAGGGGTGAAAAAATGGCTCGAATCTTAATCGTTGATGATGAACAACGGATGCTTCAATTAATGGAATTATATTTGACACCGTATGGTCATACGTGCCATTTGGTCGATTCCGCTGAAAAAGCAATCGAAATCGTCAAAACAGTTCCGATTGATATCGCTTTACTAGATGTCATGATGCCTGAAATGGATGGTTGGACACTATGTGAAAATATAAGACGAATCGCTGATTTCCCAATCATCATGGTAACGGCACGGAATCAAATGGAAGATGTCGTTCGGGGACGTACAGTCGGCGCCGATGATTATGTGGCGAAACCGATTCATGAAGGTGAACTATTAGGACGGATTGAGTTATTGATTGGACGAGAAAAGCGGGAACGGTATACATTTCATGGTCTGCATTATGATGCTAAGGGATATGATTGTAGTTTTGATGAACAAAAAATCTTACTGACCAAAACAGAGTTTCAGCTGTTAGGAAAACTCCTGGCTTCCGTAAATAGAATCTTATCGAGAGAGCAATTAGTGCGGTCGCTTTGGAGTGACGACCAATCGATTGAACCACGAACCATCGATTCTCATATGCGCCATCTTCGTGAAAAACTGCGGCGTTCCGGCTTTCCGATTGATCAGTACTTGGAAACCGTCCGGGGTGTCGGTTACCGGTTGCTGGAACAACCAAAAGACGGCTGAAAGGAGATTAACTATGACAACGATCTACTTAGTCCGCCATGCACATTCGACCTATTCTACAGACGAAGAAGCACGTCCTTTATCAGAACAGGGGAGAGACGATGCGGAGCAACTGACGACACTTTTTGACGGCATTACATTGGACTATATCTATGCGAGTCCCTATCGACGGGCGATTGAGACAGTTCAGCCCTTAGCGGAACAATCCGGATTAGCCATCCAAGAAACCGCAGCTGTTCAAGAACGATTGCTGGCACCGGGAGAACTGCCGGACTTCCGACAGGCTGTCCGGTATGTCTGGAAACATCCGGATGAAAACCCGTATGGTGGTGAATCAAACGTTACGGCACAACGACGGATTGTTCTTGAAATCAAACGACTGCTGGAACATCATCAAAATCAAACGATCGTCATCGGTACACACGGAAACATCATGGTGTTATTGATGCAGTACTTTGATCCGGCGTACGGGTATGATTTTTGGAACACCCTAAAGATGCCGGCCGTCTACAAAATGACATTCAAAGCTAAAACATTTCTTCAAATCGAAGAAATGTGTCATCATGACTGAAAAAATAGGAGGTTATCCCGTCTATAAGGGGATAACCTCCTATTTTAATTATGCTTTTACATTTTCATGTTTTTGGATTAAATCTGCCGTCAGTTGACCCGACAAAGTGACCATCGGAACGCCACCGCCCGGATGTGTTGAACCGCCGACGAAGTAAAGCCCTTCGTAGAGATCACTTTTCGATGGAATCTTGAAGCCGCCGTTCTTTTTCCGATCGGCAGCCACACCGTAAATCGAACCGCCGTTCGGACCGTATAGTGATTTCAAGTCTTCCGGTGTAAAGCGGTATTCGAATTCAATCGATTCACGTAAGTCGGTCAGTCCCATCCGTTCTAATTTATCAAGGACGACTTCACGATACGCATCCCAATCGGTTTTGCCGTCTTGTTTCGTCAGTGGCGGAACGTGCGTCAGGACAAACAGATTGTCTTTTCCTTCCGGTGCCTGGGAAGCATCTGATTTAGAGGAGACACCGACATAAATCGTCGGATCCTCTGGTGGGACACCTTCCTTGAACATTTGGGCAAATTCCCGTTCCGGATCATCCGAGAAGAAGAAGTTATGGTGCTTAAGATCTTTATACTCGCGGTTCACACCAAGTAACAGGACAAGACCGGAAACGGACGGAACGAAGGACTGATTTAACTTTTTAGCCTGTTTCGGTCCTTTTTTCTCTGAGATGAGATGTTGATAGGTCGGAATGACCTCCAGGTTTGAGACGACGACATCAGCCGGATAAAATGTACCGTCTGTCGTTTCCACGCCGACCGCACGTTTGCCCTCTGTGACGACACGTTCGACAGGTGTATTGACATGAATCGTCACCCGGAGTTCATCGAGCACGGTTTTCATGGCACGGGCGATATTGTACATGCCGCCTTTGACGTAATAGATACCAAGTCCCATCTGAACATAAATCATCTGATTGAAGACGGCAGGAGCTTCGTAAGGGTTGGAGCCGACATACATGACCATATAATTAAACAGCTGCTCCAGATACTTGTTGTTCAAGTGTTTTTTCGTACCGCTTGCTACCGTATTGAGCGGATCCATCTTAAGTAATTCAGACATCGTATGATATTTTTTTAAGTCCTTTAAATCTTCGAGACTGTACTTGTAGAAACTATCCAAACACAAATCGTACATTTTTTTAGAATAGCTGAACAGTTCGACAAAATCAGCCTGATCGGAAACTTTTTTGAACTCCTCGAGCATGCCCGGAAGATCGCCTTTGACGTCGAGTTGTGTTCCGTCCTCAAAGAAAGTCCGCCATTGCGGTTCGATCCGTTCGATTTCCAGATAGTCGTCCAGTCGACGGTGAACGCTCGTAAACAATTGCTCGAGCACCCAAGGCATCGTCAAAATCGAAGGACCGGTATCGAATGTAAATCCTTGACCGCTGCGTTGGTTCAATTTACCGCCGACATTTCCGTTTTGTTCGAGCATCGTGACTTCATAACCGTCTCCCGCAAGGCGGATTGCGGCTGACATACCTGCTAAACCTGCTCCGATAACGACTGCCTGTTTCTTCAAAAAAATCACATCTCCTTATGTCTTAGTAGATAAACGGAATCAAACGTTTTCTTCTGCGGGCCCAATCCGTATAGGCAGGACCAAATCCTTCAGTCAACATCCGTTCCTCGATTCGAATACGGTGAAGCAAAGCGATGAACATCAGAACTCCGGCACACAACGCGACAAGCAAGTTCCCGAAGTACAGCGGGAAACCTAACGTAATGAAAAACAGACCGGTATAGAGGGGGTGGCGTAATGCCCGGTAAGGACCCGTACTGACAAGTCGATCGCCCGGATTGACAGTGACGTGACGGGTAAACTGATGCTTGAGATGATAAATTCCCCAGTAGCGTAGAGCGACACCGGAAGTCAAAAAGAGCAATCCGATTTCACGTGACAGGGGGAAACGTAGTGAATCGCTGAACAGAACGGAAAAAAGGATTGTCGTGAGTAAAGTAGCTAAAATCCAGTAAAAACTTTGCCGTTCTTCCAGTGGAGAAGGTTCCTTCTTACGGTTTCGGAAAAGAAACAATTCAAGTAACCAAAGAAGAGAGACGGCGATGAACACTTTGTCTAAAATGGTCATAAGATTCGCCCCTGACTGATGCCAATCATTATTTAAAGAAAACGCATACAGAAATGTTTACCCAAAAGACTGAATGTTCAATCCTTGTGCCGGACAATCCGACTTCATTTGAGCGAAGCCGAAAGAATTAATTCATTTTGATTACACCCTGTAGAAAAAATGGTGACGTTCTGAAATGAATGTTATTCTAAAATCAAAGATTAATTACCCTGTTTTGGAAAAAAGGAGTTTATGAGATATGAAAAAACTAAAGAAAACGGTGACCGGATTACTGGCGGTCCTTCTGTCACTCGTCAGTTTTTCACTGGCCGCAGAAGCATCCAGTTATCGCCAAGCGAAAACACCGCTCAACCTTCGCAGCGGGGCTTCGACAAGTAAAGCTGTCGTCACTGTTATCCCGACCACTGTTTACGTCAATGAGATCAGTCGGCTCGGGACATGGTCAAAAGTCCGTTATGGAACACAGACAGGGTACGCAAGCACAAAATATTTACTGACAGATCAACAAATCGGCGGATTACGGATCGGAAAAACATTAATCGTTAATCCTAATCTTCCGTTACGTTCGACGTATGCGCCTGGTGAAAGTACGGTCGCACGGGCAGCCTTTGAGAAAATGAGACGTGCTGCCAAAGTGGACAACATTACGCTAGTCGCATTCAGTACATACCGTTCATATGCGTATCAAAAAGCATTATTTGAAAAATATGTGGCGCGGGATGGTTTTGAAAAAGCCAGTACGTACAGTGCACAACCGGGTAAAAGCGAACATCAGACAGGACTTGGTTTTGATATCGGTGGAGCGGATTCCTCGAAATATGCCAAGTTCAGCTTTTCCAGTACAAAAGAAGCCAAATGGTTGGCTGCCAATGCGCATCGTTACGGGTTTCATCTTCGTTATCCGCTTGGAAAAGAATCATGGACCGGATACACATACGAAAGCTGGCATTTCCGCTATGTCGGAGCAACACTTGCCGCACAGTTGAAAATGACCGGGTTAACGATGGAGGAATATTATCAACTGGCTCCTGGTAAACCAAGCACACCGTAACAGGTTTCGTTTCAAGCTTTGAATGGTAAATAAATGGTGTATTCCTCATCGTCAACAGCGGCAATCCGTTTTTTTTCGAAAGAGGTGGAAAGTTGTGGCGAAAAAAGAAGAGAAACACCATATCATGACCTTTACATTTGAAGAGGAAGCGACATCGTACCAGGTATTCAGTGAATTGAAGAAGTACCATGCAAACGGTCAGGTTGATTTTGAACAGATTGCTGTCATCAAACGAAGTGAAAACGGGGCTTTTTCTTTTGAAGATGCCGTTGACTTGAGCGGATCCAACAAAGCATTTAAAGGTTCCCTGATCGGTATGGCCGTCGGAATTCTTGGAGGGCCGTTCGGGATTTTACTCGGTTCGATGACCGGGATGCTGATTGGCGGTTCGAAAGACTTAAAAGAGAATCAAGCCGTTCAAGAAACATTCAAGCGGACACTTGGTGTAATTCCGCCGGGAAAAACGGGCATCATTGCAATCGGTGAAGAATTCGAACCCTCTGTACTAGACGGACTCGTCGCGAAACATAACGGAACAATTGATCGGACCGATGAATTGCTCGAAAAATAATCCAAAAAAATCCTTCCCTCATGAATGAGAGAAGGATTTTTTTTAGGATTGACGTTCTTTTTTGACTTTTTTGAAGAAGAACAGTTCGTAGACGACAGGTACGATGATGAGCGTCAAGAGTGTTGACGTCGTCAGTCCGCCGATGACCGTCAAGGCAAGCCCTTTTGAAATCAGGGTACCGGATGATGTCGTCAGAGCGAGCGGAACAAGCGCCATGATTGTAGCGAATGCCGTCATCAGGATCGGACGAAGTCGTGTTTTACCGGCTTCAATCAAGGATTCCCGAATCGGTAAACCGCGTGTGATGTTCTGACCAATCCGGTCAACGAGTACAATCGCGTTGGTCGTGACGATTCCGATGAGCATCAGGAATCCGATCATGACACTGACCGATAATGGTTCGTTCGCTAAGAACAGTGTGACGAGTGAACCAATCGGAACGAAGATGAGCGATGAAAGAATAATGAACGGAATCCGTGCTTTTCCGAACGTGATTAACATCGTCAAGTAAACGAGACCGATGGCGACGACGATGGCAATTCCAAGAGACTGGAAGATTTCGACTGTATCATCATTTCCGCCGCCGCTTGTTAAGGAAACACCGTCCGGCAAGTCGATTTTTTCGACAGCCGCTTTGACGTCACTCGAAACAGTTTGGACGTTATCGCCTTTGACTTGACCCGAGACACGGGCGTAAACTTTACCGTCCAGCTTTTGAATCGATGTGAACGTATCGACTTCTTTGACAGTTGCCACGTCTTTAAGAGCGACAGGACCAGCAGCAGAGAAGAGTTGGACGTTCTCGAGATCTGCTTTCGACGTCAAGTCTTCCTTATAAGACAATTGGACGTCCTGGTCTTTGTCATCAAGGTTAAGGGTGCCGACCGTAACAGGTTTCGTTTGGTCGTTGACCGTGCCAAGAATCTGGAAGCCGGACAAACCACGATCGCTGGCTTTTTCAGAGTTGATTTCAACGAGGAATTGTTTTTGTTTCTCGCTGAAGTTATTCGTCACGTATTTTAGATCATTATTTTTGTTCATGTTGTCTTCAACTAATTTAGCAGCTTTTTGGAGTGCTTCTAGATCAGTCGAGAACAAATCAACGTCGACGTTGTTGTTCGATGGGGGACCGCCAGTTGAAAGCTCAGCGACGCTGATTTTAACGTCGACATCGTCTTCTTTTGCGATATCCTCCATTTTAGTTTCCAGAGATTTGATTGTCTTTTCGACATCGACCCCGTCTTTTAAGTTCAAGAAGTAGCTGGCTTTATTATCAAGTCGCAATCCGGTCGTGAAGTCTCGGGCTCCGACGGATGTCGTGACATCGTCAATCGCTTTTTCCTCATCAAACATTTTTTCCATGTTGAGCGATACATCACTCGTTTTTTCAAGTGAAGTCGCAGCGGGAAGTTCAAGTGAAGCCGTCAGTGTTTTTGACGCTTCGTTCGGAATAAAGGTAAAGCCGAGTTGCGGTACAATCGCAAGCGAACCACCGAGTAACAAGAAGGAAACGACTAAGATGATTGCTTTATGCGACAACGATTTTTCAATCAGTTTGCCGTACCAGCGTTGTAAGGCGCCTTCTTTTTCTTCCGCCGGGACCTTTTTAAAGGCGAATTTCGCCAAGATCGGTACAATCGTAATCGCGACAAGCAGGGAAGCAAGTAACGAGAAGATGATCGTCAACGCAAACGGTAAGAAGAATTTACCGGTAATACCGCCGACGAAGCCGATCGGTAAGAAAACAACGACGGTCGTAAGTGTCGAAGACGTGATGGCTTTCAAGATTTCTTTTGTCGATTGTTCAATGACTTCATCCGTCATCCCGCCATCCGACTTGCGGACCCGCCGGAAGATATTTTCGATGACGACGATACTGTCATCGACGACCCGACCGACAGCGACCGCCATCCCGCCGAGTGTCATGATGTTCAGTGAAATATCCTGCCAGTTCAAGAAAATGGCTGCAATCAAAAGCGACAACGGAATCGAGACAATCGCGATGATAGTCGCCCGGATATTACGTAAGAACAGCAGAACGGCGAGTGAAGCAAACAGCGCACCGAGCAACCCTTCTTTTACTAGTGTTGCAACAGATTCTTCAATATCTTTTGCAGAATCAATCCCGATCGTATAATCGATTTGGTCATCGTATTTGTTTAAGATTTTTGTGACACCATCGGCGATTTCAACCGTATTAGCATCCTGTTTTTTCGTAATGGCCATCGAGAGAGAATCTTTTAAGTCATATCGTGTTTTTTCACTTTGTTTTGAGACGGCTTCGATGGTCGCGACGTCTGAAAGGCGAATCGGTTCAGTTGGTGCCGCTTGTTCTGTCGGAGCACCGGAAGCGCCGTCGGCAGAACCGGTCGGAGGACCTGATTGAGCCGGTTGGCCTTGACCGCCTGATGCCGCACCGGAAGCGGCGCTTGACGTGAGTTGGAGATTTTTTAATTTATCCAAGTTTTCCAGCTTTTCTTCCACCCGGATTGGAATCTTCGAATCACCTTCTGCGAGCTGCCCGGACGGGAAAGAAACATACTTTGCATTAATTTGTTCTTTAATACTTGATAACGATAACCCGGCCGCTGTTGCTTTTTTGTTGTCGACCGTAATTTGGACTAAATCATCTTTATATCCACCAACAGAAACACTGTTGATTCCCGGAATTTTATTGAGTTCCGGTTCGATTTCATTCTTTAAGAGGGACTCAATCTCTTTTCCATCTTTACTAAAGAAGGAGATGTTGTAGATTGGGAACGATCCGAATGAGAAGCGGTTCAGCTTCGTTGTGGCTTCTTCCGGAAGATTGGCATCCTGAATCGCCGCGTCAATTTGTTGTTCGACCTTATCCATATCAGTGTCGAACGGGAATTCAATATTAATGATCCCGATACTTTCATAAGCAGAGCTCGTAATTTTAGTGGAACCTTCAATTCCTTTCAGCGCTGTCTCGAGTTTGGAGACAACTTGTTTATCGACATCATCGGGAGATGCGCCTGGATAAACAGCTTCTACTGAAATTTGAGGAAATTCAATTTCAGGGAACTGGTCCACTTTCAGTTGAGAAAACGAATACACGCCGCCTAAAACTAATAAAATGGCAATAATAAATACCGCGACAGAATTCTTTAAACTAAACCTTGTTAAAAAATTCAATGGTTACCCCTCCTTTATTTTATATGTGCTTATTTACATAGTAGAGGACGAATCAAAACCCTGCAACTTTGAACTGTAGTGGAGAAAGAAAAAAATATCTAAAAAAATCGTAGAAAAGTCTTTACAGTTTTCAATATGTTGCTATAATAAACATATACCCAGAACACACCAACATGATTCTGTAGCTCAGCTGGGAGAGCGCTACCTTGACAGGGTAGAGGTCGCTGGTTCGAGCCCAGTCAGAATCATACCGAATCCCGTTCATCACTTGATGAACGGGATTTTTTTGTATCAAAAAAACTGTTCCTTCATATTAATGAAGGAACAGTAAGATGAATCGTTATTGAATCTCTAATCGAAGATCGCCGATTTTTGTCCAACCGACCATCGTCGTCATCCGGTAAAAAACAAGAGTCAAGATACCGGGAAGAACAACGCCGGTTGCGAAAAAGATCAGAAATGCGTTAAATCCTTGATTGACGAAGATGTTAAGTGGGGCAATCATCGAATTTAACCCAAGACCTGCAAGCTCATAAGGAACTTCAAGGGAAAGAACGAGTGTCGCAATCGGTGCCGAAATCATCGCGGCCAGGAACGGAGCAACGACAAGTCTTGGATTCTTAACGATGTTCGGAAACTGAACCTTTGGTGTGACGAAGAACGAAGCAATCAATCCACCGGGATCCGTTTGACGATACGCCATCAATGTAAAACCGACGAACTGTGCCGAACAGCCGATCAAAGCAGCGGCGCTCGCGACTGGGTCAAGTTGAAGGGCAATTGCAAGTGCAGCAGATGAAGCGGGAGACATCAATAAGACGCTGAAGATAAGGGCAATAACAAGTGATGTCGCGATAGGTGAAGATTCGACAGATGCGGTAACCATGGCACTGAATCGTGTGAGCAGAGGTGTTGTAACGGCAGCGGCACCAAGACCGGTGAATCCGCCGGCAAGAACAGCGCTGACCGGAATGACCATCATGTCGAACTTCGTTTTACCGGTCATCCGTTTTCCGACGAAGACGGCAACGGCAGCTGCGAGTAATGCACTGATCGGTTGTCCCGGTACGAGGACAAGCCCGGCATCCGTCGGTTGAAGGGCGGCACCGCCGATTGTCGCGGCAATCATCGCACTGAACAAAACCAATGTATTTCCGCCAAGCTGATAGGCGATTCCTGCTCCGAGGGCTGGAGCGAGTAAGACTTTGGCGACACCGCCAATCGTGAGTAACATCTCAATATGTAATAAATTGCCGAACGTTTCAATTAATAATCCTACCCCTAATGTCACTAACACGGCATTTGCCATACCGGCAGATACCTTTACCATTCGATCCATCGCATATTCCTTCAATTCACTCATCCTCTCTCTGTTTCTCTCTAGTTCGTTTTGCCATTAAAAAAACCTATCCGTTATCGGATAGGCGCCATCATTCCTGCGGGCGCCTCATTCGATGCATCGAAAGGAGGGCCCAAAATCAATTCCGAAAATCAACGGAAAGGTTTCAGTCCCTCGAGCATAGAATAATCAGTCGGCCAGCAATTTGTTTAACATTCATAAAAATGATTCCCCTCTCAATGAATTTTTCTAAGCCTAACATGTGTAAGATGAATAATCAATATTTTCTGACAATTTATTTTCAATGATTTTCAGACTTAAAATCAGGGGAAAGACAGGAATGGCATCAGATAAACATTGGAGGCGGTTTCATGAAATTTGCAGTCATCACAGATATTCACGGAAATGCAACGGCACTCAAAGCCGTTCTAAAAAGAATAGCGGAAGAAGGGGAGATCTCGGAAGTCTTCTGTCTTGGAGATTTGATTGGGATTGGACCACAAACGAACGAAGTCATCGAAATTGTGCAATCGACACCACACATGACGACCATCAGCGGCAATCATGATGAAAATGTCCTGGCGTTAATCCATGGTCAAAAATATCCGGACAGTTACCGTCATGCGAAAAACCACCACCAGTGGATTGGCGATCAGTTAACACCGGATAATCAATCGTTTCTCGAACAACTTCCAAGAACCGTCCGGAAAACATTTTCGGAACAGGAAGTATTGTTTACACATTATGCGTATCTGGATGAAACAAAAGCGATTGGGGAGGAACCGTTGGCGGAAGCAGTGGAGGGAACCGAACAATCCCTGCCCGAGCTCTTTAAAGATGAGCAGGCAAGCCTGGTCTGTTTTGGACACCATCATCCGAGACAGTTGGTCCGGGCGAAGGGGGTAACTTACTTGAATCCAGGGGCGCTCGGCTGTCAGCCGGAAGCTGTAGCACCATTTGCGGTAGTCGAACTGAACAGCGGAGAGTGGAACGTGAATGTCATTGAAGTGAAGTACGATGACCGACCATACCTTGAAGCATTTAATGAAGCACCGATGCCGGAAAAAGAATTACTGCGTAGACTTTTTCTCGGAGGAAGAACATGAAAAAACGATCCGTCTGCAAGAGTACGGATCGTTTAGTGGGAAACAATGTTTTCATAAAAAGCGACTTAAAAGAGAAAGACCTAAAGGGACGGCAATGAGTAAAATCCCGATGATTCGTTTCGCCCGGCTTCGTTTCCACTGAAAAGCGAGTGCAAGAAAAGGCGATACAAGAAATCCGACGAACAGCGTGACTAACGTCAGGATAAAAAACAGAAAGTCTGATTTGGAACTGGTACGGGTGTACGATTTCCACATATCAACGAGCGATACAATGACGTAGACCAGTAGAGCTAACGTGAAAAGAAAATTGGACAGTAAAAGCTGCGACAAATAAAACACTCCATTCAGGTACGAATAAGAATTGATCACATAAAAACAGCCTCTCCATTTATCGAGAGGCTGTTTTCATTATAACAATTTTAGCATCGCTTGACTGATTGTTTTTAGATCAAGCGGTTGCCCGATCAGCGGCCATTCAGAAATCAAGGCAATATACGTTTTGAACAGCAGGAACGCAGTTACTTCGACCGGAACTACCGGAGACCGTTTTTCAAGTTCCAGCCGCGTCTCCAGTAAATTCTTTATATATTCGACGATATGTTGCTCGATTCGAATCCGTAGTTCCGACATCTCTTGGAGTTTCAATGTCTGGGTTTCTTGTGTGATTTGTAAGATAAACAGATGTTGCTGTTGATGATTGACAATGGCATCAATCATCGCCTGTTTATTTTCTTCGACAGAAGCTGTCGTCGTATAGGCGTTTTCCGCTTCTGCTTTCATCTCCTGCAACACCCGGGTGACGAGGGATTCAAACAAATCAAGTTTACTTTCAAACAATTGATAGACGGTTGGTTTTCCGACATGAGCCCGTTTGGCAACCCGTTCGATGGTCGTTCCTTTATATCCGAGTTCTGAAAAGCATGACATCGCTGCATCTAAAATGAGATGTTCTTTATCAGACAGTGTCATGGCGTTTTCTCGCTTTCGTTGAGAGTAAGATTCGTTTTCCGCCTAAAGCACCAGCGAAGCTGATGACAAGTGCAGAAAACAGAATCAAACCAAGGATTTGTCCGTTTGTGATGAGTGTGTCAGTAACACCGATTCCAAGTGCCTCACGGAAACCTGTGACTGAATATGTCATCGGTAGGAAGCGGTGAATCGATTGGAAGAAGCTTGGCGTCATTTCGACCGGGAATGTTCCGCCGCTGCCGCCGATTTGTAGTAACAACAGCAAGAAGGCGCTGAATTGTCCGACCCGACCAAAGAGCATCGTTAACGTAAAGAGTAACGTAATGAAAGTCATACCTGTTAAGGCGGCAAATCCATACAGCGCAGGCGTACTTGCGACATCGGCATCGAGTACATAGACGATAGCGACAGAAGCCGCAATCCCTTGTAGCGCACCAATCGGTAAGATGATCGACAGTTTACCGACGAGGAAACGCCATGTTAATGTCTCGCCGTGTTCAGGACGGATCTGGTAAACGGAAGAGAACATCAGCGCACCGGCGAATAAAGCGATGCTGAGAATGTAAGCTGCAAGACCGGATCCGTAGTTGTTGACGGTTGAATAATCGTGTTCTTTTAAGACGACCGGCTCAGCGAGCATATTATCCCGGGCATTCGATGGTTTCACAGTGGCATCTTTTGCCCCTTTACCGAGTTCCGTTTTCAATGTGTTGGCTCCGTCTGCAAGCTTAGAGTTACCGTCTGCGAGACGCGATGCTCCGTCTGTCAGTTGACCGGCACCGGAGGAAATGGCAACGGCACCGTCCGATAACTGTCCGAGACCTGAGGTCAATTGACCGGATGCTGTACTGGCATCGTTCGCACCGGTTGCCAGCTGTTGCGCCCCAGCTGTTAACTGGCTGCTTCCGGCAGCTGCTTTATGAACGCCGTCCGTATAAGCCGTCAACCCTTGCGTGAGCTCACTTTGTCCTTGTTCAAGACTCTTGGCACCGTTCAGTAATTGAGCTTGTCCTTGCTCCAATCGTTTTGAACCGTCAAGTAATTTTGCCAATCCGCCATCGAGCTGTGAGACGGCAGAAGCGATACTTTGACCGCCGACCGCCAGTTGATTAATCTTTTCTGTGGCGTCATTTGCTTGAGCAAGACTGGCATCAAGAGCAGATTCTTGCTGGGATAGATTTTGAACGTTTTGTTCCATCGTTGCAATGGACTGAAGCAGAGCACCTTTTTCTTCTTCCGTTAACGTTTCGGATGAAGCAATGACGTCCTTGATACTCGCGACATTCGCTTCAAGCGCTTCACGACGTGAACTCAACTCTTGCTTCAACGTATCTGCTGCCTCATTGACTGCATTTAGCGAAGCATTTGCTTCTTGGGCGCGGGCGTTCAGTTGATCGAGACCGGCAGTGAACTGCGGGAGTTTGGTGTCAAGCTTCGACGCACCGGCAGAAGCTGTTTCCAGTCCTTGGCGGAGCTCCGTTGATCCCGCGGAAGCACTTTCGATACCTTGGCGGAGTTTTGTGGATCCGGCCTGTAAATCGGATGACCCTTTGAGTAACTTTCCGCTGTTGTCATCGAGCTGGTTGAGACCGCTTGATAATTGTCCAGACTTCTCGGCCATTGTTTGTGTTCCGCCGCTTAATGTATTCAGACCGCTTGACAGTTGGGCCGAACCGTCTGCAGCTTTTGTTAGATTCGTTGATAAATCATTTGTGCCACTCGTTAATTTACTGAGGTTCGTCGTCAGTGTTTTGGCGCCATCTGTCGTTTTCTTCGCGCCGTCCTCCAGTTTCGCTGAACCTTCGGATGCATCTTCGAGTCCTTTAGCGATTTTTTTAAGGGATCCGAAAATCGCACTGCTGTATTGTTTCGTGACGGATTTACGGATTTTTTCGTTTAATTGTTTGGCAGCGGCGCTGGAAATCTGCGTACCGGAATAGTTTTTGGCCGGATTCAGATAATACTCCAGCTCAATTTTTTTCGGGTGATCGTCGAGTAACGTAGTCGCATTATGAGAAAACTTCTTCGGGATGACGACTGTCATGTAAATATCACCGGCACGAAGCTTTTTCGCCGCATCTTTGCGTGAGAGATACTGCCAGTCAAAGTCATCATTTTTTTTCAGTTTTTTGACGAACTGATTTCCGATGTCAATTTTTTCTCCTTCGAACTTCGTCGCCTTGTCTTCATTGACGACTGCGACCTTGATGTTTTCTGTCTTACCATACGGATCCCAGAAAGCAGATAAAAAGATCGAGTTGTAAAGAAACGGGACGAGGATAAGTGCAAGAATCACGATGATCATCATCGGGCTTTTTAATTTTTTCCATTCTGAGCGAAACATAAATCAAATCTCCTTCTTGAAACTAAAAACTAATTTAAGTTTCTGGTTTTGATGAGATTTACTTTACGCTCTTTTAGAAAGGAAAGCAACTACTTAAGTCGATGAATTTCTGATAAGAAGAATTGTTTCTCTTTTGTAATCATTCCAGACGAAAAACGCATCCAACCAATAAAGGAAGGATGCGTTTAGACTTAGGGAATCAATAAAATTTTTCCGGTGCTCTGACGGCTTTCCAAATAATTATGAGCCCGTTGTCCGTCCGAGAGGGAGAAGGTAGTCGGAGAGGCGATTTGCAGTTGACCGGATTCCAACCAACTGAACAGTTCACCGGCCCGACGGATACGTTCTTCACGAGTCGTCAGGACGTTCCATAAGTCCCCGCCGGTCAATGTTTTCGAAGTGTCCATCAGGAACCGTGGATCAACTGAGACCGGATCCCCGCCGGCCATGCCGTAAAAGACGACTGTTCCATGGATTTTCGTCACTTCGAAACTGTTCATCAACGTCGATCCGACCGATTCGTAGACGACATCGACGCCACGCTGATCCGTCAGTGTTAAAATTTGTTCGACCCAGTTATCCGAATACAAAAAGACATGTTCGGAACCAGCTTGTTTAGCGATATCTGCCTTTTTTGTCGATGACGTCAAACCAATCGGGATGGCTCCGTGTAATCGGACAATTTGTGTCAATAATTGACCGACGCCGCCGGCTGCTGCATGGACCAACACCAGATCTTTCGGCCGGATGGTATAGCTGTCCCGTGTCAGGTAGTGCGCTGTCAAACCTTGTAATAGAAGGGAAGCAGCTGTTTCATATGAAACAAAATCCGGTAAGGGAATCACTTTATCAACGGGTGCGGCAACGAATTCGGCATTCGCGTTTGGGGCATCGGCAAAGGCTACCCGTTGTCCGACTTGAAGATCAGTCACAGCAGCACCGATTTGTGTGATGATCCCTGAACCTTCGTAACCGAGCAGGTAAGGCGGCGTGCCTTCCAAATGATAATTTCCCTTCCGGCGGTAAATGTCGGCAAAGTTTAATCCGATAGCCTTCATTTTAATTAATACTTCATCCGGCTGGAGTTCAGGAGTCGGGTGTTCTCCGTAATGCAATACACCGGAATCTCCGAAGGTACGAAATGTAAGAGCTCGCATAGTAAATACACGTCCTTTTTAGTAGTTGTCAAAGGTAGTATAATTCACTTAAGCAGAAAATCCTCTTCATATGCGTTAGAGTAAGGGAAAAGAAGGTGAGACCACATTGAAACAAGTCCTACTCGGTGGGATTCATTTTTATCAAAAAGTGATTTCACCGATGAAACCAGCGACCTGCCGATTTTATCCGACCTGCTCGCATTACGGAAAAGAAGCAATCGAGAAGCACGGTGCCATGAAGGGCGGTTATTTGACGACCCGTCGTTTGTTACGTTGCCAACCGTTCCATCCGGGCGGACTCGACTTTGTACCGGAGACGTTTGACTGGAGAGCACCGTTACAACGGGAAAATCCGGCAGAGCATGAAAACTGATGCAAAAAGAGACTGAATCCGTTCGACGGGTTCAGTCTCTTTTTATTTTACAACTCACCTGTTAAGAATTGTGCTTTCCCTAAACCGAAACTCCAGTCAGCTGCATCATTCTCGACGATCGAGACCATCAAATCAGCAGGGGAGAGTCCGCATTTAGCTTCCAACCGTTCAGCCAGTAAACGATAGAGTGCCTGTTTTTTTTCCTCTGTCCGTGTTTTACTCGTCACACTGATAACGACGACTTGATTGGAGCGTGTCAACCCGAGTCCGGTATCTTCGATGATCATTTCATTCGCTTTATGCGTATGAACGATTTGATAACGATCCCGTTCCGGTACGTCAAAAGCTTCCAGCATCGCCTCATGGGCAGTATCGAGTAAAAGTTTCAGTTCTTCATCCGAGCGCCCTTCAATGACATCAAAACGCAGTAATGGCATAGTCATCTTCCTTTCTATCTATATGTAGAAGTACGGGAAACCCCGTACTTCATATTTAAGCTTATCTTATTCAAAGAATGGTTTGTACTGACGGCGTTCGTGCATGACAGACAACCACTGCACAGTCGAGAATTCTTCAAGGACCCATTCTCCGTTGAAGCGGCCGAGACCTGAGTCTTTTTCGCCGCCGAACGGCATATGCGGCTCATCGTTGACGGATTGGTCATTGATGTGAATCATGCCTGTTTCGACTTGAAGTGCAAATTCTGTTGCGCGTTCAATTGAAGAACCGTGAACAGCACCGCTTAATCCGTAAGGAAGTGAGTTGGTGAGTTCAAGTGCCTCTGCGTCGTCTTTAAATGGAATGATGACAGCGACTGGTCCGAAGATTTCGTTTTTAGCAAGCGGCATATCGTTTGTAACGCCTGTTACGACCGTAGGAGCGATGACGTTTCCGTCTGCTTCACCGCCGACACGGACTGTTGCACCCGCTGCTTTAGTTTTTTCGATTTCTTCCATGATGCGGTCGACTTGCGATTGGTTGATCAACGGTCCGACTTGTGTGCGTCCGTTTGATGGATCACCAAATTGAAGTTCTTTGACACGCGCAACGTATTTTTCAACGAATTCATCATGAATGGATTGAGCAACCAAAATCCGGTTCGTCGACATACAAATTTGACCTTGGTGATAGAACTTGCTGTAAACCGCTGATTCGACGGCACGATCAAGATCAGCATCGTCCAGTACGACGAATACATTGTTTCCGCCGAGTTCAAGCGCTGTCTTTTTCAAGTGTTTTCCTGCAAGTTCACCGATGTGACGGCCGACTTCAGTAGAACCCGTGAATGAAATCAAACGTGGAACCGGATGCTCGACGATGGAGTCGCCGATTTCCGATCCGCGACCGACGATGACGTTTAAAACACCTTTTGGTAAGCCGGCTTTTTCAAAAAGACTGGCGAAAATCAAACCGCCTGAAACCGGTGTATCAGTTGCCGGTTTGACGACGACCGCGTTCCCGATAGCGATAGCTGTTGCGATTGAACGGACAGCAAGGTGGAACGGGAAGTTCCATGGGCTGATGACGCCGATGACACCAAGCGCTTTCCGGTAAATCCGGTTTTCTTTGCCCGGTACGACAGACGGACGAATTTCGCCGTGCATCCGTAATGGGAAAGTAGCAGCTTCTTTGACGATCAAGACAGAGGCAAGGAACTCGCCTTCAGCTTTAATGCGTGTACTGCCGGACTCCTTAATCAGCCAATCGACGATTGTTTCTTTTTCTTCGTACATGACTTTTAAAAACTCTTCAATCAATCCTTGGCGTTTTAGTGCCGGCACTTTTGCCCACTCTTTTTGGGCGACCTTGGCAGATTGGTAAGCATCATCCAAGTCATCGTTGTTAGCTGCTGAAATCTCAAACAGCGTTTCGCCCGTGAAAGGATTCGTATTTGTCATATTGCTGTCACTTGCGCCTTTGCGCCACTGACCGTTAATGAAAATTTTAGTGAAATCTGTGTTGAGTGTTGATTCAGTATGCTCTGACATAGCTTTTCATCTCCAATTCGTTTTGATAACACTTAAGTTATTCACGTTATGTGAAGAAGTAAAACACAAACCGACACTTTCACAAAGTGAATTGACTCGGCAGATTTTAATAAAGATGCCTGAAGACGTTTTACTAGATGAAGAAACAGGAATTAAAAATATACCGATATATTAGAGTGGAGTGGATGGAATGTGCAAAAGCTGAAATTGGTGTACCGGGAAACGAATTGGTGGTGGCCTCTCCTTTATGGGGTAGGCGGAGCAGTGTTGACGGCGGTTGTTCTGATGGTGGATTTGTATGCAAAAGAACTGTTTCCGAATGACTGGAAAACAACACTCGGTTTGGCTCAGACCATTCACAGTGCAGTCTTTACCGGATTATTGACGATGATGACATTTACGTTCTCGACGATTTTGGTCGTCCTGACAACCTATTCCTCACAATTTTCTCCCCGTACCTTACCGAACTTTATTGAAAATCGACAAGTTCAACATATTTTCGGGATTTTTATCGGAACCGTCACGTATTCGATTACGATGTTGTTCTTCATGCGACCGTCATTGAAAGATAGTGTCGTCGCTTCTGCCGTCGCCGTCATCGTTGTGTTAATCGCGGTCATTGCCTTTGTCGCATTCGTGCATATCGTCAGTCAATCGATTCGGGTCACGACGCTACTCGATCGTTTACATGAAGAAGGCTGTACGCTGATTGAAGAGCATGTGGAAGCGATAAACGGAGGTCAGTATCAATTGGTGCCGGAAAACCGGTCGACGTATTCATTCGGACTTACCGCTCTGCAAACCGGTTATTTACAGGCGATCGATTATGAATTACTGATGAAGTCAGGTGAACGCGTCGCGATTGAGGTGACGATCGGAAGTTACGTCACGCAAGGACAACGGATCGGCAGTGCCGAAAAAGAGAACGTGGAACAAGGAATTCTTGTCGGCCCAACGCGTTCGGCAGAACAAGATTTTGCGTTTGTGATTCAAAAGCTGTCTGAGGTGGCACTTCGGGCGATTTCACCCGGTATCAATGACCCGAATACAGCACGCCATGCGATGCGGCAAATCGGTGATTTATTCAGACGGTACACCATGCTTCCGGACGGTAATCTCCTGGTCAACGGGGAAGGGTCGGTGACAGTCAAGCGGCTCGCGTTTTCTGAACTGTTGTACTTGACGTTTTATCAACTGCGGCATTACGGCGAAGAGGATATTTCAGTCCTTTCGACGATGCTTGAGTCACTTGAAATCATGAAACGGAATGCTTTACCGGAACATAGAGCGAGCATTGACCGGTTCATTCCATTTGTCTGCTCGGAGGTCGACTGGTCGGCATTAAACGACTGGGACCGTCAACATTTGGAGCAGGCTCAAAGAAGGGCACTTTCATGAAACCAGTCGCAGCTTTTTAACGTAATCAAGAGAAGAAAGAACAGCAGAAAGTAGGAGATTGGCATGACTATCATATTATGGAGTTTGATTGCAGTCTGTTTTTTGGCTGCGTTCGCAGGACTTGTCTATCCTGTCATTCCAAGTGCACCGTTACTCATCATTGGATTTTTGATTTATGGATTTGGATTCGGTTTTACCGAGTTGACCGTCAGTTTCTGGGTCATTCAAGCTATCTTCGTTATCCTGTTATTTACGTTGGATTATTTGGTCAGCTCTTATACCGTTGATCGACGCGGCGGTTCACAGGCCGCAAAAATCGCGACGACCGTCGGTTTGATTGCCGGTCCCTTTATCCTGCCTGGGATTGGATTGTTGATTTTCCCGTTCGTCTTTGCGATTTTAACGGAAAAAATCATCAGTAAGAAAACATGGAAGGATTCTGTTTCAATCGGAATCGGGACTGTGTTGGGCATTCTGTCGAGTGCCTTATTAAAAGGGATCGCCATGCTGTTAATGATTGTCGTATTCATCCTGTATGTCGTGTAAGGGAAAAGAAAGATTATCTGCAAGTACACATTTTCCGAGAGTTCCGTTATAGTATGAATATGAAAAAGTAGAGAAGCTTGTTCATTAAAAACAAGCTTCTTTTTGGTGGAGAAGACCGATGAGAAGCTGATCGGCTTAATTTAAATGGAGGTGAATCCCCTTAGTTTGGGGAAACGATTGGATAGTACACACGCAGTGGAGACATTCGATACAACAACGATTATCATTCGGCTTTTCATTATTGCACTTTTAATTGTGCTGACCGCTTTTTTTGTCGCAGCAGAATTTTCAGTTGTCAAAATGAGAATGTCCCGAATCGATCAATTGATTACAGAAGGCAGTAAAACCGCGAAGACGGCGAAAAAATTATTAGACAACCTGGATTATTATTTATCCGCCTGTCAGCTCGGGATTACCGTGACGGCCCTTGGACTGGGTTGGTTAGGCGAATCGACGGTCGGTGCGATTCTCGCGATGGTATTCAAGGAGATTGCACTTCCGGAATCCGTCTCGACGGTTGTTTCCTTTACGTTAGCCTTTTCCGTCGTGACATTTTTACACGTCGTCCTCGGAGAACTGGCACCGAAATCACTGGCGATTCAAAAAACGGAAGCCATTACGATGTTGCTTGCCCCGCCGCTTTATTGGTTCGGGAAAGTCATGAAACCCGTCATTTGGCTGCTCAACGGCTCAGCACGGGTCTTCTTGCGCCTGTTTGGTGTCGAACCCGTTGGTCATGAAGACGCTCACTCGGAAGAAGAAATCAAAATCATCATGACACAAAGCTACAAAAGCGGTGAAATCAATCAAACTGAGTTGTCGTACATGCAAAACATCTTTTCGTTTGATGAACGGATCGCGAAAGATATCATGTTGCCGCGGACGGATCTGATTACGATCTCAAACGATGCATCGATGGAGGACATCATTGCCCTTGTTGAAGAATACCAGTTCACCCGGTATCCGGTTGCGGAAGAAGGCGACAAAGATAAAATCTTAGGGTTTATCAATGCGAAACAATTGTTCACGGATCATATGGCGAACAAAGGGAAAGCACTGAGCTTTTATGTGCACAACCTGCCGATTGTATCGGAATATTCTCCGTTACAAGACGCGATGCTGAAGATGCAGGTCGAACGTACACCGATGGCGCTTGTCATCGATGAGTACGGTGGAACAGCCGGTGTCATCACGATGGAAGACATCCTGGAAGAAATCGTCGGTGAAATTCGCGATGAGTTTGATAAAGATGAAAAAGCGGACATCGAACAGATTCACGAGCGCTTGTACCGGATTTCAGGTCGTGTCTTGATTGACGACTTGAACGAACGGTTTAATCTCGGAATTGAAGAAGAAGACATTGATACAATTGGCGGCTGGGTCATGGCACAGGATACGGAAGTATCGAGCGGTCAGGAATTCCGTTATAAAAACCATACGGTCAAAGTCATGGAAGTCGACAATCATCAAGTTAAATCGATTTATCTACAGTTACCGGAAAAAGAACCGGTGACGGAAGAAATCGTTTGAATGTAAGACGGAAGACTACACTTCGGTGTAGTCTTTTTTTGTGAAAAAGAACACCTTTCATTGTTTATTCTTGTCGAGACAGTGGTAATACAGTTTATGTGGCCGAAACAAGCTACTAAAATTAGCGGATAAAGGGGTTCTTATTCATGACGAAAACAATTCTTACTTCACGTGCAACTGCAGTAGGGGGACGCGATGGAAAGGTCGCCTCTGACGATAACGTAATTAATTTAGATCTTGTCATGCCAGGTACGAAAGGCAAAGAAGATATTCCTACTTCAAATCCAGAACAATTATTCGCAGCAGGATACGCTGCATGCTTTGACGGGGCATTCAACCTGATGGCTCGCCAAGATAAAAAACGTGTTGAGACACGTACGAATTCTGAAGTCAGCTTACTTGAAGACGAAGAAGCAGGCGGCGTCAAAATTGCTGCTAAACTTGTTGTCGAAGTAGTTGGCGTAACAGAAGAAGAAGCACAGGACTTGCTGGAAAAAACGCATCAGTTCTGCCCGTATTCAAAAGCAACACGTGGCAACATCGATGTGGATTTGTCAGTAAAAGTCGTGGATTCTTTAGACAACTAAAATTTTATTCTCGTTGAAGGAGGGGAAGCAGATGGCTCCAAAAGAAACGGAACGACCAAACGAACAGTTTGAAGACGAACGAAAACGTTTGACGGATAAGGAACGTGAGCTTTCACCCGAACAACAGGAAGAAGTATTAAAAGGAAAAGACGAGATGCCGGACGATCCGGTTTCACCGCGAGACCGGGGAATGGACAAGTAACAAAAACTTTAATTTGGGGGATGAGCAACAATGGGTAAAAAAGTAGCAGTCGTGCTTGCTGATCATTTTGAAGATGTCGAGTTTACAGGTCCTGTCGATGCGTTAAAAGAAGCGGGTCATGAAGTAACAGTCATCGGAACAGAAAAAGGTGCAGAACTCGTCGGGAAACAAGAAGAAGCAAAAGTAACAGTCGATATAACGATTGATGAAACATCTTCTTCAGACTTTGACGCACTATTGATTCCAGGCGGTTTTTCTCCGGACTTACTCCGTGAAGACGATCGTTTCGTCACATTTACGGAAGAGTTTGATACATCTAAAAAGCCAATCTTCTCAATCTGTCACGGTCCACAATTGATGATTAACGCGAAAATCGTCAAGGGACGCAAAATGACAGGATATAAATCGATTCGAATCGATTTAGAGAATGCGGGAGTGTCGTATGAAGACAAGGAAGTAGTCGTCGATGACAACTTCGTGTCGAGCCGTCAACCGGATGATATTCCGGCATTTAATCGCGAAATGCTAGCTAAATTAGGATAACTGCTTAAAGTGAAAATGAGCGCCCGCTGACTTCGATCAGCGGACGCTCATTTTTTAGTTTTCCGGATAATCACAAAGTTCCGTAATGACCCCATGCGAATGACGGGGGTCCATATAGATTAATCGTCGGCCGAGCGGAGTTTGACGGTAGGTGTCCTCTAAAAATGTAATTCCCCGTTGTTTTGCTTCCAAAATGGCTTGGTCCAAATCATCAACACGATAGGCAATATGATGAACGCCTTTTCCCCGTTGTTTTAAAAAGCGGGCAATCGGACTTTCCGGACTTGTCGGAGTCAACAATTCAATATGCGCATCTTCAAATTCAATGACAGCAATATTAGACGCAACCCCCGGTGTCGGATTGCTGTACTCACGAATTAACGTTCCTCCTAAAACGGTCGTATAAAACGTAATCGCTTCCTGCATATCCCGAACAGCGATGCCGGTATGATCTAAATACATAACAGTTCCTCCTTTACTTCGATAGTCATAGTGTGTCAAACTCTTTTCCAACACGCAATGAAGAAGATCCGGTTGGGGTGTCTGGATAGGAGCGAAAAGAGAACTTATCCAAAATGACATCTCACTGAAATATAATACAAGGAAAATGAATGCTATAATCAAAAACGTTCTTATAATTTTTAAAAAGTATTACTAAATTTAAATATCATCATTCGATTACTTATATAAACTACACAGAAAAAGAGGGAATACTACATGAAAAAAACGTTCGCGTCGCTCATCGTTTCGGCACTTATTCTTTCATCGACTCCTCACTTCGTAGCAGCAGATGACTTAAGTGAACAAAAAGCTAAAAACGAACAGAAGCAACAAGAAAATGCCAAAACACAAAAAAACTTAGAATCGTCCGTTAATCAAGAAGGACAAAAAATTTCCAAGACTCAGCAAGAAGTTAACCGCTTGGACGAAGCATTAAACGAAAAAATGTTTGCAGTTGAAACAAAAGACCGTCAGATCAAAGCAACTGAAGCAGAAATCGTTGAACTTGGAAAGCAGATCGAAAAGTACAAAGCGAAATTAAAACGCCAAGAAAAACTGCTTGGTGACCGTCTTCGTGTCATGCAAGAAAATGATGGGAACTCCATTAAATGGGAAGAAGTCATTTTTGGATCAAAAGATGTCGGGGATCTGGTCAGCCGCGTTTTAGCGGGGAAATCCATCTCACAACAAGATGATAAAATGATTACCGATTATCAAAACACACAAAAAAAATTAGCAGCTGCTCAACAAGAATTAAAAGATAAAAAAGCAAAACTTGTGACGGAGAAACAAGAGTTGAAACGTCAACAAGCGGAACTTGAGCAACAGCTCAAAGAACGTAACAAACGCTTAAAAGAACTCCGGAAACAGAAAAAGAAATTTGAAACTCAGTTGATGGATGCAAAAGAAGTACAACAAATTTTGATCGCGCAAGAGCAAGCAATTGCAGCTGAAAAAGCAGCTCGCGAACGTGAAGCACGAATCGAAAAAGAGCGTCAAGCGCAAGCGGCACGTGAAGCAAAAGCACGTGCAGAAGCACAGGCAGCACAAGCGGCAGCGGCTCAAAAAGCAGCAGCTGAACAACAGGCGGCAGAAGCAGCCGCTGCTAAAGCAGCAGCCAAAGCGGAACAAAAATCGTCAACACCTGCTACGTCGACGAAACAATCTACGCCATCTGTGACTGTGCCGAAAGCAGCACCGGCACCAACACCGGAACCGGCAGCACCAACACCTGCTCCATCATCTTCTTCTATGTTTATTCACCCTACAAGTGGATCAATCACACAAGGATATGGTTCAGCAAGCGGTTCGAACGGTTATTCTTTCCACAATGGAATTGATTTCGGAGCGCCGGTCGGTACGCCGATTGTTGCAGCAGCAACAGGAACGGTTATCACTGCATCAAGTGGTGGTCCGTACGGTAATCATGTCATGATCGCACACCAATTAAATGGAAAAACATATACAACGGTTTATGCGCATATGAGTTCATTAAATGCACATGCTGGACAACGTGTCAGTCAAGGACAACAAATCGGTGCCCTTGGCAGCACAGGGAATTCAACAGGCCCGCACTTACACTTTGAAATTCATGTAGGTGGTTACAGCTACAGTGCTTCAGGACCGGCGAATTCTGTAAATCCAATGTCGATGTTATAATTACGGAAAAAGCGATTGCTGCGGCAATCGCTTTTTTTGTATGTCTTGATCAAAATAGAAAATGTTATATTACAAAAAAACGCTTTCACTTGAAACATAAATGAAATTTTACTGAAACTATTACGATGCTATAATCAATCTCAGACATAAATACTTTGAATTAAATACTTTTCAAATAAGAAATCATACATAAGTGAGGAAATGAGACATGTTAAAAAAATTGTTGTCAACGGTATTGTTAGGAGTGTTGCTCGTATCAACTGCGCCGACTTCTGGTCATGCTGCAACGATTAAAGAAAAGAAATCTCAAAATGCGACAGAACAGCGTCGATTGGAAAAAGCCATTAAAAAGCAAGAAGCCAAAATATCGGCGGAACAACGCGAAATCAATAAAATTGATGCAGCGATTAATGAAAATATTTTCCGGATTTCCGAAAAAAATAAGCAGATTAAACAACTAAACCTTCAGATTGAAGATCTGGAAGCGGAAATCGTCCGCTATGAAATCATGCTCACACGTCAAGAAGAGTTGCTCGGAGACCGGTTACGTGTACTTCAAGAAAACGACGGTAATTCGATCAAATGGGAAGAAGTCATTTTTGGTTCGAAAGACCTGGGGGATTTATTCAGCCGTGTCATGGCCGGTAAAAAAATCGCCGAACAAGATGATAAAATGATTTCTGCCTACTTGGAAACACAGGAAAAGCTAGCGGAAATGAAAAAGAACCTCATCACTAAAAAAGAAGAGCGTGTTCAAGAAAAAAAATCATTGCTCATTCAAAAGAAACAATTAAAACAACAGATGAAAGAACGGAGCGCAACCCTGAAAAAATTACGTAAAGGGAAGACGAAGTTTACGACAAAACTGTTGAGTGCCAAAGAATTACAGGCGACTTTAGAAGCTCAAGAAAGAGCGATTGCGGCAGCAAAAGCAGCAGCGAAAGCCGCTGCGGAAAAAGCGGCGGCTGAAAAGGCAGCAGCGGAAAAAGCAGCAAAAGCAGCAAAAGAGGCGGCAAAATCAATGCCTAAATCAAGTGAATCAACGGTTGTTCCAACTCCTGTCAGCAGTGGACCGACCGGATCGGCGAAGTTTGTTCGTCCGGCTTCGGGTGGTGTCTCACAAGGATTCGGACCGGCCAGTGGAGCGAACGGTTATACTTTCCATAACGGTGTCGATTTCAGCGGACCTGTCGGATCGCCAATTCGTGCGGCGGCTTCCGGAACGGTCATTACGGCCGGAAGCGGTGGACCTTACGGGAATCACGTCATGATTTCCCATTTCCTTGACGGTCAAGTGTATACAACGGTGTACGGTCATATGAATTCGTTATCGATTTCAGCAGGTCAAACGGTCACTCAAGGTCAAACGCTTGGTACTCTTGGGAGTACAGGTAATTCGACAGGACCGCATCTCCACTTTGAACTGCATATCGGTGGATATCAATATAGCGCGTCAGGACCTGCTAACACGGTTAATCCACTTGGATACTTGTAAAAACGAGCTTCGGCTCGTTTTTTTGATGGTGCTATGATACAGTGAAAAAGAATTTAAATTACGAGCAACTAGGGGAGCTGGAGGAGTCCGGCTGAGAGGAAAACCATTCTGTTTTCGACCCTGTCACCTGAACTGGATAATACCAGCGTAGGAAAGTTGAGATCGAAGACATGATTACTTTAACCGGTGAACCTGGTTATTCATGGCGTCGTCTGCTTTTTTACAGCGGACGGCGCTTTTTGTTGTCCGTTTTCTCCTTATTTGCTCACGGGAAAGTGAGGAATTGGAATGAAACACGTACTAACGATCGCCGGATCTGACTCCGGTGGCGGAGCGGGAATTCAGGCGGATTTAAAAACATTTTCAGCACTCGGCGTATATGGCATGAGTGTCATCACAGCGATTACCGCACAAAATACATTGGGTGTTCAAGCGGTTGAAGACGTCTCTCCCGAGCTTGTGGAGGCGCAGTTAACCTCGATTTTTTCAGATATCCGTGTCGATGCTGTCAAGATTGGAATGGTTTCTAATCAGGAGACGATTCAAGTGATTGCCCGACAACTGGAAAAGTATCCTCTGCCGATTGTTCTTGATCCGGTCATGGTCGCAAAAGGTGGCCATGCTTTGTTACAACAGAATGCGGAACAGGCATTGCTCGAACAGCTGTTACCACTTGCGACCCTTGTGACACCGAATATTCCTGAAATCGAGCGGATGATCGGCGGAACGGTCCATTCACTTGCTGATATGAAGCAAGCAGCGGTCAAGCTGACTGAACGACAAGCAGGAGCTGTGTTGCTCAAGGGCGGGCATTTGGAAGGGCAAGACGCCACTGATCTTTTATACACGGACGAACGGTATGTTGTCTTTGAACAAGAACGGATTGAGTCTCGTCATACGCACGGGACAGGCTGTACGTTGTCGGCTGCTATCGCTGCCAACCTGGCTCTTGGTCATTCACTGGAAGACAGCATCCGTTATGCGAAACGTTATGTGACCGAAGCGATTCGTCACGGCTTTGCTCTTGGACACGGAATTGGACCCACACATCATTTTCATGAACTTTGGAGGGATACACATGCTACGACGCATCCATGATAAAAAACCGTTGATTCATCATTTAACGAATACCGTCACGATTAATGATTGTGCCAATATGACACTTGCACTTGGAGGATCTCCTGTCATGGCAGAGGACCTGCTCGAAGTCGAAGAGATGGTTGGTCTTGCAGACGCCGTCGTGATTAATACAGGAACCATCAATCCGGACATGCGCAAAGCACAGCTGCTAGCAGGGAAAACGGCTAACCGGCTGGGGAAACCGGTCATTTTGGATCCGGTGGGCGCGGGAGCCACGACATTAAGAACGGATTTTATGAAACAACTGATGGAGGAAATCACCTTTACGGTCATCAAAGGAAATGCTTCGGAAATTAAAACGTTGCTTGGACAGGCTGCTCGAACGAAAGGGGTCGATGTGGCGGAAGGAGAATCACTCGATCTTCAAAGTGTACATGCCTTCGCGTCCCAGACGAAACAAGTCATCGTCGTCACTGGACCCGTTGATTTTGTGACAGATGGAGTGCGTCAACGTCATCTGGACGTCGGAACAAAACGACTCGGCCAAGTGACGGGCACAGGATGTATGACCGCTTCCTTGATTGCGACGTTTTTGGGAGCAGGATACGATCATTTCGACGCAGCTGTGTTTGGGACGTACGCCATGGGAAAAGCAGGGGAAGCGGCCGGAGATCGTCCCGGTATCGGCAGTTTTCGGACCGGATTGTTTGATGCGGTCAGTCTGATGACGGAGGAAAGTTTGCCGGAGGTGCAGATGAATGAACAGTGAATACTTGATTTATGCAGTGACGGATAGACGTCTGCACCCGCATCTTCCCCTGGCGGATGCTGTCGAAGCAACGATTAAGGGCGGTGCAACGATTATTCAACTAAGGGAAAAAGAGATATCGGGTAAGAATTTTCTCGAATCAGCCGTTGCGCTGAAGGATCTGACTGCCCGTTATAATATTCCGTTGATCATCAATGACCGAATCGATATCGCTTTATTAGTCGAAGCGGGCCTGCATATCGGTCAAGACGATATTCCTTTAACGGAAGCACGTCGCTTGTTACCCACGGCGACGATCGGTGTTTCCGTTTCAACGGTCGAACAAGCTGTGGCGGCAGAACGAGAAGGCGCAGATTATTTAGGCGTCGGGTCACTTTTTCCGACGGCAACGAAACAGGATGCGACATTCATGTCACGGGCGACGTTAGAGCAAATCAGAAAAGCCGTTCGCATCCCGTTAGTGGGAATCGGAGGAATTAGCGAAACAAACGTGTCGTTACTTGGTTCACATGTAGATGGATACGCCGTGGTGTCCGCTTTATTTGCCAATCCGGAAATCGAACACACGACAAAAAAGTTTAAACAGACCGTCGAACAAGTGCGTCAGAGCGTTTCAGACAGGGTATAATCCCTCTAGAGGTGATGGTCGTGAAATGGCAGTCTGTTCGATTTCGAGGACGTTGGATTCGGTATAAAATCGAACCACAAATCATTCGAGTCGAAAATCGCGGGAAATATCATTTAGGGGCAGCTCTATTTCCTTTCCCGAATCGTTATTCCTATCAACTGGCGGTTTTGTTAAAAAATAAATACCAGCAACAGTATAAACGTTCCTTACTCATTCAAACGAGCTCTATCGCAACGGAAATCTGGGGGCACACACATCTGGACATTTTTTACCGGATGATGCTGCCGCTTCCGTTACCCCGTTTTTTACGGAAACGTTACCAGGAACGTTTGAAAAGTACAGGTGTGATTGATATCGGTGTACGTGCCGTCGATTCCAATCGGATCGTATGGGATATCGGAAACTTTTTGGGCGGTTGGTTCTTTTATGCCGTCTCAAGACGAAACCGTGACAAATGAACAGGTCTGCTTTCCGTTTTGGATGAACGGGAAGCAGACCTGTTTTGTTTTTCGATGCTCAGTTACCGGATGTAAAGGAGTCAGTCGTTGGAGTCTTGGAGTGATTTCCTTGCAATTCATTTGAAACGATGGTGGAATTAAAGTGAAAGAGGTGATGACTGTGGATGCACCACGTTGTGAAACGATTGCGATTGATCAGGTACGTGCGCAAGAGATTGAGCAAGTCGTCGATACGATTCCGACGACAGATATCGGAAAGTTATTCAAAGTCCTGTCAGATGCCACGCGTCTGCGGATTGCTTACGCCTTAACGGTAGAAGAGGAACTTTGCGTCTGTGATGTCTCGGCTTCGGTAAATTGCTCGATTGCAACAGCTTCTCACCATCTCCGCACCTTGCTGAAACAAGGTTTGGTGAAATATAGAAAAGAAGGTAAGGTCGTCTACTACTCGTTGGACGATCACCATGTCTCATCGCTCGTCCATCTGGCCATGGAGCATGTAAACGAGGGGAAAGCGTCCTCATAAGTCTGCTCCATCACAAAACAAACACGCATCGTTCTTACGGACGATACGTGTTTGTTTTGTTTTCGAGAATCGGTTTGGACCGGTGGAATAAAATGATGGTCGTTGCGATTAACAAAAAAGCTAAGATGGAGAGGCTGAAGCACATTCGTTTATATTCTGCTGTCATTTCAGTAGTCAATTCCAGTTTCTGCTCCAGGTCACGATATAATTTGTCTTTGATCTGCGACAGATCTTCAAGAATTGTTTGAGTCGTTTGAGTCGTTTGTTTCGCCAACTTTTTCGCACGTTGCGGATGATTTGTTTCGTAGACGGTAAACACCTCTTGAATCTCTTCTTCCCACGCATTGTTCCGTGACAATAAATCTTTTACTGCCCCGGGGGTCTGATTGGAGGAATTCAGTAATCGCCGTAAATCATGAACTTTAGAGGTGGAAAAATAGTATTGTTCGATGTAACGATCATCCTCGTATAATAGCAGTCCCCGAACAGCATTCGCCCGGTCGCGATTATGCTCTATCAGTTGGTCCACTTGTTTAATCATTGGAATGTCCTGTGTATGCATCTCTGCCGTCAGCTTCGAAATCGTACGGTACCCGCTTAAAGCATAGAGGAGAGGAATTGAGGCAAACAGGCTGACGACTAGAATAAGGATGATGCGGTGGCGCCATAATTGATTCATACAATCCGTCCTTCTTTTACAAAACGTAATGTCACTAGCTTAACCACTATTTCCCAAAAAGTGAAGGATTCTTCAGGAAAATATGGAACATTTTCTTTGAATTTGCGTATTATACACAAAAAACCGCTACAACGAGTGTAGCGGCGACAGAATTCAGGCTATTAAAAAGAATAGGAATGCTCTTTATAGTTGCCGAAGACCGTGTGAATTTCAGAAAATGTAACAAAGGCATTTGATTCGACGGAGGAAACAATTTCCTGAAGTTTAAGAATTTCATTGTTCTGAACAACGACATAGACCATCTTTTTCGTTCGTTTCGAATATCCGCCGCGGGCATCGAGAATCGTTACACCGCGCCCTAGTTCTTTTGTAATAACATCATTGATTTCATCGGCTTTTTCACAAATGATGATACATTGTTTAGAAGCAGAGTAAAAACTGTATACTGTCTGAAGTGCTTTTGCTCGAACGAAACTCATGATTAAAGCATACATGACATGTTTTAAATCAAATACGAACCAGACAAGTACATAGATGACTAAATCCTGCATTAAAAAAATACGCGGAAGCGGCCAGTTATGGAAACGGGCATAAAAGAACTTTCCGAGAATATCAAGACCGCCAGTCGAGGCGCCGCCAAAGAAGATTAAAGCCATTGCCAAACCGGAGACAAGTCCGGCAAAAATGGAAGCAACCAGTGGATCATTTAAAGATTCCGGAACGATTTGAGTCGGAATCCAGTCAATCAGGAATGATGAAGCCAAGACGATGAGACCGGATAAAAACATAAAACGTTTTCTTAAAAAACGAAATCCTAGTAAAAAAAGTGGAATATTCAAGACCAGCTGTGTCAAGCCGATTGGCGTGTGGAATAATTCCTGAACAATAAGTGTGATTCCCATGATTCCACCGGATCCGATATCATTCGGCGATAAGAGAAGACTGATGTACAACGAGTACAGCAATGTCCCAATCAAGAGGAAACCGATTTTCTCTGTACGTTTTTTCTTTGCAGGCTGTTTAGTTTTCATGTTGATTGATGAGTAATCTCATGCTCCTCCTCCATAAAGTATCTGCCTGCAAGAGTACGCTGATATGAGGATTAATTCAACCCCTGTTTTGAAAAAAGAACAATCAAACCATCTGTTTTTCAGAAAGGAGACTATTTTTTTGAAAAAAATCATACTGTTCATTCTCTGTATGGGATTCGGATTATCGGCAGGATCATGGTTTGTTCTGAATTTACAGCAGCCACCGGAAGAAGAGCGTTTTAAGGATGGTCAGGTGATTGCGCGTCATGTCGGGATTTCGGTTTCCAATACGGCTGCGATTGAAGAGCTGGTTAAGCAGTTGCCATTTTCAGAAGCTTTGACTGCCGTATCGGTAGAGGGGACATCGGTGAAGATGACGTACGAACCAGCCGAAAAAGAGCAGGCAGACTGGACGGGTAGTAATGGAAAGACAGTCCGGTCTGCCGGTGCTTCTTTTCTCGAAAGCCGATTATCCAAGCTGATCATGCATCAGACATTAGCACTTTTTTTAAGTGTCTCTGATTTATCTGAACTTCAAATCCGTTACACCGACACATTTTCTGATGTCACGTTTGAGACGGATCGACAACGAATTGAAGATTATACACCGCGGGATATCGAGCGGGCCACTTCTTCCGCAACCAGATTTAACCGCGTCGTTGTCGAAGACTATGTACTGGTCGGATCCAGACGATCGGTATTCTTTAAAAAATTCCAGGATGCGCTTCAAATCCTTCCTTCAAACTAGTTGTATTCACCAAGAAAAGGCACTTTTCACAAACTTGACACAATGGTATCGTTTACATCCTGCTCTTTTAATAAAACGCTAAATAGTGTCTATTCATGACTTGAACATCTTATAAGATGGAAGTATGATAATAAATGAACAGACATTGTGAAGTGTTGAACAAAAGAAAGCGGGGTTTCTACAATGAATGAAGTAGAAGCATTAGAAGGGTTAAGAAAAAAAGCTGTCAAATCGACACAAATGCTACGGATGCGTCCGCTAGAATATTTGGTTCGAGCGATGTTAGCTGGAGTATTCATTGGTTTTGCCATCATATTTACACTTAAAGCAATCAACGGTTTATATTTAAATGAATCACCGGTTACGACGCTTGTCGGTGGATTGACATTCGGTGTCGCACTCGTGTTGATCGTTTACGGCGGAGCAGAATTGTTTACCGGAAACACCATGTATTTCACGACGTCGACCATGCGTGGTTTTACTTCGAAAATGGATACATTGAAAGTATGGACACTATGTTTTATCGGAAACGGTCTTGGTGGACTTGCCTTCGCCTTACTCTTTTCACAGACAGGAATTATCCAAGAGCTTGGAATGGAAAACTGGTTGTTTGCTGTTTCCGAAACGAAAATTCATCATACGACATGGGAGATCTTTACACGAGCCATCTTCTGTAACTGGATGGTCTGTCTGGCGATTTTCATTCCGAAAAACATGAAAAACGAACTGGCACAAATCATGATGATGATGATTTTAGTTGCTGTGTTCTTTGCCTCCGGTTTTGATCACGTCATTGCCAACATGGCATTGTTCTCACTGGCTTTAGTCGTTCCGCATCCGGAAGCAATTTCCTTTGCCGGTGCGATTCATAACCTGGTTCCGGCATTGCTCGGAAACATCATCGGCGGAGCATTGTTCATGGGAATGGTTTACACATGGCTCAATAAATCGAAACTTGAAGTAGAACAGTCAAACGAACAGGCAGCGACGATCAATATCGCGTCCAAACAAAAAGCTTAAAATCGTTAAGTATATCGTCATGAAGACAAAAAAGAAGGATCCGATGAAAAATCGGGTCCTTCTTTTTGATGTCTGTCATTATTCGAGATGTTGAAAACGATCGACATCTGCTGCCAGTTCTTCATAAATGGCTTCGACGATTTGAGCATCATCGAACAGCCCTAAAATATTTTCATCGGGCAAGGCGTCAACCGGAGACGTGAAGTACAAAACGGCCGTCAACAAAAGCTGTTCCTGTTCCGGTTGCATTTCGAAACGTTTGTTGTACAAAGCACGTAACATCTCGAGCAACTGCTTGAGCTGGAAGTAAAGAACAAGTTCTGCCTCGCGTTCGACATCCGAGCCGTCCTCAGAGGCAAGATCTGTCGTCAATCGGGCTAATCCGAGTTCCCCTTGGATCAATAAGTCTTCTTGCGCTTTCGCATTTCCGACCGCGGTTAACGCTTGCCGGTGAAAATAGGTGTAAGCGGATTTAAAATCGCCTGGTGTAAATTCCATCATCAACACTCCTTCTGTATCTCTAGTTTCACCTTATTTCTTGCAAAATTGCAACTATTTCGTGAAAATAAGAGTAATAGTTGAAAGGGGATTACATAATGCCGACTCAAGAACAATTAAAAAAATATGCCGCACTCGCGGTACGTACAGGAATTAACCTGCAAGCCGGTCAACAACTCGAAATTCGGGCGGGGATCGAAAACGCCCCGTTAGTCCGTGAAATCACACGCGTGGCCTACGAAGTGGGCGCTTCGAATGTCTACGTCCAATGGTCAGATGACGAAATGACGAAAATCCGTTACTTCGACGCACCGGAAGATTCATTTGATGCGTTCCCGGAGTGGCTGAAAGCCCGGTTTGATCAGTTGGCAGAAGAAAAAACAGCCTTCCTGTCCGTTGTCAGTGAAGATCCTGACCTATTGAACGGCGTCGAATCCAGCCGGATTGCCCGGGCGAATAAAGCTGCAGGGGTAGCATTGGCGAATTGGCGTAAGTTCGTCATGAGCGATAACGTCAGCTGGTGCGTCATTGCCGCGCCGTCAGATGCTTGGGCGGCAAAGGTATTCCCAGACTCGGAACACGCTGTAGAAGACCTGTGGGAAGCTATCTTGAAGGCGACACGTGTCGATCAGGACAATCCGGTCGCGGCGTGGGAGCAACATGATGCGAACCTGCGGACGAAAGCAACCTTCCTGACAGAAAAGAAATACAACAAGTTGCATTATTCAGCACCCGGAACGGAACTGACGATTGAACTGCCGGAGCGTCACGTCTGGTTAGGTGGCGGCGGACCAAACGCGGATGGTGTTGACTTCATCGCCAATCTGCCGACAGAAGAAGTATTTACGTTACCGAAGAAAACAGGCGTCAACGGTCATGTTTCGAGCACGAAACCGCTCAGCTACAGCGGGAATCTGATTGATGAATTCACATTATGGTTTGAAGACGGAAAAATTGTCAAAGCCGAGGCGAAACAGGGGCAGGCAGCGCTTGACGAACTCATCTCATTGGATGAAGGCGCCCGTTATCTCGGAGAAGTGGCCCTCGTACCTCACCACTCACCGATTTCAGATTCGGGTATCTTGTTCTACAATACGTTATTTGACGAAAATGCTTCGTGTCACTTGGCAATCGGTCGTGCGTATTCAACATGTCTCGAAAACGGTCCGAGTTTATCAAATGAAGAATTGGCGGCACAAGGCGCAAACGATTCAATGACACACGTCGATTTCATGATCGGTTCAGGTCAGATGTCGATTGACGGTGAGTTGTCTGACGGGACACGCGAACCATTGATGCGTGACGGAAACTGGGCAATCTAATGCAGGAATTTTGACGGAAAGAAAAACAAGGGAGCACCCGGGCAGAATTAACATGCCGCGGTGCTCCCTTGTTTAGTTCGATGGGATGAACAGGAATCAAGCTTCTTCGCCGATGATTTTTACTTCCGGCTCCAGTAAGATACCGAACTTTTCCTGGACGGTTTCCTGAACGTGGCGGATGAGCGAGATGTAGTCGGTCGCTGTAGCATCCTTGATATTGACAATGAAACCAGCGTGTTTTTGTGACACTTCCGCGCCACCGATTCGTGCACCTTGCAAGCCGCTGTCTTGAATCAGTTTACCGGCAAAATATCCTTCCGGACGTTTGAAGACACTCCCGCATGAAGGATACTCGAGAGGTTGTTTCGTCTCACGTTTATGCGTCAGATCGTCCATCATTTCCTTGATTAAAGCAGGGTCGCCTTCTGTTAATGAAAAACGTCCTTCGAGAATGATGTACTCTTTTTTCGAAAAACAGCTTGTCCGGTACCCGAGCTCAAGTTCTTCGTGTGAGATGTTTAACAGCTCACCTTTACGTGTCAAGACCGTTGCACTGTGGAGGCAGTCTTTTACTTCTCCGCCATAGGCACCGGCATTCATGATGAGTGCGCCGCCAATCGTTCCCGGGATACCGCAGGCAAACTCAAGACCGCTTAAGGCGTGGTCGTAGGCGATACGTGAAGCCTGGATGATGGCCGCACCGCTCTGCGCGATCAGTTCATGTCCTTCAACCGAAATATCCGTTAATTTTTCAAAGGATAAAACGATGCCGCGGATACCGCCGTCGCGGACAACGAGATTCGAACCGTTTCCAAGCATCGTCAACGGGAGGTCATGTTCATAGGCATACCGGACAGCGAATGCAGTTTCTTCGTATGTCGACGGGATGAGGAATAAATCTGCCAGTCCACCCATCTTGGTGTACGTATGGTTTTTTAAGGGTTCATTAATTAAAACAGCTTCTTTTGCAATACCTTCATATAATCCAACTAATAATTGCTCAGTCATCATGTCTCAGTCCTTTTTCATAAATTCCATTCAGCCAAAAAACGCTCAAAATATATTTTACACTAATTCCGTGATTGATGTTTAGCATACTGTTCCCAAAATACAGAGTTGACAGATAAAAAGCAAGCTGTTCGTGAAGAATGTAATCGAATCAACATGTAGATGTTGTTTTCTTTTTATAAAAAATGAGCGGATTGTGAATGAATAAAAGTAAAAAAGGGAAAATTAAAGAAACGACTGTCATCCGGAAAGAGGGGATTTAAATGGAAAGTGAACGACTGGAAATGCGACCGTTCTTAGAAGAGGATTTTACGTTTTATAAAACCCTTGTTCAAAATGAGCAGGTCATGCGTTACATCAACGGCGGTGTCGTCTTGGACGAGGATGAGGCGCGGAGTTGGTTTGAGCGTCAACTGGATCGCTACAAGGATGAGCGGCAAACCGGATTTTTATTGTTAATCAAAAAAGAGACGAATGAACCGATTGGATTTGCCGGACTGCTTTTACAAACAGTCGATGGAATCGAGGAACTCGAAGTCGGCTACTGGTTGACGCCGATTCATTGGAAAGTGGGATATGGCCGGGAAGCAGCCAAACGACTGATGCGCGAAGCATTCGAGCGGGGACATGACCGTCTGATTTCCATCATTCACCCGGAAAATCATTCTTCGCAAAATGTTGCGCGGGCGAATGGGTTACAATGGGAAAAAGACACGTTGTTCAACGGAATTCCGGTCGTGATCTATTCCTGCCGGTTGTCCCGGTTGTTCAGAGGTTGATTTTAGAAGCAAAGAGGAGCGAATCAGGTATGTATCAGACAAAGTGGATGGGATTCAATGAGTTGGACAATACAAGCTTGTATCAATTATTGAAATTAAGAACAGATATATTTGTCGTGGAGCAGAATTGTCCGTATCCGGAACTCGATAACCGTGATCAAGATGCCCTGCATGGTCTCGCATATGACGGCGAACGTTTGATTGGTTGCCTGCGCATTTTGCCGAGGAAGTCGTCAGGCGCCGTTGCAATCGGTCGGGTAGCGGTCCAGACGGATTACCGGTCAAACGGCGTAGCAAGAAAACTGTTGAACGAAGCGATTACTCACATCGAGAAGCAAGGGGAATCATTGATTGATCTCCAGGCTCAGGCACACTTGAAACAGTTTTACGGTTCATTTGGTTTTAAAGAAACGTCCGATGTATATTTAGAGGACGGAATTCCTCATCTGGACATGCAAATGAACTTGGGGGAAGATTCAAAAAGACTTCAGGAATAGGACGGACGAACCGATGAAGAGAGCAGGAAGAACTTTGTCTGGAGGTGAGTCAGTCATTGAAAAAAGTACTGGTCATTCTCGCGTTAAGTTTGATTGGCGTATTGTCGTTTGCTGTCGGAATTTCCTACGCTGAACTTCAAAGTAGTCAACGCAGTGCAGAAGAACAGTTGGCGAAGATGTTGCAGACACAGCACAACATCGATAAAACGTCATTACTGGAAGTGAAGGCTTCTTTTTCAATTCAACATCGTCAAGTGATTAAAGTACGTTTGCGCGGTGAACCGGCAATTACTTATGAATTCATTCAGCCTAAACAACAGATTGAATACAGCGGCTCGGTTGGAACCAGTGTTGAAAAAACCGGAAAACAGGATGAAGCATTCCGGAATTCACATCTCCAGTTAAGTAAAAAATAAAAATCTTGGTGCTTCTTTCTCCATGAGAAGCTGCCAAGATTTTTTTTGAGCCTTTCAAGACGATTCAATATTGCGTACACTACGAAGAGAGACATCATGCAGGGGGACAATAATTTATGAAAAGATTTGTTAAAAACGAAGCCATCGCTCCGGCGCTGAATGCTTTTCTTACACTTGAGAACGAAGCCTTTCAAACATATAATCAACTGCTGACAGCACAAGAGCGGCAAGCTTTGAATTTTGTCGGACGGGCCGTCGCGCTTCAATCGGATAAACATCTTGCATTAGCTCTTGAGACGAAACAGCCGCTGATTGAGGTGGACCGTTTGCTGATGAAATTGACGGGAATCGAGCAGGGCGTGTTGCTGTTTCGACAGTTGCTTGCATCCGGTCTCGATCTGAATCAACTTATCACAGTCGAAGGTCACCGGTCGCTTGTCAGACAGCCGTTATCGTTTCCTGTAGGTTTGTATACAGTCTATGACCACGCCCTGTTCCAACTTGCCGTCGATTCGGGGTTGGACCTAAACTACACAACGACATTGCAACGGAGTGACCGTTTTCTTGAAACGGATGAAATCAATACCCTGGACATCGTGTTGTTGTTGACGCATGAGCAGGCACCGGATGAACAGAGTCTTCCGTTGTTTCAACATCCGGCGACAGTCGGTCTGGCAGAACGGCTTCAACGGGCTAAGTTTGAAAGCCTGCAATCCATCATTGAGAACACCCGGTATGTTACAACGTTTCGGTATGCCAAACATTTTCCACTTTTTTATGCGATCGTCGGTCGTCAGACGGAACAATTCCCGAAGATGCTGGAAGATGTTTTGATGGAACAAAATCAGCAGGAAATTCTAAAGGATGCCTTATTGGCATTTCATAATCATCAACCGGGTCTTGCAACAAGTATGGGAACGGATTATTACGAAAGTTTATTTGTCATCGGCGACCATTTAAAGCAGCAGGCGGGTATCGATTTCAATACGTTGGATGATCAATATATACTCAGCGAATACTCGGAAATCGTTCAACGGTTACGTAGTTAACGAAACCGGTTCGCAGGAATAACGGTGCCAATTCGAAAAAATTTGAATATCACAAAAAGTTGTCGGTTGATACAGGCGAAGAGCTTCTTGATGGGTCGAAAAACAATACACTTCAAAAGATAAGATATTTTTCTTATGTAATTTCATTTGGAACGTATCGAGAATCCGGCGCCCGTATCCCTGGTTTTTTAATTGGGGTAAACACGTGATTTCCAAAAGGCGGACGACCTGCTTATGCTGTTCAATCAGAATGGTTCCGACAACAGTATTCTTGTCGTAGACGAGGTATGGCAGGACACCTTGATCGACTAAATAATCGAGATGGGCAGCATCATAAGGGAAGAGAAAGTCGGAATAACGGATTGCGTCATTGCGAATCGTCAAGAACAACTGACGGTTGCGCAAGGAAAGTGGTTTGAATTGAACGGAGACGGGTCGGCCACGCGTCAGACCAATCAGCCGAAATTGTTCACAGGACAAAGAGTACCCTAAAGCGTTCCAGGTCGTGATGAATCCAAAGTCGTGCGGCGGTATGATTTGGACATCGATATGACGGGGAGAAAACGAGAGTGCCTGCGAATGGACATGGTGAGCGAGGATTTGAAACGCCTGTAAATCGGTATAGGAAGCATTTAAAAGTTGAACGGTATGTTCGAAAACATGAAATCCGAGAGTTGCCTGGACATGATCTTCATGCCAAATCGTCCATTGCTGGTGTTCGATTGGTGGGTAGGAAAATGATGACGGGGAAGACGGAGTGGTACGGAGTAAGCGATGGACCAAACGCCGTTGTGGATGAGATAATTGATCGTACGATAAAATGTTCAACACGTGCACGTCCTTTCAGAAAAAATGAAAGCCAGTGCATTCAGTATAACAAAAATATGGTATTTTAATGTATTAAATTGAAATTAAAGGTAAATAATCGGGTGGTGATGAGATGACGAGACTACTGATAGCGACAGGTCTTTTTTTGATCCTGATCGGTATGAATCCTGTTCACGCACAGGAGATTGAAAAAAAAGAAACGACAGTCCGGCAATCTACCACATACGGCAGTTACGGGACGATGGATGAGATTATCGCGGATCAAAAGGAACCGACATATGACGGATTCGACTCTCCAAACGATATGGCTTTTTTATTCGCCTGCATTGCTTTGCTTGCGACAGTTGGATTAGGAATCGTAAATGCGACAGATTAAAGAAAAAGACGATCAGTTCTCGGGATTTGCCGAAGAACGTTTCGTCTTTTTTTGCAGGGATTTCAGCTTAAAAGTGAATATGTTTACGTCGTCCAACCCGTTCAATCCGATCATGTTCATCCTTTAATCCGGCTTGTTCCAGCAAACTAAGATAGTATCGGAAGGGTGTCGAACGATGTGAGAAATAAGGAATATACTCCGTAAACAACATCGTTTCAGCACGTTCGAGTTCACGTAAGGCAATCAGGGCATGCAGTTCGGCAAAACGGATTTCTTGATACAAGACCAGCATGTCCGCATCGACACGAACTTTCGCCCGGAGTTTTTTGGCATGCGTGTTTAATAAGGCGACATAAGCCTCCCGTTCACTGACGTCCGTGCAATGCGTGAGGACGGCGAGAAAGAGGTCACTGCGTTCCGTGTCGACATCAATCGGTACCTTGACGGCAGTATAGATGGCACGTTGCATCCAAGTCTGATCCGATGCGTCCAGTTTGTAATAACCGACCAGTTCTTCGAACAGCTCGACTTGTGTGACCTTAATCAATCGGAAGGGATCGTTACTTAAAAAGAGCGGTTCTTCTCCGGCGGCTGAAGAAAGTAAAAAAAAGAATTCTTCGAAAGCAACCCGTGTTCCGTTTTTTCGACCGATATAATGGCGTAAATGTTTAAGCAGGCGTTTTGCCGTCACGTACCAATTTTTTTGTTCGCGGACGGAGACCAGCTCATTCGGCTCCAAGTACTGTAAATCATATGCGAGTTGAATGAATTGTTCTGTTTGCTCGATCGCCTGTTCGACAGTCGGTTGATCCTGTTCTTTCTGTAGTCCTTTGTACTTCGCAAACTGGGATAACATCAAATCAAGATCTTTTTCTTCGATGACTTGTTTCGGAAGTTGACGATAGATTTCTACGATGATGTCGCGAAGGGTCGTATCGCCATATTGTTCAAGTAAAAGACGCAGTTTACGAATTCTCATGATCGCCCTCCTTCGACAAAAAAGACACAATAGTAGTTCTATCCTTTTCCCGATTTTTTTAATAAGTAATCGGCAGTGCATGGAATTCAAAAAATGATTGCTTTAAAACACGGGTAGCTAACATTTGCACTTCCGGAAAGGTTTGCCTATCGTTAAGAGAATCATTAACAAAAAGGGAGCGATTATTCATGAATGAAACAATCGAACATTTACTTAACCACCGGTCTATCCGTAAATTCAAGCCTCATCAATTAGATCAAGAGACAGTCGAAACACTCGTCCGTTCGGCACAGTCTGCCTCTACGTCTTCTTATCAGCAGGCCTATGCCATCATTGGCGTGGAGGACGAAGCACTTAAACGACAATTGGTGGATGTAGCGAGCGGTCAATCTTACGTCGCTGAGAACAGTTACTTTTTCGTTTTTTGTATCGATTATCATAAACACATCCTGGCAGCGGAAATCGCATCCGGTTCCGTGGACCGGACGGTCGAAACGACGGAAGCCTTGATTGTCGGTGCAGTCGATGCCGGTTTAGCAGCCCAAAATTTAGTTATTGCAGCGGAATCGTTAGGATACGGAACAGTTTATATCGGTTCATTACGAAACGACGCTGCAAAAGTGAGTGAACTGTTGGGCTTGCCGGATCATGTCGTTCCGTTATTTGGAGTCGCAGTCGGTATTCCAGACCAACAGCCGGGGAAAAAACCCCGCCTTCCGATGGATGCGGTCTTCCACCGGAATACGTATACTAATGACGACACGATGCGTGAATTGTTGTCGCAATATGAAGAAGAAACGTCTACGTATTATGGAGAACGAACAGATGGACGCCGGACGGAAGGATGGGTCTATCAGATGGCTGCTTCGATGAAGGAGCCGAAACGGACGTATATGCGTGACTTTTTACAGGAAAAACACTTAGCCCGAGATTGATACGGAGGTAACCTATGGAAGAATTTCATTCAGGACGTTCCCGTTTAGAGCGCAGACGTCAGGAAGAATTGCGTGAATCAGAGAAGATGGATCAGGAGAAAGTATCCGGTGAATCCATGGATCAAAATCATGGAGGCGAACGATCTGCTAGTCAACGGTATTTAGATGAGCCGTCGGAAAGAACACTTGCCCGGAAAGAGACATCAAGACCGTCTGCAAAGCGCTTGCAGGCCGGAGCCGGAATCATCGTGCGTTCAGGAACAAGACTGGCGAGTATGGCATTGAATCGTTTCAGCCAACGCCGTGCTTCAAGAAGCAACAGAACGAAAGAGCCGGTGCATGAAGCAGAAGCTGAACAGCGGTTGAAAAAACAGCCTGTTCCGAAAAAGAAACGTCGCTTCAAGTCAAAGCTGTTCGGTTTATTATTACTCGTCCTGATTGCAGCCGTTCTTTTTAGTTCACAACCGTTTACGTTTCTTCTGATCGGAAGTGACGCCCGGCCGGGAGAATCATTACGCGGTTCGAGATCAGATTCACTGTCCGTCATGCAATTCGTACCGCTCTCACGGACGATTCAATTGACGTCGATTCCTCGTGATACGTATACGCCGATTGCCTGTGAAAATGGCAAAAAGGATAAGATCACCCATGCCTTTGCGTACGGCGGCGAAGAATGTACGAGCAGTGCAGTCAGCGGACTTCTCGATCAAGACATTGACAGTAAAATCGTCATTTCATTTGACAGCTTCATCGGATTGATTGATGAAATCGGAGGAGTCGATTTAGTGTCGACAGGAACGTTCTCGGAACAAGATGCGAGTGGAAAAGCCAATCAGTATTCGTTCCAAAAAGGAAAAGAATATCACATGGATGGGGCAATGGCGTTAGCCTATTCCCGTCACCGTAAAACGGATACAGACGTGGCACGGGCAAACCGACAGTCGGAAGTCATCCAAGCCGTGGCGACACATTTGATGAAACCGACGGGATGGTCCAGTATTCCCGGCGCACACCGGTATATGAAGGAAGAAATGAATCTCGATGTCAGCGTCCGTCAGATGATGACGGCGGGACTATCGCTCGCGTTGTTCTCGAAACGGGAACACCTTGAAGTCGAAGGCGTCAGTGAGCGGATGAATGGTATTTTCTATGACTTCCCTAAGGAAAAAGAATTGAAGGACTTACGTGCGAAACTCGATACGACGTTTTACGGGACATTAAAAAACGATTAATTTTTCAAAACGGGTTTGTTCTTTCTCGAACAGTGGAAATTACTAAAGGTGACTAATCTATCGAGGAGGGACCTATCATATGAAAGTATTAGTTGTAGGTGCATCAGGTACAATCGGAGCTCGTGTCGTCAAGTCGCTCGCTAAAGGTCATCAAGTCACGGTTATCGTCCGCCATCAGCATTTAGTGGAACGATTTGAAAAACTTGGTGTTAAAGCGCACTATGTCGATATCGAAACAGAACTCGAAAAAGTCATCGAACAAGGTGTTTCCGGTCAAGACGCTGTCATCTGTGCAGCGACAGCCGGTGTTGACGGGGAACCGACTGAAATCGAGTTACTGGACCGGACGGTTGCTTTAAAAACGATTGATGCTGCGAAAAAGGCGCGTGTTCGTCATTTCGTCCTCCTCAGTGCCTATGGTGCTGATCGTCCGAACCAATTCAAAAAAGAGATGTATCCGTTCTACGCTGCCAAAAATGCAGCCGAAGAACAGATTGAACATAGTGGACTCACATATACAATCATTTGTCCGGTTAACATCGTTGACGGAGAAGGACGCGGATTAATTGAGGCTGATGAAGACTTGAAGGATGTCAAGGAAGCAACGATTTCCGAAACAGATGTTGCCTCTATCCTCGTCGCTGCCGTCGACAATCGGGCGCTCTTTAATCGTCGACTTGAAGTCAAAGAAGGTAAAACGACATTAAACGAAGCACTTGGCGGAGATGAAGCGGTTGGAAGCGTTAAAGATAACCGTCAGGTCAAAAAACAATTGCCGCGTTATAATTAATGAATGAAACGATATGAAAATTGTTAACAGGAGTTGGAGGATATCCGACTCCTGTTTTTTTGTACATCAAATATATTTCATCCGAGCGGAAAAAAGGTCAGCACCAGTCTGCCTTTTTTGTCACAAATCAAGCGGGCGATTCTGCTACACTACATACATAGAGGAGTGACGAAATCAGTGAAAAAATATGTAGTGTACCTGATGGCGGCAATCATCATTTCGGGAATTGCCTATACAAGTTACAGCGCCTATCAGACGAAACAGGACCAACAACAAATGAAAGCAAAACAACAAGCAGAGGGTGGACTTGAAACAGGAATGAAAGCGCCTGACCTCGAAATAGAACAAGACGGTCGCATGATTCATTTGTCTGATTTAACGGATCAGCTCATCGTCATTAATTTTTGGGCAACCTGGTGCCCCCCTTGTCAGCAAGAAATACCGGAATTAAATGCTTTTGCTAAATCGACATCAATCCCGGTGTACGGTATCAACGTGACGACTGCGGAAAGACGGTTGAGTGATGTAAAACAGTTTTTGAAAAAAACGCCTATTACGTACTCGGTACTTTATGATACGAAAGGACAATCGGAAAAAACGTATCAGTTAGTGGCGATGCCGGCGACTTACATTATTGATCAATCAGGGACGATTGTCGGAAAACATGTCGGACCTGTTACGCAAGAGATGTTGAAAGAGATGGTGCGGAAGATCGGAGGATAACCGGATGGAATTATATTGTGCGGTATGTACGTATCGTCAAATCATTGAAATCGGTCAGCAGGAAGAGTGGAAAGGATTTCCGTCGGTGTTGACGTATGGGATGGAAAGTTACGCATCAGCATTGCCTTTTCTATTTGTTCCACCGTATCAAGAGCCGCTCGTCAGTCGCCAAAAAATTAATGACCGGATACGGGCCGAGTTGATTCGGACGTATCATGCCCATATTGAGGAAATTGAAGACGGGTGGGTACCGCATCAATATGATGTCTTTCAGTGTCCGACCTGTCAGCAAATCTCCACCCGGTTTTGGTGTGCCTTATTTTTGAAAGGGGCAATCATTGAACCGGTTCATCGCTGTGAGCAAGATGATTCTGTTTTGGTTCGGCTTTCTTTGGATGAGCTCACCCAAACTCCCTGTCCAAGCTGCGCTGAACAGACGCTCCAGATCCGTTAACAGACAAAAGCCATCTGTCGCAAGAAACGACTATTCGAGACAACGTGTCTGCTAGTCATTTTAAGCGGTCAGATGGCTTTTTAAGTGTCAACCCATTTGCCGAAACGAAAACGTTTGAAAGGAAGACTGGGTAGAGTTAGTTGCATCAATTGAATAATTAGATCCGTCGAATAATATTGTATCACCAAGCCTTGCTTCAGTAGGCAAATAGCGGCGTGGGATGAAACTTGAACCATTCTCCCAGAGAAGAACAGCATATTTGCCATCAAGCCGTTCCAGTGTGCCACGTTTGATCATAATCGAACTCCTCCTACAAAATTACATCGAACGCATCCTTAGGGTCAGGTGCAAGTTTCTCTTTTTATAATTCGCTGTAATTTTTTAATCTTATGTTTGGTATATTCCCATTTCCTTTTTAATTTACACATGTTTATTTGCAATTGCTGAATTCTGTACAATATTTGTCAAACAAAGTGAAAAGAAATATATTTTCAAGCAATCTTCAAGAAAAAAGCTCCTTTCAAAAGTAAACAGTTTTTCTTATTTCAACTGTCTACTTTTTGGGGAGCATATAACTGACAGCGCAACATGCGCTTTTTCCTGTAGGAGTGGCGGAAACAAGTGATTCCTATTTAAACGAGATCAAGGTGGCAGAATGATCATCTGCCACCTTGATCTTTGAAGGGACTGACTTTTGAGTCAGCCCCTTCAGGAAATCCGTCGATTAAGCTGCCAAATCTTTTGCAGCTTGTTTGGTAGGGCGGGTAAAGGCAAAAACAAAAGTGAAGAAAGGCGACAGTAACAAGAAAAAGGCGAATGGAACATACGCAGTAACTGGGACACCGAGTGTCGAGGCGAAGAACGCACCAGATACACCCCAAGGAATCAACGGATTCACAAGAGTTCCACCGTCTTCGAGAGCCCGTGAGAGAAAACGCGGATCAATCGAACGGTCTTTAAAGATCTGTTTAAACGCTTGACCGGGTAACAGGATAGACAAGTATTGTTCACCGGCCATGAAGTTGACGCCGATTGAAGCGAGTGCAGCCGATGAGATGATGCTGCCGTCCCGTTTTAATTTTGAAACCGTGTTTTCGATAATGACATCGATGACGCCAATTCCACGAAGGACACCACCGAAAGCTAGGGCAAGCATGACAAGTGAAACGGACCACATCATCGACTGGAGACCGCCTTTGCTGACGATACTTGCGACCGTTTCGTTGGCTGTTTCAATCTTTAATCCGTTTTGGATGACGCTCATCCATTGTCCGATGTTCCAGTTGCCTTGTGTTAATCCAGTCAACAGGAGACCGCTCAGGACGCCGACGATCAGAGTCGGAACGACGGGTGTTTTACGTAATGCAAGAATCATTACGAGTAACGGTGACAGCAGTGTCCATGGTGAGAGATTAAACAGACGCGTCAATTCCTGTTGGGTGGAGCCGATAGTTTGTGAATCAATCGAACCGTCTCCACGTCCGAAGATAAAGAACAGAATGAACGTGATTGTAATGGCAGGAATTGTTGTGCCCATCATAAAACGAATATGATCAAAGACCGAGACATTGATGATTCCCGGTGCAAAATTTGTTGTATCGGATAAAGGGGACATCTTATCTCCGAAACAGGCACCGCTGATGATGGCACCGGCGGCAAGGGCCGGATTAACACCAAGTGCGACTGCGATTCCCATCAAAGCAACACCGACCGTTCCGATTGTTGTAAAGGAACTCCCGGTAAACGTCGAAACAATCATCGTAATGATTAAAGCACTTGGTGCGAACCATGTTGCAGAAAGTGTTTCCAGTCCGTAGTGAAGGAGTGTCGGAACAGCTCCGCTCATCATCCAGACGGCAATCGTCATACCGACAAGCAACATGATTAAGATCGGTTTGATGGCTTCACGAATTCCGTTAATCATATGTTGTTCAAGTTCTTCATAACGGAAGCCGCGGACAGCAGCATAGGCAACGACAAAAATCAAACTGGATAAGATAGCGAGATGCGGTTCGGCTTTGGCACCGAATATGACGGATAATAAGATAATGATACTAATTCCTAGGACAGCTGCGGATTCACGAAAAGACATGCGCATGCTTCCACCTCCTTAAATTCTATGTTGCGTTTATGCTTGTTTGCTTTTACGTGCGAAAGTAAAGTGAAGAACAGTTGTTATGTTAAAGGATATGAATTCATTCGTCAACTATCTAGATTCCACTAAAAACGACAGAATAAATAGAAAATGTGACGAAAATTTGTCGTAAACGCTTTCTTTTTCGGCAAAAATCTTGCACAATAAGAAATAAGAGATGTCGATTTTGTGAACAGGAGGAGATACATATGTTTACTGCAATTTTTGTCGTAGTCATTGCGTTAATGGGAGCCAGTGTTTACGGAATTGATCACATGGTCGCTCAACGGGCGGAAAAAAGATAATTTCATTTCGGATAAAAAAAGGCTTTAATCAGTCACATCTATTGAGATGTCATTGATCAAAGCCTTTTTTCTATGTTTGAAATAAATAAAAATTCATTTGACAGTATAAATATACATATGTTTAAATCGAATTATCATTTAAGGGCAAAGGGGTTTCGACGATGAAATGTACGATTGTAGGTGCGACCGGATATGCTGCGATTGAGCTGATACGCCTGATTGAATTACATCCTCATTTGGAAATCGTCTCATTGATCAGCGATTCGCAAACCAATCAGGAAATGAATGATTTATACAGTTTCATGAATAATAAACAATTTCCTGTACTGACAGCATTTTCACTGGAACAGATTGAAGCGGTGGAAACAGATCTTTTATTTTTAGCGACGCCGAGCGGAATTTCCACGAAATATCTGAAACAGCTGGATGACTGGAAAGGAACGGTCATCGATTTGAGCGGAGACTTACGTCTTGAAAAATCATTGTATGAAAAATGGTATCCCCATGAAAGCGTCGATGCGGTTCTCCAAAAAAAAGCAACCTACGGACTGACGGAATGGAAGCGGGAGCAAATCAAGGACAGTCGTTTGATTGCCAATCCGGGTTGTTATGCTACGGCTGTCTTACTCGGATTATTACCGTTATTAGAAGAGCGGGTGATTGATCCGTCGCAAATCATCATTCATGCGAGCTCCGGCTTATCGGGAGCAGGAAAAACATTGACGGAACAAACACACCACGTTCGATCAAGCGAAAATGTCCGATTGTACAAAATGAACCAACATCAACATATTCCGGAAATCGAATCGATTGCTGAAGATATCACCGGACAACAGATTACCGTATCACTTGCGACGTATCTCGTGCCACTCAACCGTGGCATCATGGCGACGATGACGTTGCAACCCGTTGTTGAAAAAACGGAAGCCGAGTGGCGGACATGGTTCATTGAAAAATATAAACAGGAACCGTTTATCCGTATCGGACAAACGGATCCGGAAATCAAATCGGCAGCCGGAAGCAACTATTGTGACATTTCGGTCTATCTGGATACACGTACGGGAAGACTGACGGTCGTATCCGTGCTGGATAACATGCAAAAAGGCGCAGCAGGACAAGCGATTCAAAATGCCAATGTCATTGGCGGATATCCAGAAACACTAGGTCTGACACAACAGCCATTCTTTATATAGAGGGGACCATGACTATGTTAAATATACAACTGACATCACCATTGACCGTGACGACACCAAAAGGATTCAAGGCGACGGGAGTTCATGTCGGGCTCAGACGCAAACGGAAAGATTTAGCTCTTTTATTATGTGAAGCGGGTGCCGATGCGGCAGCTGTCTACACGACCAATCAGGTCCAGGCTGCACCGATTACCGTAACGAAACAGGCGATGGCAACATCGGGTGGAAAAGTCCATGCCGTTTTAGTCAACAGCGGGAATGCCAATGCCTGTACAGGTCAGCTCGGCCTCGAACATGCCTATGCCTCCCAACAAGCCGTTGCCGATCAGTTTCAATTGGCACAGGAACATGTCGTCATCGCTTCGACCGGCATCATCGGACAGCCGCTCGCAATCGATACGTTACTTCAAGGAATTGAACAGTTACAGCCGGATGAAGGTGAAGAACAAGCCGATGATTTTGCCCTGGCTATTTTAACGACCGATACCGGTACGAAGACGGCCGGACGTCAAATCTGGTTAGACGGCGAGTTGGTTTCGGTCTGCGGAGTGGCCAAAGGTTCGGGCATGATTCATCCGAATATGGCGACGATGCTTGGTTTTTTAACGACGGATGCCTCAATTCCTTCACCGTTACTACAGGACATCTTGAAGTCTGCGGTCAACCGGACGTTTAACTGCATCACCGTCGACGGTGACAGCTCGACGAATGACATGGTGATGATCCTTGCAAGCGGAGCCGCACAAGCAGAGCCGCTCCAACCGGAAACCCACGAAATCGGGCAGTTCCAACAAGCGGTCGAGGAAGTCTGCCAAGATTTAGCGAAACAAATCGCACGTGACGGAGAAGGGGCGACAAAGCTGATTGAAGTCAACGTCCACGGTACGGCGAACGAATGGACGGCCCGCAAAATTGCCAAACAGATTGTAGGATCTTCTCTCGTGAAAACAGCGATTTTCGGTGAAGATGCGAACTGGGGCCGGGTCATCGCAGCGGTCGGCAGTATCGATGAACCGATTGATGTCGGACAAATTGATATCCGGATCGGTTCCCAGTGGGTTCTGCGTCACAGCATGCCGGTTTTATTCGACGAATCGTTGGCTTCCCGTGAACTGGCGCAAGAGGTTGTGGAAATTGAAGTGAATTTAAATCAAGGACCTGCCAGCGGTCATGCTTTCGGTTGTGACTTGACGTATGACTATATCAAAATCAATGCGAGTTACCGGACATGACAAGACGTAAATTGATCAAATTGGGCGGAAGTGTCTTCGAACAGCTGGACCCGCGTTATTACGAAGAATGGAGTCAGTGGCTTGCCGAGAAAAATGAATTGATCATCCTCCACGGTGGTGGACCGGCTTTATCGGCTTATTGCCGGGACATGAATATTAAAGCGGAATTCAACAACGGGGTCCGGGTGACGACAGAGCAGGTTCTGCTGGGAGCGGAACGGGTGCTTGGAGGAGAAGTGCAATCAAAAATCGTCTATGCACTGAATGAAAACGGGCTGCCGGCAATCGGCTTGACAGGAATTGACGGAGCCAGTATTCGGGGGGAGCAACAACCGGCTTTCGGGGCAGTCGGACACGTCACCCGGGTGGATTCAAAATTATTTACGACATTGATGGCATCGGGATTCCTTCCTGTCGTCACCTCTCTGATTACAGGGACGGAAGGGACGTTGAATTGTAATGGGGACACCTGTGCGATTGCTGTAGCGAAAGGACTCGCTGTCGATGAATTCGAACTACTGACGGATGTATCCGGTGTCCGGCTGAATGGCACCTTCCAGTCAGAAGTGACGGTCGCGGAACTGGAGGAGGGAATCGAATCAACGGAAATCAACGGAGGAATGATTCCGAAAGTTGAAGCCGTCATCGAAGCCGTCCGACAAGGAATAAACCGGGTTAAGATTCGTTCAGGACAAGACGTGACGAGCCGGGGGACACGGATCAAGGAGGAAACCAATGAGCGCTTTACTACCGACGTATTTACGTCATGACATTGAATTGGTTGAAGGAAACGGATCGTTCGTACAAGACAAGGCAGGCAAAAAATATCTGGATTTCGTGATGGGAATTGCCGTCTGCAACACCGGTCATCGACATCCGCATGTGGAACAGGCGTTACAAGAACAACTTCAAAAATTATGGCATACGTCTAATTTATTCATGAGCAGTAAACAGGAACGTGTTGCCGCGATGTTGACGGAAAACAGTCATTTGAGTCATGTCTTCTTTTGTAACAGCGGGACGGAAGCGAATGAAGGGGCATTTAAGCTGATTCGGAAATGGACACAGAAAAAAGAAATCCTGACGTTCAGTCAGTCGTTTCACGGAAGAACCTTTGCCATGATGGGAGCAACGGGTCAAGACAAGATTAAAGCAGGGTTCGGAGAAATGGTTCCGGATTTCAAGCATCTGACCTTTAACGATTTTGACAGTCTTGAAATGATTACGAACCAGACGGCTGCCGTTTGGCTTGAAGTGATTCAGGGAGAAGGCGGTGTCATCGTAGCGGAAAATGCCTGGTTGGAAGCGTTGATGGAGAAAGCTCGACAGTATGATGTGAAGGTAGTCATCGATGAAGTCCAGACAGGAATCGGAAGAACCGGGTCCCGTTTCGCCTTTGAGCAGACGCCGCTAAAGCCGGATATCATTACCGTGGCAAAAGGTCTCGGAAGCGGATTCCCGGTCGGAGCCATCATTACGACACCAGAAGCAACGCCTGTTTTCACACCGGGTACCCATGGATCGACGTTCGGAGGAAATCCGTTGGCGATGGCAGCGGCAGAAGCGACACTGGACGTCTTGCTAAACGAGGAACAAATGAAACAAGTCCAACAAAAAGGACTTTATTTGATGCAACAACTGAAGCAATTGCCGGAGTCGATGGTTGTTGATGTACGGGGACGCGGACTGATGATCGGAATTGAATTTCATGAACCGGTTTCATCCCTGATTACAGCATTGCAACAAGCCGGAATGCTCGTCGTCAGCGCGGGACCGAATGTCATTCGATTGTTACCTTCATTGTTCGTCACGGAACAAGAGCTTGATCTCGCGGTCGAAAAAATCAAAACAGTATGTCAACAGGAGGTCATGATGTGAAAGGAACAGGGGCATTAACATTAGCGGATGGACATGTATATCCAGGTGAATTGCTTGGTTCCTCGTCCGCTCAAGGAGAAGTTGTATTTTTCACGGGAATGACCGGTTATCAAGAAGTATTGACCGATCCTTCCTACCGGGGACAAATCATTGTTTTTACCTACCCGCTCATTGGACAATACGGAATTTCAGAACAGGATTCAGAAAGCCGTCAGATTCAAGTATCCGGTGTAGTCGTTCAGACATTAGCGAACAACGGATTACGGTCAGACTTGGCGGATTGGTTGGTCGCATCGGATATCCCGGTTTTGACCCAAGTCGATACACGGGCATTGGTCCATCATTTACGCAATCAGGGGGATCAGATCGGTATCCTCACATGCGGGACATCATCTGTTCAGGAACAGTCGAACTTGATTGCCACCGTCTCGACCAAACAGCCGGAGGTTTATCCAACCGATGACGAGGCCGGACATATCGTGTGTCTCGATTACGGGGTGAAAAAATCGATGATTGAAGCCTTGCAGGAGCGCCAGATGAAAGTGACGGTCGTGCCGTTCGATACACCGAAAACAGTCATCGATGAATTAAAGCCTGACGGGTTACTTTTTTCGAATGGACCCGGAGATCCGAGCCAACTCGATCACTTGATTCCAGAAATCAAGAAACTGGCACTTGCCTATCCGACGCTTGGCATCTGCATGGGGCATCAACTGATTGCCAAAGCCTTCGGATGTCGAATCGAAAAGCAACACCATGGTCACCGTGGGGCAAATCATCCGGTCCGTCAGTTGAAAACCGGACGTGTCTTCATGACATCACAAAATCATGGTTATGTCGTTCAAGCGGACAGCGTTCAAAAATCTGAACTGAACGTCGCTTATGAACATATCAATGACGGCTCGATTGAAGGACTGCTTCATCCGACGCATCCTATTTTGACGGTTCAGTTTCACCCGGAAGCTCATCCCGGTCCACTGGAGGCGATGGTGATATTCGATCAATTCGTAGCGGGCATCTTAAAGCAGGAGGTAGCATATGCAGGAAGTTAAAAAAGTCCTGGTCATCGGATCAGGCCCAATCGTGATTGGTCAAGCAGCGGAATTTGATTACTCGGGTACACAGGCATGTCAGACACTTCGGGAAGCGGGATGCGAGGTCATGTTGATGAATTCGAATCCGGCTACGATCATGACGGATCCCTCAACAGCGGACCATATCTATATCGAAGCAATGACGCTTGAAAAAGCGACTGCCATTATCAAACGTGAACGCCCGACCCATTTACTGGCAACAGTCGGCGGACAAACCGCCTTGAATCTTGCACTATCGCTCGAAGAAGCAGGAGTACTGGATCAGTATCAAGTCAAACTGCTCGGGACATCCCTTGAAACGATCCGGGACGGGGAAGACCGTGAACGGTTTAAACAGCGGATGCTGGAACTGGATCAACCGCTCCCGATCAGTCAAACAATCGAGACGTTGGAAGAACTGGAAGGATTCATGGAAAAAGCGGGCGTCCCACTTGTTGTCCGTCCGGCGTTTACGCTTGGCGGTACCGGTGGTGGGATTGCTCAAACAAAAGAAGAAGCCCGCAAACTTGCGGCGAATGGACTTCAGGCCAGTCCGATTTCACAATGTCTCGTCGAAGCCAGTATTGCTGGTTATAAGGAAGTCGAGTACGAGGTGATGCGGGATGCCTTTGATACGACAATCATCGTCTGCAATATGGAAAATATCGACCCGGTCGGCGTGCATACGGGAGATTCAGTCGTCTTTGCACCGATTCAATCAATCTCTGACAAAATGAATCAAATCTTACGGACGGCCTCGCGGGAAATCGTTTCGGCGCTCGGCGTCGTCGGTGGCTGTAATATTCAATTTGCAATCCATCCGACAGAACAGACCTACTATGTCATTGAGGTCAATCCCCGTGTCAGTCGGTCTTCTGCTTTAGCTTCCAAGGCGACGGGATATCCGATTGCAAAATTAGCGACCCGTCTTGCACTTGGTGAGCGTCTTGATGACTGCATCAATCCGGTGACGAAGGAAACGATGGCCAGTTTCGAACCGGTCCTGGATTATGTCACGGCTAAAGTGCCTTGTTTCCCATTTGATCTTTTCCCGGGAAGTGACCGGTCGCTCGGTACACAGATGAAGGCAACTGGAGAGAGCATGGCGATGGGCAAGACACTCGAGGAAGCCTTGCAAAAAGCATGGCGGGGTGCCGGAATCGAACAAGCGCCGTTATATCCGAATTGGATGAAGCAGGCTGATACGGAGGTCTTGTGGCAGGAAGTCAATCAAATCACGGATCGCCGGTTATTGGCTATGTTGGCATTGCTCGATCGAAAAGCGGCGACGCACGAAGAACTGGCTGAAAAAACGCAGATCCAGTCTCTGTTCCTCACGACGCTCGAGACATTGAACCTGATGCAGGAAACGTTGGATCTGGAATCCAAAGAGTCGCTTCAACAGGCAAAACGCTTCGGATTTACAGACCAGCAGATTGCACAGATTACCGACGTTCCACTTGAAGTCGTGCAACAGCAACGGAATACTTTTTTAATTCAACCAAGTTTTCAAATGATTGATACTTGTGGAGCGGAATTTTCAAGTCTGACACCGTACTTTTACGGCAGTTGGTCCGGCCGAACGGAAGTAACTCCATCCAGTCGGAAAAAGGTTGCCGTTCTCGGCGCCGGACCGATCCGGATCGGACAGGGAATTGAATTCGATTATTGTTCGGTTCATGCTGTTCGTGCTTTACAGAAAGCCGGTTATGAAACCATCATGATCAATAACAATCCAGAAACCGTTTCGACCGACTTTGAAGTGGCGGACCGTCTTTACGTTGAACCGCTGACGATTGAAGATGTTGTTCATGTACTGGAAGCAGAACAATGCCAACAGGTGCTTGTCCAGTTTGGTGGACAGACAGCCATTACGCTGGCTGCAGAACTCGAACAGTTAGGATACCAGCTCTTAGGAACGACAGCCGACACGATTGACGAAATGGAAGACCGTGATCGTTTTTATCAATTCTTGGATCGACTTCAGATTGACCGTATACCGGGTCAGGAAGTGTCGAACGAGGAAGAATTGACGGCAATCGTCAAGGAGCTGGGGTATCCGCTGATGATCCGTCCATCGTACGTCATTGGTGGAAAAGGAATGCACCGGTTAACGACAGCAAGCGATTTAGAAAAATTATTGCCGGAAATGGCGTTTCCGATTTTGGTGGATGCCTATATCGAAGGACAAGAGTTCGAAGTCGATTGTATTTCATACAAGACGACGACCTACGTACCGGTCATCATGGAACAAATCGAAGCCGCCGGTGTTCACTCCGGCGACTCCACGATGATTTTGCCGCCTGTCTCAGCTCCGGCAAGCTTACAGGATGAAATCGAACGGATTGCGCAAACAATCGGTCAACATCTGGATTACCAAGGTGCCTTCAACATCCAGTTCGTCGTAAAAGATCAAACCGTCTACGTTCTCGAGATTAATCCGCGGGCTTCGCGTACCTTGCCGATTGTCTCGAAGGTGACGGGACAACCGTTGCTCGAGTGGGCGGTTCAAGCCGCCATCGGGATGAAGGTTGAAGCCTTGCCGGCAAACCGGTTGACGTTACCGTTCCATGCGGTCAAGACACCGGTATTCTCGACGCTGAAGCTGCGTGGTGTCGATCCGATGACCGGTCCGGTCATGCGTTCGACCGGGGAAACATTGCAGTGGACGGAAGCGGGACTTGCCAAAGAACGGTTCGTCTTCGACCAGACGACGAAAACAGCGATGGCCAAGCGAACGCTTCGAATCTGTGGAGCGGGAACAGACGTGTGGTCAGAAGGAGCGGCAGTTCAGCCGGATACCGAGTTTGATACGTGTCTTGTGTTCTTCTCGAAATCAGAATCAGAACGGGAACAACGGGAAAAAGCGCTGGCCCAAGGAGCGATTGTCATTACTGAAGAACATCTTGCCCGATACTTCGAATCTGTCCAAACGATACCGATGTGTACCGTTAAGCCGTTATCCGAATGGACGACACAAAAGGAGCGAATCCAATGACGACTACACAACGATTAAAGCATTTGCTGACACTGGAAGAACTGACAGCAGAAGGACTGACTGATCTATTGGAACTGGCGAAAGACGTTAAAGCTTCTCCAGCGACATATGCCCAAACACTTGCCGGAAAAAAAGTCGCGTTGCTGTTTGAAAAAGCATCGACGCGGACACGGATTTCTTTTGAGGTCGGTGTCGTCGAATTGGGAGGATATCCGGTCGTCTTAAACGGATCGGATATGCAGATTGGTCGCGGAGAATCCCTCAGCGATACGATTCAAGTCATGAGCCGTTATGTCGACGCCTTGATGATCCGGACGTATGCACATGAAACGGTCGAGACGTTGGCAGCGCACGGAACGATTCCGATCATTAACGGATTGACGGACCTCCATCATCCGTGTCAGGTCTTGGCAGATTTATTGACGATCGAGGAGCATTTTGGTCAACGGAAAGGAAAGATATTGGCTTATATCGGGGACGGAAACAACATGGCTCACTCGTTGCTTTTAGGCGGCGCGTTAAGTGGAATGACCGTTCGAATTTGTAGTCCGGCTGCTTATGCACCGGATCAAACGATTATTGACCAGGCGAAGATGCTGGCACAACAATCCGGAGGACAGATTGAACAATATACGGATCCTGTTCAAGCGGTTGCCGGTGCTGATGTCATTTACAGTGATGTATTCGCCAGTATGGGTCAGGAAGAGGAGTCGGAAGCACGTCTCAAGGCATTCGAAGGCTATCAAGTGAATCAAACATTGTTGTCGTCAGCAGCAACGGATGTGATTTTCCTGCATTGTCTTCCGGCGCACCGCGGGGAAGAAGTGACAGCGGAAGTCATTGACGGCAGTCACTCCCTTGTATTTGATCAGGCGGAAAACCGCCTTCATGCGCAAAAAGCTTTAATGATTGAACTGATTGGAGTAATGGATTAACAGAAAAGACAGGCTCTGTTCCTTTGTGGAAACAACAGCCTGTCTTTTTGTTTTAATCGTATTGCCGCCGGGCGAGTTGCTCGGTCTGTTCTTTCGTAATCTGGCGTTTATTTTTTTTGTGCAGACGTCCCATGAAGGACGTGCGTTGCCACGACGGCGACCAGTCCGACTCTTTGTGTGCACGTAAGGCCAAGATGTAGTCGTAACTCAAATGAAGCCGCTCAATCATTTCCGTGCGAACGTCACAAATATGACCATGTCCCGGAATAAGTAACTTTACCTCATATTCATAAATAAAGGATTCGAGTAATTCAAGGGTCGTTAAGTATTCACTCGAATCATGTTCGATCAACGGAATTTCGACGTCGGAGGCATAGTCACCACAGACAAGGAGATGAAGCGGCATGACGACAAAAGACAAATGGGTTGATTCATGACCGGGAGTCAGGAAAAAAATCAGTTTGGTTTTACCGATCGTCAACGTCGTTTCGGATTCTTCGATGACATGTGTGATATCCGGAAACAGAACAGGAGACTCGATGTAGTACTCGTCATTAAAGTTCTGCACTTCTTCAAGCGCTGCTGTCCGATCGACATCCACGAAACGACGGGAAGCAATCGCAATTGCATCTTTAAAAGCGTAAGCTCCTAGAATATGATCAAAATGAGCATGCGTATACACGATATAGAGAGGCCGATCGTGCCGGATGATTTCCACATCACGGCGGATCGTTGCGATCTCGTCCGGTAACCAACCCGGATCAACGACGATCAGACAATCGGGAGTCTCAATCAAAGTCGAGGTCGTTTTCATTAATGTACTTTGGTAGACCGTGACACCAGGCATCTTCATTTGAATCATGAGAGTCCTCCTCTTTTCGGGATGTAACGTTTTATATCGAACTATACCCGAAAGCAGGGGAAATCTATCCTGGAGACAACAAAAAAGACGACTTGCAAGTTGCAAGCCGTCTGCCCTCGAAGGCATAAAAGTCATTGAACTATGTGTCGTGACCTATGTTATGTCATAAATTGGAGCGGGTGAAGAGAATCGAACTCTCATCATCAGCTTGGAAGGCTGAGGTTTTACCACTAAACTACACCCGCAAGAGTTGCTACATGAAATATAGTAGCATAGCAAAGCGTTTATTTCCATAACTTTTATGAAAAAAGGTAATTCTTTTGATTTTATGTGTACAATAATAAGAGCTAAATCGTTTACATGGGCTTCCTGTAACGAAAGTGAGTGGCTGAGGATGGAAAGAGGAGCGAATGACTGGTGAACAAAGTTCGAGTTTGGAGCGAACAGCTGATGGGAAAAGGATGGATGGCGACATGTCACCATCAAATCGATCGTTATCGCTTCGCGACAGGAGAGTGGTTTCTGAACGCAAGCTTACTTGCCTTTTCAATCGAACAGGATGCAGATATGCTACCGGACGTGCTTCCGAACGAATTGAGGATCCCATTAGTATCTGAACGGATGAAACAGATATTGGAGCGGCTGACACCGTTTTCCGTCCAATGTCTCCGTGTCCAATTGAAGACACGAACGGGACTCGTCAATTACTATCTCATCAATATTCTAGCGGTAAGACGGGTGGAACATCTACATAAGACGGAGATTTTCCGCACGCTTCGGAAAAAACAAGTCTACTTCATGACGGAGCGAATCATCAGTACCTCGCTTGGTCCCCACCACATCTTACGGGATGAACGTACGGAACGTATTTTCCTCTCGGATACGCTAGCACGGTGTTTCCAGCAACTGGCCGTGACCGGCATACATTTTGACGAGATAAATCGAATGGAGGAAATCATATGAAACAGTACACGGTCGATAATTGGATTACACTGCAATATCCAAAAACGTTTGAATATCAAGAAGAAGAAACATTCGTCAGTTTTTATTCGACAGAAGAAAACGCGATGGGAACATTACAATTATCCATCTATGAGTCGGATGCAGAAGAACTCACACCTTTTGAAGCGGCGGAACAGGAAATCAATTTACTGGTGGAAGAGTTTGGAATTGAACTGACGGGACCACTCGAAGCACGTCGGAACACATCTAAAGAAGCACTTCTTGCTGTAGACGGAAAAGAAGAAGGCGTTTTCATCCGGATTTATGCTTACTCAGACGGAGAACGGCTTGTTCTATTGACGTATTCTGCAGATCGGGAATCGTTGGAACTAGAAGAAATCGAAGCGATGATTTTATCATTAAGCTGGATCCATTAAGGACAAAAACGGGGTGTCTCTCAACTGAGAGCACCCCGTTTTTTATTGATGTCCCTGTTTTCGCATGGAAGGAAGCGGATGTGAGCCGACCTGTTTGTTCAACCAGCCCGCGATATCTGCAAAGACGCGGATCCGTTCGAACTCATGGAACAACTCATGCCGCAATCCACGGTAGACGGTGAGTTGAACGCCTTCGACACGGACACGGTTGTAAGCGTCAAACAGCGTGTGGATTCCTTTACCGTCAAAGGCAACCGGATCATCTTCCCCGGCGATCAGCAACAAAGGCAGATGGCGCGGGTGTTGGTACAGATAAGCTAGTGAGTTGACGGATTTGGTCGCCGACAGCAACTCATGGAAAAAACCGAGAGTTACGGTTTGTCCCGATAAAGGATCTTCGTCGTAACGTAAGACCGATTGAGGATCGGAAGATAACCAGGCATTCGATGAGAGTGCCGGGAAGAAACGTAAGTTGTACCGGCCGAAAATCAGCTTACTGATTCCTTCAGCAGGATGCTGAGAAGAAGTTTGTTCGATGAGACGTCCGACAATTTTTTGGCTGACGGTTCCAAGTAAACCGCTGTCCGTCGGAGGACCGCTTGCAATGATACCTGCCAGCTCATGACCAAGTGTCTGACCGAGGCGTCTTGAAATAAGCGACCCGAAACTGTGACCGAATACGAAAATCGGCAAATCCGGATAACGGTCCTTGATATCGTAAACCAGTTCTTCAGCATCCTGTATCAGTTGCGCAAAACCATGATTCGGCTCCAGATGCCCCAGTGACTCCAGTTGCTGCGCACGTGCACCGAAACAACGTAAATCCGGGATGATCGTGTGATAATGGTGGGCATAAAGAAATTCAGCAAACTCTTGATAGCGCGCGCCATGTTCCATCATGCCGTGGAAAACAATGACGACCCCTTTCGGAGCAGTAGCTTCTAACAGATGCATCGTCGTCGTATAGCCGTCTGATGCAACCCAGTGTGTATGGTCGATTGTCACATCTATCATCCTTCCCTGATTAAGAAAGTCCGTATATCGTTCCGTCTTCAGAAATTCCCATCTTATTGGCAGCCGGTATTTTCGGTAAACCCGGCATGGTTAATACATTCCCGGTCAAGGCGACGATGAATCCCGCACCGATGGATGGTTTGATTTCACGGACAGTAATCGTAAATCCTTCGACACGTCCGTACTTGCTTGGATCATCCGTCAATGAGAAAGGAGTCTTTGCCATACAGATCGGCAAATGTCCGAGTCCCTGTTCGGTGCAACGCTCAAGCTCACGTAATGCCTTTTCTTCGAAGTGCACATCTGCTGCACCATAGACCCGTTTGGCAATCCGTTCGATTTTTTGTGTCAGCGGCAGTTCAGCCGGATAAAGCGGTGTAAACTGACTCTCTTCCTCCAAAGCCTCAAAGACCTGTTCAGCCAAAGCTTCTCCACCGGCTCCCCCTTGGCTGAAGACTTCGCTTTCCGCAACACGGATGTTCCGTTCACGGCACCATTCAAGCACTGTCTCGCGTTCCGTATCGGTATCGGTTGCGAAACGATTCAAGGCGACGACGGCCGGGACACCGAACAGATCCATTGTCTCGACGTGTTTTTCGAGCAATGCCAGCCCTTCGACTAAAGCAGCTAAATTTTCTTCCGCCAATTGATCTTTTGCCACCCCGCCATGCATTTTCAATGCACGGACGGTCGCGACGACAACAACGGCGTCCGGATGTAAATGACCGATCCTTGATTTGATATTAAAGAACTTTTCCGCACCGAGGTCGGCGCCAAAACCGGCTTCCGTAACGACATAATCACTCAACTTCAAAGCAGTACGGGTCGCGATCAGCGAGTTACAGCCGTGGGCAATGTTTGCGAACGGACCGCCGTGGATCAAAGCCGGTGTGCCTTCGACCGTCTGGACAAGATTGGGACGGAAGGCTTCTTTTAAGAGTAATGTCGCAGCACCGGAAGCTTCGATATCCTTGACTGTAATCGGCTGTTGGTCGTACGAATAGGCAACGACGATCCGGCTGATGCGTTCCTCTAAATCCGTGATGGAATCCGCTAAGCAGAGAACAGCCATGATTTCCGAAGCGACCGTGATATCAAACCCGTCCTGACGTGGAACGCCGTGAGCCGGTCCGCCAAGTCCAATCGTGATTTGTCGTAAGGCGCGGTCATTCAGATCAAGCACACGTTTCCACGTGATACGACGCGGATCAATCCGTAAGTCGTTGCCTTGATGAAGATGATTATCGAGCAGGGCACTGATTGTGTTGTGGGCTGAAGTGATGGCGTGCATATCACCTGTAAAATGAAGGTTGATTTCTTCCATCGGCAAGACCTGGCTGTATCCGCCGCCGCATGCTCCGCCTTTTAATCCCATCGTTGGTCCGAGTGACGGTTCGCGCAAGCAAATCATCGTCTTATGATTGAGTCGGTGTAACGCTTGACCCAGTCCGACCGTGACTGTCGATTTTCCTTCTCCGGCAGCCGTCGGATTGATTGCCGTGACAAGAATCAGTTTTCCATCTGCTTTCGTCGCCAATCGTTTCACCAGTCCGTCTGTCAACTTTGCTTTGTATTTTCCGTACGTGTCATAATCCGCGTCAGTTAATCCGATATGTTCGGCGATTTCGGAGATGGGGCGTAGGATGGTTTGCTGGGCAATTTCTAAATCAGAACGAATCGTTTTTTCCATGGCGTAATCTTCCTCTCAAGATGAGTTTCTCTATATTTCCTTAATAGTAGCTTATCTGAAACGGACACGCCAAATAATCGTTCAATATATTCCACCCAATGGGTCAAATGGTTGCGTTTTCATTTTATGGAAAGTTGCGTAGTCTAGGGATAGAGGAGGGATGAGCAATGGCAGTAAGCAATAAGAAAAAAGTAAAGCGCGGACTTGAATTTTGGATGTTTGTCGGACCCGTCTTTTTGGTGTTCGCAGTAATCGTTCTCGTACCTTTTTTTAATGGTGTCATGTATTCATTCACGGATTGGAACGGAATTACCGGTGAGTTAAATTGGATTGGATTTGACAACTATGTCCGGCTGTTCACGGTGGACGAACAGTTCCAGCAGTCCTTCTGGCTGACGACGAAATACACCGTCGTAGCCGTGGTTTTAACGAATCTGGTTGGATTTATCTTAGCGTTTTTACTCACACAAAATATTCGGACACGGAATTTTTTACGGACGATTTTCTTCATGCCGAACTTAATCGGCGGATTGATTCTCGGATTCGTCTGGCAGTTCATTTACGTTAAAGGATTTGCTTCAATCGGAGAACTGACAGGTTGGAGTTTGTTCGAACTTCCTTGGCTTGGTGACGCCCGAACCGGTTTCTGGGGTATTGTCATCGTTTCGATCTGGCAGGGCGGGGGGTACATCATGGTCATCTATATTGCGGCCTTGCAAAATGTCCCGCAGGAGCTGATTGAAGCAGCCAAAATTGACGGAGCCAACCGGTTGTCGACGTTACGGAACATTACGATTCCGCTGATCATGCCGTCGGTCACAATCTGTCTGTTCCTGACGATTTCCTGGTCCTTCAAACTGTTTGATACGAACTTATCGTTGACGAACGGCGGTCCGTTTAAGTCAACGGAAATGCTGGCGCTGAACATTTATAAAGAGTCATTCACAAACAATAATCTAGGTCTCGGTTCTGCCAAAGCCATCATTTTCTTTGTGGTCGTTGCCGCGATTACCGTCACCCAAGTGTACTTGACGAAAAAACGGGAGGTGGAAGCATGAGTACTGCACAACCTTTACCGAAACCGGAACTCAAACCGGAGCAACCGGCACCGAAAAAGCGCGGCCGTTATTCCGTACGCCTCGGAACCGTGGAGATTGCCGCCTTGTTGATGGGCTTACTGTATATGATTCCATTTTATTATGTCATTTCGAACTCCTTTAAGACGCAAGGGGATATCTTTACGAATACATCGGGACTTCCGAAAGAATGGATTACGGAAAACTATACGAATGCCTGGGAAGCGATGAATTTCGGGAAAGTGTTCCTGAACTCCGTCATCATCACGGTCGGTGCCAACGCCGTCATCGTGATTTTCTGTTCGATGGCTGCTTGGAAACTCGTTCGGACCAAAACGCGTCTGTCGACTATCATCTTTTTCCTGTTTGTCGCCGCGATGATCATTCCATTCCAGTCGATTATGATTCCATTGTCGAAACTGTCAGGGGATCTCGGACTGCAAAACAGTTACTGGGGTCTGATTTTAATGTATCTCGGTTTTGGTTCCGGTCTGTCGATTTTCTTGTATCATGGGTTCATGAAATCCATTCCGGAAGAAATTGAAGAGGCAGCCATTATCGACGGCTGTTCGCAGTGGGGTGTCTTTTGGCGGATCGTCTTCCCGCTGCTTAAACCGATCACGGTAACGATTGTCATCCTGAACACACTGTGGATTTGGAATGACTTCTTGTTACCATCGCTGATGTTGCGTGATGTCGAACTGCGGACGATTCCGCTTGCGACGTTCTATTTCTTCGGCCAATATACGAAGCAATGGGATTTGGCGTTAGCCGGACTGATTCTTGGGATCATTCCGTTGTTACTGTTCTTCTTCGCCATGCAAAAGCAAATTATTCAAGGAATTACGAGTGGTTCCATCAAGTAATATGTAAGCGCGTTCTCGCTTCTGCGGGAACGCTTTTCTTTTGAATAGCTAATCTGATTAGTCAGATTATTTTATTTTTTTTAGAAAAAAAGGCTTTTCAAATGCTTGCCGGATGGTGTACGATGTTCTCAATTCAATTGTAACAACGACGTTGAAGGGAAGAGTAACATCTTGTAAAACCGGATTAGCGAGCTGGGGGCGGTGAGAGCCCAGTCGGAAACAAGTTGCGAAGAACATCCCGGAGTCGCTACCCGAACACTGAAGTCAGTAGGCGTAGCCGGAGTTGCCTGTCCGTTATCATATGGCCGAAGATTGGGATGATAATTGATCATCAGTCTTTTGAGTGAGCAGCTGAGCTGTTAACATGGGTGGTACCGCGGAACCGAGTCTTTCGTCCCATATTCTTGGGAGAGAAGGGCTCTTTTTTATGGCTTCTTTTTCAAACACACAATTGAGGAGGAAGATTACCATGACAACACTCGTATCGATGAAACAGACACAGGAAGCCATCACACTCGTAAAAAAACGCTTTGAGGAGCAATTCTCGACCCGACTCGGATTGACACGCGTCGAAGCACCGTTATTCGTCGAAAGCACACTCGGAGTCAACGATCACCTGAACGGAACAGAGCGCGTCATCCGTTTTGATGCCATCGACCACCAGACAGAACTCGAAATCGTTCAATCGCTTGCGAAGTGGAAACGCCAAGCGCTCCATACGTACGGATTCGCAAAAGGCGAAGGGTTGTACACATTGATGCACGCCATCCGCCGCGACGAAGTATTGGATGAAACCCATTCGATCCATGTCGATCAGTGGGACTGGGAACGTGTGATTTCAAAAGAAGAGCGGACAATCGACTACTTGCAGAAAACGGTGCGAGCGATTTACGCATCGATTCGTCAAGTGGAACGTGAAGTCGAAGAGCAGCTCGCGATTGAAGCGATTTTACCGGAAACGATCCATTTCATGACGACACAGGAACTGGAAGATGCGTACCCGACGCTTTCGACGAAAGAGCGTGAGACGGAAGTGACGAAAGAATACGGGGCTGTCTTCTTGATGCAAATCGGTGGAGCCTTAGCGTCCGGAGAAAAACATGATGGCCGAGCGGCTGACTACGATGACTGGACACTCAACGGCGATATTCTAGTCCACCATCCGGAAATCGGTGCATTTGAACTTTCATCGATGGGGATCCGGGTCGACCGTGAAACGTTACTCGCACAAATCGAGACGACAGGCGAGCATGCGAAACTCGATTTCCCGTTCCATCAAGGAGTACTGGCAGAGACACTTCCGCTGACAATCGGCGGCGGAATCGGGCAGTCCCGGATGGCGATGTTCCTCTTGAAGAAACGTCACATCGGCGAAGTTCAGGCATCGGTCTGGTCGGAAGAAACACGCGCGTCGTATCGTGCGCAAGGTGTGCACCTGCTGTAAGAATGAGTGATGTATTGATAGATATAATGCAAACCGTACTGCTGACCATGACTTTATGGACGGCAGTACGGTTTTTCTATGGGTCAAAATAAGTTCATCCGACCTCAGACTGAGGAAAGACGTGTGAAAATACGTTATAATGGGCATATGAACTAATAAGAGAGAGGTGAAGACATGTCAGCGATACTCATTACAGGATTAGTGTTTGCCTTGCTGTTCGTCGCGTTTCTTTGGTTCAACATCAAAGGATTACGGACGATGTGGCGTGATTACAAGCGTACAGGATCAATGATGGCACTGGGCTTCTTTATCGTCGGAATCATCGGGATTTTTACAGGAGTCTGGACGACGCTTGTCGTCATCATTTATTATCTTCTTCGTCCTGCACGAGGCTGATTTAGAGGAGTGGTTGGATGCTGGAATGGTTATTCTCAGCCGGAGAGTCGAATCTCTGGCTGTTTTTAGGAATTATGATTCTTGGATTAGGGACGGAATTAATCCCGGCTGAAGTCGGTTTACCGGTACTCGGTCTGTATGTTTCGAATGGAACGATCGGTTGGACGGCAGCTGTCTTAATCGGCTTCATCGGCAGTCTGATGGGCGCGACGTTGTTTTATTTTCTCGGTCGTTACGCCGGACGCCCGATTTTGGTTCGCTACGGAAAATGGTTGATGATTAAGGAACGGGAAATCGTTCAGGGAGAACGAATCGTATCGAAATACGGTTCATGGTCTGCATTGTTCGGCCGTTTCTTCCCGGTCGTTCGTTCGGTCGTCTCCATTCCGTGCGGATTGTTCAACTTGTCTTTCAAACGATACGTCCTCGCCTCAAGCATTGGTTTATTCCCGGTTTCGTTTTTTTATGTTTGGCTGGGAGAAAAGTTTGGGGTGGAACGGGCAGAGTCCATGCTGAAGGGGCTTGAACAGGAATTATGGTGGATTCTCGGCATCATTGTCGTTGGAATCATCGGCTACATCATGTATCGCCGCTTGAAATCGAAGCGTTAAGAATACAAAAAGGGACTGACTATTTAAGTCAGCCCTTTTTTCATGGAGTTTTAGGGAATAAAAATCGTTTGAGCGTTTTAATCCGGTGTTTCGGAGTTAATAGAAGCAACTGATCCCGACCTTCAAAAATCGTGTCTCCACGAGGTGTCACAATTTGGTCGTCCCGGATGATTGCCGTGATTAAAAATTCCTGCGGAAGATCAATATCCATGATGGCTTTCCCGACGAATGGATGGGAATTCGGAATCGTCAATTCGATGATTTCCGCATTCGGTTTACCAATCGACATGAACTCGATAACCGTTTGAATGGCGGAAGAACCCGTGTCGTTCAAATGAAGGCGATCGGCGAGGAACGTCAGCATGCTCCCTTGAATTAACGTCGATAACAGAACGGTGAAAAAGACGATATTAAAAATCATTCCGGCGTTGTCGATGCCGGCGACAAGCGGATACGTCGCAAGAATGATCGGAACTGCTCCTTTTAAACCGGCGAAGGAAACAAACACTTTTTCCTGCCAAGAATATTTAAAGGGAAGCAGACTGAGCCAGACCGACACCGGGCGGGCGATAAAGATTAAAATCAAAGCAAGGGCAATCGATGATAAAATCACCTGCGGATCAAGCAGCTGCTTCGGGAAGACGAGTAGTCCGAGCACGATAAACATCCCGATTTGGGCCAGGTGCGCCATACTCATCGTAAAACGGACGAGCGTCTGACGGTAAACCAACTCATGATTGCTGATGTAGATGGCGGTCACATAAACGGCTAAAAAACCACTGGCATGAATCGTATCGGCAATACCGAACGAAAGAAAGGCAAATGACATTAAAAGAATCGGATAAAAGCTCGAGGAACTGAGATCAATCCGGTTAAGTAGCGTCGAAGCAATCCAGCCGATGAACAGACCGAGGAGTAAGCCGATCACCATTTCCCAGACTAACGAAGTTAAGCCGGAAACGAGTGAAGCCTCTTTTGGATTCGTCACGAATTCCAGGAAGAAGACTGTCAAAAAAACAGCCATCGGATCATTGGTCCCGGATTCGAGTTCTAACGTTGAACCGACTTTTCGCCGGACGGATTGCCCGCTGAGTACTGAAAAAATCGCGGCAGCATCCGTTGATCCGACAATGGCACCAAGGAGAAAAGCATTAGCCCAGCTGAAGCCGAGAATGTAGTGGGACGCCACGGCAACGATTGTCGTCGCAATGAAGACACCAAACGTGGCAAGTGACAGAGAGGGTGAGAGTTCGGTCTTAACTTCTTTCCAAGCCGTTTGAAGACCTCCCTCGAATAAGATGATGATCAGCGCCACCGTACCGAGTAACTGTGCCAGCTCGGCATCATCAAACCGGATGAACCCGGTAATGTCACTGCCGGCAATCATGCCAAGGGCAATGAAAATCAGGAGAGCCGGAATATTGAGACGACTCGACAATTTCGTCGTCCAGACTGCGGTAAACAACAATAAGCCAATTAATAAAATCGTGAACTGTAGGGACATTGCATCAAACTCCTTCGTGAAGTAGTATCTTCTTTTATCATACACTAATCCCGAGCTTTTTTGTCGGATAACGATTGTTCAATATTTTCCACCGCACCGGACAAAATTATCCGTTTTTATTGCAAGCGTTTTCATTTATTGTAAAAGCGTAGCACGATTATCAACTCGAAAATCAGGGAGGTATCCGAATGCGTAAACGTAAATGGGCAGCACTACCAGTTATGACGACCGCAATGGTCGTAGCACTTGCAGCATGTGGTGGCGGTGGAACACTCAATAGTGATGACTCAAAGGACAGTGGCTCTTCTAAGGACGGGAAGACCCTCAACGTATTCCAATTTAAAGCCGAAATCGCAAAAGACATGGAAAAGATGGCGAAGGCGTATGAAAAAGAAACGGGCGTAAAAGTCGTCGTTCAAACAGTCGGCGGCGGATCGGATTATGGCGCAGCCTTGAAATCTCAGTTTGCTTCGGGTAACGAACCGGATGTTTTCAACAACGGTGGATTTACGGAAGCGAAAACATGGCAAGACAAGCTGGAAGATCTTTCGGATGAAAAGTGGGTCAGTGATTTGACAGACCTATCAAAAGAGCCGATGACAATTGACGGAAAACTGTATGGTATGCCGATGAACTTGGAAGGTTACGGTTTCATTTACAACAAAGAAATCTTCAAGAAAGCCGGTATTACAGAGTTGCCGAAAACTTTAACGGAATTAACAGAAGCGTCCAAGAAACTGAAAGCGGACGGGGTTACACCATTCTCGATCGGATACGGCGAGTGGTGGATTCTTGGAAACCACTTGATGAATATCCCGATGGCCCAACAGGATGATCCGGATCAGTTCATCGCTGATCTGAACTCCGGCAAAGGGAAGTTCGAAGATAATAAACAATTTAAAGAGTTCATGAATCTGTTTGATTTAACGATCAAGTACGGAAATAAAAATCCGTTGACGACAGATTATAATACACAAGTTTCCCAGTTTGCTGAAGGAAAAACAGCAATGATTCAACAAGGAAACTGGGCACAACAATTGATTACGGATGTGAATCCGGATATCGAGATGGGCTTCATTCCGATGCCGATCAATGATGACAAAGAAAAAATGGATCGACTTCCGGTCGGCGTACCGAATAACTGGGTCGTCAACAAAAACTCGAAAAATAAAGAAGAAGGTAAAAAGTTCCTCGAGTGGATGGCGACATCTGATACAGGAAAAGATTATATGGTCAACAAATTCAAGTTTATCCCGGCGTTCAAATCAATCGAAGCAGCTGATCTTGGACCACTTGCTGACGATATCATCAAGTACTCTAAAGAAGATAAAACCATCTCATGGAACTGGTTTAAATATCCGGACGGTGCTGTTAACGAATTTGGTGCCATCATGCAGGCATACGTAGGAAAACAAAAAACATCAGAAGAGATGTTACAAGACTTTACGAAGACTTGGCAAAAAATGAAGAAATAATAAAAAAACGTGTTGTTTCCAATAAATGGAATCAACACGTTTTTTTATTATTTAATGTAAGAAAAACAATTGAATGAAGAAGAGAACAGCGAACAGATAAATCAAAAAGTGAACGCGTTGCTTTTGGACAGCTTTCATAATCGGATAGATGATGAATCCGAAGGCGATCCCTGTTGCGATACTGCCGGACAGCGGCATGATGATGATGATCATGAACGCTGTAAAGGCTTCGCTGAAATCTTCCCACTGGATTTGTTTAATATTTTGAAGCATCAAGGCACCGACCAGGAGTAATGCAGGTGCTGTAATAGCAGGAACACTTGAAATCGATTGAACGATTGGACCGAACACTGCCGAGAGCGCAAATAAGATGCCGACCGTGACGGATGTCAATCCGGTTCGTCCACCGGCTGCGACACCGGAAGCAGATTCGACGTAAGCCGTCGTTGGACTGGTTCCAAACATCGATCCGACAATCATTGCCGTTGAATCAGACAACAGAGCACGTTCGCTGTTCTTAAGAGAACCGTCTTCTTCGATCAGTCCGGCCTGTTCACCGACTGCGACCATTGTTCCGGTCGTATCAAACATCGTGACGAGGACAAACGAAAGGACACCACTGAAGAGACCATATTGAATGACGTCTTGAACCGCAGAGAGCGGATTCGCGACAAGAATGCCTTCCGGTAAAGTCGGCAAAGCAATCAAGGTTTTTGAGAACGTCAATTCACCTGTTAAGAAAGCGAGTACTCCGGACAGTACCATCGCATACAATAGACCACCCGGGACACGTTTCACCGTCAGAATGGCGGCTACGAGTAATCCGACCAGCGTAATCAGGGCTTCCGGTGACGTCAAAGAGCCAATTGTAATCAAGGTAGCCGGATCGGCCACAAGAATACCGGACATCTTTAAACCGAGGGAAGCAATGAATAAACCGATTCCTCCGGTGATAGCTAACTTAATCGTAGTTGGAATGACTTCGATTAATTTCGTCCGTAAAGGAGACAAGGATAACAAAAGGAAGATGATTCCGGCGACAAAAACGACGGATAAAGCTGTTTGGTAAGGAATTTTTTCGCCGATGACGAGCGTATAAGTGAAATAAGCGTTTAAGCCCATTCCCGGTGCCACCGCAATCGGCAGGTTGGCATAAAAGCCCATCAACAATGTCCCGATCAAAGTAGCGACGATCGTTGCCGAGAAAGCTTGATCCTGCGGAATGCCTGCTTCCGATAAAATAGTCGGGTTGACGAAAAGAATATAGGCCATCGTGATGAACGTAATAAAACCAGCTTGAATTTCACGTTTGACCGTTGTATCGTGTGCTGAAAGTTTAAACATGAGTCAAAGACCACCTTAATCTCAAAAGTTTGTTAAAAACGAACATTAAAGATGTTATATCAATATTCATTCGGAATCAAGTATTGTTTTTCGGTTAATCTAAATTGGAGTAAATGACAACGGGTATAAACAAATAAAAGACATACATGTAAGCGGATACAGCTATGCTATACTACTTATTAGAAGAAAAAGGATGGAGGAGACGGCGATGAAGAGCATCCGAACACGTTTGATCCGACTTGTCGTCTTAGCAATTCTGATTCCGACGACGCTTGCTACATCAGCTTCTTATCTCTATGTGCGCCACCAGAACATCGAGCAGGCGGAACGTTCGAGCTTGAGCGGTTTGAAAAGAGGAAGCAACCAAATCAGTCATTATATGGAAGATGTAAGACGGTTGCCGACAAGTTTGTATGCCAATCGCTCCTTACTCAATATTATGAACGTCGGTGCAGATGCCGAGCTCAGTGAATCGGAAGGTGTGATTTCACGGGCGTTGCTCGGACTTTTTTTATCAAGACAAGACATTGAGCAGCTTCATTTTGTCATCTTAAAAGGAAATTCGGAGTACTCGGTCTATAACATGAAAACATCAAGCCGGGGAAAGTTTGATTGGCTGCAGGAGACCGATTATTTTCGTTTGATGAAACAAAAAAACGGATGGCTGATTGATCCGGCACATCAGATTGCCGCCTATAATACACATACGATGATTTTGGACGAGAAAGAAATCGTCAGCTTCCGTTACCGGATCAATCGGGTGGAAACGGATGAACCGCTCGGTTTTCTTTCAGTCGACATTCCGACGAGTGTGTTTGAACAACAATTGAAGCTGTTCGAAAATTTTCCCGGTGAATCGCTTTGGTTGTTGAATGGAAACCAACTGATTGCGAAAACAGGCAAAGAACTTCCGGTCACGAATGACCGATTGACGGGCAAGAGCGGAAGCATGCGCGTCGGAGACTCCTTTATCGTGTATGCCAAAACGACAACACAAGGAGTTCCCATTACACTGATCAAGACGACCCCATATGCATCGGTCGTCAAAGGTGCCAATGAAACAGCGTTGATTTTAATTTTGATCGGGATCGGCTCGTTAGTCTTGATGATTATCGCGGCCAGTCTTGCAGCCCTTAAAATCACGAAGCCGATCAAACAGCTGACAGCAAACGTTTGGCGTGTCGAACAGGGTGATTTATCGGCACAATTCGTTGCGACGACCAACGATGAAATCGGGTTGCTGAATCGGCAGTTCCAGCGGATGATTCAACGAATCGACCGTCTGATCAAACGGGAATACCGTCTGGCACTTGAAAACCGGACAAACGAATTACGGGCTTTACAGTCCCAATTGAATCCGCATTTTTTGTTTAATGCCTTGCAATCGATTGGAACAACGACATTACAGGGTGACCGGAAAATCGCATATCGTTCGATTACAGGACTGTCGCAGATGATGCGTTATTCCATGAATAATGAACAGACGATTGTCACGCTGAAGCAGGAAGTCGATCATCTTCAATCCTATATGCGTCTTCAGCAGCAACGTTTTCCGGATCGGTTCCGTTATATCGTCGATGTGCCGTGGCACATGAATTCGATTGAGATCCCGAAAATGATTTTACAACCCTTTGCTGAAAATTATTTTAAGCATGCGTTTAATCAACAGGCAGATGCGACAGAAAATTACCTCGCCTATAAAGTCAGAAGCGATGGTGACCAGCTCATCATTCAAGTCGAAAACAGCGGTTCAGTCATGGAAGCAGCAAAACTGGAAAGTATTGATCAAACGATGCGGATGCACCGCCGACCGGAAGACCGTCAAACGTCCGGGATCGGTCTTCACAACATCTACGAACGTCTATTAATCTTTTATGGAGAAGAAGCCAGCATGATCCTGCAGTCTCCGGCTGAAGGTGGTTTTAGAATCGTCATTCGAATTCCCGTTGAACAGGAGGAACTATGATGAATGTATTGATCGTAGACGACGAAAAACATGTGCGCGACGCGGTGAAACTGCTTGGAGAGTGGGATACCTGGCAGATTGATAATATCTTTGAAGCGGATGACGGGGACACTGCCAAACGTTTTTTGGAACAGGAAAAAATCGATTTGATGTTGACGGATGTCGAAATGCCCGGACTCGACGGATTAAGTTTACTCGAATGGACAAAAAATCATCATCCAAAGGTCGTCACGATTGTATTGACAGGGTATGATGATTATACGTATATGCGTCGGGCGATTTTGCACCAATCGTTTGATTACTTACTTAAGCCGATTGATCCTGATATTTTGAATGACGCTCTCGGGCGTGCGATGGAATTGATTGGTCCTGTTCAAGAACAAGGCGAAGCGATTGATCAAATTGCAAAATACATTTCGACACATTATGCGGAAGAACTAACGCTTCAACTCATGAGTGAACGCTTTTATTTAAGTCGGGAATACATTTCAAGACGATTCAAACAGCGTTTTTCCGTTAATCTATCGGATTATATTCAAACCATCCGTTTAAATCGGGCAAAAGAATTGCTGAGCGAGACGGATGCCCGGATTTACGAGATTGCGCTTGAAGTCGGATACCATGATGATAAATATTTTCGGAAAGTCTTTAAAAAGCAATTCGGAATGACTCCGAATGAGTTCCGAGAGTTGTTGTCGGTTTAGTCACTATTTAGAGGAGGAATCGTACATGAGCGTACACATTAACGCAGCAGAAGGTCAGATTGCAGAAACCGTATTACTTCCAGGAGATCCACTTCGTGCAAAATATATTGCCGATACATTTTTAGAGGACGTCGTTCTTTATAACGAAGTCCGCGGAATGTATGGTTTTACAGGAACGTATAAAGGTAAAAAAGTTTCGGTTCAAGGAACTGGTATGGGTGTTCCTTCGATGTCGATTTACGCCAATGAACTCGTTCAATCATACGGCGCAAAAAACCTGATTCGTGTCGGTACTGCCGGCGGAATTACACCGGACGTCAAAGTTCGCGACGTCGTCATCGCCATGAGTGCCTCACACGATATGGCACAAAACCGCGTCCGCTTCAACGGACTCGATTACGCGCCGACAGCATCATTTGACTTATTGCACAAAGCGTATATGACAGCGAAAGAGCACGGAATCGACGCAAAAGTGGGTCAAATCTTTACGACGGATCAATTTTATCAAGATGATTTCCACCACTTCAAAAAATGGGCGGACTTCGGTTGCCTCGCAATCGAGATGGAAGCGGCAGGTCTCTACACCCTTGCGGCCAAACATAAAGTCAACGCCTTGACGATCTTGACGATTTCCGATCACTTGTTGACGGGTGAAGAGACAACAGCGGAAGAACGTCAAACGACGTTTAACGACATGATGAAAGTCGCACTTGAAACAGCAATCCAACTGTAAACGAAAGGCGGAGAAAAGACTCTCCGCTTTTTTTATTTGCCCTGACAGCTATGGTAGAATGAGAAGGTAGAAATGAATGAGCTCACAAGGGGGATTTAAGGATGGGATTGACGACAACGGGATTGGATGTAGCACGCCAGGTCGAAGTACAACGGGGTTTCTTTAAGACAGGTGCGACACGAAGCATTGCTTTTCGTTTAAGTATGTTGACGTTCTTGAAACAAGCAATTGAAACACATGAAGCAGCCATTTATGATGCCTTGAAAGTCGACTTGAATAAAGGACGTCAAGACGCTTTTACGACAGAAATCGGTTTTGTCTACGGCGAAATCAATCGGATGGAAAAACAATTACGCCGTCTTGCAAAACCACGACGAGTCAAAACGCCGTTGTTGCATTTCGGATCAAAAAGCGAAATCCGTTTTGAGCCTTACGGAAACGTTTTAGTCATCGCACCTTGGAACTATCCTTTCCAACTTGCCCTTGCCCCTGTCGTAGGTGCGATTGCAGCTGGGAATACCGTTGTTTTAAAACCTTCGGAATTGACGCCAAACGTCTCGCGTGTGTTACGGGAAGTGTTTGAGACGGCGTTTCATGAGCGTTTTGGTGTCGTGATCGAAGGTGACGCAGAAGTAAGTACAGCCGTGTTGGAAGAAAAGTTTGATTATATCTTCTTTACCGGCTCGACTCGTGTCGGTAAAATCGTGCATCAAGCAGCTGCCAAACATTTGACGCCGGTCACGCTTGAACTGGGCGGCAAGTCTCCGACGATTATCCACAAGGATGCAGATTTAAGACTCGCGGCCAAACGGATTGCCTGGGGAAAATGGTTAAATGCCGGGCAAACGTGTATCGCTCCGGACTATGTTTTCGTTCATCGGGACGTACAGGAAACATTTCTTCGTTTGATTGAAGAAGAGGCGTTCTCCCAGTATGGCAATGGAGTCGGCGTGGGATCCTATGTCAAAATCGTTTCGGACGGTCACTTGGAACGATTGACAGGATATCTCGAGCAAGGAAACATCGAATTCGGCGGACAAGTCGATCCGGAAACAAGAAAAATGGCTCCGACCGTTATGACGAACGTTCCTCTTGATTCGAAATTGATGCAGGAAGAAATCTTTGGTCCGATTTTACCGGTGCTCGTATATGACGAAATCGAAGATGTCATCACCTTTGTCACGGATCGTGACAAACCGTTGGCCCTTTATTTATTTACAGAAAATGAATTCGTGAAGGAACGTGTCTTGAACCGGATTTCATTTGGCGGCGGATGCGTGAACGATACACTCATGCATGTCGCACAGCATAATTTACCGTTTGGCGGTGTCGGTGCCAGTGGAATCGGCGGATATCACGGCAAATACAGTTTCGAAACGTTCAGCCATCAAAAGGGTCTGGTGCATAATACGACGAAGTTTGATTTGCCATTCCGTTATATGCGTTCAAATACTGATTCCAAATGGATGCGCTTTTTGTTATGATGGTTGAGGTTTGATTTATATGAAGTTCTATAAAAAGTAAATTTTTTGTTAAATTAAGGGGTATAAGTTTTGAAACGTCAATTACGTCAGTGGATCAAGAAAACTAAGCTGATCGAAACGGGATTGCACCTTATGATGCGAGTGTTTGCATGTTTGCCGGTTCATCCAAACCGTTTCCTGTTTGAGAGCTTTTTAGGGAAACAATACAGTGACAATCCACGTGCGATCTACGAAGCGCTGAAAAAAGACCATCCGGAATATGAATTGATCTTCAGTAAAGATCGACACCGTGTCTTCGATGATCCAAGTGTTCGGACCGTTAATCGGATGACGATTCGTTGGATTTATCTGCTCGCCACGTCGCGGGTCTGGGTTTCGAACAGCAGGCTTCCTTCCTGGTTATTCAAACGTAAAGGGACCATCTACTTACAAACGTGGCACGGGACGCCGCTTAAAAAACTGGCGCTCGACATGGATGATGTACAGATGGCCGATACGACGACCGAACGCTACAAGCGGGACTTTGCACGTGAAGCATCCAAATGGGATCTGTTGATTTCACCGAATGCTTATTCGAGTCGGATTTTTCGACGGGCATTTGATTTTTCCGGTGAATTGCTCGAAATCGGTTATCCGCGTAATGATTTGTTTTACGAGACGAAACGGCATCCGGAAATACGCGAACGGGTCTATTCCCGTTACAACATCGACCGGACTAAGAAAATCATTTTGTATGCACCGACATGGCGAGACAATGAGTACGTGGCGAAAGGGTCTTATTCCTTTAAGCTGCCGTTTTCGCTGGAGCAGTTTGAGAAACAATTTGGTTCTGAATATACGTTATTGATCCGGATGCATTATTTGGTAGCGGATCAAGTCGATACGGCGGGTTATCCTTCTGTCCGTAATGCTTCGGATTATCCGGATATTTCAGAACTGTACATTGCGGCAGATGCCATGGTCACGGATTATTCATCCGTCATGTTTGACTATGCCCATCTGAAACGACCGATGATTTTTTACACGTATGATTTAGAACATTACCGAGACCAACTGCGCGGATTTTATTTTGACTTTGAGCAGGAAGCACCGGGTCCGCTCGTTTTACAACAAGCACGGCTATTTGAAGAGATTGACCGATTGCACGAATGGAGCGATCGATATGGTCCGGCGTTTGCCGCATTTGAAAAGAAATTTTGTCAGTGGGATGACGGAACCGCATCTGTACAAGCCTATCAACGTCTGTTAAAATCTGTCAGCAATCAGCATAAAGGAGAATCATCATGAAAAAAGTCATCACGTACGGCACATTTGATTTACTGCACTGGGGACATATCAACATCCTCAAACGGGCAAAGGAAATGGGCGATTATTTAGTCGTCGCGATTTCTACGGACGAGTTCAATCGCTTGAAACACAAAGAATCGTATCACAGCTTCGAAAACCGCAAATTGATTTTGGAATCGATTCGCTACGTGGACGAAGTCATTGCCGAAAATAACTGGGATCAGAAAATCACGGATGTACAAGAGCACCAAATCGATACATTCGTCATGGGTGACGACTGGGCCGGCGAATTCGATTTCTTGAAAGAATATTGTGAAGTCGTTTACCTTAGCCGGACGGAAGGCATTTCGACAAGCCAGATCAAAACGGAGTTAGGAAAAGGTTGATGAAAAAAGACCACACCTTGGGTGCGGTCTTTCTTCATGGAAAGGAGGGAGTAACGTGAGAGAGAGTATCGTGCAAATCTACTTGTTGCTTTTTCGGATCTTTTATCGAATCTTCTGCCTGTTGCCTGTGAGACCGGTGACGCTCTTTTGGGTCACTTACGGTGATAATGTGAAACCGATTAATGATGCGCTCCTGACGGAATTCCCGGAAGAAAAACGGTATCTGGTGTATGATAAAAAATTTGTGAAAGATCCGGAAGCCTGGTCGGTGGAATATGCATTGCCCTATCGCAGACTGCGTTTTATTCGGCTGGCGTACCTTCTTGCAACATCGAAGCATCATTTCATCGATAACTATATCGGCGAATACAGTGTCGCCCCGATTCGTCAGGGAACAAAACGGATCCAGTTATGGCATGCTGCAGGAACGCTAAAAAAATTCGGACTGACGTCATCGAGGAGTTTGATGGTGCCGAAGCATGTCCTGCGACGTTTCAAACGGGTGTACCAGCGTTATGGGGACTTCATCGTACCTGGAGAAGCATGTGCGAAACAATTCATGGAACCGCACGATCTTCCCCGGACAGTTTTTAAAACATTGGGTGTTCCCCGGACGGATTATTGGTTTAACGAGCAACATCAGACCGTAAAAAAACAACTTTCCGACATCTATGTCAAACCGAAGCGGCGTATTCTATTATATGCACCGACTTACCGGGAATATAATGGGATGGAAGGACAGACCGTTCGTCAACTCGAACAATTGACTGATCAAGGATGGACGATTCTCGTCAAATTACATCCGACGGTCCGTTCCATGTTCACGCATCAAAAAGCGCATGTCCATTTCGTGACAGATGAATATTCAATCAATGATTACTTACTGATCACCGACGTATTGGTCACCGATTATTCCTCAATTCCTTTTGAAAGTTGTCTGCTCGGTGTTCCGACCGTTCTGTATACACCGGACATCGACACGTATCGGCAAATTCCCGGTATCATCGATTCCTATCCGGATCCGTTACCGGTCACTTGCACCGATCAGTTTGAGATCATGTTGAACTGGATTAATTCGGATGTATCATTGCAGGAAAGTCGAATGGCGATGGAACAATTCAAAATAATCTGGTATACGGAACAACCTGGCCAAGCAACGCGCCGGATTGTCGATCATTATTATCGAAAAGTACGCTGAACCTAAAATGACCTCCGTTTTTAAACAAACAGAGGTCATTTTTTTATCTGCCTTTTTGTGAAAAGGTGAACAATGTTTGACAATCTTTTGAAAAAACGTTTTTTTGAACTGTGATGTTTTATACTAAGGACAGAAGGAATCAGGAAAGGAGAATGCGAAATGCTTGCTTGCGGAACGACTGAAGCCAATACGTTTGTCTTATCGGCAGAAACACGAATGATACTGGAAGACTTCATGACAGAGGTGATGTTTAAAAAAGATTCCATCGTTTGTTGGGAAGGTGAGTTAAACGATAAGTTGTTTTACGTGAAGCAGGGTGGTGTCAAACTATCGAAACTGACGAAAAAAGGCAGTCCTTTAATGATGTTTTTATACTTTAAAGGAGATTTGTTCGGTGAGTTTGATGTCGGTGAAGCATTTCCCAGTTCTTATAGCATTGAAACGATGGAAGACAGTATACTGGGGGTCATTTCGAAAAGTAAGCTTGAGGAATTGATGAAGCAGGATGGTGTGTTTGCCTTGGAAATCATGCGCTGGCAAGCCTTGATGCGGAAGCAGTCCGAAACGAAATTGCGTGACTTGTTATTGTTCGGGAAACAAGGGGCACTGGCTTCGACCTTACTTCGTTTGATTGCCATGCATGGGAAACAAGTCGGGGAAGATTACGTCATATCCAAACGACCGTCCGACAGCGAACTCGGTCAGTTGATCGGGGCACCACGTGAAACGGTCAATCGTATGTTTTCCCAGTGGAAAAAAGACAAGGTCATTTCATCGACGACAACCAAAATCATCGTCCATGATGCGAACTATTTAAGAGATCTGTGTCATTGTGAAGGATGCCCGGTAGGGGTGTGCCGGATTTAATAAATGAACCGAGGGACTGAGTCAGTCTCTCCGACGAAAAAGGTGGCAGATGACAATTCTGCCGCCTTTTTTTCGTTTAAACAGGAATCACTCTTTTGACGCGACTCTTACAGGATAGAGCGTAAAAGAACGGGGGATTCCTGTTTGAGTCGGTTCCTTTTTTGTTTCTTTAGTAATATGTGAACTTTATGTGTGTTTTTAGAAGGGAAAGCGCGAAATCGTCACAAATGGTGTGACATTTATCACGTTCTCGATGGATCTGTCTTTTCTAGAATAAAGACAAGACATCAAGTTGAAATGAGAAGGGAGCCGGACATTATGAGCAGTAAACCAGAGTCGAATTTATCAGGCACGATCGTCGCCGTCTTTATTGTTGCTTCAGTCATCATCGGGATGTGGGGATCGATTTTTCTATTATTTAGTTCGAGATAAGGAGGAAAGACAATGCACATTCATCGTTTGGAGAAAATTTGGTTGGTGTTTGGCTGTGTGATGTTAGCCGTTTTTTTAGTCATCATCGGTATTTCTGCTTTCGCCTCCGGCAATCAACCACCGTCCGATGCGACGTTGATTGATCCGACACAAGTGGATCAGACCAAACCATTTGATAAACCGGGTTTAAAAAAAATTGACGACAACCGCTATGAAGCGGTCATGGTATCACAAGCATTTCAGTTCACTCCGCAGGACATGGTCATCAAAAAAGGAGCGACGGTGGATTTTCTCGTGACATCAAAAGATGTCGTTCACGGTTTTGAAATCGTCAAGACGAACGTCAATATGATGGTCGTACCCGGTCATATCAATTCGATTGAATACACCTTTAAAAAAGCCGGAGACTATCTGATTGTCTGTAATGAATATTGCGGAAGCGGTCATCATATGATGTCAACAAAAATTAAGGTGGTGGAGTAAATGAATGCCATTTCCAAGAAGTTAAAGGAGTTTGAGATGGAGCGTGGTCTTCCCGCCACAGCCATTGGATTGAAGGAAGCCAAACTGGCCTTTGCCCATGTCAGCTTTTCGCTGGTGGCGTTGCTGATCGGTGGATTGTGCGGGTTGTTGCAAACCCTCGTCCGGACAGGTGTCATCCCGGAAATTGCAGGCGTCGGTTATTACGAATTGTTGACTGCTCACGGATTAATGCTGGCGATTGTGTTTACGACCTTATTTATTTTCGGATTATTATTTTCCTTTTTAGGACAATCGTTTGGTCGTTTTGAGGAATTCCCAAGACGTCTCGGTTGGGTCGGCTTTTGGTTCATGATGCTTGGTGTCGTCCTTGTCACATGGATGGTCCTTGCAGGAGAAGCTTCGGTTTTATATACCTTTTATGCACCATTAAAAGCGCATCCGGTGTTCTATATCGGACTCGTCATCTTCGTTGTCGGGACCTGGATCTCCTCAGGTGCGATGTTCCGGATGTACGCGGATTATAAACGGGAGCATCAGGGCGTCCATCCGCCGCTGCAGGCCTACATGAGTATCATGACAGTGTTATTATGGGTGGTTGCGACGCTTGGTGTCGCTGCAACGATTCTATTTCAACTGTTACCGTTATCACTCGGTTGGACGGACAAAGTCGGAATTGAGTTGTCCCGGACACTCTTTTGGTACTTCGGGCATCCGCTAGTGTATTTTTGGCTGTTACCGGCGTATATCGTCTGGTATACCGTTATTCCAAAAATCGTCGGCGGAAAGATTTTTTCTGATGCCTTGGCCCGGATGTCCTTTTTACTATTCTTATTGTTTTCTTTCCCGGTAGGATTTCATCATCAATTGCTGGAGCCGGGTATCTCGGCCTTTTGGAAATACATTCAGGTCGTTCTCACATTTTTGGTCATCATTCCATCACTCATGACAGCCTTCTCGATGTTTGCAACCTTTGAACTGGCAGGACGCCGACAGGGTGCAAGTGGATTATTCGGGTGGATCAAGAAAATGCCGTATCGGGACGTTCGCTTCTTAGCGCCGTTCATAGGGATGTTATTTTTCATTCCGGCCGGAGCCGGCGGGGTCATCAATGCGTCCCATCAATTAAACATCGTCGTCCATAACACACTGTGGGTGACAGGACATTTTCATATCACAGTCGGAGCGGCCGTTGCACTGACGTTTTTTGGAACGGCCTACTGGCTGGTGCCGTTGCTCAGAGGGCGGACGTTGACGAAACAAATCAATCGGATCGGACTGGTTCAAACGATGTTATGGACGATTGGTATGCTGTTTATGTCGACAGCGATGCACATCTCAGGACTGCTCGGTAATCCGAGACGAACCGGCCCTGCGGCTTACTTCAAGGATTCTCTTGTCGCAGACTGGATTCCGTACCACGTGGCGATGGCGATCGGCGGAACGATTTTATTCCTGTCGATTCTGCTGTTCTTATTTGCGATGTTCCAGCTCGCTTTCCGGGCACCGAAAGGGACAGAAGAGTTTCCTGTCGCTGAAACAGAAGAAGCGGCAATGCAGACGCCGCTGTTCTTCGAGAATTGGAAACTTTGGATTTTCGTGACGTTTGCGTTAATTGCGTTTGCCTATACGGTTCCGATTTGGCATATGATTGAAAATGCGCCGCCTGGTGCGCCAGGCTGGAAACTCTGGTGACCCAACCAAAAACAACAAATGACCGGGTTCCTCTTGTGATACAGGAGGAACCCGGTCATTTTTATCGAGTATAAGAGCACTGTTAAGTATAAAAAATATTAAAGGTCACTTGACGATATTGTGTTTAAAGGCATAAACGACAGCTTGCGTCCGGTCGACGACGTCGAGCTTCGACAAGATGTTCGACACGTGTGTTTTGACGGTCTTCAGCGAAATGAACAGTTCATCGGCGATTTCCTGGTTTGCCATTCCGCGTGCCATCAACTGTAAAACTTCCTGTTCACGTTCTGTTAAATCATCGTGCAGGTGACTGGTCGGTTTCCGTAACCGTTCCATCATCTTGCCGGTGACCTGAGCCGCCATGACGGATTGACCATCTGCTGTTTTACGGATTGCTTCCGCAATTTCAAAGGCACTTGCTGTTTTTAAGACGTAACTCATTGCACCGGCTTCGATGACCGGATAGACTTTTTCATCATCCAAAAAGCTTGTGACGACTAAAATCTTTGCTTCTGGCCATTCTTTTCGAATCAAACGTGTTCCTTCGACCCCGTCCACCGGTTCCATGACTAAATCCATTAAAACGACATCAGGGCGATGTTTCAGCGCAAGCTCGGCACCTGCTTGTCCATCCGATGCTTCTGCGACGACCTCGATATCCGGTTGAGTGGACAAAAAGGCAGAAACACCCGCACGGACCATTTCGTGATCATCGACTAATAACACTCGTATCATACTTGCACCATCCGATCTTTTCTTAATTTTACTTCAATTTGTGTTCCTTGTCCCGGAACACTGACAAGGCGGATTGTTCCACCCATCTCAGCCGTTCGTTCCCGCATCGAGTTGATGCCGTAAGAAGCGAGTTTTTTCTCATCGACGACGAAGCCGACACCGTCATCATTCATGCTTAAAATGACCGTATCATTAAATTGCCGAAGTTCGATGTCCATATGTGACGCTTTTGCATGGCGCAAGGCGTTGGTCAAACCTTCTTGAACGATCCGGAACAATTCGTTTTCAATCGGGCGGGGCAGTTCAATGGGTTCAAGCTTCCAACTGAGTTCGGTTGACTGCTTTCTCGATAATTCTTCCAACAATTGAGTCAGACCTTGCTGAAGGGTCATCCCTTCCAGTTCTACCGGGCGCAGCTGCAACAATAAAGAACGCATTTCTGACTGTGCCGTCTGGGCCATCGTTTCGACCAAATCGATTTGTTTGGCTGCTGTTTCCGGTTGCGTCAGGATCGTCTGTTTGGCTGCAGTCGTCATCATCGAGATGGCATACAGTTGTTGGGAGACGGAATCGTGTAAATCACGGGCAAGGCGCTTGCGTTCTTCTGTAATCGCCTGAACACGGACTTGTTCGATATGTTGCGGACGGGTACTGATTTTTTGAACGGTTTCAACCTGTTCATCAATGCGTTTCCCGATACGTGACAGACGTGTCAGCGTGTGGAAATAAGGACCGTTGACAATCGTCACGTCTTTTCCTTGCTCGAGTTCAATGATGGCCGTCGTGACTCTCTTGAAATCACGCCGTAAAAAGAAATAATGGATGCTGCCAACGGCTAACGGTAATAAAAGCGATAAACCGATGACAAGCAGAAAAACAGGAAAGTCCTGTTGACGGACGAAAAGTACATGCCAATTGACTTGGCGTGTACTTAAAAATAATAACGTCGTCATTACGGCCGTCAAAAAACCGGTCATCACCTGAAGTGCGATGACACCAAGCGGAAATTGATCGCGTTTCATATCGAGGTCACCTCCACATTCCCGATGCCAAGCATGACATGAATCCGGACTTTCCGGACAGCCTCGTCATATTCGGGGGCCCGGTATTGAATCCGGCGGTTGAAGAAAGTAGGAATACGACGGACATCAGTTTTGACACTCCCGAAACCGATCGATGTGTCGAGCGTGTAGTCATAACCGGACGGCAATAAAATCCGGACATCGCCGACGACACCGCTGACGACGATCAGCGTCTCACCTTCCGGAACATACGCATGCGTCAAGTCGATTTCAAGATCACGGACGATGAACTGTTCGCTTAAATCCTTTAAGACATACGGAAGTTCTTGTTGGGTCGCAAACGAATAGGCCGGCTGGATCTTGATCCCTTCCTCTTCATAAAGACTCGGGGAAATTTTTGAGAAAAAGAATTCCCGGACAGAATGGCGGGTCACGAGAATGATTCCGAGATACAGCAGGATGCCGGCGATGACGAAGCCGATTGCTGCTGAACTGAGAACGACACCGGCTAAGATGATTGTACCGACGATATAAAACAGGATGGCCAGTTTTTCATGATTTCTTTTTCGGAAATGAATCCCGACATAGTACAGGAGGAAGGGGAAGAGAACTCCGAATAATACGTTCCCCGCGCCTGTCATCAAATCATAGAATAGTCCGAGAGCAAACAGGATCGACACGTAGCCGACCAGTTGTTTTGTACTTAATCGTCGCACGGGCAATCTCCTTCCTGACATGACAAAGGGAGGCAAGAATGCCTCCTTCGTCCAAATACTTATTTTTGGAATCGACGTTCGAGATCGGCGATCCGCGCATCGATATCATCTTCTGCGATCGGAGCTTCCTCTTTCTTCGATTCAGGTTCTTCTGTTGTGAATGGATGTTGTTCTTGTTTAATAGTAGCATTTGGTTCGCGTTCTAGCACCTGGTTCATCTTTGATTTTAAATTTGATACGTTTTCCCGCATCATCCATTCATACCGTTTGTTTTGCAAGTCTTCAAGCTTCAGTTTCAATTCCAGTGCTTCCCGTTCGAGCTGATTCAATTCACGTTTCGTTTCAATGATCAGTTCTTCAAAGAAACGGAATTGTTCCCCGTAATGTTTCGACTCGATGGCAGCCCGTTCCGCCAGTTCCTGTTGGTCTGCTTCTTTGGCGATTTCGACCTGTGCAAAACGTTTGTCCGCAAGTTCCTTCGCTTCATCCTGCTTTTGTGTTAATTCGGCGAGTAATGTCCGTTGACGTTCGAGTAAACGGTCGATTTCTTTTAAATCTGATTCGGTTGTCCGGATATGACGGACGAGCTTTTTAGCGGGTGCTTCCCCTTGATCCGCTGCTTTCTTGACTTCTGTCATCATCTGATTCGCAAATTCGTTTAATTGATCAAATACATTTTTCATCAAAAATTCCTCCTTGGATGTTGAATCTACGTAATATGTTTAAATAATACGGAATGACTCAGTAACGGTTTTTATCGAGATCTTTCCAGTCAGCTTCAAAGTGTGCCGATGAGGTCTTGCGACGACGGGCGAACAGTTGGTTTAAATCAACCCGTTGCATTTTCATACGCATGTATCCGATGTAAAGTGCCAGTGCGGCGGCGATTCCTAAAACAGCCCAAATGTTCGATAAGGCAAAACCGATGCCGATTGCTGCGAGCAGTCCAAATCCGATTTTCGCAAAAATATTTGAGGTTTGGATAAACTTACTGATGGCATAAAAAGCGAGCAGTGCACCGAGCCCGAGTCCGATCATATGCGGCAATGTACCGATGACGACAGCGAGAAGGGCAAGACCGGCAAGTGCCATCAAGACCTGTTTTCCTTTTGATTGCTTCATGATGAAGCCTCCTTTTTCTTGATACTCTTATCTTAAGGGAAGAAGAGAAGAGGCACGACGCCCTTCGGACCGGAATCGTCTCCGACTTGAGGCGGAGTAGGGAAGTCTGACTTTAACGATTCTGCTAGGTCGGCAAAATGAGATATGGTAAAATACGGCTATAAGAAACGAGAGGAGTGGTGTTTTTATGTATGCAATCAGCCACGTGAAAGAAAACCGTATCGGAACACAGGGAGGGGTTTCCCTCCCTTAAATCAGAGGAGGAAACCATTTGAACGAATGGGGTAAAGTACCGGCGTATGAGGCCGGAACAAATGAACAATTAGGCCGTGTAACAGCCGTCTTTCAAAAACAGTACCGTGTGATGACGATTGACGGGGAAACGCTAAGTGAATTATCCGGAAAGCTGCGGTTTGAAGCGTTAACGAAAGCTGAACTGCCGGCCGTCGGGGACTGGGTGATTCAGAGCGGACGAGAAGCCGGTAAGGGACGGATCGAACGTGTTTTGCCGCGGAGTACGCAATTTTCCAGAAAAGCAGCCGGAACGGAAACCGAGGAACAGGTGATTTGCGCGAATGTCGATATTGCATTACTCGTCATGGCATTTGGGCACGATTTTAACGTTCGTCGCCTGGAACGCTATTTGACGGTCGCATGGGAAGCGGGCGCCACACCCGTAATCGTCTTAACGAAAAAGAGTCTGACGGCGTCCGCTGACGAATTCCTGTCAGAGGTGGAGGCAGTTGCCTTTGGTACACCGTATTTTGCTGTCGATTCGCTGACCGGAGAAGGTTTGGATGATTTACGTGAAGCATTACGACCAAACGAGACGATCGTTCTCGTCGGATCATCCGGTGTCGGGAAGTCAACGCTCCTCAATGCGTTGGCGGAAGAACAGTTGATGGAAACGGGCGGTGTCCGCGAAGATGATGAACGGGGCCGGCATACGACGACACACCGGGAGCTGAAACGGTTGTCGAGCGGATTGTTACTCGTTGATACACCGGGGATGCGGGAACTTGGACTATGGGACGGAACGGATGGATTGACGTCCACCTTCTCGGATATCGAGGAGCTGGCGGAATCCTGCCGTTTCCGGGATTGTCAGCATGGCGAAGAACCGGGCTGTGCCGTCCGAGCGGCGCTGACAGAAGGCACGCTGTCACATGAACGGTGGGACAGCTTCCTGAAACTGAAGCGCGAAGTTGCCTATGCAGAACGAAAGCAAAATGCGGCTCTTCAGGCGGCGGAAAAAGAAAAGTGGAAGAAGATTCACAAACAGGCACAGGCACGGACGAAATTAAAATATCAAAAGCGATGATGGAATGTAGTAATAGAACGAAACGAACGACGCCTTTCTGATGAATCAGAGAGGCGTCGTTCGTTTCATTGAATCAGCTGTTAATCAAAATCAATTGTTCCCGTCAAATCGTCAAGACGCTTTAAATCGTGTTGAATGGCTTGAATATCACTGGGCTGCTGTTCCCGCAATGGTTTCGTACCGACCGTATGAACGGTCGCCTCCCCATCTAAAGTGATGGTCCGGTTCGAGAGACGATCATTAAAATAACGATCATGCGAAACAAATAACAGTTCACCCGGAAAGACGTCAAGGGCGGCTTCAATTTGTTCACGGGTCGTCAAATCGAGATAGTTGGTCGGTTCATCCAAAATCAACAGACGGGCACCGGAAAAGTAAAGTCGTAAGAAAGCAATCCGGCATCGCTCTCCCATGCTGGCTTCAGCAATCGGTTTATACACCTGATCCCGGCGAAACAGAAAACACGCAAGCAACGTCCGGGCATCGGTTTCGGAAATCGTCGTTTCCTGCAGTAACGCATCGAGCAGGGAACCGTCAGTCGGTAAATCGGAAAGAGCCTGTGAAAAGTAGCCGACTGTCAGCGCAGGATGGCGTGTAATTGTTCCTTCCGTCGGATCGAGCTCCCCTTGAATCAGACGGAGCAGGGTCGTCTTGCCGGATCCGTTCCGGCCAATGACCGCAATCCGGTCGCCTTGTTGCATGGAAAAGGTCAGTTTTTTAAATAGCGTCCGACCGTCATACGAAAAAGTTACATCGTTTAACGTAAACAGTTGTTTGGCGGCAAAGGATGCTGCTTCGAAGGCCACATGAACGGAGGCTGGATGTTCCGGCTTGGCGACCCGGTGATCAAGTGTCTGTTCGAGTTGTTTTTCTTTTGCCTTAAATTTCTTGGCTTGTTTCGCCGCTTTTTTCTTGGCATAAGGATCCCGTTCGCTGGCGTGAGCAACAGCCTGTTGATGCCAGTTTTGATACTGGGTGATCATCCGTTTGAGTTCCTTCCGTGTTTTTTCCTGCTTTTCATACTCGCGTTCCTGCGTCAGACGTTCCTGTTCTTTTTGCTGACGATACGCTTGATAATTACCTTTGTAGCGTGTTGCTTGATGCGGTGTCAGTTCGATGACAGCATCGGCTGTTGCATCGATGAAAGCCCGCTCATGCGAGACATACAAAATAGTGATCGGTGTCTGATTGATCCAGTCGATCAACCAATCAAGCGTCTCTGAATCCAAATGATTGGTCGGCTCATCGAGCAGAATGAAATCGGGTTGCTTGACCAACAGACTAGCCAGCTGAATCCGGGTCTGTTCACCGCCGCTTAGTGTATCAAACGAATGAAGCCAAACATGTTCAGGTAACTGGACTTCTTTTAAAGCCCGTGCCGCATCCGCCTCAAGAGAAAACGCATCGAGATCGAGTGCCGTTTGGTAGATTTCAAGTGAAGAGGTATGCAGCGCCGCTTCCCGCGCCTGATACCGGAGTCGGTCGGCTTGCTCGACGAGCCGGATGGCAGGTGCACTTGAGGTGAGATGCTGGGCGACGTGACCGATCGTCGTATAGCCGCGGAAGATGTTTCCCTCCGTCGGTTGCAGTTGTTTTAAAATCAGCTGGAAGAGTGTCGTTTTACCGACACCATTGGCACCGACTAAAGCAACATGTTCACCGGGACGGATCGAAAATGAAATGTGTTGAAACAGCGTCTGCTCTGGAAGATCAAAGCGGACATCATGAATGGATAAAATTTCAGCAGGCATAGGTTCAGCTCCTTTGGGGTTCATTTCAAATAGTGATGAAATGAAAACACACCATCCGAAAGCGAGCGGATGGTGTGCAGGAGTGCAAATCAAAGAAGGTATATCCCGCATGAAGGAAATACCGAAAATGAGCAGACTCGTAGCGTCAGTCATCCGCAACTCATTGCGAAAGTGATGAATTCTTTCATCATTAGACAGTAGCGAGTAAATGCTTCATTTCGGTATTGTACCTCCTGTTCATAGACTATGTGTTCAGTGTAGCAACTTGTCGTCAGCAAGACAAGTATGAATCAAGCAGAGTTTGTGCATCCGCAGCTTCTTCCGGACTCGGCGGCAGAACATCCGCCAAGGGGTAGTCAAGGCCGAGTGCTTCCCATTTGTAGACGCCAAGCTGATGATAAGGCAGGACTTCGACCCGTTCGACATTCCCGAGTGTCCGGATGAATTCGCCGGTCTGTCGAAGGAACGTCTCCGTCATCGTCAAACCGGGCACGAGGACGTGACGGATCCAGACAGGAATGTTCCGCTCCGCCAATCGTTTGGCAAAGGCAAGGGTATTGGCATTACTCCGTCCGGTTAGAATCCGGCAGGTGGCGTCATCGATATGTTTAATATCAAGTAAAACAAGATCCGTATAGTCGAGAATCTGGTCGATATTTTTCGGGACGACCGAACCGGCCGTATCGATGACGGTATGCAATCCTTTTTGCTTGGCTTCCCGGAGTGCGGCTTCAAGGAACTCCGGCTGGGCAAGGGGTTCGCCACCGGAAAACGTTATGCCGCCGCCTGTTGCGTCAAAGAAGGAGCGGTAACTTTCCGCTTCTTCAATGATTTCCGTTGCCGAGACGGAACGACCGCATCCGAATTCCCACGTATCCGCATTATGGCAGTATTGGCAACGTAAAGGACAGCCTTGTGTGAAGACGATAAAGCGAATGCCGGGTCCGTCGACCGTACCGCAGGATTCAACAGAATGAATCGTTCCGTGTGTCATGGTTATTCCATCCTTTCTGTTCCGTTAAAGTGCACCGTGGAATGTCCGGTTGATGACGTCGATTTGTTGTTCGCGGGTCAATTTGATGAAGTTGACGGCGTAACCGGAAACCCGGATTGTCAACTGGGGATAAAGTTCTGGATGTTCCATCGCGTCAAGCAACGTTTCCCGGTCAAAGACGTTGACGTTTAGGTGATGTCCTTTTGAAGTAGTTCCGCCCATATAGCCGTCGAGCAGTCCGACAGTGTTGCGGATTCGTGTCGGTTCATCTTTCCCGAGGGCTTTAGGGACGATCGAGAACGTATAAGAGATGCCGTCGAGTGCATGTTCGTACGGTAATTTGCCGACGGATGTCAATGCGGCGACAGCCCCTTTCGTATCGCGTCCGTGCATCGGATTGGCGCCCGGTGCGAACGGTTCACCGGCCCGGCGTCCGTCCGGTGTGTTACCGGTTTTTTTGCCGTAGACGACGTTCGAAGTAATCGTCAGGACGGATTGAGTCGGTAAAGCATCACGGTACGTCGAATGTTTCCGGATTTTTTCCATGAACAGTTTGACGAGATCAACGGCCATCTGATCGACACGTTCATCGTTATTACCGAATTTCGGGAAGTCACCTTCGATTTTAAAATCAACCGCAATTCCGTCAGCATCGCGGATCGGGGAGACGGTAGCGTAACGGATCGCAGACAGGCTGTCGGCGACGACGGACAGACCGGCAATACCGCAAGCCATCGTCCGTAAGATTTCCGGATCGTGTAATGCCATTTCGAGACGTTCGTAACTGTATTTATCATGCATGAAGTGAATAACATTCAGTGTATTGACATAAAGTTCCGCCAACCAGTCGAGCTGGCGGTCGTAAGCGGCCATGACCGTCTCGTAATCCAGGACGTCGTCGAGAATCAAGTCGGTTTTTGGAGCGACCTGCATTTTGAGTTTTTCATCCATACCGCCGTTTAACGTGTAGAGTAATGCTTTTGCCAGGTTCGCCCGTGCTCCGAAAAATTGCATCTGTTTCCCGATTTTCATCGCGGAAACACAACACGCGATGCCGTAGTCATCGCCATAAATCGGCAACATCAAATCATCGTTCTCGTACTGAATCGAACTGGAGAGAATCGACATCTTGGCACAGAATTCTTTGAAACCGCGCGGCAGTTTGGTGGACCAAAGCACCGTCAGATTCGGTTCGGGAGCCGGACCGAGATTGACGAGTGTCTGCAGGAAGCGGAACGAACTTTTGGTGACGTTGGAGCGGCCGTCTTCACTCATTCCGCCGATCGATTCGGTGACCCAGGTCGGATCACCGGAGAATAGATCATTATAATCCGGTGTCCGGAGGAATTTGACGATGCGCAGTTTCATGACAAAATGATCGACGAGTTCCTGTGCCGTTTGTTCCGTCAAACGACCGGTCTGTAAATCCCGTTCAATGTAGATGTCCAGGAACGTCGAGACGCGGCCGAGTGACATCGCGGCACCGTTTTGCTCTTTAATGGCAGCGAGATAAGCCAGATACACCCATTGGAATGCTTCCCGAGCGGTTTCCGCTGGACGGGATAAATCACAGTCATACCGTTGTCCGAGTTCGGTCAGTTCCTGCAAGGCCCGGATTTGTTCGTTCATCTCTTCACGGTCGCGAATCATCGATTCCGATAAGAAGCCGCCACGGTCCTGTAAATCCTGTTTCCGCTGTGCGATCAGGAAGGAGGTACCGTACAGGGCAACACGTCGGTAGTCACCGATGATCCGACCGCGTCCGTATGCATCGGGAAGACCGGTGATGATTCCGGCTTTACGGGCGGCACGCATTTCAGGAGTATAGGCATCAAATACACCTTGATTATGTGTTTTCCGGTATTCACTGAATGTTTTTGTGACGAGCGGGTCCGCTTGAAAACCATAGGCTTCCAAGGCATCATTGACCATCCGGATGCCGCCGTTCGGGTGAATCGACCGTTTGAACGGTTCGTCGGTTTGCAGACCGACGATTTGTTCGAGCTCGCGGTTGAGATACCCCGGACCGTGAGACAGAATCGTTGAAGGTGTCGAGGCATCGACAGCGTAGACACCGCCGCGTAAACGTTCTTCACTTGTTAAATTCATGATTTGTTGCCACACTGTTTCCGTAGCAACGGTAGGGCCGGCGAGAAACTGATCGTCTCCCCGGTACTCTGTCCGGTTGCGGCGAATGAAATCAGCCACGTCAATCTGGTTGTTCCACGCGCCTGTTTCGAATTGTTGCCATGCTGGTGTTTTTTCAAGTAACATCATGAACACTCCTTTGGTTGTAAGGTGAACAGTACAAGATACATCCCTTATGTGAATAGTGTAACAAACATAAAGCCGGAAGAGTTTTACATCCCGGTGAAAGCGTAGAAGACTTGAAAAACGTTGGTATAAAGGGGATTCTTCAAATGTGTACCAGTGGACGAAAGATGTCCGGAAAACAGAGAAAGGTAGAAATCTAGCCGTTTTTTCAAATCTGTATCACTATTTTTATGCTGTTCTGAACAAGACAGTTGGAATCGTGATAAAAGTCACACCGGGTTATCTTGTATTTTTATGACGTATCGTTGACAATGAAAAAGGGAATATAGACCGTGGAGGTGCATAAAATGGATTTTTCAATGTTGGAAGACCGTGCCGATTACAGAGCAGGTGATTGGGTGACGTTAAAGGTATCAACTGAAGGAACGCCGCGAACGGGTATGATTACGGAGTTTGAGGAAGACGGCTTTTGGATTCGTTTTGAAGATGACTTTGATTTTGAAGACTTCATCGGATACAACGAAAAATACTTGGCGAAGCTGATCCGCCGTCCGAGTGATGTCCGGTCCGATTATCCGGTACTCAGTCAGTTTCCGAAACTGGCGGATGAACTTCAAGACCGGGTCATTCAAGGGTTCGATATTTTGACGGAAGAAATAAAAAGTGACCAGGAAGTGCTATATCATATCCGGCTGATCGACGCCGGAAACGAATATACGCAAACGTTACGCGGGATGCGTGACGAAACGAACGATCAATTTGAATATGTCACAGACTGATGCAGAAGAGAGTAGGAGAATACACGTTATGGACTTTATGAAACCTTTTATTACGGAAGCATGGGAACGCGCCCGCTTCGAAAAAATGATGCCGGTTCAAGAACAGGCAATTCCATTATTACGCGAACGAAAAGATGTGTTGGTCGAAGCACCTACCGGAACCGGGAAAACATTGGCCTATGTCATCCCGGCACTGGAATTGATTGATGAAAATGAACCGCATATCCAAGTCGTGATCACCGCACCGACACGTGAACTGGTCATGCAGATTCATCAGGTCATTCAACTGTTTTCGCAAGGAAGCGGCATTAAATCCGGTGCCTTCATCGGCGGTGTCGAACTCAAACGCCAGCACGAACGATTGAAGAAAAAACCGCAAATCATCGTCGGAACACCTGGACGTCTCGTCGAACTGATTGATTCTAAAAAAATGAAGATGCATAAAGTGAAACTGATTGTTTTGGATGAAGCCGATCAAATCTATGAGAGTGGAATGAGTGCTTCGGCCACACGTATTGCCAACAGTGCATTGCGTGATCGTCAGCTGGCATTCATCTCGGCGACGTTGCCGGAACGAACGGCTGAATGGGGCAAAACGTTATTTGCGAACGAGCCGGAACGGATTAAAGTAGAACGTGTCATGAGTACGCAAGTGAAGTTCGGTTATATCGAGATGTCACGCCGCCTCAAACCGGAATACTTGCGCCGCCTGGCCAACATGCAGGGAGCGAAAGTGTTGACGTTCATCAACAATCGTTCATTCCTCGGACCGTTAAACGGCGAATTGAGTAAGTTCTCCTTAAAGTACCGGATTCTTGACGCCGAAAAAGGAAAACGCGAACGGATGGAGACGCTTCGTTCATATAAACGCGGAGAGTTCCCGTTACTTGTCACGACGGGGCTTGCAGCCCGTGGACTCGACATCGAAGCGGTCACGCATGTCGTTCATTATGATTTACCCGAATCCTTCGATGATTTCGTTCACCGTTCAGGACGGACAGGACGCGGGAATGCATCCGGTATGGTCCTTGCTCTTGTGACGGATCACGATTTGAAACACCTGAAGACATTGACTAAACAAATGGGTGTGGAACTAGAAGAAATGGAGATTTACCGTGGGGAAGTGATTCCGAAACGGGAAGAAACTGAACCAAAAACCATTAAACGCCCGGCGAACCCACACCGGAAAGGACCGACACGATGAAAAGCGAGCGAAAGATCATTCCTTTTCCAACGACCGTATCGGAAGCGGAGATGAATACGGCATTAAAAAAGATGTACCAGGAAGCCGCAACGGCCAGAAGTACTGATTGGGTCGCGTTCATCGAAGAGATTGCAACGGAAGGACGATGGTATTTAAAGGACGCTGAACTGTTCCGTGATCTATTCGTCGATTGGGCAATTTTCTATGAAACGGACGAACAAGGCAAAACACCGCACGGCCGTTTTTTAGAACAGGTCAAGGAAGACATGTCACCGAGTTTGTATCGTGCTTTAAGAGGGTTGGCGGATCCGGTGCCTTCTCTGTTTCTTGTTGAGGAAGACCGGGTCGTCGACATCATGTCAAAACAGACCTATCAGACCGATTTAGGAGAAATTGAAGTCGAACCGGGGGATTTACTGGTCGGTAAACTTCTTTATATCTCGGGGAAATGGCGTTTTGCGATTGCTTACATGAAAGTTGCCAAAGCATTAGTGCCGGAGGTCCGGATTCTTTTGGCGGATTTCGTGGATGAGGTAGGAGAAGATGCCTTGTTACGCCAATATCCTGAATTTTGTGCCGAGTTAATTGATTTATTGCTCGATATTGAAGAAGGAAACATCGCCCCACGCCCGGAATAACAAAAAAACCGGCCTTTCCGTAAACATTCGGAAGGGCCGGTTTTTTGAGTGGAAATCATTATTCCATTTCGGAACGATATACACCGATGCCGTTTTTATCTTGATGCTTCACACGATACATGGCTAAATCCGCTTGTTTCAGCCATTGTTCTAAATCGGATTCCAAATCGTGGCGTGCGACGCCGACACTGGCAGAAACACGTAACCGTTGTCCGTGATACTGGTACGGTTTCGACAACTGATTCAAGAAAATCTTACAGCGTCTTCTTAAGGAAACTTCATCTTTCGCCGAGGTCAGCAGAGCAAATTCGTCTCCACCGAGCCGGTAAACCGATTCGTCAGCGGATAATTCTCCGGCAAGACGTCGTGCGACTTCTATCAGAATATAGTCCCCGGCTTCATGACCGTACGTGTCATTAATTTGTTTGAAGCCGTCCAAATCAATCAGGGCGAGATAATTCAAGGTAACTGTTTTTTCATGAAACGTTTTTTCCAACGATCGGCGATTGCCGATGTGAGTTAAACCGTCATGATAGGCATGGTATTCGATTTGCTGTTGACGTGCCATCCGCTCTGTTACGTCATGCAGGATCAAGAAATGACCAACGGCAGTATCGCCAATCTGAATTGGGATCGGAATTAATTCGAATTGTTGATTCGCTTCATTTTGATAATGATTCGTCCCTGTTTTCAAGGCAGTTTGAACATGATGAAGTTCGTCCGTCACATCATCAATCGTCATGTCTGAAAGGCCGAAAATCCGTTGAGCAGCCTGATTCGCATAAGTCGGTTCCTGATTCTGATTAAAGCGAACGATTGGATCAGGATGTCCCATGAACAGCGGGATGACTTGTTGTTCACTGGCTTTAATTTGTTCAGTTCGTCGATCCACCCGTATAGCCAATTGTTCATTTCGGGTATCGAGTTGACGGACGATCGATGTATGTTGGCGCGTGATAAGAATCTGGCGAACAATCAATAAAAATAAGATGACAAAGACATCCTGTTTTTGTCCGTCCTCATCCAGAAAATAGTGAAGGAATAGCGGTAAAGATAACAGCGGGAGCCAAGCACGTTGGACGATAGGCGACTGATTAGTCCCTTCAGCGATATGGTCAATATGCCAAAGGATTGCTGCGCTTTGAGCCAAACGGATAAGGATGGGCGAGAAAATCAGATACTGCATCGTAAATGCAGGAAAATAAACGGACGATATTTCATACAGACCCCGAATGAAAATCGATAAGAACAGTAAAAATAATGTCGTCCGGGATACCCAATGGGTGTCCTGGATAAAGAAAAAGTAGAAGAACACGAACAGACCGAGAGATGTATTAATGATGACGACAAGCGAATAAGGGAACGGATTGACAGCGGGGTCGACCAGTTCATTCAGGATATGAAATGCAACCAAAGCAAGAAAGATGACTAAAATGATGGCATCGATAAAAGCCAAAAGATGTTGACCGAAACTCTTTTTAGAAGCAATCCGGTAGAAAATAGCATACAAAAATAAATAATGAGATAAGGAAAATAAAGCGAGGCTGTAGAGTCCGGAAAAACTTTCGGGCGGACTGAACAAATGAATCGTTTCTAAGACGGATCCGATGACGGATAGACATAAAGAACCGAGCGCAAGCAACCAGAAATTCCGTCTGGGAACGATGAGAAACTGCTCTTTTTTATAGGCGACCAAAATGAAAAAGGCAATCAAGATCAACGACAGATACTGCAGGATTTGTTCGACGATAAGGTTGGGAATCGATTCGTTTGCAGAGGAAATCACTACGAGTAGCGTTGAAATGATCAGCAACGGCGGAAACCATTTTATGAAATAGGGGGATCGTTGCATGAAACTGCCTCCTCACTTGAAGTATGTTGTCCTTTTTTTATCATACACTGCTTTTGTCCGGTTCATGTGAATCAAAAAAATAAATCGTATCCGTCCGTCGTGTTGACGAATGGATACGATTCTTAAGAAAAAAATCAGTTTTTATAGTTTTCGTACGCCTCGACTTTTTCGGATAAATAAGTCCAGTATTCCATCAACTGATCGATTTTTGCTTTCGCTTGTTCGATTTGCTGATAAAGCTCGTTGACCTGACCTAAATCACTTCCGGAAGAAGCCAGTTGTTGCTCAAGCGACTCCGCCTGAAGTTCTGCTTCCTCGATTTGAGATTCAATCGTCTTCCAGTCGAGTTGTTCCTGATAACTTAGTTTTTTGGGTGTCTCGGCAGGCGGTGCTTCGACGGTCGGCATGTCTTTTACGACAGGTGCCTCGATGACGGACGGGAGTTCCCGTTGCTCTAAATAATCGGTATATTGTCCGTAGTACGATACGATTTCACCATTTTCAAATGCTAATAACCGGTTGACGACACGGTCCAGGAAATAGCGATCGTGACTGACTGTGATGACGGTTCCCGGGAACGAGTCCAAATAATCTTCCAACACGGATAACGTTTCCGTATCCAAATCGTTGGTCGGCTCATCAAGGAAAAGAACGTTTGGTTCATCCATCAAAATCGTGAGCAGTTTCAACCGTCGTTTTTCACCACCGGATAATTTACCGATTGGTTTATATTGTGCTTCCGGTTTAAACAAAAATTGTTCAAGCATCTGACTTGCCGTGATTTCCTGACCGTCCAGGGTCGTGATGACTTGGGCGATCCGTTCGACTTCTTCAATGACCCGGCGATTAGGGTGACTGAATTCTGCGAATTGACCGTAAAAGCCGACTTTTACTGTTTCGCCGTGAATAACTTCACCGCTCGTCGGTTCCAGGCGTTTGGCAAGAATCGATAACAAAGTGGATTTTCCACTCCCATTTCGTCCGACGATTCCGTATCGTTCCTTCCGGCCGAATAACCAGCTGAAATCATTGAACAACATCCGGTCGCCAAATTGCTGACTGACATCAACCGCTTCGATGACTTTTTTCCCGAGTCGGGTGGAGCCGACCTGAACTTCGAGCGCTGCTTCGTCTTCTTCGTAAGACAGTTCTTGCAGAGCATCCACCCGTTGAATGCGTGCCTTTTGTTTGGTCGTCCGTGCTTTCGCCCCGCGACGCAGCCAGGCGAGTTCCCGCCGAAGGATGTTTTGTCGTTTTTCTTCCATCGAGGCTGTCCGTTCCCGGCGCTCCGCCCGTTTCTCAAGGAATGATTCATAATTACCGACATAGAAGTAAGCTGTTCCGTTCGCGATTTCCATCATATGATTCGTAACACGGTTCAAGAAGTAACGATCGTGGGTGATTAGTAAGATCGCCCCGCGATATTCCTTGATTTGCGATTCAAGCCAAGTGATTGTCTCGGCGTCAAGTTCATTGGTCGGCTCATCGAGGAGTAAGAGATCGGCTTCGTCGAGTAATGCTTCAGCCAGTCCGACCCGTTTTCGTTGTCCGCCTGACAAAGAACCAATCGTAGCTTCAAGGTTCGTGATGCCGAGTTTATTTAAAATCATTTTGAGACGGGACTCGGTATCCCAGGCATTCGCAGCATCGATTTCTGTTTGTGCGCTGATGAACCGTGTCAGTAACGTTTCATTTGCCGGATCCTGCTCAAGAGCCAACCGTGCAACTTCATAATGACGAAGCGCATTGATGGTGGGGGTATTGCCGGATAACAAAACCTGCATGACTGTTTGATCTTCCGGATAATCTGTTGACTGCGAAAGCAGACGGATCCGGTAGTCATTCGGATGTTGAAGCTCACCGGCGTCCGGTGTTTCTTGTCCGGCTAAGATATGAAGCAACGTTGATTTTCCGGTACCGTTGACACCGATGATTCCGATCCGGTCACCGGGACTCACGGAAAAGGTGACATCCTCGAATACGATTTTATCGGCGAATTCTTTTTTTAGTTGATCGACTTTAAGTAACATGTCAGACTCCTTCTACAATTTCCTTGATTTGTTGTTCGACCAGAACGACCAGTTCTTTTTGCGACATGGATGTCGGGTCGATCGGTTTTAAAATCGTCACATCGACGGTCGCCGGTCGAATGCGTCCGGTTTCCTCCATGACACGATAGCTTCCTGAAATCGCAATCGGAACGACTAATGCTCCGCTCGATGTAGCCAGTGTAAAACTGCCCGCCTTAAATTCGGCGACAGGTCCTCCTTTAGAACGTGTGCCTTCCGGAAAAATAATCATCGATTGACCATCTTTAATCGTGTCGATTCCGGCCCGAATGGCTTTGAGGGACTGTCGGCGATCTTTGCGGTCAATCATGACACATCCCATCAGATTCATCCAGACATTCACAATCGGAATCTTGTTCACTTCAATTTTTGAGATGAAGGCTTTTGGTTTGTCGATTTTTCCGAGGAGGATCGGAACATCAAAATTACCTTGATGATTAGCGATGAAGACGACCGGTTGATCGGCCGGGATGTGTTCTTGACCCGTCATCCGGACTTTGACTCCGGCAAGCCGGAGTAATGAGTTTGCCCAGGCATGCGCCACTTTTTGTGTGTAGGCGTAGCGTGCGGCGTGCGTTCGACGTTTTGCCCCGGGAAGAAACGGTAATGTAAGGGGTAGAACCAGTCCAAAATGAATGAACCAGATGATTGTGCGTAACATAGTGGCATCAGACTCCTTTTTTTGCTTTCAATGATTATTGTACAAAAAAAGACCGGGTATCGCACCCAGTCTTCGTCATTATTCCCAATAACGAGGTTCCGACTCTTCTTCGGTTTCTCCAAGTTCAAACGTCAAACGACGGGTCGTTGGGTCAATCGAGAAAGAAGCGTTAGTATTATCAATCTGTTTGATTTCCATCGACTCCTCGTCAAGGATCAATGTCAGTCGGACCTTATCTTCGTGATCGACAAGCAGGACGCCGTCTTCTTTTAACCACAGGTCGATGACAGGCGAGTAACGAAGGGTCCAACCGTTGGATAAGGGAATTTCATTCATAATGACTCAGTTCCTCCTAATCATACGAAGTTAAAGCGGTTCTTTATTTATCATGCTGTTCTGTCGCCGATAATGCAAGTGGTGGAATGGATTCACGTTGATCGTAAGACAATTGATACGACTGTTCCCGTTTTTTCATCCGTTCATACTGCTTTTTGACTCGGCGATGCTGCACATATTCATGATAGGACTGGTGAGATGTCCGAAGGAGCTGTCTGAAGGAAGAGAGCGATAAGCAGATGGCGAGTGTAAAAACGAATACACCGATTGAATCTGTATAATAGCCGGTCGTATAACTCAAATATGTACTGATGAGACCTGTAAACGTTGTGAAAAGGTAAAACCACATGACATGCCCTCCTTATTTAGATGATGTACATCTTCTAAAGAATTCGTGACGAAACCGTGATTTCCTGTATCGCCCTGTAAAACTTCGGGAAAAATAAAAAAATCCACACGCTTAGTGTAGATTTTATGGAGTATCGATATGTTGAAGTGCAGGTGTCTTCGGAGACAGGTCTGTACTGTTTGAACCTTCTGCAAAAACGATTCCGATCGTTGCGAGGAATGCAAAAAAAGCAAATACCAATGTTTTTGTGAAGCGTCTTGCGAAAGAACGCGATTGAATGTTATGAAACATGTTTTTCCCCCATATTTAACTAAACTAAACCTTCTTTTTCCTATTGTTTTATCATATATCTTTTTTTCAAAAAAATCACTCAAATCAGAACCGTTCACAAAAATGTCATATTTGGTCACTTTTGCTTCATGTCGGAGAGGGGAGGAAAAAGAGTATAGTATGATAGGTGATACGCAGGAACAGATGGAAACAACAGAAGGGAGATGACCACTCATGGCATTACGCGCAGGACAGGTTGTCACATTAAAAGTAGAACGAGAAGCAGAGTTTGGTGTTTTCTTAAGCAACGGGGAAGAGGACATCTTACTTCATAATAATGAACAAACAAAAAAGCTCGAACTTGACGAAGAAGTGGAAGTCTTTCTTTATCAGGACAACGAAGGGCGTCTCGCTTCTTCGATGACGATTCCGGAAGCATCGTTTGAAGACTACGTCAAAACGACGATTAACGGTACGCGTTACAATACAGGCGTATTTGCAAACATCGGTATTCAAAAAGACGTGTTAGTATCTCTTGATGATTTGCCGCAACGCCGGACATTTTGGCCGGAAGAAGGAGATCAACTCTACATTCGTCTCAAACATGACCAAAAACTTCGTTTACTCGGAGATCCGGCTCCCTATGCGTATTTTAACTTACGGGCAAAACCGGCACCGGAAGAGTGGAATAACATGGATGTCGAAGGACTTATCTTTGCTCAGCGGGATCCCGGCGTCAACGTCTGGGTCAATGAACAGACGATAGGTTTTCTCCATGAACAAGAGATGGAACGGTGGCCGCGACTTGGAGAAGTTATGAAATTACGGGTGACAAATGTGAAGCCAGATGGTACAGTATTACTTTCAGCAAGACCACGTGCTCACGAGGCAATCGACATCGATGCGGATTTGATCATGAATCACCTGCTTGAACATGGTGGTCAGATGTCGTATGGTGATAAGACACCTCCTGAGACGATTGATGAGGTATTTGGCCTAAGTAAGGCTGCCTTCAAACGTGCTTTAGGTCGATTGTTGAAAGACAAAAAAATAGAAAAACATGAAACGGGTATTCGGTTAACGAAATAAGTTAACCAACTTAAGCCTACGTTTCGAATAAATAGTTAGGAATTCATCATTTTGGTGGTTGCGGCTGGTACTTACCGGCGACCATTTCCAAATAAAACCCCATCACTAGTGGGGGCAAACGGCGCGAATTCAAGCGTTGTACGGTCCGGGCATCATGCCTTTCCCTCGCCCTTATGGCAACGATTATGATGGTGACTTCCCTAAACATTATTATACGCAGAAATAGCCCCTATCTTTAAGGAAGAGGTTCTGCTATAATAGGTAGTCGATTGTATTCGTTACGGTAGCGTCTGTTTAGTGGCAGACGCTTTTCATATGACAAAGGAGAGTATTTAGCATTGACAACATTTCGTGAATTAAATCTTAGTGAGGCACTTATCAAAGGTGTCCTAAAAATGGGCTTTGAAGAAGCAACTCCAATCCAAGCAGAAACAATTCCAGTCGGTCTTAGCGGCGTTGACTTAATCGGTCAAGCACAAACAGGAACAGGGAAAACAGCTGCATTCGGTATTCCAACGATTGAGCGTCTTGACGCAAAATCACGTTATATCCAAGCATTGATCCTTGCACCGACTCGTGAGCTTGCGATTCAAGTAGCAGAAGAACTTAACCGCATTGGTGAAGTAAAACGTGTTCATGCATTGCCAGTATACGGTGGTCAGCAAATCGACCGTCAGATTCGTGCGCTTCGTAAGAACCCACAAATCGTCGTCGCTACACCTGGTCGTCTAATGGACCACATGAACCGTAAAACATTAAACCTTGACCACGTCCAAACAGTTATCTTGGATGAGGCAGATGAAATGTTGAACATGGGCTTCGTGGAAGATATCGAAAAAATCTTGGGTACACTTCCGCCAACTCGCCAAACACTTTTATTCTCTGCGACAATGCCGCCGCAGATTCGTAAAATCGCAGATCGTTTCATGACGACTCCGACTCACATCAAAGTAAAAGCAAAAGAAATGACTGTCGAAAACATCGACCAATCATTCATCGAATTAAAAGAAAGCCAAAAATTCGACGTCCTTTGCCGCTTGATTGATACGGATTCTCCGGAACTCTCGATCATCTTCGGTCGTACGAAAAAACGTGTCGATGAGATGACAGAAGGTCTGATCCAACGTGGTTATACAGCTGACGGCTTACACGGTGACTTAACACAAGCAAAACGTGACCAAGTCATCCGTCGCTTCAAAAAAGGAACAATTGATATCCTTGTTGCAACTGACGTAGCGGCACGTGGACTTGATATTTCAGGCGTTACACACGTCTACAACTTCGACGTCCCACAAGATCCGGAGAGCTATGTTCACCGTATCGGTCGTACAGGTCGTGCTGGTAAAACAGGATCAGCAATCACATTCGTTACACCACGTGAGTTTGGTCAAATCAAAACAATCGAACGTGTAACAAACAAAAAAATGTCACGTCGTCATGCACCGACGCTTGACGAAATCTTGGAAGGCAACTTGAAACTTGCTGCACAAGAGTTGATCAAACGTGTAGAAGCGAAAAACTCACAAGAGTATACAACACTCGCTCAAGAACTTCTTGAAGAGTATGAAGCGGTTGAATTAATCGCAGCAGCGCTTAAAGGATTAACGAAAGAGCCGGATGCAACGCCAGTTCAAATTTCGTCAATCGAACCAATCCGTGTTAAACGTTTTGGCAGCAACGGTGGCGGTGGTAACCGTCGTCCTTACGGTAACAAAGGTGGATCAGGTTCTGGTTCTTCTTCTAACCGTAGCAGTGGCGGATACCGTGGCAGTAACCCACGTGGTGGGGAGCGCCGTGAAGGCGGTCGTCCTTCTGAAGGAAACCGTAGCAGCAGCACATCTTCTTCTTCAGATCGTCGTGAAGGTGGATACGCTGGCCGTAACCGCAGTGAAAGTGATCGCAACCGTGGCGGACGTAAACCACGTTTTGAAAAGTAAGAAGTTTGAACCGATTTGTCACAGACAAGTCGGTTCTTTTTTATGAACTGTCATGATAAAATGAGCAATGAAAGATATAGAGAGGGCGGAATTTTGTGTATATTACCTACGCTTTGGCATTTATTTGTCTCATTGTGCTAGTCGTCGCGACAAAACAGATCAGTGAGCGGACGACGAAAGGGCACTTCCGTTATATTCCTTTAGCAACCCTTCTGTTTGGCGGGATTATCTTTCTTGTCTTGGCGATTGGAAAAGGTGGGGCAACCGGTATTCAATACGGCGTGTTGAGTATTGTTTATTTAACGGCGACATTTGGTGTCTATTTGTACATCGCAGTCAGAAAAGATACGACCTTATTTTAAAGACAGGACCTCTCTGATTACAGAGGGGTTCTTTTTTTGATAAGATGGAACAAGAGAAAAGGGGGGCAGAAGAATGGATGCCTTAGATGTCATTGTTCATCCCGAACAAATTGAAGCTTGGTTTCAGCCGATTGTCGGAGCGGCGCCTTTTAAAGTAGAAGGGTATGAAATCCAATCCCATTTCCGGGGAGAACCGTTAAAACCGTTTTTTCAAGAAGATGATGTACCAATCGAATACCAACTCGAAGTGATGAGTCATGTCATTCGACATGCCTTTCAAAAAGTACCGACGGATGCCCATTCGTTTGTTCTGGTCCGCTGTCGGCCGGCCTGGTTGTTTGAGAACGGCGGCGAAGATTTTTTAAGTATTCTGCGTGATGCACAAATTGATTTCCCGGAAGACCGGTTATACGTGACATTAACGGATGTTCAGGTCGATGATTTTGACCGTCTCGGCCGGATTGTCGCCTATTATCAAAATTCCGGTTTGAAGGTAGCGTTAGACCGGGCGGAAGCCACGAGTCTCGAACGAGTCTTTTCGATGTCACCGGACATGCTGATCGTCGATTTAGCATCGATGATTGAGAAAAAAACGGTCTCGGCCAGTTATCCGCATTTATTGCAGACGATGGAACATCTTTGCGATCAGCTGGGTGCTCCGTTGCTGTACAAAAACATCAGCCACCTCGGTCAATTGCGGTATGCCTGGCAGCACGGCGGACGATATTACATGGGGAACCTACTCGGCGAAACGACACCGGATTGGGTGACGACGTGCCCGGGAATGGACATTTTGCTGCATGAGGTTCCGATGTTTTATAAATATGACCGGGAACAGATGAACCGGCTGTTTCAACTCGAACAGGACTGGACCGTTCGATTCAACGAATATTGCCAGTCCGTCAGGCCGGAGGAAGACCTCGACAGTTGGTTGTTAATGTTAGCGAAAAAGATGGAGCCGGAGTTCATTCGATTCTATATTACGGATGCCAATGGGTTCCAGCAGTCATCAAATATCAGTAAAAAAAGCGGCGAATGGAAACGTTATTCGTTTTATCAAGGATACAATTGGAGTTTCCGGCCGTATTTCATCCGTACGACAGTAGCGATGGAACGACGGCATACCGGCTATTTATCGGACCGGTACGTCGACTTCAGTTCCGGGGAGCAGACACGGACTTTCAGTATGCCGCTGAATAATGGGATGTTCTTATTTGCTGATATTTCAGCAGACTATTTATATCAAGAACGATTGAGTGAATGAGGAGGAAATGAATAATGTTGGATTATGATTACGATGCATTACGTGAAATCGGACGGATTGTCGCCATTGCACGCGATGAGATGGCAGATGCCGTCAAACCGGGGATTACGACGAAGGAATTAGACGAGATTGGGGCACGGATCCTGAAAGAACACGGGGCGGAATCGGCACCGATCGTCATGTATGACTTTCCGGGAGCAACTTGTATCAGTGTAAATGAAGTGGCGGCACATGGTATTCCGGGAGCGTACGTCATCAAAGAGGGAGACATTGTCAATGTTGACGTCTCAGCTGTAAAGAATGGTTATTACTCCGATACCGGCAAAACGGTTATCGCAGGACAAGCCCGTCGTCCGGAAGATGTCCGGTTGGTCGAAGTTTCGTTGTCCGCCCTTGAAAAAGGGTTGGAGAAAGTGAAGGCTGGAACGAAGGTCAACCAGATTGGGAAAGCGATTTATGCCGAGACACGGAAAAGCGGCTTTACCGTCATTCGGAACTTGGCGGGACATGGTCTCGGAAAGACATTACACGGCGAGCCGGAATCGATTTCGAACTACTTCAGCCGCGAGGAAAATGATTTGTTGAAAGAAGGACAAGTCATTGCCGTCGAAACATTTATCTCGACCGGCGACGAGTTCTGTATGGAAGACGAGAAAGACGGCTGGACCTTATATACACCAAATAAAAGTCTCGTTTCGCAATTTGAACATAGCGTCATCGTCTTAAAAGACGGATATGAGATTTTAACGAAAGTTGATTGAGTCTAAATTTATGAACCGCTGAAAATAAACAGGAGTATCAAGTCCCTTGATTAAAACGGGATTTGATACTCCTATTTTTAAAGTTTTTTTGTTGAAACGGCCAATCGTTCGAGCCGTTCCCGGGAAACCGGATGTTCTGCATATCGGATAGACCCGTTTTCGACGATATAGTCCTGTTCGAGTAAATCTTCAATGAAATACTGATCGGTTCCAGACATATCAATCGGATAAGCAAGTCCCGGTAAGGTGGCGAATGCCAACGTTTGGCGTCGTCCAATCCCGCTCTCGAACATGCCGCCTAACCAGTACGATGGCGAAATGCTTTGCACATCGAGCGCTGCTGTCAGACCGCCGAGACGAGCCGGCTTGATATTGATGATTTGACCCGCCTGCAATGTTCGCATCAGTAAAGCATCCTGTGTCGTCTGGATGGATTCATCGAGACAAAGCGGTGTCTTCAGTAAGGAGGCGGCATGCTGATGACTTAACCAGTCGTCAGCGGGAAACGGCTGTTCCATCATCAGCATCGAAAATGTATCCCACTCTTGAAGGAGCGGTAAATCAGCTAACTGAAAACTTCCGTTGGCATCAAACATTAACGGAGCATCCGGAAAAGATTTTCGCACCTGTTCCAAAACAGCAGTATCCGTCGGAGCGAGCTTCAACTTAATCCGTTCAAATCCATCTTTTAATGCTTGACCTACTGCTTCCACCGTTTGCTCGGCAGAGGAGCGACCGAGTGCTTTTCCGCACGGAATCGACCGGTTTTCGTCACCACCGAGGTAAGCGGCAAGCGATGTCTGCTCCGCTTGGGCAAACAATTCATGAACAGCCCCGTCAAACATGGCTTTTGCCATCTGATTTCCTTTGATTGGCTGAAAGCGTGCAGCAACGGTAGCGGGTGAGGATAAAGGTGCTGCGGCAAGCAAACGGTACAGGAGCGGGGACAAGGCGCGAAGAGAATCCTGTGTCTCGGCGGTGTACCAAGGTGTCTCGAAAGCGACGCCTTCCCCGTAGCCGATGCGTCCTTCCTGATCGGTCAGCCGTAAAATGGTCGTCCGTCGTTTCGACAACGTAGAAATGGCAGTCTGCATCGGCTGGCGAAACGTCAGATAGACATCAAACAGCTCCGCACTGCGCAGGGTAATGGTCGTCATAGCGACTCCTTCAGTTGACGGCGAATCAGTTTACCGTTTGCATTGCGCGGTAATGTATCACGGTAAAAGTAGCTGACGGGACATTTATATTTGGCCAGTAATCGTTCCATTTCTTGCCGGACATCAGTTTCTGACAGTGTACTGACGATGAAGGCAACCGGTACCTGCCCCCAGACCGGATCAAACCGTCCAACGACACCGGCTTCCGTGATGCCGGAGATTGATAATAAGGCGGCTTCGACTTCTGCCGGATAAATATTTTCACCACCGGAAATGATTAAGTCGCTTCTTCGATCCAATACATACAGGTAACCGTCAGCATCGATCCGTCCGAGATCACCGGTCTTCAAATAACCGTCAGCAGTAAAGGCGGTGGCTGTCGCTTCCGGATTAGCGAAATATCCATTCATGACAGTCGGTCCCTTGACTTCAATTTCCTGATACCGGTTGATCCGGATTTCAGTCGGAGCGATGGCTTTACCGGCAGAACCGATTTTCCGGATCGCTTCTTCCGGCAGGAGTGTCGCCACTTGTGAAGCGGTTTCGGTCATACCGTATGTTTGCATGACGGGAATGCCGCGGTCTAACGCCCGTGTCAGAATCGGTAACGGGACAGGCCCTCCGCCCGTCAAAACAACGCGTAAATCAAACCGTCGTAATCCGGCTTCGAGCAACCGATCCAACATGACGGAAACGAGAGAAATATGTGTGATGTGTTCTGTCTGGATCCATGTAATAGTCTTGTTCGGTGAAAAATGAGGCTCAAGGATAAGTGGAACACCATAGATGACGGAGCGGTAAACGACGGCGAGACCGCTCATATGAAATAACGGCGTGACGACCAGGAACCGGTCATCCGGATAGGAACCGGTATGGCGGGCCGCATTCATGGCACTTGAAAAATGATTGAGCATTGTCTGTTCGACCGCTTTTGGCCGCCCGGTCGTACCGCTTGTAAATAACATCGACTGAATATAATGTTTTGGCATATGCCGGACGAGAACATCAGGTGCCGGCTTCACGACATGAAACGGCAGCCGTTTAACCGGTGCATCGATCGGACGATCTGAGATGACGAATCGGACATCGGCTTGTTGGAGTTGCATATGGACTTCCGCTTGGCTCAGACGAATATTGATCGGAACAATCGTCAATTCAAGCAATTGAGCCGCATGGACAGCAATGATATAGCTGCTGCTTGAAGGACCGTACAAAGCGATGCGGTCACCGCGTGACAGCAGGGGAGCCCAGGAACTGGCGAGTTCATGCGCTTTTGTATAAAGGACAGACCAGGTCAGACGCTCGCTGTCCGTGATGAGGGCAAGGTCGTCCGGTTGTTCTTTGGCACGCGTGTAAATCCAAGGATACACGGATCGTCACTTCCTTTCTGAATGATGATAAGAAAAAGGTTCAAACGTCTTTCGACATTGAACCTTTTTTGTATTATGGGAATCGTGGGAACTGTCCGAAGTCAGGATCACGTTTTTCTTTAAACGCGTCACGGCCTTCTTTTGCTTCCTCTGTCGTGTAATACAGTAACGTTGCGTCACCTGCAAGTTGTTGAATACCTGCAAGGCCGTCTGAATCGGCATTAAACGCAGCTTTTAAGAAACGAAGTGCTGTTGGTGAATGCTGAAGGATTTCAGAACACCATTGGATTGTTTCTTGCTCCAAATCAGCCAGTGGCACGACCGTATTGACGAGACCCATATCAAGTGCTTGTTGGGCATCGTATTGACGGCAAAGGTACCAGATTTCACGTGCTTTCTTATGACCAACGACGCGAGCGAGGTAACCAGAACCATAACCAGCATCAAACGAACCAACTTTAGGACCAGTTTGTCCGAATTTGGCGTTGTCTGCTGCGATCGTCAAATCACAGACGAGGTGAAGAACATGTCCGCCACCGATTGCATAGCCAGCTACCATAGCGATGACCGGTTTCGGAATAACACGGATCAGACGTTGCAAATCAAGGACGTTTAAGCGTGGGATTTCATCTTCACCGACATAACCACCATGTCCGCGGACTTTTTGGTCGCCGCCTGAACAGAAAGCAAGGTCGCCTTCACCAGTCAAAACGATGACACCGACGTTTTGATCGTCACGTGCACGCGAAAAAGCATCGATCAATTCGTGAACCGTCTTCGGACGGAAAGCATTCCGGACTTCTGGACGGTTGATTGTGATTTTAGCAATCCCATTCCATTTTTCATACTTGATGTCTTCGTAGCTACGGGCAGCTGCCCATTCTGGAACGTATCTCATTTCAATTCCCCCATTTAATTAATTAAGAGTAGTTTCTCTACTATTGTAACAAACTTTTCCGGTTGGTCGATATGTGGGGCATGTGATGCACCTTCAATTAAATGAATTTTTTCCGATGGAGCGGCTTCGACGGCAATTTTTTTAAATTTATCATCGTCGTTTCCGACAATCCAATTAATCGAGGAGGTATCAAGTAAATGCCAGACCGGAGCCATATTGCCGGTTCCTTGAGCGATCAAAGAAGCAGCCAGCCCCTCCGGTGATTGGGCAAGGCGTCCACGGCGAATCGATTCTTGTACTTCAACCGGCAGATGACGTTGGCTTGCAAACAGCGGGAGCGACTCCCAATAATCGATGAAATCGGCTAAACCATCTGTCAGTAAACGATCAGCGAGACGCCGGTCGGCTTTACGGCGTAATCGTCGCTCATGTGCCGACCGGAGACCAGGAGTCGTGCTGACAGCAATCGTCTGCTTTACCTGTTTCGATGTCGCAGCAAGCAGAAGCGCGATTCGTCCGCCCATCGAATAACCGAGAACGGACCAGTCTTCATCACGGGTCGCAAGCAAACTTTTTAAATCTTTTACTTGTTCCGTCAAGCGCATACGTTGATAAGAAGCGGATGCGGTACGGCCGTGGCCGAGCAAATCAATCCGGTAAACGGTATAGTCTGACTGCAACCGGCTTCCGAACAGATCCCATGTGGCACTGCTCCCGGTGAAACCGTGCAACAGCAGCAGAGGCGGACCGCTTCCGCTGATCTCGACATGGTATTCCTGATGACGCAGTTTCATCGGAGTGTCTCCTGCAGTGCTTCGTTCGTCTGCTCCCAAATCAAGCGATGCAGGCGGACGTTCTCCGGACGATCAGTGACGATTTCCAAGACCCTTGTCGCAGTCGCTTGTTGTTGCAGAGTCGACTGAAGATGCGCAATCGAGGAAATCCGTTCATACTCGACACCGTAACCGGCAGCGAGATGACTGAAATCAACGTCTTGTGCTGTTCCAAACAAAGGTTCGAACAAAGCCGGATCGAGATTTTGTTGCGGCAGGAAACTAAATATCCCGCCACCCGTGTTATTCACTAACAGAATCGTAATCGGAACAGTCCGCGCCATCAGCAATCCGTTGATATCATGCAAGAATGCCAGGTCACCGACAAGGAGATAACGGTTGTCGGCTTCAAAGGTCGCGCCGAGAGCACTTGAAAGAATGCCGTCAATACCATTGGCACCCCGGTTGGCAAGAATACGAAGCGGTGTCCCCATTGGTAAAAAGGTATCTAAGTCCCGAATCGGCATACTGTTCGAAACAAACAGACTGCCGTCTGTTAAATCATTTAATGCCCGGACGACATTGTATTCCGTCAGCTGATTGGCATCCAGAGAAGAAAAAACAGTCTGTACGGTGTTCTCTGCCCGTTGCAGGGTTTCGAGATAAGAGGTTTCATGCACGGTGACAGGAGCAGTTTTCAGTTGGCTCGGATGACCGCTTAAAAAATGAGCCTGCAACTGGGGATCGCGCCAGTTTCCGGGATGGCCGAGAACTGTCGTCGGAATTCCTTTTGACCAAAGCAGATACGGTTTTGAAGTCGGCATCGCACCGAATCGTAAAATGTGTTCCGGTCGGATTTTATCGTGAATCGCCGTTGCCTTTAACCACGTATCGTAATAGCCGAAGACCGTATCATTGGAAGAACGGCGGCCTTGACTCAATGGATCGGCTAAAACAGGAATCCGTGCACGGTCTGCATAGTCCAGAATAATTTGTGTATCGGCAAGAGAAATTTGAGGTCCGATGACAATCAAAAGACGTGGGATTGATAAAATTTCAATAAGTTTTTCGGTATGTTTTTCTGCTTGTGGTTGATCCGGTTGTCCGACAGGGTGACCCGTTCGTAAGAGATCCAGTTCTGGAATCAACGGTTCCCGAAGCGGAATATTAATATGAACCGGACCGGCGGGCTCTGAAAGCGCGAGAAGAACGGCTCGTTCCGCCGCGTGCTGGACGTAAGGAAGAGCAGTCTCTTCCGGTAACGGCAAATCAAAGGCATGCCGGACCTGTTTTCCGTAGAGAGCGACTTGATCGATTGCTTGGGGTGCGCCGACACCACGCAACTCGTGGGGGCGATCCGCCGTCAATACGATCAAAGGCAGCTCGAAAATATTAGCTTCCGTCACGGCCGAATAATAATTCGTAGCTGCTGTTCCACTCGTACAAATCAGGGCGACCGGACGCAAGACATCCTCCGTCCGTGTCAAACCAAGGGCAAAAAAACTAGCCGACCGTTCGTCGATGAGGACGTGGGTACGGCTAAAAGGGTGAAGAAAGGCAGCGATGGCAAGTGGTGTCGAACGGGATCCGGGACTGATGACGAAATCCCGGACACCGCTTTTCACTAAATTATCGATTAATGCGTGCATCCATTTACTCAACATAAATATCATCCTTTTCTATCGTACAGAGATGCGACAGAGCCTGCAGCATCGGTGATAGTTTCGTTTCGGTTTCTTCGAGTTCACTGTGAAGAACGGATCCTTCGACGAGTCCACAACCGGCATAAAGAACAGCCGAGCGATCGGTAAACAGACCGGAGCGGATGGCGACGATGAACTCACCGTTTTCCTGTCCGTCCATCCAACCGACGGGAGAACCGTACCAGCCGCGCTCGAACGTTTCAATTTCGCGGATGGCGGCGACGGCTTCCTCTTTTGGTTCTCCACCGAGAGCAGGTGTAGGGTGAAGTTTTTCAATCAGCTGAAAGAGACTGACTTCAGGTGACAGCGTAGCGTTGATCGGAGTGTACAGATGCTGGATGTGACGATTCTTCAGCAACATCGGTTCATCCGGTTTGTCGATCGTCGTCGAGAGTCCTTGGAGTGTCTGTTCGATTGAATCAACGACAATCGCATGTTCATGACGGTTTTTGTCGTCCTGTAACAGCGACTGTCCGAGTGCGGTATCTGTCGTCTCGATGGCATGTCGAGGAGCAGATCCGGCGACGGCAGCTGTCTTAAGTTCAAGACCGGATTTTAAAATCAATCGTTCCGGTGTCGCACCAAGAAAAGCTTCGTCTGCCGTCGGTTGAAAGAAGAAGATATAGCTGCCTGGCTGCGATGATTCGAGTTCCTGAACAAGTCCGGCCAAGTCGATCGGTTGATCAAGCTCGTAGACGACTTCACGGGCCAAGACGATTTTTTTGAGTGATGTTTTTAAGAGTTGTGTCGCTTGATGGAAAGAAGCTTCGAAAGCATCATTTCCGTCACGCGTCAGTCGAATCCGGGTCACGAACCGGTCGGATTTTGGAGTATGCAGTTCTGCATATTCGACAGCCAACTGATTGAGGATTTTTTCTGCGTTAGATTGCGGTTCAACGAACGCAAAAACCGTTACCGTCGTACGACCATCTTGTTCCAGATAAAGATACTTCGGAATGGTCATTGAAGCTTCCCCAAAAGAAGACCAACGAAATTCAGTGTGTTTCAGTTCCGAAAAAGAGAAGCCGCAAAAGGCAAATAAATCGGTGCCGACATGATCCCGATTCAAATTTGACCACATGGACTGCATCCGTAAAAACCGGTCCTGTCCTGCTGTTTTTAATTGTTGCGTAATACCAAAACCGATGGCGCGCATCGATCGATCAGGTGTCGTAAAATAAAAGCGTTCTTCCGTCCCGAATGATAGCGCGCTAACATCCTGCGCCTCGACATTCCAAGAATACGCGGCGATGATAGACCGTTGATATGCATTCGCATGACCAACAGCACGTTCAATACATTGTTTAAGCTCATGTTGAGCGTAGGCCATACCGCTCATTGCCCCCTAGTCTAAAGATACTGTGATACGTTTCACTTATTCTCAGTGTAAACTTTTTATGTGAAAAAAAGAAGGAATAAGCTATCTTGGATTGAGCATTGACAGTAAAAAACGAAACCCGATACACTTAGACAGGAAAGGGGTTTATTATATGAATAAATCAATCGCTGTATACTGGCGAATGACACGACCACATACGCTGACGGCAAGTTTTGTACCTGTCGTCGTCGGAACGGCTATCGTGGCACCGCGGATCGAATCGTTACGGATGGATCTGTTTTTTGCCATGTTGATCGCATCGATGCTGATTCAGATTGCGACGAACTTATTTAATGAATATTACGACTACAAGCGCGGGCTTGATACGGAAGACTCGGTGGGCATCGGCGGATCGATTGTCCGTGACGGTTTTAAACCGGGAACGATTTTGGCGTTTGCCTTCTCGTTGTATGGTATTTCGGCCTTGCTTGGTATCTATTTGTGCCTTGAAACAACATGGTGGTTACTACTAATCGGCATCGTGTCGATGTTCGTTGGTTACATCTATACGGGCGGACCGTTACCGATCGCCTACACACCATTCGGGGAAATCGTCGCCGGTTTCTTCATGGGCTATGTCATCATCGCGATTTCAGCTTATTTGCAGATCGGGTATGTTCCGACGGAAGCGATCGCCATTTCGATTCCGGTATCGATTTTAATCGGCTCGATTTTGCTCGCAAATAACATACGGGATCTCGACAATGATAAAGTCAACGGGCGAAAGACAATCGCCTGTTTAGTCGGGCATCAAAAAGCCGTTTATGTCCTGATTGCCTTTTTTGCCGCTGCGATCATTTCACTTTTGATTGCTGTACTGGTCTTTAACGTCACCTGGTGGGCACTGCTTGCTCTTTTGAGCATTCCGCTGATGATCAAAGCCGTAAAATTATTCTGGCGTGATCTGCCACCGCAGGAATTGATGCCGGGTATGGCTCAGACCGGAAAGGTCAATACGATTTTCGGATTATTGCTTGCGATTAGTTTGACGATTGCCAATTTGTAACCGGAAAACTGTTTTTATGAACGGAATCCCGAATGATGGACGGATCAAACTGTCTTCGTCGGGATTTTTTTGTTGGTACAGTCAAGGGTTTGATTGGTTGTAACGGTTTTGAAATTTTACTATAATGGAAGCAATGTGCCTAGAACGCGTATAAATCCTTCGGGTTCATGAAATTTTTTTAGAGGTGGAACAGGAATGAATAAAATTGCGGTAATCGGAAAAGTATTCGTCGACATAAAAGGAACTTCGTTTGCGCCTTTGCATAAGGATGCCAAAAACGTCGGGGATATCACCTTCTCGAACGGTGGTACAGGACGGAACGTAGCACAAAATCTTGCTGTTCTCGGAAATGATGTTCGTTTTATCTCGACGGTTACGAACGATCAAATTGGTGTCGGGGTACTGGAAGAGTTAAAATCTTACGGAGCCAACGTCGATCATGTAGAGATGCTAGAAGATCATGGAATGGGAATGTGGCTTGCAGTGATGGACAATGAAGGAGATTTGCAGACGTCGATTTCCAAACAACCGGACGCCAAACTTCTCGAAGAAGCCATTCTTCGTCAATCTGTCTATGCTCTTGACGGAGTGGACGCAGTTGCAATCGATTTGGATTTATCGGTTACAGTGCTTGAACGATTGATTCACATCTGCCGCAAAATGGAGTTGCCGCTTTACGGTGTCTGTGGACATTTGAGTGTAATTGAACGCAACCGTCATCTGTTGCAAGGATTCACAGGATTCATCTGCAGCCGTGAAGAAGCTGAAATTTTATCGGATTTATCGATTGTGACGGTAGAAGACGCAATCCATGTAGCGAACGAACTGGCGAAAAAAGGAGCCCCTTTCACCGTGGTCACGATGAGTGAGTTAGGTGCTGTTTATGTCGATCGCCGGACGGCGACTTCCGGTCATGTCGGGACAAAAAAAGTGAAAGTAGTCGACTCAACAGGTGCAGGAGATTCATTCTTTTCCGCTGTTCTTTCCGAATTGACGGAATCGAAGCGGGCAGAAGAGGCACTACAGCTTGGAATGAAAGTTGCCGCACAAGTCATTGCATCGACGGAAAACGGACTGATTCCGGAAATGCTTGAGACCCTTCGTTGAGTCCTCAGCTTGTGAGGAGGAGAATCAATGCCGATTCAAAGAAGTGCGATTATTTTAATTAATGAAGCAGATGAAGTTGCCTTGATTCGTCGGGATAAACCGGGTGAGACGTATTATGTATTCCCCGGCGGTGGACGGGAAGCCGGAGCGACACTGGAAGAAACGGCGATTCGGGAAGCCCATGAAGAGCTTGGTGTGGACGTAGAACTTGAAGGTGTTGCTGCGAACGTTCACTTTAACGGCTTGGAAAATCCGTATTACTGGGCAAAAATAACGGGTGGTGTATTCGGGACGGGAACCGGAGAAGAATTCGAAGATGAGTCGTCCGGGTATACACCGTTGTGGATCAAACGCGAAGCGTTAACCGATTTACCGATTCGTCCGACATCGCTTGTGCAGGAATTGACTAAGATGACGGATCGTTTCTATAATATCGAGCTCAAGGATAATTGAGGTTTTAGTTGAAATAAACAGGGAAAAAGTATAGTAAGACAATGAGGTGGTCCTAGACTGCCTCTTTTTTATGAAGGAGAGATGACGATGGCGCATACACGTGATCCTAAAGGATTAGCCTTGAATCTAAAGCAACGGATGTCCGATCACAACATTACGGATTATGCAGGAACACTTGCATATTATTGGTTTTTATCCATTTTTCCAGGTATCATTTTTGTTATTTCAGTATTATCATTCTTTGACATTGATCAACAGACGCTTGAATCCCAAATTCGTGATTTAGCGCCGGGTGGGTCGGTGAATACGTTTACCGATGTCATTTTCCAGGCCATTAAAGAACCACAGGGCGGTCTCCTGTCCGTCGGTGCGATTCTTGCCATCTGGTCGGCGTCAAAAGGTGTCGATCGTCTGATTACGACCGCGAACCATGCGTACGGAGATTTCTCGCCGCGCGGATTCGTCGCAGCCCGTGGAATCGCCTTGATTTTAACGATTGTTCTCGGTATCGGCATGTTGCTGTTGATCGTCTTGAATGTTTTGGGCGGACCGATTATCAGCTACTTAGCCAACTTTGTCATTCCGATTGATATGGGACAAAAAATTCTGCTGACGGTATTGCGGTATGCCATTTCCACTGTACTGTTGATTTTGATTTTGTCGATTTTCTACCGTGTCGCGCCGAAACGCCCCATTACATTTAAGGAAGCCATTCCGGGAGCTGTCTTTGGCGTCATCGTGTGGCAATTGTTATCGGTTGGATTCGGATTTTATGTCTCGAATTTCTCGAACTATAACCAAACATACGGTTCACTCGGAAGTGTCGTCATTGTACTGTTGTGGTTGTATTTTACAGGACTCATCATTTTACTTGGATCTGAACTGAACGCCTCGTGGGAACGGTTCATGAAAAAAGCGGATCCGAAAAAAATGGAAGAAAAACGATTAAAAGAACAGGCGGATTTAGATTCGATTCCGACCAATACATTTGGCTGATTTTAAATCGTCCCGCGTTTTGATCGGCCGAACCAAAAAAGCATCTACTGTCGGTAATCCGACGGTAGATGCTTTTTGATTGGATTAAGCTGCCGCTTGTTTTGAAAGCGGAGCGTGAATTTTCTGAGACGGCGTATCTTTTTGGAGCAAGCGTAATCCGTTCAAAATGACGAGAATTGTAGAACCTTCATGACCGACTACTGCAAACGGCATAATCAGGAACTGTGACAAGTTCGAAATGATTAATAACAGGATGACACCGATGGCGAGCGTGATATTCTGTTTGACGACACGATTCATTTTACGCGCTTTGTTGACAGCGTAAGCGAGGCGTCCTAAATCGTTTTTCATCAAAACGACATCGGCTGTCTCAAGAGCAGCATCGGTTCCTTCACCCATTGCAATCCCGACGTGAGCCAAGGCAAGGGCGGGAGCATCGTTAATTCCGTCTCCGACCATCGCAACTGTTTTTCCTTCAGTCTGATATTGCTTGATATAACGGACTTTGTCTTCAGGAAGACATTCCGCCACATAATCCGTCAGACCTGCTTCTTTAGCAATTGCAGCGGCAGTCACCGGGTTATCTCCGGTCAACATGATCGTCGTGATACCGAGAGCATTTAAAGAGGTGATGGCTGTTTTGGCTTCAGGACGAATCGTGTCCCGTAATGCGTAAAGCGCAATGATTGATTGTCCGTTGCTCACATAAACCATCGTATTCCCTTGTTCTTTTAAGGTTTGCTCCATCGATAGGAAAGGATCAATTAATCCTTCGTGGAACGCATATTTTCCGATCCGGTATGTCTGACCGGAAACCGTGGCTTCGATTCCGTAGCCGGTCACATCCTTAAAAGTGGATGGGGCGATGATATCCGTTTTTAAATGCGTGACAATCGCTTGTGCGAGCGGATGATTCGATTGTGCTTCGATGGACGCGACCGCTTGTTTGACGGCGAATGCATCCACTCCGTCAGCATAATGGCTTTCCGTGACGACAGGTTTTCCGGTCGTTAATGTTCCGGTTTTATCAAAGACGATCGTATCGACTTGTCCGAGTGTCTCAATGTGTGCACCACCTTTAAATAAAACACCGTTTCGGGCAGAGGCAGCGATTGCTGCCAAAGCAGCTGGTGTAATCGAAGCGACCAAAGCACAAGGAGAAGCGACGACAAGCAAAATCATAGCCCGGTAAATGCTCGTTTCAAATGTCCAACCAATTAAGTAGTGGGGGACGACCATCATCAAAGCAACGACGAGTAAGACGATTTTGACGTAACGGCTTTCGAACCGTTCAATGAATTGTGCAGAGGGTGATTGCTCGCTTTGAGCGTTTTGAACCATGTGAATGATTTTTTGGAACAATGATTCGTCCGCAGCTTTTGTCATCTCAATCGTCAACACACCGTTCATATTGACAGTTGAATTGTAGACGGTATCCCCGACATGTTTCTCGACAGGAATCGATTCGCCTGTAATCGAGGCTTCCTCAATGGCGGCTTGACCGCGGATGATCGTTCCGTCGACAGGGATGCGTTCGCCCGGTCGGACATAGACCAGTTCACCGACAACCAATTGCTCAAGCCCGACAACTTCAAGTTTGCCGTCCGCATTTAAACGAGTAGCTTCTTCCGGTTGCAGGGACATCAAACTTTGTAATGCCCGTTCGTTTTTATTCATTGTATAGGTTTCAAGGGCACCGGATAAAGCAAAGATGAAAATCAAGATGGCACCTTCCATCCAGTAACCGATCGCAGCTGCACCGATCGCAGCCAAGATCATCAACAATTCTACGTTTAAGGTTTTATCATGATACGTTTCGGTTAAACCTTCTTTTGCTTTCGCATAACCGCCGATCAAATAAGCAGAGAGATAAAGCGTGACATAACCGGCAGCCGGAATGTTGAGCTTCTCGAGTGTGTAGGCAATTAAAATCAATATTCCACTAAAGAGTGCTAAAATCAATTCGTGATGTTCCTCCCAAGCATGGCGGAGAGCGGAACGCTGATGGACATCAGTAGTAGTAGAGGTAGTCATATGGGAAAACTCCTTTCAAGTCTAAATGAGAAAAGAAATCATTATGTTAAAACAATGAGAATGTTAATTACCAACGTTTTCTCATGAATGATAATGAGTTTCATTGTCGCTAGATTATAATAATTATTATCTGTAAAACTACTATACCATGTCTATGTCAAAAGGAACAGGAAAGGAAACAGTAAAAATGAAAAAAATATTGACCGATCGATTTGGTATGGTTGTGCTCGCTTTAGTGACGACCTTTCTTTGGGGAAGTGCCTTTCCCTTCATAAAAAAAAGTTATGCTTTACTTGCCATCACCTCAACCGAATATGGAGAACAGCTGTTGTTTGCCAGTTACCGTTTTTTCCTTGCCGGTGTTTTATTGTTGATTGTCAGCGTCCTGATATTTAAACAGCCGATTACGTTGAAAAAGCGGACACTCGCTTACAGCCGGCTGGGTTTCTTCTTGACGTTTCTCCAGTATGTGTTTTTTTACATCGGGCTTTCCTTATCAACAGGCGTGCAAGGATCAATCATTGCCGGGTCGACTTCCTTCTTTCAAATGTTGCTCGCTCATTTCCGGTATGAAGATGACCGGTTAAATCGATTTAAGGGACTCGCTTTATTTTTAGGATTTACAGGCGTCATTTTAGCAAACTGGCCGCAAGGGTCTGCCGGTGTCTCGTTTGGTGCCGGAGAAATCCTGTTGATTTTAGCGATGATTTCCGGGGCATTCGGAAATTTGATCGCGAAGGAATATTCGGCCAGTTATCCGGTCGCGCCGATGACAGGTTGGGCCATGGTCATTGGATCAATCGGCTTATTCATTGTCGGAGCGGTCTTGAATGGAGACTGGTTCCCGTTTAACTTCACCAGTACGACTGTCTGGATGCTGATCTATTTAGCATTCTTGTCAGCGACGGGATTCACATTGTGGAATCTCTTGATGAAATACAATCCGGTCAGCCGGGTGTCATTGTTCATGTTTTTTGTACCGATTTACGGTGTGACGTTATCCGCACTCATTCTCGGTGAATCGATTCCACCTCAGGCATTCCTTGGATTAGTATTTGTGGTCTCCGGTATTCTGGTCTCGACCTATCTACCGGTCTGGTTTCAAAAGCGCGGTTGACGAAGATTCTGAATCGTGCAAAAATAGTCTCAATCAATCTGTTATTTTTAATCGTTCGTTGCTAAGCCGACTCGTTCGGCTTTTTCTGTACGGTCATAAAACCACCGATTCGGCCTTGCTGCAAAGGCTAGTGCAACTAAAAAACGAGAGGAGATGAGAGAAGTGGAACGGAATGAGATCGTTCGAAAGATCATTGCCAACCGTCGTCCGCGGGATGAGTTTGCCCGGTTTGTCGTCACTTGTGTCAGTCAACAATTAAAGGAGACGCATGGAGATGTCGGTGTGGAAATCGTTGAGGCGGAAAGAGGATACGACTCCGTTTGGTCAATCAACGGTCGAGAGGTCGTCGTCTTGCTGGAAACGGAAGAATTGAAACGGGCAAAAGAACAACCGTATGCAATCGACGATAAGCTCTGGCTCAGTTTTCGGCAAGAAGGAATCGTGAAATAGAATGGAACTGACTCAAAGGTCAGTCCCTGCAAAGATGAGGGTGGCAGATTCCAATTCTGCCACCCTCATCTTGTAAAAAAAAGAATCACTCGCTTCACACAACCCCTACAGGGAAAAGCGCATTTTTGCGCTGTCAGAGACAAACAAGATCCAGTTTCCTGCCTAAATGGGGCAGGGAAACTGGCTTGTGTCTCGCTTGAGGAAAGGGCGTGAAAGAACGAGTGATTTCTTTTTGATTCAGTATCTTTATCTGTTTACAGTGAGCGGGGGGAAGTCTTTGACCTAAAAAGAAGATAGGCGAGTGTCGCGAGAACGAGGACGAACAAAATAAAATAAAATCCCGGAGGTAACATGACGAAAAAACTACCGGAAATCGGTCCGAGAATCGAGCCGAGACTAAAGGAAATCCCGGCAAGCAGGTTACCGGTCGGCAACAGATGACTGGGTAACTGTTCCGTCATATAGGCGACGCCGAGCGAATAAGTCGAGCCGAGTGCCATACCGCTGACAGCAAAAATCATAAATAATGCTCCGTAACTTTGAAAGAAAAAACAGGCTGCCAAAAACGCAAACGCTCCGATACTGAGGACGGTAATCAGCGTCCGTCGTTTTCCAAAATGGTCAGCGAGACGTCCGAGGGGTAATTGCATCAATAATGAGCTGACGACAAATGTCGTGATTAAACTGCTTGTCTGAGATAATTCATAACCGTTTCGTGTTGCGAAGACCGGGAAGCTGGCATTTAAGGTCGCTTCCAAAAAACCGTATGTGAAGCCGGGTAATAACGTAAACCAAGCGCTCGTCAGGACAAGACGATAGCGGGAAGCGGCGGACTGAAGTTCTTCCGGCATGATATCAGACGGTTTTTCATTCGGTAACCGTCTTAAAGCAATCAAGACGAGAACGGTTAATGTTCCCGTCAGAACGAACGGCAGCCAACTGATCCAGTCGACAAGCGGTGCTGCGAGTGGACCAAGAGCAAAACCGAGACCAAAAGCCATACCGTAGAGAGACATCGTCCGGCCGAGTTTATGATTGGGTGTAATCGATGTGACCCATACTTGAGAACCGTAATGAAGGGTCTGATCCCCGAACCCGACAGCAAATCGTAATACCATCCAGGCGAGAACGCTCGGGATGAGCGGAAAAGCAAAGACGGCAACGGCCACTAAGATAAGTCCAAACGAGATGACGGGAACATACCCGTGGCGGCGCAACGGTTTTTCCATTAATGGCGCTGCGACGATGACACCGACATAGAGTACAGCAGCGCTCAGTCCGTTTATGTAAGCAGGTGTTCCCTGACGTTCAAGCAAAATGGAAAGAAGGGGGATGAGTAATCCTTGGGTGAAACCCGAAATAAATACAATCGAAAGAATCAGAGCAAAACGACGCGACAAAACAAACAACTGCCTTTCCTTTTTTTGTTTAAGCATAACATGCCCCGGCTGTACGATTGTACACCGGGGCATGTCACACTGTTATGGTTTATTTTGTTCAAAGCGTGTCGGGCGGGGCATGTGTAAAAGGTGCTCGTCCCAGTCCGTTTGGTCAAACACTTCGTCGTGTTCGATACTGTGAGACGCCCGAATCCCGATCATCATGATTCCAAGTACCATACTGAACATCCCGATAATTGCAACGATTCCAACAAGCCATTCCATTTTGAAACCCCCTTCGAACAAGGAAAGTGTGGCGACTTTGTGACAAACTTTTCCCGTTTTAAAAGAGACTCAAACCTGCTTACAGGCGACTGGATTGTTTCAGGAAATCGACTTCCGGATAATAGGCATTTTTGACGAGTGCATTTGGACCGAGGCACTGAACGGCAGGACAGTGACAGGATAAACTTTGATTGAGTTCTGTTTGTTGCCACATCGCATAAGCTTCGTTAAATGATGTGTCATGAATCGTTCCGAGTGAAGCGAGTTCGTCGCCGAAATCCGTCACGATGATTTCACCGTCAAAGATATTGACGTTCAGACGTGAACGACCGTCAGGATCATTTCGGACGGAAACATTTGGTTCCCGGCGGAGGCGGCGGTGGAGCGCTAAATCTTCTTCTTTCATCGAGCAGGCATAAAACGGCAGTGTCCCGAACAGCATCCAGACGTCAGGATTCCGGACATCAAGCAGACGGTGGATGCCGTCACGGATTTCATCTAGACTCGCGGCTTCAATCATCGAGGCGAAATCGGCGGGGTACATTGGATGCACTTCATGCCTGACGCATCCCATTTCGACGATTTCCTGGTGGATGGCTTCGAGGTGCGGCAGTGTTCGTTTGTTAAGCATCGTCTCGGCAGAAACAAGGACACCGCGTGCATTTAGAATCCGGGCATTTTCTTTCATCTGTTCAAACAGTTTCGTCCGGGCTTCACGCGACGGTTTCCGTTCCATCATCGCAAATCCGCCATCAATGAAATCGTCTGCGGTTCCCCAGTTATGAGAAATATGTAAGACGTCAAGATACGGGATGATCAGCTCATACCGGGAAAGGGGAAGTGTTAAATTTGAATTAATTTGGGTTTTAGCTCCCCGTTCGTGGGCATACTTAAGTAAAGGCACAACATATTCCCGGACCGATTTCATCGACAGCATTGGTTCGCCGCCTGTAATGGAAAAGGCACGCAGGTGTTCAATCTCATCCAATCGCTTGATGAGTAGTTCGACCGGGATCGTGGGTGTTTCGCTGTTCGACAACATATAGCCGACGGCACAATGTTCACAGCGCATGTTACAAAGGGTCGTCGTCGTGACTTCGATATTCGTCAGTCGGGCTTGTCCATACTGTTCGATATCACGGTACGCTTCCCACGGATCATTTTTGATGGTGATGGGTGATTTTAATGACATGATACATTTTCCTCCTTTTTAGGCTCCACTACGTATCGTATGCTAAATGTATACAGGAATAAAGAACAAGAAAGGAAGTCAGAATAATGGGAAAAGCAAGAACTGATAAACTTGGACAGATGAATGTGCTAAAATCAAGAATGCAGCTTTTATGCCATACGATCGATTCATTGGATGAAACATCAGATATTGAGGATTTGGAACGTTTAGCCGTCTCCTTGGATCAGTTGAAAGCCAAGGTGCTTCGTTATGCAAAAGATATGAAGGAACATGAGGAATCAGAGAGCGGTTCGAAATGACCGCTTTTTGATTTGGATCATGGAAAGGATGAATGAGATGACAACTAAAATTAAATTACAGGTAGGAGAAGTTCGTTCCGTAACCTGCCTGCGTATGGGAATCAACGGAGAGGGGATTGCGACACTCGAACGACAAATCGTCTTCATTCCAGGTTTGCTCGTCGGAGAAACGGCTCAAATTGAGATTACGGAAATCCATAATAATTTTGCAAATGCAAAAATCTTAAAACGCGATGTCCGTTCACCGGACCGTGTGACACCGTTATGCCCGATCTACAGCCAGTGCGGCGGATGTCAGCTGCAACATATGAGTTATGAAGGACAACTCCGTTATAAGGAAGATATGGTCCGGAATGCCTTTACGAAATCAACGAAGTTGAATGTTGAGAAATCAGACATCCGTCCGACGATTGGCACGACGGAATGGGAATATCGGAATAAGTCACAATTTGCGGTCGGAAAAGAAGGCACACAAATCGTCAGCGGATTGTATTCAGCAAACTCGAACCGTCTGGTGGCAATCGACGAGTGTATCGTCCAGAACAAAGAGACGTTGCGCGTCAACAAAGCCGTGACGAAGATTTTAAATGACTACAATGTACCGGTCTATAATTCAGCGAAACAAGACGGCGTCATCCGGAATATCGTCGTTCGGACCGGCATCAAGACGGGAGAAATTCAAGTCGTGCTGGTTGCCTTTAAAGATGGTTTTAAGGATCTCGAAGGCTTATCACGCGATATTTATGATATTCCCGGCGTCATTTCCGTTGCACTCAATATTAACGATAAGATGACATCACGCGTGTTTGGAGAACAAACGGAAATTTTACGCGGCGTGGAACGGATCGAGGAAAAAATGGGCGAGTTCACGTATCAATTGTCACCGCGTGCCTTCTTCCAGTTGAATCCGGAACAAGCCGAGCGGATGTACGGTGAAATCGTCAAAGCGGCAGCCTTGACGGGCGAAGAACGTGTCGTCGATGCTTATGCAGGTGTCGGATCGATTGGTCTTTGGATTGCGAGCGGTGCAAAAGAAGTCCGCGGTATGGAAATCGTCGAGGAAGCCGTCGAAGATGCAACGGCACACATGAAGCAATACGGATTTAACCATGCCCAGTACGTGGTCGGAAAAGCAGAAACCTGGATTCCGCGTTGGGTGAAAGAAGGGTGGATTCCGGACGTCTTCATCGTCGACCCACCTCGTTCAGGGTGTGATACACAACTATTAAACGCAATGATTTCGTCAAAAGCGAAAAAAATCATTTACGTTTCCTGTAATCCGCAAACTTTGGCACGCGACTGCGATCATCTGATGAAAGCTGGCTACAAAGTCAGCTATATCCAGCCGTACGATATGTTCCCGCAAACGGCACATGTCGAAGCCATCGTTGTACTAGAGAAAAAGAAAAAGAAAAAGTTTTAAACAAATCGAACGGATATATGAAGTGATTTCTATATGAAAAGAGGAAAGCGGCTCCTGAGCCGTTTTCCTCTTTTGTTTCGTCTGTATTTCTTTTTTAAGTTTGCTGCAACCAATTTTCATCCTGTTCCTGAAAACGCCGTTTGAGATCAGTGACCCGTTCTGCCGGTAAAGGTCCTTTTTCCAACAAGCGGATATTTTGGACCAGATGTTCCGGATTGGCCGTGCCGATGATGGCACTTGTGACACCGGGTTCAAAAACGGTAAATCGGAGTGCGGTTTCAAGCCAAGACGCTTCTTCAAGCGGGAAATCGAGCTGCTGTGCCCGTTCCCAGTAAGGTTCGACATATTGCCCGGCCGGTCGGGACGCAAACCGCCATGGTGCATTGGCAATCGGACGTTTGGCGATGATACCTTTTTGTTGCTGATGAATCAGCGGGATCGAATCATTCAATGCCCGCTGATCGTATAAATTAACAGACGTTTGAAAACTGTCGAATCGTCCCGTCGTGATGGCGTAGTCTAAGTCTTCCCGGTCACCGGAATACGCAATCAGTCGGACTTTTCCGGCCTGTTTCGCCCGCTCGAGCGCCTCGATGACGTCATCTTGAGCGAGTATCTCTTTACTGCAGGAATGCAAATGGACGATATCGATAAAGTCTGTCTGCATCGTCAAAAGAGCCTGGTCAATTCCGCCGGCGACAGCCTGGAACGTCCAATCTTGCGTGCGCGGGACATCATATCCCACCTTCGTCGACAGCACGACATCATGGCGGTGCTGCTTCAAAAAGTCACCGAGCCGTTGTTCGGATAAACCGTAACCGCGGGCGGTATCAAATAGACGGATACCTGCATCCAACGCTTGATGGAGGATATAGCTTGCTTGCTGATCGGATAAATCATCGGAACCGATATGACCGGCACCAAATCCGAGAGGGGAGACTTGGATGTCAGTGTTGCCAAATGAACGTAATTCCATGCTGTGTTCCTCCTTTGTTTACTTCTCTACACTATACGAAGAAAACGGTTGCATCAATCGATATCCCTCGATCGATGCAACCGTTTTTTATAAAGATATATCAGGTAGAACACCGCAAACAATCCGGCAATCAACCAAGGAATCATGGAATTCTGTTCAATCAATTCGTTGACGGCAAAGGCTTCGATGACAAGTGCCGGTATTTTCCCGATGGTACTGGCAGTTAAAAAAATCATCGGTGAGACGCCGCTTGTCGCACTTAAAAACGTGACGAGTCCGGAAGGAGCGAACGGCAACAGCCGCAAAAAGATGATTGTCCAAAAGGCATCCCAACCGGTTTGCGCCGTCAGTTTTTCAAGCCACTTCAAGATGAACGGGGATTGAATCAACGGTTCGACCCGCCGGATACCGTAACGATACACGTAAAAGGCAACTCCGGCACCGAGGGCTTCGCCAAGAAACGACAGCATCAAACCTTGCCAAAAACCGAAATACAGTAGATTGGCTGCCGTGACGAAGGCGCTCGGCAAAACACCGAACAGGCTGATGATTACACTGACTAAAAGACTGATTGGTACAGCAAACATTTCTGCTCGTTGCAACCAATCAAGGAGTACGGCTTCGATAGTAAAACTTCCTTTCAACCTTTAACACATCAAGTCAACATCGTTTTCGGACTTACGAAATGACATTAGGAAAATCCGTCGTCATCGTCCGGCAACAACGGTAACGTAATCAAGACAGTTGTTCCTTGTCCGAGCACGGACTCAAAGGAAATCGTTCCGTCGTGCCGGTCGATGATGTGTTTTGTGATGGCAAGACCGAGACCTGTTCCGCCGTCCTTTCGTGTCCGGGATTTATCAACACGGTAAAACCGTTTCGTTAAACGCTCCAAATGTTCCGGCGGGATACCTTCTCCTTCGTCCCGAATCGAACAAATCGTCTGTTCGCCGTCTGTTTTTGTCGACAGATAGATATGTCTTGAAGCAGGCGTGTAACGTAAGGCATTGTCCAGCAGATTTCCGATGACTTGCTCAAGCCGGTCATTGTCACCGAGAACGATTTGACCTGGATCAAAGTCGGTGACGATGGATACACCTTTCGCCTTAGCAATCGGTTCCATCCGGTAAACGACATCTTCTAAAACCTGGCTGAAGACAAGCGGTTGTTTGGTCATCGGGTAGGAATCCCGTTCCAACTGGGCAAGATCGAGCAGATCATTGACGAGACGTTGCAACCGTTCCGTTTCGCGTTCGATGATCTGGTAATATTGATCGCGTGTTTTTTCATCGAGTGCTTTATCCTGCATCATTTCCGTATATCCCCGGATATAGGACAGGGGCGTCCGCAATTCATGACTGACGTTCGCCAAAAATTCCTTACGTTGTTCATCCACTTCACCGAGGGATTCTGCCATCTTATTCAGGGTTTCGGCCAGTTCGCCGATTTCATCATCGGATTGAATCGGAATTCGATAGGCAAAATCTCCTTGGGCGTAGACGGTTGAGGCCCGTTTCATGTCAATCAGCGGACGGATGATCGTATCAATGATCTGCCGGCCGAAAATGACGAGATTCAACACAATCAGACCAATCATGAAGAAAATCATCAGGCGAAGCGGTCGGAACGGTTCACTGATTTGACCGAGCTCCAAATAGAGAATCAGCGTTCCGACGAGCCGATTGTTTTCAATGATCGGGAAACCGGTCAGCAGGATGTCCGTTCCTTCAATCGGGTGGGTTCGGCTGGAGACGACGGTTTCACCATTACGTAACTGTTCAATATCCGCATTCGTCAAGAACCGGAGGCCAGCAGGATTTTTCTTCAGAAAGTCGATGAAAAAGACTTTCGATTCCGTTAATTCATTCGTATACGTCATCCCGTCATAAAACGCGCCGGACAGTCCTTCTGATTCGTAAATGTTAATCAGTTTTTCGCCCCGGTTGAGCAATAAGTCCTCCTGTGTTTGAAGGTAAAACCGATCGTACAGATAAAATGTCAATAATACGAACAAGACGGCAGAAAAAACACTTGTGAACCAAATCGTAATCCAAATCCGGCGGCGAATGGTATACCGCTTAATCATACTTCCTCGAATTTATATCCGATGCCCCAGACCGTTTGGATCGAGCCGCCGGCTTCACCGAGTTTCAGACGAAGTGTTTTGATATGGGTATCGACAGTCCGCAGATTTCCGATATAGTCGGCACCCCAAATCTGGTCGAGCAACTGTTCGCGTGAAAAGACTTTATCGTTGTTTTGGACAAACAAATGGAGTAAGTCAAATTCCTTCCGCGTTAAGCTGATTGGTTTTCCGCTGACGTGGACACTGCGGCTTTCTGTATCAAGCTCCAGTTTGCCGATCGTCAACGTCGCTGATTGATCGACCGTAAAACGATGGGAACGGCGCAGCGTCGCTTCGATCCGGGCCAATAATTCACGTGGGCTGAACGGTTTCGTGATGTAGTCATCGGCCCCGATTTTCAGACCGTGAATCCGGTCGAGTTCGTCCGAACGGGCTGTCAGCATGATGATCGGGACGTTCGAGAATTCACGGATTCGCATGCAAGCCGTCAAACCGTCCATTTCCGGCATCATGACATCCAGCAAAACGAGATGGAAGGTATCACGTTGCATTAAATCAAGTGCTTCTTGACCGTTCGAAGCCGTCGTCGTCTGATAGTTTTCTTTTTGAAGATTTGAGACAAGCAGATCACGCATTTGTGCTTCGTCATCTACGACAAGTATTTTAAAGGATTGTTCTGGCATCAGTTGATCACTCCATTTCATATGGGAAGAGGGGATGCCTTCTTCCGACAGGTGAATTTTCCTTATTATCATACCATTTGAAGCTTTCGATCCGCATCAAAAGTACGAACAAAAAAGCACAAGAGGCAGGTGCCTCTCATGCTTCGAGTTGTTGTTCGTAGACCGTTTCGAATTCGCGGCCGTGGATATACATTTGAAAACTGGATTTGGAGACTTCGTAGAGTGTAAATTGAGTTTCTCCGGTATTCAGCTGTTCCAGTAATGCCGGTCGTAATGCATCGGCGCAAAAAGCATAAGGCAGTTTTTCCGCTGCTTTTTGTGAACGGATATTAGTCTTGCGGATCTTCATGAAGACACTTTCGAAATCAAGATCAAAAAATAGTTCTGCAAAAAATGCTTCTTTTGCAAGATTGTTATAACCTTTCCCATGATACGGTTTACCTAACCATGTACCGAGAAACCCATACTGTCCTTCGATATCGAGTAAACTGATTGTACCGATTGGTTGGTCAAATTCGTCTAGGATTGTGCGTGAGACCAGCTCACCGCGTTCTTCCTCTTCGATTGCCTGCTTTGTAGTAAACAGAAATTCATCAAAGTACCGTGTTTTTTGGCGGACGTACGGATATACGTCTTGATGCTGCATCAGTTCGAACAAATCAGCGCAGTCGCTCAGCTCCCGTTGCTTGAGCATACTTCCATTCCTCCTTCTTAAGACCGCTAGAATGATTGTCGAAAGCTACCTGTCTGACTCGTTTGAACCGCGCATGGTATGCCTTCTTCAGTTGTCGGATAAGATAATATTACCTTCTTTTTTTAAAAAAGCAAGTAAATAATTTTTGTGAAAAAACATACGAAAATAAGACATTTCTTGCAAACGAAAAAGCCTCATTTTCATAACAAAAAAAGCCTATGATTTTCAACGATTTTCCGTTAAAATCATAGGCTTTTTTTAAGACATGGATGTCAGATGAGTATGTTCAAAAATCACTTTTCCATCAATCATCGTCATTAAAGGCTTCGCGAGATAATCGAGCGGGAAGTGACTCCAAAGGACGAGATCGGCATCTTTGCCGACTTCAATCGAGCCGACACGGTCTGCGACACCGATCGAACGGGCCGGATTGATGGTGATGGCGCGAAGCGCGATGTCGACCGGCAGTCCTTCACGGGCAGCAAGACCGGCACATAAATTTAAATACTGAACAGGTGTATACGGATGATCGGTCGTAATCGACACTTCAAGACCGTGTTCATGAAGAACACGATATGTTTCCCAGGTCTTGTTCTTCAGTTCGATTTTTGACTTTCGTGTAAAGGTCGGACCGACCGTCACATGTTCAATCGGTAATTGTTGCAATTCTTTGGCTACGAGATGACCTTCTGTACAATGTTCGATCCGGACATCGAGCTCAAACTCTTCGGCGAAACGAATTGCCGATAAAATGTCATCGGCCCGGTGAGCATGGACACGAAGCGGCATCTCTTTTTTGAGAACCCGCTCAATCATCCGGTGGGCAAAGGTATCTGCTGTCCGTTGCATCTTGACTTCAAGAAATGCTTCCCGCAACATACCCATGATACCCATGCGTGTCAGTTCACCGGCACGACCGGCACTATGGACACGTTTCGGGTTTTCTCCAAGCGCAATTTTTAATCCGGCATATTTCCGTAAAATCATGTCATCGATGAAACGACCGTGTGTTTTGATGACACTTGTGACACCGCCGATGATGTTCATGCTGCCCGGCATGACTTGGACCGTCGTGACACCGTGTTCGATGGCTTCCTTGAATCCTTCATCAAGCGGATAGACGCCGTCGATGGCCCGCAAGTGGGGCGTCATCGCGAAAATGGTTTCATTGGCATCGTTTCCGACTGTTCCGGTTCCTTCATCGTACAATCCGAGATGCGTATGGGCATCTATGAAGCCGGGAAGCAGGAATCGTCCTTCTGCTTCGATGACCCGCTCGTGTTCCTCGGCGTCCAGCAACTCATTGATTTCATGGATTTTCCCGTCTTTGATCCGGATATCACCATAAAAATTATCTGATGTGATGGGAAAGATATGTGCATTTCGTATTAAAACATCCAACATTTTTCAACCCCTGTATTAGTTTGTGTGCTCGAGATTCTGCAGTGCATCCTTTAGTTCAGCATACCGAAACTTGTAGCCGTTTTCGAGAGCTTTTTTCGGAATGACACGGGCGCCTTCGAGAACAATGACACTTTTTTCTCCGAGAGCCAGTTCGAGAGCGAAGCGCGGAGCCGGTAACCAGTGCGGACGGTGCAACACTTTACCGATCGTTTGACCGAACCGTCGCATCGTCTCCGGATGAGGAGCTGTAATGTTGAGAGGACCTTCAACGGAAGCGGTCGTTAATGCGAACAGGAACAGTTCGACAAGATCATCGATATGAACCCAGGAAACCCACTGCTTCCCGTCACCCATCGTCCCGCCGCCGAATAATTGATAAGGCAAACGCATTAATGGATAGGCCCCGCCTTCTGTACTGAGGACGACCCCGATCCGAGGGTGAACGAGCCGGACGCCGCTTTCGGCAATCGGTTGAGCAAGCTCCTCCCAAGCGACACAGACGTGGCTGAGGAAGTCGGCTGTCGGAGGGAGTGCCGTTTCTTCCGTAAAGGTTTGATGGCGGTCCTGACCATAAATTCCGACGGCAGAAGCCGATAAGACAACGTCAGGTTTTGAATCGAGTGCTTTGACAATCCGGACGAGTTCTTTCGTCGAGTCAATACGGCTCTCCAAAATGACGCGTTTGCGCTCTTCTGTCCAACGTCCTTCATTGATCGAAGCACCTGCCAGGTGGATGAAGGCATCCACATCATTCAGTTCTTGCTCTGGTGTTGCTTTATCCGTTAACCATTCAACGTAGCTGACGGATCCTGCTGCAGCTTTCGGTGAACGGGTTAAAATAACAATTTGATGGCCTTCGTTAAGTAATCGTTTCGTTAGTGCCTGTCCAATCATTCCGGTTCCGCCTGTAATCGCGATTTTCATGGCGTGAATCATCCTCTCGTCCTGTCTGTAGTAATACTTGTACATATGTTCCCGTTTGTCTGTTTCACTCAAACCTCATTCAACATGTTATCGTTGCAAGAGAAGATAAAAAAGGAGGAACCGACTTGAAAATCACACGGATTTCGACCCAAAAGAAAAATACGGAACGTTTCAATATTTACATTGAACGCGAAGGTAAGGAAGAATATGCGTTTGCCGTTGATGCCGATATTTTAATCAAGTATAACCTGCAACGGGATAAGGAACTTGACGATGATTTCGTTAAAGAAGTCCTGACGGCGGAAGAACAGCAAAAAGCATACCGTTTATCACTCAATCATCTGTCATACCGGATGCGGGCGACAAGCGAAGTCGAAGCGTACCTGATTGAAAAAGAGACACCGGAACATGCCGTCAAACATGCCATCAAACGATTGACCGACCAAAAGTATTTAAACGATCAACAGTTTGCCGAGGCGTATACAGCGACAAAAAAAGCAACGACACCGCAGGGACCCGGAAAAATCCGGCGTGATTTAGAAGCACTGAAAGTGAAGAAAACGTACATTGATCAAGCGCTGGAATCATTTACGGAAGAAGAAGAACTGGAAAAGGTATTGAAATTTCTCCGGCAAAAACAAAAAGAACTGGACCGCCGGTCGGTTCGGGAACTGAAACAAAAACTGCAACAAACATTGATGCAACGCGGATTTTCATCAGAGGTTTCAAAACAGGGGCTTCAACTCGTGTTTGAAGAGGTCGAAGCAGAGACGGAAGAATCGGCTGCTTTATACCAAGCGCGGAAATACTATCCGAAGTACCGGAATCTGGAACCGTTCGCCCGGGTGCAGAAAACACAACAGGCGTTGGTTCGAAAAGGATTTCCGTATGCACTCGTGTCGGAAGTGATCGAACAGGTCAAGCAGGAAGAAGCGGACGGAATATAAGTTTGGGCTTCATTTTAAAAGATTAGACACAAAATTGACAATTGTTCGATAATTATGCTATTCTACGCTCAGATTAAGAAAAGGAGGAACCGTCAAATGAAACAGCCAATTGTAAACGCACTTATCAAACAGCTGAATATGGCGGAGACTCTCGAACTCGTATAAACACTATTTTCAGTGTGCGATTGACAGGGAATCCGTTCCCCGAGCACGCAGACCATATCGTCGATTCACATCGTCTTTAGAAAGGCAGATGGATTCTCGGACTGCTCCGGAAATCCGTCTGCCTTTTTTGCGTGCTTGGAAACAACGTAACACCATTATGAACGACAAAGGAGGGAACCATCGTGCGATTGTTTCGCCAACTCAGCTGGTTTCTGAAGGAACATAAAAAATCATATTTGATTGCCGTGTTATTGCTGATTGTGACCGGCTTCATCGACTTGACACCACCATGGTTGATCGGAAAGGTGATTGACGGACTGCGTTCCGGATCCATGGACCGGACGACATTGATTCAGTATGTGGTCGGGCTGACCGTTATTTCCATTATGTCCTTTATTCTGACGTATTTATGGCTTGCGAAATTATTCGGAACAGCCTTTTTACTCGAACGGACGTTGCGCAGCCAATTCTTTACGCATTTATTAAAGCTGACGCCAACTTTTTACCAACGTAACCGCACAGGGGATTTAATGGCGCTTGCGACCAATGATTTGAAAGCGGTCGAACGGACAGCCGGTTTTGGTGTCCTGACGCTCGTTGACTCGCTGAATATGACGGCCATTACACTTGTCGTCATGGGAGTAGCGATCGATTGGAAACTGACGCTTGCCGCCTTATTGCCGATGCCCATTCTTGCGTACGCGATGAATAAACTCGGCAGTCAGATCCACGGCCGCTTCATGACAGCACAGGATGCCTTTGGCACGATGAATGATCAAGTCGTGGAGTCGATTTCCGGACTGCGGGTCATTCGTTCATTCGTTCAGGAAGACATCGATGTTAAAAAATTTGATGATGTCACGACGGATGTATTTGATAAAAACATGCATGTCGCAAAAATTGATGTCTTGTTCGAGCCGATTATTAAATTACTCGTCGGAATCAGTTATTTGATCGGTCTGTCGTTCGGGACGTACCTAGTCTTTACGAACGATATTACGCTTGGACAACTCGTCGCTTTCAATATTTATCTCGGAATGTTGATTTGGCCGATGTATGCGTTCGGAGAGCTGATCAACGTCATCCAGCGCGGAACAGCGAGTCTCGATCGTCTGCAGGCGACGATGCGGGTCAAACCGTTGATTTCATCGACTCCGGTCGTAGAGATTACTACTCCTGAAACGATTGTCTTATCGGATTTGACGTTTACGTACCCGGGAACGAAACAGCCCGCATTGCGCGGCATCAACGTGACGATCGAACAAGGAAAGACAATCGGGATTGTCGGTCCGACCGGTGCCGGGAAAACGACGTTGCTTCGCCAATTTTTACGCGAATATCCACTTGACCGTCATATGCTGCAAGTCAACGGTGTTCCCTATGAAGACGTCGCTTTGGAAACGGTCCGGGGATGGACGGGTTATGTTTCGCAGGAACACCTTTTGTTCTCGAAAACAGTGCGGGATAACATCCTCTTTGGCGCCGGAACGGCAACGGAAGCCGAACTGCAGGAAGCAATTCGTCTGGCGTCATTCACAACGGACATTACCATGCTCGATCAAGGTCTTGAGACGTTGGTCGGTGAACGTGGTGTCACGTTATCCGGCGGTCAGAAGCAACGGCTGTCGATTGCCCGGGCGATGTTGAAAAAACCGAAATTATTATTGCTCGACGATTCGTTGTCTGCGGTCGATGCAAAAACCGAGTCGCATATCATTGAAGCGATTCGAACCAATCGGGAGCAGGCGACGACATTGATTGTCGCACACCGTCTGTCTGCCGTTGCCCATGCGGACGAAATTCTTGTCTTGCAGGACGGTCAAGTGACAGAACGGGGTACGCACGAGCAGTTGATGGATCATAAAGGATGGTACGCCGAACAATTCGAACGGCAAAGTGAAGAAACGTAAGGTAGGAGGTGTCGAACGTGAAGGAAGAAGAATTATATCTATTAGATCCCGTTCGTCGGAAAACGACGATTCGATCGCTCGTCCGTTATGCGATGTATGAAAAACAAGCAATTTTCCTCGGATTATTCCTTTTGATTCTGGCAGTCGGAGCAGAATTGACCGGACCATATATTGCGAAAGTCATCATCGATGAACATATTGTTGCGATTGAAAAGGATTGGGTGGAAGTGAAGGACGGAGGAAGGGTCAAGTATGACGGGCGCCAGTTTGCGAAGAAGCAGGATGTGCCGTCTTCCGATGTCATTCAAGCGATTTCAGTTGTCCAATCGAAGAGCGGTTATTATTTTGTGCCCGAACAAGTCGTCAGCGGAGGAGAACGCAACGTGACCGGTGGAACGTTAACCGTCACGCGTGGGGAAGAGACGTTTCGTTATTCGGACGTCAAGAAGCTGACGCAAGGACAGGTATATGATTTTTATGCCTCTGACTTAAAAGCGGTCGGTTGGCTGTCCTTGCTGTATATCGTCCTGCTGTTAATCGCGGCCGGTTTGAACTGGTTCCAACAAATCCTGCTTCAGCGGTCGGCGCATAAAATCGTCAAACGGATGCGGCTCGACGTCTTTACACATTTACAACGGTTACCGGTACGTTATTTTGACCAGACACCAATCGGAAAGATTGTCAGTCGTGTCACGAACGATACGGAAACAATCCGCGATTTGTACTTGGGTGTGCTCGCACGCGTCTTTTCGGGATTGATTACGATGGCCGGAATTTTAGTGGCGATGTTTTTCCTCGATGTCCGCCTCGGGCTTGTTTCGTTGTTGATTATTCCGATCGTCTACTTCTGGATTCAGCTGTTCCAGAAACTCGCGACGGAAAATAACTTTAAAGTCCGGTCACTTGTCGCAGATATGAATGGTCAGTTAAACGAGAACATTCAAACGATGCCGATCATTCAAGCATATGCGCGGGAAAAAGAAGTGTTGGCGGAATTTGAACAGAAAAATGAAGAGAACTATCAAACCCGTTCAAAGTTGTTGCGGCTTGATGCCTTAATGTCGCATAACTTATCATATTTTCTGAAAAACCTGACGCTGGCCTTATTGATCTGGGTCGTGGCCGGTAAAAGTCTGACCGACGGAACATTTTTATCGCTCGGGATTTTATATGCCTACATCGATTATGTCTCGCGTCTCTTTGAACCGGTCACCCAAATCATGAATCAGTTGTCGCCGCTGCAACAAGCACTCGTTTCAGCAGACCGGATGTTCCAACTGCTCGACGAAAAGGGGGAAGATGTCGGAAAAGGACGTTTACCCCGTTTCGCCGGACGTGTGGAATTCAAGCAGGTTGGTTTCAGCTATGATCCGGGTCATCCTGTTTTACAGGACATCGAAATTGATGCCCGTCCCGGAGCGACAATCGCTCTCGTCGGACATACGGGCAGCGGGAAAAGTTCAATCATGAATCTGCTGATGCGTTTTTATGATCCGTCATCCGGTCAATTGCTGATTGACGGACAGGATGTCACGTCACTGCCGAAACAGGCGGTCCGCGATCATATGGGTATCGTCCTGCAGGATCCATTTTTATTCACGGGAACAATCCGGTCGAATATCACGCTCGGCAACCCGGCGATTTCCGAAGAACGGATTCGGGAAGCAATCGTCGCCGTTGGGGCAGACCGGTTCATCGACCGTCTTCCTGAGGGTCTGGATGAACCCGTCATCGAAAAAGGCGCGACCTTGTCTGCCGGCGAACGGCAGTTGATCAGTTTTGCCCGGGCTTTGGCGTTTGATCCGGCGATTTTAGTTCTCGATGAAGCGACGGCGAGCGTCGATTCGGAAACGGAAGCGATGATTCAGGATGCCTTATTGACGTTGACGAAAGGGCGCACGACCTTCATTATTGCCCACCGTTTGTCAACGATCAAAGACGCCGACGAAATCATCGTCCTCGACCATGGACGAATTGCCGAACGCGGAACGCATGAAGAGTTACTCGCAAAACAAAAAATCTATGCCAAAATGTATGCGTTACAAAGTAAACGCAATCTCGAATTGAAATCAAGCTAACTCCATCATTTTTCTTCTCCTTTTCGTATATACTAATGACGAAGAGGGGGAGTTTTTTTATGGAGACACGAATGAGCCAGTTATCAAAATATGAATTAGAGATGCTCGTGACAAAATTGAATGAGCAAAAACGTAAAGCGGAGCAACACGGTAACATGAGTGAAGTCGAGGTGATTATCCGCAAGATTGCGATTGCCCAAAGTTATCTCGTCGACGCAAGCCGATTTGAGACAGGTCGCTTTTACCGGATTGATGGAGAAGATACACGATTTGAACTGCATTTCGTCAACGGTGTGATGGGCTGGGGACATTTTGAGGGGACGGTCAACGAAGTGGCGATTCCGCTCGCGTTGATTCAGGAAGAGGAGGAATGAAGATGGAGCAAAATCGTACAGAAGCATTAAACGAATTGGCGGAAGAATTACAAGAAGTCAACGAGACCTTGACGCCGCTTGAAGCCTTGACGTGGGTCGAAGTCTTATGGGAAGATTTCGAAGCGACGCTTGCAAAGGCAGGAGAAAAATATCAGGGTGAGGCGGTTGCCGTTCGTTTCGTTCAGCAACAAATCAAGCAACATGGTCCGATGCTTCACCGTTTTAATACAACAAATGAGAAGTTCAAGCATTTGATGATTGGGCGCGACGATCAGTCAATCAATTAAAAAAGAACTCGCGGTTCGGAAAAGAAACTTTTCCGAACATGGCGAGTCCTTTTTTTATAATGCAGGTACAAACAATTTTTTTTGCAACGTCCGTTCGCTGAAAACCCATCCTGTATAGGAACTGACGATTTGGCGTGACGTTGCATCAATCCGGACGACCGCGACGAACGGATAGACTTCTTTCGTGAAATAACGTAAGTTCGTGAACCGGTATTCGACGATTCCATCTTTTCGGGAAACCGTGTACGTATGAATTTTTGAAAATTCAAGGAACGCTTGTAAATCCGCGTTCTCCTTGACGATGTCATACAGTTCATCCCCATGCGGTTCATTTTTGATCCGGAAATTGCCGCACTCGACGACTGTTCCGGAATTAATCTTGACGACCGCATATTCATTTCGAAGACGTGCTGCGACATGCCACTCATCCCATTTCATGCCGGGAGAAATGAACAACTTGTGGGCTCCGCCGTAATAACGGGCGGCCGTCGCCAAAGCATCGTTACGCAACTTAAACTGAACCGCATAATAGATGATGACGATCGCAATCAAAATCGGGAAAATGACGATCGTGGCGCGGGTCAACAGCCAAATGCCGAACGCCCCGTAATACATCGTGAACAGATAAGGGTCAAATGTATTGATGACGCCCCAACCAATCCAGGTTTTCTTAAAGGGATGAAGCGCCTGCGTGCCGTAAGCATTAAACAGATCGACGAAGACATGAAAGGCGACAGCAATCTGTGCCATCAGCCATAATGAAGTAGGCGGAACGCCGAACAGGGCGCCGATGACGATCGACAGTAACAACGGCCAGGCAATCAAGGCGATTAGACCGTGGGATTTACCACGGTGCTGTCTCAGATAGGCGCTGTTGCCTTTAAATTTAAATACAGTATCAAAGTCTGGAGCATGGGAACCGACCAACGCCGTAGTCGTAACAGCCGCAAACAGCGTAGCGCTTGCTGCGACATCCGGTTCAAGTGTGGAAATGGCGGCGAGGCAAAGTCCCATTCCGATATGCGTCCCAGTATCCAATGCAAATTCGCTCCTCTATCAAAGTATTCGGGTTCATGATAAACGTAAATTGATTTTAATTTTTAAGGTTAATTGAACTTACTATAACGTATCAAACAGAAAAGAGGTAATATTTTGACTCTTGTCACAGAATATTTCAGAAACTTTAATAAACAGCATTTTACGACGGAATTGGTGCAGTGGTTCTTGCGGGAACAACGACAGTTACCGTGGCGTGAAACCAAAAATCCTTATCATATCTGGATCAGTGAAATCATGCTGCAACAAACACGGGTCGATACAGTGATTCCGTATTACCAGCGGTTTACGGAACGGTTTCCGACACCCCACGATTTAGCGTCGGCCGACCAAAGTGAAGTCTTAAAATATTGGGAAGGCTTAGGGTACTATTCCCGGGTTAAGAACCTTCAAATCGCAGTTCAGGAAGTTGTTGAAAAATATGACGGGATCGTACCGGATGAAAAAGAACGGTTTGAAAGTTTACGGGGAGTCGGTCCTTATACGACCGGTGCGGTTCTCTCGATTGCCTACGGCCACCCAGAGCCTGCCGTCGATGGGAACGTCATGCGTGTCTTATCGCGTGTCCTCGGAATTTATGACGACATTGCCGCACCGAAAACACGAAAAGTCTTTGAAGTGGCTGTTCATGAATTGATTGATCATGCGGATCCGTCAAGCTTCAATCAAGGGTTGATGGAACTCGGTGCAATGGTCTGTACACCGAAATCACCGATGTGCGGACTGTGTCCGGTCAATGATGTCTGTTTTGCTTATGACCGCTCGGTTCAGGCGGAATTGCCGGTCAAAACAAAAAAAGGTAAAACTCAGACGATCCGGTACGATGCATTGGTCTATGAAGAAAACGGGCAAGTCGCCGTCATGCAACGTCCGGATACAGGGCTGCTAGCCGGCATGTGGCAGTATCCGTTGGTCGAATCGACGGAAGAACAACCGGGAATCCAAGTCGGCAGTGTAAAACACATCTTTTCGCACCGGATATGGGACATTACGGTCTACCGTGTGCCGACACAACCGGAAGGAACCGTTCTGGTGGATGAACAGACATACGACAAGCAGCCGATTTCGGTCGCCCAAATGAAGATTGATCGCCTATTAAGGGGGGAACTCTGATGAATCGTTTTTATACAGAAACGAAAGTGCCGGCGACGAAGGACCAAGCCTGGTTCTTTTTAAGTGATGCCAAAGCCTTGACGGGACTGACAAAGTTTCCGAAAGTACAGACGACCGGAGATACACGGACATATGCCGGCAACACGATTCAGCTGAAGGTCGGCGTTCCGTCGGTTTTCGTCAAATGGGATTCCATCATTCCAATGGTCGGAAGTGATTTGTTCGTCGATGTCGGAGTCAAGGTTCCGTTTCCTTTCTCGGCCTGGTGCCACACGCACCGTGTCGAAGAGCGTCCGGACGGCGTCTATATGATTGATGACTTGATCTATAAATCGTATTTACCGAAATTAGTGGTGGATTTATTTATTTTGAAACCGATGTTTCAGCAACGGAAACAGGCGATTTTACATCATTTTTCAAGTTAAATACCAGTCATTTTCCTGAAAAAGTAGCCTTTCGTTTTTCATGTGTTCTGAAAATGGGTATAATAAGCACGAGAGTATTGAAAAAACTGAATAAAAAGCTTCAGAAAGGAGTAGCACATGAGTCGATTCCCAAAAGAAAGTAGCAAGATTGAGATTCAAAGTTTCAAACATAACGGCAGCTTACACAGAGTTTGGGAAGAAACGCTCGTGCTTAAATCGACGGAAGAAGAATTGATTGGATTCAATGACCGAATCATGGTCAGTGAATCGGATGGTCGTCAGTGGCGGACACGAGAACCCGCGATTTGTTATTTTTCGACAGAACTTTGGTTTAATGTAATCTGTATGATTCGTGAAGACGGTATCTACTATTACTGCAACTTAGGTTCACCTTCGACGTTTGATGAAAAGGATCGAGCAGTCAAGTACATTGATTATGATTTAGATATCAAAGTCTATCCGGACATGTCTTACATGATTTTGGATGAGGATGAGTACGAGAAACATCGCCGGGAGATGAACTATCCGAAAGCGATTGATCGTATTCTGAAAGACAACGTTCAGATTTTGATTCAATGGATCCGCAGTCGCAAGGGTCCGTTTAACCCGGCATTCGTTGAAACGTGGTATCGTGAATACGAAACAAGGTATCGGAGATGATGGTTCGCCATCGTCTTTTTTTAGTGGAAAGAAGGGAAATACATGAGTAAAGCAAAGCAAAAACAGTTAAAAAAGAAGGGTTCCATCAGACGGTACATGGAATTCGTCAAACCGTATAAAAAACAAATTCTTTTGACGGTATTCGTCGGAATCATCAAGTTTTCGATTCCGCTCGGATTGCCGCTTCTCTACAAGTACATCATCGACAATCTGCTCGATAATCAAACGGTTCCGCTCGCGGAGCGCAGTAAAGAACTTGCCTACTTGATCGGCGCTGGATTCTTCGTTTTCCTCGTCATCAAACCGCCACTGGAATACATCCGGCAGTATTTGGCCCAGTGGTCGGCATCAAAAATTTTGTTTGATGTCCGGAACCGGCTGTTCGATCATGTCCAGAAGCTGTCACTCCGCTTTTACTCGAATACGAAGACCGGGGAAGTCATCTCCCGGATCATCAACGATGTCGAACAGACAAAGGATTTTGTCGTTACCGGGTTGATGAACTTATGGCTTGACATGATTACGATTTTGATTGCGATTGCCATCATGTGGACAATTGATCCGAAGTTGACGCTCGTTGCGATTATTCCGTTGCCGTTTTATGCACTCGCGGTCAAGTTCTTTTATGGAAGACTCCGCAGTTTGACGCGTGACCGTTCGGCGGCACTTGCTGAACTGCAGGGACACTTGACGGAGCGGGTCAACGGAATGGCGGTCATCCGCAGTTTTGCGCTTGAACCTCATGAAAATCAAGCGTTCAAGAAACAAAATGACGGCTTCTTGACGGCGGCATTACGTCAAACGAACTGGAATGCCCGGACGTACGTCGTCGTTTCGACGATTACCGATTTTGCTCCGATTCTGATTTTTGGTGCAGCGGCTTTCCTTGTTCTGAACGGTCAGGAATCACTCGGGACGATGGTCGCCTTTATCGCCTATATCGATCGTCTGTACGCACCGCTCGGTCGTCTCGTCAACTCGTCGACGACATTGACGCAGTCGATTGCTTCGATGGACCGGATGTTTGAGTTTTTGGACGAACCCTATGATATTACGGAAAAAGCCAATGCGAAAAATCCAGTTCATGTCAGAGGGAACGTTCAGTTTGAAAATATCAGCTTCTCCTACGAAGAAGGCGGCGAACGGGCGATTGACCGGTTGACGCTCGATGTACAGGCGGGAGAACGGATTGCCTTCGTCGGGATGTCGGGCGGCGGGAAATCCACGCTTGTCAGTCTGATTCCTAGATTTTATGATGTCTCGTCCGGACGGATTACGCTTGACGGGGTCGATATTCGTGATTTGAAGTTACGTGGTTTACGCGATCAAATCGGAATGGTCATGCAAGAATCGATTCTGTTCAGTGAATCGGTCGAAATGAACATTAAGATGGGGAATCCCGAGGCGACGGATGAAGAGGTGGTCGCGGCAGCGAAGGCGGCCAATGCCCATGAGTTCATCGAACGGTTGGCGGACGGCTATAAAACACCGGTCGGCGAACGGGGGGTCAAATTATCAGGCGGTCAAAAACAACGTCTGGCAATTGCTCGGGTCTTCCTTAAAAATCCACCGATTTTGATTTTGGATGAAGCGACGAGTGCCTTGGATCTCGAAAGTGAATCGATGATTCAAGATTCGCTTGCCCGTCTTGCGAAAGGACGGACGACGTTTACCGTTGCCCACCGTCTTTCGACGATCACCGATGCCGATAAGATCGTCGTCATTGAAAACGGTCAAATCACGGAAATGGGACGTCACGAAGAACTGATGCGAAAACGCGGCGCTTATTTTGAACTGTATGCGATTCAAAATCTTGAGCTGGTTGAATAAAAAAAGGCTGTTCCGCGAAAAACGGAACAGCCTTTTTGTTATGAAGGACTGACTTACAGTTGGGCAAACGCACGGTTGACAGCAACGATTGTTTCGTCGATGTCTGCTTCCGTGTGAGCCGTTGTCAAGAACCAGGCTTCGTATTTCGAAGGAGCAAGGTTGACGCCTTGTTCGAGCATTAATTTGAAGAACCGGCCGAACATTTCACTGTCGGCACGTTCGGCACCCAAATAGTCGACGACCGTTTCATCCGTGAAGTAGACCGTCAATGCACCTTTGAGACGGTTGATTGTGATCGTGACGCCATGTGTATCGGCAGCTTCTAAAATGCCTTGTTCGAGTTTAGCACCGAGGCGGTCGAACTCTTCATACACACCCGGCTGTTCGAGTAATTCGAGGCAGGCAATACCGGCTGCCATCGAAGCCGGGTTTCCGGCCATCGTACCTGCTTGATACGCCGGACCAAGCGGAGCGACGTGTTCCATGATATCCTGGCGTCCACCGTAGGCACCGATCGGGAGACCGCCACCGATGATTTTTCCGAGTGCCGTCATGTCCGGGCGGATGTTCAGAAGTTCTTGGGCACTGCCGTACGTAAATCGGAAAGCCGTGATGACTTCATCATAGATGACGAGTGCGCCGTGTTCATGCGTAATTTCGTTGATGGCCTCGAGGAACCCGGGTTGCGGTTCGACGATGCCGAAGTTCCCGACAATCGGTTCGACGAGAACGCAGGCGACCTGATCGCCCCATTCTGCCATGATTTGACGATAGGATTCGATATCGTTGAAGGGTGTCGTAATGACCTCTTTTGCTGTTGCTTTCGTCACACCGGCTGAATCGGGTGAACCGAGTGTTGCCGGACCGCTTCCTGCTGCAATCAGCATCAAGTCAGAATGACCGTGATAACAACCGCTGAATTTCACGACGAGTTCACGTCCTGTATAAGCACGGGCGACACGGATTGTCGTCATGACGGCTTCCGTCCCTGAGTTTGTGAACCGGACCTTCTCTAACGAAGGAATCGCCTGTTGCAGTTTATGGGCAAAGTCGATTTCCAGACGATGGGGTGTTCCGTATAATAAACCGTTGCGTGAAGCATTCGTGATCGCTTCCGTAATATGTGGATGTCCGTGACCGGTAATGATCGGACCGTAAGCTGCTAAGTAATCGATGTAACGGTTGCCGTCGACATCATAGAAGTAAGCTCCTTCTCCGCGTTCCATATAGACGGGTGCACCGCCTCCGACTGCTTTATATGAACGGGATGGGCTGTTTACACCTCCGACGATACATTTTTGTGCTACCTCATATAATGATTCCGAAGTAGGGCGTTTTGCGTGAGTTGACATGATGATTCCTCCAATCATTGATACGTGAAAAATATCACGATATGATTGTATCATGTCCGTCAAACGTGGAGCAGAGCCGTTGACGGAAAGGGAGAATGTAGGTAGACTAATTATAAAGATTACAATCTAATAATCAATGAAAGATAGAAATGAGGGGATGACGTGGCGAACGAGATGCTAGATGATGCAGTACGCTCTTTACGTGAATCAGGCGTTCGGATGACACCACAACGTCATGCGATTTTGGAATATTTAACGACGGGACATACACATCCGACGGCAGATGAAATTTATCGTGCGCTCGAACATCGTTTTCCAAATATGAGTGTGGCGACAGTTTATAATAATCTACGGGTCTTCCGTGAAAAAGGAATCGTAGAAGAGATGAATTACGGAGATGCTTCAAGTCGTTTTGACTTCGTCACGACGCGTCATTATCATATGATTTGCGAAGGGTGTGGAAAAATCGTCGACTTCAATTACCCTGTCCTGGATGACGTTGAGACTGTTGCAGCGCATTTAACAGGCTTTAAAGTAGACCGCCACCGTCTTGAGGTTTACGGGACTTGCCCGGATTGCCAATCGAACGTGCATTAAAAAAACGAGCTTCCTTTTAACGGGGAGCTCGTTTACTGTGTTTGTTGTACTTTTCATCGAATTCTTTTCCTTCAAGGTTACGATCCATCGTCAAAGGTTCGTCGCAGTGCATACATAAATCAACGCGTCCGAGGACTTTCGTTTCTTTACCGCAATTCGGGCAGGTGACGACGGCAGCTTTCGTCGAAGTAAGTCCGATCAGGAAATAGAGCGCTGTGCTGGCAAGGACCATGACAAACCCGACAAGCATGAGGATGACCATGATGATTTCGAATTGTTTTAACAAAAGACCGCCATACATGACAAGCATTCCGCCGAATACGAGGAACATTGCCAAGTTACGGGCTCGGTTTATTTTATTCTTACGTTGTTTTTTCACATGAATTCCCCCTGTAGTCAGTCTAGCATATTGTTGGATCGAGTCAGAAGCAGGAACGATTGATTTTTTGTCGAAAATGGTAACGGACGAATGATCAAAGTAACGAGTACGGAGTAAAGAAGGGTGAGAAGGAAATGGAACAGGCAACACGAACAATTTATTCGGAATATGCGGCTTATCCGGAGACACAGGGAATCATCGCCGTTGAGAAAAGACAACCGAGAGACTCTTTAACCGATCAATTTGATGTTTTACTGTTAGTCATTACACGAGATCCTTCCGTCGAGTGGACCGTTAAGCATTACCGATTGAATACATTGCGGGTTTCGTTACACCTTGTGCATGAACAAGTCCTCTCCCGTTGGTTAATCTTAAATGCAAATCGCCGAGCCGTCCATTGGGTGTCGGAAGGAACTATCATTTTTGAACGGAATGATTACTTAACGGATTTGAAAAAACAATTACGTAATTTCCCGGAGACAGAACGTTGCTTACAGATGTCGTTGTCATTCGCCAAATTACTGCGTCGTTTTCAGGATGGACGGAATCTGTTTAGCCGCGGGAATTATTATGATGCTTATACGCATGTCCATCATGCATTGCATCATCTGGCCCGGCTTTCCGTTCTCGAAAAGGGAGCGCATCCGGAAGTCGTCGTTTGGGAACAGGCCCGGTTGGACGATCCGGATGTCTATAAGTTATATGAACAACTTCTATTGAGTGAAGAAACACTGGAACAACGGATTCACTTGGCGTTAATCGGATTAGAACATCTGCTGCAATCAAAAGTGTTGTCCGGTGGTAAATACTTATTTGAAGTCATGCGAGAGCGAGATCGTCCTTGGACGATGCATGAGTTGATGGAAGAAAGTCGTCTGACAGAATTGAAGGTTGATTTAGGAAGCCTGGTTGATTTTTTCATTCGGAAAGGATTGATCCGAATTTCGTATCAACGGACAAAAGGACTTGGTGTGGAACTCGTGACATACGAACCGGTCGTGTGAAAGACCGGTTTTTTGTTTTTTTAAATAAATATAGAACCAGCATATATAGAAGAAAAAAATAACGAAAAGAAAAATCAAGAAAAAGCATTGACGTTATTATCTCGAGATAGTATATTAATACATGTCAACAGGCACACGCCATTGACGCGATGAAAAAAACAAGAAAAAAACGGTTGACGCATAAGTTATTCCGTGATATCTTATTAAAGTCGCTGAAAACGACACGACGAACTTTGAAAACTGAACGATGAGGCAAAAAACGTATCTTCGGATACAAACAATGAATGAAGCGCAAGCTTCGTCAACGTGACTTCGGTCACAAAAACGAGCAAGTCAAACACTTTATGGAGAG